>TARA_R110002073_G_scaffold79398_3_pt1 | contig 219640 bp, 187 predicted proteins | sample TARA_R110002073 | Tara Oceans TARA_R110002073 (sample SAMEA4397174) | marine metagenome | biome: Polar Biome; feature: [DCM] deep chlorophyll maximum layer (ENVO:01000326); material: water (ENVO:00002006), including particulate matter (ENVO:01000060) such as... | depth 40 m
TGAGTGTTTTTCCGATCAAGCGCGAGGACTGTCTGAGGAGCAAAGCGACGAGTTCCGCAGCGCCGGAAAAACAGGAAGGAAAGATCGAAGGGTGAACAAGGCAGAAGCGGCGGTTTCTATAACACCAGCTTTTTCAAACTGACGCACTACCTGGCTTTCATTAAACTTGCCAATAATGTCGCTTAGGATTACGATAACAGCGTAATGAAAGTAGCCAAAACTCAATATCTGTTATTTCTGTTTCTGCTTATTTTTTGTGGGCAAACAGTGGCGATGCCGTTGCTGTCCTGTTGTAGCGCAATGAGCCCGAATTCAGGTCATGGAAATTCCCCGCATGATGGTCATATGTATCAGCATCAACATATGTCTATGAATGCATCTGAGCAACAGATGTCCGATCAAATGGATATGCAGGAGGCTGAAAATACACAATGTGATTTGCATTGTGAATTTTGTGGTGTTGCATCATTGGCATTGCCGTATTCCGAAAATCAACAAAAGATCTTGCTTGCGCAAGTTAATCCTTCCTTCTACACCTTCTTGCTAGGCTCAAGGTTTAGTGAGAATCCATTTAGACCTCCCATATTTGCCTGACACAGGATTAGTACGCCTGCGTTTTAGGAAAACTGCTATTCATTAGTTTATTAATGCCTTTCCCGCAGGTTGTTTTGACCCTTTTGTCATCATGAAAATTTATCTTATTGCGTAATAAATAAACTCTAAGGGAAAGTTAGGCAATGCATAAAACAAAAGACCATCCAGGCAGGCTTGATCAGCATGCCTTTTCCAGACGTAAGTTCGTTACGGGTACTGTTGCTGGAAGCGCCTTACTCGGACTGAATGCCGAATCTTTATGGGCGCAAACTGCACAGGCGCAAGCTCCTGAAACTTTAAGCGGCCGAGAATTTGATTTAAGCATTGGCTATAAAGTCGTGAATTATACCGGCCGGGAAACTATAGCAACGGCGCTTAATGACAGTATTCCGGCGCCCATTTTACACTGGCGTGAAGGTGATGAAATTCGTTTGAAAGTGACCAACAATCTGGCAGAAGACAGTTCAGTTCACTGGCATGGCATTATTTTGCCAAGTGCCATGGACGGTGTGCCAGGACTGAGTTTTGACGGGATTAAACCTGGGCAGAGTTTTGAATACCGCTTTACAGTCAATCAAAGCGGTACTTACTGGTATCACAGTCACTCAGGATTCCAGGAACAAACAGGATTGTATGGCGCTATCGTGGTATCACCAAGAGATGAAGACCCGGTAAGAGTTGATCGCGATTATGTCGTTCAACTATCTGACTGGAGTGATACTTCGCCACACAGGATTTATGCCAGGCTTAAAAAAATGAGCCATTACTACAATTTTAATCAGCGTACGGCAGGTGATCTTTGGCAGGAAATAAAAACCAAAGGTATTACGCAAACCTGGAATGATCGCGCCATGTGGAATCAGATGCGCATGAGTGATCGTGATATAGCCGATGTAACAGGCTATACCTATACCTTCCTGATGAATGGTAATACGCCGGATCAAAACTGGACGGCGCTTTTTCAGCGAGGTGAAAAAATTCGCATACGATTCATCAACAGTGCAGCGATGACCATCTTTGATGTGCGCATGCCGGGTCTGGCAATGACCGTTGTGGCTGCTGATGGTCAGGCGATTGAGCCGGTCACCATTGACGAGTTTAGAATTGGAGTTGCAGAAACCTATGATGTCATTGTTGAACCGCATGCTGATACTGCATATACAATTTTTGCACAAAGCATTGATCGAACCGGATACGCGCTTGGTACCTTAACTCCTGAAGCAGGCCTTAGTGCTAAGGTTCCTGCCATGGATCCAAGACCTGTATTGGGACACGCCGATATGGGAATGGATATGTCAGCTATGGACATGGAAGGCATGGACCACAGTCAAATGGATATGAGCGCTTCCAATATGGAAGGTATGGACCACAGTCAAATGGATATGAGTGCTTCCAATTTGGCAGACATGGATCACAATCTAATGGATCATAGCCAGATGGATATGCCCATGCCAACTTCGCTGGGACGTGCCGGCTTTGGTTCAAGGAATGAAATAAATCATGTGCGCAGTGAATTTGGCCCCCAGGTTGATATGCGCAGTCAAAGCCCGCAAAGCGGTTTGAATGATCCGGGAATTGGTTTGCGCGATCATGCACGACTCTATAATCGCCGGGTTTTAACTTACGGTGATATAAAAAATCTTTATCCCACACTGGATAGCAGAGAACCTGAGCGCGAGATCGAACTGCACTTAACCGGCAATATGAGTCGTTATATGTGGTCGATGAATGGGATTAAGTTTGCTGACGCAGAACCACTGAATCTGCGTTATGGAGAACGCGTACGCATCACCCTGGTTAACGATACGATGATGACGCACCCAATTCATCTGCATGGTATGTGGAGCGAACTGGAAACGGGTGATCCACAACGTATCCCGCGCAAACACACCGTCATTGTTCAACCGGGTTCTAAAATTTCTTACCTGGTGACTGCTGATGCGCGAGGCCGCTGGGCTTACCACTGTCATTTGCTCTATCACATGATGGGCATGTTCCGTGAAGTTAGAGTGAGCTAAGGAAATGCATATGTTAAATAATCAAATAATACTTTATACCTTATGTGCGCTTATCGGGTTAAACCCTGGCTTAAGCCGGGCAGCGATGGCAGATGATCCTTTGCTTTATAATGTGATCGTTAATGAACTGGAAAGTAATGACTCCGGAGGAGCACCTTTAAGCTGGAATGCCCAAGCCTGGTTGGGACATGATTTACATAAGTTGTGGATTAAAACCGAAGGGGAAAGGCTGCAGAGCGATACGGAAGAATTAGAAGTACAGGCACTGTATGGCAAAGCAATTCGCCCTTATTGGGATTTCCAAATTGGACTGCGTCATGATGCTCGACCCAGCCCATCACAAGACTGGGCTGTGATTGGTCTGCAAGGATTGGCGCCATATTTTTTTGAAATAGATGCGGCATTATTTATTGGGGATTCGGGTAATACAGCTTTCCGTTTGGATGCGGAATACGAATTATTATTTACCCAAAAACTTATTCTGACGCCAGAGATTGAAATGAATTTTTATGGACAGGATATTCCTGAGCTGGAACTTGGTGCAGGATTTTCAGACCTAAGTTTAGCTTTGCGATTACGTTATGCAATACGTCGTGAGTTTGCCCCATACCTAGGTCTTGAATGGTCAAAATATTTTGGCAGCAGTGCTGACTTTGTCAGCAGAAATGGAGCGCTGGTTAGTGATACAAAAGTTGTCGCCGGTTTGCGCCTTTGGTTTTAACAGTAGTATTTATCATTTAACGTTAACTGGAGAGTAAAAATGAAAATATCAATGAAATTAGTAAAACTTGTATCGGCTGTCTTGATGCTTAGTGCTTCAATGTTAAGCTCAAATTCCCTTTTTGCGCATACGGCATTAGCTGTAGCGATGCCGGCAAATGGTGCAGTCTTGAATGAGGGGCCAGAGAATGTCACTTTACGATTTACCGAAGAAGTGCGTTTACTGCAACTATCCCTAAGCAATGGTGCGAGTCAGGCAGTTGAAATTGGGTTTACGCCGACGGCAAACATGGATAGAGCATTTTCATTAGCGATGCCTGCCTTGGCAGCTGATACTTATACTGTTGAATGGACGGTCATGGGAAGTGACAGTCACCGTGTCCAGGGTAAATTCACTTTTACAGTTGATCCGGCAGCTGCTGCAGCGATGGGGCAACATGCAGAAATGCCTGCTCAGCATGATGCACACTAAAACAGACCTCACTTAAATGAGTTGGGACATCAGCAGTTTACTTGCCAAGGCCTTCATGTTGATGGCCTTAGTAAGTGTTGTGGGTGGTGTTTTTTGCCTATTTTTAACGACTCAATCTGAGTTGCAGATACGCAGACATTTGTCGAGCTATGTAAACGCTGGAGCCTTATTAGGGTGCCTCTCATCAGTCCTGTATTTTTTTGTGCAAGTAGGGGCCTTTAATCAATCTGGTTTAAACGGCATGTTTGACACACTCATGATCAGCATCCTGGCTCAGTCGGGTCTTGGTTTTTCTGCTTTTTACAGGTTCATTGCTTTCTTTTTGATCCTGTCCCTCGCTATTTATAAAACAAGGATAGGACGTAAAAATGAAATAATTTTTGGAAAGTTTTCATTATTTATCATATTTATAGCGTTGTTATTGTTGGCGTATTCCTTTTCATTAATAGGTCATGTGGCAGAATTAAGCTTGTTGGCAACTATCGCAATTGGCTTTCATATTCTTGCAATTTCTCTATGGCTTGGATCGCTATATCCACTTTGGTACCTGTGCGAGCATGAAAAATTAGAAAATCTTAAAAAAATAATGCAGCGTTTCAGTGAACTGGCGATGGGTTTTGTCGCTGTATTAATACTTAGTGGTGTGTTTTTATTAACACAGTTGCTGGAGTCACCGCTTGAGCTGATCAATACAGCTTACGGCTTAACACTGTTAAGCAAATTAGCAGGAGTATCGGTGTTACTTTTTCTAGGTTCACTTAATAAGTTACGCCTGGTACCGGGATTAACAAATGATCCTGGAGTCAGACAGCTAAAACTATGTATTAGTCTGGAGATAAGTGTTGGGTTCATAGTGTTGATAATTACGGCCTATCTCACGACTCTGGTTGGTATCAGTCACAGTGCATAATACGTAAGCAAATTTAGAAACCGCAGTAGGAATATGAAATGCAAAATTGGTTTTTCAAAACATTCAGATTTATTCATGCCTGGGGTGGCATCACTGTTGCTTTATTACTGTTACTGAGCAGTATCACCGGAACTGTGCTGATTTGGAAAAATGAATTTGTACTCTTGAGTTTTCCTACAGCCGAACGGGATTTTATTGCGAGTCCTGAGTTGTTTGCTGAACTTGCTGATAGCATAGAAGCGCAATTCGACAATACCCAGATTGCTCAACTTGCTTTTCCGACTACAGAATTTCCTCTGGCAAAAGTGACCTTAAGTGAAGCCCGTTATGCCTATCTGGATATTGATGGCAACATCCTTGATCAATGGGTGCAAAATGATCGCTGGGAAGAATGGTTGTATGACCTGCATCATCGGCTTTTGCTGGACGATCTGGGGCTGACTGTTATCGGTCTGCTTGGTATAGCTATGAGCATTCTCGTTATAGCCGGTATGATCAGTTTCTGGCCGTATCGACGTAGTTTTCGGCAGGGTTTTTGGCCCAAAGGCACATCTCGGGCAAAGCTTTTAGTGAGTCACCGTAACATGGGCATCATTGAAGCATTGCCTTTGTTGATGACCTTGATAACGGGTGCTGTCCTGGCTTTTCCCATGCAGGCTGAATATTACTTGCTGGAGCCGTTTCGAGGTGAGGATTACAGTTTGGATTTTAATGTTGGCGTAGACGCTATTACAGGTGATGATAGTGGTGACTGGTTGCCCGTATTACAACGATCCCTGGACAGATTTCCCGGCGCTGCTATTCGTAGTGCTGAAGTACCTAGCAGGTTTTCACCTTATCGCATTATTGGTTTACAGCAAGCAGGGGAACTGCATCCTGAAGGCCTTAGCAAAATTTATATTGAGGCAGAAGGCGGCTATATGGATTTAAGAATTGATTCCCAAAACCAGCATATTTCAGAGCGGCTTTATAACACAGCCTATCCGCTGCATACCGGTAAGTTCGACAATTTAATTTATAAAATATTCCTCAGTCTGAGCGGGCTTCTTGTCAGCATCTTAAGTGTGCTTGGCATCATCAGTTTTATCAAAAAATACCTGCGCTAATCGGGTGGTTAGTATTCGTTTATCTCCTGCTCGTAGTCAGACTTAGGGTCTGCATTGAGGCGAGAAAAATTTGTTAACACTTCCTTGATTTAAGCTATTGACCTGTGTCTTAGACACAGGTGTAGACTGCGGCTGCAGTTGAAACATTTACTCTGGAGAGCAACGATGCGCGTTAATCAGGTGGCGGAAAATCTACAAATATCAGTCGGAACGGTTCGATATTACACAAGGATTGGCTTTATCAAGCCGGGCAAAAATAGTAGCAATGGTTATAAGACTTACAGTCAGGCAGATGTACAACGCCTGCGCTTTATTATCACCGCCCGTCAACTTGGATTCACCGTTGAAGATATTGGTGAAATTCTCGGTGAGGCAGCTAAGGGTAAAACTGCCTGTCCACTGGTAAGAAAGCTAATAGAGCACCGGCTGGCTGAAATTGAAATGCGTTTTGCAGAAACCCAGATTTTATTGAAAAGAATGAAAGCAGCCTTACGAGACTGGGAAGGTAAGCCGGATAAGTCGCCAACGGGCCATATGATTTGTCATTTGATTGAAGAATTTTAAACAGATATTTAATTAACAAAAGTAAACAATTTTTTAATGAGGAAAAAGTCAATGTCGCACACACCTAACACTCACAGCTGTTGTGCAATGAAAGATAAATCTGATCATCAAGATTAGAATGCAGGTCAGATGCTTAACGTTAAAGATCCTGTATGTGGTATGGATGTGGATCCAAATACTACTGAGCACAAGCACCAGCACGCAGGTATTAATTTTTATTTTTGCAGTGAGCACTGTCTACACAAATTCAAGTCGGACTCTGCACAGTATTTGAATGATTCAGCTAAAAAGCAGTCGTCTACTGAAGCTGAAGGAATCGTATATACCTGTCCAATGCATCCGGAAATAGAGCAGATTGGTCCGGGCTCTTGCCCTAAATGCGGTATGGCACTGGAGCCTTTAGATGCATCGGTAGTAGATGAAGATACTACTGAGCTAGATGATATGACTCGACGTTTCTGGATATGTGCAGCCTTATCATTACCAGTCTTGTTGCTGGTGATGTTGGACCATTTACCTGGCAGACCGCTTGCAGCTGTTATCAGTTCATCAACGGCCATGTGGATTGAATTTTCCTTAGCAACGCCAGTAATGCTTTGGGGAGCGATTCCATTTTTCAAGAAAGCCTGGGCTTCTTTGATTAACCTAAGCCCTAATATGTTTACGCTGATTGCGCTGGGTACGGGAGTGGCTTATTTATATTCGGTGATAGCGGCAATATTTCCTGGATTATTCCCGCAGGAAATGTTGATGGGAAATGGCATGGTAGATGTTTATTTTGAAGCTGCTGCTGTGATTATTACTCTGGTCATGTTGGGGCAAGTCATGGAATTGCGGGCGCGTTCAAAAACCAATAGTGCCATTCGAGCCTTGTTAGACCTTTCTCCCAAAACAGCACGCATAGTCCGTGACGATGGGGCAGAAGAAGATGTATCACTGGATCAAATACACCCAGGTGATAAGTTGCGAGTGAGGCCGGGAGACTCAGTACCTGTAGACGGAGAGATTGTAGAGGGTTCCAGCACTATTGATGAATCCATGATTACCGGCGAGTCCATGCCTGCTACCAAAACAGTGGGTGATAAAGTCACTGGGGCGACGCTCAATCAAAGCGGTAGTTTCATAATGGAAGCCAAACGGGTTGGTAGTGAAACGGTGCTAGCCCAAATAGTGCTTATGGTCTCAGAGGCACAACGCAGTCGGGCACCTATTCAAAAGCTGGCAGATATTGTCGCTGGCTATTTTGTACCCTTAGTAGTACTTATCGCAATTATAACTGCAATGGTATGGAGCATATGGGGGCCTGAACCGGCTGTTTCATTTGCACTGATTAATGCAGTTGGGGTACTAATTATTGCCTGTCCTTGTGCCCTTGGTTTAGCAACGCCTATGTCGATAATGGTGGGCACGGGTAGAGGGGCACAGGCAGGTGTTTTGATAAAAAATGCTGAAAGTTTGGAGTTGATGGGAAAAATAGACGTATTAGTCATCGATAAAACCGGGATTTTGACCGAGGGCAAACCCAAACTTATTTCTGTAATTACAGCGCAAGATCAATCTGAAGGTGAGCTATTAGGCTTAGCTGCCAGCTTGGAAAAAGGCAGTGAGCACCCCTTGGCAAATGCCATTGTTGAAGGTGCAAAGGCAAGAGAAATTAAGCTTTCTAATGTCGAAGAATTTGAATCTCTTACAGGAAAAGGCGTAAGCGGTGTTGTTAATGCTAAAAAAGTTGCTCTAGGCAATGATAAATTACTGGAAGCATTAGGTATCGAAGAAACCGATCTTGTTAATCAGGCTGATCAGCTGCGTGCTAAGGGCCAAACAGTTATGTTTGTCGCCGTTGACGGCAAACTGGCTGGGCTGATCGGCGTGGCCGATCCCATTAAGGCAACTACGCCTCAAGCCTTGCATGATATTCGTAAACTTGGCATCCGCATCGTTATGCTGACCGGTGATAACGAAGTTACTGCCAAAGCTGTTGCGGGCCGGTTGGAAATTGATGAGATAGAAGCGGGCGTTTTACCAGAGCGTAAAAGTGAAGTGGTTAAGCGTTTTCAGCAAGAAGGCTATAAAGTTGCGATGGCAGGCGATGGTGTGAATGACTCACCAGCCTTGGCTCAGGCCGATGTTGGTATTGCGATGGGCACTGGAGCAGATATTGCCATGGAAAGTGCAGAAATAACTTTGGTAAAAGGTGATCTTAGCGGCATCGTCAGAGCGAGGAAACTAAGCCAGGCAACCATGCAGAATATACGGCAGAATCTGTTTTTTGCTTTTGCCTATAACGCTATCGGTATTCCAGTCGCTGCAGGCGTACTTTATCCATTTTTCGGTATATTGCTGAGTCCTATCATCGCGAGTGTAGCGATGGTGTTCTCTTCAGTGTCTGTTATTTTGAATGCTTCAAGATTGAAGAAAGTAGCCTTATAAAATATGCAGGTCATGAATAAATTAGCGGTAGAGAATTGCAAACAGGCGGTTAATTATTTTTAGGATGTAAGCGCCAGACGATTGTTGACGGCTTTTCTCATTTAGGTCATTGCGCTTTAAAGGAATTACTGGCTGAATATAAAATATATGCCAGTAACAAAAGGAGTTAAACATGACCCATACCGGACAGGACACGCTCAAAACCCGTAGCACCCTTAGCGTTGATGGCAAGGAATACGACTATTTCAGCCTCAGGGTCGCTGCGGAAAGACTGGGAGATATTTCCCGTCTGCCTTTTACGCTCAAAGTCCTGCTGGAAAATTTACTCCGTTTTGAAGACGGGCGTACGGTGCAAGAAGAAGATATCCGGGCACTGAAAAGCTGGCTGGATAATAAGGGCAAGGTTGATCAGGAAATCGCATTTCGCCCGGCCCGGGTGTTGATGCAGGATTTTACCGGGGTCCCGGCCGTCGTAGATCTTGCCGCTATGCGTGAGGCGATGGTTGCACTGGGTGGCGATGCGCAGGCTATCAATCCGCTGACCCCGGTGGATTTGGTCATAGATCATTCGGTCATGGTCGATGAGTTCGGCACGTCGACGGCTTTCGAGCATAATGTTGAGCGCGAGTTCGAGCGTAACGGCGAGCGTTATGAGTTCCTTCGCTGGGGCCAGCAGGCTTTCCACAATTTCCGTGTTGTTCCGCCGGGTACCGGTATCTGCCACCAGGTCAATCTTGAATATCTCGGTCAGACTGTCTGGGTCGATCAGGATGAAGCAAATGGTAGAAATGTCGCATATCCCGACACCTTGGTAGGTACGGATTCACATACCACTATGATTAACGCGCTGGCAATATTGGGCTGGGGTGTAGGCGGAATTGAGGCAGAGGCCGCAATGCTCGGCCAACCGATCTCTATGATGATCCCCGAAGTTATTGGTTTTAAATTAACCGGCAAGCTCAAAGCGGGGGCAACCGCAACAGACCTGGTACTGACTGTTACAGAAATGCTGCGTGAAAAAGGGGTCGTCGGCAAGTTTGTAGAATTTTTCGGTGACGGTCTCAATCATCTCAGCCTGTCTGACAAAGCGACGCTTTCAAACATGTCGCCGGAATTTGGCAGCACCTGTGGTTTTTTCCCTATCGACAAGGAAACACTGCGTTATCTTGAATTCACCGGACGTGATCCGCAGCGCGTTAAATTGGTCGAAATCTACGCCAAAGAGCAAGGGCTGTGGCGCGATGAAAATAGTCCTGACCCCGTTTTTACCGATATGTTGGTATTGGATATCGCAGACGTTGAAGCCTGTATTGCCGGGCCAAAACGGCCTCAGGACAAGATCAGGCTGGCTGATGCAGCCGATATGTTCCGAAACCATTTACAACTTAGTCTAAGCAACGAACCCTCGAAAGTCGACGAAGAACGCCTGATTAATGAGGCCGGGATTGAGCCTGTACAGGCTGATTCTCATGACCCGCATTTTACCCGCTATGAAGTTCTTGATTCAGAACACGATCTTGGCAACGGCGATGTTGTCATTGCCGCGATCACCAGTTGCACGAATACATCTAACCCTGCGGTGATGATCGGCGCCGGGCTGCTTGCGCGTAACGCTTTGCAAAAAGGGCTAAAGGTCAAGCCGTGGGTAAAAACCTCGCTGGCGCCGGGCTCAAAGGTCGTGACAGATTACCTGGCCAAGGCTGGCCTGCAGGATGATCTTGATGCGCTGGGATTCAATCTTGTCGGTTACGGTTGTACTACCTGTATCGGTAACTCCGGCCCGCTGGACGACAATATCCGCAAGGCAATCGAAGCCAACAACCTTACCGTCTGCGGTGTTTTATCCGGCAACCGGAATTTCGAGGGGCGCATTAACCCCAGTGTCCGCGCTAATTATCTTGCTTCTCCGCCTCTCGTGCTTGCCTATGCGCTGGCTGGCAACATGAAGCATGATCTTTACAATGAGGCGCTTGGACAGGATCAGGACGGCAAGGATGTTTATCTGAAGGATATATGGCCCAGGCCAGAAGAAATTCAACAGATGATTCATGACAGCCTGACTCCGGCAATGTTTACTGATCGTTATGCCAAAGTCTTTGAAGGACCGGAACAGTGGCGCTCTCTCGGAGGCACTAATGCGCGCGAAACCTATGACTGGCGAGCAGCGTCGACTTACGTTAAAAATCCACCCTTCTTCGAAGGAATGAAGGGTGAAGCCGAACAAGTGTCGGATATAAAAAATGCTCATTGCCTTGCGCTATTGGGCGATTCTGTTACGACTGATCATATTTCTCCTGCCGGGTCGATTAAACAGGATTCTCCTGCTGGGCATTACCTGATGGAGCATGACATCGCGCCGCAAGACTTTAACTCCTACGGCTCGCGCCGAGGCAATCACGAGGTCATGATGCGGGGCACTTTCGGCAATATACGCATCAAGAATGAAATGCTAGCGGGTGTTGAAGGTGGCTACACCATCCATATCCCGAGCGGAGAACACATGAGTATCTACGATGCCGCGATGAAATACATGGAAAATGACATTCCGCTGATTGTAATCGCGGGTAAGGAATACGGCACCGGCTCATCACGAGACTGGGCAGCGAAAGGCACACGTCTGCTTGGTGTTAAAGCAGTCATAGCCGAAAGCTTTGAGCGGATTCACCGCTCCAACCTGATCGGTATGGGGGTGCTGCCGCTACAATTCGTTGATGGTCTTAACCGAGAAAAGCTGAAGCTGACCGGCAGCGAGCAATTTGACATAAGCGGTATCGAGGACCTTAAACCGCGCGCTGAACTGAGTCTGAGCATTCATGGCAAGAAGGACATCAAGGTGCTATGTCGCATCGATACCCTTGATGAACTGGATTATTATAAGAATGGCGGGATACTGCATTATGTCCTGCGCAATCTGGCTAAAGTGGCAAACTAAGAAATTCAAAAAAATGGGGAAGTCATGAATCTTCTATACAGCTTCAATCAAATAACTCTGTTGCATCTGCGGGTGTTTTTTGTGGTTTTCACCTTATCAGTTGCTAATGCTTGCTTCGCTCAGTCTTCGATATCAGTTCCAATGGACAGAACAGCAGAACTGGCCTGTTCAAGTCTGCAGGGCATACTTGTCCCTTCTGCTGCCATTGGTCTTGCTACCCAGGGAGCCAGTATCCAGTCTGCCGAATTTATAAGCGCAAACAGTCCTGATAATCATAATGGTGAGTTTTGTAAAGTCATCGGTGCCATTCATCCGTTCACTAATAATGCCCCTGATATCATTTTCGAAGTTAACTTACCCAGTAACTGGAACGGCAAATCTTTACAGATGGGTGGAGGTGGATTAAACGGCACCCTGGTTACTGGTTTAGGACCGCATATCAAACAGGCTGATACTGAAGCCAACCCTTTGGCAAGAGCTTATGTCACCCTGGGCAGCGATTCAGGTCATCAATCTGATGGTGGTTTTGACGGCAGTTTTTTTCTTAACGATGAGGCATTAAGAAATTTTGGTCACGAGCAAATCAAGAAGACACATGATGTTGCTATGTTTCTTGTCAATGCGCGCTATGGTGTTTCTCCAAGCTATAACTATTTTATAGGTGGTTCTCAGGGTGGGCATGAAGCCTTTGATGCTGTGCAACGCTATCCTGATGATTATGACGGTGTGGTTGCGGGTTATCCCGCACATAATCTGGTGATGTTACATTTGTCTGCCAACCACTTTGCTAAGGCGCTGTTTGCAAATGCAGAACGCAGCTGGATAAGCCCCGCCAAAGTAACAGCATTTACCACTGCCGTTTATGCGACTTGTGATGCGCTCGATGATGCAGAAGATGGCATCATCAGTAATATTGCTGCTTGTATCCAGGCAACTGCTGACTTTAAACGCTTTGGTCCTGAAAATCCTATTCGTTGTGTTGGCGGTGCTGACACAGGGAATAATTGTCTTTCTGATGTGCAGATTGAAGCCCTCAATCTTATCGACACGCCCTTTGATCTTGGTTTTAGTGTTTATCCGGATGATGAAGGCAACAGTATTTATCCGAAGTGGACGCCTTATGAAGGCTCGACCTTTGTGGATGGCGGCTTTCCGAATCTGGGCGCCCAGGGGCCGGGACAGGCTTTGCAGTTTGGGCCTGGTAACGCCACACCAAAATACGCCATTGCTCAGGATTTAACACTGGATACCATAAATGATTTTGACCCCAGGCGTTATGCCGGCAGGATAGGTGAGCTTGCTCATTTGATCAGTGCTAATAGCGTTAATCTTGATCGTTATCAGGCAAAGGGCGGCAAGCTGTTGTTCTTCCATGGACGCGCTGATGACTTTATTCCCGTTTACAGTTCAATTCAGTATTACGAACGCTTGCAAGCACGCTATGAGCCGGAGGTTCTGGCTGATTTTGTAAAGTTTTATACGATTCCAGGCATGGGACATATAAGCGGCGTGTTCAATGCCCGTATCTCTTTACTCTCAATTCTCGATAATTGGGTAGCAGCGGGGCAGGAGCCTGGCGAATTAGTGGCTGTAGATGCTAACCCTGAGACAGCTGGTCGCACCAGGCCGGTTTGCGAATACCCACAATGGCCGCGTTATCAAGGCAGGGGTGATATTAATGATGCAGCCAGTTTTACCTGTGTAAATCCTTAAGCTTGTAGCAGCTGTTTGTTTGTCTGAAGCTAAGCACCTGTGCTAATTGCTTCCTGAATAACGCTGAACAACATTTAAGGGACTTGTTGATCCCGATTCTCATACTTACAGACGGTGTTGTTTCAGAGGGTTAACCCGAAAGCCTTGATAATCACTGGCGGGACCAGTGCGGCTTTTACTTCTGATTTATCCCAGATTTATTTACAAGCCTTCAGTACGCATTGTTTAGTTACTGAAATTCCAAACATGACGTATATGATTTAAAGCAATTAGTTTTGAAATATCCATTTAATATATATAGCATTCAGAAACACTTCACTTACTGAGAAGCACTTCACTTTCTAAGAAAAACAAGGACAGCAATAATGCTTATCTCTTTTTGTAATACACATGGCACGAAAACACATCGTATCGCATTAACAGGCTTACTGGCTGGCTGTTTATTGCTCTTAGGAGCCTGCAGTCAATCGGATTCAGAGGCGGAGCTTCGGGCTTTGGTTGCAGAACAGGCAGAGCGTCTACAGCGTATTGAAGATATCCAGGCGATCGAAAAGCTGGAGCGCGCCTATGGTTACTATGTTGATAAGCATTTATGGGACCAGGTAGTGGATCTGTTTGCAGAGGAATCCTCAGTTGAAATTGCACAACGTGGCATATTTCTGAATAAGGAAGGCGTGGAGCGAGCTTTTCTGGGGCGCATGGGTCGTAATCAGATCGGTATCGCCCGAGGCACGCTATTCAATCATATCCAGGTGCAGGGCATCGTGGATGTTGATCCGGGTGGCTTAACAGCAAAAGGTCGGTTCCGTGCGATGGTTCAGGTCGCAGGTTTCGGTAGCAATCGGGAATTCTGGTCTGATGGTATATACGAAAATGAATTTATCAAAGAAGACGGTATCTGGAAATTTAAAAAAATGAAATTCTGGACAACTTATTACACGCCTTTCCATGAAGGCTGGAGTGGGGAACAAGCCGCGTGTATAAATGGCGATGGCAGTGGAATGAGTGAGGGCGCGGATTTACCATCACTGGATGGTGCCGGTGTCTATCCGAACGTTTATTTCCCGCCTTTCCATTATCCGAACCCGGTCACCGGTGAAGAAGTAGATGTTAGTGCTTTCAATGCAAGAGCGGTTGCGGAAACCATATGGCCTGAGTGCTGATCTTTAGTCGTGTAGTTTGTAAATTTCTGGATTTTTGATAATAGGAAAAGTTAGTATCTGAACACCAACGAATACAGAATAATAAAAATTTAGGAGAGCGCAGATGAAAAGCAAGCTAGTGTTATTTATCGCCTTGATGGCGATGGGCACAAACGGTTTTGCTCATCACTCGGAAACCGCTGAATTTGATCCTAACGATCCCGTTAGCGTCAGTGGCACCATTAAGGCAGTGGAATGGAATAACCCGCACGTCTGGTTCTATGTTGATGTGACGGATGCCGATGGTGAGGTGACTACCTGGGGTTTTTCTTCTGCCCCACCAGGCATGCTGATGCGCCGGGGTATCACTAAAGCAGCGCTGGAAATTGGTGCGCTTGTTAATGTTGAAGGTTCACGCGCGCGGGATGGCTCCAATAATGCTTCTGGTCGACGTGTCACTTTCTCGGATGGCAGTAACGTGTTCACCGCAACAGAAGGAGGTGGAAGATGAAATTTTTGAAGAAAAGCACAGCCGGGCTTTTGATATTCGCTTCACTAACGGTCACCGTTGTAAATGCCCAGGTTAATATCCCGCGTATGCAGAATAACAAACCCGATTTTTCGGGTATTTATGCTCCCCCCGCAACAATCAATGCCACCGGCCCTCGCGGCAACCTGATATTTAATGCAGACAAGATGGCTCCTCTTTTACCCGGCGCAGAGAGTCTGCTCTATGAGGAGCGCAACGGAGACCCTTACCATGATGAGCCTCGGGCCATGTGTTTGCCTGGTGGTTTTCCGGGCGGCATGTTGTATATCCTCCCCATACAGATAGTACAGAACACTGACTATCTGGTGTTTCTTCCAGAACTACAGCGAGCTGCCCGTATTATCCCGACTGATGGACGTCCGCATCGCGAGGGCCTGGAGCCTTCCTACTACGGAGATTCAGTTGGTCATTGGGAGGGAGACACACTGGTTATCGATACGGTGAATTTCAAGCGCTGGATTCTGGATGATTATCATTATACGGATCCTACCAAAACCCGTTGGCACAGCGATGCACTGCATACTGTAGAGCGTCTCACCCACCAGGGCGATAAGCTCCTTTATCAGATCACCATAGATGATCCGAAGATATTTACTCGACCTTTCACTCAGGACTTTGAGTTGAGTGCACGTCCGGACTGGGAAGAACTTGGTCTGATGGAATACGTTTGCCAGGAGAATAACCGTTGTGCCGGTGGAACCTGTGAAATGTCTGAAGCGCAGGAATAAATGTCAATTAATTGAACAGGCAGGTATAGGCTGGTGTTTGATTTAACAAACTGGGTTCATTCGTTTACGGGATTATTGCATTTTTCCAGTGCAGTAGTTGGCATGCTGACGGGCTTAATAATGTTGCTTTCAACGAAGGGCACAGCAATACATAAAAAAGCGGGTTATGTATTTGTAGTTGCCCTTTTGATAGTCAATATTTCAGCCCTGTTTATTTATGATTTCAATGATGGCTCCATTGGTGTTTTTCATTTTCTGATTCCTGTGTCACTTGGTTTTTTACTGTTCGGGCTGATACCTATGTTAGGAAAGCGCAAGCCTAATGCAGTGATGCGACATAATATCGGCATGAATGGTGCGGAGCTGGGTTTATGGGCTGCAGGAGCAACAGAGTATTTCGTCCGTGAACTGTCTTACGGTTTGAACCCAAGCCAGTTAATTGCATACTCCTTTCTGATTTCGGTACCCTTTGCGGTGCTGATTACATTCAGCATTATTTATCATAAAAACAAATACAAGCTTGTTTCCCTAAAGTAGCTTCGGGAAATTTCACTGCTGCAAAAATGCACTCAAAAAAAAGCCCCTGAAGAAGGGGCTTTGTACAATGCTTAATTCAACTTTAAATTTACATTGCTGGTTTTCTGACTACAAAAAGAAAACGATCAGTATTTCTGCCGAGAATTGAATCATTTGGACCCATATTGGCAGATAAGGTGTGGTCGTCTGCGTTATTGCGCATTAAATTTGAATCTTCAATGATTTCCAGACCAGCGGCTTCTATCCATGAGCGGACATCAGCAGGCACAACTCTGTGTAAGCGGGAATTATCACGACTTGCATCGCCAATGTGGTCAATGACGGCAACGATGCCACCAGGTTTGAGTGCATTTTTAATTTGTTCAAAATAAGGCACGAAGCGTTCTGCATTGCCATGGTGGACATTTAATGCTGTCACGGCTACATCGACGCTATTGCTTTGGATGTCGCCGAGATCAGCTACCAGTTCAACATTGGACATAGCTGCCATATCAGCAGGAGGAGGGCCGCCACGTACGCCGCCATCTGCACCCTGTGCAATGATGGTTCCTGTTGGTCCTACTGCGGCATCAAATACTCTTGTCCACCAGCCAGTCTGGGAACCTATATCAAGAACTGTCATACCTTCTTCAACACCGAGCAGATTCATAATCTGGTAAGGATGACGGGCCCCATCTCTGGCCCTGTCTGCATCGGGTCTGGCATTGAGTTTTTCGACGAAATCAGGGGCAACCGCATAGGCCCCGCTTACCATGCTTAGCAGGCAAATGACTAAAGTGATTTTTTTTATCAGGGTTTGCATTATTTTTCCTTGGCGTACGAATGAAAGTAAGGCAAAACTAGTCCACCTAAAGCTTAAAATCAAGATATAACTGGCTTATCAGAGACTTGTCTATCAGGACTGTTGTGCTTATTTGCTTTATCGGGTTTGTTCAAGATAGGAGGACCCTGCCTGTATGACTGTGCCATCAGCAAGTGTCACTATTTTTGCATTCGCCAGATTTGCACCGCTTCTGGCCAGATAGCCGTCGACACTTACCTCATCACCAACTTTAATAGTATCGCGGAACCAGCCATATCTGATCAGGGTATTGGGGCTGCCTAATTCGAATGCCCAAAGTTCCTCGACACCAGATTCATTGACTACCGTGACGTCAAAAAAAGCATGGGGGTTCGTCCATCTGACTCTGGCTACTGTTCCATTCATGACGACTTCCTTAGCAGGATCGAACTGACTGATAAAGGAATGATGAGATAGCACGCTTAAAGGAAAAAACGCTAAGAGAAACAGGGTGCAGCAGACGCTTATCTTTTTCATGTTTTTTGTACTCCAGAATATTGTATAGGTTAATTGGGCTTCTCATTATTGATGGCTTCAGGGCCTTCCGCGCCAAACGGGCTGTGCAAAAAGCGAAGTGTCATTTCCTTCGGCACAGACAAATTCAAGTATTTCCTGGCCTTCTACTAATCGGGCTTCATAATGTCTTGTCCAAACTTCAGTATAGGCCTCGGGGTCTTCGGCAATGACTTCAATTAATAAGATGTCATTTTGAGGACGTGTATAACGCTCGGTAATTTTTAATGCTTCCGTATGAACACCAAAACCGGGAGTAATTTCATTAAAACCTGTCGACTCCACCACGAGCGTATCACCCTCCCAGTGACCGCTAGAAAAGCCGTACCATGAAGGATTCCAGATGTCTGGTCGGGTCCTGCCATCCAGGAATATCTGCCGGAATCCGGGTGTGACAAACTCAATCATTTGTACGAGCAGATCATTGGTTTGCACAAATTTATAGGGAAAGATCAGTGTGCTGATAACGGCGCTCTGGGGCAGGCAGTAGGAAGCCGAACCCTGTTGTCCAAGTTCTCTTAACTGTTGCTGGATTTCTGCTGCCCAGGGTTGAAGCGGTTCAGGGCGGATAGGTTCACGGTTTGGTACATTGTACCAAACCCCTGAAAAATCAGGTTTACCATCCGGCATTCTTGGGGTGGGGCCTGATAAATCGCCGGATTGAGAAATCATATCTTCGGCAAGCATGCCTGGATCATCACCGATTGTGCCGAGATTAATGTGCCACTCCAGATTAAGATCGCGTCGCATGGAACTACCTGCGAGTATTTCAACATTTTCTTCTTCATAAGTGCGGTACATGCAACAGGAAACCGGGAAATTCAGGTTATACATACCAGGCGGAATATTGGTGAGTGAATATTGCCCGGCCAATGTAACGTTAGCATCATAGACTGTACCGTTTTCAATACTGGTGAGGGTAATGGACGAACTCAAGCCGGTGATAACGGAACCATTGGGGTCCAGCAGATTACCGGTAATGGTGCCGGTATTAGTCTGCGCCAGTGACGGCAAGGCCAGAAGCATATGGCATAGGGTCAGTAGAGGAATTAACAACCTGATACGAGGTATTTTATTTATCATGGCTCTGCTCTTTTTATTTTAGTTTTGCAGGAATCTTATTGTTTTGGTTTTAATGCTATGACAGTATATTCTTTCCAAGCAGACTATAAAGTGCCTATTTGGAAATTCTTTGTTAACTTAAAATAAATAATAGCGGTCAGTATGCAGGACTTTAGTGCAATTCCTATCTTTATAGCGGTTGTAGAAGAGAAAAGCTTTTCCAGGGCAGCGGAGAGACTTGGAATTACGACTTCTGCTGTCAGCAAACGTGTTTCAGGGCTGGAAGCCAAACTCAACGTTAAATTATTAACGCGAACAACCCGCAAACTGAGCCTCACTGAATCGGGGTCGCGTTATTTTGAATATGCCCAGCAAGCTATGCTGGCGATGCAGGATGCTGAAAATGCCGCCCTCGAAAAAAAAGATGTTCCAAGTGGCACCTTGCGGGTCAGCGCACCAGTAACCTTCGGGCGTCGTATGCTTGCATCCATGGTTCCGCAATTTTTAAAAGAAAATCCGCTGGTCAGTATCCAGATAGAAATGAGTGATGTGTTTTCCAAAGTCAATATCGAGGATTTTGATATTATCCTGTCTACCGGAAATATACCCAGCACATCCTATAAGGCTATCAAGATACTTAATGTGCCGGGAGTTGTCTGTGCAAGCCCTGAATATCTTGCTGCCAGGAGTACCCCTGAACAACCCGCAGAGCTGGTGAACCATAATTGCCTTCTGTTATCGTTTCATCATGTAGCAGATGAGTGGGTATTTATTAAAGATGATGAAGAGACCAAGGTAAAAGTTTCGGGTAATTATTCCTGTAATAATCCTGAGGCCGTCCACAAATCGGCTCTGGCCGGTTTAGGAATAACATGTTTGCCATCTAATTTAGTAATTGAAGATCTGAGCAGTGGAAGTCTGGTGCCATTGTTTGAAGACTACACAATACCACCCAGAATATTCAGGGCGATTTATCCGGAAAAAAGATTTCAGCCCGCAAAAGTACGGGTATTTATTGAATTCCTGATTAACAATTTGGGCGGAGAAAAACCTGACTGGGATTTATTCTGAATTGATGTCCTTACCTGCTTAAGCGATTTTATTCCAGCATCAGGCTGCCATAAGCCGATTCAATAATCGCATCCAGTTGATTGTCATACCCCGTCCAGTCTGAATACTGCGTAAGATCAGCAGATGCCTGGATAGCTTCCAAAGATAAACCCTCGGCAATACCCGCTGAAACAACTGTTCGCAAATCCTCCAGCCAGCGGCGGAAGTTAATCAGGTCCTGCTTATTGCCGGAAGCAAAGTGACTGTTAAGCAGAATATCAAAATCCAGGGCCTCCAGATCTCTGATCGATTCAATCCAGGTGCTAAGTGGTCGTTGATCAAACTGGAAATTGCAGCACATTCTGTTTATCCATACATAATCACTGGCCAGCAAGACGCCATGATCAGGAAAATAAATATCGATCAGATCACTGCTGTGACGATTTTGAGCCCACAGTAGTACAACCCGTTTACCACCCAGATTCAGTTCCAGCCGGTCGGAAAAGACAATATCCGGCCGCACGGTATCAGCCAGCAGTTCTGCCTGAGTCAGGAAATTATCAGCATTGCTGTCCATGGCATCAAAATTGGCCAGGGTGCCGGTTAGAGCTTCATCTCTGGATAAAAGACCGTCGTTGTTTGTGTCGCGTGTATTACCTGGGGGAGGTGCATCGGCTATCGATGCATCGAGGTTGCGCAGCATGTTTGCATGGCCAATAAAGGTGGCGGTATCTGCAAAGGTTGTGGAGCCACGAGTGTGATCCCAGTGATAATGGCTTTCCACCACATAGACAACTTCATGGCCTGGAAAGCGCAGAGCAAGCTCTTCTTTTAACCACTGTGCGCTGTCCGGATTGGGCGGATCGACGATGAGAATGCCATCATCTGTTACCAGAAAAGCAAAAACGGGAGCGACACCGGGACCGGTATTGACCTGATATAAGCCATCGCCAAGGTCGCTTATGCTTCTTTGCGGAGCGGCTGTTTGCGCCGAAACATTAGCGATCCAGACAAAACTGAGGATGAGCTGAAGTAGAATTATGGTGAATAATTTCATGTGACTCCATCGTTAAACAGTAGGTATAAAAGACAAAGCATATGGTTTTAATGGTGCCAGATTTGTTGGCCCAGAGTATATCTGCAAAGATGAATTAACTATGGAAGATATTCAAAAACCTCCTGTTCATGACACAGACTGAGTTTGTTGCCATCCTCGTTGCTTTCTGTGTGCCCGATTACCTGTGCATCTATGTTAAAGCTCTTGCTGATATCGATAACGGTCTGTGCGTGTTCAGGCAGGCAGTAGATCTCCATACGATGGCCCATATTAAAAACCTTGTACATCTCTTTCCATGGGGTATTGGATGCTGCCTGTATGGCTTTAAAAACCGGCGCAGCAGGGAATAGATTATCTTTTATAAAATGGACCTTGGAGGCAAATTTCAGGCACTTGGTCTGTGCGCCTCCGGAACAGTGGATCAGGCCCTGAATCAAACCCGGATGTTCTTCGAGAATTTTATAAATGACAGGGGCATAGGTTCTGGTAGGACTCAGAATGGCTTCTCCGACAGTCATTTCCGATTCCGGCAATGGGTCTTCAAGCTTGTAAGGTCCGCAGTAAACCAGATCACTGGAAACATTGGCATCAAAGGATTCGGGATATTTTTCGGCATAATAGGAACACAGCATGTCATGCCGGGCACTGGTTAAACCATTACTGCCAATGCCACTGTTTACATGACTTTCATAGGAGCTTTGTCCGGTGGATGACAGGCCGACGATAGACAAGCCAGCCTTGATTTGATCACCACTGATGATGTCTTTTTTCTTCATGACTGCGACGGCACAACTGTCAACCACCAGGGTGCCGGTTAAATCGCCAACATCGGCGGTTTCGCCGCCGCCACTGTAAATTTTCACACCAAATTCACGCAAGGTAGCCATAAAAGCTTCACTACCTTCAATAAGGGCAGCAACAACTTCGCCCGGACAATTCAGGGCATTGCGGTTAATGGTGTTGGAGAGCAGTATCCGGCCATTGACCCCAATACAGAGCAGGTCATCCAGATTCATCACAATAGAATCCTGTGAAATACCCTGAAACACCTGGGGGTTGCCGGTTTCCTTATAGCTCAGATAGGCAATGATAGACTTAGTGCCACTGCCATCGGCATGGATCACATTACAATGTTCTGGATTACCGGTCAGATAGTCCTCAGTTATTTTACAAAATGCATTTGGAAACAAACCGTGATCCATTTTATCTACCACCTTATGGACTTCCGTTTTATCAGAAGATACACCACGCGCCTGATAACGACCGATGCTGGCATCGGGACTGGCAACGATATATCCGCTGCGATCCTGGGCCTGAATCAAGCCACGGAACTCCAGCTGGCGGAAGGCCTTGACAACGGTATTGGCTGCCAGACCATAGTCTTCGGCGAGGCTGCGTATGCTGGGTAATTTGTCGCCGGGTTGCAGCTCCTCTGTGTTAATCTTGAAATGCACCTGATCGATGATTTGTTGAAAAATAGGGCTGGTATTGCTGCTGTCCAGGACTAGTTCTAGTTTCATTTTACTTTGTGACCGTATTTAACCTGAGGGAATCTGTATCACAATGATGATACAGATACTAGGAGCCTGGCTCAATGAATATTGCTTTTTATTGTGCAATCGATGCTGACCCCAGTGATGTGCGGGTTTTGCAGCAGACCTTGCAACTGGATGTCGTTGAGAGGCCGCCAGAATCAGGTTATAGCCACCTGCTCAAACTGGATTCAAAGGGATTGTCACTGCAAAGGCTGCAAGCCAGGCTTGGTGAAAAGCACAGCTATCCACTATGGGTAGACTTTCTTGATCCGGCGCTACTCTATCGTCTGAAGACTTCCGGGAAAAACCAGGGACTCGCCAAGGCTGTCGGTCTGAATAAACACGAAGCCATGCAGGTTCTCGATGCCACAGCAGGCTTGGGCAGGGATGCTTTTATTCTTGCCAGTTTGGGTTGCCGTGTCACCTTACTGGAACAGTCAGCACTCATTTACAGTTTGCTGGCGGATGGTTTGCAGCGTGCAGAACAATCTGACTCTGCAGATATTAAAGCGATTATTGCTGGTATGGAGCTGCATCATACCAGTGCTGATGACTGGTTTCTGGCTATTCAAAATGGATTAAAACCCAGGCCCGATGTGATTTATCTTGACCCGATGTTTCCGCCTCGAAATAAAAGCGCGAGCGTCAAAAAAGCCATGCTGCTGTTACAGGAAGTATTAGGTTTTGCTGAAGATACTGACAAACTGATCACAGCTGCCCAGGCCTGTGCGCGGCATCGGGTGGTAGTCAAAAAGCCGGGCAGTGCTGGCAGCAAGATAAATAAAGGTCTTGCAGCTGAGTTAAAACCGAGTTTTATTGTGCCGGGCAAGTCGGCGCATTTCGAAGTCTTTGTCTAAAGCAGAATTTCCTGCAGAATTTTTTCATACATCAATGCAAGCTGATCCAGATCTGCCACGGCAACATGTTCATTATTTTTATGAATACTGGCGTTGCAAGGGCCGAGCTCCACTACCTGTGCACCGCTTGGCGCAATAAAACGCCCATCGCTGGTGCCACCCCCAGTAGACAAGTTACAAGTGGCGCCATTTACAGCAGCAACACTTTTCAGCACGGCATCGGTAAGCACACCGGCTTCGGTAATAAAGGGATTGCCGGATAGCTGCCAGTTAATTTCATAGTTTTCATGATAATAATCAAAAATGGTTTCGGTTTGTGCTATCAATTCCTCAGCGCTGACTTCAGTGGAGAAACGAAAATTAAACAAGACAGCCATCTCACCAGGAACAACATTATTGGTTCCCTGTCCGGCATGAATGTTGGAAATCTGCAGACTGGTAGCGGGGAAATAATCATTGCCCTGATCCCACTCTATCTGACTTAACTCAGCCAATGCAGGCAGAAAGGCGTGGATGGGATTAACAGCCAGTTCCGGATAGGCGACATGACCTTCCTTGCCAAGCACTTTCAAGCTTCCATTTAAAGAACCGCGTCTGCCGTTTCTGGCCGTATCACCGAGTACTTTGTGACTGGAAGGTTCGCCAACAATGCAGTAATCAATCTGCTCATTTCTGTTTTGTAATACTTCAACAACCTTGACGGTACCGTTGATAGCCGCACTTTCTTCATCGCTGGTAATTAAAAAGGCAATAGAGCCCGGATGATCAGGATGATCGGCAAGAAAGTTTTCACAGGCGGTGATCATGGCGGCCAGGCTGCCTTTCATATCAGCACTGCCTCGGCCAAAAAGAAGACCGTCTCGTATTGTTGGTGTGAAGGGATCAGAATCCCAATTGTCAGGATTGCCTGCTGGTACAACGTCGGTATGTCCTGCAAAACAGAACAGGGGTGCTGCACTGCCTCGTCTGGCCCATAAATTTTTAACATCACCAAAGGGCATGGACTCAATAGTAAAGCCTAATGTTTGCAGACGCGCACTTAACAGTTCCTGACAACCTCGGTCATCAGGGCTGACCGAAGCACGGCTGATTAATTCACTGCATAGATCAACGGTAGAAGACATACCTGGCCCTGAATGTAGCTTAGTTATGTGCGTGGAGTTCCGAATTTAGTTCAATACCGCTTAGCCTGGTCAGACACTCCACAGCTCCGCTGGTGGAATTGCGTCGGAACAACATGTTGCTTTTTCCGGACAGATCTCGGGCTTTAACTACCTCAACAAGCTGAAGTTCTTTGTCCAGGACAGAGACTTTGGTGCCTGCGGTCAGATAAAGTCCAGCTTCTATAGTACAGGCATTACCCAGCGAGATACCTAGTCCTGCGTTGGCTCCGATCAGGCAGTTTTCGCCGATGGAAATGACTGCTTTATTGCCGCCGGAAAGAGTTCCCAATATACTGCAGCCGCCACCCAAATCACTGCCTTTGCCAACAAAAACACCGGCGCTGATGCGGCCTTCAATCATGGCCTCACCTTCGGAACCGGCATTAAAATTCACAAAACCTTCGTGCATGATAGTCGTGCCTTCACCCAGATAGGCACCCAGACGGACGCGAGAGGCATCGGCGATTCTGACACCAGAAGGAACTACATAATCCGTCATTTTCGGAAATTTATCGACTGAATTGACGGATAAGTTATGTCCCTGCAAACGGGCTTGTTGCTGGCGAGCAGGTAATTCACTGATCGCAATCGGACCCTCACTGGTCCAGGCAACATTTGGTAAAATTCCAAACATGCCTTCCAGATTTACACTATGTGGTTTAACCAGACGATGTGAAAGAAGGTGCAGTTTCAGATAGACCTCTGGCGTGGATTCGGGTTTGCTGTCAGTTTCCAGCAAGCACAACAGCAAGTTTTTTTTGCTTAACAGCAGATTCGAAAGTAAATCAATTTGTTGTTGATTTTGAGTGGCTCCAAAATTATCCAGCATTTGATTAAGCTGATGCGAATCCAGTTCAAGCGTCACATTGCCTCCTGCATAATTCAGGCTTCCCAGAATTGCTTGCAGGGTTGTAGTGTCGGGGTTAAGCAGAGGGGCAGGGTAATATACTTCTAGCCAGTTGCCGGCTGAGTCTTTGCTTCCTGTGCCAAAAGCTAGGCTGTATAAATTCATAGTTTATCCGCGTCAATTAAAGCAGGCGGCATTATAACAGGCTTTCGTATTCGCTTTGATTAAATCCAAGCAGAAATTTTGAGTCTTTCACCAGTATTGGGCGTTTGATGAGCGAGGGAAGCTCCTGCATTAGCGTGATTGCAGACTCCTCATTGATTTGATCTTTTGTCTCGGCATCGAGTTTACGCCAGGTAGTGCCCCGACGGTTGAGGACATTTTCGTATCCAAATTCATGACACCATTGTTTCAGCAGGGGTGCACCTATGCCTTGTTTCTTGTAATCATGGAATTCATAGGCAATAGCATGCTGATTCAGAAATGCACGAGCTTTTTTTATAGTGTCGCAGTTTGGAATACCGTACAGAGTTATCATGTTCAATCAGGCTGCGTTTAAAGTAGCATCGAGTTTTTGTTTAATCAGCGCTTGTAATTCATCACTGAATTTTTTATCGGTCAGTGACTTGTTTTTATTATCTGTAATAAAAAACACATCTTCTACATTCTCACCAAGGGTTGTGATTTTAGCATTGTGAAGAATGATATTTTTTTCAACAAAAATATTGGCAATTTTGGCAAGCAGCCCAGGCCTGTCAGGACAGAGCACCTCAAGAATAGAGTAAGGAAAATTCTCGGGATTTGTAAAACTCACTTCTGTGGCCCGATTGAAATGGCGTAATTGCCGTGGCATATGTTGTTTATTTTTCGCCTGTCTTTCCTGTGGCAAGGCATACTTGATCAGCATATCCAGAACCTCTGCTGTTCTGGGTGAATTTTTCTTTAGCGGCGTGCCATCTGTTTCCAACACCATAAAGGTCATCAAGGCTTTGTTGGAAGCATTATTAAAGAGTCTGGCGTCATGAATGTTGAGGTTTAAACGATCGAAGGCGTTGGCTATATTGGCAAACAGAAAATTTGAATTTTCAGTATAGATGAAAACCTGTGTTGCCCCTTCGTACTGATGTTCCATGCTGTTTTTAATCAATACCAGAGGCGCATCATCGGCTTCCTGATGTTTGGCGATGGCAATGGTGTGCCAGGCAATATCTTCAGGACTTTCTCTGAGGAAATAATCCTCACTGGGCTTATCCCAAATAAGCATGGCCTGTTTCTTGTCAATATTTTTTTCGCCAAGAATGACGAGTGCCTGCGCCTGATTATCCTTGATACGTGAATTTTTCCCGACGACTTTTTCCAGACCAAGACTCAGGGCGCGTTTGGTAACCTGGTAGAGTTGTCTTAACAGTGAAGCGCGCCAGGCATTCCAGAGACTTGGATTGGTCGCGTTGATATCGGCAACGGTCAGAGTATATAAATAGTCCAGTCGGGTCTGATCACCGACAGCCAGAGCAAAACTTTTTATCACATCTGCATCCTGTATATCCTTGCGCTGTGCAATACTGGACATCAGCAAATGATTCTTGACCAGCCAGGCAACAAGTGCAGTATCCCATTTTCCCAGGTGATGACGAACACAGAAAGCCTCGGCATCTTTTACACCCAGTTCTGAATGGTCCCCACCCCGGCCTTTGGCTATATCGTGATAAAGTCCTGCGATATACAGTAATTCAACTTTAGGCAGTGTTTTTACAATCCTGGCGGCCAGTGGGAATTTTTCCTCTGCTTCAGGATGTCGGAGTCGGCGCATGTTTTCAACAACCTGCAAGGTATGATCATCGACTGAATAAATATGGAAAAGGTCATGTTGCATCTGGCCGATAATGTTGCCGAATTCAGGAAGATAAGCACCGAGAATGCCATAACGTTTCATTTGCCTGAGACGCGTTACCATTTTGTAGGGAGAGCGCAAAAGCTCCATAAACAAGCTGGTATTACGGATATCTTTTCTGAATTCATTATCGATTAACTGGCGACCATTCCTGATCAGCCTGATGGTCGACGCCCTGATGCCTTCGATTTTGTTATCCTGAGCCTGTAATACGAAAATTTCAATCAAGGCGAAGGGTGTTTGCCTGAAAACACGTGAATGAACAGCCTCAATATAATTATTATGAATCTGGAAACGGGCGTTTAGCGTCAGAATTTTTGCTTTTTCTTTAGAGCGAATAATTTCTTCATCGAAAAGCTGCAGCAGAACATCGTTCAATTCACGGAGTGTCTGCACGTTGCGGTAATATTCTTTCATTAATTTTTCAATGCCAAGGCTGTTGTTGTCGTCCTTGTATGAAAAAATTTCAGCCAGTTGACGCTGGTGGCCAAACAGCAAACGATCTTCTCTGCGTTCTGCAAGCATGTGCAGACCGTAGCGTAAAGACCAGAGAAAATTTCTGCCTTTTATTAAATCCTGATATTCATTTTTCTGGAGAAAGCCCCGTTCAACCAGCTCCTGAAAATCAGAGGCCCCGAAATAGCGTTTTGAAATCCAGCCAATTGTCTGAATGTCGCGCAGCCCTCCTGGCGAAACCTTGAGGTTGGGTTCGAGTGCATATTCAATGTCATCATATTTTGCATGGCGGGCACGTTGCTCATCGCGCTTGGCGGTAAAAAACTTTTTCGGTTCCCATATTTTTTTCTTGTTAACTTCCAGGATAAGTTTTTCCAGCAAAGCCGGGTTGCCATACACGGTTCTTGATTCCATCAGCGCAGTAGCTATGGTGATATCTTTAGCGGCCTGTTGTTTGTTTTCGTTAATGGTGCGAACGCTTTGTCCGACTTCGAGATTAATATCCCAAAGAAAAGTCAGAAACTTTTCAATATTGGTTTTATATTTCTTCTGGTTATTTTTGGAAAGCAGAATTTGTATGTCGATATCAGAATAGGGGTGAAGCTCTCCGCGACCATATCCACCTACGGCCAATAGACTGATTTCGGGATCGTCTATCCAGTCATATTGTTGCCAGGCAATGCTCAGCAGCTCATCAATAAAACACGTCAAATCGGCAATGATGTCTTCAATGTTGCCCTTGTTTTTAAAACGCTCATCCAGCTTGGCGCGGGTATCAATGATGGCCTTGCGATAACAACTGATTGGCGATCGGGCCTTGGCAAGACTTTGCTTGAATTCTTTTACATCAAAAAGCGAGGGGTCCAGGGTTCTCATTATGTGCTTAAAAACTTTCCTCGCTACGTCGTGTCAAGACTTCACATCCTGTTTCATTGACAGCCAGGGTATGCTCCCATTGTGCGGAGAGTCGCCGATCCTTGGTTGTTACAGTCCAGCCATCTTTCTTGGAGAGGCGGGTATAGCGCGCGCCGGCATTAATCATGGGCTCAATGGTAAAGGTCATGCCAGCCTGCAGTTCCAGTCCGGTGCCAGGTCTGCCATAGTGCAAAACCTGTGGCTCTTCATGGAAGATACGCCCAATACCGTGACCACAGTATTCTCTGACAACCGAGTAATGACGGCTTTCAGCATATTGCTGTATGGCATGCCCGATATCACCCAGGCGAACGCCGGGCTTCACCATGTCAATTGCCAGATATAGTGCTTCCTGAGTTGTTTTTACCAGGCGTTCTGCATGATTCTGGACTTCACCTACGAGAAACATTTTGCTGGTATCGCCATGAAAACCATCCTTAATCACGGTAATGTCGATATTGATAATATCACCGCTTTTCAGAATTTTGCTGTCGCTTGGAATCCCATGGCAAATCACATGATTTACCGAGGTGCAAATGGATTTTGGAAAGCCGTTATAGTTTAAGGGGGCAGGTATGGCGTGCTGCTTGGAGACAATATGTTCATGACAAATGCGATCAAGCTCCCCGGTGCTGACACCAGGTTGCACAAAGGGCTCAATCATTTCCAGTACTTCAGCAGCAAGTCGACCCGCTTCACGCATAAGGGTAATTTCTTCAGGTGTTTTAATACTTACAGCCATAATTTGGATGGTTTAGTTAAATTGGTAAGGGCAAGAGCGTGATTTTAGTGTAACAGCCACCCCAAAGTACAGGTAGCACTGGCAGTATAGGAAAATAGGTAGTGACTCAACGTGAAGCTGTCCCTGCAACGTTCAGGCCTGATGGCAATCTAGCTTTCGTCGACACGCCAAACTACGTACATCCATGTACAGGCTCGGCTGACGACTTCCCTGTCGCCAGACGGTCGCCGATTAGCAGGATAGGACGAAGGGTGATCAAGGCAGAAGCGACGGCATCTATAACACTAGAAACCGACAGTTGAAGCACTATCACTCGTGATAATTACTTTAAGTTGGCTAAACTTTATGGTATAAAGCCGCACGTTTTAAGGGCCTGAAGCCCGAAAAACAAAAAATATGGCAACATAAGTTGCTGTTAACTATTAATTAACGTCACACATATATCGACACATGACCCCGGGTGCTTTATCGGGTCTACCGTAAGGTTGGGTTCATGGGATATATGGAGGCTTAACCCGAAGGAAAAACTATGACTACTACAAGCATGAAAGAGATGCTGAAGGCCGGCGTACACTTTGGCCATCAATGTCGCTACTGGAACCCGAAAATGGAACGCTATATTTTCGGAGCCCGCAATAAAATCCATATCATTAACCTTGAACACACTGTACCTGCGTTTAATCAGGCTTTAGCCCAGATAAAACAGATGGCCGAGCGTCGTCAGAAAATCCTCTTTGTTGGCACCAAACGAGCTGCCAGTAAAATCATCAAGGAAGAAGCCATCCGTGCAGGCATGCCTTATGTCGATCAACGTTGGTTAGGTGGTATGTTGACCAATTACAAAACCATCCGTGCTTCTATTAAGCGTTTAAAAGATCTGGAAACCCAGTCCACTGACGGAACCTTTGAGCGTTTGACCAAGAAAGAAGCGTTGATGCGCCGAAGGAATATGGAGAAACTTGAAACCGGTATTGGTGGTATCAAGAATATGGGTGGCTTGCCAGATGCTCTTTTTGTTGTCGATGTGGATCATGAACGCATTGCGGTCACTGAAGCTAATAAAATTGGTATACCAGTGATTGGTATAGTTGATACCAACAGTAATCCTGATGGCATTGACATCGTTATCCCAGGTAATGATGATGCACTACGCGCCATACAGTTATATGTTTCAGCTGTCGCTGAGGCCTGTATTGCCGGACGTGGGGTGGCTGATATTGAGGGCAGCGCTAAAGACGATTTCGTTGAAGAAGTAAATACTCAAACTACAGAAGGCGCCCCAAAAGTTACCGTTAAGGCTAAAAGCAAGCCTAAAGCTGCAGATAAGCCTGAACTAAGCGAAGTAGCTGAAGCCAGTGATTCTGCAAGTGCAAAAGAGCCAGCAGAAGTTGCGTCAAAGCCTGAAGTTAAAGCTGCACCGGCTGAAAAAGCTGCGCCAAAAGCCAAGGCCAAAGCCAAAGCTAAAGCAGCTCCAAAAGCTAAGGTCAAAGCCAAAGCCAAAGCAGCTCCAAAAGCCAAGGCTAAAGCCAAAGCAGCTCCAAAAGCCAAAGCAGCTGAAGCTAAAAAAGACGCTTAACAGAGCCGCAAACTAAACATGAAAGGGCGCTTTAGCCCTTTCTTCTGCGCCTGCTTAAACTTTTCTGATTCAGAGCACTCTAAGCAGGGGCAGATCATAAGATATTTCAATTGTAGTAAAGGAGCCGACTATCATGGCTGATATTACAGCAGCATTAGTAAAAGAGTTACGTGAAAGAACCAGCCTGGGCATGATGGAATGTAAAAATGCACTGGTTGAATCCAATGGTGATATTGAAGAGGCCATTGAAATTTTAAGAAAGGCAGGCAGCATGAAGGCCGCTAAAAAAGCCGGTCGTACTGCAGCTGAAGGTGTGGTTTTAGTCAAAATTGCCAGTGATAACAGCATGGGCGTTATGGTTGAGGTCAACAGTGAAACCGACTTTGCCGCCAAGGAAGAAAATTTTGGCAATTTCGCCAGAAAAGTACTGGATAAAGCCTTTGAAACCAAAGAGCTGGATGTCGCTAAATTAATGGATTCCGAAATGGAAGCAGCCCGCCTGGGTCTGGTTCAGAAAATTGGTGAAAATATATCTGTAAGACGCGTCGCATGTGCCGTGGAAGAAGGTTTGACGGTAGGCAGTTATGTTCATTCCAATAATAAAATTGCTGTTCTTGTTAGTCTGCGCGGGGGTGATGAGTCACTGGCCAAAGATATAGCCATGCATGTGGCAGCAGTTAACCCATTGGTGGTAAATGCCGAAGAAGTACCTGCCGAAGTGTTGAGCAAGGAAAGCGAGATTTATACGGCACAAGCCGCCGAGAGTGGCAAGCCAGCAGATATCATAGAAAAAATGGTCAGCGGACGCCTGAGAAAGTTTATTGAGGAAGTCAGTCTTACGGAACAAGCCTTCGTTAAGGATCCTGATATTAAAATCGGTAAAATGGTCAAGGATGCCAATGCTGAGATTCTGGGTTTCACCCGTTTTGAAGTGGGGGAAGGCATTGAGGTAGCTCAGGTAGATTTTGCTGCTGAAGTTGCCGAACAGCTTAAAGGTTCCCAGAAATCTAACTAAGACTGGTAATGACAATATAGACTTCCACTGTCTGCTCACAACTGGATTAATACTGAACAATGAGCAATAAGATACGTAAATACGACAGAATTCTGCTGAAGTTGAGCGGTGAAGCGCTTACTGGCAGTGCGGACTTCGGTATTGATCCAAAAGTGCTGGATCGTCTGGCGCTGGAAATAGGTCAACTGGTCGAGATTGGCGTACAGGTTGGCATTGTGGTTGGAGGAGGTAACCTTTTTCGTGGTGCCGCCTTGCACGAAGCGGGTATGGAAAGAGTTACCGGCGATCACATGGGTATGCTGGCGACTGTCATGAATGCACTGGCCATGCGAGATGCTTTGGAACGTGCCAACATCCCCAGTCGGGTAATGTCTGCAATCCCCATGAGCGGTGTGGTGGAACATTATGACAGGCGAACTGCTATCAGGCATTTGAAAGACGGAGATGTGGTTATTTTTTCCGCCGGAACCGGCAACCCATTCTTTACTACTGATTCAGCAGCCTGTTTACGAGGCATAGAAATAGATGCTGATCTGGTACTTAAAGCAACCAAAGTAGACGGTGTCTATTCTGCTGACCCCATTAAATTTCCGGATGCTGAAAAATATGAGCGACTAACCTTCGATGAGGTGCTGGAAAAGAAACTGGGCGTGATGGACTTAACGGCTATCTGCCTGAGTCGGGACCATAATCTACCGGTCAGGGTGTTCGATATGAACAAGAAGAAAGCGCTTTTTAATATAATGGTCGGCGAAGATGAAGGTACGCTTATAGAGTCGGGCACCTAAGGCTTGATTCAACGCTTAAAAGTGAGTCTGGGCATAGAAACTGAAAGTGATGTTAAAAGTTTAAAGTAAAAAATTAAAGTAATGTGATTGGATAACAAAGAAGTCAGAGGAGTAGAGCGGTGATAGATGAAATTTTGCTGGATGCTGAAGACCGAATGGAGAAAAGCCTACACAGTCTGGATGTCGCCTTCAATAAAATCCGCACCGGTAGAGCCCATCCGAGCATACTCGACAACATCACTCTGGACTATTACGGTGCAGAAACCCCGATTCAACAATTATCAAATATCAGTGTCGAGGACGCTCGAAGCCTGCTCATTACTCCCTGGGAAAAAAATATGCTGGGTGCTATTGAAAAGGCGATCATGAGTTCAGACCTGGGGATTAATCCATCTAACAACGGTGATGTGATCAGGGTTCCTATGCCGGCTCTGACCGAAGAAACCCGCCGGGAGTATACCAAACAGGCGAAACATGAAGCCGAGAATGCGCGTGTGGCTTTAAGGAACATCCGTCGTGATGCCAATCAACATCTCAAAGATTTACTCAAGGAAAAGGAAATCAGCGAAGATGATGAGCGCAGGGCAGAGCAAAATATTCAGAAGTTAACTGACAGTTTTACTGCAAAGGTGGAAGAAAAATATAATACCAAAGAAGCCGATTTGCTGGCTATTTGAGCCTCGATTCAGGTAATCCTTTAGTGTCAACCGACAATAATAAATTACCCCGTCATATCGCGATTATTATGGATGGCAATAATCGCTGGTCGAAACAAGAAAACAATTCCCAATTATCCGGTCATCGAGCCGGAGCAATTCAGGCCCGCAGCATAACCAATTATTGTGCAGACATTAATGTCGAATTTTTAACTCTTTTTGTGTTTAGCAGTGAAAACTGGTTGCGACCGAAGAAGGAAGTTAATGGTCTGATGGCTCTTTTTCTTACTGTGCTGCAACGACAGGAAATTAATAAGCTGCATGCCCGCAACATTAAAATAAATTTTATCGGCGATCGCAGCAGATTTCCCAAGAAGCTCAGAGAGCATATGCAAGCTGCGGTTGATCTGACAAAAAGCAATACAGGCCTTACAGTTAATGTCGCCGCCAATTACGGAGGGCGTTGGGATATAGTTCAGGCAGCCAAAACTGCAGCCGCAAAAATACAAAAGGGCGAAATTGACATTGACGATATAACAGAAGAACTGCTGCAGGACTATATTTCCATTGGCAATATACCTGCGCCTGATTTATGTATCAGGACTGGTGGGGAAAAAAGAATTTCCAACTTTTTGCTTTGGCAGTTCGCTTATACAGAATTATATTTCACAGATGTTTACTGGCCTGACTTTACTGAAAAGGAACTGGATAAAGCATTAAAGGATTACGCAAAAAGACAGCGACGTTTTGGCAGAGTCAGCGAACAAGTAGAGTCCAAAAATGCTGGGTAAAAGACTAGTAACGGCAAGTATTCTGGTTTTTATATTACTGATTGCAGTATTTTTCTTTAATGCTTTTGTCTTTTCTGTTTTCCTGAGTGCAGTGACTCTCATTGGCGTCTGGGAGTGGTCAAGTCTGGCAGGCTTCAAAAGCACAGTTCAGCGTAGCCTTTATTGCCTGATTTTCTCAGGAGCAGGTCTTCTTGCTTACCTGTACCTGCAGGAATACTTTTCTATAGTGCTGATTGTAAGTTTATGCTTCTGGATACTGGCATTTTTTATGATTGGTGTTTTTCCACGCATGTCTTCTTCTTGGGCAAGGCCTGCTCCTTTATCGGTGATAGGCATCCTGGTTCTTTTGCCTTGCTGGCTAGCTTTGCTTTACCTCCGCAACAATGCGCACTTCGCCTTTCATTTTCTGAGTTTAATAGCACTTGTAGCTGCAGCTGATAGTGGTGCCTATTTTTTTGGCAAGTATCTGGGCAGGCGTAAACTGGCTGTACTGGTGAGTCCAAATAAAACATGGGAAGGTGTCTTTGGCGGCTTGCTTGCCTGCGCCATGGTTACGGTTATTTTCAGCCTAGGCTACGGTTTTGTATATTCTCAGGCCGCCGACTTGATCATGCTGTTCCTGCTGCCATTCGTCATTTCTTTTTTTAGCGTGGTTGGTGATTTATTTGAGAGTATGGTGAAGCGGGTACGGGGTGTAAAAGACAGCGGCTCTATCCTGCCGGGTCATGGTGGTATTCTTGACAGAATCGACGGAATTGTCGCTGCCGTTCCGGTATATATATTGATACTGTTCTATTTCACATAAATATTATTCCTATGTCAGCTTCAGAGCCGCAAATAAGTAAGCAAAAGGTAACCATACTGGGTTCAACGGGCTCTGTTGGCGTCAATACCCTCAGGGTTATTGCCAGTAATAACACAAGATATGAAGTGTTTGCCTTAACAGCGAATACCCAGGTCGAATTGTTGTTCCAGCAATGCCTGCAATTTAAGCCGGCTTTTGCAGTAATGCTGAATAAGGAGTCTGCAGGCGATCTAAAAGACAAGCTGAATCAGGCCGGCCTGACAACAAAAGTACTATCGGGCATGGATGGACTCATTCATGTCGCAGGACACGAGGCTGTAGACAGTGTTATGGCGGCAATTGTAGGCGGAGCAGGGCTGTTGCCGACCTTGCAGGCAGCGGCAAAGGGAAAGAAAGTATTGCTGGCAAATAAAGAAGCTCTGGTTATGGCTGGCGATTTGTTTATGCAGACTGTCAAAAAATCGGGGGCAAGATTGTTGCCGATCGATAGTGAACATAATGCTATTTTCCAATGCTTACCCATCAATACCGATGCGCAATTTTTAAATACGCAACCACAAGGTGTCGTCAAAATTGTGCTCACGGCATCGGGCGGTCCATTTTTAGGCAGTGAACTTTCTGATCTGCAACAAGTGACTCCGGAACAGGCTTGCAAACATCCAAACTGGAATATGGGGCCGAAAATTTCGGTTGACTGTGCCAGCATGCTGAACAAGGCATTGGAAGTTATTGAGGCGAGTTTTCTCTTTGCACTTCCTGCCAGCCAGATTGATGTGCTGGTGCATCCTCAGAGTGTCATACATTCCATGGTGCATTACAGGGATGGTTCTGTTTTGGCCCAGTTGGGTAATCCGGATATGAGAACGCCGATTGCCTACGGTCTGTCCTGGCCGGATCGCATTGCCGCCGGGGTGGAAAATCTGGATTTGAGCAAAATTGCTCAATTAAGTTTTCTGCAAGCGGATGAAGAGCGTTTCCCTTGCTTAAAGCTGGGTAAACAAGCCTCACAAGCCAAAGGTACAGCGCCGATTATCCTGAATGCAGCCAATGAAATTGCCGTGGCGGCATTCCTGTCAGGGGACATCAGTTTTACCCAAATTCCTGTTATCATAGAGGGTGCCCTGAATAAGCAGGAAAGCAAGGTAGCCAGCACGATTGAAGAAATACTCGAAGAAGATCATAAGGCCAGGGTGCTGGCTCGGGATTTAATTTCAGCCTGAAGCAGTAATGCTCCGGATCCGGGTATAGAAAGGGCTGTAATCAGTTAATAGGGATTTGGGTTCGTCGCACAAGATCCCTGTCAGACCTACTAAAGCCTTTTATATAAAGTCACGATTAATTGAAACTATTGTTAGAAGATTAATGGAAATTTTACAGACATTTACGATTAACATTTTATCCTTGCTGGTAACGCTGGGTATTCTGGTGACTATCCATGAGTTTGGACACTATTGGGTGGCGAGACGTTGTGGTGTAAAAATAGAATGTTTCTCTATAGGTTTTGGTAAATCAATTTTTAGCTGGTACCGGGGTGACACCGAATACAGGATAGCTGCACTGCCACTGGGTGGTTACGTCAAGATGTTCGGGGAGCGGGATACCGAAATCAGCGAAAGCGACAAGGCACAAGCCTTTAATCATAAAAGTTTAGCTCAGAAAACTGCCATCGTTGCAGCCGGTCCATTAGCAAACTTACTGCTGGCGATAGCGCTCTATTGGTTGATGTTTATTACCGGTGTGAGCGGTATTGCTCCTGTCGTTGGGGGTATTGCTCCCGGATCACCGGCTGAGTCGCTTGGTCTGCAAAGAGATGCTGAAATTATCAGTATAGGTGGTGATGAAACCAGAACCTGGCAGGAAGTACGAATTGCTTTGCTGGAGCGTCTGGGCGAAACCGGGCAGCTCGAGTTTAGCTATGTATTACCTGGTAGTGATTTAAGGGAAAACGGCAGCATTCATATAGACCGGTGGTTAATTAATGATGCCGAACCTGATGTCCTTGGGGCTTTAGGTTTAACCCCTTACAGACTTGATATACCAGCACTGATTGACCAGGTAGTACCCGAAAGCAGAGCCGAGCAGGCAGGTCTGGAGAGCGGTGATCTTATACTGGCTGTTAATCAAGTTGAGATAAGCGGCTGGCTAAATTGGGTTGATATTGTAAGGGCAAATCCGGAACAGGAACTCTTTATTCAAGTAGACAGGCAGGGTCAGTTGCTTGATCTGACTATCCGTCCGGCAATAAGTATTAATAATAATGGCGAACAAACCGGTTATATAGGTGCCGGTGTATCCGCACCTGAAACTATGCCAACTCTCCCGGCTGAGATGAACAGATCTGTACGTTATTCTGTAATTTCGGCGATACCGCAAGCCTTTGAGGAGACATGGGACAACGCAATTTTTATTCTTGTCTCCATAAAGAAAATGATTAGCGGTTTAATCTCGGTAGAAAATCTAAGCGGGCCTATCACGATTGCACAAGTTGCCGGTCAAACTGCAACTTTTGGCCTTGAATACTATCTAAGTTTTCTTGCAGTGCTGAGTATCAGCCTGGGAATTTTGAATTTGTTACCAATACCGGTATTGGATGGCGGTCACTTATTGTATTACCTGATTGAAGCAGTGATACGTCGACCTGTACCGGAAAAATTACAAGCTATGGGCATGCAGTTAGGAATATTTCTGATTGTCTCAATTATGTTTATTGCTTTTTATAACGACATAAACCGACTGTTGTAGGAAATGCCTACCCCCAGACCCAGGTATCAAGACTTTAATTATGCTTAGATTTATACAGCGTTTATCACTTTTTTGTGTCCTTGTTTTTCAATTCCCGATTCTTGTCTTTGCGCAAACATTTACTGTTTCCGAGATTTTTCTGGAAAACCTGCAGCGTGTTTCATCTACTTCTATTTTCAGTGTGTTAAGCGTCAACATTGGCGATGAAATTGATCAGGCAGCCATAGCAAATATCATCCGCGATTTAATGGCTACCGGTTTTTTTGATGATATTGCAGTGCGGCAAGGGGCCAACAACGAACTGATTATAAGTGTCGTGGAAAGACCCTCAATCAGCAGTGTCGAGATTGAAGGAAATGATGCTATTCCGGAAGATATCTTATTTGAAAATTTAGACAGCCTTGGATTGAGTGTAGGCGAGTTATTTAACCCTTCAGTACTGGAAGGATTGCAGATTGCTCTGGAAAGTCAGTATGTAGCACAAGGTCTTTATGGTGCCACTGTCGAAGTGGTTATTGACGAACTGGAACGTAATCGTGTATCTCTGCTGATAAACATTACTGAAGGTGATCCTTCTAAAATTGTGCATATCAATTTTATCGGCAATCAGGCTTTTAGTGATGAAGAATTGCTGGATTTGTTTGAGCTGAAGGAGTCACATTTCACATCATTTTTTCGTGGCGATGATCGCTATACTCGCGAAGAAATTACCGGCGATCTGGAAAGGCTGGAATCATTTTACAGGGATCAGGGTTATGTGAATTTTTCTATTACTTTACCTGTGGTTTCACTTTCACCCAATAAAGAAGAAATCTATATCACCATTAATATAGATGAAGGTGAGATCTACAGGATAGATGACGTATCTTTGGCGGGAGATCTTGTTGGCTCTGAAAATTTACTTAATTCCCTGATGAATTTCATACAGCCCGGACAGGTGTTTTCACAGATTTTGATAACACAGATATCCGAGGCTATGACTAACAGCCTGACTAACCGGGGATACTTTTTCGCAGAAGTTAATGGCGTTCCTATTATTGATGAAGATGAAGGTACTGTAGACGTAACTTTTTTTGTTGTTCCAGGCAACCGGACCTACGTCAACAGAATTAATTTCAGTGGCAATACCAGAACAATCGATGAAGTTTTGCGCCAGGAAATGCGGCAAATGGAAGGCGCGCCAGCCTCAGCTAACGCTATTGAGCAATCAAAGGTGAGACTGGAAAGGCTTGGTTATTTTTCTTCAGTTGAATATGAGACCAATGAAGTTGGTGGAGTAACTGACCAGATAGATGTTGAGTATACGGTTGAAGAACAACTTTCAGGGACGATAAATTTCGCCATCGGTTATGCACAGGTGCAGGGCATGACTTTAAGTACCGAGTTGCAGGAAGCCAACTTTTTAGGTACCGGTAATCAGGTCGGTGTAGGTGTAAATACCAACCGCTTTTCCACCAGCTATCGATTTAATTTCCTGGATCCTTATTACACTATTGATGGTGTAAGCAGAGGCTTTTCGGTATTTTATACAAAGTCAGATTATGCTGAGCTTAACCTGGCCAGTTACAGTACCAATCAATTCGGTGCGACGGTCAATTTTGGTTATCCCATCAATGAGAACCAGTTTTTAAATTTTTCCCTGGGTTATACCAATACCAAAATTGAAACAGGTTTTGGTCCGGTACAGGAGATTATTGGCAGCCCATTACTTGACCCGCTGATTACAAACTATGTTTCCCAGCAACTGCGCAGTAGCGAATTTACAGATACTGGCACGGGAACTGTCTACACCTATTCGGATGCAGTACTGGCGCCTTTATCCAGCCTGCCAGCTTCAGCCTTTACAGAAATTGAGCCGGGCTTTATTGATAAGGAGGGCAACAAATTTAATGATCTGACACTGACCCTGAATTGGAGAAGAAACAACTTACAGCAGCCGGGCTTGTTTGCAACCGGCGGAAATCAGCAAAATATCTCATTCGAATTTGCCGTGCCTGGCAGTGATCTGTCTTTTTATCGTTTGAGTTTGAATGCAGAAACCTATCTGCGAATGAATCGGGCTCTGCCTTTTCTTTCTTCTGAATGGCTTTTTCATCTTGAGTCAACTATTGGCTATGGAGACGCTTACGGCAGTTCGCAGCAGTTGCCATTTTACCGGAACTTTTATGCTGGCGGTCTGAATACGGTGCGTGGTTTCAGGACGAATACCCTGGGTCCAAGAAGTTCATTTGCTCTCTCATATTCGCCACAATTTACCGAATTACTGCGTGACAGTAATGGTGATCTGGTTTTGGATGGCTTTGGAAATGCTACTGTTGATCGAAGTTCTGAGCGTGCCTATACGCTTGAGCAAGCCGTAGACGCCAACAATAACCTCATATACGATGCTACCGGCCAGCCGGTGTATACCAATGAGCTGGATGTAGCGCCAATATATTCAGGTCGCCCCCAACCCTTTGGGGGGAATATTCAGGCGGTTGGTACTGCAGAAATATTGTTTCCGCTTGGTTTTGTTGAGGATAGGAACCGACTGAGATCCAGTGTATTTCTTGATGCCGGAAATGTATTCTCCAGTTATTGTACAGACAGGCAGGTAGCCAGTAATAACTGCTCAAATTTCTCATTTGATGAGTTCAGATATTCAGCCGGATTTTCATTAAGCTGGTTTTCCGGGTTTTTGGGGGTCATGACCTTTAGTCTTGCTAAACCTTTTAATAACAGTATCATTGACGAGAGTGAATTTTTCCAGTTTGATATTGGACAAAGCTTCTAGGTATCTAAAATTTTAAAACAACTAACAGCCTCGGCTGTGTATAGCCGTGTGATGGGGTTTGATAATAAATATGTGTGGAATCAACATGAAAAGTAAATTTAAGCTATATTTTGTGGTTTGCAGCCTGTTTTTCACCGGCAATGCCTTTGCACAGGCTGATACTGTTGGCGCAGAACTTAAGGTAGCCATACTGGATATGGCCGCTGCCTTATATAACTCTGAACTGGCTACTGCTGTGCAGGAAAGGTTGAGTGTCGAAACAGAAAATGATTCCAGAAGAATTAGAGAACTGGCACAGGAAGGTACTGCGCTTCAGGAGCGCATGAGAGTCGATGCTGAAGTCCTTAGTGAGGCAGAAAGAAGAACCATAATGGAAGAGCTGGAAGAGATCGGTGTACAGTACCAATACCTCGAACAAAGAGTCGATACGGTAGTTCAACAAAGAAGGGAAGCATTTGAGCAGACCTATTCTTCTAATCTGATCCAGGCAATAAGCGATGTAGTGGAAGAGCAGGATTATGACATCGTTTTACGAGCAGAAGTCGCGTTATTCTATAAAGGGGCCCTGGATATTACCGCACAGGTGACCGCAAAATTAAATCAGCAGCAATAAAGCGCTTGCAACCATACCAGTGTGTCTAATTCTTCAAACTCACTTTCTTCAGCACCCTATGACCTAGCGACACTAGCAGGCTTACTTGATGCAGAATTAGTAGGGGATGGCTCTGTACAAATCAATGCATTGGCGACTCTAAAGGCGGCACTTAGTGGCGATTTAAGTTTTTACCACAATACCCGTTATTACAATGAATTACTTGAAACCCATGCTTCTGCGGTAATCCTGCATAAAGATCAGGCAGAAAACTATGCAGGTAATAAATTGCTAACAGATGATCCCTACGTCTGTTATGCAAGGGCTTCCCAACTTTTTAACCAGCTTTCCGACTCGACCCAGGAAATTCACCCCAGTGCAAACATACATGCTTCGGCCAGTTTGGGTCATGGTGTCTCGGTGGGCGCAAATGTAGTAATCGCTGAAGGTGTAAAAATTGCCAATGGTGTGAGTATTGCCCCCAACACTGTTATAGAAGCCAATGTACAGATTGGCGAAGCAAGCAAAATCGAAGCCAATGTGACCTTGAGTCACGATATAAAAATTGGCAAACGTGCACATATATATGCAGGTACGGTTATTGGCAGTGATGGCTTTGGATTTGCCAGAGATGGAGAGCGGTACGTAAAAATTGCCCAATTAGGCAGCGTCATTCTTGGTAACGATGTTGAAGTAGGTGCAAATTCCTGTATAGATAGAGGTGCGTTGGATGATACTGTGATCGGCAATGGTGTAAAGATAGATAACCAGGTGCAGATAGCTCACAATGTGCGGATAGGTGATAACACGGTTATTTGTGGATGCAGCGCTGTTGCCGGTAGTTCAATAATTGGTAAAAACTGCGTGATAGCTGGCGGCGTCGGGATTGTTAATCATATAGAGATAGCCGATGGTGTAACCGTTACAGCTATGTCGCTGGTTAATCAATCTATTCGACAAGCCGGCAGTTATTCATCAGGCACGGGGCTTTCCCCAACAGCAGAATGGAAAAAGAATATTGTGCGTTTTCGACAGTTGGACAGTTTGGCTAAATCTATGAAAAAAACTCAAAAATAGTCGTTTGCGTTCGCTAACCAAGGTAATACTTATATGATGTATGTTGAAGAGATAAAAGAATATTTACCGCAGCGCTATCCATTTTTGCTGGTAGACAGAGTGCTTGAACTTGAGCCAAATAAATATATAAAAGCCTATAAAAATGTCACAGGCAATGAGGAATTTTTTCTCGGTCATTTTCCACACAAACCCATTATGCCGGGAGTGCTGATTATTGAAGCAATGGCTCAGGCATCTGGAGTGTTGGGATTCAAGAGCCAGGAAAAAAAGCCGAAAGATGGCTACCTGTATTATTTCGTCGGGGCTGATGGCGTGCGTTTTAAACGACCGGTTGTTCCTGGTGATCAGTTGATTCTTGAATCTGAAATATTAACTGTGAGACGCGGCATTTATAAATTCAGGTGTAAGGCAACTGTTGATGGAAAGACTACTTGTGAAGCCGAAATACTTTGTGCAGAACGCCAGGAATAAAAAGTTATACCGAACTCCTGGCATTAACATCCGGCAACATGGGATATTGACATGAAAATGCATGATCCAATTATCGATCCTTCAGCGAGTATAGGCAGTAATGTTGAAATTGGCCCCTGGACTATTATTGGTCCGGAGGTCGTTATCGGTGATGGCTGCAAAATCGCCTCGCATGTAGTTATCAGAAGCCATACAAAACTGGGCAAGAATAATCAGATTTTCCAGTTTGCTTCTGTTGGGGAAGATCCCTCTGACCTGAAATATCACGGTGAAACTAGCTATCTTGAAATGGGTGATAACAACACGATAAGAGAGGGCGCTACCATTCATCGAGGCACAGAAGTTGGGGGTGGTATAACCCGTATTGGATCCGATAATTTATTTATGCCCTATACGCATGTGGCGCATGATTGTGTCATAGGCAATCACACTATATTTTCCAATAATGCTGCCGTAAGTGGTCATGTTGAGGTTGGTGACTGGGCGATTCTTGCCGGTTATTCGGGTGTCTATCAGTTTTTAAAAATTGGAGTACACAGTTTCATAGGTGGTTTAACTCACGTCAATATGGATGTGCCAGCTTATATGATTGTCAACGGATATCCACCGGTTGCGCGTGGGATAAACAGTACCGGCCTCGAACGCAGGGGTTTCAGTAAAGATGCAATTCGATATATCAGACAGGCTTATAAAATACTTTATCGTGATGGCAGAACTACCGAAGAGGCCCTGCTGGCTATGCAGGATCTGGCTGAAGAGTGTCAGGAAGTTCAGGTTCTTATTGATTCCGTGCGTGCTTCCACAAAAGGCATCACCCGTTAATATTTCAGCATGACCAAGCCTCTACGAATTGGAATTCTGGCAGGTGAAAGTTCCGGTGACATTCTTGGCGCCGGTCTAATGTCCGCATTAAAAAAACAATTTCCTGATGCAAAGTTTGAAGGCATTGGTGGGCAGCTAATGTCAAACCAGGGACTGCAGTCCATGGTGCCTATGGAAAGGTTGTCAGTCATGGGTTTGCTGGAGCCTCTTAAGCGATTGCCGGAATTATTAGGCATAAGAAAAAGCTTGTTAAAACATTTTACCGTCAATAAACCGGATGTTTTTGTCGGTATCGACTCACCGGATTTTAACCTCAGTATTGAAAAGCGTTTAAGGCAGCTGGGCGTTCCGACTGTACATTATGTCAGTCCTTCCGTTTGGGCCTGGCGCAGTAAACGCATTGCCAAAATCGAACAATCAGTTGACCTGATGCTGACACTTTTTCCCTTTGAAGCTCAATTTTACGAACAGCATGCTGTTCCAGTAGTGTGTGTTGGACATCCGCTGGCCGATATCATTCCACTCGAAGCAGATAAGATGCTTGCCAGGCAAACGCTGGGTTTGGATAAAGACAGGCCTGTTCTGGCTTTACTGCCTGGTAGTCGTGCAGGGGAGGTGGCAAGACTGGCGCCGGAATTTTTGGCTTGTGCACGTTTGTGTCGGGAGCGTTGGCCTGCAATTCAACTGGCCATTCCCTGTGCGAATTCAGACAGGAAAGAACAGATAGAAAAACTGCTAGCCAGGGACTTCCCGGACTTGCAGCTCAGGCTGTTTGATGCTCAGTCACATGAGGTGATGTCGGCAGCGGACGCTATTCTTATTGCCTCTGGAACCGCCACACTGGAGGCGCTACTGCTGAAAAAACCTATGCTCGTATGTTACAAAATGGCCGCTATTTCATATGCCATTATTTCAAGAATGTTGAAAGTGCCGTATTTCTCCCTGCCGAATTTGCTGGCTGGCAAGCTTCTGGTTGAAGAAAAAGTACAGGCTGAAGTTAATGCCAAAGCACTTTTTAAAAGTATTGAGATACTACTCGAAGATGAAAATAAACAAGCGTTGCTCAACCAGGAATATAGGCATATCCATCAGCAGTTACGTAGAAATGCCAATGAGAGCGCAGCCAAAGCAGTATTGAGATTAATAAAAGCCTAGGAGCAAGAGCATTCTATTGTTTTGCGAAGCCGGTGAAGCCGGACATCAACTGATAGCCGGTGTCGATGAGGTAGGCAGAGGTCCGCTGGCCGGAAATGTGGTGGCTGCAGCTGTGGTATTGAATCCGGATTTAGCCATTCCAGGTTTGAAAGATTCCAAACAACTGAGCCCGCTTAAGCGTGAATCCTTGGCCCAAAGCATTAAAGCATCGGCTTTGGCTTTCGCCATTGCAGAGGCTGATGTGTCTGAAATTGACCGTATTAATATCCTGCAGGCCAGCCTGCTGGCCATGCAACGAGCTGTAGCTGGCTTGTCTGTGCAGCCCGATTTTATCTATGTTGATGGCAATCGCTGCCCGGTATGGGAGTTCCATTCAAAAGCTGTGGTCAAAGGGGATCAACTGATTCAATCAATAGCAGCCGCATCCATTCTGGCTAAAGTTTACAGGGACAAGTGCTTACAGTCTTTACATGAGCAATATCCGAACTATGGTTTTGCCAGGCATAAGGGCTATCCGACTCCCGAACATTTGCGGGCCCTGCGAGCCTATGGTGCCTGCCCAGCCCATCGACGTAGTTTTGCTCCGGTAAAAGCCGTGTTGGACGCAATTTAGCTACCACCAGAGTTAATATAGTATTTCATTCTGAAGTTTAGGCTTTGATTAGCGGGAAAAGTCGTCGATTGTTGCTAAATCACTTTTCATCGATGAAATCGTTTCGCTTTCCATGTTTGAATTTTTCAAGGGTGTTACACGCACAGTCATGTTGAGCAGCCTGCCATTCGGCGACCGTCTGACGACAGGAGGTCATCAGCCGAGCCTGCACAGGGATGTGCGCATTTTGGCGTGTCGACGTAAGGCTGCTGCCCATCATGACTGAACAATAAACATAAAAATATCCATTTCATTTGCCAGCAAATAAGAAATAAATTGTTAGTTTAAGAGCAATCCCGTTACACTTAATTCATTACTAAAGCAGTCCCGGTTATGGCAGAAACTCCTTCATTCATACATCTTAAAGTTCATTCTGAATACTCTCTGGTCGATGGCCTGGTCCGTGTACCAGAACTCATCAATAAGGCCATTGCTTTAGGGCAGCCGGCTGTTGCACTGACCGACCTCGCCAATTTCTATGCCTTGATTAAATTCTATTCGACAGCTATCAATAAAGGTATTAAACCCATCTGCGGCTGCGATTTGATGGTTCACGACGGGAAAAGCGAGGATAGCACAGCATTGCTGACCTTGCTTATTAAAAATAATGAAGGATATCAAAATCTTATAAGGATAATCTCGAAATCATATCAAGAAGGGCAGCGGCGCGGAAAAGTGATTACCCAGCTGCAATGGCTGGAAGAATACAGTGCAGGATTGATTGCTTTGTCCGGCGCACGGGAAGGTGCCATTGGTCAGGCACTATTAAATGATGATCTTGAGCTGGCAAAAACACAGTTGCAGTACTGGATGTCCTTGTTTCCTGATAGCTTCTATCTGGAATTACAACGCACGGAACGCCCCGGCGAAGAAATATACATTCATGCTGCAGTAGAGCTGGCAACTGAGTTTGATTGTCCGGTGGTTGCCACCAATGATGTCCGTTTTTTAACAACTGAAGAATTTGAAGCACATGAAGCCCGCGTTTGTATCAATGACCGGCGCACCCTGGATGACCCCAGACGACCAAGACAGTTTTCGGATGTTCAATACTTGCGCAGCACAGAAGAAATGCAGGCACTATTCAGTGATATCCCGGAGGCGCTCCAAAACAGTGTGGAAATAGCCAAGCGCTGTAATCTTGAATTATCACTGGGCACACCTTGTCTGCCTGACTATCCGGTCCCGCAGGATATGAATATTGATACCTATATGCGCAAGCTTAGTGAAGAGGGCTTGCAGCAGCGTTTAAAAGATATGCCCGCTTTGGCAGATGCGGGTAAACAGAAACTCTATCAAGAACGGCTGGACTTTGAGTTGGATATCATTATTCAGATGGGCTTCCCCGGCTATTTCCTGATTGTCATGGAATTTATTCAATGGGCAAAAGATAACGGTATTCCGGTGGGGCCAGGCAGGGGTTCCGGTGCAGGTTCTCTGGTGGCCTATTCTCTTAAAATTACAGATCTCGACCCACTCCAGTATGACTTGCTGTTCGAACGCTTTCTGAATCCGGAGCGTATTTCCATGCCGGATTTTGATGTGGATTTCTGTATGGATGGCCGTGACAGGGTTATAGAACATGTTGCGGAGCTTTATGGCCGCGATGCCGTCTCACAGATCATTACTTTCGGCACTATGGCTGCAAAAGGAGTTATCCGTGACGTTGCCAGGGTGCAGGGAAAATCTTATGCGCTGGCTGATAAGTTATCAAAACTGGTGCCCTTTGAAATAGGTATGACGCTCGAAAAGGCCATGTCAGCAGAGCCGCAACTGGCATCTTTTGTAGCCAATGATGAAGAAGCCGAAGAAATCATGGAAATGGCCTTTAAGCTGGAAGGCGTGGTTAGAAATGTAGGTAAACATGCCGGTGGTGTGGTTATCGCACCAGGCAGGCTGACCGATTTTACGCCCCTGTATTGCGATGAAACCGGGTCCAATCTGGTCACTCAGTATGATATGACCGATGTGGAGAAGGCCGGGCTGGTGAAATTTGATTTTCTCGGCTTGCGTACACTGACCATTATTAACTGGGCGGTGGGCATGATTAATGCTGAACAGGCCGAACACAAGACTCAGCAAGCTGAGGGAGAAAAGCCCGAGCCTGTGGATATCGTGCATATTCCACTGGATGACCCGGAGGTTTACCAGTTACTGATCAACGGTGAAACCACAGCCGTGTTTCAGCTTGAATCAAAAGGCATGAAGGAGCTAATCAAGCGCCTGAAGCCGAATACCTTTGAAGACATTATTGCCCTGGTGGCCCTGTACCGTCCCGGACCTTTAGGCTCAGGCATGGTTGATGATTTTATCAACCGCAAGCATGGAGCTGAAGTCGTCTATCCACACCCTCTGGTCGAGCCCATCTTAAAGAACACCTATGGCGTTATTTTGTATCAGGAGCAGGTCATGAAAATTGCTCAGGTACTTGCCAATTACAGTCTGGGCGGTGCCGATATGCTGCGTCGCGCAATGGGTAAGAAAAAGCCTGAAGAAATGCAACAGCAAAGGGAAATCTTCATGGCTGGTGCGATCAAAAATAATATTGATAGCAAGCAGGCCGAAGGTATTTTTGATTTGATGGCAAAATTTGCCGGCTATGGATTTAATAAATCGCACTCGGCTGCCTATGCCCTGGTGTCTTACCAGACAGCCTGGCTAAAACGGCATTATCCAGCACACTTTATGGCCTCGGTACTTTCTGCGGATATGCAGAATACTGACAAAATCGTGGTACTGGCAGATGAATGTCGACGTATGGAGCTTCCCTTACAGGCGCCGGATGTGAATATCGGGCGTTATGGTTTTACGGTCGCCTACACCGACAAACAAGCACAGGTCATCTATGGTCTCGGCGCCATCAAGGGGCTCGGTGAAGGTCCGATTGAAAATATTATTAAGACCCGTGAAGAAAGTGGTGTCTTTCACAATTTGTTTGATTTCTGTAAGCGTGTGGATTTAAGCGTGATTAATAAACGCTCCATCGAGGCACTGATTCGTTCGGGCGCCTTTGATTCCATCAGTACTAATGTCGACAGAGCCGTCTTGCTGGCCAGCATGAATGAAGCCATCAGGACTGCGGAACAGGCGGCCAGGATTGAGGAAAGTGGTGTTGATGATTTATTTGGCGCCTTGGTTCCGGACAATGAAACTGAAATTGACGTATATGAGAATTTTCGACATATACGCCCCTGGAGTGAACAACGCCGACTGCAGGAAGAAAAAGAAAGTCTGGGACTCTATTTGAGCGGACATCCGATTGAAGAGTATTTACCGGAAATCGCCAGAATAACCAAAAACCGCATAGCAAATTTACGAGCGGATAATACGGCCCAGCTGGTCATCGGGCTGGTCCACGACATGCGCATAATCCGCAGTAAACGCGGTGATAATATAGCGATACTAACGCTCGATGACCAAAGCGCCAGAATCGAGGTTTCACTGTTTGGGGAAGTCTATGAAAGGGTCAGGGAATCCCTGAGTAAAGATGCCATTATTCTGGTTGAAGGTCAGGTAAGTCAAAATGAGTACGCCGGCGACGGCAGTTTGCAGATTCGGGCAAAAAGCCTGATCAGTTTTCAGGAAGCCAGAGAAAGCTACCTGCGTCATATAACCCTCAATTTACGCGCAGACGGATTCTGCCTGGAAGCCTTGCAAAAGCTGGAGCATATACTCGAAGACTATATTTATCGGCCACAACAGGAAAGTTCTTCCGGGAATAAGGCCTGTAAGGTTGTCGTCAACTATGCAAGAGAGGGTGTGCAAGGTAAAATTGCCTTCGGTAAGTCATGGCGAGTAAAGCCTGATGATGAATTACTGCACCGCTTAAAAGAGCAATATGGTGAGCAAGGTGTTAGCCTTGGTTATTAGCGGGATATAAAACCGGATTTTAGGGAGCGTCTTTTACCTGAAATCCCGCCAACCTGAAATAAAGACACGAATGGATGAGCCCAAAAGTAGTATTTATGAATCCTGATTATCTTGAATTTGAACAACCTATCGCTGAACTTGAAGTGAAAATTAACGAGTTGCGCTTGGTTGGAGTCGACAACAAACTGAACATAACTGAAGAAATTGAAAAACTTCAGGAGAAAAGTCACCGCCTGACCACGAAAATATTTTCTTCACTGAGTCCATGGCAAATCGCAATGCTTGCTCGCCATCCCTTACGCCCCCAAACCGAGGATTATATCCGTTGTATTTGTACGGAGTTTGATGAATTGCATGGCGATCGTATGTTTGCCGATGATCAGTCGATTATGGGTGGCGTGGCTTATCTCGATCAGATTCCGGTTATGATTATCGGTCATCAGAAAGGTCGCAGTACGGAAGAAAAAGTTCGCCGTAATTTCGGTATGCCAAAGCCTGAAGGCTATCGTAAGGCACGTCGACTGATGCTGCTGGCAGAACGTTACAAGATGCCCGTACTGACCTTTATCGATACACTTGGAGCCTATCCGGGTGTCGATTCTGAAGCACGCGGTATCAATGAGGCCATTGCTGAGAATATGGCGCTTATGTCTCGGTTAAGAACCCCGATTATCGCTACAGTGACAGGCGAAGGTAATTCCGGCGGCGCAATTGCTATTGGCGTAAGCGATTATCTTAATATGCTTGAATATTCGACTTACTATGTTATTTCACCCGAAGGTTGTGCCACGATACTCTGGAAATCATCAGACTATAAAGCCGAAGCAGCAGAAGCGATGGGGGTCACTTCCAGTCGACTGGAAGAGCTCGGGATCGTTGACCGAACCATTCAGGAGCCGCTCGGAGGTGCCCACCGGGATATGCAACTTACAGCAGACCGGCTAAAGGAAGCCCTGGTGGAGCAAATTTCTCAATTGCAGAATATGGACGAAGCGGCATTACTGGACAGGCGCTACAAACGGCTGATGAGGCATGGCGCTACTAACTGAGCAGGATATTCTGCCCACACTTCCTGATTTAACGGCAACACCTGATAGCAGATTCTGGGTCGCGTACAGCGGTGGTCTGGATTCGCAAGTGCTATTGTCGCTGTTGCTGAAAATCATCCCCAGACAACAACTCCGGGCCTTACACATCAACCATGGCATAAACCCTCTGGCAGCAAGCTGGCAGACACATTGTCAGCGCTACTGTGAACAGCAGGGCATCATGTTTGAGTGTCGTAAGGTTGCTGTTGATGGCTCCTCAAGCAGTCTGGAATTACAGGCCAGACAGGCTCGTTATGCCGTGTTTGATGCCTTGCTTGAGCCTGAAGATTTTCTTCTGATGGCGCATCATCAGGACGACCAGATGGAAACCGTTCTGTATCGCCTGCTACGCGGCAGTGGACCAAGAGGCCTGGCAGGTATTCCGGCCCGGCGTCCTATAGGCAAGGGTACTTTATTAAGGCCGCTGCTGAAGTTCAACAAGTCAGCTTTAAGTGAATATGCCGAAGCCAATGACCTGAGCTGGATAGAAGATTCCAGCAACAGTGATACTGATTTCGACAGAAATTTTTTACGCCAGGAAATTATACCGCTCTTGAAAAAACGCTGGCCGGAAGCCGGCAAAAGCATTCAACGCAGTGCAGAACTTTGCACGGAGTCTGAAATACTGTTGCAGGAACTGGCCCGACTTGATGGCGGTCTGCATAAAGACAATTTAGCTACTTCTTTGCCATTGGACAGCCTGAACAAACTGGATAAGGCGCGGCAAAGAAATGTATTGCGACACTGGTTTCAAAACTTGTCTGCTCACTATGAGTTGCCTGTACCGGGTTATGAGGAACTGCGTCGCATTGTTGAGGAATTGATTCCAGCATCCATTGATGCCATCCCGCTAGTCGCATGGAACAAGAACAATGATGAGGTTCAGGTGCGCCGCTTTGCCGGCAGTTTGTATGTATTAAAAAATTTCCCCGCACACTTTGATGCTGGCGATCGTGATATAGAGCCTGGTATGCAACTGGAACTCGGTGCCAGACTGGGCACTGTTTTACTGGAAGAAGTCAGCAAGGAAGGCATTCCCTATCAGGAAGGCGATAGACTGCAAATTCGCTTTACCGGCACTGAGAGGGAGGCTAAACCTAAAGGCAGAAAGACCAGAAGTTTTAAAAAACTTTACCAGGATTACGGCGTCCCTCCATGGTTGCGCGACCGGATTCCCTTACTTTACATTAATGGCAATCTGGCTGCTGTAGCGGACATTTTTATTTGTCATGACAATTTGCATGAACAGGGCCGCAAACAGCTCAGATTTAACTGGCAAAGGCTTGATATTCATTGTGGTTATTAGGCTATTTTGGTAACCTGTACTTCCATCTATGTTTCATCTTGATGGGCTGTAAATGACTCGATATATTTTTATTACCGGTGGTGTTGTATCTTCACTTGGTAAAGGCATAACCTCAGCCTCCCTGGCAGCAATCCTCGAAGCGCGTGGTCTCAATGTGACCATGCTCAAACTAGACCCCTACATCAACGTCGATCCCGGAACCATGAGTCCCTTCCAGCATGGTGAAGTCTTTGTTACTGACGATGGCGCCGAAACGGATCTGGATCTTGGCCACTACGAACGCTTTATCCGCACTACCATGAGCCAGGCCAATAACTTTACGGCCGGTCGTGTCTACGAAGAAGTCATCAAGAAAGAAAGGCGCGGTGATTATCTCGGCGCAACTATTCAGGTGATTCCGCATATTACCGATGAAATCAAGAGACGGATTGAAGAGGGTGCGGGTAAGGCCGATGTGGCACTGGTAGAGATTGGCGGCACTGTGGGTGATATTGAATCCCAGCCTTTCCTCGAGGCTGTCCGCCAAATGAAATGGGAACTGGGGCCAGCCAGGGCGATGTTCCTGCACCTGACCTTGGTGCCCTATATCAGGACAGCTGGAGAGACCAAGACCAAACCTACACAGCATTCGGTGCGAGACCTGCGCTCCATAGGTATACAGCCGGACATTCTGGTGTGTCGTTCCGAGCATGAAATTCCGGAATCCGCGCGTCAGAAAATTGCCTTGTTTACCAATGTCGAGTTACGCGCAGTGGTTTCCCTGCAGGATACGGCAACCATATATTCGGCGCCTTTGCTGCTGCATGCTACAGGACTCGATGAGATTGTGGTGGAGCGCTTCAATCTCACATGCCCGCCAGCCGATCTATCGGAATGGCAGGAGGTGGTTGATCGTGTAGGCTCACCGAAACAGCAAGTGGTCATTGCCATGGTGGGTAAATATATGGATTTACTGGATGCCTATAAATCATTAATTGAAGCCATTAAACATGCCGGGCTTCGCACATCTACAGAAATAGTCACGCGCTATGTTGATGCAGAAACCATAGAAAAAGAAGGCACCGATGTGCTCGATGGAGTTGACGCTATAGTCGTTCCTGGAGGCTTTGGTGAACGCGGCATTAATGGCATGATTGAAACGGTAAAGTATGCGCGTGAACATAAGATTCCTTATCTGGGAATCTGTCTTGGTCTGCATATCGCCGTGATTGAATTTGCCAGAAATATACTGGGACTCAATGATGCACACAGCACCGAATTTAAAAAGCACTGTGCCGATCCGGTGATTGGGATGATTACAGAATGGACCACGGCGAAAGGTAAAACTGAAACCCGGGATGAAAATTCTGACCTGGGAGGCACCATGCGTCTGGGCGGGCAGGAATGTCAACTGGAAGAAAACAGCCTGGCGAAATCCTGCTATCAAAAGGATGTGATTGTTGAACGCCATCGGCATCGTTACGAAGTCAATAATAATTATGTAGCAGCATTGGAAGCCAAGGGTATGAAAGTATCCGGTAAATCGATGGATAAGAGTTTAATGGAAATTATTGAGATACCGGATCATCCCTGGTTTTTGGCCTGTCAGTTTCATCCGGAATTTACTTCTTCACCACGTGACGGTCATCCTTTGTTTACCAGCTTTGTGAATGCGGCTGTCAAACAAAGTAAAGCTAACTGAGGGTTTGTTTTTGGAACAAGTTATGCAAAAGGCTTTACAGCTGGGTGAGATCAGCATTTCCAATGATGCTCCCATGGTGCTTGTCGGCGGGCTGAATGTGCTTGAATCAGAAAGTCTGGCTCTGGAAACTGCTGAAGCATTTAAGACCTGTTGTGAAAAATTAAATATTCCTTACATCTTTAAAGCTTCATTTGATAAGGCTAATCGATCTTCGATAGATTCTTATCGTGGTCCTGGATTGGAAAAGGGGCTGAAGATTCTGGAGGCTGTAAAACAGCAAATAGATGTCCCCTTGTTAACAGATGTCCACACGCCGGAGCAGGCTGCTCCGGTGGCTGAAATTGCCGATATCATTCAACTGCCTGCTTTTTTGTCGCGGCAAACAGACCTGGTTGTGGCAATGGCGCAAACCAGAGCCTTTATCAATATTAAAAAAGCCCAGTTTCTGGCGCCGGCTGAAATGCAGCATATTATTAAAAAGTTTCTGGATGCGGGTAATGAAAAGCTTATGTTGTGCGAGCGTGGTAGCAGTTTCGGCTACAACAATCTGGTGGTGGATATGCTGGGCTTTCCGATACTTAAAAGTTTTTCCTATCCGGTGCTGTTTGATGTAACGCATGCCTTGCAGATGCCTGGCGCCAGAACTAACAGTGCCGATGGACGACGCAAGGATGTCACAGCCCTGGCTAAATCAGGAATTGCACAGGGCATAGCCGGACTCTTTCTGGAGGCTCATCCCGACCCCGACAAAGCCTTATGCGATGGACCCTGCGCCTTGCCCCTGAATAAACTGGAAGTCTTTTTACAGCAAATAAAAGATCTGGATGACCTGATCAAATCACAACAAGCTATAGATACAGCCTGACTTATACAAAGATCAGGCAGGAAACAGAGCAGAACTAAACGAAGCGAAGCGAGAGGAAAAGCAGTGACCCTGATTAAAACTATTAAAGCTAGAGAAGTACTGGATTCACGTGGTAATCCGACAGTGCAGGCAGACGTTATACTGGCATCAGGCCAGGTGGGAACAGCCTGCGCACCATCAGGGGCTTCGACAGGCTCAAGAGAAGCCTTGGAATTGCGAGATAAAGATCCATCACGCTATGGCGGCAAAGGTGTGTTAAAGGCCGTAAAGGCGGTTAATGAGGATATCAGGAAGCTCTTGTCAGGCACCGATGCGTCTGAGCAAAAAGTGCTGGATCAAGCCATGATTGATCTGGATGGCACTGAAAACAAAGCCAATCTGGGTGCTAATGCCATTCTGGCTGTTTCCCTGGCAAGCGCAAGAGCAGCTGCTGCCGCGAAACAGCAGAGTCTGTATGCCTATATAGCAGGGCTCGATGGCGGCAATAACAACTATGTGATGCCTGTCCCAATGATGAATATCATCAATGGTGGTGAACACGCAGATAATAATGTCGATATTCAGGAGTTCATGATTCAGCCGGTGGGAGCACCCAGTTTCACCGAGGCTTTGCGCTATGGCGCCGAAGTCTTCCATGCCCTGAAGTCAGTCCTGCACTCACAAGGTCTGAGTACTGCGGTAGGAGACGAAGGAGGTTTTGCGCCGAACCTGCCTTCAAATGTCGCGGCTATTGAAGCGATCCTTACTGCGATTGAAAAGGCGGGTTTTAAAGCCGGCACAGATATTTGTCTGGCTCTCGATTGTGCCGCTTCGGAGTTTTATCGTAATGGAAAATACGAGTTAAGCGGAGAAGGAAAGTCATATAGCAGTGAGGGCTTTGCCGATTATCTGGCCGGACTCTGCCAACAGTTCCCGATTCTTTCTGTTGAAGATGGTATGGATGAGAGCGACTGGGATGGCTGGAGCATATTGACCAGTAAGGTGGGCGATAAGATACAGCTGGTCGGGGATGATTTGTTTGTGACGAATACTAAAATTCTGGCTCAGGGCATAGAACAGAAAGTGGCCAATTCCATTTTGATTAAATTCAATCAGATTGGCACATTGACAGAAACCCTTGCTGCGATAAATATGGCAAAAGCTGCGGGTTATACCGCCGTGATTTCACACCGTTCCGGTGAAACGGAAGACACCACAATTGCAGACCTGGCAGTTGCAAGCTCTGCGGGTCAAATCAAAACCGGTTCATTGTGTCGTTCTGACCGGGTGGCAAAATATAACCGCTTGCTTGTCATAGAAGAAGAATTAGCCGGGGCGGCCAGCTACCGCGGTATCAAGGAGTTTGTAAAAGCCTAGCGCTTATTGGGGGAACAGCTTGAAAATACTGATAGCTGTATTAATACTGATTTTTATTGGCTTGCAATATCGCTTATGGGTTGGCGAAGGCAGTTTTGCTGATATAAATCGCCTGGAGCAACAGATTGATGTGCAGGAGCTTGAGAATGCCGAACTCGAGCAGCGTAATGCAGAGCTCCATAACGAGGTAGCAGAATTACAGACCGGAATGGATGCCATCGAGGAACATGCCCGTAACGAACTCGGGCTAATAAAGGAAGGTGAAACTTTCTTCCTGATTATAGAAGAAGAAACGCCAGCTGATCTTTCCCCAGTTGTTAATCCGGATTCAGAGTAAAGCTGAAAGTCCCACTTAAAGTATTGAGAATGCCTTGTCTGACTTGTCTATTCCAGTAGTGCATCAAAATCAGAAATGCTGGGCATTGGTCCCGGCAGCCGGTATCGGTAAACGCTTTGGCTCAGACACTCCGAAACAATACCTGAAACTGCATAACAGGGAAATTCTTGCCTGGACGCTGCAAACATTAAGGGACTTGCCCTACCTGGAAAAAATAATTCTGGTCTTGCATCCTGATGATGATTATTTTGCTGCCTCTTTGGCTGTGCAATTTCCGGATCTGATCATCGTTGAGGGCGGGGATGAGCGGCTGAACTCCGTTGCCAATGGCCTGCAGGCACTGCATATGCTGGCAGCAGATAATGACTGGGTGATGGTGCATGATGCGGTCAGGCCCTGTGTCATGCCGGAGGATATAAACAAGCTTGTTGTAAGTATGCAGCACGATGATGTTGGGGGAGTGCTGGCCAGTCCGGTGAAGGATACCCTGAAACGTAGTGATGCAGCCATGCAGGTTGTGGATACTCCGGACCGGAGTCAATACTGGTTGGCAGCCACGCCGCAATTGTTTAGATTCGGAGTATTGCGTAATGCAATGAGTGCTGCGCTGCAAAAGGGTTTTTTGGCAACTGATGAAGCTGCTGCAGTCGAAGCCTTAGGTCTGGCTGTAAAACTGGTCGAAGGGCGCAGCGATAATATTAAAATCACCTCACCGGAAGATTTAAAACTTGCGGAGTTTTTATTGATGCAGCTGGGTAAAGTAAAGCCATGAGTCTTGTAGCAACAGTGTTGTCATTAAAAGTCAAAACAGAAGTGCAGTATTATGTTTAGAGTTGGCAGCGGCTTTGACGTTCATCGTTTTGCTAAAGAATCGGCAAATGATGCTTATATTGTACTGGCAGGCGTGCGTATTCCTCATGCACATACCTTGCTGGCGCACTCCGATGGCGATGTACTGAGCCATGCACTTTGTGATGCCCTGCTGGGGGCCGTGGCACTGGGCGATATCGGTCAGCACTTCCCGGATAAGGATCCACAGTATAAAGGTATCAGCAGCCTTGCTTTATTAAAGCAGGTATATGCATTGCTGAGAGAGCGTGGCTGGCGTCTGGGTAATGCCGATATCACGGTCATAGCAGAACAGCCTAAACTGGCTCCATATCAGATGCAGATGCGGGAATCACTGGCAAATACGCTGTCCATCAAAGTTGAGGACATCAGTATCAAAGCAACAACCAGTGAGGGTCTGGGTTTTACAGGCCGAGGAGAAGGTATAGCAGTGCAGGCAATCGTTTTGGTACAGAGTAACTAAGATGACCATGCAAGAACTAGCCTATGCATTTTCTGAACCCGTCATTTCCGCCAGCTATAAAATTAAACCAGAAGATTTTCGGGTCAGCGAAAATTTAAATTTTGAACCCGATGGTGAAGGCGACCACCTTTTTTTATTGGTAGAAAAAACAGGCTTAAGCACCCGGGACGTTCAGAAGCTGCTGATGGATTTGTTTAAGCTTCCGGAGCGTGATGTTTCCTTTTCAGGAATGAAAGATAAACAGGCAGTAAGCAGACAATGGTTCAGTATCAAACCAAGAGAAAAAACCGAAGCTCTTATCGATAATTTTGATTCGGAGCATCTGAAGCTTTGTCGCATACACAGAAATAAGCGCAAACTAAAACGCGGCAGTCATGTCAGTAACAACTTTATTATTCGCCTCAGCGATTTGAGTGATGACCCTGTGAAACTAGACGAACGTTTGCAGCTTATCGCCAAGCACGGGGTGCCAAATTATTTTGGTGAACAACGTTTTGGCAATAACGCGGATAATGTACAGATGGCACGGCAGTTTTTTAGTGGTGAGCTAAGGCTGAGTGATCGTTATCGACGAGGAATCTATTTATCTGCTGCACGTGCCTATTTATTTAACAGGGTTTTGTCACAGCGGGTAGAGCAGCAAAGCTGGAATGCCTACATTCCCGGAGATGTGATGAGTCTGGATGCCAGCTCGGCATGTTTTCTCCCGGACAGCTGGAATGAAGTATTGGCAGAGCGACTTCAACAAAAGGATATACATCCTTCGGGTCCCTTGTGGGGTGCCGGGAAATTGAAGTCACAAGCGCAATGTGCAGCTATGGAGATGGACCTGATATCTTCTGAAAGAGACTTAAAAACAGGCCTGGAGTCAGCAGGCTTGGAGCAACAAAGAAGAGCACTACGATCTGTGCCAGGTCAATTGACTTACAGGATAGAAAATAAAACCGCGCTTGTACTGGAGTTCAGTTTAAATAAGGGGTCTTATGCCACTTCATTGTTACGGGAACTGGTCAAGCTGAGACCCCATAGCAGTACTCAGGAAAATCAACCAGATACCGAGGAGCATGCAACACCGTGAATAGCAGCATTCAGCAACAAGGCATAGGCATGACCTCCTTGCGCACAAGGGAACGCCTGGTGCAGCGTTTAATTGAACAGGGTATCCAGCAGATTGCTGTGCTGGAGGCTATCCGAACCACGCCCAGGCATCTGTTTATCGAAGAGGCACTTTCGCATCGTGCCTACGAAGATGTTTCACTGCCCATTGGTTTCAACCAGACAATTTCGCAGCCCTACATCGTGGCCAGAATGACGGAGATTGTTCTGGCGGCTTTAAGTGAAGACAAGGCCAGCGTGCTGGAGATCGGCACCGGTTGCGGGTATCAAACGGCAATTCTTGCGCAACTGGTAAACCGGGTATACAGCATTGAACGCATTAATCCCTTGTTGATGAAAACCAGGGAACGTCTGGCCCAACTCGGCGTTAATAACATCCAGCTCAAATGTGCAGACGGTCAATATGGCTGGCCACAGCACGCACCATTCGATGCAATCATTACAACTGCGGCTGCTCCTGAAATACCCAAGGCTCTGATTGAGCAACTCGCCGAAGGGGGCCTTATTGTTATTCCGGTTGGCGATTCGAGGAAGCAGGAATTACAAATTTGCAGAAAAGTGAACGGTGAAGTTGAAGTCGAAAGCGTCGAGTCGGTTGTGTTCGTCCCCCTCTTGGGCGGAGTGGAAAGGTAAAATGCCGGACATTGAAAAGTTTTTTAACAAACATCGCCTGATACTTTTTCTGAAGGGGATGGCTATGGGAGCAGCCGATACGGTTCCAGGCGTCTCCGGTGGAACCATTGCCTTTATTACCAATATTTATGAAGAACTCATTTTTTCCATTCAGGCCTGTAATCTTCAGGCATTAAAAATATTACATAAACAGGGCATGAAGGCAGCCTGGAAGCATATCAATGGCAATTTTCTGCTGACCTTGTTTTGCGGCATACTCAGTGCAGCTTTTATTCTGGCAAATGTGGTTGGCTTTCTTCTGGATAATCTTGAAGTCTACGTCATGGCTTTCTTTATTGGACTGATACTGGCGTCCAGCCTGTTCCTCAGAAAACATGTACTGCTTTGGTCCTGGCAAAGAGCACTATTGCTACTTGCCGGTCTGGTATTTGCTGTCAGCCTGAATCTTGTTCCGGAAAGCAACTATGAGGGCAGCTTATGGTTTCTCTTTGTATGTGGTGCTATTGCGATCTGCGCTATGATACTGCCCGGAATCTCCGGGGCTTTTATTCTTGTCTTACTGGGTGCTTACGAGAGAGTATTGGATGCTGTCAGGGAATTTGACTTCGCGGTGCTACTGCTTTTTATGGCTGGCTGTGTGGTGGGACTGATCACTTTCTCAAATATTTTGGCTTACCTGCTTAAGCACAAGCATGAAGCAACGCTGGCATTCTTACTCGGCATATTGCTGGGTTCACTGTATACCATCTGGCCTTTTCATTTGCTAAATGAAGCGATGGGAGCGGGTTTCTGGATCAAGTTTTCCGCGCTGGTACTGGTCGGTTTTTTCCTGGTTTATTTTCTGGAAAAATTTGGCGAGACGAATGAACAGGCCACTAAGCAATTGCATTTACAAACCAAGATAAATGAACATAAATGAACAGCAGCATGTGCTTCCTGGCACCATGATAAACATAAATCTGACTAGAGCTGCTTGCTTAACGGCAATTCTGTTGTTGCTCAGCGCATGTTCCAGCGGCACTTATCGCGCGCCTGTTATTGAAATAGGTCAGCAGGCGGTGGTTTCTGAACGGACCACGGTTGTGATGGGGAATGGTCCACGTCATCGTATCAACGAAGGTGAAACTTTGTATGCAATAGCCTGGATGTATGATCTTGATTACGCTGCCCTGGCCCAGGCAAATAATATACAGGCACCCTATACAATTTACCCGGGACGTGAACTGAATCTGGATATATCCGGTGTTTCCACTGCCCGAACGCCACCTGCTGCTACTGTCACCCGAAACGAACCAGCACCTACCGTAAACAGAAATACCACTGGTAATGCGCAAAGCCGTGCTGCCGGTCCGGCTAATAATTTGCTGCGCTGGATGTGGCCATCACAGGGTAATGTGATTAAAGCCTTCTCAAATACCGGCAATGAAAATAAAGGTATTGATATTGCCGGACGTGAGGGCGATCCGGTATTGGCCGCCGAGTCCGGTGAAGTGGTCTATGCCGGAAACGGCTTGCTGCGTTATGGGGAGCTGATCATTATTAAACATAATGATCAGTTTCTGAGTGCTTACGCACACAACAGCTCATTGAATGTAAGCGAAGGAGACAGAGTGACCAGGGGGCAGCAGATTGCCAGTCTTGGTTCAACCGGAGTGGATCGCGATATGTTGCATTTTGAAATCAGACTGGCTGGTCAGCCGGTAAACCCGGTCTCTTATTTGCCGCCACGCTGAGTTTTGCTATTTCAGTTCCAGAACGCCAATCAGCCAACAAAAAAATTCGCGACGAGATAAAGCTGGTACTATACTGGTCCTTAGTTAAATACTTATTGATTTCCCGACAGTATTGACTGAAAAAAAATGGAGCAAATTCGAGTAAATCGGAAAAGGAGTCCCGATATGGATAATACGAATGATACTTCCACGCCCGCATCAGCAAACCCTTCCTCTAAAAATATAGACAAGCCTCTGCTAGCCACTGCTGTCTCAGAGCCAGAGATACAAGCCAAAGCTGTTCAGCAAGTTAAAAAAATCAAGAAAGCTTCATCGTATAGTGAAGAAGAGAAAGAGGTGAAGCTCGATCCGACTACCATGTATCTGAATGAAATAGGGCACACACCCTTATTATCGGCGCATGAAGAAATCAGGCTGGCCAGAGAAATCAGCAAGGGTAACGAAGATTCAAGAAAACAGATGATCGAATCAAATTTACGCTTGGTCGTGACGCTGGCGAAACGTTCGACTAATCGTGGCCTTTCATTTCTGGATTTAATCGAAGAAGGTAATCTGGGCTTGATGCGGGCAGTCGAAAAATATGACCCTGAGCTGGGCTTTCGTTTTTCCACCTATGCGACCTGGTGGATAAAGCAAAGCATAGACAGGGCCATTATGAATAATGGGCAAACCATTCGTATGCCCATCCATCTGATAAAAGAGATAAATTCCTGTACCCGGGTAATACGTCAACTCACTGAAAGTCTTGGACGAGAACCAACGGATGAAGAGTTGGCCAACAAAATGCAGCTGCCATTGGAACATATCAGCAAGTTAAGGAAAAAAGAAATCAAGGTGTGCTCGGCAGATACGCCACTGGCGAATGAAACGGATAAATGTCTGCTGGATGTGTTTCCCGATGATGAAAATGCCGACCCAGTTAAAATACTGGGTAAAGAAGATTTACGTCAGAAGCTTGAAAACTGGGTTGAGCGACTTTCCGATCGGGAATCGGAAATCATTGCACGCCGTTTTGGCTTGTTTGGTTATGAGTCCAGCACCTTGGACGAGGTGGGTGAAGAAATCGGCCTGACTCGTGAAAGAGTCAGGCAAATTCAGATTGAAGCCCTGATGCGCCTAAGACGTTTTATGGAAAGGGAAGGCCTGAGTTTTGATTACATTACCGATGAGAGTGATTAATATCTTCCTGCTCAATCAGCAAGTCTGATCAACGCTCCAGATATTGTCTTTTATTGGTTTTGTCGGCCCACTCTTCAGCATCAGGCATGGCATCCTTCATTTCAGTTATGTTTGGCCATTGCTCACTGAGTTCGGTATTGAGCTCAAGAAACTCAGCCTGATCCTCAGGCAGTTCGTCTTCGGCATAGATGGCATCAACCGGGCACTCGGGCTCGCAAAGCGCACAGTCAATACACTCATCAGGATTGATGACCAGCATGTTAGGCCCTTCATAGAAACAATCTACAGGGCATACTTCAACACAATCGGTATGTTTACAACGGATACAATTTTCACCAACTACAAAGGTCATCCTAAATCTCCTTAATGCTTTTCAAGCTGCGCATTTTAGCAAGGTTTACTCTTCCCGCACTAGTTTATTCAGCAGATAGAGGAAGTCCTGGGCCTGTTTTGGCGTTAATTCGTCCGGGTCTGTTTCCAGCAGCCGGTCGATAGCCGGGTGGGTTTTATACAAAGAGAACATATCCTCCTGCAAAACCGAAGGCGGGCTGTGTTTAAATTCTTCCGTTTCCAGCTGCTTTAATTTCAGGCGAGCCTGATCAACCACAGCCTTTGGAATACCGGCTAATTGTGCTACCTGCAAACCATAACTTTGGTTAGCCGGACCATCTTCAACGCTGTGCAGAAAGACAATGCCATTGTCGTGTTCCGTCGCATTCAGGTGCACATTTTTGACGGAAGGGTACTGCTCGGCCAGGCTGGTTAGTTCAAAATAGTGGGTAGCAAACAGCGTAGGGGCTTTAATTTTAGTGGCTATATGGACTGCACTTGCCCAGGCCAGGGAAAGTCCGTCGAAGGTGCTGGTGCCGCGACCAATCTCATCCATCAGGACCAGACTTGAAGCGCTGGCATTGTGCAGAATATTGGCTGTTTCTGTCATTTCCACCATAAAGGTTGAACGACCGCCGGCCAGATCATCAGATGAACCGATACGGGTAAAGATCCGATCAACAGGGCCTATTGTGGCCTGTTCTGCAGGCACGAAACAACCAGTGTAAGCCAGCAAGACGATAATGGCACATTGTCTCATGTAGGTAGATTTACCACCCATATTGGGGCCGGTGATGATGATGAGATTAATATCCGGATCCAGCGTCAGGTCATTGGCGACAAAGGCCTCTTCCATGACCTGTTCGACCACGGGATGCCGCCCCTGTTTTATCTGAATGCCGGCTTGTTCACTGAGTTCAGGACAACTCAGATTCAGGGACTGTGCGCGTTCGGCAAAATTAGTCAGCACGTCCAGTTCGGCCAGACCAAAAGCGTTATCCTGCAGTGTCTTCAGTTGCTGTGCCAGGATATCGAGTAGTTCATCATAAAGCTGTTTTTCGCGTGCCAGCGATTTACCTTTGGCGCTGAGCACCTTGTCTTCGAATTCCTTTAATTGCGGGGTAATAAAGCGTTCTGCATTTTTCAGGGTTTGACGGCGAATATAGCTAGCCGGAGCCTGATCGGACTGTAAGCGACTGATTTCAATATAATAGCCGTGAACCCTGTTATAACCGACCTTGAGTGTGCTGATGCCTGTAGTGGCTTTCTCATCCTGTTCCAGTTTACTGAGGAAGTCCCCGGCCGTAGAACTGAGGCTGCGGAGCTCATCAAGCTCACTGTCATAGCCCTTTGCAATGACGCCACCTTCCCGAATCACAACCGGCGGATTTTCTTCAATAGCCTGTTCCAGTTTCTTATGTAAATCAGGATGTTCGCCAATAGCACGCGCCAGACTTTGCAGGAGAGGGGAATCAATGGTCTTCAGATTGCTCTGCAATTCCGGCAACAGGGCCAGTGCTTCCCGCAGTTTCACCAGGTCACGGGGACGTGCAGAGCGCAGGCCAATTCTGGCGACAATGCGTTCCAGGTCACCAATCTGCTTCAGCAGCACCTGAATGTTCTCATAGTGATAGTTGCTGATTAAACTTGATATGGCTTGCTGACGCAGCTGAATCTGACTGATATCCCGAATGGGGCGATGCAGCCAGCGTCTTAAAAGACGTGAACCCATTGCCGTGGAACAATGGTCAAAGACGGCACACAGCGTATTTTCTTTTCCGCCATTCAGATTAAGGTCGATTTCCAGATTGCGACGGCTGATGCTGTCCAGGATCAGGCTGTCATCCTTCTGTTCAACTCCCAGGCTTTGGCAGTGTGGCAGTTCTGAGAATTGCGTTTCTTTTGCATAGTGCAGCAGGCAGCCAGCGGCACTCAAGGCAGCATGCATATCCTGACAACCAAATCCGGCCAGGCTATCGGTGTGGAACTGTTGTTGCAGGGAGCGCAGTGCGCTATCCAGATCAAAATCCCAGTCGGGTCGTTTGCGGACTCCTGCACGAGAAGTCAGGTTCGATGGCCAGGGGGCGCTTTCACTGATTAATAACTCTGCAGGTTTGATACGTTCCAGTTCATTTAACAAGGCATCTTCGGTGTCGACTTCCAGTACAGAAAAGCGACCCGCACTCAAATCCAGTGAGGCCAGGCCATATTTGTGACCCTTGCTGAAGATTGCACATAACAATCGATCCTGAGTATCCTCAAGCAGGGCTTCATCACTCAGGGTTCCAGGTGTGATGAGCTTTACAACTTTGCGTTCAACGGGACCCTTGCTGGTCGTAGGATCGCCTATTTGTTCGCAGATCGCGATTGAGACGCCCAGTTCGACCAGTTTAGCCAGATAGCGATCGACAGCATGGTAGGGTACCCCGCACATGGGAATCGGAGAACCGGAAGATTTACCGCGTGCAGTCAGGGTAATGTCGAGCAGCTTGGCAGCTTTTTCTGCATCACTGAAGAAGAGTTCGTAAAAGTCTCCCATGCGATAAAAAAGTAATTCATCAGGATGTGCAGCCTTTACCTTCAGGTATTGCTGCATCATGGGAGTATGTGGGGACACCGGATTGTTCAAAACGCTTAACTGGGCACCTGTTGATCAGAAAAAAGTGGTGAAAAGAAGTGTCTGGATTCTACGTGAATCACTCTTAGCATACAAAAAACTCTTTTGAATAAGACGGGCTTATCTGCTTTAATAATTACCGTTCGACAGGCAGTTTTATTATCTGAATATTGTCTGTTTTCCTTCCCCCTCAGGGCGTAAAACCGAGCTTGGAATAAATAAGTAAACTACAGAAAATCAAAATTAAAAAATTGATAAATAACAGTTAAATCATACGTAATTAATAGGTAATTCAATGGCAGAGCAAGATACAAATAAAGAAAAAGCGCTCAGTGCAGCGCTGGTACAAATTGAAAGACAGTTCGGCAAAGGCTCAATGATGCGACTGGGGGATTCGGAGCGGGTAGCCATTCCGGCCATCTCAACGGGCTCCCTGGGCCTGGATATTGCTCTGGGTATTGGTGGATTGCCAAAGGGACGGGTCGTTGAAATCTATGGTCCGGAATCTTCCGGTAAAACCACCCTGACCCTACAGGTCATTGCCGAAGCACAAAAAGCCGGCGGAACCTGTGCCTTTATCGATGCCGAGCATGCACTGGACCCGATTTATGCAGGCAACCTGGGCGTGGATGTGGATAACTTATTGGTCAGCCAGCCTGATACCGGCGAACAGGCACTGGAAATCTGCGATATGATTGTACGTTCCGGAGCGGTCGATGTTGTCGTTATCGACTCGGTAGCTGCCTTAACACCAAGGGCTGAAATCGAAGGCGATATGGGCGACAGTCATATGGGTCTGCAGGCCAGGCTGATGTCACAGGCGCTGCGTAAAATGACCGGAAATATCAAGAATTCCAACACCCTGGTGATTTTCATTAACCAGATTCGGATGAAAATTGGCGTGATGTTCGGTTCTCCGGAAACAACCACCGGCGGTAATGCCCTCAAATTTTATTCTTCCGTGCGACTGGATATTCGACGCATTGGTGCCATCAAGGACGGTGATGAAGTAGTGGGTAATGAAACCCGGGTCAAGGTTGTCAAAAACAAGGTAGCACCGCCTTTCAAACAGGTCGAATTCCAGATCTATTATGGCAAGGGTATCTCACGCTTAGGGGAGATTATTGATCTGGGCGTCAAACATGACATGGTGGAAAAATCCGGTGCCTGGTATGCCTATAAGGGTGAAAAAATTGGCCAGGGCAAGAAGAACGCCATTCAGTATCTGGAAGAAAACCCTGAGATAGCAAAAGAAATAGAAACCGCGCTGAGAGAATTATTACTCGCCAAGCCCGGCAAGGGGTCCAAAAGTGCTGCCATCAGCGAAGAGCTTGATGAGGCAGATGAGGCCGTAGCTGTTGAGGAATGAAGAAAGAAAAACAAGAGCAGCTCAAGGATGAAGAGAATGTAGAGAATGTAGAAAGTTCCCAGGCGCAAAGGACTGAAAAGCCTGAGACGGCTATCCGCCGTGCTGCAATGGATCTGCTGGCACGACGGGAGCACTCTTTTATGGAGCTGACACAAAAGCTGTCGGCCAGATTCCCGGATGAGGATGTCCTACCACCGATGGCCAGACTCAGAGATGAAAACCTGCAGTCTGATCAGCGCTATCTGGAAGCCTACATACGCTTTCGGCGCAATAAGGGTTTTGGTCCCTTGAAAATTGAAGCCGAGTTATATCCCAAAGGACTGGATTCGGAACAGGTGCGGGGAGAACTGTATGCTGAAGACAACAACTGGCTGGACTTATGCACTCAAGCCCTCGAAAAACGCTTTCCCGGCTTTAACAAGACCAATCTTAAAGAAAGAGCCAAATGCGAGCGCTTCCTGGTACAACGCGGTTTCAGCCATGAACTCATCAGGGCTGCGATCGCTTCAGTATAGGCTTTGGGTCTAATCGATCGCCAAAACCGAAACCTCGAATTCCACGACACTCATTATTTTCAGAGCCTGTATGCAAGATAAACGATTCGAGTCCTAACAATAAAAGCTCAACTCAACTACAATTCATGCCTGAGTAATGTGTTAAGTTCGAGAGTGTAAGTGCGCAGATGTCTAAATGGTATTTGATACATTGTAAGCCCAGAGAAGAATACAGAGCACTTGAGAATCTGGAAAATCAGGATTTCACGGCCTTCTTGCCACTCCTGCAAAGCTTCAGGTTAATAAAGGGTAAGCAGGCAAAGGTAGTTGAGCCGCTTTTCCCTCGATATTTGTTTATCTTCCTGGATGAGACGTCCAGTCAGTGGCATAAAATTCATTCAACTCGGGGTGTAAGCGCCTTGGTGCGATTTTCAGGGCAGCCTGCAGAAGTGCCTGACTATCTGATTGAGGAACTGAGACTGCAGGTCAACGCTGAAGGTGTTATCGATAAAACGCAGGAAACCCGCCAACTTTTCAAATCAGGCGAGCTGGTAAAAATAACGGATGGCAGCTTTGCAGGCTGGGACGCCATTGTCAAAGAGCAAGATGGTGATCAGCGGGTGCATTTGCTCATCACCATGCTGGGCAGCAAGCAAATTATTAAACTCCCTCTCTCCGCAGTATCAGCACTTAAATAAAAGCTAAACTCCAAATATTTCCATACAAAACTTTTATCGATTACAGGCTAATGGTAGTATCGTTCACCGAATGAACGCACTTATATCTATCATGCTCGCCCGAGTAGGGCGGTAGCGTCTCTGAAAATATAACCATGTCTGTCTTAAGCGACGAAAATCGCTATCAACTCCTAAAGTTACTGGAAGAGAACCCTGAAATGAGTCAGCGGCAGATCGCTTCTGCCCTGGGATTAAGCCTGGGTAAGGTGAATTTCTGTCTGCGGGCCCTGATTCGCAAAGGTTCGGTCAAGATGGCCAATTTCAGCCGCAGCCCCAATAAAAAAGCCTATGTGTATCTGCTTACCCTGAAAGGCATGGAGGAAAAAGGGCGTGTAACCTTACGCTTTCTGGCTAAAAAGCAGGAAGAATACGAAGCCCTGAAACAAGAAATTGACGAATTAAAGAATGAAGCAAAATCTCTTAACTAGCGATGTAGATGCATGACATTAACAGTAGATGATTTAAACTCGCTCATGTATCATTTCGCCTTTGCTGAATGTAAGTAAAATAAGCACTTAGACGATATTATTCAAGCAAGCGTAAGAACAAAAGAAAATATAAAATCTAATAAAGCTAATCCATTTTGAGTCAATGCATGAAAGTAACGGTATTTAATAATTCATCAGTTTTTACCCTCAAAGCAAAACTGATAAAACTCTGCTTTTTATCTGCACTTGCGATGGCGGGTTTTATTTTTCAACCAGCAGCTTATGGGCAGGCTGATATCCTGAGCAATCTTACCCCCGAGCAATTAGCCCAGTTCAATCAGCTTCCACCTGCGCAGCGTCAGGCTCTCTTAAGCCAGCTGCAACTGGGTTCAACATCTGGTTTTGAATTGCCGGTTACCCAGCCGCAAACGGTTACTCCCCGTGGAGGCTTCAATGCTAGAGGAAACGAAGGTGGCAATGAAAATAATGCGAACACTGGTAATTTAAATGGATCCGGGAATGGCGCTCAATCAGATAGTGGTGACAGAAATGAATCGATGGTGGTGGAAGAAAGACCAGAGACCCCCAGAGAGAGAATTTTACGCAAGGCCCAGGAATTATTTAATCTTGGAATAGATGTTGCGGATTTGGATACTTATGGTGAACTTGCCCAAATGGGTATTATTGCTGCCATTCAAGGTGAAGGACTGCCAGTTGCAGTAGAACCTGATGACGTTTCTGGATCTAGTTCGAGGAATGTAGAAAGAACGAGAAATGGCCCGCTTCGTCCCTTTGGTTATGATTTATTCGCAGGTATACCGTCGACCTTTGCTCCCGCCACAGATATTCCGGTACCTACCAATTACATAGTCGGCCCTGGCGACACTGTTGTGTTACAGCTTTATGGGCAGCTGAATGTGCGTTATGAATTGGCTGTTTCCCGTGAAGGGCTTATTCAATTTCCCGAAGTAGGTCCACTCAACGTCTCTGGGCTCAGTTTCGAGGAGATGAGTGAACTAATACAAACTACAGTAGACAATACGCTAATTGGCCAACAAGTCAGCATTACTATGGGGGCCTTAAGATCAATCCAGATTTTTATGCTCGGGGAAATTTATCAACCTGGGATATATACAGTAAGTTCTCTTGCCAGGATGACCAATGCTCTATTTTCCAGCGGTGGCATCACAGATTTGGGTACCTTACGCGATATTCGACTGATCAGAGATGGAGAAGTTATTGTTAACCTGGATCTCTACGATTTATTAATGACAGGTAACACGGGCGATGATGCACGATTACAACCAAACGATGTGATTTTTATCCCCACAAAGGGGCGTACAGTAAGTATTACTGGTGAGGTGCTGAGACCAGCTATATTCGAATTAAATGCAGAGGAAACAGTTGCAGATGTCCTGTCTCTTGCCGGAGGGCTATTGCCATCTGCATTTCCATTATTGGCACATGTCGAACGAATAAACTCTTTTGGACAACGAACGATCACTGATGTAAACCTATCAAATAACGGGGATCTTCAAAGTGTCGTTGTCGATGGAGACCTGATTAAGGTCGATCCGATTCTGGATCAGCTTGAGTTCAGTGTGAGCATAGAAGGTCATGTCTACCGGCCGGGCACCTTCGCCTGGCAAGAAGATATACGAATTAGCGATGTACTGGAGCTCAGTGATCTATTGCCATTGGCAGATTTTGATTATGCGCTGCTGGTGCGAGAAGTTGGACCTACACGACGCATACGTGTTCATCAGATAAGATTAGCCGAAGTTTTCGATACCCCAGGTTCCGGTGACGATATGTTGCTGCAATCAAGAGATAGATTGTTGATCTTTGGTGAAGACTCACTTGAAAACCGGCTGGATCGTCGCTTGCTGATACATCCGCTTATCCAGACCTTGCTTTATCAATCAGAGCAGGGGAGTTTAAGACAGATTGTTACTGCTGTTGGCGCTGTCGGAGCACCGGGAGACTATCCTCTGGTCGAGAATATGAGCATTCAGGACCTTATCGTTGCCGCAGGTGGCACCCTGGAAAGTTCAGATCTTAATCAGTCTGAGTTAACTAAAAATACCAATACGCTTGAACAGGGTATGGTTTCACAAAGTTCAGTGGTTAATCTGACAGATAGCCTGACCTTAAATTCTGCTTTACGCCCGCTGGATAGATTAACTATCAGGGAGATTCCTAACTGGGGTGAAGTGGAGACAGTGTATATAGGAGGAGAGGTTCGTTCACCAGGCACCTATGTTATAGGCAGAGATGACAGGCTGAGTGATTTGGTTGCCAGAGCTGGTGGCTTAACTGAATATGCGGATCCGAAGGCAGGGATATTTTTACGCGAAGAGTTAAAGAACAATGAACAGCGCCTGCTGGATGATTTTAACGAACGTTTAAGTCGCGATATTCTTAGTCAAAGTCTCACCAGATCAACAGGGCAATTGCAAACCTCACAGGTGAATATTGAGGTGATGAATGCCCTGCTTGCACAGATAGAATCAGCTGTTCCAACCGGCAGACTGGTCATTGACCTGCCAGGTTTATTAAGCGGCGCAAGACCAGAAGAAGACGTTATTTTGCGCGACAATGATGAGTTATTAATTCCAAGAACCCGACAGGAAGTCAGTGTGATTGGAGAAGTACAATTACCAACCTCCCATTTATTTAATGGTAATGACACACTTTTTGATTACATTGACAAAAGTGGTGGTTATACCCGAAATGCAGATGAAAAAAATATTTTTGTTATCAAATCCAGTGGAGAAGTTATTCCTTATGGACGAAATAACAGAAGTCGCTTATTTAGTTTTGCAGACTCCAGGGATGTTCGCTTGGAGGCTGGTGATAGTATTGTTGTGCCATATTTTGCAAGGCTTGAAAGTCCTTTGGTCACATGGATGAATGTTTCAACCGTGATGTTTAATCTGGCCACAACAGTTTTAGCCCTACAAAGTATAGGTAGATTGGATTAATGGAAAATAGCGGCTTTCCACAAAGGCAAGTTATGGATGATGAAATCGATCTGCTGGAGCTATGGAATATACTTTGGAAGGGGAAATGGATAATCATTCTGATAACTACAATATTTGCTGTGGGTTCAGTAGCTTATGCCTTGTGGTTGCCGGATATTTATCGTTCTGAGATGTTGCTCTCTCCGGTAGACGATAGTTCTGAAGGTGCGAACAGTGCTTTGTTAGGGCAAATTGGTGGCATTGCCAACTTAGCGGGCATAGATATCGGCGGTGGGACGAGTGCTACAAATAAAGTACGGGCACTTGCTATCCTCAAATCCCGTGCATTTGTTAAAGACTTTTTTGAAAGACATGATTTAACCGTGACATTTATGGCGTCTCGTCCTACTGGTATGAGTGGAGAAGTAGAGATAAACCCTGAGCTATATAACCTAGAGAACCAACAATGGGTGCGAGAAGTAAAGCCGCCTCGCCAATCGGAGCCGACAGATTGGGAAATATATAGGGAGTTTTCCAAAATTCTGACTGTAGTGGAAGATATTGAAACAGGCCTGATTACTGTAGGCTTGGAATGGTATGACCCAATGCAGATTCAGGAGTGGTTGATTTGGCTTGTCCAAGACCTCAACGAAATTATGAGAGGTCGTGAATTAGCTGAAGCAAATAGAGCAATTGAGTATATCAATGGACAACTAGCTCGAACCCAGTTAGTTAGCATGCAAAATGTATTCTATACTCTGATTGAACAACAGACACGAACAGTGATGCTGGCAGATATTAGAGATGAATACGCATTGGAGACGCTAGATCCGGCTGTAGTAGCAGAGGAAAAATCTGCTCCTTCTCGTGCTCTTATCTGTATCATAGGGACACTTTTAGGCGGGATGTTATCCACACTATTTGTATTTCTTCCCCACGCGTTTAGTAAGAGAAAATCGGAATAATTTTTTAGTTTCTTACAATCTAGTCATAGATTTGATCATCTTGAAAAACTAATTCATTGCAACACAAATTTGGAAGCAAAGAAGGCGAGAAAAAAAACTTCGTTCGCTTCTAATACAAGCTCGGGTAATCTGAATTCATGCTCAGAAAGAAATGTTGAAGAGAGCTTGACACGAATAATATATTAGAATAATGCTAATTTTTTAGTGATGTATAGAAAATGAAAATACTTATTACTGGAACAGCCGGCTTTATCGGGTTCCATCTTGCCAATAAATTGCTCACCCGTGGAGACGTAGTTGTTGGTATGGACTGTATTAATGATTATTACGATCCAAACTTGAAATACTCACGTTTATCTAATGCCGGAATTAAAAAGGAAAGTGTCGAATACGGGAAGTTGGTGAGTTCCACTAATTGGGAAAATTACCAATTTATTCAGCTTGATCTGGCAGATAAAGACGGCCTTAACACTTTATTTGAAAATCAAAAATTTGATGCGGTATGCAATCTAGCAGCACAAGCTGGAGTTCGTTATTCATTGGAGAACCCCTCGGCATACATTGATTCCAATGTCGTCGGATTTACAAATATACTTGAAGCCTGTAGGCGCTATAGCGTAAATAATCTTGCCTACGCATCAAGCTCATCTGTTTATGGTCTCAATGAGAAATTACCGTTTTCTACATCTGATAATGTAGATCATCCGATTAGTCTATACGCTGCTTCAAAGAAAACAAACGAACTATTAGCGCATACTTATTCACATCTTTTTGGTATTCAAACCACAGGCTTGAGGTTTTTTACTGTATATGGTCCTTGGGGTCGACCTGATATGGCTCTTTTTTTATTTACCAAGGCTGCATTAGAAGGCAAACCAATTGATATTTTTAATAACGGAGATATGCTTCGTGACTTTACTTACATTGATGATATTGTTGAAGGCGTAAGTAGGGTTATAGATCATCCTGCAAACTCAAATTTGAAATGGAATGCTAGTAACCCTGATCCATCAACATCGTCCGCCCCATATCGTATCTATAATATTGGCAACAACAACCCAGTCAAGTTACTTGATTTTATCTCAGCCATAGAGAAAGAGTTGGGAATTGTTATGGAGAAAAAATTTCTTCCTTTGCAAATGGGAGATGTTCCATCTACTTATGCAAATGTTAATGATTTGGTGAGTGATTTAAATTACAAGCCGGATACAACAATTCAGGAAGGAATTAGTAAGTTTATTACGTGGTATCGAGAGTATTATTTGGTAAAGCTATAAGCTCTTTTCTTAGCGTTCAGGTGTATGAAAAATAAGGATGGATAAAGATAAATCTATGTCGAAAAGTGAAAAAAGAATAGCCGTAATAGGACTAGGTTATGTTGGACTTCCCCTAGCGGTAGAGTTTGCCAAAAAATATCGAACAACAGGGTTTGATATTTCAACCCAAAGGATTAAAGAACTTGGTCAGCTTGTGGATAGAACGCTCGAGATATCATCTGAAAAGCTAAGTAATGCTATTTCCGATAACGGCATGTTACTCACCTCTGATATCGAAAGCTTACGGGATTTCAACGTCTATGTCGTTACGGTCCCCACTCCAGTAGACAAGAATCGAAATCCAGATATTACACCATTACTTAAGGCCAGTGAGAGCATAGGCAAAGTCCTAAAAATAGGAGATTTGGTGATCTATGAATCAACGGTTTACCCTGGTGCTACCGAGGAAGATTGCGTTCCCGTACTTGAAAGGGTCTCGGGCCTGCAATTTAATAAGGACTTTTTTTGTGGGTATTCTCCTGAGCGAATAAACCCAGGTGACAAAACTCATACTGTAACAAAAATTCTTAAGGTGACATCCGGGTCTACTCCGGAAGTTGCTCTAATAGTGGATGAGCTATATGCCAGCATAATCGAAGCCGGTACACACCTTGCGCCCTCTATTAAAGTAGCTGAGGCGGCAAAGGTTATCGAGAATACTCAGCGCGATATTAATATTGCTTTTGTTAACGAGTTGGCAATGATTTTTAACAAAATGGGCATCGATACTAGAGCCGTATTGGAGGCAGCCTCTACAAAATGGAATTTTCTTCCCTTTAAGCCAGGATTGGTTGGTGGGCATTGTATCGGCGTCGATCCTTACTATTTAACGCATAAGGCTCGCGAGATTGGATTTAACCCTGAGATTGTATTAGCTGGGCGCCGAGTAAATGACAATATGGGCGCTTATATTGCGGGACAGATTATCAAGCTAATGATAAAAAAAGGCCAAAAAGTTGAAGGAGCTAGGGTAATTGTATTGGGTATCACTTTCAAAGAAGATTGTCCGGATATTCGTAATTCAAAAGTCGTTGACGTTATAAATGAGCTAAGGGACTTTGGAACAATTGTAGATGTGCACGATCCATGGGCTAACCCCGATGAAGTTTACGAAGAATATGGCATCCAATTAATTCCATCTGTAAGCAAAGTTGATCTATTGCCTTACCAAGCGGTTGTATTTGCTGTGGCCCATAAAGAACTTATAAATCTAGAGATCACAATAAATAGTGAGCAGGTTGTATATGACGTCAAGGGTATACTTCCCGAGGCAGATGGTAGGCTGTGATATTTATTGCATGCTCCTTTTTTGACTTATCAATAGTCAAATGAAATTAACGGGAACAAGTTAATGAGAAAATTGGAAAGCAATAAAAAGATTAGAATTGCAGTAATAGGTTGCGGCCGAATTTCTAATAATCATTTTAATTCTATTACAGTTCATGCAGAAAGCATGGATCTTGTAGCAGTATGCGATAGTGATTCGTCAATTTTAGCTGACCACATGGACAAGTATAAAGTTCCTGGTTATCTAAAGATGGAAGATATGCTTAGATCGGAGCAATTAGATATTGTAGCGCTTTGCACGCCTAGTGGGATTCATCCTGATCAGGCTGTCCTTGCTGCGAAATTCGGTGTTCATGTTATGACGGAGAAACCAATGGCCACGCGCTGGGTAGATGGGAAAAGGATGGTCCGTGCCTGTGACGAAGCTGGTGTATATCTATTTGTGGTTAAACAAAATCGCAGGAACACTACATTACAATTTTTAAAGCGAGCCATTGAAGAAAAGCGTTTTGGGAAAATATATATGGTTCATTTGAATGTTTTTTGGACTAGGCCTCAGTCCTACTACGATCAAGCTAAATGGAGAGGAACTTGGGAGTTTGATGGGGGCGCCTTTATGAATCAGGCTAGTCATTATGTGGATCTACTAGATTGGTTGATTGGCCCAGTGGACAAGGTTCAATGCATGATGGGTACAACACGTGACATCGAAGTGGAAGATAGCGGTGTGCTTAACGTTGCCTGGCGCAACGGGGCATTAGGTTCAATGAGTGTCACTATGCTGACTTACCCGAAAAATCTTGAGGGCAGTATCACTGTCCTTGGTGAGAAGGGTTCAGTACGAATTGGAGGCGTTGCAGTGAATGATATACAGATTTGGGACTTTGAAGACGAGAAAGATTATGACCAAAATATCCAAGAAGCTAATTACGAAACCACTTCTGTTTATGGATTTGGACATCCGTTATATTACAGTAACGTTATTGATGTTCTGCAAGGTAAATGCGAACCTGAAACGGATGGGCGTGAAGGCTTGAAATCACTTGAAGTTCTTATTGCAGCTTATATATCTGCTCGTGATGGTAAAACGGTATCCTTACCTCTAGAACTCTAGCTCTATACCTTTAATTAGTTTTTCGTATTTTAAAATTTCCTAGTCACTAATAAATCTTTATTACTATGATTAATTATACAGCTCATTCAACAGCAATAGTCGATACTGGGGCTTCCATTGGAAAAGGCACCAGAATTTGGCATTGGGTTCACGTTAGTAGTGGTGCAAAAATCGGTGAAAAAGTCTCCTTGGGGCAGAACGTATTTGTCGGGAATGATGTGGTAATAGGCGATCGCTGCAAGGTGCAGAATAATGTTTCCCTGTATGACTCAGTTACGCTAGAAGATGACGTGTTTTGTGGGCCGAGCATGGTATTTACTAACGTCTATAACCCTAGAGCTCATATTGAACGCAAGGAACAGTATCGTAAGACATTGGTGAAAAAAGGAGCTACTCTTGGGGCTAACTGTACAGTTGTTTGCGGCGTCACTATAGAGGAATTTGCATTTGTTGGAGCCGGGGCTCTGATCAACTCAGATGTGAAGGCTTATGCTTTAGTCGTTGGTGTTCCTGCTAGACAAATAGGGTGGATGAGTGAGTTTGGAGAGCGCATGGATTTGCCGCTCAAAGGTAGTGGCGATTATACCTGTCCTCACACCGGCAAACATTATTTACTAAAAAATAACATTGTCTCCAGTGGTTGAAAAAATGACTATACCTTTCATCGATTTGAAAGCTCAGTACAGGGCGCTCGAATCTAACATCCAGACACGGATCAATACAGTGCTCGAACATGGACAATACATAATGGGGCCAGAGGTTGCCGAATTAGAAGGACAGTTGGCTCAGTATGCTGGCACAGATTATTGCGTTACCGTTGCAAGTGGTACAGAAGCCTTGTTGATAAGTCTAATGTCTCTCGGTATCGGGGCAGGAGATGAAGTTATTACAACTCCGTTCACCTTCGTAGCAACAGTGGAAGTAATTGTATTGTTAAATGCAAAACCGGTTTTTGCCGATATAGAGGCAAATACTGGAAATATTAATGTGAGCTCTATTGAGTCGCTCATTACTTCTAAGACGAAAGCTATTATCCCTGTAAGTTTGTATGGACAACCCGCAGACATGGATGAGATCAATGCGATAGCGGTTCGCAATGGAAATATCTCTGTAATTGAAGACGCTGCTCAAAGCTTTGGCGCTTTATACAGAGGTGGTCGGAGCTGCAGTCTTTCTATGATTGGGTGCACGAGCTTTTTCCCAAGCAAACCATTAGGATGTTACGGTGATGGTGGTGCAATATTTACAAATGATCCTATTATTGCACAGGCATGTAAAGAAATTCGCGTGCATGGACAAAGCAAAAGATATGTCCATACGCGTGTTGGTGTGGGTGGACGAATGGATACATTGCAGTGCGCTGTAGTACTGGCGAAACTTGAGCGATTTGACTGGGAAGTGGAGCAGAGGTTCTCCATCGGCAAACGATACAATGAATTAGTAGACGAGGCCGGCATAGAGCGTATCCAGCAAAAATCAGATAGAGAAAGTGTTTTTGCACAGTACACTATATTTGTTCCTAGCCGTGAAAGTATTCGAAAGAATTTGGAAATCAAGGGGATCCCAACTGCAGTTCATTATCATATTCCTTTAAATGAACAGCCGGCATACAAACATCTTTGTAGTTCTGCTTGTACTTCAGTTGCAAAGGAGTCAGCGCAGAAAGTCCTGAGCCTACCGATGCACCCCGATCTAAAAGAAGAAGAATTGATCTTTATTGTTAAAGCAATAAAAGATGCATTAGTAAGTGAAGTTGACTAAATTTTTGCAGCTAACAACCAAATTAACATATCCCGTACGGCTCATATGAAAAGGAATGTTGACTTTCTAATTGTAGGAGCCGGAATTGTTGGCTTAACTATAGCTAGGGAACTAAAAAATCGTCATCCAAGTTCTAAGATATTGGTGTTAGAGAAAGAAGGCAGTGCCGGTTTGCATTCTAGTGGTAGAAACAGCGGTGTATTGCATAGCGGGATATATTATCCTTCTGACAGTTTGAAAGCTAAAGTATGCAAGCAGGGCTCCATAGAGATGGCCGAATATCACCTGGAGAATAAGCTTCGATTAGATCGCCGCGGGAAAATTCTCGTTGTTACCAAGAGTGAAGACTCATCACAACTTGATGCCCTTGCTGACCGAGCTATAAGAAATGGCGTGCCATTTGAATATCTTGATGAGCAAGCATTACACGAGCTGGAACCAGAAGTGCGTAGTGCTAATGGGAGAGGCTTGTGGATACCCTCAACCTCAGTTGGGTCCCCCACTGAAGTGATGGAAGTCCTTGTCCGTGAGATAAGGATTATGGGAATAACCTTACAAACAGAGGCCTCAATGGCAGAGGTGGTGCCAAATCATCAGCTGGTTAGATTAAAGAGTGGAGAAGAAATTTCTTATGGACACTTGGTTAATACTGCTGGATTACATGCTGATACTGTTGCACACAAGTTTGGAGTGGGTAGGCGTTATACATTATTACCTTTCAAGGGGATTTATTGGAAACTAAATCCTGAATCAGGTATTAAGATTAATCATTTAATCTATCCAGTTCCTGATTTGAAAGTCCCTTTTCTGGGGGTTCACACTACGACCACAACGGATGGAAGTACCTATCTCGGGCCTACTGCGGTACCGGCTTTTGGTCGGGAGAATTACCGTGGGATGGTGGATGTTAGCCCGAAAGAACTTGTTCGAATTGGAGGGCTTCTCGCAAAACAGTATATAAGTGGGCAGGACGGATTTCGACGCCTGGCGTGGCAGGAAGGACGTCGATATTTTAAACCTTGGTTCTTAGAGGCAGCACGAATGTTATTGCCAAGGTTGGAATCGGAGCACCTTTGTCCTACAAAAAAGGTAGGTATTCGAGCCCAAATGCTAGATAAGGAAACCGGCCAATTAGTGACAGATTTTGTCGTTGAGCGTCAAACTTCTTCGACCCATATCCTGAATGCGATCTCTCCAGCATGGACTAGCGCATTCCCTTTTGCACGTTACGTATGTGACAACTTTATTTAGAGGAGAAATTAATGAATATTCAAGGCGCCAAGTTAGTCGTGGTAGGCGGAGCTGGTCTCATCGGCTCTCATACTGTCGATCAGTTATTAAAGGAAGATGTGAAAGAGATACTTATTTACGACAACTTTGTTAGAGGGAGCCGCGAAAATTTAAATGAAGCATTAAAAGATCCTCGCGTAAAAATCTACGATGTAGGTGGAGATATCATGCAAACAGATATTCTTCAGTCTGCCTTTAAAGGAGCTGATGGCGTTTTCCATTTTGCTGCACTCTGGCTTTTACAATGCCATGAATTTCCCAGAAGTGCTTTTGATGTGAATGTACGTGGTACTTTTAATGTTATGGAAGCTTGTGTAGCTTCGGGAGTAAAGCGCCTCGTCTACTCTTCTTCTGCATCCGTTTATGGTGATGCCGTAAGAGAACCAATGGATGAAGACCATCCATACAATAACAAGAATTTCTACGGAGCTACTAAGATTGCTTGTGAAGCAATGTTGCGCGCTTTCCATCACAGGTATGGGCTTGATTATGTTGGCTTACGTTACATGAACGTGTATGGGCCACGCCAGGATTATCACGGTGCATACATAGCCGTCATAATGAAGATGCTAGATGCAATAGATAAAGGACAGAGCCCTACCATCATGGGGGACGGCTCGGAAGCTTTTGATTTTGTTGCTGTAGAAGACTGCGGCCTAGCTAATGTCTGTGCAATGAAAGCTGAATCTTCTGATGAGAACTATAACGTAGGAACTGGAAAGCGTACTTCACTAAAAGAATTAGCAGAGCTATTACTTAAGGTGACGGGTAGTAAGATGCCGATTAATTACGCACCCCGTAGTCAAGCGACCTTAGTTCGTAACCGTATAGGGTGCCCAAAGAAAGCTTCCAAAGAAATTGGATTCAAAGCCACTATTGAACTTCTTGAAGGTTTAGCGCGTCTCGTTGATTGGCGTGCTAATCACAAAGTTGAGGTGGCAGCCCGTCGTAAAGCTGTAGGTATTTCAGAATGAGTGCCACAAAAAAGATGAATGTTCCTATTGCTCGTACCAGTCTTACGGAATCAGAAATAGAGAGTGTGTTGGGCCCATTGAAAAGCGGTTGGCTTGTACAAGGACCAAAGGTTCGCGAATTTGAAGAAAAGTGGTCAGCTTTCACGGGGGCAAAGAATTCTATAGCTGTCACTTCTTGTACAACAGCATTGCATTTGTCACTAGCTGGGCTTGGGTTTGGCCCTGGAGATGAAGCAATTGTTCCAGCTTTTACCTGGATAGCTACGGCTAATGTTGTTGAACATCTTGGCGGAAAGGTGGTGTTCTGTGATATTGATCCATTGACATTCAATCTCGATGTAGAAGATTTTCGAAGAAAAATAACTTCTCGTACAAAAGCGGTACTTCCGGTCCATCTGTTTGGATTATCAGCTGATATGGAGCCAATTATGCAGATTGCTGGCAAACATGGGCTCTGGGTTATAGAAGATGCTGCATGTGGTTTTGGTAGTAAGTATAAAGGGCAACACGTTGGAACTATTGGTAACACGGGCTGTTTTAGCTTTCATCCTCGTAAAGCAATCACAACAGGTGAGGGCGGTATGATCACTACTGGGAATGATGAACTGGCTGAGAAATTGCGTCGGTTAAGGGACCATGGTGCGGCCATGACTGACTTACAGCGACATTTGGGAGCCCGTCCCTATTTGCTTGCAGATCATCCGGAAGCTGGATATAACCAACGCATGACTGATATTCAGGCTGCTCTAGGTTCGTCGCAGATGGATCGGGCTGAAGCCATCATCTCAGAACGCCAACGTTTGGCAAAGCGTTACGATGCGGCCTTTGAAAACATTCCTTGGCTGAGAATTCCTGCTCAATTGGAAAACTATGAGCATGGGTACCAAAGCTACCCATGCTTTTTCCAACCTGAGCCCATTACGCTAGAGTCTATACCCCGGGTCAATCAGAAACGTAATGATTGGATGGACAGTCTTCAAAGTGTAGGAATATCAACGCGTCCAGCGACACATGCGGTTCATATGCTCACATTTTATCGAGAGAAATATGACATGCAGGCGGAAAATATGCCGAATGCTTATGCCGCAAATGATTGCAGCATATCCTTGCCGCTGTTTCATGGCATGACCGATGAAGAACAAGACTATGTGATTGAGCATGTCTGTGGATACCAAGCTTAAATGTGCGGTATTACCGGACTCATTAACCTCGATGACTCAGCAGTTTCGCCCGTGGTACTGCAGCGCATGACTGATGCCATAATTCACCGGGGACCTGATGGAGAAGGTCATTGGATAGAGGGAAATGTAGGTATAGGGCATCGGCGCTTGTCTATTATCGATCTGACGCCTGCGGGGCATCAACCGATGGGCACTGGCGATCACCGGTATGTGCTCAGTTATAACGGGGAAATTTATAATTTTCGTGAATTAAGGGCTGAGTTAGAAGCAGCAGGCTATTGGTTCAGAAGTAAGACCGATAGTGAAGTCGTGCTACATTCCCTGGCTCACTGGGGTACAGATGCGCTACTCAAATTCAACGGAATGTTTGCTTTAGCACTATGGGATCGTAAAGAACGTACTTTATTGCTTGCACGTGACCGCTACGGAATTAAACCCTTGTATTACGCCCAACAAGGCAGCAATTTTGCTTTTGGCTCTGAGCAAAAAGCTATTATTGCTCAGCCATCTTTCAAGCGTACTCTAGACAAGCAGGCCTTGTTGGAATATTTTACTTTCCAGAACATTTTTACTGACCGCACTTTGTTAGAAGAGGTACACCTGCTACCTGCAGGTTACTATGCAATACTTGATGTCAATGAGAAGAATCCGACACTTAAGCGATTCCAATATTGGGACTATCGTTTTCGTGAGCCCGACCACCCTGCAAGCAAAGAAGAATACCTCGAAGAACTAGATCGGTTGTTCCGCCAGGCGGTAAATCGACAGTTGGTTGGTGATGTGGAGTTGGGAGGATACCTTAGCGGAGGTATGGACAGTGGGTCGATTACAGCTATTGCTGCACAATCATTCCCAAACTTTAAAACTTTCACATGCGGGTTTGATTTAAGTTCAGCATCTGGTATTGAGTTGGCGTTTGATGAAAGGGCCAAAGCAGAAGCTATGTCAGCAAGGTTTAAGACCGAACATTACGAAATGGTACTAAAGGCTGGCGATATGGAACGTTGTCTACCACAGCTAGCCCACTACCTGGAAGAACCACGTGTTGGTCAAAGTTATCCTAATTACTATGCTGCCAAGCTTGCCAGCAAGTTCGTAAAAGTAGTGCTATCAGGTAGTGGTGGTGATGAACTTTTTGGCGGCTACCCATGGCGTTATTATCGTGGTGCCAGTAGTCAAAGTTTTGAAGAATATATTGATCACTACTACCTATACTGGCAGCGACTAGTTGACAACCGTTTTTTGAAGGATATGTTTGCCCCTGTGAAGTCGGAAGTCGAGGGGGTATGGACCCGAGATATTTTTCGCGATGTTTTTGCTACTCATGAAAACGAGTTGGATCGCCCTGAGGATTACATCAACCATTCCCTCTATTTTGAGGCAAAGACATTTTTACACGGACTTTTTGTAGTGGAAGACAAACTCAGTATGGCACACAGTTTAGAAAATCGAGTTCCATTCATGGATAATGATCTAGTTGAGTTTGCCATGCAGTGCCCTGTTAACCTGAAGCTAAATAACTTGAGCGAAGTTTTGCGTATTAATGAAAATGAACCCGGCGATAAACAGGGTCAATTTTACCAGAAGACAAATGATGGCAAACAAATTCTACGTGATGTTATGAGTCGCTATATACCTAGTGATGTTACGAAAGCTGAGAAGCAAGGTTTTTCTTCGCCTGACGCCAGTTGGTTCAAAGGCGAAAGCATCGATTTTGTCAAGCGTAAGCTGCTAAATGGTAATGCGCGCATTTATGAAGTGCTCGATCAGAAAACAGTTACGGCGTTGGTGGGGGAGCACATGAAAGGTGAGCAGAACCGGCGATTATTAATCTGGTCCTTACTGAATGTGGAGGCTTGGATGGAAGATTGTTTATCCCTTTGAATTTGTATACTGAAAAATATATATGTCCTAAAGATATCCTCTATAGGTATAGGGTTATTACAAGGCGATCACTTTGCAGCATGCTGAAACCAAAATCTACATGAGTTCTTTTACCATTAATGAAGTATTGAGTATCGATTTCCGGATTACAGATCAGACTGCAACAAGTGGTTCTGTTGTTATTCTCTTCGATTCCGGCTAATTTTCCCTGCGGTTATAGTATCGTGTTAAAAGAGGTCAACTATGAGCAATGAATTTAAACGAAACCCCAATTCATCAAACTCCGAAAAGGAAGAGGCTGCAGAAGGTCGACTCGACAAGCTTTTAGATGAACTTCGAGCCTTACTTGCACAGGAAACAAACAGTGTTCAGCAACGTTGGCATAGAAGCCTACCTTTTGCCGACTACATCGTGAACCGTTGGCAAAAGGCTAAGATGCTAGGTTTCAGTGAGGGCGCCAGTATTTACGATAGTGCTTTAGTGTTTGGTGATATTACAGTGGGTATAAATACATGGATCGGCCCCTTTACAGTGCTTGATGGTTCAGGTGGTTTGGAAATAGGTGATTACTGCTCCATTAGCGCTGGCGTTCAAATTTACACACATGACACGGTAGAGTGGGCGATTAGCGGCGGAAAGCAGCAACCCGAACATGCCTCTGTTCGTATAGGCAATTGTTGCTACATTGGACCTAACACCATTATAAATAAGGGTATTGCTATTGGTGATGGTTGCGTTATTGGAGCAAACAGTTTGGTAAACTGCGACATCCCCAGTGGCATGAAAGCCTGGGGCACGCCAGCTCGCTGTCAGAGTAAAACGAATTATATCCAGCAGAGTTAAATGTGCTACTAAATTCTAATATCAATAAGGCTAATCTACAGATTTGTACCCGTTGCATCTATGATGAGCGTGTACCCTCGATTCATTTTGATGAGCAAGGCGTGTGTAACTACTGCCATCAGGTTGAATCACTTGTCGAGCAGTATGGCACTGGTCAGAAGAAAGGTGAAGCAGCATTTTCGGATATCCTTGAAGACATAAAACGTGCTGGTAGGGGGAAACCGTATGACTGTATTTTGGGTGTTAGTGGAGGGACGGATTCTTCCTACTTAGCCTATTTAACAAAAGTGTGGGGTCTTCGGCCGTTAGCAGTACACTACGACAATACATGGAATTCTGCTATTGCTACAATGAATATCCATAGGGTGTTGAGTGGTATGGATATTGATTTGTACACTCATGTCGTTGCGAATAAAGAAGTGGATGATATTTTCAGATCGTTCTTTCTTTCCGGCGTTGCGGAAATTGAAGCTGCTACTGATCTCGGTTATGCATACCTGCTTCGCCAAGTAGCTTCAAAGTTCTCAATAAAATATATTCTTGAGGGACATTCTTTTATTGAAGAAGGCATTACTCCCTTGGGAAGAAACTACTTTGATGGTCGCTATATTCAATCCATTCACAGCCGTTTTGGTCGATTGAAAATGGAAACTTATCCACTAATGACATTTACCCGATTTTTGAAGTCGGCCTTATTGAATCGGATCAAATTCGTTCGGCCCCTCTGGTATATAAAGTATTCTAAAGCCGAAGCGAAAACTTTTTTGCAAGAAAGATTCGATTGGAAATATTATGGCGGTCACCACCTTGAAAATCGAATGACTGCGTTTTATCACAGCGTGTATTTACCTCAGAAATTCAAGGGAGATATGCGTAATAATACACTTTCTGCACTTGTTCGTAATGGCAGCATGTCCCGAGAAGATGCTTGGGCCGAATATAACCAGCCACCGCAAATAGAAGAAGAACTGGTTAATTATTTCAAAAAGCGCCTTGAGCTCTCTGATGAGAAATACGAAGGTATCATGGGTTCTCCTCCAAACAGTTGGACCGATTTTCCAACGTACAAAAAGCGTTTTGAACGTCTACGTCCACTGTTTTTAATTCTTGCCAAGGCTAATCTGGTGCCAATGAGTTTTTACTTGAAATACTGTTTTCCAGTCAAGGGCCCCGCATGATCACAATTGTGGATTACGGTATGGGCAACTTGGGTTCCATGTTAAATATGTTTAAGCGGATAGATGTTAAGGCTCACATTGAAACCGACCCTGAAATAATTCTTCATGCAGACAAGTTGGTCCTGCCTGGTGTGGGTTCGTTTGATGCCGCCATGAAATGCATAAGCCAAACATCTGGGTTACGTGAAGTATTGGATCAGAAAGCGCTTAAAGAGTGTATTCCAGTCCTCGGCGTATGCCTGGGAATGCAATTATTTACACGAGGAAGCGAAGAAGGTAGGTTACCTGGATTGAGTTGGATACCTGCTGATACCACTCGTTTTTCTAAAAATAGTGACCTTAAAGTGCCACATATGGGTTGGAATGTCGCCCAGCCACAAACGCCCAGTGAACTTACCGTGGATGTTGGTATAGAACCACGTTACTATTTCGTACACTCATATTGTGTGCATGTGGATGATCCTGCACATTCCCTGATGCAGACGCATTATGGGATTCATTTCGACTCTGCCATAGGCAGAGATAATATTTACGGAATGCAGTTTCACCCTGAAAAGAGTCATCGGTTTGGAATGCAAATTTTGAAAAATTTCGCGGCGCTTTAACAATGCTTCGAACCCGTGTCATCCCAGCTTTATTACTTCAGAACGAAAGCCTTGTCAAAACCATTCGATTTGGGAAGTTTAGCTATGTAGGGGACCCCTGCAATACGGTTCGTATTTTCAACGAACTAGAAGTGGATGAACTGTTGTTTCTGGACATCACCGCTACTCACGAAGGTCGGAGCCCTAACCTAAAAGTATTGAGCGAAATCGCCAACGAATGCTTTATGCCGTTGGGATATGGTGGGGGAATACGTTCTCTAGATCATGCAAAGTCAGTGTTCGACATTGGGTTCGAAAAGATTGCAGTCAATTCCTGTGCAATCGAGAATCCTGCACTAATCACTGATATTGCTGGTCAATACGGCAGTCAAGCGGTAATGGCCTCTATTGATGTTAAATCTGGCCTGCTAGGGAAATTAACCGTATGCTCCGAAGCAGGCCGACGCAAAAGTCGCCATGATCCAGTTGGCTGGGCTAAAGAAGTAGAGAACCGTGGTGCAGGTGAAATTCTTCTGACTTCCATAGATCGAGAGGGTACTTGGCAAGGGTTCGATTTGGAACTAGTCAGGCGAGTCACTGATGCAGTATCCATTCCTGTGATTGCTCATGGTGGCGCTGGGTCAATCGAGCATATTGTTGAAGTTGTTAAAAATGCGCATGCCTCTGCAGTGGCTCTGGGCAGCATGGTTGTGTTCCAGAAGAAAGGCATGGGTGTACTCGTGAATTTTCCAAATCAGAAGAAATTAGAAGGTGCTCTGCGTTGAAGGTCGGGCTAATAGGGAATATGAACAACAATAATTTTGCTTTATTGCGATATTTTCGCGATCTGGGGATAGAAGCATATTTATTATTGTATGCCAACGACGGGCAAGGAACGCTGAGTCACTTCAAGCCTGAATGCGATACGTGGAACATCAGGAAGTGGGAATCATTTATCCACCAAACAGATATCCCGAATGCGCCCGTGGCGGCCATAGATTTTCCACTCTCATGGTTTATGGCTGCTCGCTCGAGGCTACGAGCATGGTTTGGTTTACAGGATGGTTGTGTATCGGCTGTATCACGTAAGCAAATTAGAAACGCTTATGCGGAGTTTGATCGCTTGGTAGCTTCTGGTATTAGTCCGGCAACTTTGTTGAGGATAAATCAACGCCTGGATATCTTTTATCCTTATGCTAGCCGTGTGGAATTCTTAGGGACTGGCGAATTTGTAAGCCAGTTTGCATCCGCTAATAAACTTACTAATGTTATTTATCGGAAGATTGTAGACAGACAGGCTAGAGGCATCAAAACTGCATTGTATACACTCAATTATGAAATGGGTGTGACGCATGACACTTTGTGTGGCATTGGTGTATCACCTCAAAAGCTCGCCATTCCAATGGTGTACAACAATGAACAATTGCCAAATTATGCGCCAACAGAATATTTAGGTGAAGTTGCAAAGCTGATAGCAAGCACGTCGTTTAGCCTTCTTCATCAATCGCGGCTTATGTGGAAAAACACTGGCAATTACTCGGAAGAAGACTGGAGGTATGAAAGCAAAAATACGCAATGGTTAATTCATGCTTTTGCTGAATTTGTAGGAGCACGACCAGAATTGAACCCGCTTCTATTTATGGTTGAATATGGCCCTGATGTTAAAGTAACAAAAAATCTTGCGATGGAGCTTGGTATTGTGAATCGAATTAAGTGGCTTCCCAAAATGGAACGCAGGGAATTGATGTGGTTGTTGTCTCGCGTCACTATTGGTTGTGGGGAGTTTTACGATGTGCCGAGAATGATCTGGGGTGGCACAGGTTGGGAAGCCTTAGCGAGCGGAAAACCGTTACTGCAAGGTTTTAATTTTGAACCTGGGGAGTTCGAATGGATTTACGGATATCCTCAACCTTCCATGCTACCAGTGCGCAAGCAAGATGATATTCTTAGTCATCTGTTGGAAATATCAGATAACCCAAAAAAATGTGAGGAAATAGGACGAGGCGCCAAAAAGTGGTTCAATCAATACAACGGCATCGGATTGGCCAAACAGTGGCTGGATCTTTTAATGACGAATCGTGAAGGTGCACCTTCGGAGAAGCAGATACTTAAGAAACAAGGTGTCCGTGCCTGAATTGAAGATACCCAGTCCGGTCGGCCTCTCCCAACGTGATCGCCTCAGTTTCCTTCTAAAAGATTCAGTCCTATACGGCGGAGCAGCGGCGATAAGCAAGGCATTCGCGCTGATTACTTTTCCACTACTTGCACGGCATTTCTCCGTGGAAGCTTATGGAATACTTGATTATTTTATGGTGCTTGCCAGTTTTCTGGCTATATTATTTATTTTCGGGCAGGACTCTGCTGTGGCCCGCTATTTTTACGAGCATGAAGACACGGCTGATCGCTGTCAACTCATCTCGCAGTCTCTGGTGTTTCAATTGGCTGGACTGACATTGATTCTGCCATTGTTATGGTGGGGAGTAGAATGGATTTCTAAGGTTTTAATTGATGCAGAGGGCAGTGTTCGGTTCTTCAAGATTGTGATATTCCAGTTGCCGTTTCTGCTGCTGATCAATTTTTCGCAGAACCTTCTTAAATGGACTTATGCTCGAGCCAAATTTCTCGTCATGTCTCTGGGTTTTACACTTGTACAGGCTTCGTTACTAGTCATGGCAGTATTACTACTGGATGTGGGAATTCGGGGTGTGTTGCTGGTTAGTCTATTTACCAGCATAGTATTTGGCTTGCTGGGTTTGCTCTTTATTCGTCGTTGGCTATCTTACCCACGTAATTTCCGCCGTTTGTACGAAATGCTCCCTTATGCTATTCCCTTTGGTGTAATTTGTGTCTTGGCAGCCTTGTCTCCAGCCCTTGAACGAACGCTTACGGATAAATTATTGGGGGCAGAAGATTTGGGCCTCTATGCTGCGGGAACTAAGATTGCAATGTTAATTGGTCTGGCGGTGAGCGCCTTTCAGACAGCTTGGGGGCCTTTTTCTCTTTCGCTCCATAAGCAAGATGATGCAATCAAGACTTATAATTTAGTACTGAAATTGTTTGTCATTGTTACATGTCTCATGGTTTTTACTTTGACGTTGATGGCTCAGCCGCTGATTCATTTTCTGGCATCTGATCGCTATATAGGAGCAGAAGTCGTGGTATTCCCGCTTGCGATGGGGTTGGCGATTCAGGCTACTAGTTGGATTACCGAAATAGGTATCAGTATCTCAAAACGCAGTTATCTCAACCTGTATGCCTATACATTTGCAATAGTATCAACACTAGCCGGCATTATGTTGCTTGCTCCGCTTTTAGGCCTTCTTGGTGTGAGTCTGGGGGTGATGATTGGCTATGCAGTTAAAGCTATATCTTCTTCGTGGCTGGCACAACGGGCATATCCGTTGTTTTGGCAATATTCATCGGTCATTGTGGTTCTCGGGTTGACGTTATTTTTTGGCTTGCTTGCGGAGTGGTTGGGGCTTTACTGGGGGACTATTGTTCATGACATGGTACTGATTTTAGGGATAATTGCGGTAATAGCTGTGGGCTGGTCTGTTCTTCTTAATCCATCGGAACGGCAGGGATTGATAGCGTTATCACGATCTCGACTGGCCAGTTTAATAATCAGAAACTAAATATAAAAATTAGGATAGCAGGCGAATGAAAAAAATTGATGATCCAAACCGTTTTGCCTTCGGTGCCAACTGGTCTCGCTTTCTTTCGGTGCTTGACGACGAACGCATTGAGAAAGCTCAACTGTCATTGCAGCAAATGCTCGATGTAGTAGACTTGCAAGGCAAAAATTTTCTCGACATAGGCTCTGGCAGTGGCTTGTTTAGTTTGGCAGCCCGGCGACTCGGAGCCAGGGTGCACTCTTTCGATTACGACAAGCAATCGGTTGCGTGCACAGAAGAGCTTCAAAGTCGTTACTATCCTGATGATACCGACTGGAAAGTAGAGCAAGGCAGTGCGCTTGATGCTAAATATTTAAGTCAACTCAGGCACTTCGATATAGTTTACTCTTGGGGTGTTTTGCATCATACCGGCGCCATGTGGCTGGGTATTGAGAATGCAATTCAGCGAGTTGCTGGGGGAGGGTTGCTTTACATCGCGATCTACAACGACCAAGGTTTGAAATCCCATTTATGGTGGTTAGTGAAATACATCTACAACAAGCTGCCCCGCCCATTAAATACTGTCTATGCCTATGCGCTTGGGTTGTTAGTAAATGTTTTAAATATATTGAAATATACTTTAAAGCTGAAGCCCATGACGGCAATTTGCCCTTTGATCAATTATAAAAAAAACCGGGGTATGAGTGTGATGCATGATTTGATTGATTGGATAGGAGGTTTTCCTTATGAATTTGCGGGGTATCAATTATTAGAGGATTACTTAAATGTACGTGGTTTTGTATTGGTTCGAGGAATAGAGGCAACAAGTCTGGGTTGCCATCAAATGGTATTTGAAAAACTAACAGAAAATGAATAAGCCATGTGTGGTATAGCAGGCTTTCTTACACCAAAAAATTTCATCGAAGTTGACGGAGCTGCAGATGCGTCGCGAATGCGTGATAGCCTCAGTCACCGTGGCCCCGATGATTCTGGGTTATGGCTAGATGTAAATGCCGGTATCGTATTGGCGCACCGAAGGCTTTCGATTCTAGATCTTTCGGATGCAGGTCATCAGCCCATGCATTCTCCATCTGGTCGTTATGTAATTGTATTCAACGGAGAAATTTATAATCATCAAGACTTAAGGCGTAAGCTCGAAGAGCGAGGTTGTCGTGATTGGCGAGGGCATTCAGATACTGAGACACTATTAGCTGCTATAGAATGGATGGGCCTTGAAAAGGCCTTGCAGGCTTCAATCGGGATGTTTGCTTTAGCGCTTTGGGATAGACAAGAACGAGTTCTGTCTTTGGCGCGTGATCGTATGGGGGAGAAACCTCTTTTCTATGGATGGCAAGGTGGCACATTGCTGTTTGGATCGGAGTTAAAGGCCTTACAAGCTCACCCAGACTTTCGTTCGAAAATTGAGTCTGATGTGTTGCCACTTTATCTGCGCCACGGCTATATCCCAGCACCATGGTGCGTTTGGAACGGTATCCGCAAGCTTTTACCCGGATGCATTGTGCAATTAAATGGGGGGAAGGTAGGTGCCATGCCTGAACCAAAACCGTATTGGAAATTGGCTGAAGCCATAGCGAAAGGGCAGGTTAACACGTTTCAAGGAACGGACAAAGAGGCAATTGACTTACTGGAGGCCCAACTTAGTACAGCTGTGTTCGGGCAGATGATAGCGGATGTGCCGCTGGGCGCGTTTCTTTCTGGGGGTATCGATTCCACTACCGTCGTGGCGTTAATGCAAGCACAATCAAGTCGGCCGATAAAAACGTTCACTATTGGTTTTGAGGATGAGGGATACAATGAGGCGAACCATGCCAAGGTTGTAGCAGCAGTATTGGGGACCGATCACACTGAGTTATATATTACCTCTGGTCAAGCCTTGGATATAATTCCTCAACTGCCAGTTATGTATGACGAGCCATTTGGAGACTCGTCTGCTATCCCAACGCACTTGGTCGCACAACTGGCACGTCGACATGTTGCGGTCTCCTTGAGCGGTGATGGAGGTGATGAGCTATTCGGCGGTTATGGTCGTTATTTCAATCATAAAGCTGAGCGTATTTGGAAACAAACGCATGCCTTAGCTGCTCCCTTGCGAGGCCTAGCGGCAGGGATGCTTCACTCGCCGGCGACAATTTTAGCTGATAGAGCTCTACAAACTCTTGCTACAAGTATAGGCCGTCCATTAGGACAGTCTTTGTCTGCCAAGGCGGCGTTAGTCGGCGATTTATTTGAATGCGACGACCACAAGGCATTTTACCGCGCGATGACGAGCCAGTGGAGTCGACCACCGATATCGCAAAATAGCTCCGAATTGCCTTATGGCGTCTCCGATGCTGTGCTGGATAGTATCAACGAGCCGGTCCAGAAAATGATGGCCACCGATTGCCTGACCTATCTTCCCGATGACATTCTGGCGAAAGTGGACAGGGCTGCTATGGCCGTGAGTCTTGAGACGCGTGTGCCATTACTTGACCACCGTATTGTCGAATTGGCTTGGAGTATGCCTTACACCTTGAAAGTGCGCGACGGCCAAGGCAAATGGCTTTTACGACAGCTACTCTACCGCTACGTACCTAGACAAATGATAGAGCGACCGAAAATGGGATTCGGGGTGCCGGTTGATGAGTGGGTCCGTGGCCCTTTGCGCGACTGGGCTGAATATTTGCTTGATGAGGATCGTCTTCAATCTATGGGATTGTTTGATTCTGCAATGATTCGTCGTCGCTGGCGTGAACATATGACTGGGCGCGCAAATTGGCGGGACAGTATTTGGGCCGTACTCATGTGGCAATCATGGTGTGATAAAGAAGGCTTGTTGGACTAAGATGAAAGAGTTAGCCCAAGGAGAAAATAACTTTGTTATACCCCCTGTCGATATGAGTGTAGAGCGAAGTCATGGTTCATTGACGACTTGGTATGTCAACCTTGCGCTTTTCTTTGCTGGCTTAATTCTCAACTCCTTAGCATACGTTTCAGTTTTACCAGTAGCAGCTGCGTCATTTTTTTTTGCAATTGGTTGGGTGCTTCTTCTAGTGATTGGATGGGGTGGAGAATGGGAAAAAATGATCTATTTAAGGGTGTTTCTCGTTGGCTGGGTTGCGATAGGCATTGCAGGCGTCTATGTGGAGATTCTGTTAGATCAGCTCCAGCTATATAGCGATGCAGGAGGCTTTTTTGATCTGGTAAGAGGGGCTACGAGCGGACAGAGCATTGAAGAAATACGGGATTTTACCGAAGGCGCACTGGCAGTCCTTTTCTGGCGAGAAGTGTATGATTTTTTTGCTACTTTAGGCTTTCCCAAAGAGCGCTACATCGGAGTATTAGTGAACGTCGAAGCGGTCAGCTTAAGCGCAGTATTTGCGTTACGTATGGCACAATCGATCTATGGACAGGATGAACAGAGATTTCGCCGTTTGATTTTGATGTTCACATGGTGTGGTCTCTACTGGCTTTTTGCGGGAATACATCTGCGCGATGGTTTGGTACTGTTAGTTGTCGTAGCATCTATGTGGATTTGGTTATGGTATTTGAAGAATCCTAACTTGGGTATAAGGCTATGGGCCTTGGTAGGATGTTCGCTTATGGCTGGAAGCACTCTTACTTTCTTACGTACGGAGTTTTACTTTGTTCCGCTAGCGTTGGGAGTGTCGGGAGTAACAGCGTTGATATTTAGAGGTGATCGACAGCGTATGAGCCTAGGGTCGAAGTTGGCCTTATTGTTAGGATTATTAGTTGTAATTGCCGGTATTGTTTGGACTTGGGAAACACTAGTTGGTACCCTAGGTAGAGGAGCGGAAGCGTATTTAGATTTAGCTAGGACCCAAAGTGATCCTGATTCGCTCGGTATGGCGTTAATCGTCGAGCAACCGTTGCCGATTCGATTGGTTCTCGGCACCATTTATTTGTATTTATTCCCAATTCCCTTCTGGTCCGGCTTCCAACTCGATAGTGCATATGCACTTTTTAAGTCATTTAATGTATTATTTTTCTACGTGCTGATTCCACTACTTGTGATGAGTTTTGTGAAACTTTGGAAAGATCCTATACAGAGGACGCCAGCACAACTTTTCCTTTTGTTCACGACTATTGGTTTTTCTGTTGCAATCGCGGCAACAAGTCTGGAATCTAGACATCTGGGGAGCTTCCTTGTTCCAGTGTTTCTACTGGCCTTGCTCCCGAGACTGAGTGAGCAGAAAGTTCGACAAGCTTATTTTCAACTGACTATTGTCTTTCTGTTGGGTATAGAACTAGGCCACTTTGTATGGATTCTTCTGCAGGCATGAAGATTCTATGTGTTATTGATTCGCTAGGTTCCGGTGGAGCACAAAGACAAATGAGTTATTTGGTTGCGGGACTCAAACAAAAGAGTCACCAGGTCGAGCTGTTTCTCTATCACCCCGGGCAAAACCATTTTCGATCCGATATCGATAATTATGAAATTCCGATCCATGAAGTTCCTAGAAGTGGTCACAAAGGGTTTTCAATTTCAGTTCTTTGGTCTTTGTTTAGACAATCCCGACAAGGCTTTGATGCAATCATCAGCTTTCAGCCAACAGCTAATATATATTCAGTAATGGCTAATGTCCTGAACTTCAGGTGTAAGTTAATCATTTGTGAACGTAGCGCTTGGGCTGCACCTCGTGGTCGGATTAAAAGGTTACTGTCTTGGTGCGCTGCGATTGGGGCAAACCATGTGGTATGTAACAGCTACAGTCACGCGGCACATTTGTCTCAATTGTTTTGTATGAGCCGAAGAGTCCATGCAATATGGAATGGCTATCCTAAGTTGCCAATTATGGAACGAGGGCAGTGTATATCTGGCCAGTTACAGGAAATCCTGATAGCAAGTAGGGTATCTCCTGAGAAAAACGGACTACGTTTACTCGAAGCGCTGGCTCTTTTTTTTGCACGAAACGGATGGATACCCAGGGTTTCTTGGGCTGGCAGGAAAGAGACAGATGAATCTTCGCAAAACTATTATAGGGTAATGGAAGAATTTCTTACTAGGAACCCCGTTATCGCTTCAAATTGGAACTGGCTGGGTGAAGTGAAAGATATTCAGCAACTTTATGCTGAATCGGATGTTTTGATTCTTCCCAGCCTTTATGAGGGATTACCTAATGTAGTTTGTGAAGCAATGATGACTGGTTGCCCGGTAATAGCTTCTAATGTTTGTGATCACCCTAAATTACTAGGGGTCGAAGAAAGAGGATTGCTTTGCGATCCATTGTCACCTATCTCGATTTGCACTGCATTAGAGCGTTTCAACGTAATGAGTATGGAGATGAAAATTCAAATGGTGCGACAAGCCCGTGACTACGTTGAAAGATATCTGGGAATCGAAAGGATGGTAGATAGCTATGAGCAATTGTTGGTTGATGCTGAACGCAACAAACTCGAATTGACATGATGTTTTGGCTCGAGTGAATCATATCTTTCCCATCAATGACCGTAGTCAAAGTTTTCTTTATGCATAGCATCAAGAAACTACTTATTGTTGGAGCCTTCCCACACCTGGATAGAAAAATATATGGTGGGCAGGTTCGAGCTTGTCAGATGCTCATGCAGTCTTCATTTGCTGATTGCTTCGAAATTATTCCGATAGATTCTACCCAGTTAACAAACCCCCCGCCGGGATTTTTGGTTCGGGCCATAATGGCGCTGAGAAGGGTCTTTATTCTTTTAATAAAACTTATCAGAAGTAGGCCAGATGCTGTTTTGCTTTTTGTTGCAGTTGGCTCGAGTGTTGCAGAAAAAGGATTCATGACGATGATTTGTCGGCTGTTGAGGTTTCCTGTATTGGTCTTTCCACGAGCAGGTGAGCTGATTGAGCAAACTCGGCATTCGAAGATCATGCGTTTAGTCACTCAAATGGGAATAGGTCGCGCGACAACCTTTATTTGTCAAGGGCCACGGTTTCAGGAATTTGCCGTTCACGATTTAGGGTTCCCATTAGCAAGCGCACCTGTGGTGTCTAATTGGACAGCTACAGATCAGTTGTTAAGTATCGGAAGAGAAAGAAATCACAGGGCAAGTAATAAGTGTCAACGAATATTATTTTTAGGTTGGTTGGAAGAATTCAAAGGCGTCAATGAGCTTCTTGAAGCTTGCAAGATGCTTCATGACGCCAGACATGAATTTCATTTAACCTTTGCTGGTGATGGTCATGCAAAAGCTGTTGCCGTAGAATTTGTAAAACAACATGGATTCTCTGAAAAAGTTAGCTTTTTAGGGTGGGTTCCTCGTTCAGCACTTGCTGAGCTTTTAGCTGGGCATCAAATATTTGTTTTACCCTCTTGGGCAGAAGGATTTCCCAATGCTTTAATTGAAGCAATGGCCGCTGGATTGGCAGCGGTAGTTACACCCGTGGGAATGATTACTGATTTTATTCAAGATGAGAAACATGCACTACTTGTTTCTACTCATAATGTGAATTTGTTGAAGATAGCGTTGGAAAGGCTGATTGTGGACGAGGAGTTGCGGATCACATTAGCTAGAAATGCACATCAGCTTGCAATGAAAGAGTTTAGTGTAGAGCCCGCTATGCGAAAGCTCAGAGAAGCAATTGAAAATGCAATAGAAAATCAAGGGAAAATTGAATGAAACGTAAATTGGATGAAACTTCCGGCGACAAAAATATTCCATTTGGTGCTCAATTTCACGAGACAATTGCAAAGACTTGGGCATCTGGTTATGAGAGAAAGGGGTTTAAGCAGAGATTGAAAGTATTCCAAGAGATACTTGAGAAGTATGTTAATTATAATGAACGATGGTTAGATCTGGGATGTGGTTCGGGTGTGCTAACACAATTATTAGCTGAAAAAGGAGTTACCATATCTGCCATGGATGGATCGCCCGCTATGTTAAGAGAGGCTCGAAAGAAAGTAGAAAGTTCGAGTCCTCATGCTAAATTCATACTAGGTGATGTACAAGACCTTTCCTGCTTTAAAGAGGGAGAGTTTGATGGGATCCTATGTTCTAGTGTTATTGAGTATGTCGCTGCCCCGGATGTTTTGTTAACAGAGATTTCTCGTGTGTTAAAGAAAAAAGGTATACTGATCATATCACTTCCCCCTAAAGGTTCCTTAGTAAGAAATTTACAAAAGATCGCGCGTTTTATTTTTAAATGCTTTGGTGTAAATAAATTTACATATTTGAATTTCTCAAAGCATGAAAAAGAACAAGTCAAACTCGAGAAATGGATGGAAGAAAAAGAATTGAAACTAATTAATATATATAACTTTGACCCATTACTCCCTAAAATTCTTCTAAAGGTTTTTAGGCCGGCCCTTGTGATTTGTGAAGCCATAAAAGAGTGATTTGTCATCGTACTCATTTATCAATTATTTTCAAGTCGCTCAAATTTATATTTTTTAGTGTTCATGAACGAGGAATTTAAAAAAATCCTGTTTACTTCAGTGCTAGAAGGTTTTAATCAGAAGAGTTTTTGCTTTGTGTTCATTTGATATGCTTCATCATTGCTTAAGATTTTATCTATGAAAAAGTTGGTTGACCTCATTGTGGGCGCTCGTCCTAATTTTATGAAAGTGGCGCCTATCATAAAGGAGTTACAGCTCCGTCAACTGCAAGGAAGAACGCCAAGTCTAAATTATCGGTTAGTGCATACTGGGCAGCATTACGACTCTCGCATGTCGGGTGATTTTTTTGACCAGCTTGGCATCCCTTTTCCTGATGTTAATTTAGAGGTGGGCTCCGGGACTCAGGCCGGGCAGACCGGCGCTATTATGATACGTTATGAGCAACTATTAATGAAGGAACGTAGCGACCTGTGTTTGGTAGTAGGAGATGTTACCTCGACCATGGCTTGCGCCATCTCAGCACAGAAAATGCAAGTGCCTGTAGCTCATGTTGAAGCTGGAATTCGATCTGGGGACTGGAGTATGCCCGAAGAAATTAATCGAATGGTGACTGATTCCATCAGCAACTGGTTTTTTACAACGACTGAAATAGCCAACAAAAACCTAAACTGTGCAGGAATTTCGCAAGATCGAATTTTCTTTGTTGGGAATACTATGATCGATACGCTTTTGAATAACATGCCTCATTTGAAGAAACCTGATTTTTTTGATGAGTTAAGTTTGAGCATAGGGAAGTACTTTGTTATAACGCTGCACCGTCCTGCCAATGTTGATCAGGGAGATTCCTTTGCTACATTGCTAGCAGAAATAAGTAATTCCTGCCGAGGGCTTCCAATAATTTTCCCAGTGCACCCACGTACTGCTAAAACGATTCAGGAACTTGGGCAGGTGCCAGATAATATTCTTCTAGTCAATCCGCAGCCTTATCTTCAATTCAATTATTTAGTCAAGTATGCGAAAGCAGTTATTACTGATTCTGGTGGCGTCACTGAGGAAACAACAGTAATGGGAGTTCCTTGCCTTACCCTTCGTGATAACACAGAACGACCAGAAACTATTTCTGTGGGTACAAATGAGTTGATTGGTACTAATCCAGCAGCTATCAAGCCAGCATTGGATCGCTTATTTGCTGGCAACTGGAAAAAAGGTGGAATTCCAGAAAAATGGGATGGCAAGACAGGTGAACGCATCGTTGTTGAACTTGAGCGACTTCTATTTACGACTCTATAGAAGTTGTAATACAAACATCGAGATCTATGCTCCTGCCCTTATTTTCAATTGTTTATTGAATATGAATTTCTATACCAAAGAAATTTATGTTACCAACTGGGTTGCGAAGGAAATATGATAATACGAGGAATTTTAAAATTATGAAGCAAGTGCTACAGAACCTGTCTAGTGGTGAAACTCAATTAGTAGACCTTCCCTCCATTAAGAAAAAAGAAGGGAGCTTATTAATTGCCACTTCTCGTACGTTGGTATCAGTTGGCACTGAGCGAATGCTCGTCGATTTCGGTAAAGCCAATTTGATTGATAAAGCTAGGCAACAACCCGACAAAGTCAAAATGGTACTCGACAAAATCCGAACTGATGGGCTTTTGCCCACTTTGGAAGCCGTCCGTTCGAAGCTAGATCAACCCATCGCCTTGGGTTACAGTAATGTTGGGCGGGTAGTTGATACGGGTAAGACCGGATATTACGTTGGTCAACGGGTTGTCTCTAATGGCCCGCATGCTGATTATGTTTGCGTTGCCAAAAACCTTTGTGCAGCTGTTCCTGAAGAAGTAGATGATGAATCGGCAAGCTTTACTGTTGTGGCTGCAATTGCCTTGCAGGGTGTGCGCTTGGCGGATCCGACAATAGGAGAGTCAGTTGTTGTTTTTGGCTTAGGTCTTATTGGGTTGTTGACAGTGCAGATACTAAGGGCTAATGGTTGTCGCGTTTTGGGTTTAGATTATGACTCACGACGCTGCGAGCTTGCGCGTCAATTTGGTGCCGAAATGATTCAGCTGTCGCAAGGACAAGACCCTATCTATGCAGCTCAAGTGTTTTCACGTGGGCGCGGGGTGGATGCAGTATTGATCACGGCAAGTACCAAAAGCAATGAGCCCGTTCATCAAGCCGCCACTATGTGTCGAAAGCGAGGTCGTATTGTGCTAGTTGGTGTAGTGGGTCTTGAACTTTCTCGTGCGGACTTTTATGAAAAGGAACTTAGTTTTCAGGTGTCCTGTTCCTATGGCCCTGGCCGTTATGATTCAGAATTTGAAAAAAAGGGCCACGATTATCCGATTGGTTTTGTACGCTGGACTGAACAACGAAACTTTGAAGCTGTTCTCGATTTGATGGCAAGTGGTGCACTGAATATCAAACCGCTTATCACCCACCGTTTTCCAATTGACCAGGCGATAGAGGCTTACAAACTGCTTGATGACCCTAAAGTCCTAGGGCTTATTTTGGAGTACAAGCCGGACTTTGATAGAACGCCATTAGACCGTGTGTACTTCAGTGAAAGCTTGCCTACTTACAAGGCAAGTGATGTGGTTTGTGCTTTTGTGGGTGCCGGCAACTATGCATCACGAGTATTAATTCCGGCTTTTCAAAAAGCAGGGGCCCACTTGCATACTTTGGTCAGTAGTGGCGGTGTGTCGGGTTTACATCATGGTCGGAAAAACGGGTTTTATGAAACGTCTACTGATTTGCAAGCCGTGCTCGACGATGAACAGGTAAATACGGTGGTTATTGCTACCCGGCACAATTTGCATGCACAGCAAGTTGTGCAGGCACTTAAAACCGGTAAGCATGTATTCATTGAAAAGCCATTGGCACTAAAATCTAAAGATCTAGAATTGATCGATTCTACATGGAAGGCACTCGGAGGCCGGTCAATTTTAATGGTTGGTTATAATCGCCGTTTTTCTCCTTTCATTGAAAGAATGAAAATTTTGATTGATCGAGTTCCAACACCGAAGTGCTTCATCATGACCATGAATGCTGGCGCCATTCCGGCAGATCATTGGACTCAAGATACGGAAGTTGGTGGTGGACGTATTATTGGCGAGGCCTGTCACTATATTGACCTGATGCGTTTTTTGGTTGGAGTGCCAATATCTGGTTATAGCGTAACCATGATGGGTATAGCGCCGGGGGTAGAGGTTCGTGAAGATAAAGCAAGTATCACGCTTAGTTTCGAGGATGGCTCGTTTGGTACCATTCACTACTTGGCTAATGGTGGGAAGGCTTTCCCGAAAGAACGAATTGAAGTTTTTGCCGGTGATGCCGTGTTACAACTGGATAATTTCAAAAATTTACGAGGATACGGTTGGAAAGGGTTCAAACGAATGAGGTCGATATCTCAGAACAAGGGGCAAATGGCCTGTGCAAAAACCTTTGTGAATTCTATTGAACTGGGCATTCAATCTCCAATACCATATGAAGAGATAATGGAGGTAGCGCGTGTCACACTTGAAATTGCCGAATCATTAAGGAAACAAGCTTAATTCGTAATGAGAATTTCGCTTTATTTTCATACTTTACGTTATTTGCGTCCATCACAGCTTTTTTTTCGAGCGTATCGTTGGTGTAAAAGGCCTGATTTCATTCTTCCTGGAGAGTTGCCTGCACCAAGAATAATGAAAGGAGATTGGCGGGTTTGGAATTGTCAGTCTGCTCGGATGGTCGCCAAGGACGAGTTTGTTTTTTTGCGAACCAAAGGCAAACTCGAAAGTTCATTTGACTGGAATGACATCCGTCAAGATAAACTTTGGTTATACAACCTACACTACTTTGATGATTTGGTCGCTGAGGCTGCCGAGTCGAGAAATGAATGGCACAGAGAAATGATTCACCGATGGGTAAATGAAAACCCCGTTGGACTTGGTGTTGGTTGGGAGCCTTATACAATTTCTTTGCGTGTAGTGAATTGGATCAAATGGATACTGAACGGCAATGAACCTGAGCAAAAATGGCTGGATAGTTTAGCTCTTCAAGTGCATGTGCTCACTCAGCAGCTGGAATATCATTTGTTGGGCAATCACCTCTTTGCCAACGCCAAGGCATTGATTTTTGCTGGTTTATTCTTCGAAGGAAAAGTTGCTGAAAAGTGGCTTAAAAAAGGTCTGAAGATTTTGGATCGGGAGATACCTGAGCAGATACTTGAAGATGGTGCTCATTTTGAACTTTCACCTATGTATCACTGTATTATTTTACAAGACATGCTGGATTTGTTGAATATTACTGACGCTTATCCCCACTCGGGATTGAGAGACCGGCTTGATATTTGGAGATCAATAGCTAGTCAGATGTTTTTCTGGATGGATAATATGCTTCACCCAGATGGTGAGATTGCCTTTTTTAATGATGCTGCTTTCGGTGTTGCCCCGGCAGCGGAAAAATTAAAGCAGTATGCCTTTTTACTTCAAATTAATATGAAGGGTCTGCGCGAATATAATGAAATGGTAGCCCCTTCGCTTTTGGATTTGGGTGCGTCGGGATATATTCGTGTTGTTAGTGATGATAGTGTTGTTATTATAGATTGTGCTGACATCGGACCAAACTATATTCCTGGGCATGCCCATGCTGATAGCTTGAGCTTTGAGTTGAGTATTGGTAGTCAGCGTGTATTAGTTAATTCAGGAATCTCTGGTTATGGCCTCTCAGATGAGCGTCATCGTCAACGAAGTACTGCAGCACACAATACGGTAGTCGTGGATGGCTTAAACTCATCCGAAGTTTGGGCGGGTTTTCGAGTGGCACGGCGTGCTCGTATTGTAGAGCGCAAAGTTCTCACTAAGGAAACTGGAGAAGTCGAAATTTGTGCTATGCATAATGGCTTTGTCAAGCAGGGCCTCAAAGTCTTTCATCGCAGAACATGGTCGTTTGGTCAGCGAACTTTGGATGTGATCGATGAGTTGAACGGCGATTTCCACTCTGCAGTTGGTTATCTACACCTTCATCCAGATATTAAAATTGTATCCGAGTCTAATTACAAATTTGTTTTCAAGACTCCAACTCACCAGATAACATTTGAGTTTGCTGGTACTTGTGCGGAACTCATTAACGGAATCTGGCACCCGGAATTTGGCTTAGATATTCCTAATCACTTTATAAAGCTAATTTTCCTCCAGCCAAAAGTGCAGACAAGCGTCTGCTGGCAAGTCTTGCATTGATGCATATTCTTTTTCTTTCCGATAACTTTCCACCAGAGGGAAATGCTCCGGCAAGCCGCACGTACGAGCACGCTAAAGAATGGGTGAAACTAGGCCATAAGGTTACAGTCATTACCTGTGCACCGAATTTCCCAGACGGAATCGTTTTTGAAGGTTATCGGAATTCTTGGTATCAGAAAGCTAATATGGATGGAATTCGGGTGATTCGAGTGAAAACCTATATCACTGCCAACGAAGGCTTTACCCGTCGCATTCTGGATTACTTGTCCTACGCTTTAATGGCTTTCCTAGTTGGTTTGCTTGAAAAAAGACCTGATGTCATTGTGGGGACATCTCCTCAATTTTTCACAGCTTTAAGTGCTTGGTTGCTTTCGGCGGTCAAAAGAAAACCGTTTATTTTCGAGCTTCGTGACATTTGGCCGGCCTCGATTATTGAGGTAGGCGCCATGAAAAAGGGATTACTAATCCGTCAGCTCGAGAAATTAGAACTGTTCTTGTATCGGCGAGCTAAATGTATCATTTCAGTAACACATGCTTTTCGTGAGGAACTCGTACAACGTGGAATTGATGAGTCAAAGATCGTAGTCGTGCTCAATGGTGTTGATCTAAGTCTTTACCAACCGGCGAAGAAAAAGTGTGCGGAATATTTAGATCAGTTCGACTTGCGAGAAAAATTCGTGGTGGGCTACGTAGGTACTCTTGGAATGGCCCATGCATTAGGAAATGTGCTCGATACTGCTGAGATGTTGCGAGGCTATTCTGGAATAAAATTTGTTATCGCCGGTAGTGGCGCCGAACGTGTCTTGTTAGAGCAAAGAATAACTAATGAGGGGTTAGACAACGTGGTTTTAATTCCCCGGCAGCCCAAAGAGAGAATGGCTGATCTGTGGAGTATATGTGATATTTCGCTGGTGCATTTAAAAAATACTCCCTTGTTCAAAACTGTCATTCCTTCGAAGATTTTTGAATCCATGGGCATGGGGTTACCTATTATTATCGCTCAACCTGAAGGGGAAGCAACTGAAATAGTAGCATCTAATGGGGTGGGTATTGCTGTACTTCCTGAAATGCCAGGGGCATTAAAAAAAGCAGTATTAAAGCTTTATGAAGATGCTGACTTTTACAAGCAATTAACAGTCAAAAGTCGTCAGGCTGCAGAGTTATACAATAGAAAAGTTATGGCAAAGAAGATGTTGGGGTTTTTGAAAATTGCTTCTGACTAAATTGATATAAGTAGTAGATGTACATTAATGTTATGTTTGCAAATCTGAGGCTTAAATTAGAGACTTAATGAGGTCGGTGGAATTAGATAGGTGAATGTATAGCTATTTTTTTGTTAAAATAAAGCTGTTCTTCATAAAGCTAATAATTAGTAGGTAAACTAAAAACAAACCTAGAAAAATTAAAAAAGATAAGCTTTCCAAAATCATCTCCTGATGTATCGCAAGTCCAATAAGTCCAATCACGATTCCCACCAGATATAAACTCAAGACGACTCTCTTATTCGAAAACCCCATATCTAACAGTTTATGGTGCAGATGATCTCTGCCGGGATGAAAGGGTGATTTACCTTCCAGTGGTCTTTTAACTAACAGTACGATGGTATCCATTAATGGTAGGGCTAAAAACCAGAGTGCCAACACGGGTGGCATGATGGCGTTTTCGCCTTGTGAAGCTTCGATAAATAACCAGGCCAAAACAAAACCAAGGAAGGTACTACCTGAATCGCCCAGATAAATCATGGCCGTTTTTTTCCAGGGTAATCTGAAATTCAGAGCCAAAAATGCCAGCAGGGCGCTAAGCAGAATTGCAACAAAAGTTAGCAAGGTTGTGTTGCCCGCTTGCCATCCAATAATACCTAAAAAGGCTAGTGCTATAGCGACCATACCACCTGATAAGCCATCAACCCCGTCACTCATATTGACTGCATTGATTACGCCAACGGTTGCTACAACTGTAAGGGGGAAGCTTAACAATCCGAGCCCGATATCTCCCACAAATAAAATATCTCCGAAAGATGTTAACTGCACTTTGGCAGCGAAATACATCAGGCTTGCGGCAACGGCCTGCGAGCCCATTCGAATCCAGACTGACTGGTGTTGGTAATCGTCAATCATGCCGATAACGAGTACGAAGGCTGCTATGCCTAACATAAGAGAGTAATGATTAAATACTGTTGGATTGAAATAGGTAATCAGGAAGATGCCCAGGTAAATGCCTAGGCCGCCAATTAGTGGTGTTGGTTTTGAATGGGTTTTGCGTCCACCGGGGTGATCTAGAAGTCCGACTTTACTGGCTACCGGTTGCAGTGCGAATAGCGAGGCGCCTGTTACAAAGAAGGAGCTAAATAAGCTAATTACATCCATTAATCACCCGGTTATTATCTTAGCTATGCTTTCTTTAAGTGCTTTGATTCTTTAGCTATTTAAGGGATTTAGCTAAAACCTAAACTTATATAAATCATGGTTTTAGGCGCGCAATATAGCAAAAACCTTCAGCTCTTGTACATAACTATTTATTTACGGATTGTGATCTGCTTTGGCAATCTAAACTTAAACAAATCTTAATTTCATGATGAGTTTGTCCGGCAGATCAGCTAAACTTCTCCGCATTAAAAGCAGTTCATCTATCCACTAAGGTATGTCGTCTAAATGCGATTAAAAAGTATTAAACTCGCAGGTTTCAAATCATTCGTAGACCCGACAACCGTTCACCTTCCCAGCAATCTTTGTGCCATCGTCGGCCCCAATGGCTGCGGCAAATCGAATATTATCGATGCCGTGCGCTGGGTGCTCGGCGAAAGCTCGGCCAAGAACCTGCGTGGCGAGCATATGACGGATGTCATCTTTAATGGCTCCAGCAGTCGCAAACCGGTAGGGCAAGCCTCCGTAGAGCTGATATTTGATAACAGTGATCGCACCATTAAAGGGCAATATGCCAGTTTTAATGAAATATCGGTTAAACGTGTCGTCAATACAGAAGCTCAGTCGACCTATCTCTTAAATGGTGAAAAATGCCGCCGCCGGGATATCACGGATATTTTCCTGGGTACCGGCCTTGGGCCTCGTTCCTATTCGATTATTGAGCAGGGCATGGTTAGTCGCCTGATTGAATCCAAACCCGAAGAATTGCGTGTCTTTATCGAAGAAGCGGCGGGTATTTCCAAATACAAGGAAAGACGCCGCGAAACCGAGAATCGTATCAAGCGTACCAAGGAGAACCTGGAACGTCTGGCGGATATTCGGGAAGAACTTGAGCGTCAGTTACAGCACTTGCAAAGACAGGCCAAGGCTGCCCAGCGCTATAAAGAGCACAAACAGAATGAGCGCGATACCCAGGCGCAGTTGAATGCCATACGCTGGCGGGATTTCGACAGCGAAGTGAGTAAGGCCCAGCAGGTCATTCGCGATCTGGAAGTCAAACTGGAAGCCAGTATTGCCTCCTTTCGCTCCTTTGAAGCTGAAATAGAGAAGCAAAGAGAACTGAATACGGATCTGCAGGAGTCTTACCAGACTATACAGGCCAGCTATTACTCTCTGGGTAGTGAAATCAGCAAAATAGAACAGAATATTGAACATCAGCGACAGCGCCAACTCGAGTTATCCGAAGAGCTGAATAATATTGAGCAAAATCTCCAGCATGCTGAACAAGAGCTGCAGGACGATAACCAGCAAATAGCTCAGCTGCAGACAACCATCACACAACTGGAGCCTGAACTGGCAAGGGCCGTGGAACTGGAGAAAGGCTCCACTGAGATACTCGAAAAGGCAGAACAGGCCATGACGACCTGGCAGCAGGATTGGGATCAGTTTAATACACACTCTGCTGAGGCGACCCGTCAGGCCGAAGTTGAACAGCAGCGCATCAGGCACCTTGAAAATATCGTTGAGCGAAGTCTTCAGCGTCAGAGCAGTTTAAGCACCGAATCGGCAGGCTTGCATACGGCCAAAGAAGAGCAGGAGATCGCCGCATTAAGTGAAAAAGTCAGCGCTATTGAAGCACAAGCCACGGAACTGCAAAGCCAGAACAAAAGCATCTTGACCGGCATTGATGAACTTAGATCAAAACTCAAGGAGTCGGGAAATACGCTGGCACAGGATCGTAGCGAATTACAGGGTCTGCTGGGGCGTCATGCCTCGCTGGAAGCATTGCAGCAAGCGGCCCTGGGTAAACAGGATGATAAGGCACTGCAGTGGATAGAGCAGCATGATTTTGCCGCCAACAAACGCTTGCTGGATGAGATCAAGGTAGACGCAGGCTGGGAACTGGCTCTTGAAACCGTGCTGGGCAAACATATGCAGGCCGTTTGTGTGGATAATTTTTCAGCTCTTGAAGGGCTGTTGGGCAGCTTTGAAAATGGCTTATTGCATTTTGTCGAAACGAATAATTCGCACGCGCCGAATCCGTCTGCAAATAGCGCTGCAGTTTTAAAAGACAAGGCCCTGAAATCGAAAGTCAGTAGCGGGAAAAATATAGACAGTCTGCTGGACGGTATTTATGTCGCTGATTCACTATCCCAGGCGCTGGCACTACGCACTGAACTTTTGAGTCATGAATCCATCGTAACCAAGGACGGAATCTGGCTGGGCTCGGGATGGCTGCGCATCTCCAAAGGTTTCGATGAAGAAGCCGGCATGTTAAAGCGACAGGAAGAGATCAAGAATCTTGCTGTCGCTATTGAGCAATTAAACAAAAAAATTGAACTTAACACGGCAGAGTCTGAAACGCTGCAGCAGGAATTAAGCAAACTTGAGACAGCAAAAGAAGCTTATCTGGATCAGGTGTCAGCACTGAACAAGGAAGCCGCCAACTATAATGCCGAACGTTCCGCGGCCAGAGTGAAAGTTGAGCAGGTTACACAGCGAAACCAGCGCATTAAGACAGAGATTAAGGAACTGGAAGAGCAGGTCAAACTTGAGCAGAGTAATATTTCGACGGCTCGTGTGAATTTGCAAGGCGCCCTGGACCGTATGGCCAGAGACACAGAACAGCGCGAAGAACTGTTACAGCAACGTGAAAAAGTTCGCTCTGCTTTGGAGAGTGCTCGCCAGAAAGCCAGACACAATAAAGATCTTAGTCATGAACTGAGCCTGAAGCATCAAACACAGCTGACCCAGTTGAATTCTCTGAATACTGCCCTGAATCGTATTACCACACAGGTAGAGTCCTATAAGAGTCGTCAGCAGCAATTGCTCAGCAGTCTGAAGCAGAGTGATGACCCGGTGCCGGCCCTGAAGCTGGAACTGGAAGAAAAATTAAAATCCCGCGTCAATATAGAAAGTGAAATGAATGCCGCCAAGGCTAAAGTCGATGATGTCGAGCACGAACTCAGGGAACTGGACAAAAGACGTAGCGAGGCGCAGGAGAACAGTCAGGGTATCAGGGATGAATTGGCCGGCAAACGTCTCAGTATTGAAGGTGCCAGTGTTAAACGTGAGGCTCTGGCACAACAGATTGCACAGGCCAATTATAAACTGGAGGATGTGTTATCTACCTTGCCGGAGGACCTAAGTGCTCAGGCAGCAGAAGAAGAACTGGAAAAACTGGCGGCAAGAATTCAGCGTCTGGGCCCAATCAATCTGGCCGCGATCGATGAATATACGACGCAGTCAGAACGTAAAGTCTATCTGGATCTGCAAAATGATGATTTGGAAAAAGCCTTGAATACCTTACAGAATGCAATCCGTAAAATTGATCGTGAAACCCGCACCCGTTTCAAGGAAACCTTCGATAAAATTAACCATGGCTTGCAGGAATTGTTTCCCAAAATATTCGGCGGTGGGCATGCCTATCTCGATATGATCGGTGAAGATTTGCTGGATACCGGTGTTGCTATTATGGCGCGCCCACCCGGCAAACGTAACAGCACCATCCACCTCTTATCGGGTGGTGAAAAAGCCATGACGGCTATTGCGCTGGTATTTTCAATCTTTCATCTCAATCCATCACCCTTTTGTATGCTGGATGAGGTTGATGCGCCACTGGATGATGCCAATATCGCTCGCTATGCCAACCTGGTTAAGGAAATGTCCGGGCTGATCCAGTTTATCTTTATTACCCATAACCGTTTAACCATGGAATCTGCTAACCAGTTAATGGGTGTCACGATGCAGGAACCTGGTGTGTCCAGACTGGTTTCGGTTGATGTAGACGAGGCGGCGGAAATGGTAGCGATGTAACTTTCAATCATGCTCAAACACCGGGAACCAGGGTATTTAAGAATCAACACGCATATGTCAGACTATGGCAGCTTTATGAAACTCAATAAAAATAATATTCACATACAAGATCATTCTGCTGGAGCTAACTCATGGGGATGAGAGATTGGCTAATTATTATTGTTATCGTTGGTATCATCGTTATTTTACTGGACGGATATCGACGTAAAAGAAAAGACAGTATTCGGGTCAAATTAGAAAAAAATATCCCCGATATTGATGACAGCAGCCTGGATAAAGCCGAGTTACCGAACGGTGGTGCCAGAGTCAAACCAAGACATTTCCAGTCACTCGACAGCTATTCTGAGGATGATGAAGAATATGATGCTGAGGATGACGTGGACGATTTAGATGATGAAGCAAACGTTCCGGTATTAATGGATGCAGTTGAGATTGAAGGCCGCAAATCCAGTGGAGAAGCTAAAGCTGCTGGCGCAAACGCCAGGAATTTTCGTGAAGATCAAGATGAACTGGAAGACTTTACAGCAAGCAGTGAATTTGATGATGAAGACAGCGATGATGATGAAGATACCGAATATAACGAAGAAAACGATAAGGATTACGCTGAAACAATAACTGGAACTGAAGCAGGGCAAGCAGATAAGCAGGTAAATGCCTACTCGAAAAATAACGATAGTGAATCCCATAGCTTTGCCAGTACTCAGACTAAATCAAAAATTGCTCCGGAGCAGAGTCGCAAAGGTGGGCGTGTAGAGCCAACCTTCGGTGAGATGGAAGCCTTTTCTGCTGAAGAACTTGAAGATAAACCTTCGCACCTGAAATCCAGAAAAGCGCCCGCCCAGGCTGCAGAGCAAAAAGCAAAAAGCAAAACCGAGCGTAACAAGGAAAGCAAGCATTCTGTTGCCCAGGCAGAACTGTTTTCGGAAAGTCCAAAAGACTTTATGCAGGAAGATTCAGAAACTTTTGAGGACGATGATGATAACCTGGAGCCGGAAGAAGTCATCGTTATCAATGTCATGGCCAAACAGGGAGATGTCTTCGCCGGTAGCGAATTGCTGCCTATTTTATTGCAGCAGGGTATGCAGCTCGGGAAAATGAGTATCTTTCACAAACACCGGGATAGTCAGGGTAATGGCCCGGCCATGTTCAGTATGGCGAATATGGTTAAACCTGGCACCTTTGATGCGACCCAGATGGATGAGTTTACGACACCGGGGGTGAGTTTCTTTTTACAGTTACCCAATTCACTCGGTAATATGCGCTGCTTTGAACAAATGCTTAATGCCGCCAATGCGATCAAGCAAACCCTGAACGGTGATTTGAAAGATGAAAATCGTAGTGTGATTACGCGCCAAACTATCGAACATTGCAGGCAGCGTATCCAGGATTTTGAACTGGCCCAACTCTCGAAAAAATAATCATTATGCCTAGCCCGACAGATCAGCTGAAGTCAGAACTTGCAGATCTTCGTCGGCAAATAGAGCACCACAATCGTTTGTACCATCAACTCGATGCGCCTGTTATTCCAGATCAGGAATATGATCGGCTCTTTGATCGGCTGCTGGAAATTGAACGCTTACATCCCGAACTACTGAGCCCCGATTCTCCCAGTCAGCGTGTGGGCAGTGAGCCCTTGTCGGGCTTTAAACAGGTCAGGCATAAAATCCCCATGCTTTCGCTTGAAAAAGCATCCGACATGGAGAGTATTGAGAAATTCGAAATAAGGGTGCGCAAGCGTTTGGCGCAACAAAGTGCTGATATTGAATATAGCTGTGAACCTAAAATTGATGGTGTAGCAGTCAATCTTCGTTATGAAAAGGGCTTATTGGTTCAGGCTGCAACCCGTGGCGATGGAATGACGGGTGAAGACATTACCCATAACGTTAAGACCATCAGGTCTATCCCCTTAAAGCTGGAGGGTGAAAATTACCCGGATATTCTGGAAGTTCGCGGGGAGATTTTCATGAGTAAATCAGGTTTTGCCCGAATGAACAGTGAGGCCTTGAAGCACGAGGAAAGGACCTTTGTTAATCCCCGCAATGCTGCCGCAGGCACTTTGAGGCAACTTGATTCCCGGATAACGGCGACTCGTCCATTGGCCATGTTTTGCTACAGTCTGGGAGAAGTCAATATGACCTTGCCCGCAACTCTCGGTGAAGTGTTCCAGCTCCTGGACAGTTGGGCTTTGCCGGTGAACCCTATCCGCAAGGTGGTGCGAGGTGCCTCCGCCTGTTTTGCCTATTGCGAATCCCTGTTGCTGCAGCGTGCAAAGCTGGATTATGAAATAGATGGTGCCGTATTAAAGGTAAATGATTTCAGTCAGCAGGAAGAACTGGGCATCAATGCACGGACGCCGCGTTGGGCTATAGCCTATAAGTTTCCGGCTGAAGAAGTGGCAACTACTTTGAATGATGTCGAATTCCAGGTTGGCAGGACGGGCACGATAACACCGGTAGCCCGACTCGAACCGGTATTTGTCGGAGGTGTAACCGTCAGCAATGCAACTTTACATAACATGGATGAGATCAGGCGACTGGATGTGAAAATTGGCGACAAGGTGATTATCCGGCGCGCCGGGGATGTTATCCCTAAAGTGGTTAAAGTCATACTTGAGCAACGCAGTGCTGATGTCCGGGATATTATTGTGCCGACACAATGTCCGGTTTGTCATTCGGACATAGAGCAAGAGGACGGTGAAGTACTGATTCGCTGCACAGGCGGCTTGTATTGCAAGGCGCAACGCACCCAATCCATTATCCATTTTGCTTCCCGATCCGCCATGGACATAGACGGTCTTGGCGTCAAGCTTATTGAGCAACTGGTTAATGAGGGCCTGATAGAGAATGTCGCCGATATCTATCGACTCAATCTTGAACAATTATCCGGCCTGGAACGAATGGCAGAAAAATCAGCCGGCAATTTGCTGCAGGCGATTGAGGCCAGCAAGGATATCAGTCTGCAGCGCTTTATTTATGCCCTGGGCATCAGAGAGGTGGGGGAGGCGACTGCACTTTCGCTTAGCAAGCACTTTGGTTCTCTGCAGGCCATTATGCAGGCAGATGCAGACAGTCTGGTGCAGGTGCCGGATATCGGTGAAATCATGGCCCTGCATATTGTGGCTTTTTTTGCCGAACAGCATAACCGTGATGTGATCGGGGCCTTGCTGGCGGCGGGAGTCAAACCCCGTGAAACGGAGCTCGCCGATCAAAACAGCCTTCCTTTGAGTGGGCAGACTTATGTGGTCACGGGCACACTTGAGCAAATGACACGATCCCAGGCTAAACAATACCTGCAGGAGCTCGGAGCCAAGGTGGCCGGCAGCGTGTCGGCAAAAACCACCTGTGTCATTGCTGGGCCAGGTGCCGGAAGCAAATTAACAAAAGCCGAGGAACTGGGTATAGAGATTATAGATGAAGAAAAGTTTGTGTCATTGCTTACACAACACGGCATAACAGTGTAAAGTATATGCCTGATTTTTCTTTTCAACTCTAGACCCTGAGGAATACAAGAATGCGTCTGATTTTTGTCTTCGTCATTATGACTTTATTAAGTGCCTGTGTGTCTTCTCCGCCAGCGAATACAGCCAACATCTGCACGATATTTGAAGACCGCCGCAGCTGGTATCGGGCCGCCAAAAAGACCGAAAACCGCTGGGGAACACCGGTGTATGTGAGCATGGCAATTATTGAGCAGGAGTCTTCCTTTCAGGGCAGGGCCAAGCCTCCACGCACCAAACTGCTGTGGGTTATTCCCTGGCGTCGGCCATCTTCGGCTTACGGCTATGCCCAGGTGCTCGATGAGACCTGGACAGATTACAAGGAAAGTGCCGGGAACTGGGGTGCCAGCAGGTCCGATTTCTCCGATGCCATGGATTTTGTTGGCTGGTATACCAATGCTTCTACCCGGCAAAACAGAATATCCCGAACCGATGCCTATAACCTTTATCTGGCCTACCATGAAGGCAATGGTGGCTGGGCCAGAAACAGTTACAGCAGTAAGGGCTGGCTGATGGATGTTGCCCGCAATGTACAGAATACCTCGAATATCTATCAGACTCAGTATCAGAGCTGTGAGAAAGAGTTGGGTCGCAACTGGTTTATGAGGCTATTCTTCTGAGCTGGTGGGGCAAAGTCATAGGTGGCACTTTCGGTATGGTGCTGGGCGGCCCTCTGGGAGCCGTGTTTGGTGCGGCGCTGGGGCATAATTTTGATCGCGGCCTCAAAAATACACGCATAGACGGGCCTGGTGCTGCCGATCGGGTTGAGACTATTCAGTCTGCCTTCTTTACCGCTACTTTTTTCATGATGGGCCATATAGCCAAGGCCGACGGGCGTGTATCCCAGCATGAAATCAATATTGCCCAGCACGTCATGCGCCAGATGAATTTGAATGAGCAACAGAAAAAGGTTGCCATTAATTTGTTTGAACAGGGTAAAAATCAGAAGCATCAGGCTCGGGAAATCCTTGAGCAATTTCGTCTGGAGTGTCACCGCCGCCGTAATCTGATGCAGATGTTTCTGGAGATCCTGGTCATGACGGCCTATTCGGACGGAGCCTTACACAACTCTGAGCAGGAAGCGCTATGGGATATAGCCAAAGGCCTGGGCTTCTCTAAAACGGTTTTTCAGCAGATTCTGCAGCGCGGGCAGGCCCAGCAACACTTTCAACAAAACCGCAGAGCCAATCAACAGAGCCGAAGCGCCGATCGCAGCAGAATGACGATGTCTGATGCCTATAAATTACTGGGCATCACTTCCTCAGCCAGTGACGAGGAAGTCAAAAAAGCCTATCGCAGACAGATGAATCAGCATCATCCGGACAAACTGGTATCCAAAGGTTTGCCGCAGGAGATGATGGATATCGCCAATCAACGAACTCAGGATATCAAATCCGCCTACGAGTTGATCAAGCAAAGCCGGAATTAAAAAGCGCTGCTTTTATCCCACAGGAATTTCATATTGAAATACAAAGAAAAATTAGCTTTATGTCTTTAGTTCAAGGCATTCCAAGCCAAATTATTTACATTAAGTTTATGCTATAACTATATGTAAATTAAAGCTTATTTATCTTTAATTCCAGTTTTTCCAATTCTTCTAAATGATCCTTATTGCTGATAATGCCGATGCTGCGCAGCTCGGGTTTCAGGTACTTTTCGGCGACTCTTTGCAGAGCTGGAATATCAACCGCTAAGACCTGTTGCCGGAATTTAGCCCGGTGCTCCTTGCCCCGATTAAACAGCCCATTGTAATAAGCCTGTTTAGCAGTGCCGGCTGGTGAGGCTGGTTTATCCAGGCTGGAAATAACACCCAGGATGGCTTCTTCCAGCTGACTGTAACTGTGTTGCTTGTCTTGTAGCCAGTTCAAGGCATTATCAAAATCATTGAGCGTTTCGCTCAATCGTGGATCACGGTAGGAGAAAAAGCGGAAACTGGCAGAACCGGAATCCTGGCTGGCGCCACCACCATAGGCTCCACCCTGTTCACGAATCGCGCCATGCAGGAAGCCATTACGCAAGAAACCGCCCAGCACGGTTAGTGCAGCGGCATCTTCATGCTCTGAGGCAACGGTAGGATAGGCCAGCGCACAGAAATTAACCTGTGAATTACAAAGCCAGGCTTCGCGGGTGTTTTCGTGGACCGGATCGAGACTAAAGGGTTCCATGTCTGTCTGGTTTTGAGCATCAGACCATAGATCTGTCAGGCTGCGGATCAAAGGCTCTTTTTCATTGGCTTCAGCGATACAAAGCAGGCGTTTATCGCCCTGCATAATGAGCTGATGTAACTGTTGTAACTTTTCAGCATAGTCGGCCATCAGTTTGTCGTCCCGGGAATCTTCCACGAGTTTTTTAAGACGCAGGATACCGGCCATACCCGAGTTTTTATAACTCAGGGCTGCTTTGGGGTTCATTTTACTGGCGGCCACTCCCATTGCCAGCACATGGCCCTGGCTGGTGACGCTCTGCTCTTTATGACTGGCAATTTGCTGCAGTAACTCCTTGAGTCTGCTGAGTTCATCGAAACGGCAGTTATCCAGTAAATCCTTCATCAGAGAGCTTAATTCAGCCTGGTTGGCATACAGCGCCTTACTGCCCAGGATCATATAGGCATCCAGGGCCTGTGTATCATTAAGCTTGTTGCGAATGCTGATATGGGCATTCAGTCCGCCGCTGATTGAAGCTTGCAGGGCCTGCATCTCGAGGTAGCTGGCTTTACCGACACCTACTTCGGTCAGGCAGCTGGAGTAATGCGGGAACAGGCTGGATAACTCTTCGGGTATGGCGGGCAGACGAATAATGATGTCCTGATAACTCAGGCCATTGGTGCCCTGCGGATAAAAGGACAGGGGCATGGTCTTTATCTGTCCGGACTCTGCCTTGGGCCAGATTATCTCGGCAGGGACATCACTAAGCTCAACTTTTGGCAGGACAGACATGTCGTCAATTTGTTGCTGGCGTTCTGCCAGGGCCTGAGCCTGGACGACCAGGCGTTGTTTGTCACTGTCACTGAGCTGTTCTTTGATCTCGCTGAGCTTTACCTTCTCAGCCTGCTTGATTTTGTCCGCCAGTTTGGCATCTGGAACTACCGTCAGGGTTACCCGGTGTGGATTGTCGAGCAAATAGCTTTTTATCAATCGCGGAATATATTCAGGATCCTTGATGTCTTCTTTCAAACCTTTCAGGACCGGATCAATATCGAGCAATTCAATCGGATCGCCACGATGGGTAGCCGTTGATAGGGCCGACAATATCAGCTGTAAACCATAGGGGTAACTGTCGCCGGTAATTTCACGCTGGTGCAGTTCCAGTGTATGCAATGCCGCTTCTACTTTACTTTGCTCAATACCGTCGCTGGCGATATTCCTGAGCGTATCCAGAATCAGTTGTTCAATGTTTGCAGTATCTTTCTGGTCACAACCTTCCAGACCGCAGATAAAACTCATTTCCCTGTGTGAATCTTCGAGGCCGCAAAGCGGGGAAGGTGATGATCCAAGCCCGGTGGTTTCCAGTATATGCAGCAGTGGGCTTGAACTATTATCCAGCAGCACGGAAGCCAGCAGCTGAGCCTTATACAGCTCTTCCAGACTGGTGTTCTTACCCAGCAGCCAGGCGATGACAACATGACTTTTATTTTCTGCCTCAGCTTCTTCCAGCGGGTAGCTTTCCTGTACCCGTATGGGAGCCTGATAGCGCTGCTCATCTCCGACAGCAATATGTACGTCAAGTTTTTTGAATTCCTTTAAGGCGAGCTCTTCAAATCTGCTTTGATGTTCCTGAGCAGGGATATTGCCAAAGGTCATGAAAATGGCATTACTGGGGTGATAGTGTGTTTTATAAAAGCTCAACAAGGCCTCGTAACTCAGCTCTGGAATCTCTGCCGGATCGCCGCCACTGTTGTAATGATAGGTTGTACTTGGAAAAAGGTGTGTACAAAGCTGCTGCCAGATAAGGCTGCTCTGAGAACTCATCGCACCTTTCATTTCATTATAGACAACGCCTTTATATTCAAGTGCAGAATCCGTATTGCCGGTTTCAGAAAATTCCAGACGGTGTCCTTCCTGGGCAAAATCCAGAGGATCGAGGCGTGAAAAAAACACCGCGTCAAGATAGACCTCCAGCAAGTTATTAAAATCCTTAGGGTTTTGGCTGGCAAAGGGATAGGCTGTCCAGTCGCTGCTTGTCATGGCGTTCATAAAGGTATTCATGGAGCGCCTGATCATCATGAAAAAGGGATCTCGGACCGGAAATTTTTTACTGCCACAGAGCGCCGTGTGTTCCAGAATATGGGCCACACCCGTTGAGTCCATCGGTACAGTGCGCAATGCAACCATAAATACATTTTCAGGATTATCGCTGGCCAGATGGTAATGCTTGGCACCGGTAATCTTGTGCTCATATTCTTCCACTCTGATATTCAAAGTGGCGAGGAATTGGCTGCGAATTTGTTGAAATGGGGAGTCTGACGGGTGCGCTGCTGCTGACTGCATTTAATTCACGATCTCAATGGAATCCAAAGCTGGCATTCTAGCTGATTCAAATTGAAAGTTCAGGAAATCCTGGTAGTGCGTCACTTTGAAATTTTTCTGCTTATGTTCAGTCATGATGGCTTAAAGCGCTTCAGTTTATATTTTCTGTTTGCCTGGTGTGTAAATCCGTCTGTCGTTCGCTGGCTCACGCTACTCACTAACATATGAATAGCCACTCTCAACAGGCCCGGTGGAGTCGATAATATTGTTTGAAAATAGCATAGCCTGGAGATAGGAAAGCGGGGCAATGTTGTCGGAGAGGAGCGTGAACGAGCGAACGACAACTTGCTCCGCCAGAAAGCTCAGATAGTCAAATCAAGGTAATAACTGCGGTTTTTCGAGGCTGAGCCTCCCGAGAGCGCCGCTCCTTAAATCGTTAAGCAGGATTTCACTGGCTTTATGAAAGTCGACGCCACCCTTTCGCAGGCAACCGCGCTTTTCGCCAATTTGCCGGAGTAAAGACTGGGCATCGAGTTCAGGCTCAGAAAGCTGGTAGCGATCCAGTAGCCGGGAAGGATAATCCTTACGCAGAAAATCCAGCGCAAACAGGGCAATATCTTCAAATTCAATGGCAGTATTTTTAATAGCTCCGGTAACCGCCAGCCTGTAGGCAGCGTCCTGATCTTCAAGCTTAGGCCATAAGACGCCGGGTGTATCAATCAATCTGATTTGGTCATCCAATATGATTTCCTGGGCGGAGCGTGTAACCGCCGGTTCGTTTCCCACCTTGGCGACTTTGCGGTTAAGCAGGGTGTTCAGGTAGGTGGATTTACCTACATTAGGAATGCCAACAATCATTATCCGTAGCACCTGGCCGGGTTTTTTTCCTGAAATGCGTCGAGCCAGGCTCAGGGATTTCTTTATGGCTTCCTGCTCGCTCTTATCCAGGGCATAGGCGACTATGTTTTTGGCCTTGAAGTCATCCAGCCAAAGCCTGGTAATATCCGGATCTGCAAGATCAGCTTTGTTGAGGATTTTTATGCGCGCCGTATTGGCTATCATCGCATTCAATAATGGATTTTCACTGGAGCAGGGCAGGCGGGCATCGACCAATTCGATGACCAGGTCCACGTTATGGAGAGCTTTCATGATATCCTTGCGGGCCTTATTCATGTGGCCGGGATACCAACCGATAGTCATGTGAAGCTCCTGAATTTATTATTACTATTTCTTGATTGGCGCATTGTAGATCAAGCGAGAACATGACCGTTAACTTGTCAGGGATCTAATATGGCAAATATAGAAAATATCGCAGAGAGCATTACGGCAAAAGTGACACTTGCATTTGAACCTGAGCATCTTGAATTACTGAATGAAAGTCATATGCATGCCGGACCGGCTACTGACTCTCACTTTAATCTGCTTGTGGTGAGTCAGCAATTTGCGCAGATGAGCCGAGTTAAGCGACACCAGGCTGTCTATAAGATTCTGGCTGAAGAGTTGGCTGCGCAGGTGCACGCTCTGGCCTTGCATCTTTATAGCCCGGCAGAATGGCAAGACAGTGCCAAGGAGATTAGCAAATCTCCAGATTGCGAAGGTAAAAAATTATAAATAACAATAAGATATAATAATTACTTAATCTAAAATATAGATATTAATTGCTTGTGTCTGCTAACATTTATGGTAAGATTCGCTGAACTGAAACCGGCTCTTTCGAGAGAATCTAAGGTAAAGCGGCAATGACTCCCTCCCCGCAAAACAACTATCCCCAGTTAGGTTATATTGCTTTTCTTGGTGTGCTTTTTGTAGCTGCACTCTGGTTCCGTAAGGAGCAGGTTGAGCTGATAATAGAGCCTGTGCCAGAACCGGTCATTGAAATTGTTGAGTTGCCTTCTGATATTCCAGACTTTGATTCCATGCTGGATGTACAGGAAAAAAAGACAAGCTTTTTTAATTTTCTGACGCCGTACATTGAGAGGATAAATCAGAAAATATTGAGTCAGCGTCAACAGTTGGCGGTGCTGCGTGATAAATTAAATGGTGGCAGGTCGCTGAGTCGCAATGAAATGAATTATTTATCCAGTTTACGGGTTGCATATGAGCTGGATAATGAAATGCTGAACACCCGCAACCTGATCAACCGTTTATTAAAACGGGCAGACATTATTCCCAGTTCGCTGGCTTTGGCTCAGGCAGCCAATGAATCGGCCTGGGGAACTTCACGTTTTGCACAGGAAGGAAATAATTTTTTCGGTCAATGGTGCTATTCCGAAGGCTGTGGAATTGTTCCAAACCGCCGCCGCGAAGGAGCAAGTCATGAGGTAAAGAGCTTCGATAATGTCCTGGAATCTGTCGAAGCATATATTATGAATCTGAATACCTTCCCAAATTATCAGCACTTACGTGATATCAGGGAAGAACTCAGAGTGCAGGGTTTGCCAATAGATGGTATTACGCTGTCTGAAGGACTGGATACTTATTCAGAACGTGGAAACGAATATATTTTTGAACTGCAATCGATGATTCATTCCAATAATTTACTGGAACTGGATCATGATGATGCCTGAAGGAAGAGCCTGATTGTTCAGCGATTATTCCGGGATTGCAGGATTAACCCAGGGAATTGACAACCAGTAATACCTGCCGTTGGCACCAGGTGCGGTGCAATTGTATCGAAAACGCCTGCTCCGATTTTCAATATGCGAATTTACCTGAAAGCGTTGTGCTTCAGCATCCAGGAGCTGTATTTCAATCACATCATTATTGTTATAGCAGGCCAGCTGATTCAATCCGACTGTGCCGGCACTAAAATCAATTTCTGCACTAGGGCTGCGTTCTGAAGTAAGCGGCGATTGAGGCGCAAGATTATCCAGCGTAAAGGCCAGACTTCTGACTTTGTTCGGGAATGTGTTCATCGATACATAAATACCGGAAAAAGGGAAACGCGGCAGAGCAGTGAAATCTGAACTGCCATTGATAGGCCCTGAGTGCTGTCCGATACCGATAAAACCGAGTTCTGCGATGAGACTTTGAATCTGCGGATCATATTCACCATAGGGATAGGCCAGCAGGCGGTGGCTCTGTCCGGTTTCACGCAGTATGGACTCTTCGGCAATAGTTATTTCACTGCGAATACCATCTAACCACTCGTTTTCTGTTTCCCCGGTTTGCCTGTCGAGGAAGTAGGGATGACTGACTGTATGGTTGGCAATAGTTGCACCAGACTCGGCCATTTCTCTTATTTGATCCCAGCTGGCATAAAGACTTGAATTTGATTCCAGCAGGCCTGTAGTGACGAATACCGTGAAGGGCCAGTTATATTCCCGAAGCACAGGCAAGGCATCAGTGTAGACTGACAGATAGCCATCATCGAAAGTTATTGCCGCACTGAACTCGGGTAAGGACTCCCCATTCTGAAGCCGTGCAAGAATGTCCTGCAGGGAGAGTATGGTGAAATTGTTGCTCGCCAAATAGTCCATGTGGCGACGAAAATCTTCAGGGCTGGTACTGGTAATTGCTGGCGTCGCTGTAGAAATATGATGATATTGCAGGATAACGGCCTGATCCGCAGGCATGGAGCCTGTATTTTGTGCCATCGCAGGCAATACCAGCAGCCCCAGAAAACAGCATGAGGATAAATGGAACAGTCTGCGGAATATTGAATTGTTCATATTAATCTGACTTGTGTTTTGTTCGTCATAGCAAAACCCGAGGTAGAGAATTATACTGTCGGCCTCTATAACTTACCTTATTTATTTGGTTTAGTGGGAATATTGTGGGACAACTATTAAGAAAAAGCAGCCTGCGCATGAACAGACTGCAAAAAAATCTGCGCAGGGAATGTGGCAGAGCTATTGCTGACTTCAATATGATAGAGGATGGCGATCTGGTTATGGTTTGCCTTTCCGGTGGCAAGGATTCCTATGTCATGCTGGATATTTTGCTGAACATGCAACGCCATGCGCCGATAAACTTTAGCATCAAGGCTGTCAATCTGGATCAGAAACAACCCGGTTTTCCGGAACATGTTCTGCCCGAGTACCTGCAATCCATAGGTGTCGATTATCACATTATAGAGCAGGATACCTATTCCATAGTCGTGGATAAAACCACTGAAGGTAAGAGTTATTGTGGTCTTTGTTCGCGCTTACGAAGAGGTAATCTATATTCTTATGCAGAACAAATTGGAGCAAGCAAGCTTGCCCTGGGGCATCACCGTCACGACATTATGGAAACACTTTTTCTGAACATGTTTTTTGGTGGCAAACTCAAAGCCATGCCACCAAAATTATTGAGCGATGATAAAAAACACATCGTGATACGACCGCTGGCCTATTGCAAGGAAAAGGATATCGCTGAATATTCAGAGCTTAAAAAATTTCCGATCATTCCCTGTACCTTATGTGGCAGTCAGGACAATATGCAGCGCCAGGAAATAAAGAGAATGCTCAATGACTGGGACAAACAATATCCCGGTCGCCTTGATGTGCTTTTTAAAAGTATTACAAACGTGGCTCCTTCGCATCTCGCCGATACGAATCTTTTTGATTTTAAACATCTGGAACGGGAACGTTCGGAAGCAGCTGACAATGAGAGATCAGTGGAGCATCAGGACTCGCTGATTACAGCCATAAACCTCTTTTAGATTATATGGAAATTCCCTATCAAGAATTGCAGGCGGATACCCTAAGATCGCTTATTGAAGAATTTGTCAGCAGGGAAGGCACGGATTATGGTGTGCAAATTTATGACCTGAATACAAAGGTCTTGCATGTCATGAAGCAACTGGAACAAGGTAAGGCATTTATCGATTATGATGCTGAGAGTTATAGTTGCAATCTTATATTGAGAGGGAATGGATAAAGTGGCAATGTCTTGTTGGTATAAACCAGGTTCAGGTACACAGATATGACAGGGATAGCTTAAACAGATGTCCGAAACACCAAATAACGCTGAATATATTCTCGATGCGCGTGGTTTATTTTGTCCCGAACCGGTGATGTTGCTGCATAAAAAAATTCGCGAAATTTCTATTGGCGACAAAGTAACAGTACTGGCAACGGATCCATCAACTACCCGTGACATACCAAAATTCTGTCATTTCCTTGGACATGAGCTGATTTCAAATCGGGAAAAGCAGCAGGAGTTTCATTTTATTATACGCAAATCGGATGGTTCAATCTCCACAGAACAGTCCAGTAAATGAATCGAAACGGATTACATATAGTCGCTGATGAGAATATCAGTGGTTTGGAACATTTCGAAAAAATTGCTTCCTTAACAAAAATTGCTGGCCGTGATATTTCTCCGCAAGCAATCAGGCAGGCCGATGCCATACTGGTGAGGTCGGTTACAAAGATTGATAAAGAACTGCTGGACAAGTCTTCGGTAAAATTTGTCGGCAGCACTACCAGCGGCATTGATCATGTCGATACAAATTTCCTCGAACAGGAAAATATCAAATTTGCTTATGCACCCGGCTCTAATGCCAATTCGGTTGTCCAATATGTTGTGGCGTGCTTGGCTTTGCTTTCGGAAAAACATGGCTTTGACTGGCGCAAGCTTTCTGTAGGCATAGTTGGTGCCGGAAATATCGGCAGCTTACTGGCATATTATCTGGACAAACTGTCTATCAACTTTGTTATTTATGATCCTTTTCTGGATAGCAAGCATCCACTGGCAGAACATTTTGTTTCATTTCATGAAGTGCTCAGGCAGGAAGTGATCAGTTTGCATACTCCGCTTACAACAAGTGGGCCCGAACCAAGCTACCATTTATTTAATGCAGAGCTTATACAGAAACTTAAGCCTGATACCATTTTGATAAATGCGGCCAGAGGAGCAGTGATTGATAATCAGGGGCTGCTATCAAGGCTTGTTGATAAGCAGGCTGGCCCCTTGCATTGTGTCCTGGATGTCTGGGAAAACGAACCGGATATAAGTTTGCCTTTACTGGCTCAGGTTGAAATTGGCACCTGTCATATAGCCGGATATAGCCTGGAGGGAAAAGAGCAGGGCACTGAACAGATATATCAGGCCTTTACTGATTTTTTCGGCCTGCATCAGGCCGATAAATATCCACTTAGTCAGGAAAAAATGCCACTCAAAGTTGATCTTGTCGGAAAAAATCCCTTGCAGGAAATTAATCAAAGCATATTGGCGGCTTACGAAATACATATTGATCACCAGCAATTGCAGCAGTTGTTAAATGACAATGCTGTCAACAGCTTTGATCTCTTGCGCAAAGGTTATCCGTTGCGCCGGGAATTTCCCTGTTACCAGCTGGATTATTCAGCTTATTCAGCCGAAGCCGAAAATACCCTTCGAAAACTGGGTTTTAGCTAGGCTTGTGAATATTTATCCAGGAAGCGAGCCAGCTTCTCCAAAGCATCACTCAGGTCATCTTCCCGAGGCAGAAAAACAATTCTGAAATGCTGCTCATCTTTTATATTGAAACCACTGCCTTGCACCATTAATACCTTTTCTTGTAACAGTAATTCCAGAATGAATTTTTCGCCACTTTTTATCTTGAATTTCTTTGGATCAAGTTTCGGGAAAATATAAATAGCCCCTTTGGGGAGCGTGCAGCTAACCCCGGGAATATCATTAAGCATCTGGTAGGCTAAATCGCGCTGATCGCGCAAGCGTCCGCCTGGGATAATTAACTCATTAATACTTTGATAGCCGCCTAATGCTGTTTGAATGCCCAGTTGTGCAGGTACGTTTGAACACAGCCGCATATTGGACAGAATTTCCAGGCCTTCAATATAATCTTTGCCTTTTAATTTATTGCCGCTAATAAACATCCAGCCGGAACGGAAGCCAGCCAGTCGATAGGTTTTTGAAAGTCCGTTAAAGGTAAGCACCAGTAAATCATCACAAAGTGAGGCAAGTGGAACGTGCTTTGCATCGTCATAAAGGATTTTGTCGTATATTTCATCCGAATAGAGAATCAAATCATGCTCTCTAGCCAAATCAACAATTTGTTCCAGTAATGCCTTGCTATAAACGGCCCCCGTCGGATTGTTCGGGTTAATAATAACCAGTGCCTTGGTGCGATCCGTTATTTTGCTTTTTATGTCGTCAATATCAGGAAACCAGTCAGCTTCCTCATCGCACAAATAATGTACCGGGGTTCCACCACTTAAACTTACCGCTGCAGTCCACAATGGATAGTCTGGTGCCGGGATCAACACTTCATCACCATTATTTAACAGGGCCTGCATAGCCATGACGATTAATTCACTGACGCCATTACCAAGGTAGATATCGTTGATTTCAACACCTTTGATATTAAGACGCTGAGTTTCATGCATCACTGCTTTGCGCGCAGAAAAAAGCCCTTTGGAATCAGAATAGGGTTCTGCCTGGCTCAGGTTGTAAATCACATCCTGCAATATTTCTTCTGGCGCCTCAAAGCCGAAGGCGCCTGGATTACCAATATTTAACTTGGCGATCTTATGGCCTTCTTCTTCAAGCTGTTTGGCAGCTTGCAGGGCGGGTCCCCTGATTTCGTAACAAACGTGCTTTAGCTTGTTCGACTGTTTTAGTGTACGCATATCGCTTACCATTAGCTGGTCTTAGACTGTATTAATCCTGTAAGTTGAACTATATACAGCCCTGTGATGCCCGAATTAAGTGGGTTGCGCATTGTACTGAATGAGCAAGATGATAACCAGTCTCTCAGTTTTTATTGTGGAGTATAAGGAATATGGAAAAAGTAATTAAAGACAATAAAGAATGGCAGCAGGCCTTAAGTCCTGATGAATATAAAATTACCCGCGAGAAGGGTACAGAAAGGGCTTTTAGTGGCGAATATTGGGATAAGCATGATGCAGGTGAGTATTTATGTCGTTGTTGTGGCCTGCCATTATTTGAATCGGAGCAGAAGTTTGATTCCGGCTCGGGTTGGCCAAGTTTCACCCACCCGGTAACCAGGAGTCATGTATCAGAAGAGACTGACAGCAGTCATGGGATGTCCAGAACTGAAGTGTTATGTGCTCGTTGTGACGCCCATCTTGGGCATGTATTTCCGGATGGCCCTGGACCTGAAGGACTACGCTATTGTATTAATTCTGCTTCTCTGGACTTTAAGGAAGGGCCACAGCGAAGTGAAAATTCTGACGATGGGTGAGCTGAGAAGGGCTGACAAGGGCTAACAAGATCAGGATTGAATAGTTAAAACTGTATGCGCACGCCGGTCTGGAGTCGGGTTCTGTCATAACTGTATAAATCGATGTTACTTTCATTGTCCGTGTAGGTGAGATCAGTGGTAATGGTTATATTCGAGCGCAATTGCCATATCCAACCGAATGAGGTTGAAAAAGTATCATTTTCACGGGTGATATTGAAAATAGGGTCTGCAGCCTCATGATCATTGCTCTGCAGAGAAGCTCGCGCGTACAGCAAATGCTGCGGCATTAATAAAAACTGATCTGCCAAAGCAATACCGATGAAACTGGTTTCATTATTCTTGGCGACATCATTTAATATCCGGTCATCCCCGTAAAAGGCACTGGCACTCACCTGATTTCTGTTGCTTGATTTGCTCAACACACCAGAGATCAACAGCTGATTAATATCACGCAGATTCGCGTTAGCGTTTTGACCAGTAGCGTATCGAACTGCAGTATAAGCACCAGTCAGGGATTGTGACCATCCGTTGCCGCCAATTCGCTGAATCGTATTAAGCAAACTTGTGCTGTTTTGGAAAGACGCGCCATCCAGTCTCACGATTTGGCTGCGCAGGGCGTGGGAATAACGCAAGCTTGTATCCAGCCCCCAGTTATATGCAACCTGGGCTGAGCCAACTGTCAGATCGAACTGGTCCGTCTTGCGGTTATTTCTGTTGCTGACATTGGCTTGTGCCGTAAAATTCCGGCTTTTATCAATAGGTCGTATAAAGCGTATGCTGCCGTTCAAGTCGGTGAAGTTACTCTCTATTTTCTGGCCTCCGGCACTTAAGGTAACGTCTCCGATAGGGGTGTCGATGACCCCCAGTTCGGTTGCACTATTTATGTTTGAATCCGTGCCGGTATTGAAGCCGACACTCCAGATCAGGATATTGCTGACAGAACTCTGGGCTTGTTCGATTAATTGTAGAAATGCCTGGATATTATTTCTGACATTGTCGGCGGGATTAGTGGCCAGAACTTCGTTGAAGAGGGTTTCTGAGGCTGCATAATTTTCGCTGAGAAAATAGGCACGAGCCAGTTCCAGTTTGACCCGTTGCTGGTCCCTGTTGTTATACACAATTCGCTCAAAAGCAAATACGGCTTCGTCAGGAAAGCCTGACTCCAGGGCTGCCAAGCCATAGGCAAAATCAAAGTTAGGTTCGCCTTCATAATCAAACAAGCCAGTCTGGCCCAACTGGAATGCTTCCTGGTAACGCCCCATTTGGATCAGGGCGTTCATTTGTGCAACTAATTCAGTCTGGGATTCCGCGGCTTGCACAGGGGAAAAAGAAAATAAGGCTGTGGAAAATAAAATACAAATAAGCCTATTCATTATTTTGGTCCGGAGTCTGGCTGGATTTATTGTACCGAGCAACATCAATCCCTGGATTGCTAAGATCAGTTTGCCATTATCCTCAAATTTATATGAATTCCAAGTGTTTCCTGCATTCTGGATAAAAGTATCAGCTTAGCTAAGCACTTGAAATGTTAACTATATTAAACATATTTATGGACCTTGAGCTATAATCCGCGGCTTTCTTGTAAGTTGTATTCGGTCTCTCAGGGAGTTGCATGTTTAAGTACTATCTACAGTTCGCACTAAATAGGCCAAAAACCTGTCTGTTCCTGTTATTGCTGTTAACTCTCACGCTAGGTTGGTTTACCCAATATTTCAGACTTGATGCTTCCTCTGACACCTTGGTTATTGAAGGTGATGCAGATCTGGAATACTCAAGACAGATGAATGATCGCTATAACACCAGCGATTTTGTATTTGTTTCCTATAAGCCGGAGGCTCCCTTGTTTGAGGCCTCAAGTCTGGCCAGGCTGCATAGCATGAAAGATAGCATTGAGTTAATGGAGCGGGTGAGTTCGGTTGACAGTATTTTTAATGTTCCATTACTGAAAGTAGCTGACGTGCCATTATCAGGCCTGGCAGATAACATTCTTACGCTTGATGATCCGGGCATCGATATCGAAGCAGCCAGGGAAGACCTTGCCAGCAATCTTGCCTATCGTAATATCTTGCTCAGCGAAGACGCCCAGACCACTGCTCTTATCGTCAATTTCACGGCTAATCCAGCGCTCGATGAAATTGCCGATCAAAGAGCTGCTTTAAGAGCCATCGCAGGAACTGATCGCAGCCCGGAACAACGCGACGAGCTTGAAATACTGGAAGTGCAATACCGTGAATTAAAGACCATCTCCGATATCAACCGACATAATGATATTGCAGAACTGCGATCAATTTTGAATGAATATCGCTCTGAGGCAACTATCGTTATGGGCGGCGTGCCCATGATTGCCGATGACCTCATCACTTTTGTAAGGAATGATCTGGAAACTTTTGGCATAGTGATTTTATTTTTTATTATTCTGACCTTAGGCTATTTGTTCAGAAAAATCAGATACATTGGGATCCCGCTTTTTTCCTGTGTCGTTACTGCTGTTTGTATTGTCGGTTTATTGGGTTTGCTTGATTGGCCCGTGACGGTCATTTCGTCCAACTTTATTTCATTATTGCTGATAATAACGATTTCCCTGAATGTACATTTAATTGTGCGATACCGGGAACTGGAAGCTGAGGGAAAGGGTGAACCACACAAGGAGCGTATTCGTGCAACCTTACAACACATGGTTAAACCCTGTGCCTATACCAGCCTGACAACAATAGTTGCTTTCGGATCCTTGGTCAGCAGTGACATTCCGCCAATTATCAACTTTGGTCTGATGATGATGGTGGGCGTAGCGCTGTCTTTCATACTGACCTTCCTGGTTTTTCCTACCCTGATGGTCCTCTTAAAGGAAAACCCGACTGCATCAGGGAAACGTTTTGTCGATATTACGCCATATCTGGCCGCATTCACTGCTCGCTTTGGTAAAACCATTCTTGTCATCGCCGGTTTCCTCTTCGTATTCAGTGTTACTGGCATGTACCGTCTGAGTGTTGAAAACAGCTTTATCGATTACTTTGATGAAAGCACTGAAATTTATCAGGGCATGGTGTCTATCGATCAAAACATGGGTGGCACTACACCGCTGGATGTCATCATAGACCTGTATCCACCCGAAGATACGTCTGAAACAACAGATTCTGAAAACGGGCTTTCTGTAGACGAAAGTGCTGGAGACGATTTTTTTCTGGAAGATGATGGTTTCTTTTTCGAAGATGAGCTTAACGAGGATGATGAGGGTTACTGGTTCACAACCGATAAAATGGCTTTAATCCTTGCTATACACAATGCCCTCGATGCCATGCCTGAAACTGGCAAGATTCTATCACTCGGGACCATCCTGCAGCTTGTTTACGAACTGAATGATAATGAACCGCTGGACAACCTTGAACTCGCCGTTCTCTATAACCTGGTACCTCAGGAATACAAGGACGACCTTATTACGCCATATGCTTCGATTGAAAATGACCAGGTACGCTTTTCAATCAGAGTGCTTGAAACCAAGCCTGAACTGGTCAGGAATGAGCTCTTGATCAAGATAAGGGAAAACCTGCAGGGTGAGTTTGATCTGGTTCCGGAACAAATTCACCTGACAGGGATGTTTGTCCTGTATAACAATATGTTATTGAGTTTGTTTGATTCACAAATCCTTACTTTAAGTTTGGTACTGGCTGTAATTTTTATCATGTTTATAGTTATATTCAGGTCCTTCAAGCTGGCAGTTATTGGCATTATCCCCAATATACTTTCAGCTTCTACAGTGCTGGGTTTGATGGGTTGGCTGAATATCCCACTGGACATGATGACGATCACTATTGCAGCAATATCTGTAGGTATTGCTGTAGATGATACGATTCATTATATCCTTCGATTTCAACTGCAATTTCCTCTGCATCAGAACTATAAAGACACCATGCATAAATGCCATGGCAGTATTGGTCAGGCTATGTATTACACCAGTTTTACCATTATTGTCGGATTTTCAATTCTGGTTTTTTCAAACTTCATACCAACCATTTACTTTGGTTTGTTAACCGGTCTGGCAATGTTTATTGCTCTTCTCGGTGCCTTAATTCTGTTGCCACAACTGTTCATTACCTTCAAACCGTTCGGGAAAGAAACGATACAAAGTTCAAATATTGCTGAAAATCAGTAGGGAAAGCCGTTAAAAAGCTATTAAGTAGACGGATAGGGGATATATGGGAAAGTTTGTTGGTCTCCGCTAGTCCAGGATGAACTTTTTATACAGAGCAGATTGGTCTCTGCTTTCATCCTAGACTAGCGAGTGCTGCAAAAGATAGAGTGCTCTGTTTCCGGAATAAATAACGCAAAATTTATGCCAAAGCTGTTGCAAGCGCCTGATCTCCATGCTGGAAACAGGCTGCAAAGAGATTAAAATAATTTATATAAATCAGATAGTTAAATCAGCCAATTAGGTTATAAGCTTTTTGAAATGAACATCATTTCAAATACTTACATCGATTAACTCAAGAAGGCATTTTTCTGTATTTACCCGTCTTTGGTAACGCTGATTTTATTAAAATTCAAAAAAAGTGCTTATGCTTTAACGACTTAAAATTCCCGCGAAAAAATATTTTTTATTTTTACCAAATGTTCAAATAACAATAAAATTTGTTTGCTTAGGTTCTACTAACAAGTGCCTGATTTAACTGTTGAAACTGCTTTAGGGCTATGGCACAATCCGCTCCTGTTAGCTTCCTGAATTAAATAAGCTGCTGATTTATAAAATAATATTTTTACTTTAGCTGTCTAGATTCCTGCTTTCCATATTTGAGGTTTATACATGCAAGTTTCTCTCGAAACGCTGTCTGGTTTGGAGCGTAAATTAACAATTGAAGTGCCTTCTGAAACGATAGACAAGCAGGTACAGCGCCGTTTATCTGAAGCGGCCAAGACTTTTCAGATGAAAGGTTTTCGTAAGGGCAAAGTCCCGATCAATGTCATTAAAAATCGATTTGGCAAGGGCTTGCGTCAGGAAGTCCTGGGTGAAGTGATGAATGAGTCCTATGCCGAAGCACTCAACAAAGAGAAGATCAGACCTGCCGGACAGCCCAAAATAGAGGCGTCTAATATTAAAGAAGGTGAAAATCTCGCCTTTACAGCGACTTTTGAAGTTTATCCAGAGATTACCTTAGGTGACTTTAGCAGCATCAATGTTGAAAAGAAGGTAGCAGAAATCTCCAAGCAAGATGTCGACAACATGATCCAGACTCTGCGTGAACAACGTAAACAGTATCATCAGACTGAGCGTGGCGCGAAAAATGAAGATCAGCTGACGATTGATTTTGTGGGCACTATTGAAGGTGAAGAGTTTGCAGGTGGAAGTGCCAAGGGCAGTAAATTGATACTAGGCTCCAACACTATGATACCCGGTTTTGAGAAAGGACTGCTTGGCGCTAAAGCCGGAGATGACAAAGTATTAAATCTCGAATTTCCCAAGGATTACCACAAGCAGGAACTTGCTGGTAAAGCCTGTACCTTTAAGGTCCATGTGCAATCTGTCGCTGAAGTTCATTTGCCTGAATTGAATGAAGATTTTTTTAAATCATTTGATGTGGCCGAAAGCGGAGAAGAGGCCTTCAGGGAAGAAGTTAAGAAAAATATGCTCAGGGAACTAGAGAATGCCGTCAAAAATAATGTGAAAACACAGGTATTTGAAGGGCTGTTATCCTGTACTGAGCTTACTACTCCTAAAGTAATGGTAGAAAGTGAAATTAATAGTCTTCGTCAGCAGGCTGTACAGCGTTTTGGAGGAAATCAAAATATTGATCCCTCAATGCTGCCTGCTGAAATGTTCCAGTCTCAGGCAGAACAGCGAGTATCCATAGGTTTGATGATGAACGAAATCATTAAGCAGAATGAGCTTAAAGCAAAGCCGGCAAAGGTTAAAAGTATTATTGAAGAGTTAGCGGCTGGCTATGAGAACCCTGAAGAAGTCGTAGCCTGGTATTACAGCGAAAGTGAGCAATTGGCACAGATAGAAATCATGGCCCTTGAAGAGTCAGTAATTGACCTGATATTAGAGCAAGCAACAGTTAAGGAAATAACCAGTAGCTATGAAGACGCTTTGAAACCTGTTGATAAACCACAAAAGCAGGTGGAAGCAAAAAGCAAAGCCAAGTCTGACGACAAAACTAAAGATTCAGCAAAAGACAAGGTCAAATCCGCAACCAAGTCGAACACATCAGAATAAGGTTCTCACAGTCATGAATGATGCAAAAAACGAGCAGGAAAATACGATTATCAAGGCACAAACACTTGTCCCAATGGTCGTCGAACAAACCGCTCGGGGTGAGCGTTCTTATGATATTTATTCACGCTTACTGAAGGAACGTGTCATTTTCATGGTGGGTCCTGTAGAGGACCACATGGCTAATTTAATTGTGGCACAGCTGTTATTTCTGGAGTCTGAAAATCCTGATAAAGACATCCATTTCTACATAAATTCTCCGGGTGGTTCGGTCACATCTGGCATGTCTATTTACGACACCATGCAGTTCATCAAACCCGATGTGAGCACCATGTGTATCGGTCAGGCAGCCAGTATGGGAGCGTTTTTACTGGCAGGCGGAACAAAAGGTAAGCGACATGCCCTACCAAACTCCAGAATCATGATACATCAGCCCAGTGGAGGCTATCAGGGACAGGCTTCTGATATACATATCCATGCTCAGGAAATACTCAAAATTCGGGAAAAACTCAATAAAATCATGGCGGAACATACTGGCAAAAGCATTGAAGTAATCTCCAAGGATACCGAAAGAGACAATTTCATGGATGCTGAGGAAGCGCTACGCTATGGTTTGATTGACCAGGTGCTCTCGAAAAGAGTTATCTCATCAGAGTCGAAAGAAGAATAAAATATCTCTTCAAGACTTGTAAAATCAACCAAAAGCCTTCATCTTATTATCAGAGACAGTCTCACTGAGATGCTCTCCAGTCCAATAACAACGGAGCCTTCGGATGTCAGATAAAAACAGCAAAGATGATTCAGGTAAATTACTGTACTGTTCTTTTTGCGGAAAAAGCCAACATGAAGTCCGAAAACTCATCGCGGGTCCTTCGGTTTTTGTCTGTGACGAATGTGTTGATTTGTGTAACGACATTATCCGTGAAGAAATACAGGATAAGACTGATGATACGGGAGAGCGACCCTTACCGAGCCCGGAAGAAATCAGAAATACTCTTGATGAATATGTAATTGGTCAGGATAAAGCCAAAAAAACACTGGCTGTTGCCGTTTATAATCATTACAAGCGCCTCAATTTCCAGGCAGAAGATGATGGTGTTGAGCTCAGTAAAAGTAATATTCTCATCGTTGGTCCAACCGGCACAGGTAAAACACTGCTTGCCGAAACTCTGGCGCGATTACTCGATGTTCCCTTTACCATCGCAGATGCTACAACGCTTACAGAAGCAGGCTATGTGGGAGAAGATGTAGAAAATATCATCCAGAAACTTCTGCAGAAGTGTGATTACGATGTGGAAAAAGCACAGATTGGAATCGTCTATATCGATGAAATAGATAAAATTGCGCGTAAATCTGACAATCCCTCAATTACCCGGGATGTATCAGGAGAGGGTGTGCAGCAGGCCTTGCTGAAATTAATTGAAGGCACGGTTGCTTCAGTACCGCCACAGGGCGGTCGTAAACACCCGCAACAGGAATTCCTGCAGGTGAATACATCGAATATCCTGTTCATTTGCGGCGGAGCTTTTGCTGGCCTGGACAAGATTATCAGAGACCGGTCCGATAAAAGTGGCATCGGATTTTCTGCTCAAATGCGCAGCCCCGAAAAACAGGCCAGTATAGGTGAAGCTCTGCAGGACGTTGAGCCGGAAGATCTGGTGAAATACGGATTGATCCCGGAATTTGTTGGTCGTTTACCGATGATCGCAACCTTGGATGAGCTGGACGAAGATGCCCTGGTAAGAATTCTGACTGAGCCGAAAAACTCACTAACCAAACAATATGCCAAATTATTTGAAATGGAAGGCGTGGAAATTCAGTTCCGTACAGATGCCTTGAAAGCAATAGCTCGTAGGGCGAAGGAGCGCAAAACCGGTGCCCGAGGTTTACGCTCTATCATGGAGGCTGTATTGCTGGATACGATGTATAACATTCCGTCCCAGAATGGTGTAAGCAAGGTTGTTATTGATGAAGCGGTAATAAATGGAGAATCTGAGCCTTTGTTAATGTATGAATCAAGCGAAGAAGTGTTGCCAAACAAGACCGCCAGCAAGGATTCATAACAACTTCAGTTAATGAATTCTTTATCTGTTTCCATAAGTATTAAGACACAAATGTCCACCCGGTGGACCCTGATCAAGTGGGATATATGAATAACGAGGAAATGCCTGTCAGCAACAAACAATTACCATTTCTACCCTTGCGTGGAGTGGTGGTTTACCCGCAAATTGTACATCCGCTCTTTGTTGCAAGAGACAAGTCTATCGCAGCACTTAAAGCTGCTATGGGGTCGGATAAGCGTGTTGTGCTAGCCGCACAGAAAAAACATTCCGAAGATAATCCCGGCAAGGAAGACATGTACACCATTGGTACAGTTGCTTCTGTCTTGCAGTTGATGCATGTAAACGACGGCACCGTAAAAGTATTGGTTGAAGGTGTAGAAAGGGTAAAAATTCAAAAGCTTAATTTTGATGACGACTATTACACCTGTGAAATAAGCCCCATGGGCGGTAGTGTTATGGAAGAAAAGGATACCGATATTCTGGTACGCTCCTTGCTTTCACAGTTTGATCAATATGTGCAACTCAGTAAAAAAGTTTCCCCGGAAGTAATGACATCTATCACCAGCATCGACGATCCAAGTCGTCTGGTAGACACTATCGCAACGCATATGTCGCTTCAGCTTGAGGAAAAACAGAACATACTGGAACTGGCAAAAATGAAACCCAGGATAGAACATCTGATGGCTTTAATTGAAGCCGAAATTGATGTTTTCCAGGTTGAAAAACGTATTCGTGGCCGTGTCAAAAAACAAATGGAGAAAAGTCAGCGCGAGTACTATCTCAATGAGCAGATGAAAGCCATTCAGAAAGAGATGGGTGAGCTGGATGATGTACCGAATGAAGCCGAAGAACTCGCCAGAAAGATTGAAGAAGCAGGGATGTCCAAAGAAGCCAAGGATAAAGCCTCTGCAGAGCTCAATAAACTGAAAATGATGTCGCCAATGTCCTCCGAAGCTTCCGTAGTCCGTACTTATCTGGACTGGATGATTAATATTCCCTGGAAGAAGAAAAGCAAAATTCGTTCAGATCTTAATAAGGCCCAGGAAATACTGGAAGCTGATCACTACGGATTGAAAGACGTGAAGGAACGCATTCTGGAATATCTTGCCGTACAGCAACGGGTTAAGAAACTCAAAGGCCCTATACTGTGCCTGGTTGGCCCTCCAGGTGTAGGAAAAACATCTCTTGGCGAATCCATAGCGCGTGCTACGGGACGTAAATTTGTCAGAATGGCGCTCGGTGGCGTTCGTGATGAAGCCGAAATCAGGGGGCACAGACGTACTTATATTGGCTCATTACCGGGTAAAATATTACAAAAGCTGGCTAAAGCCGGCGTCAAAAATCCCCTGATGCTCCTGGATGAAGTTGATAAAATGGGCATGGATCATCGTGGTGATCCGGCCTCTGCTCTTCTCGAAGTGCTTGATCCGGAGCAGAACCATAGTTTTAACGATCATTACCTTGAAGTTGACTATGACTTAAGTGATGTCATGTTTATATGCACATCGAATTCCATGAATATTCCTGGCCCTCTGCTGGACAGAATGGAGATAATCCGTCTGCCAGGTTATACCGAAGATGAAAAACTCAATATTGCCAGCCGATACCTTGTTCCTAAACAAAAAGCCAATAACGGCCTCGAAAAAGATGAAATTGAATTTCCTGATCAGGCCTTACTGGATTTAATCAGACATTATACCCGGGAAGCTGGTGTTCGAGGTTTGGAAAGAGAAATTGCGAAAGTTTGTCGTAAAGTTGTCAAAGAAAGATCAATGGGCGACAAAAATGGCGCCGGAAAATCTGTTAAAGGACAAAAAGACAAATCAGTTTTGGTTGATCCGGAAGTACTGGAACATTATGCAGGCGTGCAGAAATATGATTATGGCAGAGCCGATAAAGATGATGTTATTGGTCAGGTAAATGGGCTTGCCTGGACTCAGGTTGGTGGCGAGTTACTGACTATTGAAGCGGTGGCAACCACAGGAAAGGGCAAAATTACCATGACAGGTTCGCTCGGGGATGTCATGCAAGAGTCTATACAGGCCGCTCTTACGGTGGTTCGCAGTCGTGCCAGCACGCTGGGGATTGCTGATAATTTCCATGAAAACAAGGACTTGCATGTGCATGTGCCGGAAGGAGCCACCCCGAAAGATGGACCGAGTGCCGGTATAGGTATGTGTACTGCTATTGTGTCGGTATTGACGGGTATACCGGTCAAGAAAGAGGTTGCCATGACCGGTGAAATCACTTTACGCGGACAGGTGCTTCCGATCGGTGGCTTAAAAGAGAAACTATTAGCTGCGCATCGTGGAGATATTAAGACAATTATTATTCCCAAAGAAAATGAAAGAGATTTAAAAGAGATCCCGGATAATATTAAAGCTGATTTGAATATCAAGGGAGTTAAATGGATTGATGAAGTTTTAGAAATAGCTTTGCAATTTATGCCAAAACCTTTAGTAGAAAATAAAACGGCAGTAATTGAAAAAGCAAGCACAGACTCAAATGAGAACGAAATCAAAAACAAACTCAAAAAACAAATAAACACTCATTAAAAACAGCGTTATTCTTGACATTAAGTTTCGACAGTTGGTATAAAGTCTGATAGCTTGAATGGGCTAGAACAGTAAATCAGCGAAGGAAAATATTCACTGGTATATATCGCTGATGAGCTTTACAAACAAGTGTGTTAAAAAAAGAAAAATATAAAATTTAAAATTTGTTAAAAATTGCAATGTTTTTAAAAAAAGTAAAAAAGAAAGACTTCCATTAACTTTAAATTGAACTAACGAGAAGGGTGATAACGTGAATAAATCAGAACTAATAGATGCAGTTGCCGAAAGTGCCGATTTACCAAAAGCTGCCGCAGCAAGAGCCATCGATGCGGTAACCGAATCAATAACTGGCGCCTTGAAAGCCGGTGATTCCGTAGCCTTGGTGGGTTTTGGATCATTTAATGTAAAAAATCGTGCCGCTCGTACTGGCCGTAATCCACAGACTGGCGCGCCGATTAATATCGCTGCAGCTAGAGTCCCTTCTTTTAAAGCAGGTAAAGCATTAAAAGATTCTGTGAATTCCTGATCAGAAAAACTATAGTTAATTTATTATTCTATAGTGACAAATTAAGGGGCGCATCTTTGGATGCGCCTCTTGTCGTTTAAATGACAAGTTTTGTGTTTAGCAAGAGAAAAGATAAATCATGTTACAAGCCATCAGAAATAACTCCCAGGGTCTACTCGCTAAAATTTTTATCGGATTCATCATTCTGATATTTGCCATATTTGGTCTGGACAGTATTGTCGGAACTATTGTGAATAACACAACAACTGTGACGGTGAATGGCACGGCTATTGACGAAGTGGCCATTGAGGCTGAGGCGCAACGCATCACACAACAATTACTGTCATCTCTGGGATCCCAAATCGATATATCCGGCATAGATACAACCCAATTTAGAGAACAAGCCATCGACAACCTGATTGAAAGAGAGTTGTTGGTGCAAGCTGCCGTTGAAAGCGGCATGATTATGTCCTCAATCAATCTTGACCGACAAATTGCACAAACACCTGACTTTCAGGTAGGAGGAACTTTCAGCAGTGAAAGAGCACGTGCTTTATTGGCGAGTATTGGTTTTACTCCAGCTTCTTATCGCGCTGCACTGCAAAGGGAAGGCATGTTAAATCAGATGATTACTGCCTATTCAACATCCAGTTTTGCGACTCCAGCTGAATTATCAGCCATGGCCAGAATCAACAATGAAAACCGTAATTTTCGATATATTCGCATCCCGGCTGGTGATTTAGCCCAGTCTCAAACCATCAGCGATGAGGAAATTACTGCTTATTATGAAGAGAATTCAGCTTTATTTATGCAAGGGGAACGTGTCTCTCTGGAATATCTGGAATTAAACAAAAATGATTTGATTGCAGAGATTACTGTGTCCGAAGAAGATATTCTTGCGCAATATAATACCGAACTATTATCCATACAGGCTGAAACAGAAAGACGGGCCTCGCATATACTCTTGCAAGCAACGGGAAATCAGATTCAGGATGCTTTAAACAGGGCTGCGGAACTTAAAGCAAGAATTGATAGTGGGGAAAGTTTTGAGGATCTGGCGGCGGAATTTTCAGATGACACGGGTTCTGCACAATTTGGTGGCGATGTAGGATATACAAACGGAGAGACATTTGTTGACTCATTTGAAGCTGCTCTTAGAGACCTGCAAGTCGGGGAGGTATCAGAACCTGTTCAAACTCAGTTTGGTGTGCATTTAATAAAGCTGACTGAATTGACTGAGAGCGAAGCGCCTGTTTTTGAAGAAAGTAAAGATAGAATTGAGCGAGAATTACAGGACCTGGCTGTTGATGAAATTTATCTCTCCCGTGCAGAAGAACTAAATAACCTGAGTTTTGAATCGATAGATTTGCAGGAGCCGGCAGATATATTAGGTCTGCAAATACAGACAACTGAATTATTTGATAATACCGGTGGGGTGGGCATTGCTGCTGATCCGGGAGTTGTCAGTGTTGCCTTCGGTTCAGAAGTGCTGGATGGCCTCAACAGTGAGCTCCTGACTTTGAGTGATTCCCGCAGTGTCGTGATCAGATTAAAGGAACACCGGGCAGCCGAATTAAGACCAATGCAGGAAGTAAGGGGTGAAATTGAGGCTACATTACGCATGGAAAAAGCAGAAATTCAGGCCCAGTCACTGGGGGAGACATATCTCAGCAACCTGAATGCCGATCAGAATATTGATAACCTGCTGGCTGTACAGGGTCTGGAATGGAATCGGGGTGCAAATTTAACTCGTAACAGCACAGGACTTGATCAGGAACTGGTAGGCTTGATTTTTTCACTCCCCAAACCAGATGATGAGTCATCAAATGGGCGTATCATTGAAGGCCGTCAACTGGCTAATGGTGATTATGTGATCGCAGAATTACTGGATGTGATCCCGGGTAATGCAGATGAACTTTCCCTGGAGGAGCGACAGAATCTACAGGCCTACCTAAGGGAGCAGGAGGCAAACGCAGATTTTAATGCCTTTATGACAGGGCTGCAGGCCAGGGCTGACATAGACCGTTAGGATTGTATAGACTAAGCATTGTAAAGCCCGTATAAATATAGACGACTAACCCTAAACCCTGAAATACTCAGGGTTTATTGTATTCAGACCTTACGAAATGAGGATATGAAAAACCTATGAACACAGCTCGCAACTATTTTTTCACTGTAATCATCGCATTTATTCTCACTGCTTGTGGTGGTGGTTCCGAGTTAAGACAGGTTGATCAGGGTACACTGGATGGCGTGTTATATTTTGGTACTGGTACTGAAATTCAGACCCTTGATCCACATATAGCGACTGGTGTTCCCGAGCATCATATTATTAATACCTTATTTGAAGGATTGGTTTTAAAAAACCCATACACGCTTGAACCTGAACCCGGAATTGCCGAGAGCTGGGATATCAGTGCTGACGGGATGACTTATACCTTCCACCTACGACAAAATGCCAACTGGAGTAATGGAGACCCTTTGACTGCAGAAGATTTTCGCTGGTCCTGGGAAAGAGCATTAACACCCGCAATGGCTGCCCAGAATTCCTATATGCTTTACCCCTTGTTAAATGCCGAAGAATTTACCACAGGGCAGATAAACGATTTCAGTGAAGTCGGCGTGAAAGTCATTGATGATTACACCCTGGAAGTACAGTTAAGAGCACCGACCCCATATTTTCTTCAGCTACTGGATCATTACATTGCCTTTCCTGTGCACCGGGCGACAGTTGAATCCTTTGGTTCCTATACAGATCAGCTTTCACGCTGGTCAAGAGAGGGCAACATAGTTACTAACGGGCCATTTGAACTGTCTGAATGGCGGCTTAATTCTTTTTTGCGTGTCGATAAAAGAGCTGATTATTGGGATGCCGAGAACGTAAAATTAAATGCGATTGTTTTTGATCCTACTGAAAACCAGACCACTGTAGAGCGGAAGTTTCGTGATGGCTTGATTCACAGGACAGAAGATGTTCCTCTGGATAAAGTTCCTGTCTACCTGCAAGAAAACCCGGACGAAATCGTTATCGCTCCCTATTTAAGCAGTTATTACTACTTAATAAACACTAAAAGGGCACCTTTAAATGATCTCAGGGTTCGTCGTGCTTTATCACTGGCTCTGGATCGTGATTTATTAAATGAAACTGTGCTTGAAAACATCATGTCTCCGGCTTACTTTTTAACGCCTCCTGGGACGGTTGGCTACAACCCTCCAGTCACTTTTACTTATGACCCGGAACAGGCCAGAGCCTTATTGGCCGAGGCAGGTTACCCTAATGGGGAAGGTTTCCCGGGTTTTGAAATTCTTTATAACACCCAGGAGAACCATCGCAGAATCGCCATTGCGATACAGGAAATGTGGCGTGAAGCGCTAAATATTAATGTCACCATTATCAATCAGGAGTGGCAGGTCTATCTGGAAAGTGTCGATAACATGAACTTTGACCTTGCCCGTAGAGGGTGGAGTGGTGATTATGTTGATCCCAATACCTATCTCGATTTGTTTATTACTGGTGGCGGAAATAACAATACTGGTTTCTCGAATGAACGCTATGACGAAATCGTTCTTAACGAAGCACCACGTGAACTGGATGTAGAAGCACGCAATGCATTGTATTTCGAAGCTGAAACCATCCTGATGGAAAATATGCCGATTATCCCTATTTATATTTACCAGACAAAAAATCTTAAACACCCTGATTTACAGGGGGCACCTTCAAATATCATGGATCATTACAACTGGAAGTATGTCTATCTGGAAGCTGAGCAATAAAGCTATAGATAGGACATAACGACTATGTGGCGTTTTATCGGCATCAGGACTCTTCAGGCAATTCCGGTTATCTTTGCCGTTATCACCATTACTTTCTTTCTGGTACGTGCGGCTCCAGGGGGGCCATTTTCTTCTGAAAAGGCCGTTTCTGAACAGGTAAAAGCTGCACTGGAAGCCCAATACAACCTTAATCTGCCTGCTTACGAACAATACCTAGCCTATCTAAAGGACCTGCTGCAGGGTGATTTTGGTCCTTCCTTTAATTTCCCCGGACGAGACGTCAGTGAACTTATTTTCCAAGGCTTGCCGGTAACTGCAGAACTCGGTCTCTATGCCATGTTAATTGCTCTGATTATCGGGGTTTTCTCAGGTGTTATTGCTTCGCTGAAACCCAATACGCTGCAGGATTATGGCCCCATGAGTTTTGCCATGATTGGCATTTGCATGCCTTCATTTTTACTTGGGCCGACTCTGGTATTAATCTTTGCGATTTGGCTTGAATGGTTGCCGGTCTCAGGCTGGGGCAATACACCCGGTGATAAAATATTGCCGAGTATTACACTTGGAGCCATGTATGCCGCGTATATAGCCCGACTTAGCCGTGCCGGGATGCTGGAAGTTTTGTCTCAGGATTATTTGCGTACCGCCCGGGCCAAAGGACTGCCTGAATATAAAGTCATTATTAAACATGCCCTGCGGGGCGGTTTGATACCGGTGGTCACTTATTTAGGCCCTGCTTTTGCCGGGCTCCTGAGTGGATCTTTTGTCGTCGAAACTGTTTTTCAGGTCCCCGGACTTGGGCGCTTTTATATACAGGCGGCATTCAATCGAGACTATACGATGATACTGGGGACGACAATTTTCCTGGCTACTCTGATTGTATTGTTTAATCTGCTTTCAGATGTCCTGGCTGCCTGGATGAACCCGCGATTACGCTATCAGTACAGAAAATAAGCAATGAGTGAAGATACACTATTAAGTCAGAAAATTGATGCCATGCCCAAAGGTGTTTCACTTTGGGATGATGCATGGCTGCGCCTGCGAAAAAACAAACTGGCCATGCTCGGTCTGGGTTTTCTTATTGTCATGATGCTTCTGTGCTTGCTGGCACCAATGCTTACTCCTTACGGTTATGAAGAACAGGATCTGCGACTCGGCGCTACATTGCCTTCTATGACACACTGGCTCGGCACGGATACTTTTGGTCGGGATATGCTGACGCGCATTCTTTACGGTGGCAGGGTATCCCTGATGGTGGGGTTTATTGCCACAGCCGTAGCCTTATTAATTGGTGTCACTTACGGATCGATAGCCGGCTATGCCGGAGGCAAAATTGACGGCTTTATGATGCGACTGGTCGATATCATCTACGCTTTACCTTTTATGATTTTTATCGTCTTGTTGATGGTTGTTTTCGGCAGAAATCTACTGCTGCTATTTTTAGCAATTGGTGCTGTTGAGTGGTTGGTTATGGCCCGTATCGTCAGAGGACAGATCCAGAATCTCAGGCAACAGGAATTTGTTGAAGCGGCAATATCACTTGGATTATCACCCTTTGCGATCATTGGAAAGCATTTAATCCCCAATGCCCTGGGACCTATCATTGTCTACACAACTCTCACCATCCCCAATGTCATGCTGCTGGAAGCCTTTCTGAGTTTTCTGGGGCTGGGTATTCAACCACCACAATCATCCTGGGGCTTACTTATTTCATATGGCGTGGAAAGTATGGAGGAATATCCCTGGCTATTGATATTCCCGGGTCTGGCCTTGACCATGACTTTATTTGCACTGAATTTCCTGGGTGATGGCCTGCGTGATGCACTTGACCCAAAAGCCTCCAAAGATTGATATGCCAATATTGGAAACCACAGATTTACGTGTTCATTTCCATACCCGCAATGGTTTGGTTAAAGCCGTTGATGGAATTAACTTTTCTGTCAAGGAAGGCAAGACCTTCGCCATAATTGGTGAATCCGGATCGGGAAAATCAGTTGCCTGTTACAGTATGTTGGGTTTGATTCCCATGCCACCAGGCAGAATTGAATCAGGCTCGGTGAAGTTTGAAGATAAGGATTTATTGAAACTTAGTGAAGCACAACTGAGAAAGATTCGCGGCAAGGGCATTTCAATCATTTTCCAGGATCCGATGACCACTCTGAATCCTTTTTTAAAGATTGGCGATCAACTTATTGAGCCCTTACGCCTGCATTTTGGCATGAGCAAGAAAGCGGCATGGCAAAAAGGCATAGATATACTGACAGAAGTCGGCATAAAAAATCCACTTCAGCGTATGAATTCTTGGCCTTTTGAATTTTCCGGAGGAATGCGCCAAAGAGTTGTGATTGCCATGGCGTTGGTCAGCGAACCAAAAATAATTATTGCCGATGAACCGACCACTGCCTTAGACGTCACTGTGCAGGCGCAGATATTAAAATTATTAAAAGAGCTGCAGGAACGACGTAATATCGGCATTATTTTTATCAGTCATGACTTGAGTGTGGTCGCTGATATCGCCGATGAAATAGCCGTTATGCGAAATGGCATTTTTGTCGAGCAAGGTTCCCGGGACGCCATATTTTCGAATCCTCAGCATGACTATACAAAAAAGCTGTTAGCAGCAGTGCCAGCACGTGAAAAGAGTCCAGAGCGAACTGATCATAGTAATTTAATAGTCGTAAATAATCTTAGCGTTTATTTCTCCGGCAATAAAGGCGAAGCAGATGTTAAAGCGGTTGACGATATCTCACTAAGCATTAAACGTCATGAAATTCTGGGTTTGGTAGGGGAGTCCGGATCAGGAAAATCCACATGTGGTCGAGCCATCATCCGCTTATTAAAATTGACTAAGGGTAAAATTTTATTTGATGGCTCAGATATCAGTCAGCATTCCATGTCAGAAATGAAACCTTTGCGGCGCCAGATGCAAATGATTTTCCAGGACCCTTACGCGAGTTTGAATCCGCGAATGTCTGTATATGACACACTAGCTGAACCACTATTGCTGCATAAAATAGTTTCTAAAAAGGGCCTGGATAAAGAAGTTTTTTCCTTAATGGACTCAGTAGGTCTGGCACGCGAAAGTGTACTGAGGTATCCGCACGAATTTTCAGGCGGTCAGCGACAACGCATTGCAATTGGCAGGGCAATAGCAACCAAACCGTCGTTCATTGTTGCCGATGAACCCGTATCTGCTCTGGATGTAACTATTCAGGCACAAATTCTGGATTTACTGTTACAACTTGTCGATCATTTTAATTTAACCATGCTGTTTATTTCTCATGACCTCGGTGTTGTACGCTATCTTTCTGATCGCGTTCTGGTAATGAAAGATGGAAAATTAATTGAGGAAGGGGCGGTGCATCAGATATTCACTGCCCCACAAAAAAGTTATACGAAAGCATTGCTTGATGCCATCCCTGGGAAATCCCTGCTTGGAGTCGCACAGGATAATTCTTCGGCGTAGCTTGCAGCCGACTATTAAAAATTATCTTTCCATTGTCTGAGTGCCGTAAAGATTTCCACCGGCGTCTCTGCTTTTCCGGAAAACCTGCCTTGCATTGACTGATCCGAACAGCGTAAAAATGGATTTGTCTCCAGTTCCAGTTCGATGCTGGTAGGAAGGGTTGGAATATCCCGTTCTCGTTTTGCGGTTTCTTGCTTGATTCTCTTTTGCAGTGCTTTGTCGTCAGGACTGACTGCTGCTGCAAAAGCCAGATTACTCAAGGTGTATTCATGAGCACAGAATACCAGGGTTTCCGCTTTTAAGCTGGCCAGTTTTTGTAGTGATTGATACATCATTGCCGGTGTACCTTCAAAGATTCTGCCACAGCCGCCAGCAAACAGAGTATCTCCGCAGAAAAGCACCGGCTTTTCGTGCACTGCGGCATCGGCATAATAAGCAATATGCTCCATGGTATGACCAGGGATCTCTATTACGCTGAAGCTGGTACCACAGATAGTAACCTTATCACCCTCATGCAAGGGGTGCGTGACGCAGGGAATATTCGCCGACTCAGGTCCATAAACCGGCACATCATAATGTTCCAGTAATTCGTTAACACCTCCTATATGATCGGGATGATGATGTGTCAACACAATGGCAGACAGGCTTAAATGAGCTTGTTTGAGGTAGGCCAATACAGGTTTGGCATCACCCGGGTCGACGATACCTGCCGTATCCGTGCCAGATTGATTGAATAACCAAAGATAGTTGTCTGAAAAGGCTTTGATAGGTGTTATTTCAAGCATAGAAAGTGTTAATTCATTTAGGCGGATTTGCTTATAGGGTATCATGGCTGGCATGAGTAATAAAAAATCTATTGAAGGCGAAAGCTTTATTGAAATGACTGAATGGCTCAGGACGCCACTCGGGCAAAATTTACTGGAAGCTGAGTCATCCATGCTGGAACATCTTATTAACAGACGTTTTGGTTATCATCTATTGCAGCTTGGATGCGCAGACATTGCACTTTACGATGATAGTCCCATTGGACATAAATTTTGCCTGAGACCTTCGGCAGAGGGTAAGCATTGTGGTTTGGTTGCACAACCGGAAGCCATACCCCTGGCCTCTGATTCTGTTGATTTGGTGTTATTACATCACGCCCTGGATTTTTCATTGCAGCCACATCAATTACTCCGTGAAGCTGCCCGAGTGTTAATTGCCGGCGGCAATCTGCTGATCATTGGTTTTAATCCCTACAGCACCTGGGGGATTCGACAGAAATTAAGCAGAGCCAAAAGAAAAAGCCCCTGGAAGGCCGATTCGCTTTCCAGCGGGCGTTTATGTGACTGGCTTAAGTTACTTGAGTTTAAGGTTGAACAGACACATTACGGGCTCTATTCATTGCCAATCAATAACACCTCCCTGATTCGTTATTCCTCCCTTATGGGTAGACTTGCCCAGCGTCTGAACTGGCCAAGTGGAGGGATCTACGTTATTTCCGCAAAAAAACAGGTACTACCGCTAACCCCGATACGTGAGCCCTGGAAAGCAATCCCTCGCACTGCAAAAGGCCTGGCTATCGGTGATAACGCAAGTGTTGCGCCCAGCCAGACGCATAAAAAAACTCTGCATTGATATTAACGGCAGAGTATGGAGTTGAAACGAAAGCAGCATGATTAATACAGTTACGATCTATACCGACGGGGCTTGTCGTGGCAACCCGGGCCCTGGGGGTTGGGGCGCAGTACTTGAATATAATGGCAAGCGGAGAACCATGTATGGTGGAGAAAATAACAGCACCAACAATCGCATGGAACTGACAGCGGTCATCATGGCGCTGGAGGCACTTAGATTCCCCTGTGATATTGATTTATATAGCGATTCGAAATATGTACTGCAGGGCATTACCGAATGGTTGCCGAACTGGAAAAAGCGTAACTGGCTGACGGCCAGTAAGAAGCCTGTCCTTAATATTGATTTATGGCAAGAATTGGACTTGCTGGCAGCCGAACATAAGATAAACTGGCATTGGGTCAAAGGACATAGTGGCCATCCCGGTAATGAGCTGGCCGATGCACTGGCCAATAAAGGAATTGATGAGCTTTGAGACAAATCGTACTAGATACTGAGACCACAGGTCTGGAACCCAGCCAAGGGCATCGGGTTATCGAAATTGGCTGTGTGGAGCTGATTAATCGGCGCTTAACCGGCAATAACCTGCATATCTATATCAACCCGCAACGTGAGATAGACGCCGGGGCGCTGCAAGTACACGGCATAACGAATGACTTTCTTGCAGATAAACCTCTATTCTCCGCCATTGCCGATACCTTCGTCGATTTCGTTAAGGGGTCGGAATTGATTATCCATAATGCGCCCTTTGATATTGGTTTTCTTGATTCAGAACTATCTGACTTAAACCGTGCATATAAACCCATGGCTGAATACTGCGATATTCTGGATACCCTCGCCATGGCTCGTAAAAAACATCCGGGCCAAAAAAACAATCTGGATGCTTTGTGTAAGCGTTATTTTGTAGATAATACACAAAGAGATTTACATGGCGCCTTGCTCGATGCTGAAATTTTAGCCGACGTTTACCTGATCATGACTGGCGGTCAGTCCAGTTTCGCACTGGGCCATGAAGGAGGTGCTGAAGGGGGGGCTGCTAATACCCGGATAAAAAGGCTGAACAAGGACAGGGCAGGGCTGAAAGTAATTCGGGCCTCGAGTGATGAGGAAGATGCTCATGCTGCCAGACTGGATGCAATTAAAGATAGCGCCGGAATGAGTCTCTGGCCGCCGGAAGTTAAATAAATTATAAGTTAATTAAATAATCCTGTTCTTACGTTAAATAATGCTGAGGTCTTTGTGGAATTTCTTGCTGAATATGGTCTTTTTCTCGCTAAAACACTTACATTCGTTGCTGCTATTGTATTTATTATCGTGGTTGGTGTTGCCAGTGCAGCAAAATCAAAAAAAGAAGCCAAGGGAACTGTGATTGTTACCCATCTCAATGATGAAATAGAAGATCTGGGTAAAGAAATAAAACATGTGGTTGAAAAAGAGGAACATTTAAAGAAAGCGCATAAAGAAGAAAAAAAGGCTGAAAAGCAAAAAAAGAAAGCTAATAAAAATAAAAAAGCGGAAGAAGCTCGCAAGCGCTATTACCTTATTGACTTTGATGGTGACACGAAAGCTACCCAGGTTGAAAGCTTACGCAAGGTTATTACCGGAGTACTAAGTATAATCAGACCGGATACCGACGAAATAATCCTGCGACTGGAAAGCCCTGGCGGCATGGTGCATGCCTATGGATTAGCGGCATCACAGCTTGCCAGAATACGTAATCAGAATATTCCTTTGACGATATGTATCGATAAAGTTGCGGCCAGTGGCGGCTATATGATGGCCTGCCTGGGCAGCAAGATTATAGCGGCGCCCTTTGCCTATATAGGCTCAATTGGCGTGCTTTTGCAGTTACCAAATTTCAATCGTTTATTAAAGGAAAAGAATGTTGATTTTGAAATGATAACAGCAGGGGAATACAAACGAACGCTGACTATTTTTGGCGAAAATACAGATAAAGGCCGACAGAAAGTCAGTGAAGAAATTCAGGAAACCCATGATCTGTTCAAAGGCTTTGTGAAAGAACACAGGCCCTCACTGAATATGGATCAGGTTGCTACTGGTGAAACATGGTTTGGCAAAAAAGCACTGGAACTAAATCTGATCGATGAAATTAAAACCAGTGACGAATGTATTGTTGATGCCTGTAAGGAAGCCGATGTTTATCAGGTGGTCTATGAGAAAAAACTCAATCTTGCGGATCGAATTGGTCATGCCATGGAAAACACACTGGAGAACAGCCTCTTAAAATGGCTGCATAAATCTCCTCGCGATCATACCGGTTAAGGGTCACGGAAAGACTCCTCAACTGGTTTTATCGGCGGCGAAATAGCGGAACGGGTTTTAAGACTGTGCTTTGATAATTTTCAGAAAAATCGTGAAAGCCGCTCAATAATAATGCTTCATCAGCATCATCCGGTACTAAAAAACTACTAAAGCCGCAACTTAACATATAGCTGAGTTGATCTCTTAGAATTTCTCCGATTGCGCACAAATCACCTTCGTACTTCGCCTGCTGACGTAAAATCGCTGCGTAGGAATAGGCTCTTCCATCTCGAAAGCTTGGATAATTTAAAGCTATCAATGGGAAGTTGTTAGCATCTTCATCCAGCAGATCAGGACTCTGGCTGCTGTCGAACCACAGACCAAATTCTGCTCCGGTCTCTTTTAATTGTGCTTTGTGTTCGAGCCATAAATTGACAGGTATCAATAGTTTGTCTGCATTTAAGCTCAGCACTTCATCAATACCTGTATCGGCTTCAACGAGATGCCAGTTATTGCTTATAACCTGAGCATCCTTAATCAGCTTTGGCATATACTTTCTCCTTAAAGGGTTCTATTCCCAGACGCTGATAGGTATCTATAAATTTTTCCTGATCCTGTCTTTCACTTAAATAAATCTGTATGACTTGCTCTATGACATCGGGTATTTTTTCCTGCGCAAAAGAGGGGCCCAGAACTTTTCCTATTTTGGCTTCTCGTCCTGCATCACCACCCAAAGTAATCTGGTAAAACTCTTCGCCTTTTTTATCGACTCCCAATATACCGATATTGCCAACATGATGATGCCCGCAGGCATTCATGCAACCGGAAATATTGAGGCTGATATCGCCAATTTCCTGCAAACGATCAAAGTCATCGAATCGACGCTGTATGGCTTCGGCAATAGGAATGGATTTGGCATTGGCAAGTGAGCAAAAATCTCCGCCAGGGCAGCAGATAATATCATTTAGTAAACCCAGATAGGGTGTGGCCAGACTTTCTGTTTTGCAAGCCTTATAAATTTCATAGAGATCTTTCAATCTGACGTCTGCCAGCGTCAGGTTTTGTTCGTGTGTGACCCGCAACTCTGAAAAGCTGTAGCGATCTGCCAGATCTGCTACGAACTCCATTTGGCGATCTGTGATATCTCCGGGAGCCACACCGGTTTCTTTCATGCACAGTGTCAGAATGCGATAGCCACTCACTTTATGCTGAGCAACATTACGCTCATACCAGTGCTGAAACAGCAAGTCAGACTTTAAGGCAGTACTGATAACTTCATCTTCATCGGACAATTCTTCATAAGCCGGGCTGGTAAAATAACTTTTGCAACGTGCTACTTCTGCTTCTGTCAGTGTCGCTTCACCATCTTTACCAAAAAGCCACTGCGCTTCGACTTTCTCACGAAACAGATCTATGCCCAGTTCCTTGACCAGTATTTTTATGCGTGCCTTGAATTTATTATCCCTGCGTCCTTCCATGTTGTAGATACGCATTATGGCATCAAGGTAGGTCAACAGGTGGCGCCATGGCAGGAAGTCACAAATGACCTGGCCAATATGCGGCGTTCTTCCCAAACCACCACCGACCAAAACTTTAAAGCCCAGTTCTCCCTTATCATTTTTTAATATATATAAGCCAATATCGTGAACCTGTGTTGCGGCCTGATCGACTTCGGTTCCACAGACGGCAATCTTGAATTTACGAGGCAAATAGGCAAATTCAGGATGAAAGGTAGACCACTGTCGAATAATTTCACACCAGGGACGACTATCCTCTATTTCATTGGGTGATGAACCGGCAAACTGATCAGTCGTAGTATTACGGATACAGTTCCCGCTGGTTTGAATGGCGTGCATACTGACTTCAGCTAATTCTTCCAGCAAATCGGGTAATTGCTCCAGTTTAGGCCAGTTGAATTGCACATTCTGACGTGTCGATAAATGCGCATAACCTTTATCGTAATCTCTTGAAATAGAAGCCAGTTTTCTCAACTGGGTGGAAGAGAGCAGTCCGTAAGGAACAGCAACTCGCAGCATCGGGGCCAGGCGCTGTATGTATAAGCCATTCTGCAAACGAAGCGGTAGAAATTGCTCAGGCGTTATCAGCCCGGCCAGAAAACGTTGGGTCTGATCCCGAAACTGGATAATACGTTCTTCCAGCATCTTGTGATCGTAATCGTCGTAGATATACATAGTTGAGTCTATAAGTAGCTAAATTCTGAGGCCGCGATAATACACAATCCCGTCTTTAAGTGCCATCCGGTCTTGAGTTTTGAGTCCCAGCTGAGGATAATCACACTTTCCTAACCGAACAGAAACTTATGACCATGAGTAACACCGAACAGAACATCACAGATACTGAAAACAATGAAGCTGACAGCAGGGCAGATGCAATAGCCATCTTCTTTCTGATTGCTATTGCTGTTGGAGCAATGATCTTTCTGGCAAATGGCTGATACTGTTATTTAGGCCGGCTTCTGCTAGCCAAGCGCCATTTTCACGGCAAAAAGCACCACCAGGACAAAAACACCGGTAAAAAGCAGTGCAGCCACGATAAAAGGAACGAGGCTGCCCTGGGTGAAGTCACGCTCCCTGTTTTTTGCATTCTGCACGCCAATACTTGCCTGCATAACACTTAGCATGATGCGCCAGAAAGGGATTTTTTTCTGGTTTGGGTTTTGTTCGGAGTCTTTGCTTTTTTCCTGAGCTTGATCCACAATGATTCGACCTTATATAGAGTTAGTGAATGAAAATGTTGCCTGCTGAGCAGAGTTTCCAGAATACCCCAGATTAGCAAAGCCGGCTTTAAGCCGGGTTTAAACTGGTCAAAACCTGATCATGTTGGTACTGCCCGCAATGACTTTTCAGTACGCTGATTATACCCTAATTTATTGAACTCTTTGCAGAACACTTAACAGAAGAAAACCATGATTGAAATTACAGAATCCGGAAAAAAATACCTTGCTGATCTTCTAGCTAAACAGGACTGTGAAGGCATAGCCATCCGTGTGTTTGTTTTGGATGGCGGCACTCCAAAAGCTGAAACCTGTATTGCTTTTTGCCGCCCCGGAGAAGAGCAGGAAGGAGATCAAGCCGTTGATTATGGAAGCTTTAAAGCCTATATCGAGGGTAAGAGCCAGGTTTATCTTGAAGATGCAGTTGTCGATTTTGCAAAAGACAGCATGGGCGGCCAATTAACCATAAAGGCCCCTAATTCCCGTATGCCAAAGATGACGGAAAACAGTTCTTTACAGGATAAGATCAATTACATTCTCTACAATGAAATTAATCCAGGGCTGCAGAGCCATGGTGGGCACGTGACTCTGGAAGAACTCACCGAGGACAAGGTTGCCGTATTAAAATTCGGCGGCGGCTGTCAGGGCTGCGGCATGGTTGATGTCACTTTAAAAGATGGTGTTGAAAAAACGTTGCTGGAACAGTTGCCTGAACTGAGTGCGGTCAGAGATGTTACCGATCACAGTAATCAGGAAAATGCCTACTACCGTTAACCTATTGTGAGCTTTCAGAGCGACATCGGTATTATAGGTGGCAGCGGTTTTTATCGGCTCAATACCGGGCTTACTGATCAGCAACTTTCATATCAGGAAATAGAAACTCCCTACGCGAAACAAAAAGTTAAACTTGCGCAGGAACGTTTAGCAAACAGGCCTGTTTATTTCTTGCCTAGACATGGAGAGCAACACAATCTGCCTCCACATAAAATCAATTATCGCTCGAACCTCTGGGCCCTCAAGGAAGCGGGTGTCACAAGCATAATTGCAGTCAATGCAGTAGGTGGAATAAAACATGGTTTGTCTCCCGGAACGATTGTTATTCCTGATCAGTTAATTGACTACACCTGGGGACGAGAGCATAGTTTTTTTGATGGCCTAAACTCACTGCATGACCATTGTGATTTTACCTTTCCCTACGATTCCCGACTACGCGAGATTTTGCTTGAAGCAGCCGCAACTCTAAAAATGCCAGTAAGTAATGGTGGTTGCTTTGCTTGCACCCAGGGGCCGCGTCTGGAGACTGCGGCTGAAATTCAGAAACTGAAACGTGATGCCTGTGACATTGTCGGCATGACCGGCATGCCAGAGGCTGTACTGGCGAGGGAACTTGGTATTGCTTATGTCTGTATTGCTTTGGTGGTAAATCCAGCCGCCGGACTCAGCGATGAATTGATCAGTCTCGATGCTATAAAAAAGGTATTAAGCACTGGCCTGGATGATATACGCAGTTTGATCAGCGCCAGCCTATTAGAGATTTAGCAGCGGAGCAGTTGGAAGACTTTAGTGTATAGACAGAGTCGCTGTCGGAGCTCTGGAGAGCGTAGACGCACATCCCTGTGCACTTGGTCTCGACATCCTGTCTCGAACATCTCCAGAGCCCAAGCAGCAACTCTGTCTAATGTAGTTTAAGTAAGCCCTCAAATTGTGAAACGATTTACCTGATGCTGATCAGGCATGAGAGGAAACTCTGCGAGGAAGCCGGTAGACCGCATGTCTTTGTGCCGACCGGCAAGCGTCGGCCGCGGTTAGGCTGAGCGAGAAGAGCTTCCTCTCGGGTCCATTCATTGGAAAAAAAATAAACGGAAGCACTACATGCGGCTTAGCGTCTGCAGGTTTTAGTCCAGTGAGAAATCGAAGATGGAAGGTAGCTCATAAGGTCTGACTTCGATCAGCACCCCTATAGCAGGATGATCCAGATAATGCAGTTCATTACTGATCATCTGTCGTGTTTCAAACATCGGATAGACCTGATCGATGACCAGTTCAAAAAATTCAGAATCTGAATCCGGCATCTCGGCAGGAAAGGGTTGGGGAGGAACATTCCAGTTCTGATCGCTGCTAATATTAAAGCTATTGCGCCACAGCCGGGCATCGACATCTACCCGATTAATGTTGTAACTGATCAGCAGGCTGCCCTCTAGCTCAGTATGCTGGCCATAACGATCTCCGCCGCTGACAAAAATTGCTGTTGCCTGGATTTTGTTGAGTACCGGCTGACGCCATACCGCATGATAGAGCATGCGATGCTCCGGACTGGCATCAATATTTCGATTGAAACGTGCAAACTCAAATTCGTCCGGCCCCAGAGCAATAAAAGGATCACGAGCTTTGTCCAATAAACGGAAATCGGTATTAGGCTCTCGATACTCCGGCCCGAAAACCTCTGCTTCATATCTGTTGATAGGTATTGAGTCGGATTCCGGAACCAGTATGCTGTTAGTTTCAAGCGCAGAAAAATCAAGCGTATAATTTTTCAGTAAGGGAGTTAACTCACGAATTGCCTGCGGATAAATCAATTCCACTTTACCCGGTAAAAACAGTTCCTGATTACCGGTATCCACACCCTGGTTGGTGAAAATACTGACTTCGATTTCATACCAGCGATTACCATCATAACTAAAGCCTTGAGCAAGAGACCAGTTACCTGTTACTAAAGCAAGTGAAGTAATTAATCCGATAATGGAGAGCTTCTTAATCAAGATTCAGGCAGCCGTATTTAACAAGGTTAAGGTGTTTTGAATAAATTCCAGTCGTTCATCCGCATCAGCTTTATCATGATTAAACTTCAACTCCTTGCCTCCGGCCAAACTAAAAACCGTCGATTGTTCCTGTACCAGTTTAACAAGTGAATACGGATCGATAACTGTATCACTTTTAAAATGCATTTTACCGACTTTTATATTTGCTTCAATTTTAGCAATACCGAGTTGTTCAGCCTGTAATTTAAGTTCTGTAACGCTGAACAGATAATTAACGGGTATGGGCAGCAAGCCAAAACGATCGATCATTTCCACTTTCAGCTCTCTCAGTCCTCCTGAATCCTGGGCATTGGCAATACGTTTATACATAAGCAGGCGTAAATGCACATCCGGAAGATAATCGTCGGGGATCAGGGCCGGTATACGCAAATTTATCTCGGTACTTTCCTGCAGGGGTTTATCAAGATCCAACTGCTTGCCGGCCTTCATTAATTTTATCGTTTGCTCGAGCATTTCACTGTATAGCGAAAAACCAATGGTCTGGATGTGACCACTTTGTTCGTCACCGAGCAATTCTCCGGCGCCCCGAATTTCAAGATCATGACTGGCCAGAGTGAAACCTGCACCGAGGGTGTCCGCCGCTGCAATGGCATCTATACGTTTTTTTGCGTCATTACTCATACTCTTGGGAGGCGGCGTTAACATATAGGCATAGGCCTGATGATGCGAGCGGCCGACCCGACCACGCAACTGGTGTAATTGTGCGAGACCAAATTTGTCGGCACGTTCAATGATAATGGTGTTTGCATTCGGTATATCGATACCCGTTTCTATGATAGTGGAACAAACCAGTACGTTGTAATGCTTGTGGTAAAACTCCGACATAACCCGTTCCAGTTCCCGCTCTCGTAACTGCCCATGTGCCACAGCGACTCTCGCTTCTGGAACCAGCTTGCGGATATCCTCGGCGGCCTTTTCTATGGTTCGAACTTCATTATGCAGGAAGAATACCTGCCCTCCACGCAGCAATTCGCGCAGAATAGCTTCTTTGATCAGAGGGGCATCGGATTGACGAATAAAGGTCTTGATCGATAAACGACGTGCCGGTGGGCTGGCTATTATTGACAGATCGCGCATGCCGGACATCGCCATGTTCAATGTTCTTGGAATAGGGGTCGCTGTTAGGGTAAGGATGTCTACATCGGCACGCATGGCTTTAAGCATTTCCTTCTGGCGCACACCAAAGCGATGTTCTTCATCAATGATTAACAGCCCCAGATCCTTATACTTAACCGAAGCTTGCAACAGTTTATGGGTGCCGATAACGATATCAATTTTACCGTTTTGCAGATCAGTCAGACTGCTATCCTGATCATCTTTGGCGACAAATCTTGATAGCAGTGCAACACGCACCGGCCAGTCGGCAAAACGGTCTTTAAAGTTATCGTAGTGTTGCTGAGCCAACAAAGTTGTCGGAACAAGGATGGCTACCTGCTTATGATTATGTACAGCGATAAAGGCGGCCCTCAAGGCAACTTCTGTTTTACCGAAACCGACATCTCCACAAATTAAACGATCCATGGCTTTTACTGTTGTCATATCTTCAATAACAGCACTTATGGTCTCTTGCTGATCTTCCGTTTCCTCGAAGGGAAAGCTATTGGCAAAAATCTGATATTCCTGCTCTGGCAAGTTAAACAAATACCCCTGTTTGGCTTCGCGACGGGCATAGATGTCGAGCAGCTCGGCTGCCACATCGACAACTTTTTCAGCGGCCTTGCGTCGTGCTTTTATCCATTGATCGCTGCCCAGTTTATGCAATGGGGCAGAATCAGCATCAGCACCACTGTATCGATTAATAAGATGCAAAGAAGAAACCGGCACATAAAGCTTTGCCTGTTCGGCATATTCCAGAACCAGAAATTCAGTCTGCTGGCCCTCGACATCAAAATTTTGCAAACCCCTGTAGCGTCCTACACCGTGATCAATATGTACAACCGGCGCACCGGCATGTAATTCAGTGAGGTTTTTAACAATAAAGTCAGTGTTATCCTGAAATTTACCACGTCGTCGTCGTTGACTGATGTGATGAACAAATAACTGACTTTCAGCAATTACAATCAGCTCTGGCTCCAATAACCATAAGCCCATCTCAACCGGTGCAATGGTGATGGCCAATAAGGGTTTATGCTTAACAAAGTCATCCCAGTTGTCGATGACTTCGGGATAAACCTGAATATTCTTGAGTAAATCCCTCAGGGTTTCACGGCGACCAGCAGAATCAGTACAAAACAGTATTGGCGTTTGTGCATTGCTGATCAAAAACTGCTCCAGCCTCAGCAAAGGATTAGCCAGTTTATGGTCAACTGAGAGATCCGGGAAGGGCTGCGTTTTTACCAGGGCTTGTTGCTTGTCTTCATGCTGCTGATACAGATTTATCTGGGCATAGGCTTTGCACGCTGCAAAGCATTCTTGCACAGGAATAAATAATTTTTCAGGTGCCAGCAAGGGCCGTTGTTTGTCATGGCGCCTGTCTTCATAACGACTGCTTATTTCCCTCCAGAACTGTTCGGCGCCATCATGGATAGCGCCGAAATTCAGTAACAGGGTATTGGCTGGCAGATAATCAAAAAGGCTTACCAGTTCAGGAAAAAACAAAGGCAGATAATATTCAATACCTGCAGTCGCGATACCCTGTGAAACATCTTCGTAGAGTGGACATTTTCTCAGGTCAATGTCGAAGCTTTCGCGAAATTTTTGTCGAAAATAAGCAATACCTTCCTGGTCAAGCGGATATTCCTTACCCGGCAGCAGATTTATAGAATCAATGGGCTGTTTTGAAATCTGTGTTTCAGGATTAAAGCTGCGCAGACTTTCGACTTCTGTATCAAACAATTCTATCCGATAGGGTTCTTGCGATCCCATGGGATAAATATCAAGAATGGAGCCCCGCAAAGCAAACTCGCCGTGCTCATAAACAGTATCCACACAGCTATATCCGGACTTTTCCAGTTTAAGACGTAAGCTGTGGATATCAAGGTCCTGTCCACGGGTAAAGCTCAGAGAGCGACCATGTAAATATGAAGCAGGTATTAAACGATGCAGAAGAGTGCCTATAGAGGCAATCAGTATGCCGGTTTTCTGGTTTTGAACTTGTGCGAGTATTTCCAGGCGATGTGAAACTATATCCTGGTGTGGAGAAAAATTATCGTAGGGCAGTGTCTCCCAGTCCGGGAACTCTTCCAGAAATAAGTCCGGGATTTCCTTGTCGGCTTGATAAAAAAATTCCAGTTCGGCTTTCAAACGCTGAGCCTGCTGGCTGTTCTCCGTGAGGACAAGGACCAGGCCTGGAAATTGTCTGGCACAATTGGCTATACATAGTGCAGATGCGGAACCGCTCAGGCCACCCCAGGACTGCCGACTGCCAGCTTGGGGGGCAGTTTGTCCCAGAGGCGGAGAAAAAATTGTAAACTGCTTCACGACTGTCCCTGATGAGGCTTCAAAAAGGGCGCTATCATGGCATATATTGCGGGAATAATCCTGTAAAGGTGATTAGCGTTGGACATATCAAACATGACCTAAGATAATACGCGCCGTTGAATTTCAAGCCTGTCCCTATACAGCTTTATTACGTAATTTGTACTTAATTCATTTTTAAAACAGGACTTTATTGTGGCAAGACCAAGCTTAGATGATTATTTTGGTGACTGGAAAGCAAGGGAAGCACTTGCTCAGCAGATGATCCCGATGATAGGGATGCTGGAAAATAAAAAGGGCGTTCTGACCTTTCTCTATGGTCGTGCACTAAATAACCGTTCCACCGCCAACATCATGAAATCGCATCGTCGTATCAGGGAAGTAGCCAGAAACGAACTGTCAGAGTTTGAAAGTCATTCTTTACTGGCCGCCATGTGCAAACTGAATTTGTGTCCCAGCCAGATAGATCTGGGGAAACTGACGGTGAAATACATGGAACTGGCACAATCCCAAAAGGGATCTCCCGATATAGATGCCTTTGTCACGAAAGAATTGGCACATCTGATCGATGTGGATTTCAAACCCATTGAGAAACCCACAGATATAGTGCTCTACGGTTTTGGCCGTATAGGCCGCCTGGTAACCCGGCTCCTGCTTGAACAAACCGGCAACGCCCAGGTTATGCGTTTGCGGGCCATAGTAGTCCGTAATGGCGGCGACGGCGATCTGGTAAAACGCGTCAACCTGCTGCGTAATGATTCTGTACATGGGCCTTTCGAAGGTACCGTACGTATCGATGAAGAAAATAACCGTATCATCGCCAACGGCAACATTATCCATATTATTTATTCTGCCGGGCCAGATACCCTGGATTACACCCAGTACGGTATCAGCGATGCCTTGGTTATTGATAACACCGGCAAATGGAGAGACGAGGAAGGACTTTCATTACACTTGAAATCAAAGGGTGTCAGCAAAGTCATGCTCACGGCACCAGGTAAAGGTAATTTAAAAAATATCGTTTCGGGGATTAATCACGACATGATCACTCCCGACGATAAAATCATCTCTGCAGCATCCTGTACGACCAATGCAATTGCTCCGGTCCTGAAACTGATCAATGAGCGCTATGGTGTGGTGCACGGCCATGTCGAAACCGTGCATGCCTATACCAATGACCAGAACCTGATTGATAATTTCCATAAAGCCGACCGTCGTGGTCGCAGTGCCGCACTCAATATGGTGCTGACAGAAACCGGGGCAGCAACTGCAGTTGCCAAAGCAGTACCCGAACTGGAAGGCAAATTAACGGGCAATGCTGTACGTGTGCCGGTGGCCAACGTATCAATGGCAATCCTGAGCCTGACACTTGAAAAAGAAACCACGAGAGAAGAGATTAATGAATTTCTCAGGAACATCGCACTGCATTCACCCTTGCAGAACCAGCTTGGTTACACCGAGTCACCTGATGCTGTTTCCAGTGATTTTGTCGGAATGCGTGAAGCCGCAACGCTGGACGCAACAGCTACCAAGGTGCAGGGCAAAACCATGATTTTGTATTTATGGTATGACAATGAATTCAGCTACAGCAGCCAGGTTGTGCGCATGGTTTCCAAAATGGCTGGTGTAAATTACCTGTCCTATCCTGAAAACGAGCCGATGCACAGTTAAAGAAAAATCAATAATCAGAAATAATTTTACGCACTGCTAAGGAACGAGATGCTTAACAAGCAGTATGAAATCGTAGTGATCGGAAGTGGCCCTGCCGGTGAGGCTGCGGCCATGAATGCTGCCAAATCCAAGCATAGTGTGGCAATGATTTGTGACAAACCCAGATTGGGTGGCAATTCCGCTTATCACGGCACGATTCCTTCCAAAGCCCTGCGAAACTCAGTGCGACAGTTTATTTCTCTTAATGCCAACCCTGTCTTCAGCGATCTGGCCGAAGTCCGTAAGGTCAGTTACGAGCAAATTATCAAGCATGCAGAACATGCTGTAGATGAACAGCTCAATATGCATACCGCCAATTATGAGCGTAACCATATACCGGTAATTCATGGCACAGCGCGTTTCCTTGATCCGCATACGGTTGAAATAAGCGAAGGCAAAAAGAAAAGCACATTGAAAGGCGATCATTTTATTATCGCCACCGGATCCAGGCCGTATCGTCCCGACTTTGTCGATTTTAATCATAAAAGGGTTTTTGACAGTGACAGCATACTTAAGCTAGATCACACCCCCAGTAAAGTCACCATTATAGGAGCGGGTGTTATTGGCTGTGAATATGCCTCCATCTTCGGCGGTCTCGATATTAAAGTTGAACTGATCAATCCGGCCGCCTCCTTACTGTCATTCCTGGATACAGAAATTACTGACGCCTTAAGTTATCACCTGGGGGATCTGGGCGTACGTTGTCATCACCAGGAGCATTTCGAAAAAATGGAATGCACAGATGATGCCGTTATTACCTATTTGCAGTCCGGCAAAAAAATCAAAAGTGACATCGTTCTCTGGGCCAATGGTCGTACCGGCAATACTGACAAGCTCAACCTTGCTTGCCTTGGCCTTGAAGCCAACAGCAGGGGGCAGTTGACGGTAAACGAAAAGTATCAGACCCAGCTCGAGCATATTTATGCTGTCGGTGATGTTATAGGCTGGCCCTCACTGGCAAGTTCTGCTTTCGATCAGGGCAGGGCAGCCTGTAATGCCATTGTGAATCCGTCCGAGTTCCATTTCGTACAAGATGTCCCGAGTGGTATTTATACCATTCCGGAAATCAGCACAATCGGCTTCAATGAGCAGGAACTGACAGAACAGAAAGTGCCCTATGAAGTCGGCAAGGCCTATTTCCGCAATATTGCCAGAGCACAAATTACCGGCGAAAAAGTCGGCATGCTAAAAATTCTGTTTCATTTTGATACTCTGGAAATTCTGGGCATTCACTGCTTTGGCGCACAGGCTTCTGAAATCGTCCATATTGGCCAGGCAATTATGAGTCAAAAGGGAGAAGGCAACAGCCTGAAATATTTTTTAAATACGACTTTTAATTATCCAACCATGGCAGAGGCATACAAGGTCGCCGCATATGATGGTTATAACCGGGTTTTTTAAAAAAGAAAGTTAAAAAATTCCAATTTAGCTTGCTTAACTAATGGAATAGGCCGGCTTGTTGGCTTATAATGCACGCGCAAATTTCAGCCCTATTAATCAAGATAAATAGCGAGTAAGCAGTTTGATCATCGACCTATTTCCACTGGTTTTATATTCCGCCATAGTCATAGTTCTCATCGTAGCGTTAACGGGTGTCTCCCATCTGCTGGGGCAAAAGCGTAAGGATCACGCAACCCATGATGTTTATGAATCAGGCATGCTCTCGGTAGGTTCAGCACAGCTGAAAATCTCGGTCCCTTTTTATCTAACCGCCATTCTTTTTATTATCTTTGACCTCGAAGCCGTGTTTCTTTTTGCCTGGGCCGTTTCCATTCGCGAAACAGGTTGGCTGGGTTATGCCGAAGCCTTTATCTTCATCGGCATTCTGGTGGCAGGGCTGGTCTATTTATGGAAATCCGGCGCCCTTGAATGGCGCACCCTGCGGCAGCAAAATGATCGCCTGAACACTATCGGCCCGGGTGGAGTGGTTAATATAGGCAAGAACAAAACATCCAAACACGCTAACAAAGAGCAGGCCGATTCTGCTCATCATGGAGGGGCACACTGATGAGCTGGGAACTGGTTAAACCGGAAGACACGTATTCTCCCAGCCCGGGAATGAATCAGTTTGATGATCATATTCGCAAGAATGTCATCATGACCCGCCTCGAAGACATGGTTGCCTGGAGCCAGAAAAACTCCTTATGGCCGTTTAACTTTGGCCTTTCCTGTTGTTATGTTGAAGCAGCAACAGCAATATCCAGTCGTCATGATATCGCCCGTTTCGGCGCGGAAGTTTTTCGTGCCACACCACGTCAGGCAGATATGATTATTATTGCCGGTACGGTTTTCCGGAAAATGGCGCCGGTTGTACAGCGTTTATACGAACAAATGATGGAGCCTCGCTGGGTTATTTGCATGGGTTCCTGTGCCAACTCAGGCGGCATGTACGATATCTATTCCGTGGTGCAGGGCGTCGACAAGTTTTTACCTGTTGATGTGTACGTGTCAGGTTGCCCGCCAAGACCGGAAGCTTTATTGCAGGGTCTGAATTTATTACAGGATTCCATCGGCAAAAAACGTCGCCCGGTGAGCTGGGTTATAAACGATCAGGGCGTCTATGAAAAAGAGAAAAACATTGTCCAGCGTGATGCCCGCCTGAAAGATCGTATTGCCGCGACTGAACTGACCAGTCCCGACGAAACTTAAGAAAAGTAAATAAAACGCGAAATATAACGAAAACAGAGCGAGAGTAACTTGAGCACCATTAGCGCCTCCATGCAGCAAAACAGATCCGACAATCCGGCTGTTATTGCAGAGCTTTATAATAAGTTCGGGGAGTCTGCCTTTGTAAGACAGCAGACGGCAGAAGGCATGCCAACTGTCTGGATTGACCGCGATAAAATTCTGCAAGTGCTGAAGTTTTTACGTGATGACTTCAGCCCGCGTTTTGAAATGCTGCTGGATGTCACCGCAATTGATGAAAGACTCAGAATACACAGGGAAGGCCAGCCTGAGAGTGACTTTACCGTGGTTTATCATCTGATTTCCTTTTCCGGCAATTGTGATATCCGCATCAAAGTGGCACTTAGGGATGGCGATCTGAATGTGCCGACCGTTATTTCCTTATGGCCTGCGGCCAACTGGCATGAGCGCGAGTGCTGGGATATGTTTGGTGTTGTCTTTACCGGTCACCCGAACCTTAGCCGCATTTATACGCCACTTACCTGGGTAGGGCATCCTTTGCGAAAGGATCATCCAGCCCGTGCTACGGAAATGGAACCTTATCGCCTTGATGACGATATTGTAGATACCGAACAGGCGGCCATGAAATTCAATCCTGAAGAATGGGGTTTGAAACGAAAATCAGAAAACAGTGAATTCATGTTCCTGAACTTTGGTCCAAACCATCCCGCTGCCCACGGCGTCATTCGTTTTGCCCTGCAACTCGACGGCGAGCATGTACTGGATGTTGTGCCCGATGTCGGCTATCACCATCGTGGTGCCGAGAAGATGGCGGAACGACAATCCTGGCACACTTATATACCTTATACGGATCGTATCGATTATCTCGGTGGCGTGATGAACAATCTGCCCTATGTTATGGCTATCGAAAAAATGGCCGGCATTGTGGTGCCTGATAGGGTTCAAGTTATTCGGGTTATGCTGGCAGAGTTTTTCCGTATCTGCAGTCACTTATTATTCTTTGGCACCTGGGCTGTTGACCTGGGTCAGTTGTCACCCTTGTTTTATGCCTTCGTGGATCGTGAAAAAGCCTTCAATATCATTGAATCCATTACCGGCGGACGTATGCATCCCAGCTGGTTCCGTATCGGCGGTGTCGCTCAGGACCTGCCAAATGGCTGGGAAGTTCGGGTACGTGAATTCGTCGATATGTTCCCCAAGAAACTACGTGAATACGACAAAATGGTCATGGCCAACACGGTTATCCGCCAACGTACCGTTGGGGTAGGCAAAATGAATACTCAGGATGCCTTCGATTGGGGCATGACAGGTCCAGCTCTAAGGGCTACAGGTCTGGAATGGGATTACCGCAAGAACCGGCCTTATTCTGGCTATGAAAATTTTGAATTTGAAGTGCCGATTGCCGTTAATGGCGATTGTTATGATAGAGCTGCCGTACGTGTTGAGGAAATGCGTCAGAGCTGTGAAATTATCCGCCAGTGTCTGGAAAATATGCCATCAGGCCCCTACAAGGCTGACCATCCTTTAACGACACCGCCTATTAAAGAAAAGAGTAAACTGGACATTGAAACCCTGATTAACCACTTCCTGAGTGTCAGCTGGGGACCGGTTATCGATCCAACTGAAGTTACTGTCGGTATCGAAGCAACCAAGGGCATTAATTCATATTATTTAATAAACGATGGCGGCAGCGGCTCATACAGAACCCGCATTCGGACACCGTCTTTTATTCATATTCAGGCTATTCCATTTTTGAGTCGTGGACTGATGCTGGCAGACTTTACGGCTGTCGTGGCTACGACTGACTTCGTAATGGCCGATGTTGATAAATAAACATGCAAACAAGATTAACAGTAACAACAGCGCAAGCTCAGCAAAGAGTAATAGATAGAAGATGACCAACATAATTGCCAGTACAGCCCCTAAAGCACGGCAACTGACTGAGGCGGAGATTCATGAGATTGAGCATGAAAAAACGCATTATCCTTATGCACAGGCGGTTGGTCTGGAAGCTTTAAAAATTGTTCAGAAACACCAGGGTTGGGTCAGCGATGAAAGCTTGCTGGCTGTATCCGAATATCTGGATATTCCACCCGATGTGCTGGAAGGTGTTGCTACCTTCTTCAATATGATTTTTCGACGTCCGGTCGGCAAGAACGTTATCCTGCTTTGTGATTCCGTCGCATGCTGGATGCTGGGTTGTGATGACCTGAAAGAACATATAAGCACTCAACTGGGCATAGATTACGGTGAAACCACAGCAGACAATTTGTTTACCCTGATTCCGGTTCCCTGTCTGGGTGATTGCGACAGGGCTCCCAGCATGATGGTGGGAAGAGAGCTATACAGAAACCTGACAACTGAAAAGATTGATCAGATCATTGCAGAATATAAAGCCAACGTTTAAGCAGCAGATAAAAGAAAACCGTTTACATGAGCATAAATAACCCATTAACCAAAAATATCGAAGTCGGCAGAGCTCCTTATACTTTTGAGGAGTATAAAGCAGCCGGTGGTTATCAGAGTCTGGCTAATGCTCTCAAGCTATCGCCGCGTGATGTCATGGGCCAGGTCAAGGATTCCGGCCTGGGTGGACGAGGTGGCGCCGGCTTCAATACCGGTCTGAAGTGGAGCTTTTCACCCGAAGCAGATGGTTTACCTCGTTATCTGGTAGTCAATGCCGACGAAATGGAACCAGGCACCTTTAAAGACCGTCTATTGATGGAAAATGACCCGCATTTGCTGATTGACGGCATGATTACAGCCTCTTATGCCATTCAGGCAACGACTGCCTATATCTTTTTACGTGGCGAATACACACTGGCTGAAGAAAATTTACTGAAAGCCATTGATGAAGCCTACAGCGCTGGCATGCTTGGCAGCAATATTCAGGGTTCTGATTTCAGCCTTGATATCTATTTGCACACCAGTGCGGGCCGTTATATTTGCGGTGAAGAAACCGCCCTGATCAATGCCCTGGAAGGCAAGCGCGCTAATCCTCGTTTCAAACCACCATTTCCTCAGGTCAGCGGGCTCTGGGGCAGGCCGACTCTGGTGAATAATGTAGAAACCATTTGCAACATCCCTGGCATCATGACTTACGGAGTAGACTGGTTTAAAGGACTGGGCCTGGGCGATGAGTGTGGCACCCGGGTCAGCGGTGTCAGTGGTCGTGTTAAAAATCCTGGTTGCTGGGAAATGCCGGTAGGCACTACTTTCAGAACCTTGCTAGAAGACTACGCAGGCGGCATGCAGGATGGCTACGAACTAAAAGCCTTTTTACCTGGTGGCGGTTCTACCGATTTTCTAATGCCTGAGCATCTTGATTTACCAATGATACCCGGCGATGTGGCCAAGGCTGGCAGTCGACTCGGCACCTCCTTGATTATGGTGCTGGACGACAAGACCTGTCCTGTTGGTTGTGTCCGTAACCTGATCAAGTTTTTCGCGCATGAATCCTGTGGCTGGTGTACACCTTGCCGTGACGGTTTACCCTGGGTTGAACATATCCTCAATAAGATGGAAGACGGCGAGGGTGAAATGAAGGATATCGAGATTCTGAAAGAGATGTGTGGCTATATGGGTCCAGGTAATACCTTTTGTGCCCTGGCTCCCGGAGCAGCAGAGCCCTTGCAGAGCAGTTTGAAATACTTCATGGATGAATACGAAGAGCATGTAAAGCATGGCTGTAAATATAAACATAAAAAGCATTAACTATTAACTTTAACATTTTGATTTAAATAGATTTATACTGGATAAAAAGATGGCATCCATCACCATAGACGGCAAAGTCTTTGAAGTAGACGCAAACAACAATCTTTTGCAGGAGTGTCTTTCTCATGCAATGGATTTGCCGTATTTCTGCTGGCATCCGAGCATGGGTTCGGTTGGTTCCTGTCGACAATGCGCCGTCATTGAATATGCCAATGAAGAAGACCAAAAAGGTCGTCTGGTCATGGCCTGTATGACTTCGCCGCGTGAAGGAGCCCGTTATTCTATTGCCGGAGCCTCTAAATTCCGTGCCCAGGCGATCGAAAGCATCATGATCAACCATCCACATGACTGTCCGGTTTGCGAAGAGGGTGGTGAATGCCATCTGCAGGACATGACCGTTATGTCAGGCCATACCTATCGTCGTTATGACGGCAAGAAGAAAACTCATAATAATCAATATCTTGGGCCTTTCATTAACCATGAAATGAACCGCTGTATTACCTGTTATCGTTGTGTGCGTTACTACAATGATTATGCCGGTGGTACTGATTTCGGTCCTCAGTCCTCGCACGACAACACCTATTTTGGTCGCTGGCAGGAAGGCTCTCTGGAAAGTGAATTTTCAGGTAATCTGGTGGAAGTCTGCCCAACCGGTGTTTTTACCGATAAGCCCTTTAGCAAGCATTACAGCCGTAAATGGGATTTACAGACTTCCCCGTCTGTTTGCACGGGCTGCAGTGTTGGCTGTAATACCAACCCTGGTGAGCGTTATGGCACTTTACGCAGAATTGTTAATCGCTTTAACGATGAAGTAAATGGTTATTTCCTGTGTGATAAAGGTCGCTTCGGTGCCGAATATGTCAACAGTGAGGAACGCATCCCGGTGAGTATGACGCGTGCCTCACATGATGCGGCACCACATCAGATTGATGCCGATGCTGCCAGACAGGCATTAACGGCAGCTGCCAAAGGAGCCATAGGTATTGGATCTCCACGGGCATCCATGGAAGCCAACTTTGCCTTACGTGAACTGGTCGGGGATGAGAATTTTTATGCCGGCATTTCTGGGCAGGAACTTGGCATGCTCGATAAGATCATCGATATTTATCAGAACAAACCTGTTGATATTGCCAATATCAAGGACATCGAAAATTCAGATGCGGTATTAATATTAGGTGAAGATATCACCAATACAGCGGCTCGCCTGGCACTTGGAGTCCGACAGTCAGTCAAGAATCTGGGCCGCCAAATGGGTGCCGACCTGAATTTTCCGATCTGGCACGATGCCGCCATACGCCAGTTAGCCATGGACAAGCTCAGCCCACTGTATATTCTGAGCCCTCATAGCACACGTCTGGATGATATCGCTCATATAGTACATATCAGTACAGCGGCCAATAGTGCTCAGCTTGGCATGGCCATAGCGCATGCTATTGACTCTTCAGCTCCGGCTGCCAAAGGTCTGAACAAAGAAGAACAGGCACTGGCCAATGAAATTGCCGAAACCCTGAAGTCAGCCAGGCAAGCATTGATTATCAGTGGTACTAACAGTCTCGAACCAGCCTTGCTGGATGCAGCCAGCAATATTGCTACAGCGCTTAGCAACAGCGACAGCAAAGCCAAATTGGCCCTGGTAGCACCGGAAAGCAATAGCATGGGGCTGGCCCTGATGATGCAGGGCAGTGGCAGAAGTCTGCAACAAGCCATGGCTACTGAGAATAAGGCAGCGGTTGTACTTGAAAATGATCTCTACCGCAGAGCGCCATCGGCTCAAGTTGATGCTTTCATACAAGGCCTTGATCAGTTAACCGTGCTTGATTACTTGAAAAACCGCACCGGTGAGCAAGCTAATCTGGTACTGGCAGCAGCGAGCTTTGCGGAAAGTTCCGGTACCTTTGTCAATTATGAAGGACGCGCCCAGCATTATTATTCAACCTACAAGCCTGTTGCGGGCATACGCTCGAGTGCATTGTGGCTCTCTGACAAACATTTCAATGAAATTACCGAGGCCTGCGCAGCCGCTATTAAGCACTGTGAGGGCATTGCGCATCTGACACCGGGCGAAAATTATAATTTTGCCGGACTCAAGGCACCAAGACAGCCGCATCGATACAGTGGCAGAACAGCCATGCGTGCCAATATCAGTGTGCACGAACCCAAGCAGGAACAGGATGAAGACGGTGTAATGGTGTATTCCATGGAAGGTGTACCGGCAATCAAGGATGCCGCAGTATTTAATTCGCCATGGGCGCCAGGCTGGAATTCAAACCAGAGTCTTTTCAAATTTCAGGAGTTTGCCGGTGGGCCGCTGAAACAGGGCTCTCATGGTCAACGCTTACTGCATAACAGCAGTACTGAAAAAAGCTGGTTCAATACCAGTGCGGCTGAAAAATCTGCTGCAGGCTTCGAGGTGTTCCCGCTCTATCATTTATTTGGCAGTGAAGAATTAAGTGCCTATACACCGGCGATTCAGGAAAAAGCAACTTCAGCTTATATTGCCCTGAATGCTGCCGATGTTGAAAAACTTGGCCTGCAAAAAAGCGATGGGGTGCAAGTTGAGCACAACGGATCACTACCTTATATTATTCGCGACTCGGTTCAGGCTGGAACAGTTGGTGTATCTGTCGGACTTAAAGGACTTAACTTTCACAATCTTGCCAAGGCTGTAACGCTTGATAAGGCAAGTGACTGGCAGAGTCCGGATTCCTGGAAAGCCGTCAACATCATCGCCAGTGATCGACAAGAAGTGAGGGCTGATTGATGTTTAGTTTTCAGGTTGGTTCTCTGTTAAACATTGCCTTGATTCTACTGGTAGGTCTGGGTGTCTCCGTCATGATGATCTGGGTAGAGAGACGCATGCTGGCATTCTGGTCTGACCGTCTGGGGCCAAACCGGGTAGGACCCTTTGGCCTTTTTCAGGTTATTGCGGATGCTATAAAGATGCTTATGAAAGAGGACTGGATACCACCTTTTTCTGACAAGTTTACTTTCGTAGTTGCCCCGATGATACTGCCCATCGTTATGTTGATGAGCCTGGCCGTTATCCCTTTTGCGCCCGGCGTTGGTGTTATCGATCTTAATATCGGCGTGCTGTGGATCTTCGCCATGGCAGGTCTGGCGTCCTATTCGACCATGCTGGGCGGGCTGGCTTCGAATAATAAATTTGCCTTGCTGGGTTCCTTGCGCGGAGCCGGACAAATGATTTCCTACGAAGTCTTTATGGGAATCTCCCTGCTGGGCATCATCATGCTGGCCGACAGCTTCACCCTGAGAGATATCGTTGAAGCACAGGCAGATGGCTGGTATATATTCCCGCAGTTTTTTGGATTTATCGTGTTTATGGTAGCCGGCATAGCCGAATCCCATCGCTGGCCTTTTGATCTGCCTGAAGGGGAATCAGAAATTATTTCGGGCTATAACACGGAATATTCCGGCATGAAATTCGGTTTGTTCATGATTGGGGAATATATCGGCATGGTGGTGATGTCTGCCTTGATACCGGTCTTGTTCTTCGGCGGTTGGCTGGCTCCTTTCGGGCTTGAATTTGGTAATGAGATCATTAGCGGCCTGTTCTGGATGGGCGCGAAAACAACTTTCTTCCTGTTGTTCTTTGTACTGGTTCGAGCAGCACTGGTGCGACCCCGTTACGATCAACTGATGAATTACGGATGGCTGGTGATGCTGCCCCTGTCACTGCTAAACCTCTTAATAACCGCAGCGGTGGTTTTATATCAGGCAGGGTAATTGGTAAAAGTTATTAACCGAAATAAGGCAAGCAGCGCTTAGCGTTATACAAAAGCGCATAAATAGTGGAGATTTAAGCTACATGTTCAGGGCAATTGGCAAGCAGATTAATATTATATGGTCACAGTTGGTTTCACTGTGGCTGGTATTTCTGCATGTGTTCAAAAAAGCCGATACCGTGGAATACCCGGATGTAAAACCTTATATGTTTCCACGCTGGCGCGGGCGTATTATTTTAACGCGTGACCCTGATGGAGAAGAGCGTTGTGTGGCTTGTAATCTTTGCGCAGTAGCTTGCCCGGTAGACTGTATCGCTCTGCAAAAAACGGAAGATGAAAACGGGCGCTGGTATCCGGAATTTTTTCGTATCAATTTTTCCCGTTGCATTATGTGTGGTTTTTGCGAAGAAGCCTGCCCGACTCATGCCATTCAGCTGACGCCGGATTTTGAGATGGCGGAGTATGTGCGACAGGACATGGTCTGGGAAAAAGAACATATGCTGATCCAGGGCACTGGCAAGTACCACGATTACAATTTCTATAAAGTTGCCGGCAAAGCTATTGGCGGCAAAGGCAAGGGTGAAGCCCGTAATGAATTGCCACCGGTAGACAGAAGGAGCTTAATGCCATGAGCATACTTTTCTATGGCTCTGCTGCAGTTGCCTTGTTAGCCACCATTATGGTGATTACACGTGTCAATGTTGTCCACGCACTGTTGTATTTTATTGTCTCATTGCTGGCTGTTGCCGTTATTTTCTACACCCTGGGTGCACCATTTGCAGCTGCTCTGGAAGTCATTGTTTACGCCGGAGCCATTATGGTGATGTTTCTGTTTGTCATGATGATGCTCAATCTCGGTCAACACACTATTGATCAGGAAAAGTCCTGGCTTACACCGAATTTATGGATAGGCCCTGGTATTCTGGCCGCGCTTCTGTTGGTGGAATTACTGGTGGGCCTGAATGTTGTAGAAGGTGATATGGCACACACTATGGTGGATGCCAAAGAAGTAGGTATAGCCTTGTTTGGTCCCTATGTCCTGGCAGTAGAGCTGGCATCAATGTTGTTACTGGCCGGCCTGGTGGGTGCATTCCACCTGGCGAGGAAATAACCATGATGACTATTACCATGCAGACAATTCCAATGGAGCACGGCCTGATACTGGCAAGTATGTTGTTTTTGTTAGGACTGGTCGGGGTTCTGACACGCCGTAATCTGATCTTTGTTTTGATGTCTCTGGAAATCATGCTGAATGCAACCGGTCTTGCTTTTATTATCGGAGCCTCTCGCTGGGGCGAAGCCGACGGGCAGGTTATGTTTTTAATGATTTTAAGTCTGGCTGCTGCTGAAGTGGCCATTGGTCTTGGTTTGGTGTTACAGCTCTTCCAGAAGCATAAAACTCTCGACCTCGATGCCTTGAACAAAATGAAAGGGTAGGAAAGCAGAAAGCATGATTGAACTACTTTGGTTAGTCCCGACCATTCCTGTCATAGGATTTTTAATCCTGACGTTTAGCTGTGGAAAATTACCTGAGCTTCCGGCTGCAATTGTTGGTGCCGGCTCTATAGGCCTGTCCTTTCTGGTTGCCGTACTGGCCGGAATGGATTTTATGGCCATGGCAGAAGCGGGCACATCTTCATTTTCTCAGACTCTCTGGACCTGGATGGAAGTCGGTTCCTTTGAAGCCGGATTTACCTTGTATCTCGACGGCGTTTCGCTGGTGATGATGTTTATCATTACCGGTATTGGTTTCCTGATTCACGTTTATGCCACGGGTTACATGCATGACGACCCAAGTTTCGCGCGTTTCTTTGCCTATATGAACCTCTTCGTTGCAGCCATGCTGATTCTGGTGCTGGCGGATAACCTCCTGCTGCTCTTTATGGGTTGGGAAGGTGTAGGCTTGTGTTCCTATCTCCTGATCGGCTTTTGGTTCAAAGACCCCTATAACGGTTACTGCGCCCGCAAAGCCTTTGTGGTTACCAGGGTAGGGGATGCTTCCATGGCAATGGGCCTGTTCTTGTTGTTCGCCAATCTTGGCACACTGAATATTCAGGAACTGATGTTTCTGGCCGAAGAGAACTGGGCAGTCGGTTCCGGTATCGCCGTTGCCGTCACACTCCTGTTATTGGGAGGCGCTGTAGGCAAATCCGCACAACTTCCCTTACAGACATGGTTGCCCGACGCAATGGCCGGTCCAACGCCAATTTCAGCCTTGATTCATGCTGCGACGATGGTAACGGCAGGGGTGTATTTGATTGCCCGTACTCATATCCTTTATGAACTGGCACCAAGCGTGCAGTTTCTGGTCGGCGTTATCGGCATGATCACCTTATTGATGGCCGGTTTTACCGCTCTGGTGCAAAACGACATCAAGAAAGTGCTGGCCTTTTCCACGGTCAGTCAGATTGGCTACATGTTTCTGGCGCTCGGTGTTGGCGCCTACAGTTCTGCCATCTTCCATTTGATGACACACGCTTTCTTCAAGGCACTGTTATTCCTGACGGCAGGCTCCATTATTCTGGCCATGCATCATGAGCAGGACATTTTCAAAATGGGTGGACTGCGCAAGGATCTACCCTGGAGCCATGCTTTATTCCTGATTGGTACGATAGCCCTGGTGGCCATATTCCCGACCTCCGGATATTGGAGTAAGGAAGAAATTCTGGCATCGGCGCTGACCACAGAAGGGGCCTATATGCTCTGGATTGGTGGTGTTGCAGGCGCCTTTATGACAGGCCTGTACAGTTTCAGATTGTACTTCCTGGTCTTCTTCGGCAAGAAAACCCATGACGGTCATGAAGTAATGGGCTGGAATTTACAGGGTCCTTTGGTTGCTCTGGCAGTACTTTCACTGCTTGGCGGTTTCATCCATATTCCGGTTGAAGAAGTCTTTCATGCGCATGCAGAAGAGCATCATGTCTCAGTGTTTTATCAGGCGATCATGATTGGCCTGCCTTTAATCGGCATACTGTTTGCCTATCTGATATTTATCAAACAGAAAGTCGACGTCAATAAATTTGCGGCATCCGGTTTCGGCGCTAAATTACATCGCTTCTTTTTCACGCAGTGGGGTATGGACTGGCTCTATGATCGCGTCTTTGTCGATCCTTATACCGGCCTTGCCAGACTCAACAAGCAAGATTTTGTCGATAGCATCTATAACGGAACAGCCAGCCTGACGCGTTATTGTCATAGTCTGGTCATTCAAACCCAGACCGGCCAGTTACGCTGGTATACCATAAGCATGGCCTGCGGCGTCCTCCTGATAGTCAGTATAGGAGTATTCGCATGATACTGATCTGGTTAATGATCATACTCTTTGCCGGTGGTATTGGTGCATGGCTGGCGGAGGGACGTGGCTCAGATTTGCCACGGGTCATCGCTCTGTTTGCCATCCTGATTGATCTTGCGCTGGTTGTTCTGATGCTGCTTGCACCGCAGGCGATTGGTTTATCGCCAGTCGATAATGGGCATGGAGAATGGCTGGTGCTGTTTCAGGCCGACTGGATTCCGCGCTTTGGTATCAGTTTTATTTTCGGCGCTGATGGTTTGGCTATGCTGTTAATTTTCCTGACTGTTTTTCTTGGGCTTATTGCTCTTGGATCTGCCTGGCATGAAGTCAAGCAAAGAACCGGCTTCTTCTATTTTAATTTGCTCTGGACGCTTGCCGGTGTCATCGGAGTTTTCACCGCGCTGGATTTATTTTTATTCTTCTTCTTCTGGGAAGTGATGCTGATTCCTATGTATTTCATCATCGCCATCTGGGGGCATGAAAATAAAGAATACGCTGCAATGAAGTTTTTCATCTTCACGCAGGTGAGTGGCTTATTAATGCTGCTGTCGATTCTGGTACTGGTTTTCTTTAACTACCAGGCCACTGAAATTATCACCTTCAATTATTTTGATCTGCTGGGCGCCAATATCCCTGAAGAATTTGTCATGCTGGTGATGCTCGGATTCTTTATCGCATTCGCTACCAAGCTACCGGTATTTCCCCTCCATAACTGGTTACCGGATGCCCACTCACAGGCGCCAACAGCGGGTTCGGTTATTCTGGCGGGCATACTCCTGAAAACAGGAGCCTACGGCCTGATCCGTTTTACCGTACCCTTGTTTCCGGAGGTCTCCCTGAGTTTTGCACCATTTGCCATGACACTGGGTGTGGTCAGCATTCTCTATACCGCCAAAGTTGCCTATGCACAGAATGATCTCAAACGACTCATTGCCTACACATCTGTCAGCCATATGGGCTTTGTTATTGTCGGCATTTATGCCTGGAATGCACAGGCCATGCAGGGTGCTGTTATGACCATGCTGGCTCATGGCTTTAGTGCTGCTGCATTGTTTATGCTGGCAGGGGGCTTACAGCATCGGATTCATACCCGTGATATGGACCAGATGGGTGGTTTCTGGGGTGTGGTACCGAAAATGTCATTCATGGCCCTGTTCTTTACCGTAGCAGCTGTCGGTATGCCCGGACTTGGTAATTTTATCGGTGAGTTCCTGGTGTTGCTGGGCAGCTTCCAGGTTAGCGTCACAGTCACTGCCTTTGCAGCTCTGGGTCTGGTTGTTGCAGCCATATACTCTTTGATTGTGATACAGAAAGTGTTCCATGGTGAAAACAAAAATAACTACGAAATTGCCGATCTGACTTTTATTGAAATGGCCTGTTATGCCTTGATGATGATTGGTTTGTTGTGGATGGGCTTATATCCCCAAACCATGCTGGATATGGCTGAACCAACGCTGCGAAGTTTAGGTGTTGTGTTTCCCTGATACATTTAAAAAATAGGTGACAGACAAGTTACATGAGTACTGACGTTCTTATAGATTTACTGCAAATTATCATGCTGACGGCAACGTCAGTTGTTGTCATGCTGGTTGCCGGTTTCAAACGTGATCATGGTCTGGTCAACGTACTCTGCACCACAGGACTGGCTGCATCTTTACTGGTGTTTGTTTTTATAGACCCGGTTTTACCACTGCAGGCAACACAACTCCTGTACTTCGATGAATACAGCCTGATGTTTTCGGCGCTGATTATTATTGGGGCTCTTTCTGTAAGCATTCTGGCATATCCGTATTTTGAGTCGCACAACAAACTCAACGAAGAGTTCTATATATTATTGCTCACAGGCACTGTTGGAGCTGTTGTGCTGGCCTGCAGTTCACACTTCGTGAGCTTCTTTATTGGCATGGAAATGTTGGGTGTCAGCCTCTACGCCATGATTGCCTATCCGGTACACGAAACAAAATCCGCCAAGTTTCCTCTTGAAGCAGCACTTAAATACCTGATTATGTCTGGCCTGGCATCGGGACTGATTCTGTTCGGTATTGCTCTGGTATATGCCCTGACCGGCACCATGTTTTTCACAGATCTGGCTCCGGCAATCGAAGTTCAGGGTGTTGCCGACAACCCGGTGCTGATTACCGGACTGATCATGATTATTGCCGGCATCGCCTTTAAACTTTCGCTGGTGCCATTTCATATCTGGACACCCGATGTATATGAAGGCGCACCGGTACCGGTTACAGCTTATTTAGCGACAGTATCGAAGGCTGCCATGCTGGCAGTTACTCTACGCTTGCTGTTGATTTCAGATGCCTATCAATTTGAAGCCTTGCTGCTGGTATTGACGGTTATCGCAGCCGCTTCCATGCTGCTTGGTAATTTGCTTGCACTTCTGCAAAGCAATGTTAAGCGTCTCTTGGCCTATTCGTCGATTGCCCATATGGGCTATTTGCTGATTGTTATTATTGCCGGAGCCAGCATACCAGGCATGCTCACGGTAGAAAGCATGGGCTATTACATTGTGGCGTACTTCATTATGTCGATTGCCGGATTTGCTGTTATCAGTGCCATCTCAAACTCAGGTAAAGAGCTGGACCTGGTCAGTGATTATCAGGGTTTATTCTGGCGCAACCCCTGGCTTTCTGCAGTCATGATCGTCGTGTTTCTGTCACTGGCAGGCATTCCTCTTACAGCAGGCTTCATGGGCAAATTCTATGTATTTACCAACGGGGTAGAGGGCTCACTCTGGTTTCTGCTAACCCTGTTAATCATTGGTAGTGCTATCGGCCTCTATTACTACCTGCGACTGATTTACATCATGTTGCAGGAACCAGTACAGGCACTGAAAAAAGATCCTGCAGCCAACGCTATTCCCTTCGGCACACATGCTGTTCTGGCCAGCATGACGGCTATTACCATTTATCTGGGTGTCTACCCGACACCAATGATCAATATTCTGCAGTCGCTGGCTGCTGCCTTTTAGTCTCAGTCTTTCTGGTACTGTAAATTGATTTGAGGTTTTCGATCTCCTGCTTCCTTATTGGTGATTTTTTCACTATATAACTCTTTACATACATAGCTATATAATTGATTATATAGCTATGTTTTGACGGAGAGTTGATCATGGAAACACTGCAAAATACCTTTGTGCTTGTACACGTCTCAGCAGGCTTTATTGGGCTAGTCTCTTTTTGGGTCCCCGTGTTTACGCGTAAAGGCGGAAAAAACCACAGGTTTTATGGCAAGATTTTTAAGTATTGCGCTTACATTGTTTTAGCCGCTGCAGCCATTGCCTTGTTACTTAGAATTCCCGAGCTGATATCGACAAATTTTGATAATGAGAACGAAGTTCTGGTATTAAGCTTTTATGTATTTCTGGCATATTTAATTCTTGTTGTTTTTATAGGCTTGCGACATGGCATTGCAGTGCTTGCTCATAAAAAAGATATTACAGAGCTTAATACGGGTCTAAACCATGCTTTTGCCAATCTATCGATTGCTGCCAGTCTGATCTTGATTGTTTATGCGCTGATTGTTGCGCCCTTAAATCAGATATTACTTTATGTATTATCACCAATTGGCTTTATCAATGGTCTTGATATTAAAACGGCGATAACGAATAGACGTAACTTCAAAAATACCTGGTTGTATGAGCATCTTGGGGCCTTACTAGGTACAGGCATAGCCTTCCACACAGCCTTCGCTGTGTTTGGAGCAGGCCAAATTTTTAATCTTAATCTCAGTGGCTTCGCTCAAGTTATTCCCTGGATAACACCAGCATTGATAGGCGTGCCTGCAGTTCTGATTTGGACACGTATTTACAAACAACGTTTTGGTGAACTCAATCGGAAGGCTGGCTTAAATGAGTCTTAAGCATATCCTTTTAGGCATGTTGGAGAAGCCAGCATCCGGCTATGATCTGAAGAAAGCGTTTGAGCATAGCCTGAGTAATTTCTGGAATGCCGAGCTGGCGCAAATTTATCCCACACTTGGAAAGCTGGAAAATGAAGGTTTAATAAGCAGTGAAATGAAGCCCTCTACGCAAGGGCCCAGACGTAAAGTCTATAAACGTCTGGAAACAGGACGCAAAGAGCTGATTAACTGGTTAAAGCAGGGGCCTATCATTCCTAAATCGCGCTTTGATTATGCTGCGCAGTTATCTTTCCTGGATGCCCTAACTCTTAAAGAACGAGACGAATTCGTTAAAAACCTACGCAAGGAAACTTTCTCACGCTTACAGGCCCTGCAGGTTTTTGAACAAATTTATCCCTTACCTGGTCCGGAAAAACAGTCGGAGCATTTTAAGACGAAAAAAGAAAAAGAGGCGTATACACTGCAGGCGCTTGTTATTCACCACGGCCTGCTGCGACTGCAAGCTTTGCTTGATTGGTGCGATCTCGTAAAAAAACAATTGCAAGCCCTTGATTGATGCTCGTATTCTCTTAAATATCGCTATATTATTCTTAGTTATCTGATATTTAGCTTGCAAAGCTAAACTCAGAATGATAAAAAAGCACTCTGTTGTCTGTACAGAGACACAATTAACCAAATAAAAACAATAACTTGAGCTGCTTTATTAAGAGCTGACTCAAGAATAGATCAAGAACAAGCAGGAAATCTCAGGGATAAAGCCATGTCTGTATACAGCTACACTCGTACCTCGACCGTAGAATCTCAAGAAGAAAGTGATCTGGAAAGTCTGCTGGAGCAGGAAAATCTAAGACTGCAAACTTATGCCCTCGGTCATGGTATGCGCATCAATAACGGCTTTCTCGATAGCAACCTGAAATGGTCCGTTGATTTTGTTAAACGGCCAAAAGCCAAACAGCTCCTGGAATTACTTGAAGCAGGGGATATCCTGTTAAGCTGTTCTGTCGAACGTATATTCAGCAGCTGTGATGACATGCAAAGCAGCATGAAACTGCTGAAAGAAAAACAGGTGCGCTTGTTTATTCTGGAACTGGGTGGAGAAGTTACTACTGCAGATTTCAGCCCGAGCTTTCGACGCATGCTGGACATTTTTCATAGCCTCGAAAAACGACGTTCCACTGAACGCATCAAGACCGTCAAACAAAATCAGCGTAACAAGGGGCGTTTTCTGGGAGGCAGCCGCCCCTTTGGATATATGATTCATTCCAATGGGCGCCTGATAGAAAACCCGATGGAGCAAAAAGTCCTCAAGAAAATTATTAAAATGAAAAAGGAAGGTAAATCCTTACGGGCAATCTCCGCTGAAGTCAGCACGCCGATGGTTCCTGTTTCATTTAAAACCGTCCAGCGTCTTCTCAAAAGAAACGAATCCGACATTTCTCCAGATAACTATTAGCTGAACTGTGGCAACCAGCCGCCAGTGTTACAGCGCTATGAGCGTTATATCAGTTACTGCAGCTATTGATCATAAACATGAGCACCTGCTTCCCGTTACAGCCTAACGTGGAAGTTCGGGTGCGTGTTGCCTCATACGTTTCAAATATCCCAGTATCTTTAAGCGGTCGCTGTCAGAAAAAACCTTAGTTGCCGTGTTGAAGTATTCTTGCAGGGCATCCTGTAAATACAACTCAGCATCTGATTCAGACATATTCTGCCTTTGCATGCACAGACTGTGAACATATATGCGATAGCATAAATAAGCCTTGTTTGCTTCAGTCAGTTTAAGGGCCTCCGGATCCGTACTCACGGCAAGCTCAATGAGGCTTTGAAAGCGTTGATACAGGCTCTGCAGACTTGCAGCGGAGGCAAAGAGTTGCGGATTCTCGCCTGAGTAATAAATAGCCGCAAAATAATCTTCCAGACTTAAGACCTGCCTACGGGCTGCTTCCAGCACAGATTTAAACACCAGGTTTCTGAACTCCTGATGCTGGCGTTGCGGAAATTCAATAAACTGAGTCATGCCTGGCACCTAAAACGTTTTAACAGCTTTAAGTATAGTAAGAATTTTATATTTTTCTGCTTTTTTAGCACTTCTGAAACCGTATTAAATTGTCTATTGCAGAGTGCTCATCAAGTTCGTGTGGCACTCCAAAATACCTACATGGATAAATGCAACTCAGCCAGTATTTTGACCTTCACTTAAAATTTAACGATTGCGGGAATTCCCAATCGCAGCTTAGGGAACTCTTTTGCAATTTGCTTAAGTTTAGGTTTAAACGATGAGGGTCACTGTGCCAGACTTAATTGACCTAAGGAGATGGTGTTGAATATCAATCGTGTTTAAATCTTTTCCCAAATGAAAGGCCTGCAATACAAGAGCTTCCTTGACCTGCATGCTGCATGCCTGCAAAATTGCGGCTTGCTTTCAAATGAGCGCTGTAGCTGGACATGCTGAAAAATACGCCTTTTTTTATAGGCTTACGGTACATACTTTCCAAGAAAGACAATCGTGTTATTTCTTTTACATCCCTGGTCTCCATGGCCGGATTAACACTCGGTGTCCTGGCTATTGTAATTGTACTGGCCGTGTTTAACGGCGCGCAGGGCGAGCAGCGTCAACGTACCCTGATAACCGTGCCTCATGCTGATATTTATACCCGGGGCGCTTTTCCCCGCTGGCAGGAAGCTGCCAGCCTCTTAAGTGAACAAGCCTCTGTACTTAGCGTTTCTCCCTATATCTCTCTGGAGTCCATGCTCAGTACAAACGGCATCCATCAGGTCACTGAAATCAAAGGCATCATTCCGCAGGCAGAATTACAGACTTCAGATATAGAAGCCAGCATGTTGCAGGGAAGCCTTGAGGATTTAAAAGCGGGTGAGCGCAGTATTATTCTTGGACGCAGTCTGGCCAATGCTTTAAGGCTGTTGCCGGGCGACGCAGTCAATCTCATCGTACCTGAGCTGAGTGACAACAGTTCACGCCTGCAGTTGAATATGCACACCTTTACGGTCAAAGGTATCTTTGATGTGCAGTTCAGCATTGGAGCCAATCTTGCGTTGATACATCTTGAGGACAGTGCGGAATTATCAGGTTTGGATGATATTGATGAAGCTGTACGACTTCGCCTAAAGGTCGATGATATTTATGCAGCAGCCAATACTGTAGAAAGCAGTCTTGAGCTGTTGAACCTTGCATTGCCGGGCCCTGAATACATGGGAGAGGACTGGTCAGTTAGCGAAGCCAGCTTGTTTAATGCCCTGAAAATGGAAAAAATCATGACCTGGTTCATGCTGATGATGATCGTAGCCATCGGGGCCTTCAATATTATTTCAACACTGGTTATGGTGGTTAGCGAGAAAAAATCCGATATCGCCATATTGCGAACCATGGGAGCCAGCCAAGGCAGTATCATGGGTATTTTTATCATTCAGGGTCTATTGATCGGTGTGAGTGGAACCCTGCTGGGCGCAGTCCTGGGGCTTTTGATCGCAGCAAATTTTGAATTTATGGGCGAGCTCATCGAGATGCTGTTCATACCCGATGGCATGTTTATGCTCAGTAGTATTGGCACCGATATTCAAAGTCAGGATGTTATTCTGACCTGTTTTTTTGCCGTATTTATCTCTTTGCTGGCAACACTTTATCCTGCCTGGAAAGCCTCACGAATTCACCCAGCGGAAGTACTTCGTTATGACTGAAGCCATTTTACAATGCAGCCAGCTTGGCAAGGTTTTCCAGCAGGGAACTCATGAGTTAAGCATTCTCAAGGATCTTGATTTCAAACTGATGCCGGGTGAAAGTGTTGCCATTATTGGCGCATCCGGTTCCGGCAAAACCACCTTGCTCAATATACTTGGCGGCCTGGACAAACCCAGCAGCGGCACCGTAAAAATTAATGGCCAGGATGTTCATCAGCTAAACCATAAGGCTCAGGACCAGTTACGCAATAAGACTCTGGGCTTTGTTTATCAGTTCCATCATCTGCTCGGTGAGTTCACGGCACAGGAAAATGTCGCCATGCCTCTGATAATTGCGAAAAAGCCGTTTGCAGAAGCCATGCAAAGCGCCGCTGCAATTCTCGGCCAGGTGGGACTGGCAGAGCGTCTCACACATAAGCCGGCTCAACTTTCCGGCGGTGAGCGGCAACGCGTCGCCATAGCCCGCGCCCTGGTGCATAACCCGGCCTGTGTGCTGATGGATGAGCCAACCGGTAATCTGGATCGGAATACTGCGCTTGGAATACAAAAGCTCATGCTGGAGCTGAAGGAAAAAATTACTGCCAGTTTTATTATTGTGACGCATGATCAGGAACTGGCCAATAAAATGAATCGCAGACTGGTACTGCAGGACGGCAAACTCCATAGCCAGGAAGGCGCTTAATATGGCGATCCGTCAGGCAATGTTCATAGGTAAGCGTTATGCCTCCATCGGCTCAAACAATCTATTGGTAGGTTTTATATCCCGCTTATCGGTAATCGGATTAAGCCTCAGTGTTGCCGTTCTCATTATCGTGTTTTCAGTAATGAACGGTTTTGATCGTGAACTGAGAGAACGCATTCTGGCATTAGTACCACATGTCACAATTACCACCCTGAGCAACGAAGCGCTGATGAATCCACAACAATGGGAAACTGTTCGCCGGGTAATTGAAAACAATCCGGATGTGACTGCCAGCGCTCCCATGATTCAGCTTCAGGGCATGTTGCTGGCTAATGGTAAGTCGCGCGGAATCCTGCTGAACGGGGTAGACCCGCAAGCAGAAGCACGGGTTTCCATACTGCAGGAATTCATTCAGCAGGGTTCCCTTGCTTCCCTGAGTCCCGGCAGCTTCTCTATTTTGATCGGTTCTGCCCTGGCAGATGATCTGGATCTGCAACTTGGCGATGAAGTAATGCTGGTATCTTCCTATCTGAATATAACGCCTTTGGGTGAATTTCCCAGACAACGCAGTTTTACAGTCGGCGGAATTTTTACGGTAGGTTCGCAACTGGACAGCAACCTGGCTCTGGTGCATATGAATGACGCGCAACTTTTATACAGGCTCGGGGATCGTATTCACGGCCTGAGAATCCAGTTAAATGATCTCTTTGCCAGTACCACGGTTATCAGAAACATTCAGAATCAGCTGGCCGGAGATTTTAACTTCAGTAACTGGAGTCGTGATTACGGCAATATCTACAACAATATCCAGTTCTCCAAATCGATGGTGGGTTTATTGCTGTTTTTACTGATTGCCGTGGCGGCATTTAATGTCGTGGTCAGCTTATTCATGGTGGTCAGGGATAAGCAGGGCGATATTGCCATACTCAGAACCATGGGCACCTCGCTGGGGAGTATCCGCAATATTTTTCTGATTCAGGGTTTTATCATTGCCCTGATCGGCACCCTGAGCGGTCTCATACTGGGTATTCTTGGTTCACTCTATGTCAGTGACTTTGTTGCCTGGCTGGAAAATGTACTGAATATTCAATTTCTCAGCGCCGATATTTACCCCATTAACTACCTGCCATCACAATTACTCGGCAGTGATCTCTTGATTGTATGCAGCATTTCGATCCTGTTAAGCATACTGGCGACCTTATATCCGGCATATTCTGCCGCGCGCGTTGATCCTGCCCAGACCCTGCGTTATGAATAAGGTACTTGTCAGGGTAAATTACTGATAGAATGTAGCGCGTAACAAGAAAAGCAATCGTATCGCTTTATCTTCGAAATGGTGAATTCGAAAATAAAAATATTAATCTTCACCAATAAAATGAGTAAATACAATGAGTAAAGGTACAGTTAAGTGGTTCAACCCTGATAAAGGCTTTGGTTTTATTACTCCGGAAGACGGTAGTAAAGATCTGTTTGTTCATCATTCAGAAATTCAAAGTGGCGGTCAGTTTGCAACCCTAAATGATGGACAAGCTGTTGAATTTGAAGTTGGCCAAGGCCAGAAAGGCCCTTGTGCAAATAAAGTGGTCCCACTTTAATTTAAAAGATTTAGCACACTGTCAGATCAAATATCGGAGTCGGCTTTAAGCTTGGCTCCGATATTTTTTTGTCTGCAATTCATGAATAAAACTGGCGGAATACCCACAAGCTCCTAGACTAAACTATTGATGTTAGTTCTCAGGGTAGGCTATGCGCTCATGGATGATCGCTTTCAGTCTGGGTATTTTTCTTGGCGGATTATCGCCTTCTTTGCCTGCTTCCCATTATTATCCCTTACTCCTTATTCCTGCTCTGCTTGCTTGCCTCAGGCCTGCTCAATTTTCACAAGGCCTGCAAGGTCTGTTTTCAAAATTGCGTCTGCTGTCAGCTTTTTGTCTGGGCCTGTTGTGGTTTTTATATTGGGCCGACAGTAACCTGAACCTGCTGCTGCCTAAAGCACTGGAACGCCAGGATATATGGTTAAAGGGTACTATTGTCAGCCTTCCTGAAATCGACACAAACAATATCCGATTCGACTTCAAGGTAGCACAGACCTGTTCGCAAGCTGTGTTTAATGAGTGTGAATTCTCCGGAAATTTACTGGCTCGGCAAGTGGTTCAGCTAAGACTCTATGAGTCTGTCGATATAAGACCGGGGCAGCAATGGCAGTTTAAAGTCAGATTAAAACGGCCGCATGGCTTCCTGAACCCCGGAGGCTTCGATTACGAAGCCTGGCTTTGGCAAAAAGGCATCCGGGCAACAGGCTATGTCCGCAGTGATGAGGAAAATCGTTTACTGGAAACCTCATCGAACACGCTGTTTCTTAATTTACGTTATCAGTTTCTGCAAACGCTCTCCCGGCTCTTTCCCAAGCAAAGCCTGCCATATTCAGGTTTGATTCTGGCATTGGGGATCGGTGACAGAAGAGGTATCAGCGATCAACAATGGCAACTGTTCAGTGCTACCGGTACAAATCATCTGATGGTGATTTCCGGCATGCATGTCGGTTTTGTCGCCTTGTTAATATTCCAGTTAGTCCAGTTCATCATAAAACGGGTCACATGGCTTATTTTATACATTCCGGCACAGCGCCTGGCAGCTTTGCTGGCGCTGGGTGCTGCCTATTTTTATGCCGCTATGGCCGGCTTCGCTCTGCCGGCGCAACGAGCCTTTATCATGATTGCCGCCTTTATGCTCGGCCAATGCTGCTGTAGGCACACAAACGCCAGTAACAGCTATTGTCTGGCACTGGCTTTGGTACTGCTTATAAACCCCCTAGCGCCCGTAAGCAGCGGGTTCTGGCTGTCATTCGTGGCTGTTGCGGTGCTGATATTTTTTGTCAGAACTGACTATCAGCAGGGCAGAAAGGGCATTCTGAACACAATGCTGCTACTGTTAAAAACTCAGGTTTTTGTTTTTCTGGGCTTGCTGCCTTTTATGTTATGGCAATTCCAGCAAAGCAGCATTAGTGCACCGCTGGTTAATTTGCTCGCCATACCCTATATCACCTTGCTGGTGATTCCTTTGTGTCTGTTGATTCTCTTTTTGAGTTTTTTCTCCGATCAGGCTGTACTTTTGCTGGGCTATCTTGTCAGCAGGTTATTTGACCTTTTTATCCGGGCACTCGATTACCTTAACAAGTTGTGGCCGGAAGCACTGCTTGCTTTACCGGCCTTGAATGTCTGGCTTTGGTGGTGTTTGCTGGCAACACTTACACTCTGCCTGTTCAGTCTTTCTGCCCGGGCCCGCTTAGTGTATCTGCTGCCGGCAATGCTTTGTTTGCTTCCGCTATTATTAAGCTCATCGAGGGAGCTTAATTTTGCGGAGTTTGAGTTACATATTCTTGATGTGGGCCAGGGGCTCGCCGTCGTTCTGCGTACCCGCGAGCATGTATTGCTTTATGACCTCGGGCCAGCCTACAGTAACAACTTTAATGCGGGTGAGGGCGTTATTCTGCCTTTCCTGAGAGCTAATAATATCCGACAGCCTGACCGGATTATGGTCAGCCATGCCGATAATGATCATGCTGGCGGACTGCCAGCCTTGCTAAACAGTTTCCCTCAGGCAGATTATTTTGCCAGCGACCTGACCCAGTTTCCCGCTGCTACTCAGGCCTCTCTGTGCAGATCAGGGCAAGTCTGGTCCTGGGATGGCGTTGACTTTGAGGTTCTGCACCCTGACCGTGAAGGATACAGCAGGAATAATGCTTCCTGTGTGCTCAAAGTGAGCAACGGCTCTCACAGTGTTTTGCTGACCGGCGATATAGAAGCCGGCATTGAAAGACGTCTGCTGAATTCCGGAGCAGGGCTTGATGCCGAGATCCTGCTGGCTCCACATCATGGCTCACGGACCTCATCCAGTCCCGCCTTTATACAGGCTATCAGCCCGGAATATGTGGTGTTCTCCAGCGGATATTTAAATCAATTCAGACATCCGCACCCGGATATAGTGAATCTCTATACAAACAGTGGCACAATTGCCTTAAGTACGGCCGAAACAGGTTCCATAAGCTGGCTTTTAGACCCGGAGGGACCCTTGTCTGAACCCGCTCTGTACCGGCAGGAGCATAAACGCTTTTGGCGTATACTCCGCTAAACTAAGCCCTGAGCTTTAGTCGAGGAGTGTGCTAATATTCACGGCTTTCCGGGCCTCAGGGCCTAATAAGAGGGTTTAGTCCTAGTGTTTGAATTAGTCCAGGCAGGCGGCATCTTAATGCTGCCAATCATACTGTGTTCCATACTCGCTATCGCAATCATCATAGAACGTTTCTGGACGCTTAATCCCAAGCGCATCGCGCCCAGGAACATGCTGCCCGAAGTCTGGTCGAAAATTAAGGATAATCAGCTCAATGCAGCAGAACTAAGAGACCTGAGATCCTCTTCGGCACTGGGTCAGATACTGGCAACCGGATTGGTAAGTGCAAAATCTGGCCGCACCATTATGATAGAAAGTATCGAGCAGGCCGCAGGCCATGTTATTCATGATATGTCGCGCTACCTGAATTTACTCGGCACCATTGCACAGATAACGCCGTTACTGGGCCTGCTGGGTACAGTCGTCGGCATGATCCGTGTCTTTACGGAAATCATGGCACAGGGGACTGGTAACGCCAATGTGCTGGCCGGCGGCATCTCGGAAGCATTAATCACTACTGCGGCAGGACTCACCGTGGCTATTCCGACCCTGCTTTTTTACCGGTTTTTTCAGCGCCGTATTGAAACCCTGGTCGTTGAACTGGAGAGGGAGTCGATCAAGCTGGTAGATGCCCTGCATTCAAACCGTAGTGTGGAATACAGAGACAACAACGATAATAACGACAAAAACATTACTCAGAATTCATGAAATTTCAACGTCAGCTCACAGAAGAAGTAAGCGTCAACCTGACACCTCTTATTGATGTTGTTTTCCTGTTGCTGATTTTTTTCATGGTAACCACAACTTTTACCCGTGATACCAATCTACTGATCAATCTTCCTGAAGCATCGGGAGAAGCCCTGGAAGTCATGCCTGATCAGATAGAAATCCTGGTGGCCCAGAATGGCGCCTTTTCAGTCAACGGTCAGGGACTGGTTAACAGTGAATTATCCACCCTGATGGATGCCATCGAAGCATTATCCGGTGGCGATAACAGTTTGCCTGTCATCATTACCGCCGATGCCAATACAAGCTATCAGTCTGTGGTGACCGTTATGGACGCCGCCGCGCAACTGGGTTTCAGTCAGCTGAATATTTCCACGCGGCAGGAAGCCGAGACAGAATGAGCAAGCCACTTCAAGGTAAATTAAGCAAAGCCCAAAGCCTGGCTCTGTATGGGCGCTTGCTGAGTTATTTAAAACCCATGTGGCCAGTGGCGATTATCAGTGTTATCGGCTTCGCCATGTTTGCCAGTACCAATGCCTGGTTTGCCTCATTAACCGGACAACTGGTCGACACCATGGAAGTTGCCAGGACGCTGAGCACCAGAGAACGGCTGCGCATTCCTCTGTTATTGATCCTCCTGGCTGTCACCCGCGGAGTGGGCGGCTATTTAGGCGGCTACTCGATGGCTTATATCGCTAACACCGTTGTCCATCATATTCGTTCCCAGTTACTGGCGCGCTTTTTACAGTTACCTATAAAATTTTATGATCGCAGCGAAATCGGCAAACTCATGTCGACCTTTACCTTTAATGTCCTGCAGATTGTTTCCGCGATCAGTGATTCTTTAAAAGTACTGGTCCAGCAGGGGCTGACGGTAATAGGCCTGCTCGGTTATATGTTTTACCTGAACTGGCGGCTGACGCTGATTTTTATGGCGGTGATGCCCCTGATCGGCGCGCTGATCTCTTACGCCTCGAAACTGTTTCGCAAATACAGTCATCGCATTCAATCATCCATGGGTGACGTCACACATATTTTGTCAGAAACCATTAAAGGCATGCGTGTTATCCGCAGCTTTGGTGCTGAAAAACAGGCTCTGGATAATTTTGTCGAAGCCAGTGCGCAAACCCGCAGGCAGGGCCTGAAGCTGGAGTCGGTGTCCAATATCAGCTCACCTATCATACAGGTCGTGGTGACCATTGCGCTGGCCCTGATGGTATGGCTGGTGCTCTCTCCACAGATGATGGGTGATCTGAGTACCGGCGATATGGCTGCCTTTATCATTGCAGCGGGAACACTTTCCACGCCGATTAGACAGCTTACACAGGTAAATGCGGCTATCCAGCGTGGCCTGGCTGCAGCCAGTTCAATCTTTGAACTGCTGGACGAAGATGCCGAATTCAATGACGGTACTTATGAAACGCCTCGTGTAAAAGGTAAAGTCACCTTTAAAAATCTGAGTTTTCGTTATCATCCAGACAGCCCCGACGTGCTGCACAACATTAATTTTGAAGTCAGTCCCGGTCAGACGATTGCGATAGTTGGCAAATCCGGTAGTGGCAAATCGACGCTGGTTAATCTCATCCCACGCTTCTATGAGCCCAGCCAGGGTCAGATTCTGATCGACGATGTTGCCAATACAGATTTCACACTGAATAACCTGCGTCAGCAAATTGCGCTGGTTAGCCAGCAGGTGATCCTCTTTAACTCCTCGATCAGGGATAATATTGCCTATGGAGAGCTGGCCGGTAAAAGTGAAGCAGACATTAAAACCGCCCTCAGGAATGCTCATGCAATGGAGTTTATCGAGCAGTTACCCGAGGGGCTGGAAACCAAAGTAGGGGATGATGCTACCTTGCTCTCAGGTGGACAGCGTCAACGTCTGGCGATTGCCAGGGCTCTCCTGAAAGACGCACCCATCCTGATACTGGATGAAGCGACTTCGGCACTCGACAGTGAATCCGAACAACATATACAAGCTGCACTGGAAACCCTGATTCAGGGACGAACCACCTTTGTGATTGCGCATCGGCTGTCCACCATCGAAAACGCCGATCTGATTCTGGTAATGCGCGAAGGCGAAATTGTAGAGAGCGGCAAGCATCAGGAATTACTTGCACTTAATCAACATTATGCAAAACTGCATAAGAAACAATTTGCCGAAACATGAAAAAAATTGTCGATACCTGGTATAGCGATTCCGCCATAGCCTGGTTAAAACCGGCAAGCTTTTTATTTTCCTGCCTCAGCAATTTTCGTCGCAGACTTTATAAAAGCGGCCGCAAAAAAATCTATCGCGCCAGTGTGCCCCTGATTGTGGTTGGCAATATCAATGTTGGCGGCACCGGCAAAACACCCCTGATTGTTTACCTGGTGAGACAGCTGCAAAGAGCCGGTTACCGACCCGGAGTTGTCAGCCGCGGTTATGGTTCCAGAGCACCTGAATATCCCTTTCATGTGAAAGCCGATTCCCCGGTACAGCACAGTGGTGATGAAGCCTTATTAATTGCACGCAATACTGGCTGCCCGGTTGTTATCGATGCGAATCGCGTGGAGGCAGTTAAAAGCCTCGAACAACATTATGACTGCAATGTGATTCTCAGTGATGATGGCATGCAGCACTATGCCATGGCCCGTGATATAGAAATTGCCGTAGTAGATGGTCGCCGAGGCTTTGGAAATGGCCAATTATTGCCGGCAGGGCCACTCAGGGAAAAGCCCGAGCGCCTCGATGAAGTTGACTACATTATTTACAACGGATCCAGCAGTTTAACTTTTCAAAAACCGTCCTACATGATGACCCTGAAACCCCGCCACCTTTGCCATATTCAAAGCGGAGAAATGTTTGCCATTACGGATATCGCCAATGAAATGGCACTTTCCAGAATTGAAAAAGTCAGGGAAGGTAATGATCACGATGATACTGAGCAAACCGTACCCAACAGCAGTCGGTCTTTAAGCGATACTCAAGGACAAGGACTGGAACATCCTGCCGAGCGGACTGCAATGATCGATAACAACAATAAGAATTTCAAGGTCAGACACAAAGTTCATGCTATTGCCGGCATCGGAAACCCGGAACGTTTTTTCAGCTCTCTTTGTGACTGTGGTTTTGATATTATTACCCACGTTTTTGCCGATCATCACGTTTACACACTTGATGACATTAGCTTCGATGATGACTATGAAGTGGTGATGACCGAAAAGGACGCCGTAAAATGTTCGGTATTCGCGCGAAAAATCGACTGGTACCTGAGTGTTGATGCCATTATTGCTGAAGCATTTATCGGCAGTTTGCTGAGCAAATTAAAAAGCTTCAGCATTTGATCGAGTGACACAAATATAAATTACTTACGCTTATAAGCGTTCATTATTTCAACGACAACATATAATCCACTAACTTTTCTGATTCAAAGCATACATTATGGATAAAAAATTACTCGCGATACTTGCCTGCCCAATCTGCAAGGGCCCAATCCATTACAAGCAGGAGCAGCAGGAGCTAATCTGTTACGCCGATGCGCTGGCTTTCCCCATTCGTGATGAGATTCCCGTCATGCTGGAAAGTGAAGCAAGAACCATCAGCTCCGAGGAAAAAGAAAAAAGGCCCCGATAATGTCTTTTATTGTTGTTATTCCTGCTCGTTATCAATCGACACGACTGCCTGGCAAAATGCTGCTGCAGATTGCCGGCAAACCCATGATTCAACATGTTGTTGAACGCGCCCGACAAAGTGCCGCTAATGCTGTCTATGTCGCCACTGATAATGAAGACATCAAAACTGCCTGCGAAGCTGTTGGCGTCAAGGTCTGCATGACAGATGCAGCACATGCCTCTGGCAGCGACCGTATAGAAGAAGTCACTCGCATTCTTAAACTACAGGATGAAGATATAGTGGTAAATGTACAGGGTGATGAACCCCTGATTCCACCGGCTGTCATCAATCAGGTCGCCGAAAATTTACGGACCCAGACTCAAGCCGGGCTGTGCAGCCTCTACAATATCATCAGCAATTCGACAGAAATTAACGATCCCAATGCCGTTAAGGTAGTGACCGATAATCAAGGTATGGCCTTGTATTTCTCGCGCGCGGCAATTCCATTCGACCGTGATAAAAATGCCGAAATTATTTATAAAAGGCATGTCGGCTTATACGCCTACAAAGTCAAGACCCTGCACAGTTTTGTCAGCTGGCCGCAGAGCAGGCTAGAGCAGGCTGAAAAACTTGAGCAATTACGATTCATGGAGAACGGCATAAAAATACACATGGCACAGTGTTGCGAAAACATTCCGCCGGGTATTGATACCGAGGCCGATCTAAAACACATCAGAGAACTACTGGAGCAACAATGAAAGCAGAACCCATCAAAGTGCTCATGGTTTGCCTGGGTAATATTTGCCGCTCTCCAACGGCTGAAGTGGTCTTTAAAAATGAAGTCAGCAAGCGTCAGCTTGAACACTTGTTTGACATCGATTCGGCCGGCACCGGCACCTGGCATATTGGCGAGCAACCTGATCACAGAGCACGTCAGGCAGCTGCCAAGCGTCAACTGAACCTTGACCCCTTGCAGGCGCGAACGGTTTCAGTCGATGACTTCCATAGCTTCGATTATATTTTTGCCATGGATAACGCCAACCTGAATGACTTACAGGCCATGCAACCGGCAAATGCCAAAGCACAGACCTTGCTGTTTCTGACCTGGCCCGACAAAGAAAGCGGGCAGGATGGCTATCATGAAGTTCCCGACCCCTATTATTCCGGCCCGGAAGGTTTTGAACTGGTGCTCGATCTGGTTGAAGCAGCCAGCAGGGATATTCTGGATCATCTGTCAGAACTGCATAAGCTAAGCTGAATATTTATGCTGATTCAGGATGACTTTAATCTTAAACACTTTAATACCTTCCACGTCTCGGCACATGCCCGATACTTTGCCCACGTCACCTCTCGTTCTGAGTTAACAGAAGCCCTGACCTTCAGTAAACGGCAGCAAATTCCCTTTATGCTGATCGGGCAGGGCAGTAATCTCCTGTTCAAAGCAGATTACCCAGGCCTTATTATTGAGCTGAATATCAAGGGTATAGAACTGCTGCGCGAAGATCAGAACTACTATTACGTGCGGGCACAGTGCGGAGAAAACTGGCATGCTTTTGTTCAATATTGTTTGCAGAATAACTGGTATGGACTGGAAAATCTGAGCCTGATACCTGGCACCGTAGGTGCAGCTCCGGTGCAGAATATCGGTGCTTATGGCGTGGAAATTTCAGAACGACTGCATGAACTGGAAGCACTGGAAATAGCGACCGGAAAGCTGCTCAACTTCAGCACCAAGCAATGCCAGCTTGCCTATCGTCATTCAATCTTTAAAGCCGAATTAAAAGACCAGTTTATTATTACCAGTGTCACCTTCAGATTACTAAAAAAAGTCAGCCTTAATCTGAGCTACCCCTCCTTACAGGAAGCCTTGAAAGGAATTGATAGGCGACAACTGACACCACAGATGGTCAGTGACGCCGTGTGTGAAATACGCCAATCCAAATTGCCTGATCCCGGCGTGATCGGCAATGCCGGCAGTTTTTTCTGGAACCCGATAGTCTCGGATGAGGAGCTCAAAGGCCTGCGGGATGCATACCCCGACATAGTCGCTTACCCCTATCAGAAGCAGCATAAAATTGCTGCCGCCTGGCTGATCGACAAGGCCGGCTGGAAAGGTTACCGGGAAGGCGATGTTGGTGTACACAAGGATCATGCGCTGGTTCTGGTCAATTATGGGCAGGCCAGCGGTGCGGAACTGTTTAATTTATCTGAACGTATACAAGCATCTGTTGCTGAAAAATTCGGTATCGAGTTACAGGCGGAAGTACGAATTATTTAAATGCAGAGCATTACTTTACTCGCCCAGCCTTACGTTAGAATATAGGCATGAACGATCCGGCTTTCGATCACAAGACCTTTTTAAAACATGCCAGCACCCGCCCCGGCGTGTATCGCATGTATGATGCCGACAACAAGCTGCTCTATGTCGGCAAGGCCAAGAATCTCAAAAAGCGCATCAGCTCCTATTTTCGTGCTTCCGGGCTGGACAGCAAAACCATGTTGCTGGTTTCCAGAATTCACCATATTGAAAGCACACTGACCAATACCGAAACCGAAGCGCTGATTCTTGAACAAACCCTGATCAAGGAACGTAAACCACCCTTTAATATTCTGCTCAGGGACGACAAAAGCTACCCCTTTATTTTTCTTTCCGACAAGGATAAATATCCCCGTCTTGCCCTGCACCGGGGTGCCCGGAAAAAGCAGGGGCGTTATTTCGGGCCCTTTCCGGGTGCCGGCGCGGTCAGGGAAAGTTTAAACCTGCTCGAGAAAGTCTTTCATGTGCGTCAGTGTGAAGACGCCTTCTTTCGTAATCGCAGCCGGGCCTGTCTGCAATATCAGATCAAGCGCTGTTCAGGACCCTGTGTGGGCTTAATCAGTGCAGCCGATTATGCCGAAGATGTACGCCACTCGGTGATGTTTCTGGAGGGCAAAAACACCCAGATCGCCGATGAACTGCAGGAAAAAATGCAGGCGCTGTCAGCCGCACATGAATTTGAAAAAGCCGCACGTATACGTGACCAGATTCGTGATATGCGGGTAGTGCAGGAACGTCAGTATGTATCAGGCGAGAAGGGGGATGTGGATGTGATTGCCATGTGTTCTGATGCCGGTGTTGTCTCCATACAGGTCATTTTCATCCGCGACGGCCGCGTACTCGGCAACAAGAACTATTACCCGAAGTTTGTACTGGAAACAACCCCCGCCAGCATCATGCATGCCTTTATCGCACAGTTTTATATCCAGGAGCAGGGCTTGCACAGCATCCCGCGTGAAATCATCGTCAGCGATGAGGCCGAAGAGTCTAAAGCGCTGGAAACGGCACTGGAATATTGTGCCCAGCACAAGGTGGATATCAAACATAAGGTTCGACAGCATCGTCATAAATGGCTGCAACTGGCACAAACCAATGCCCAGCATGGCCTGTTAAGCAAACTCAACAGCAAGCAAAGCATGCAGGCTCGCTTCACTGCGCTGCAGGATGCCCTCAAGAGTGAAAAACTGCCGACCCGGCTGGAATGTTTCGATATCAGCCACAGTGCCGGGGAAGCAACCGTTGCTTCCTGTGTGGTCTTTGATCAGAACGGGCCATTGAAAAGCGATTACCGGCGTTTCAATATCGATAACATTACCCCAGGCGATGATTATGCCGCCATGGAACAGGCGCTGAAACGCCGTTATATCCGTCTGAAGAAAGGCGAAGCGAGACTGCCTGACATTCTGCTTATTGACGGCGGCAAGGGACAGCTTACCCAGGCCGAGGCCGTCATGCAGGAACTGGATATTCAGGGCGTACAGTTGATTGGCATCGCCAAGGGCATCAGCCGCAAGGCAGGGCAGGAGACCCTGTTTTTTGGCGGTACCCGCAAGGAGCTGGTGCTGGAAGCCGAATCACCGGCCCTGCATCTCCTGCAGCATATCCGTGATGAAGCACATCGCTTTGCCATTACAGCCCACCGTCAACGACGCGGTAAAAAACGTACGCAAAGCTTTCTCGATGAAATACCCGGCATCGGCGCCAAGAAGCGCCGCGAGCTGATTAATCATTTCGGCGGCCAGCAGGAAATCAAGCGTGCCAGTATCGAAGATTTACAACGTGTACCGGGAATCAGTAAAGCACTGGCTGAATCACTGTATGACACTATTCATACATAGAAGGTGTAGAATAGGCCTATGACACTAGCAACCTTTTTTACCTTTCTGCGCGTACTGGCCATACCGGTATTTATCGCCATCTATTATTCATCGATACCCGGGAGCCACCTGATAGCCTCTGCTATTTTCATTCTGGCCTGTATTACCGACTGGCTGGATGGCTATCTGGCCCGCAAAATGAATCAATGCTCCAAATTTGGTGCCTTCCTTGACCCTGTAGCCGACAAGCTGCTGGTCACTGTTACGCTGGTAATGCTGGCAGCCAATTACACCAGCCCCTGGTTTGTTGCTCCCGCCGCCATCATGGTCGCCCGCGAAATTCTGATCTCGGCGCTGCGTGAATGGATGAGCGGTCAGAATCAGCGCGACGCGGTAGCAGTAGGATATGTCGGCAAGGTTAAAACCACCACCCAGATGCTGGCCATTATTGTCTTGCTGGCGGCAGGGCCCGGTACCGGGCTTTATGCCTGGCTGGTCATGCTGGGCTATGTGTTGATTTATATTGCTGCCATGCTGACTTTATGGTCCATGTTCGGCTATCTTAAAAGTGCCTGGCCCATGCTCAGAAGAGACCTTAAACAAAAAGCGCCCTAGGCCTCTGCAAACCAATCATTACTTGACTTCGCAGGTGATCTGATTAGAATAGCGTCCTCTTTGAAGCCCTGCTTCTGTAGCAGGCTCACAAAGCCAAAGAGCCTGAAATATTGGAACTCTGGCTGGGGACACAAGTGAGTAAAATCACTGCCCCAAGCAAGGATAATGGCAATAGCGCGGGAATAGCTCAGCTGGTAGAGCACGACCTTGCCAAGGTCGGGGTCGCGAGTTCGAATCTCGTTTCCCGCTCCATTTTGCCCTTATTAGAAGTAGTCAAAGTCCCTTACAAGGCTGGATGGCAGAGTGGTTATGCAGCGGACTGCAACTCCGTTAACGCCGGTTCGATTCCGACTCCAGCCTCCAACTTAAGGACCTCGACTACTGCCCACCCTCCAGCCCGGGTGGCGAAATTGGTAGACGCAAGGGACTTAAAATCCCTCGGAGGCAACTCCGTGCCGGTTCAAGTCCGGCCCCGGGCACCATTAAAAACTATTGCATCCAAGCACCAGCTATTTCATCTGCAAGTTATAATAAATATCTGTTTCTGTACAAAGATAACATTAAGCAAAACAAGTTTTACTGTTCATAATTTTAAATTATGTTACTGGAAACAGTAGTTGCAAAAGCGTGGAACAAAGAGCAAGTTGCTTTTTCAAAAAGAGTTGCAGACTTTCCCCCAGAAGAATTACAGTCAACCAGTCATATGCTTACACAAGATTTATTGTAGATATCGGTGATCATTTGCCAAAGCATGATTATTTTGAAATATTTGCTTTTATTAAAAAAAAGCAAATCAAGCTCTAAAGTATTTTATTTCAACAATTTCATTATGTAAGGATTTATAGATGAAAGCATCCAGTATTAAAATATTTTTAACTAATGGCAGGCAGCATACTTTCAATCCACAAAGTGCACATGAATTACAGAAAATTGAGCAAGAAATAAAAAGTAAAAGGCTTTTCCAGAAAAGTGTTTCGCTATTTGCAACTGATCAATATCTGGTTCACATACAAACAAAAGCAATAGAAATGATTCATTGTCTGGATTCGGAATCAATACAGAATACACCGCTCCAGAATGAAGAAGATATTGTCGAAATTACAAAAGAAGACCTTATTAAACAATATATGGAATTACCCGAAGAAGAGAAGTATTCATCTCGACAAAAAACACCTGGCGAGTTCATGACGACTTTTCTTGAAATTCATACACAAGGTAACAGAGAAATCTTTTTAAGGCTTCACACTCAAAAAAGAAAGAGCCAGGAAGGTCGTGAATTTATAACACACTTATTTGAGCAATCTGCAATGGAATTTCGCTTGCAGTCGGGTGGATTTGGCATACTAAAACCTTCAGCCATTACAGCACAATTTACTTACCCCGGTCCAAGCGCAGACGTATTGCCGGTGGATACCTTTTTAATTAAATGATCTCAGTCTGAATTGATGCGGAAAAAATTAAACTATTGTAAAAATAGATATTCTGAACCACTGATATTACACTCCAAGCTCAACCAACTCACTTAGGTACAACAATGCGATCAACCAGATTAATAAGTAGCCTGATTTTATTTGGAGCACTTGGCTCCACTAGTATATTTGCCCAGCAGGGCAGCGATGAACCCATGTCTGTTTTTATTACCAGTGTTGGTTCCGGCAATGGTGCTGATCTTGGCGGACTGGCGGGTGCCGATGCTCATTGTCAGGCGCTGGCAACGGCAGTAGGACGTGGTGATGTTACCTGGCATGCTTACTTAAGCACGCAAGGCCCGAATGCGGTGAACGCCAGAGATCGTATTGGCAATGGCCCCTGGTATGGGCAGGCCGGTCACAGAGTTGCAGAAAACCTGGCGCATCTGCATGGTGACACCATCGAACTGGCGCGTACCGGCAATGCCATGAACCCTTTCCATGTACGTACTGAAAAAGGTGAGTTTGTTGCTGGTGTGATGTCTGAAGGCCCGAATGCGCATGATATTCTGACTGGTTCTACAGCCGATGGTCGCGCTTATGCTGATGCTGCCGATCATACTTGTTCAAACTGGACCAGCAGTGCAGACGGAGAGGGTAGTGCCCAACTTGGTCACCATGACCGTATTGGTGGTAATTCTTCTTCCTGGAATTCTGATCACCCCAGCGCGGGTTGCAGTCAGCCCAATCTGGTCAGAACCGGCGGCGCAGGATTGTTTTATTGTTTCGCGATTGATTAGATCACGATCTTAATGGACTCAGCTTTGGGTGTAAGATCTGTTTGCACCCAAAGTTGCTTTTAACGACTGCTGGGCGGAGCCTGCTGACAACCTTCTGCCTCATTGACACAACTGATATCCTTTACTTCCCGGCCTTCGATAATAGCTTTTACCCAGTCTACAAAACGTACCCCTTCGACCTGATAGTCATAGAAATTATCACTGCGCAGAATGGTATGTACCTGCCCACCGGCCGTATAACTGTAGAAAGTATCTACTTCACTTTCGATTTTCTGATAGTTGTTTAAGAGTCGTTGGGTCAGGTCAAAATCCTTTGGATCGTCACCCAGGAGCTCGGTAAACATCTCCTGCACTTCATCTTCTGCGGCATTGTATTGCGCCATGGTCAGGTTGCTATTGTGGTGCTCACTGGCGATATAAAAATCTTCGAAACTTAGATTGTCATTATTCTTGCCTTTGTATTCCGGCCAGGCAGGCAGGATGCTTTCCGTGTTCCAGGCCTTATAGACAAGCGGCAGACTGGGTGATGCATAGGCTCCCGCACCATCGGCAATCAGGGTCACCGGGATATCCGGATAATGCTCAGCAACAAAGCCTGCATAAAAAGATGAGCCAATTGCACCAGCGCTGCTACCGGCGACAACAATCCTCTCCGGGCTCGTAAATTGCTCATAAATCCAGTCAAGAGTATCAATGCTGTTTTGATAACCACTATGATGAGTTGTGAGTTGGATGTGCTGACCTTCGGTATTGTTATAACTGTAGTTATGCTCGCCACCACCAATAAATACATCGCCTGTACAGTAGGGAATAAACAGCATGTTGTAGTCTGCAAAAGGGTTTTCAGGATTATCGAAACTGAATATGCCTTGATCATTAGCCGGATTATTTTCCGGCATATCTGCGAAAGGGGAATGAACAAAGGGTTCACTGCTCAGGTCGCAGGCCTCACCGGTCCAGCAGGCTCCGCCGCCATTAAAAAAGATCAGCAGGGAGTCGGCTGTCGATAGAGTGCGACTGTAAAACTGGAAGGGCGTTCCTGATGAGCAGACCCCATCGGTACTGATAGTTTGCCAGTTAGCGTCGGTACTAAGGAGCTCAGCATCCCGGGAAAGTATGCTGACATCGACAACAGATTGAGCATTAACTGCCGTTGTAAAAAAAAGCGCGATATAGAATACTGCGTTTTTCATAGAGTTGCCCACCTTGGCTATTGCAGGAAATATCAAATACAAATTCAGTTCTCAAATAAATTAATACGACCCAGTAAAGTGCCTGCATACTTTACAAGGCAGACCCTTGTAAATTTAGTTAGAATTACACTTACCTTATGATTCAATACGATACCAATACTTATTATTCATTAGCCATAATAAATTTTTATAGCTAATTGGAGTTCTTAACACAGGAGAAAACCATCAACATGGTTACTTACAGCAATAGCTTACTTCCTCGCATACAGGTCATAGTGCATGAAAAACGTTTAATTAAAAAGGCACTTGCCTGCAGTTTTTTGATACTTGCACAAGGTTCATTTGCTGTTAACGGCCTGGATACCGATGAATACATGCGATGTGGTGAAGTTGATGAAATGGCTTTTGGTTCGCTGTTTTTTCTCAATGCCAATACCGGCAGGGCCTATCAGCATCATCTGTGGCGAGACCCGGCTGCTTTAGGCGGTATGGAGGCCTTATTGGGTCAGGAATACGAAAGTTTCGATCCCTTCTTTGAGTACATGACTACTGATGCATTGAATTACAGCTTTATGGCCAATCCTGCTGAAATCAATATCGGATATTTGGCCGACCCAGATGACGAATTCTATAATCCACTGAAAGTGAATTATCAGATTGACCGTACCAGCGGACAGTACCTCTGGACATCGGCTGCTCCGGAGTTTGCTGGCGAAGAGGACAGGGGTTCCTGCGAATCTGTGACGCCGGGTTTTTATCGGGATATGCTGGAAGACTGGTATAAACTGGCAAACGAACAGGAACCTGAAAAATTATTTGAACTATAAACATTTCAATCATTATTTTATTTAAATGCTTTATTGAATTTTTTCATCCTCACAATTTTTTAAACTCACATTCGAGAAAGGAAATTTCATGACTGAAGAAACTGCATACGTCCCACCCAAGGTCTGGGAATGGGATTCCGAAAATGGTGGCGCTTTTGCCAGCATTAATCGGCCAACTGCCGGGGCCACCCATGAGAAAAAACTGGCGCAAGGTAAACACCCGCTACAGCTTTATTCGCTGGCAACACCTAATGGTGTAAAAGTCACAGTTATGCTGGAAGAATTACTTGCCCTCGGTCACAGTGGTGCAGAATACGATGCCTATCCGATTGATATCAGCAAAGGCGAACAATTCGGTAGTGATTTTGTGGCGATAAATCCAAATTCAAAAATACCGGCTCTGATGGATCACAGCACCAGCCCGGCAACCCGTGTATTTGAATCAGGTTCCATTCTTTTATATCTGGCCGAAAAATTTAATGCACTTATTCCGGCTGATCCGGCTAAACGTACCGAGTGTCTGAACTGGTTATTCTGGCAGATGGGCAGTGCCCCTTATCTGGGGGGCGGCTTTGGGCATTTTTATGCTTATGCACCGGTAAAAATCAAATATTGTATTGATCGTTTCGCTATGGAAGTAAAACGTCAGCTGGATGTTCTTGATCGGCAGTTAGCGGACAATACTTATATCTGCGGTGATGAATACAGCATTGCCGATATTGCAATCTGGCCCTGGTATGGCGCAGTGGTTTCTAATGAAGCTTATGGTGCCGCAGAGTTTCTTGGTACAGATGTTTACACCCATCTAAACCGATGGACGAAGGAAATTGCCAAACGTGAAGCCGTCATTCGCGGGCGTAAAGTCAATCGTGTTTTTGGCCCGGCAGAAGATCAACTGCATGAACGTCATGATGCCGGGGACTTCGATACCAAAACGCAGGACAAGTTAAACCCGAACCCTTCCTGAAAATTTTCTTGCAGGCTTAATCTATGAAAAGGTTGCTATTCTTTTTTGCTCTGATAATAGTCTCCCTGCTGGCTGTTTCACAGCAGGATCAGCAAAGGGAATTACCCCTGACTGAAGAAGCTGAAAGTTTATTTACCCAGGCCATCGTGCTTAGTGATTTTGCCAGCCAGAACTGTGAAAATGTCAGCGCCAATACGCCACTGATTCAGACTGCCATTTTAGCCATCAAAGACGGTCATTATCAGCTGGAAGCATATAATGTTGCGCTGATTCCCAATCATGCACTGCTGCATAAATATTATGTGCGCACTTTCGAACCGCCGGCACTTATCGAATTTCAGGTACTAAGCAAGGACGGTCTTTGTGATCAGTTTTCCTTCAACCTGATCGTCGAAGCAAGCGAAGAATAAATAGCGCTTAGTTCTTTGCCGCTTTTTAAAGGTCTATCTTGTCACCCATGTAGGGAATCTCAGTAGTAATCTGATGATCATGGCTGAGCTTGTCAGATAATGCCTGTAAGGCTTTTTCTTCACCATGTATCAATATGATTCGAGGCTTGCCTTTAATGTGTTGCAGCCAGTTGATCAAGTCTGTCTGCCCGGCATGTGCTGAAAAACCACCCAGCGTTTCGATGCGGGCTTTTACCTGCACCTCTTGTTTAAAAAGCCTGATTGTCTTTATACCATCAACCAGCAAGCGACCAAGTGTCCCAATTGCCTGAAAGCCGGTAAAAATTATCGTATTGCGTTTGTTGGAAAGCCCAAATTTAAAATGATGACGGATACGCCCCCCCGTGCACATACCGCTTCCTGCAATAATAATAGCGCCTGATTTTATCCGGCTGATCGCCTGTGATTCTTCCACGCTGGGTGTGTACTCCAGTTGCGGTAAAAAGCCCTGCAAGGTGCCATGGTTTGCTATTCGAAGTTTTTCCACATCTTTCTCATCCAGCAACTGCATGCAATCTTCATAAGCGCCTGTGACTTCAATTGCCATAGGACTATCCAGATATATATTCCAGGGATCCAGCTTTCCTTCATGATACAGACAGCCCAGATGGAACAGTATTTCCTGTGTACGCCCGACCGCAAAAGCAGGGATCATGACATTGCCGTTTTTTTTCCAGGTTTCTTTGAGAATCTGCACCAACTGCTCAAGGGTGCCGTTCATATCCCGATGATTACGATTGCCATAGGTACCTTCCATCAACACCACATCCGCTGAGTCAATCAGCGCAGGGTTTTTCATCAGCACGGAATTCTTGTTGCCCAGATCGCCGGAAAAGATCAGTTTTTTTGCAGAGGACTGTTCTTTTAAATTTATTTCGACAATGGCCGAACCCAGAATATGTCCGGCATCATGGAAAATCAGACGGCAGTCTTTATGTATAGGCAGTGCATCCTTATACCTTGTCCCTTTACACAGGCTAAGTGCTGTTTCGACATCCTCTTTCGAATAGGCTGGTTCCACAATTTCCTCATTACGCTTGCGGCGCTGCTTGTTATCATGTTCCAGATCCCATAAATACAGATTCAGGGAATCGTTCAGCATGATCGGCAATAATTTCTGAGTGCCCGTAGTGCAGTATATCGGTCCTTTAAAGCCCTGATGCACGAGTACGGGGATTAATCCGCTATGATCCAGGTGTGCATGGGTCAGTATCACAGCGTCGATGGAAGAGGGCTCAAATGCAAAGGTTTCACTTTGCATACGATCGACTATGTCTTCTCCCTGATGCATTCCGCAATCAACAAGAATGCGGTACATATCTGTCGTTTCAAGTAAATAACAGGAGCCGGTCACTTGTCGTGCAGCGCCATGAAAAGTCAAAGTAGCCATGTGAGATTCTTTAGTGTTGTGGAGTCATTCAGCTTATAGATTTTCTGAAACGAATTAAAGCTGACTGTAGCGAATACAAAAAATTGCCCCTTGCCTGGTTTCCAGTCGAGGCTGGCATATTACCAGCCCGCGGCGCAAGGGCTCCGTCAAATTTGCAGCAAAAGTGCATTTTTCATGCTCTCCGGGGCGGAGTCTTGTTAATGCATAACCAATAGATAATAATCATTTGCAGCTATGCCTTTTAAATTTAACACCATTAAAATAACAACATCAGAAGGATACTCTAAGTGAAAAGCAAATTCCTGAAAAAACTGGCTCTGGCAAGTGCAATCGGCCTTGTTGCAACGACCGCACAGGCACATTTTAAATTGATTGAGCCTGCTTCCTGGATAGAAGAAGACGACCGGGGTGACCCTCAGAAACTGGTTCCCTGTGGCGGCACATTGGCCGATGGCGGCACCCGGACCGGCGCAGTTACAGAGGTTACTGGCGGACAAATGCTGCGTATTGCGATTGAAGAAACGATTTATCACCCCGGACATTACCGGATAGCGCTAAGCCCGCGTATGAATATGTTACCCGCAGACCCAGCGCCACTGTCTATGGTGGACACCGATCGTGGCCCACGCTCCGGACGTTTCCCGATAGCTGAAAATCCACAGGCTCCAGTCCTGGTCGACGGACTTTGGGAAAACTATGAACGCCGTACCGGCCCCATAGATACCGAAATACGTATCCCTAACATTGACTGCGAAGGCTGTGTGCTTCAGATCGTGCAGTTTATGGCGGAGCATCCAGGACATCGCGAAGGCGGATTCAGCTATCATCATTGCTCCATGCTGAATATCACTTCTGATTCATCCATACCGGCTGATAGCGGCTGGTAGTGTGATCTAATTGCCGCTGGAGCCCAGCTCTGGTGGCAATTAAAGAATAATAAAAATCCAGGCTGTGCTTAAACAAACAGCTACAAGTTAGGGGTAAAACTCATGACTACTAATCAGTGCATCGGAGCGAAACTGGCTTTGGTGCTTGTTATTTTATCCGCCGCGGTCCCTGCACAGGCGCAAATGGATGTTTCAGGCGAGTGGGCAGCTGTCTTCCATGAAGACAGCGATGAACGCCGACCTGGCCCGGAAATGGTTGAATACCAGGGAATTCCGATAACTGAAGCCGCCAGGCGCCGCGCCCTCAGCTGGAGCCCCTCCTTATTGACCCTGCCTGAGCACCAGTGCAAACCACATCCTTCGGATTATGGCAGTCGTGGCCCCAGTAATATGCGCATCTGGAAAGAAATCGACTCCGAATCCCAGCAATTGATTGCCTACCACACCCGTATTCGCTGGCAGGCACCCGAACGCACCATCTGGATGGATGGTCGCGAACATCCACCGGAATATGCTGCTCATACCTGGCAGGGGTTTTCGACCGGTCATTGGGAAGGTGATGTTCTGGTGGTTCGTACAACCCATCTCAAGCAAGGCTGGACGCGCCGCAACGGTGTTGCACGCAGCGACCTGTCAGAGTACACCGAACACTTTTTCCGACATGGCGACTACATGACCCAGGTGGTTATCGTTGATGATCCGGTTTATCTGACCGAGCCCTTTATTCGAACCAACAACTGGAAAATTGACCTGTTTCAGCAAATTCCTCCCTACTTGTGTGACATCGTGACAGAAATCGACAGACCTCAGGGTGAAGTGCCGCATTTTCTGCCCGGACAGAATCCTTTTCTGAGTGAGCATGCCGAGCGCTACAACCTGCCCATGGAGGGCGTACTGGGTGGTGCAGAAACGATGTATCCGTCCTTTATCGAATAAAAATGTAAATGGCCAAGCTCATCTTCCACGCGGTCCATTACTGGAGTTTGTATATGTGTTCTATCTTTAAAAAAATCCACGCTGTAAGCGGGCTTATTCTGTGCTGCTGCGCGTTGCTGTCTTCGTCTTTCAGTCTGGCGCAGCAGAATTTTGATGATGTTGAAATCAAGGTACTGCATGTGCGGGGCAATATTTATATGCTGGTAGGAGCGGGTGGCAACATCACTCTGCAAGCTGGCGAACAGGGGGTACTCATTGTTGACACCATGTTTGCCCCCTTAAGCGACAAGATTTATGCCGCCATTCGTAGTATTAGTGACAAGCCGATCACCTATATTATTAACACGCATGCACATGGTGATCATATCGGCGGTAATGCAAATCTGTCCCAGATGGGTAGCAACATCGCCGGCGGTAATACCATAGCTCTGTTTGCAGGTACCGGAAACCAGGCCAAGGTTGTGGCGCATGAAAATGTCATCAACAATATACTTGGTCAGGAGGAACCGATTGATATAGAAGGTTGGCCGACTGACACCTATTTTGTGGCTGAGAAAGATATTTTTTTTAACGGTGAAGCCATCATTATTTCGCATCAGCCGAATGCCCACACCGATGGTGACAGTTTTATCTTCTTCCGGCGTTCAGATGTCATCAGTACCGGCGATATTTTTAACACCACTGGCTACCCCTATATTGATGTTGCCAGCGGCGGCTCCCTGCAGGGTATTCTGAACGGCCTGAACAATCTGCTGGATATGGCCGTACCCGCAGACAGACAGGAAGGAGGCACCATGATTATTCCTGGTCACGGCAGACTCACCGATGAAGCCGATGTGCTGGATTACCGGGATATGCTGACCATTATTCGCGATCGCATAGCCTATCGTATTGATCAGGGCGACAATCTGGCGCAGGTTAAAGCTACCCAGCCCAGCTTTGATTATGATGATCGTTATGGTTCTGATAGTGGCTTCTGGACCACGGATATGTTTATCGAAACAATCTACAACGAACTCAGTACACAATGAAAAAGTTTACCTGTTAAGAAGACAGCTTAAGCCTAATAGACGAAAAGAACAGAAAAGAGAATGCTTATGAAATTACTGAATTTGATCAAGTCGATCACAGTACTGGGACTGGTTTTGAGTGGCTCAGCCCTGGCTCAGGATGAAATGCAGTCTCCACGTGCAGCGGCACCCATTGATCTGAGTGGTTACTGGACTACGGTTATTACTGAAGACTGGCGCTGGCGTATGGTCACTCCGCCAAAAAGCGATTACGTGAGTCTGCCGCTGAACGATGAAGGCCGCCGTGTCGGCGACTTATGGGATCCGCAGCGTGACGCTGATTCCTGCAAGGCTTATGGTGCTGGCAATGTGATGCGCATGCCGATTCGCGTCAATATCAGCTGGGAAGATGACAATACCCTGCGACTGGATACTGATCACGGCATGCAAACAAGACGCTTTCATTTCAACGCTTCAGAAGCCATGTCCTCGGGACGCTCATTACAGGGTGACTCGGTAGCCAGCTGGGAAGGAGCCAGCCTGAAAGTCGTGACCCGCAATCTTAGCGCCGGCTACATCAGAAGAAATGGTGCTCCCTACAGTGAAAATGCAGTCGTTACAGAATATTTCAACCGGCACAATGCCTATGGTGAAGAGTGGTTTACCGTTTCGGTGATTGTCGAGGATCCGCAGTATCTGAGCGAACCCTATTTCACCAGTTCCAGTTTTAAAGTTCTTGAGGATGACCGGGAATGGAATCCGCTAGCCTGTAATCAGGATTGATTATGAATATTCAGAGGATGCTAAAAATATGAAAAATATACACAAACAACTAGGCTTATGTTTCTTCAGTTTTATGCTCCTCGATAGCGCCCTTGCTCAGCAGGATTTTTCATCTGTTGAAATACAGACAACGCCCATTAATGGCGGGTATTCTGTGTTATATGGTGCTGGAGGCAATATCGGAGTGTTTGTAGGCAGCGAAGGGATCATCCTAATCGACGACCAGTTTGCGCCATTAAGCGGACGTATCAATGAAGCTATAGATAGAATCAGCAATCTGGATATCAAATTTCTGATCAACACTCACTGGCACGGCGACCATACCGGCGGCAATGAAAACTTCGCCGCCGACGGTGCCGTCATTGTTGCTCATGAATATGTCCGCCGCCGCATGAGCATGGAAGTATTCCTGCCACTCTATAACAGTCGTACCCAGCCTTCGCCGATAAGTGCATTGCCAAGTGTCACTTTTTTGGAAGACATCAGCTTTCACTGGGATGGTGAAACCATCACCGCCATCCATGTACCCAATGCACATACCGATACGGATGCCTTCGTGCATTTTGCCAATGCCAATATTATCCACATGGGGGACCTGCTATGGACCAATAGCTATCCACGGATCGATGTCCAGTATGGTGGCGGCTCAGTGAATGGATATATTGCTGCTATCGGAAAAAGCCTGGAATTGGCAGATGAAAACACCCAGTTTATTTCCGGGCATGGACCGATTCCGGAGCAAGGACGACGCTATGTAGAGAATTATCTGCTTATGCTGCGCACCGTCAGAGACCGGGTAAACGGTATGATTGCAGACGGCATGAGTGAAATGGAAATTATCCGTGCCAGACCCACTAGTGAATTCGACTCGGAATGGGTGGATGAGTTTTCCTATATTGATGCTGACATGTTTACACGCATTATGTACATCAGTCTCAGTCAATAATTATCAAGAAAATAGGAGCTAGCTTGATGCAAAGCATAAACGTTAAAACAGGTGCCCTTGTTATCGGCCTTCTTATCCTGGTCCTGTCAGTTTTTATCCAGTCATCCCTTTCAAGCGCCCAGAATGCCGAAAGTGAGGCAAGCGCCAATAAACAGCTGTTATTGGATTTTTTTGCCTTTGAAGGAAGCGATATCGAACGCATGGAGCGTTTTCTGGCAGATGATTATGTACAGCACAACCCCAGATTCCTCGCCATGGACAAATTCACCGGCGCCAGCGGGGGCAGAGCCTGGGTTGAGGCTCGTATTGAAGCCAGATCTAGAGGCGGTATTCCTCTGGTTGATCTGGGCGGGATTCGTTTAAGAGATCCTGTCATTATGATGGCTGAAGGCGATCTGGTGACGGCCATCTATAAAGGTGAACTGGCTGACCCGGATAAGCCCGGTGAAACCTATGAAGCCTTTGCTTTTGAAACCTTTAGAGTACGTGACGGTAAGTTTACCGAGCATTGGGATCAGGTAAGCTTGAAAGAAGGCTGGATGAATGTTGAATAATAATTACAACTAGTTTACGAGGAGATTAAGACCATGGCATTTTCAAAAATAATAAAAACGCTAAGCTTATGTTGCCTCTTATTGTCGGCTTTACCGGCATGGGCACAGATGTCCGCACGCACAGTGCTTGAAGATGCTGCGGCTGCCATGGGTGGACTGGAGCGCATTAATAACGTCGATAGTCTGTTGATGACCGGTTTCAGTCAGACCCTGAATCAGGATGGCGGTTCAAGTCCCTCATCACATCCTAAGGCACCCAAGAAATGGGCGGCCCAAAATGGTGTTGAACGCTATTTTGATCTGGATGAGCTGAGCGCTTATCAGACGCATCGGCAGGGCTTTCTGTTTCCTTTTGCGCTGGCTTTTGGTCATGCCTGGGCTCCCAGCTCTCAGGTGCAGGAAGGTGTCAATGCCCTGAATCATCCGCTTACGGCTTTACGGGCAGCACTCCAGCGCGGTACAGAACTTGGTTCAGTCAGCATCGAAGACGATAACATTGTGGTCGAATTCACCATTTCCAGCGGAACGACACTTTGGCTGGGTATTAATCAGCTGAATAAAATTCCCGCATGGGTCCGATGGATGGGGCCGCACGCCAATCTGGGAGAAGTTACCTACACAACATGGTTTACTGGCTATGTTCCCTTTGACGGCATCAGGTTGCCATCGGGTTTTACTACTGAAATTGACTGGCGCGATAATGTGGTCAGCGTCTTTCATGTCGACTCCTATGAAATCGGCGTGGATCTGCCTGAATTTGAATCCGCGCCAGGCGGTTTTGGTGGCGGTGGCGAGCCGGAAGTTCAGGTCACACAGGTTGCCGACGGAGTCTGGGATCTGCGGGTCGGCTCAAACGGCGGGGCTGTAGTCGAATTCGAAGACCACCTGCTGATGTTCGAAGTCTATGGTAACGAAGCCAACTCTCTGGCGCGCATCGATACAGCCAATACCCTGGTGCCGGGCAAACAGGTCAGCGAAGTAATCCTCTCACATCATCATTTCGATCATTCGGGGGGGATTCGGGCAGCAGTCTCAAGAGGCCTGACCATCATCAGCAAACGCGAAAATGAAGGCATCTTGCGGGAAATGACGTCACGTCCCGCACCCAATTTCCCGGATGCGCTGGCGCGTAATCCTCAACCACTTAAATTCATGCCTGTCGACGAACATCTGGTACTTGAAGATGCCAGCAGAAGAGTGGATATTTATGAGGTAGTCGGTCATATGCATATGACGGATGCCGTATTTGCCTACATTCCTGAAGAACGCATCCTTATGCAGGGTGATATGTTCGATATAGGCTGGGACTGGCACTGGTGGGGCGGCAACTATATGGACAGCGTTGAGCACTTTGGTCTGGACCCGGTCACGGACATTCCTGTTCATGGACGGGTCAGCAGCCTTACTGAAGTCATTAGCAACATCAACAGCCAGGTCGCCGCAGCCAGAGAGTTTTGTGCGAGGGATCTGGCCATCGGGGTCTATATGGCAGGCTGCCCGGTCAAATATTCCAGAGATTAATGCTTAAATCACTTACCAAATGAGGTTCCAATGCTAAACAACAAACTTACCACGCTTAGTATTGCCTTTGCATTCAGCCTGACGGCTGGACTGGCACAGGCACAGGTATCCAATAACCCCTTTGCCTCGCCGATCGAGGCGCAGGCCAATATCGTTACAGTTGATGTTGCCGAATTCGCCACTTTACCAGACAGCGGTAATGAAGCAGCCCGCATGATGCAACTGGTGGATGAACCCGGTAGCAATCGAATCTTTGTGAATGATATGCGAGGCGAAATTTACAGCATCAGTTATGACGGTTCTTCAGTCACTGAATACATCGATATTAATGATTTCGATGTCGATGTCGCCTACGATCTTTTCCGTGAAGCCGGCATGCAGAATTTTGCTTTTCATCCGCAGTTCGGCCAAAGCGGGGCACCAGGCTACGGTAAGTTCTATACCTGGACCGACAGCAACAATACCAGCCCTATGCCGGACTACATGCCGACCGGAGCTTTGGACGATCATGATCTGGTCTTGCACGAATGGACGGCGCGCAACCCGATGAACGCAACTTATGATGGTGGAATGCCGCGAGAAGTCTTACGGGTTCAACAACCCTATCGTAATCATAACGGTGGCCAGATCGGCTTTAATACGCTGACGGCACCGGGCGCTGCCGACTATGGACTCCTCTATATCTCTATCGGTGATGGCGGCTCAGGTGGTGACCCTATGGGCATGGCGCAAAACCTTAACTCCATACTCGGTAAAGTATTGCGCATCGATCCGCTTGGTTCGAACAGCCTTAACGGTGAATACGGCATTCCTGCCAGTAACCCTTTCGCCAATGACGGAGACGACAATACCCTGGGAGAAATATATGCCTATGGTGTGCGTAATGCCCAGCATTTTGTGTGGGATTCTGCCAATGGCAATATGTTTCTCTCCGATATCGGCCAGAATATTGTTGAAAAAGTTACTTTAGTCACTGCCGGCGCCAATCTGGGCTGGAATACCTGGGAAGCCAGTTATCGCTTCAGTGACGGTACTATTAATCTGGACAACCCCCGCAGTGAAGCAGGAGTGACCTATCCCTTTGTTGAATGGGATCATACCGACCCTTTGTTACAGCCCAGAGCCGCCGCATCAGGACTTTTAGTATATCGTGATGGTCCTATAAGCCAGCTGAATAATCTGGTTTTATTTGCCGAATTACTGAGTGGTGAGATCTTTTATGTGCCTGCTGATAACTTGCCGAATGGCGGACAGGCAGCGATACGACGCGTCTTGCTGGATGACGGTAGCGGTCCGAAAAACATGCTGCAGTTAATACAGGCTAAAAACGAACAACAGGGCAGGGCTCTGGCAGTACGTGCAGATACACGAATCGATGCAGGACCTGAGCAACGTGTATTTATCCTTAATAAAGGCGATGGTGTAATCAGGGAATTACTGCCTTAAAGGCTTGGATTTCGCCAGCGGCAGAACTACTGAATTCTGCCCTGGCACTTCTGTTCAAATAGCTGTTCCAGTGTCGCAATGACGTAGTCTGCAAGAGGCTATTTAGAAATAAACGAGTGAATATAGCCTGGTAGACTGTTTCAGTTATTCAGCAATTCACTGGCATGAGTATCGAACCAATTTCCAAAAGATAGCAGTATAGGCCCCATATTTCTGGCGGCTTTGGTCAGGCTGTACTCGACTTTCGGCGGTACTTCCGCGTACACCTTGCGCTTTATCAAACCATCACGTTCAAGTTCTCGCAATTGCAGGGTCAGCATACGCTGCGTGACTTCGGGAATAGAACGTTGTAATTCCCCAAATCGTTGTGTTCCAAGACTCAGGCGATACAGAATCCTCGGCTTCCATTTGCCGCTGATCAATTTCAGGGCATTGTCGACCGGACAGGAGCTGAAAGGAGCTTCCCTGTCCTGTTCTGGTGTAACCGAGCTGATTTTTGCCATTGCCTTTGCCATAGTGACTCCACATATCTTGCTGTAAATCGTCTAAATCTACCATTAGATACATAAATGTACCTAGCCGACATAATTGTAGGTTCTTGTTTTAATATAAGCAACAGCTAAAATAGCTGGTATCGGGATTAACCCGAATCTTGGTTTTAATAAATTAAAGGAAATAGTTATGAAAATACTCGTCGTCGGTGGTTCCGGAATGATCGGCTCACGCATAGTTGCAGAAGCGGCTCAACGTGGACATCAGGTTATTGCAGGGGCACGTCATCCGGAAAAAATTGCTACAGGTCCTAATGTCAGCGCGGTACAAATCGACGCCACGGATGCAGCATCTATAGCTCAGGCTGCGCAAAGTGTAGACGCTATCGTTATGGCTGTCAGCCCTCGCAATGGTGGCGACCCGGTTGCCGAGGCAAATGCCGTAGGAACAGCGGCTATGGCCGCCGCTAAACAAACCGGGAAGCGACTGGTTTATGTCGGTGGTGCAGGCAGCCTGTTGTTACCTGATGGATCTCCTGTCGCCGAAACACTGCCCGATGAATATCGTGCAGAAGCTTTGGGTATGCGCGCGGTCCGTGACCAGCTGCTTAAAAGTGATCTGAACTGGACCGTACTTTGTCCCCCGGCCATGATCGCCCCGGGCGAGAAAAAAGGTGCTTACCGACTGGGAACGACATCTTTAATGTTTGACGACAAGGGAGAAAGTGCAATCAGTGCCGAAGATTATTCAGACGCACTGGTAAATGAGCTGGAAACAGCAGCCCACGCCCGAGCTCAATTCACACTTGCCTACTGATAACATATCCTGGTGCTTAGGGCTCATGCTTTGAGCCTCTGATCGGATTAAAAAACCCCGAATAAATTCGGGGTTTTTTAATCCATATTTCGCTAAAACTACATCGCATCCCGTAGCTCGACAAACACTTTGCCGGCATCGTAATTCGTCAGCCTTAGTCTGTTTTCATCATCAACACCAATCTCGGTGTCCAGCGAAGTTTTAAGTTGCCATCCGTCATTATTTCTATGGAGTTCCACTACAGTAAAGTCACTATTGCTCTGATTAACTTGCTTCCACATCAGCGGATTTTTAGTCTTTAGCCCCGGCGTCACTAACAAGACTTGCTGTTCACCATTTTGAGATTCCTGTCGCCAAGCATGATAAATAATGTATCCCGTAGACTCACTGGTCAAGAGATAGCCCTTGATGCTTAACTCCCGAAGCGCTTCTAAAAAATCCCGGGCATTCTGCGATTCAAGGTAATCATTATAGGCTGTCAGAACCTGCTCATGCTCTGCAGCTTCAGCCCAACGAAGCATTCTGACTTCAATTCCGGCATTGTCTGCATTCGTGCTTTCCGGGGTATTACCCTGTAAATGTTCAATAACTTCGACTGCATTAAGAGGATGATAAAAAAGCATTGCACTCATTAATATTAAATATCTTACAAACATAATTGGCTCCCATATTTGGCAAAATAATTAATAAAGCATCTGGTATATCAAAAATAATTTTCCAGAATACTCTTGAAAAATTTTATACAGGCCTTAACTTTTTTATCAAGAAGTTTTCATGTGTTTACATCTTTTAGAACCTGAAAAATGAGGTAATTATTATGGAGACTGTTCAATTTAAAACAGTAAGTGGAATCATATTCGCCATACTCATCAGCGCACTGATAATACTCGCCATTTTCACCTGGCAGCTATCTCGTGAGCTTGATACGCTGCAAAATAATGCAGCTGATACCGTCAGCGTACCGTCAAACCCGGCTCTATCTTCCGCATCAGGGGCAGGCAGGACAAGCTTATTGTCTGGATCATCTGACGCACCAGCAGCTCCTGTTCAATCGCAACAGGGAGGGGCTGCAAGTTCGCAAAGCAATCAAACAGGCACGAACCCTGTGTATGGATCTGGCGACCCTTTGGATAATCCCTGGGCGGGAGACTGGCCTGGCTTTTTTGCGCCGGGCAGCAGCTTTGCCGAGATGCAAAACCGTATGGATGAATTAATGAATTCCATGACTCGCGGTTTTCCATTTTTTAACCAGAACGATTTTGGATTTGGATTTATGTCTACGGGTCCAAGCATTTCGATGACTGAAGATAGTCAGTCCTATCTGGTGACAATAAAAATCCCGGAAGGGCAGAATGTGGAACTGGAAACTGAACTCAGTAATAAAACGCTGATCATTTCAGGTTCAGTAAAAACTCAGCAGGAGCAGACCGGCGTGGCAGGCTTTAACAGCCGCAGTATGCAGGAAAGCCGTTTCTCTCAATCCATGTATTTGAGTGAAGATATCGATGAGGTGGCCATGACCGTTGAACGCAATGATGAAGAAATAGTCATTCGCATACCGAAGCTGCAATAGCTTAACTCAAGTCTCGGGGGCAGAAAGCTGGAGACCCGCTCAATGACTGTTCAGGCCTTTATAGACTTTCTGCTTCCAGAGCACCACGGTAATGCTTGAATTTAGTATACAGAACCCTATACTCAGGCTCATTCGGCTGTTGTATTTGCTTAGGATCAGCCTTATTCCCACGACAATGATAAAGATATCGATGGAGGTATCAACTATGCGTAACGCTTTTCTAATTTTATTTTCGGCACTGGCCCTGGTTGCCTGTGCGGGAGAAGACGAGATGGCCAGTAGCGCCCCTATGCCTGCTCCTGCAGCACCACCAAGTGCCAATGAAGTCCTGGCATCTGTACAAGCGGCCACAGGCACTGACAACCTTTCATCCATTACTATTTCCGGTCGCGCCTGGACAATAAGGAACTCATTCCGGCAAACCCGGGTTGCCAGTCCGCCCTGGATTGATCTTAACGAAATCATGGATTACACACGGACTATCGATCTGAACGCGCCAGCTTCCCTGGCTACAGGCAGAACCTTCGCTTCCAATCTGTTTTATGATCCCCCCACTCATGGCACCTACACACAGAATATTACTGCCGCCGATACTGGCTGGAGTAATCAGTTACATATCTGGCTGACGCCCTGGGGTTTCCTGAAGGGCGCTGAAGAAAATGGCGTGACTGTTTCAAGAATGGACGGCGATACAGTACTTAGCTGGATGTCACCAGCCGATCAGACTTCACCATCCGGACTACGCTATACAGTGAATGCCTATATTAATGATGACAATCTGATCGAAAAAACCGAAACCTGGGTTGAAGACGCCTTTATGGGTGATATGCATGTTTCTGCTGTTTATCGTGATTATCAGGAAATGGATGGCGTCATGGTCCCGGCCACGATGGAAATCTGGCAGGGTGGCGGCGCAATTTTCGGCGTGGGTGTCATAGATGCCGAGGCTAACCCAGGTAATCTCACAGCCCGACTGACAGCCCCTGCTGGTGGTGGACGTGGTGGCTTAGGTGGTGGCGGTCGCGGTGGACCACCTCCGGCTCCTGCAGACCTGGTTGAGGAAGTTGCACCAGGCGTCTGGCAGATCACTGGTGGATATACCTCACTGGTTGTCGAATTTGAAAACGATCTGATTGTGTTTGAAAGCGGTCAAAACGAAGCCCGGGGGGAAGTTATCCTGGAGGCTGTGGCTTCCATATCCGACAAGCCTATTCGTGCCTTAATCAATTCACATCCTCATTCAGACCATACTGGTGGTTTAATCCCCTTTGTCAGAGCCGGCATTCCGTTGATTGTCAGTGAAAACAGCGTGGATTTCCTGCGTATGGCCCTAAGTACGCCTCGTACTCTGCTGGGCGAGGAAACCCTGAATCCGGAGTTTATTGTGGCACCGGCTGGGGAAGTGACAGTTTTTGAAGATTCGATGAATCGACTCGAACTGCATCACATACCCTTTCTGCACACTGACTCCATGTTGTTTGCATATCTGCCGCAACATAGTCTGGCTTTTCAGGCCGACTTCACCATACGTGATGACGGCAATGGTAATACCTTGCCACTGTCAGGGCAGACCCCGTTAGGACAGGAATTCGCTACCTATATCAGCGAAAATGGTCTGACTTTCGACTGGATGATTGGTGTACATGCGCCTAGTTACAGACAAAGTTCGGAAGACGTTTTAATGGCTTTGCCTGAATAAATATCACTTAAACTTAAAACAGAGTTTTATCTCTGCAGTTAGGAAAAGGTCAGCATCAGCTGGCCTTTTCTGTTTTCACCCTGTAAAATTTTTTTACACAAAATCAATGCCTTATAAACTTGGTTCACACTTTCTACATCTCCCGGGAAGTTTGTGCAGACTTTAATGCTCTAACAATGGAAAATTCAGCTTTTCTATATAAGGAAGTTAGGTCTGCAATCATGACATTTACACGAATATACAACAAAGGTTTTACCTTACTGGAAGTGCTGGTTATTCTCGCTGTGACGGGAATCCTCGCAACTGTTGCTGTACAGACCTACAGCAATTACGTTACCAAAGCCAAACTGGTTGAAGCTGTTGTTATATTTGATGCTGTCAGAACCAATGTGCTTAGCGATTATTATGTATCCCAAAGCTTTCCCGATTCCATCATGTCAGCCAGAACAGGCACTGAGGCAGGAGCTTCACAAGTTACTGAATCGCCCAATTCTGTAAGTACCAGCTCGGATGTCATCACGGAATTCTGGTATTACCAGAATGAAGATGCCGGTTTAGGCTGGTTTGGTCTGCAACTGAACGACAACCTGATGCCCAACTGTATTGAAGATTGTCGTCTGCATATCGGCTTCAAGGAAGCGGCAAATAATAATCTCGCCTTTTACTGTGGCCTCTGGAACAGTGAGGATGTTGAGGATATTTTCCCCCTCAATGTCTTGCCCTCGGGCTGTCAGGAAACCTGTGTTCGCTGCAAACTGAATGAAGGAGACGGCGCCCTGGATATCGCTTTGACTAACCCGGTTAACAATTCAGATTCTCAATCCAGCAGTAGTGTCGCCAGCACTAACAACGCTTCAAGCAGCTTTGCTGATAACAGTGATTTCGGTTCAGCTTCTGCCAGTGACTCAGTTAACGGTGCCGACACAGGCGATAACGGTAGCGCTGCTACGAGCGGCAGTTCTTCCTCATCCGACAGCACGGCCAGCAATACTGCCGACAACAATTCAGGCGCTGATGGCGAGGGCAGTTCCACCGGCAACGCTGATAACAGCAATCAGCTAGCTGACAATTCAGGGTCAGCCAGCACATCTGATTCAAGCGCCTCACAAAATTCAGGAAACAGTCTGGCCGGAAATTCCGGAAATAATAATGGAGGCTCAACAACGGGAGGATCTAATTCCGGCAGTTCCGGTTCTTCAGGAAATGCAAACGCCCTAAATACTCCCGGCGTTTCTCCTGGTGCTTCAAGCAATCCGACTTCAGCTAATTCATCCGGTTCCGACACCCAAAATAGCGGGGCAAGGGGTGATGATCAGGATAATGAAAGTAGCCGTGATAATGACAGAAACGATAGCAACGACCGTGACAACGATAGAAACGATAGCAACGACCGTGACAACGATAGAAACGATAGAAACGATAGAAACGATAGAAACGATAGAAACGACCGTGACAATGATAGAAATGACAGAAGCGACCGTGACAACGATAATAACGGTAATAGCACTAATGTAAATTCCGCTAATGGGCGCGACGATTTTGACGATAATGATGCCAATGCAAGCCAGGGTAATAATAATAATGGCGGCGGAAGAAATAATCGCGAAAACGAAGACGAAGACGAAGATGAAAGCTCGGATCAGGAATGCGAAGCTCCTGGCAACAGTCAGGGTCGTGGTAACGCCTTTGGCCGTGACTGTGACGATGACTCGGATGGCCCGGGAAACTCAGATGGCAATCCCGGCGGCGGCAATGAAAACAACCAAAATCGAAGCAGAAGAAATTAATTCACTCCCCGTAATCTGGTAGACTGTGGGTAAAATTGCCTTGATGTAAATGAGTCTTGCCAAATTTATTGCAATCCACTTTTAATCCCATAAGGGGTTAATGATTATCTTATGATTCGCTGGTTTTTCTACTTTAGCCTGTCAGCACATTTTTTTCTGGCACTAGCCACATCTCATGCAGCGGAAGCCCCTCTGATTACGATTAGCGGGGCTGATGAAAACTTGCGCAATAATATTCAAAGCCATTTACGGATTAGCGGCGAAGAATGCACAGTTGGTATTGCACGACTCTTACGTTTGCAAGGGCAGGTGCGATCCAATGTTGAGAGAGCCGCTCAAGCCCTCGGTTATTATCAAAGCGATACTGATATTGAATTCAGCGAAACTGAAAACTGCTGGGCCTTACTCATCACCATAGAACCAGGCGAAGCGGTTGTCATAGCAAGCAGCAATATCGCTATTGAAGGTGAATCTATTGCTGAATTTGATGAGCTGATTGCATCATCCTCACTGCTACCTGGCAGCCAATTGAATCACGGCAGCTATGAAAGCCTTAAAAGCAATCTCAGCGCACTTGCTGTAGAAAATGGATTTTTTGCGGCGCGTTTTATTCGCTCAGAACTTAATATAAATCTGTTAAGCAACACCGCAGGCATTGACCTGCTTTTTGCACCGGGCCCACGCTATTACATAGGTGAAATTTCCTTAAGTAATGAAAGTATTCTATCCAATGACTTTGTCCTTAACCTGTTCCAGCTTCAGGAAGGCGACCCTTATTCAAACAGTGAATTGATTAACTTGAGAAGCAATCTGGACCGGAGTCAATATTTCAGTCAGGTATCTATCAGCCCGCAATTATCCCGTACTGCAAACTTAAGCGTCCCTTTGTTGATAGAACTTGAAGCAAGGCCCAGGCATGAATATTCAACAGGCATTGGTTTTACAACAGACACAGGTCCGCGGATTAGACTTGGTTATGAAAACAGATATCAAACCAGCAAAGGGCATCGACTTAATGCCGATATTTCCATATCGCCGATTCGCCAGCAAAGCAATGTGAATTACACCATGCCACTAAACAGAAACCCTTTACGAGAAAGTATTCAGTACAGTGCCGGTTACATCAATGAAGACAATGATACTTTTGAAAGTGAGCGTTTTGAGCTGGAAACCGCTTACCGTAATGAATCTGATACCGGCTGGCTGAGAAATACTTTTGTTAATTATCAACGCGACAATTACTTAATCAATTTGCAGGCCGATACTTCTTTCCTGACCATACTCGGTTTCAATATTTCAAAGACCTCTGCCGACAATGTATTAAACCCGAGCCGAGGCTGGAAAATTTTTGCTGAACTTAGCGGTGCCAGTGACAGCCTTATTTCTGACACCAGCTTTATGCAAACCAATATCAGTGGCAAATATATCCGCAGCCTGAACAGTATCAGTCGTGTACTGCTTAAGTTTGATTCCGGTTTTACCTGGATTGATGAGAAAATTGAATTACCCGTTTCACTGCGTTTCCTTAGTGGTGGCGACCAAAGCCTGAGAGGCTATAAGTACAATAGCCTGGGGCCAACCGACATCAATGGTCTCGTCATCGGCGGTAAACATTTATTAAACGGAGGAGTCGAATTTGATTTCAGTTTTCGACCAAACTGGCGATTTGCCACTTTTTACGACAGCGGTAATGCCTTCAATGATTTTAATAATATCGACTGGAAGCACAGTATAGGAGTAGGGCTGCGCTGGTTATCGCCTATCGGCCCGATTCGCTTTGACCTTGCTCACGCTTTAAACGATGTTGGCGGCGTCCGTGTGCACATAACGATGGGGCCGGATTTATAATGAACATTTATCTGACCAAACTATTTTACCGGCTCTTATCATTCATTTTACTGTTGATAATAGTGCTCGGTGCTGCCCTGTATTTCATGCTGACTAGTACGACAGGCGCTAAGCTCGTTTTAGCCTATGCAGGCTCATATCTGCAGAAGAATTTTGCAACTGAACTTCACTATGACCAGGTTACGGGAGATTTATTGAGTGGGCTCGATTTCGATAATCTACGCGTTCTGCATCCTCAAATAAACTTAGAGGCCAGCTCATTTTCCAGTACCTGGAACTTACTGGCTTTACTAAACAGGCAATTAAATCTGGATAACTTGCACATAAGCGGTCTTGATGTTGCACTAATCAGTCCAGAAGCGAACAACGACAATTTAGTGGAAGGCGACTCCACAGATTTGAAATCGCAAATTGATGCTATTTTCGACTTGCCATTAGCTCTCAATTTACTCGATCTGGATTTAAGCACTGCGCAAATTTCAATTGCTGAACAAGACTATCAAATTGAAAAATTAAGCGGAGGCTTGACGCTTGATTCGAGTGCCTTAAGTCTGAATACCATTACTTTTGCAGGCTATGGAATGGATATTAACGGTTCCGCTGCATTACAGGCTGACTCTTTATTGCTGGATGGCAATCTGGACTGGAGACTGGCAAATACTCTCGCCATCGAAACACTGGGCGACACCCTAAGTGGTTCTATTTTTTTTAGCGGCGACATCAGTAATATTGAAATTACCCATACACTCAGTCAACCAACTATGATTAATAGCGAAGGTATACTGAGTACCGGTTTACTGGATGCCACCGGTCTGAATTTCTCATTCGAGCATAACTTTACTGAACTGCTTGGTTTTCTTCCTCAACAAAATTTCCTGAGTTCCATTAGTGGAAACCTGCTGACTCATGGTTCGGCCGATCTTGTTTTTGTGGATGCCGCAATTCAGCTGATTCCCGAACAACTTTCTCCGATTGCTTTGGTATTGTCCGGAGAGTATCAAAATCAGTCTTTAATTTTTGAAACCATTTCAGCAAACAGCGACGAATTCTCCATACAGGCTATTGCCAATATGGCTCTGCAACCCTTCAATTTTCAATTTGAATGGGGCTTAAGTAATCTTGTGCTTGATCAATATTTGCAGGCTATAAGTCTGGAAGATGTTTCAGCCGGTGGTCAGCTTGTCATCAATGATGCTGGCGAAGCTGAATTGGCGTTATCCTTTTTGACTGCACGGCTGAACGACTATCCTTTTCAGGCTTCCGGTTTACTGGAGTATGCAAATAACGCGCTTAACTCAATCAATATTGATCTGAATGCCGGCGCAAACAGCATCAATTTGACCGGCAGCCTTGATGAGCAAATCGATCTCTACTGGCAAATCGATGCTCCCGACCTGGCTGTATGGCTGCCAGGTTTATCAGGGCGAATTTCTGGTGCCGGACAGGCAAGTGGTGATCTCGATAATCCTCAATTAAGCGGAGATCTGCAGGCCGACGCCTTACTATATGAAAGTGCTGACAGTCACTATGAATTGCAGCGGCTAAGAGCCAACATTGCCACAAATCGGGAAGCATACCGAATTAATTTATCTCTGCAGGATTTCAATTTCCCGTTTAATGAAACCAGCTATCGATTTACAGACGGCGACATTAGCCTTAACGGTACATTGGCAGAGCATCAAGGCATGCTAAGTCTCAATGCTGACGCATTGGCTTTGCAATTCATGCTGGACGGCAGCTATCTTGATGAAGTCTGGCGTGCCTCTATTTCCAATGCCAGTATCGATTCGGCGTATGGCTTATGGACATTGCAGGAACAGTTAGATCTTACCCTCAGCTCTTCCGTCCTTAATGTTTCGCAACACTGCTGGAATTATCGGCAGACGCGATTTTGCAACGGCCTGAATCTTGATAATGACATCTTCGATATCAGTGTCAGTCTCGATGAATTTCCACTGGCTTATATGAATACCGAAAACATAATAACACTGGTCAATCAGCCTGAGCTCAATCGCCAGTTTGAATCAAAGCCACCGGGCTTAGTTACACAACAGCAAGCCTTTGCCTTTGCCCTACCTGACAACACCTTCATCGATGGTTTTCTGAATGCGCAATTGCAGGCGCAGGGCAATATCAACAGCCTGAGTGAAGCTGATTTTTTACTGCAACTTGAACCACGTAATCTTAGCCTTAATCTGTATCTGCCTCAGGACGATGAAAGGCAGAGTGTGCAACCCGAAATCAGAACCTTCAGGCTTGACCACAGAAGCTTACAACTTTCTCAATCGATGGGACTCTGGCAGGCCAATGCCGATCTTTCTGTCTATCACCAGGAAGCCAATGGAGTTGATATCCAGGGAGACATCAACGCGCTGGTCAATATGGACCTGAATGAAAACCTGAGTGGATCTGTAGAGTTTGATTTTTCCAGTTTAAACTGGCTGGAAACACTGTTGCCTGATATCAGAAATACACAGGGCCAGCTTAATGGCTTATTGGATATTGAAGGCAGCATTGCAGAGCCGCGCATCCTGACCAATCTCAGCATACTGGGTGGCAGTTTTGAATTGCCTGAATATGGTATTGCACCCGAACAAGTTGAAATCGATATTGTCAGCGATGATCAGCAGAATATTCAGATACTCGCATCCGCAGTCTCTGGTACAGGAGAGCTGATTTTTACAGGCAATGCCAATGCTCTGTTTACAGCGGACAGAACATTCTCACTAAGCCTGCAGGGAGAGAATTTCAGCCTGATCAACAACATCGGGACGCAGTTGAGTATCAGCCCCGATATTGAGCTGAGTTACCACAATAATGCAGTGGATATACAGGGTTCAGTGACTGTTCCTGAATTAGGCCTGGATATTCGTGAAAATCAGACGGTATTAATCAATCAGGGCACAGAAATTTCCCGTGATGCAAGAGTGATCAGCGCGCCACCCGAACAGGAATACCTGCTGGCCAATAATCCTGCGCAACAACAGCTACAGGAAATCTCTGTCACGGCGAATCTTGATCTTGCGCTGGGTGAAAACGTTCATTTCCAGGGCCTGGGGCTGGACTTATGGCTGGATGGTGAGCTACAGATACAACAGGATCCCGGCAGACCCTTACTCGCATACGGAGATATTTCCATACGGGAGGGCGTCTACGCCATTTATGGACAGCGTCTAGATATCAGCAACGGCAAACTTATCTTTTTTGGCAATCCTGCGAATCCCGCACTGGATATTCGTGCCTACCGTGCCAACACCAGCATACAGGCGGGCGTTCAAATCAATGGCACCTTGCGGAATATGCAGAGCCAGTTATTTTCCACTCCAAGCCTGCCGGATAGTGAAATCCTGTCCATTCTGATAACAGGCAAGTCTTTTGCTAATACCGATGACGAAGATCAGTCGAATCTGTTGGGCGCCATAACCAGTTTGGGAATCAACAGAGGGCAGGGCGGTCTTGCCAATACAATACGATCCGAACTTGGTCTTGATAGTCTGGCCCTGAACAGTCAGAACGATTTAACGCAAAGTTCATTGGGTTTGGGTAAGTATCTGACCCCGAATATATTTATGCACTACGAAATAGGCTTGTTTGAAAAGCAATCCATTCTGTCCTTAGACTATATCCTCAGTGAGCGACTTAAACTCGAAGTGGAAAGTGGAGTCAGCCAGAGTATCGATATGACATACACCATTGAGAAGTAATCATGACGATGAATTTTTGAACACCGCTACCCAATTTATTGTCTGGAATACACAAACACATTATTGTTGCTCTGTATTCTGATTCACTCTATGCTCTTTATTCGTCATATAACTCAGATTTAGCATGCAACAACTGATCGATTTTTTATCCATTACACTTTTTTCCATAAAAGGGCAGTCTTACACTATCCTGCAGGTTCTGGCCTTACCTGTTGTAATCTGGATTGCCTACCTGTTTATCCAAAAATCCAGTTCAATCATCATCAACAAACTGGTAGAAAGAGAAGTCGAGCCTGACCTGATCCTCCTGGTGAAACGGCTTTATTTTACTATTGCACTCTTGTTGCTTGCTTTCACTGCGCTTGGCTTACTGAATGTGCCGCTTGGCGCTTTCGCATTTGTTTCAGGCGCCGTTGCCATAGGCGTTGGTTTTGGCGCACAAAATATTATCAATAATTTTATTTCCGGCTGGATTCTGATGTGGGAAAAGCCGATTCGCATTGGTGATTTTCTGGAGATTGGCGACGTCAAGGGTACAGTGCAGACGATAAATACCCGATCAACACTGGTGCGCCGTACTGACGGTGTACATCTGCTGATTCCGAATAGTCAGCTGCTGGAAAATATGGTCGTCAACTGGACCCTGGTAGATAAACTTGCAAGGGCTACGGTCAGAGTAGGGGTCGCTTATGGGTCGCCTGCCAAGCTGGTATCTGAATTAATTTACAAGGCATGTAAAGCTGACCAGTTGATTTTGGATGATCCCGATCCCGTGGTCATTTTCGAAGATTTTGGAGATAACGCCTTAATTTTTGATGCGTACTTCTGGGTCAGTATTGGTGGTGAAAGGGATATGCGTGTTATTAAATCCAATCTGAGATTCAGAATTGAAGAACTGTTAACTGAAAACAATATCGTTATTGCCTTCCCGCAACGCGATGTACATCTGGATGGAGAACTCAAACTGGTCAGGCCGAAAGCCTAAGAGCTATGGCTTCGATAAAATCATAACTGGCATTCAATCCTGACAGTTCTGACAGATGTAAAAGTTGTAAAAGTTGTAAAAGTTGTAAAAGTTGTAAAAGTTG
>TARA_R110002073_G_scaffold336260_1_pt1 | contig 216108 bp, 186 predicted proteins | sample TARA_R110002073 | Tara Oceans TARA_R110002073 (sample SAMEA4397174) | marine metagenome | biome: Polar Biome; feature: [DCM] deep chlorophyll maximum layer (ENVO:01000326); material: water (ENVO:00002006), including particulate matter (ENVO:01000060) such as... | depth 40 m
TTCTTTGATGTTTCAGCATTTCTATCCGCATTTGGTGCGGGATGCCCGTAACCCAATATTGAGGAATACACATCTTCCATTAAAATAGCCGCCCCCAAGTTTGGGGGCGGCCGAGAGAGGGTCATTCGAATGAGTGACTTTTTCTTTATCGACGGCGACGACTCATGAGTCCACCAGCACCGATGACGAGTGCGAGTGATCCTGGTGCCGGGACGGAGTTCAGGGTCAGGTTATCGAGCAAGGCGCGAGGACCTGAGTATTCGGATCCGTAAGTTGCGAAGAGACGCATGGAGTCAAACTCTCCACCTGATACACTAAGCGTATCAAATGCGATATTGTCACGGCCACCAAGGTCTGATATCTCGAAAGAATCTGAGTCGACAAGGGACCCACCAAGGTATGCTTCGAGGTGGTACTGAATTCCACCCCAAGGTCCATTCTCGAAGTATGCGATCTCTACTGATGCAAAGTCCGCGTTTGTATCCAGTGCCATTGAGACTGTGGATAGAGCGCCGAGTGAGAGGTTGTCTCCGGTGATAAATGAGCGCCCGAAGGTCAATGCATTGTTGGCGCTGCCCCACCCTGGGAAGTCATTGTACAACAGTGTTGCGTTCTCGACGATGATTGTGTTGCCGAGTCCATTGATGCCGTCTCCTGCTTCAAAGGTGCCACCATCTGGGAATACACCATCAACATTATTTACATCGAAGTAGGTCACTCCGTTGTAGTTGAATGATGAGCCGTAGAAATCTTCGGCTAGGTCGTCATAGTTGCTGACGACGGTGTCTGCCTGTGCAACACCTGTGATGAGTGCACATGCCAATGCAAATTTTGTTACTTTCATTTTCTTTTCTCCTACTAAAATAAGGGTCTGTAAACTGTCAAACAAACAGCGCTTTGGGCTGATTTACAATAATCCCAGCAAAGAACTTAGAGCGGTAGAAGCTCGTGCTTCACCATTACGGTGCTTGGGAACGGGGGAAATGGAATACGAATTCGGTAAAGTTCGTACTCCTCGGGGTCGAGTGATAGGCGTGAAAATATTGATCCTGCCAGATCGTGATACCCAGGAAGATCCGGTGCATGGGCGAGCGAGATACCTCTGCCCATACGGGTGATATTATTGCTGATTGCGAGTTCATCGGATTCTGCAAATGTGATCGAAGAAGCGATATCTGAGAACACTTTGAGCTCTCTTTCCACTTCTCCGAACAGACCTGCTTTCACAAAGAGATCGAAGTGCATCATCTCGGTTGGTGTCCGAACGGAACTGCCGAAATGTGCGATCTTGTCATTTGGCATTGCATGCGTCGGCGCAATGTTTCTGAGAATTTCACCTGTGACGAGTGTCCGTTCGCCTTGGAGACCAATCTTTGATGAGACAAACTCATCTTGCATCATCCCATCATGTGTGAGTGAGCGTTCGAGTTCTGGCATTGGGTCTGAGCAATATTCAGGGAGTACCGGTACTCCGTTGTGTCGTAATGCAGCATCGGGATCGATCGCCTGACGATCCATAGTTACTTCATGCTGGATGTCATCATCCACTGCAACGGACTGATTGACTACCCAGCGCACCCCGGGGCGGATTTGTCTGAAACCCATGAGGCCTCGGATTTGTGCAGCATGGAAGTGATGTTCGCGATCTTCTGAAGGCATTAAGATGCATAGCGCTAATACTGCTTTGCAGTGTGCACCCCAGGTGTAGCTGTTGCCTTCGAATGCGAGTTGTCTCCATCGTTCTTCCGCTTGGTTATCTTCGGATCTGCAGCAGGATTCGATGAGCATCTCAAACTCTGCTCGGTTCGAAGCATGTGTATCAAAGAGCAACTGAAACTGTTTGGAAGATGCATGAATGGAAGTGATGTGCTCTGGAGCAACCCCACTTTTCTCGACTGCTTTGGACCAAACCATGACACTCTTGGGGGTGGGCATGTGCTTGGCTGCGATAAACGGGTCTTCCGAATAAGCAACCTTGATGATCTGCCAGGCGAGTTTACGATGAATTCCGAATGCTTCTGCGATGGCAGATACGGACTTTGAACCTGGGCATTTTTGTTCAATGATTCGTGCGTAGGTATCTCGTGTCGCACCCACAGCTTTGATTGCATCTGCCTCAAAGTTTTGATTCGTCGTACCGATTGGGTGCGTAGATTGGGTCATTTGAAGAGCGTAATCCATTTCACGCTCTGTTGCAATACCTGTTTCTGAAATAGCATCAGAAATAATTTATTCTCCTGATAACAGGCTTTTTCGGCCGAATACGACCCTCATTATGATTCCATTCCTCTTACCGAACTGGTGCAATTCGAATGAAATACCTGAACAATACATGAACTTTGAGTGGGTTTGGCAAAACAAGGCTCTCTTGAGACTCGATGTGAATGGTTGGAACACCAAGTACGATCTATTTATAATTATCAGACTTCGACTACGGACTGCATTGCGAAGTCATTGATAGAGGACAGCCCAAGGGAAGTGAACTGGATGGTGACAGTATCTTTCTGGGGTTGGAGAATCGGAATATTTTTGCCGATAGAATGACTATACAAAGCATGAGATCCGATCGATTCAATCCTGGGGCACTGTTTCTGCTGATGATATTCAGCTTCCAGGCGATCACTACGGGTTGGGGTAGTCAGTTTCTTCTTTGTCTGGGTTGCGACGATACAGGGTTCGCGATCGGTATACGCCAAACCGATTTACTACCGACATCAATTGATGGTTGCTGCTCATCGATAGTTGATGAGATGAGAAACAATCTTTCAGTTGAAGAGCGATCACGCGTCAGTGATCCAAAATCTGTTTGCGATTGTGTTGGCGTTGAACTTCAACGATTTAATACTTCGTATACGACTCTTGTGAATGTTCATGATGTGCCGTCGCAGAATACTGTGATCGAGTCAACACCTGAATCATGGGAAATGAGCGCATTGAGTGATTCGGTTTGTCCGCGTGGTCCCCCTGGGACAAACACGGGTCATGCTGGACGCACATTGTTTGGTTTGCGAACTTTACTCACTGTATAAATCAAGAAATATCGACAGCAGCGATCTTTTGTAGGGATTGCTGGCTTGTATGCTGCGCGATAATTTGTTTTGCGTTTACTTCTGGAATGCTCAGAAGCGATCTACCACTTAGATACTCAATCGTCACCTTGATGCATGACGCATCATGATTCAGCTCACACGATAATGGATTGCTGCTCGGATACGCAATTCAGCAACTCGTGGAAGGAAGACTTTCACTTAACCGCTCATCAATAGACTTAGACCAGATCAATATCAAACTCATAAGGAAAAGGAACTCACATGATTTTTTTTAGAATGATGACCATGACGCTTTGTTTCTCAATCGGACTCCTCGGATTAGCATCACTCTCAGGGTGCAACGAGGGCGGTTCAACAGGCACGACCACGACTGTGAGTGCTGATGGACGATGCGAGCATCAGATCAAAGCGGAGACCTGTCCGTTCTGTAATCCAGAGATGATTGATGCAGAAGGATTCTGTGGCACACACGGTTTCCCCGAAGCAACCTGCGCTCAATGCAAACCTGGGATCAAGGTTGCTTTCCGGGCGATGGGCGATTGGTGTGCAGAGCACAAACTCCCAGAATCACAATGTATTTCTTGCAATCCTGAGCTTGCTGAGAATATCCAAGAGGGAGTCCATGGGGGCGCGATGCCGACACTTGGGGGGGACATTGAAGCAAACTGCGAACACAATATTCCAGAAGCAAAGTGCCCGTTTTGCGTACCGAGTTTGCTTGAATCTGAAGGATTCTGCAACGGACACGGTGTCGCGGAAGCACTGTGTGTGAAGTGCCGACCGTTTATGAAGGTTGCGTTTGTCGCAGCGGGTGATTGGTGCACAGAGCATAACACTCCTGAGTCACAATGTGCTGTTTGCAATCCATAATGAAGCTTGACCAGATACCTAATTGTCACGGAGTACATGACATGAACATACCCACAGCGCTTTCGCTCATTACATTGTTGATTTCGGGGAGCAGTCTGCCCGCATATTCACAGACTGATCAGGATGAGCGGGATGAGTCAATGACCATGCCGCTGAACTCTCCTCGTTCGCAGATGCCGCCTCAGGTTGGGTGCACGACGGTGAATACGGTGATCACGCTTGCATCGCCTTCGATTGCTCAACTCGCAGGGATCGAATATGCACAGATCGGAATGAGTGATCTTCGTCAGGAGATCAAACGCAATGCAGAGGTCGTGTATAACGCGAACAAGTATGCGAGGCTCTCATCTCGGGCTTCTGGTGTCATCATCGAAGTCCATAAAGAGCTCGGCGAGCGAGTGAAGAAGGGCGAAGTCATCGCGACGGTTGATTCGATGGCGCTGGGATCTGCGAAGGCGGATCTCCTTCAGTCATCGGAACTCCTCGCGCTGTGGGAAGTCAATGCTCAACGAGAGCAATCGTTGATGGACAAGGGGGTAAGTACCGAGCGTGCACTCCTAGAAACCAAAACGAGGTGGGTTGAAGCGAAAATCGCAGTCTCAAGAGCAAAGCAACAACTTCGCAATTTCGGTCTGTCTGATGAAGATATTGTTCGTGTTGCAGAGGAGAACGATACCGGTTCGGTGCTTCTGATTACTGCACCGTTTCAAGGAACCATCGTCGAGCGATCTGCGGTCATAGGAGAGGTTGTCGATCAAAAGGACATGCTCTTCGCGATCGCGGACACCGGTGTGATGTGGGCGATGATTGATCTTACCGAACGCGATCTCGCAAGCGTTCGCAAGGGACAGGATGTCAACTTCCTTATAGACGGCATTCCCAATCGGGCGTTTCCGGGACGAGTGACATGGATAAGCACCCAGCTTGACAAAAAGACTCGCACTATCAAGGCACGAACCGAACTCGATAACGGTGACGAGATACTCAAAGCGTTCATGTTTGGACAAGCAACGATTTCATCTGGCGCAGATGGTCAAGCGTTGACAATCCCGAAGTCCGCGGTTCAGTGGGACGGGAGTTGTAACATCGCGTTTATCCGGATCCTTGAAGATGGAACTGAGTTCCAACCGGTTCAGCTCACACTCGGATTCGATACGGGCGAACGCTATGAAGTGCTCTCTGGGTTGGCTGGCGGGGAATCAGTCGTCACCGGCGGTAGCTTTGTCCTCAAGAACGAGCTTCTAAAAGACTCGATGGGCGCGGGGTGTTGCGAAGTGGGTCATTTGTCAGAGTGAGCGTTTCTCGTGAAATCGGATTGACACTCATGGATTGAACGCACGATCGTTCACCCATGTCGGAGTATCGGTATGTTGAACTGGATCATCGGTTGGTCACTTCAAAATAGGCTTGTTGTTCTGCTTGGTACGCTTGGGGTGATCGTCTGGGGCGTGTACTCGATGCGGAACCTGCCCATCGATGCGTTCCCTGATACGACACCGGTGCAGGTGCAGATTAATACAGTCGCGCCGTCATTGACACCCCAAGAAGTTGAACAGCAAGTCACGATCCCGGTTGAGAATGTAATCTCGGGGTTACCCGGATTGATTGATGTCCGATCTATATCGAGATTTGGTCTTTCACAACTCACTGTGACTTTTGATGATCACACCGACATCTATCTCGCGAGGCAGGTGGTCGGCGAGCGACTCAATAGTGCTCGATTGCCACTGGGGATTGAGCAGCCTGCGATGGGTCCCTTAGCGACGGGGCTTGGAGAAGTTTTTCATTATATTGTGACTGGCAAAGGGGAGAACCCGGCAACGCTTACGGAACTGACCACATTGCATGAGTGGGTGATCGAGCCTCAACTTCGCCAGGTCCCAGGAGTTGCGGAAATCAACACATGGGGAGGCCGCCGAAAGCAGTTTGAAGTGGTTGTTGATCCGACCCGATTGATTAAATACAGCATGACGATGGATGATGTTGCCGATGCGCTGAGGAAGAACAATCAATCCGTCGGGGGTGGTCTCATTACGCGTGCGGGTGAATCTACCCTGGTTCACGGCGTTGCGCTGACCACGACAACCGATCAGATCGCGGACATTGTGCTTGGAGCTCAGGACGGGACACCCATCTTTGTTCGCAATATTGCGACAGTCCGCGAAGGGTATGAGATTCGTCGGGGCGCGGTCACTTCTCAGGGGGATGGCGAGGTTGTGCTCGGGCTTGGGTTCATGCTTATGGGGGAGAACAGCCATGAGGTGACGAGATTGTTGCGTGAACGATTGGAGGAAGTGCGAAGCACACTCCCCGACAATGTCGAAGTTCGAATCGTCTACGAACGAACGAAGCTCATCAATCATGTGATCCACACCGTTGAGGAGAACTTGATCTTTGGCGCAATCTTTGTGATCGCGGTTTTGTTCATCTTCCTTGGTAATATTCGTGCTGCGCTCATTGTTGCGATTGCGATCCCGCTTGCGATGTTGTTCTCGTTTAGTATGATGGCTCAGTTTGGGATCGCGGCGAGTCTGTTGAGCCTTGGTGCGATCGACTTTGGTTTGGTCGTCGATAGTTCCGTCATTATGACCGAGAACAGCGTGCGGCGGATTAGCGAAGAACGCAAAAATGGTGGGACCCGGTCGATCATTGACATCGTTCGAGATGCATCGGTGGAAGTACGTTCCCCGACCATGTTTGGCGAACTCATTATTATGATCGTGTTTGTCCCGATCTTGTTGCTCGAAGGGGTTGAGGGCAAGATGTTCCGCCCGATGGCGCTGACTGTTATCTTTGCTTTGGCAAGTTCGATTTTGTTCTCGCTCACACTCACTCCGGTATTGTGTAGTCTCGCACTCGGACGGAATGCTCGGGAAAGAGAGAACTGGATCGTACGTGGGGTCCAGTGGGTCTACCGCCCAATTGTCCGGTTTGCGCTTCGTTTCCGCGTGTTGACACTCGCGTTCGGGATCGGGATCGTTGCCTGCGGCGGCGCGATGTTCACCCAGCTTGGTTCTTCATTCTTACCGAGACTCTATGAAGAAGCGATCGCGGTGAATCTTGTTCGCCTTGCGGGTGTATCTCTTGATCAGACAACGGATTACAACAGCAGAATTGAGGAGATGTTGCTCGAACAGTATCCAGATGAGATCGAGCACGTCTGGAGCAGGGTGGGCACCGCGGTTGTCGCAACTGATCCGATGGGTCTTGAGATGACTGATACTTTCATGACTTTGAATCCACGCGAGCAGTGGACCTCTGCGACAACACAAGGGGAACTTACAGAACAGATGTCCCGAACACTTGAAGAACTCCCAGGGGTTCGAGCGATCTTTACACAACCAATTGAGATGCGGATGAACGAAATGGTTGCGGGGGTTCGCAGCGATGTCGGAGTGAAGATCTTTGGTGATGATCTTGATATGCTCAGCACGATCGCGGCACAGATCCAGGGGGTAATCGAATCCATCCCAGGATCGGCGGATGTTTCGACAGAACAGATCACGGGTGCCCCGCTGCTCTCGGTGCAAGTTGATCAGCAGGCGATCGCCCGGTATGGAATCCCCGCGCAGCATGTCCTCGAAATCATCGAAGCAATTGGCGAGATCCGCGTCGGGGAAGTTCGAGTCGGACAACGACGATTCGATATGACACTTGAGCTTGATGATCAGTACAGAGGCGACCCTGATGCGATCGCTGATATACTCATACCAGCCCCCGGAGGCGAGCGCATCCCGCTTGGGCGCCTTACCAGGATTGAACAAACCGTGAGTCCATCGGTGATCAACCGTGATTGGAGCAAGCGACGAATCGTTGTACAGACCAATGTTCGTGGTCGAGACCTGGGTGGATTTGTAGAAGAAGCACGCGATCGCATCGAACTCGATATCTTCATGCCTGAAGGTTACTATGTGCAGTTCGCGGGGCAGTTCGAGCATCTCGAACGCGCCTCAAAGCGACTTGTCATCATTGTACCCATCGTGATCGCACTGATTTTTTGCCTGCTTATATTGAGTATCGGATCTGTTCGTGATGCATTGATAGTGTTGACGGGTGTGCCATTTGCAATTATTGGTGGCGGCGCTGCACTCTATCTTCGCGATCTTGATATCACGATTTCCGCAGCGGTCGGTTTCATCGCGGTATCAGGTGTTGCGATGCTTAGTGGACTTGTGCTTGTCGCGAGTATTCGACAACGCGTGCTCGAAGGGATGTCGGTGAATGATGCGATCGAGCGGACGCGCCTTATCCGTCTTCGTCCGATCTTGATGACGGGGCTTGTTGCATCACTGGGGTTTGTCCCGATGGCATTGAATACGGGAATTGGCGCTGAAATCCAACGGCCTCTCGCGACGGTGGTGATCGGTGGAATTATCGCTGACAATGTCCTCACATTGTTTATGCTCCCTGCGATGTATTCCCTGTTCGGGTCTGCAAAGCCTTCAGAGTAACTCGATATCCGCGTAGGATTTAGACTAAAAAACAAGATACGCATATGCACCTTGTGTAAGTGAGTATAACTTCTATGTATCGGATCAATCTTTCTGGGTTAGTTTTGAGTCGGCCTTGGATGTATTGCGTGATCGTTGCCGAGCCCGAATGCTTTGGGGTCTAGGTATTTACCTTTGTGTTGTTCGAGTTTGTTCTCTTCAACCACAATACGATGCTCGATCGCGCTGGGGTCTTGTCGGACCCCGGTCACTTGCCAGCTCACGCGTTTGCCTGCGACACCACCAGCAATCGTGAACTGATTCGCTGAAACTTCGCCCGAGATATAGAGACTGGGCATTGCGGCACCGATCGCGGTGAGTTGGTACTGGAAGTCTCGATTGAGAGTTTCAAAGTAATCGGGGAGTACGATAACAGCATTTCCGGATGAATCGAGCGTCGTTACGCCGTTGTATATGTTCATCATGTCGGGAGATTCAACAAATGAGTGCGAAAGATATTTGTTCTCAGGATCGAGTGGATGATCGATTTTGAATGCTCCGGAAACTTTGGTCAATGCACCTCCGACATAGACATCTCCATCGAGATAAGCTGCGAGTCGACCTGGACCTGGTCCAATCGCGGTTGCATAAATACCATAGGCAAGGTTACTGTCTCGCCCGGTGGAAGCGATTCCGTACAAGCCGTAAGAGATGCGTCCACCAATGTCTGCGGATGCTCTTCCGAATCCGTAGACACCGTACGAACGAAGCGCATTGGAAGTTGGGTTTCCTGCGATTCCATAGACGGCTGCAATATCATTGGCTGAATCTTCACTTTCTACGATGGAGTAGATACCAGTCTCCCCGCCGCGAGCATAAATAGCGGTGCCTTCCCCGTCGGTATCGAAGTTGTATGCTTCGATTGCGTATTCTTCGGTTGCAAGGAACACTTCGATGTCGGCATCACCGTGTTCTGCTTGAATTGCTTGAGGACCCGAGTCTGTTCGAGCGTATAGACCTGTATTAATATCAGATTGTCCCCAGAGCCCGAACCCGTTGTCCGAATCACCAAAGACACCTACGCCGCCTGGGGTAGTGCCATAGACGCCGTACCCGAAACCATTTTGTGAACCATGGACACCCACGCCAGAGAATCCTGTGCCGTTATTTACGCCTCGAACACCTGCGGAGAATCCACCTGATGATGTGGTGCTGATCTGCCCAAACAGGGCGCTTGCGTTTGAACTTGTTGAAGAAGATCGAACGCTAAAAACTGTTGCAGATCCATTGAGCACATTGAACGGCAGCTCAATCGTTCCCGCGGTGTTTGATCGGATGGCATTCTGCGCTCGTGGGGTATCTCGTAATCGTACGCGGGGTGAAAGGATTGTGCCTTCCACATTGATTGACAACCATCGGTTGTTCGAATTCATGAGCGTACTTGGGAAATCAACTTCTGCGGTGAACAACCCGTTGACAACAGAAACATTACTGACTGTATCGGTTGCGAGCGCTATTCCGCCCACCTCAGCATCTGTCAGGCGAAAAGTCATGTCATAGAGACCATTGGCGGGTTGACCACTGTCTATGAGTTGGCCTTGATAGGTAAAAGGCTCAGCAGTTACAGTGGATACGAATATGCATCCAAGAACTGCTGCAGAGATCATGCGTATCTCTGGTTTGATTAATACTTGGTAACGGGATTTCATTCTTGCTCCTTTATCATGCCATGATGCGTTGATCCATAAAGTGATCTGCCAGTTGCATTTTATCAAAGATCACAATTTTATAAACTGCTAATCTTGAAACCAAGAATATTTTTATATCGCTCGAAATCTGATGTGTTGGTAGAAAACTGAGATTTATCCTGCCATACCTTGGCTTGCTTGCACTAATGGCAGCATGAGCGAGATTGCAATAAAAGCAATAACCCCACCCATCACGATAATCATGATCGGTTCGATAAGTTTCAAGAGATCGTTGACAGAACGATTGAACTCTTCTTCCATGAACTCTGCCAGATGGGCAAAGACAACGCCGAGTTGGCCACTGCGATCGCCGTTATCGATGACTTGTGCGATTGACTCAGGTATAAATTCTGCGTGGAGTAATGGGGCAGCAAGGCGTTCACCTATTCGGGCTTGCTCTTCGACATCTCGCCAAAGCTCGTTATAGAGGATATTTGATGCCGACTCACGCACGACAGGGATTGCTTCAATAAGTTGAACATGAGATTCGAGCATGATTGCCATGGCGCTGAACCCTCTGCTTTGATACATCGCGTTGAATGGTCTTGAAATAACTGGGAGTGAAACCAGAAGCCTGTCCACTGTTCGCCTTCCGGATTCTGATTTAATCCAGAGCGTGCCAAATACCACACTCCCTACAACAGCGATCAAGATGGTCATGACATTACCCATCAAAAAATCGCTGGCTCCCATCATCATTTGCGTAGGTAGCGGAAGCGCCTTGCCTTGTGATGCGAAAACTCCGGCAAATCGAGGGAGCACAAATGTGAGCAGGAATACTGTCACACCGATACAGATCAGTATCATCATGAGGGGATAAATCATGGCTCCACGCATTTTGCGCACTGTCTTCAGATCGTTCATCAGATAGATCGCTGCATGTCTGAGCATATTTTTGAGCATGCCGCTGAGCTCACTTGCTCGGATGAGTGCGCGGATTGAGCAGGGGAATGATGCCGGATGTGCATCCATTGCTTCTGACAAGCTTGCGCCTTCTCGCACGCGTTTTTCGATATCTTCTAACAGCACCTTTGCTGGAAGTCGTGTTGCTTGTCGCGCCAAGCAACCCATTGCTTCGCTGAGACCCATCCCGGTTTCAATCATGAGTGAGAGCTGCCAGATTTGCCATGCTAACTCATTGCGTGAGAGGTTTGGCTTAATCAAAGAAGAATGTTTCTTTTGATCACTTTGGTTAAGCGTAACGACAAACAGATCTCGGTTGCTCAACATCTTTGCAGCTTTGGTACGTGACTGGGCGTTAACCATGCCCCGCTCGCGTCCCCCGTCACGGGTCTTTGCTTCAAACTCGAACTGATGCATGGGATACCTTTCTTTTATGCTGCGCAGTTTGTATTCATCTGCGAATCGGTTGGTTCAGTGTGACTGAGGAGTTGAAGGAAGTAACCGAGTTCAATCTCTCCCTGATTGAGTTTGACCAAACCATCGCTGAGTAATCCGGGTGGGCCATCGCGTCGAATAGATTGATGAAAATCTGTTGTACTTTGTCCACTGAGTATCGCGGAGAGAACTTGATCGTTCATCACAAGGAGATCGAACACACCGATGCGTCCGATTGTTCCTCTGCCATAACATTTCGAACATCCCGTACCCTTTGAAGCGCCATCGATGAGATATTGATTTCCACAGATTGCTTTCAAAATCTGTTCCTGCGCTGGATCTGGGAGCACTGTTGATCGGCAATGCGGGCAGTTTCTCTTGACGAGGCGCTGCGCCAGCACCCCACGCAAGGTTGCAGCGATCATGTATCCTTCTACACCCATATTGATCAGACGGGGGATCGCGGATTCTGCATCGTTGGTATGCAAAGTTGAAAGCACAAGATGGCCGGTAAGTGATGCTTCGACTGCGAGGAGTGCGGTTGCAGAATCACGGATTTCACCGACCATAATCACATCAGGGTCTTGTCTGAGCATTGATCTCAAAGCGCTGGAAAAGGTAAAACCTGCTTTGTCATGAATTTGAAACTGATTGACCCCCGCGAGTCTGCGCTCTACGGGGTCTTCGATCGTGCTCGTATTGCGGAGATCGTTTGCGATCTCAGTGAGCACACTATACAGAGTCGTAGACTTTCCACTCCCTGTTGGACCGGTGACCAGGACGAGACCGTTTGGATTCGCAGTAATTGATTGGAGGGCGCTTCGTATGGGATCTCGCATCCCGAGCTGATCGAGTGTGAGGATGCCTGCTTCGCGATCAATAACACGCATCACCACCTTCTCACCGTGTCGAGTTGACATGGTAGAGACACGCAGATCGATCGCACGGTTATTGAGTTGAACCGTTACACTCCCATCCTGAGGCATTCGGCGCTCGGAGATATCCATCCCCGCAAGGATTTTAATTCTACTCACTACCGCTGGGAGGAGACTCTTGGGAGGCATAACCCCAATAACCAGATCTCCATCAACACGATATCTTACCCGAAAGGTTGATTGATATGGTTCGATATGAATATCGCTTGCTGCGCTCTGGACACCATGTTGAATAATGTGACTGACCAGTTTCACAATTGGTGATTCAGTCGCAGTTACTTCTAAGTCCGATTCGTCATCGCCTTGATCTTCAACAACTTGGAGATCATCAACGCTGACCTGCCCAATGATTGAGTCGAGTGAATGCACTTGATCCTCAGTCGGTGCATAGATATATGCAGCGTGCTCGGGTTCAATAGCATTCCTTGCCCGTTGAATATCCTCGGAAGTTGCTGCGAATGCATGGACCTGGAGTCCTGATCGATGAGCAATTTCCGCGAGTAAAAACGGATTATTGAAAGCTTCCATCGCGATCGCCAGCGTCATGTCATTCACTTCGAGTGGTAACAAGTTATGCTTCACAATGAATGAACCTGGGAGCACTCGCATTGCTTCAGGATTACAGTGTTTCTCAGAGACATCGATAAATGAGCAGCCGCAATGTCCCGCGATCGTTCGTGTCACATCTCGTGCGGTGGTAAATCCGAGTTCCACCACAATGTGTCCGATTTTGGAATGGATTGCATCATTGGATTGTTTGTTCATACAGATATCAAGCTCATCACGCGTAATGATCCCGTGCGATATCAGAAGCTCGCCTGTCCGTAGTATTGGTAACTGTGTTTTCGTCTTGTGAAGAATTGATTCATCCACAACAAACCCCCTTAGTTTGTGAGACTCACTTTGATGCCGTCAAACTCAACGATGATCATGTCGTGTTGGATATCAAGGATTCTGTAACCATTGACAGAATCACCAATTGTGTAAACTTGTGAATTGATCATCACTCTACGCGTCTCGCCAAGAATCAAGCCTTGTATATCGAGCGAGCGATTTGCATCTTCACTGACTTGTTTCTCATCGATTTGATCCTGAATATCTGGTGCAGGCAAGTCTACGGTATCTGAATTCGTTTCAGAAACTGGTGTGTGATAAAATGGATCACGCGCGAGTACCAAGCTCCAACCCACTTGATGCTTGGAATAAATCGGACTTATGGCCGTTGTATGTGATGTGTTTACATCTGTGTGTTCTACCGCATGAGCATGCGATGTATTTGGTGATAGAAATCCCATGTTCTTGATGAATAATACGAATATCAGACATATCGCGACAAATCCTAACACTCTGGTTTGTCGGGTACTTGAATAATATAACGAGACCAGATTCATATCCATTACATGTCCCCCCCATCGGCATGTCGACCAAAGAAGGTAAAGTCTGCTTCAACACTCAATGCGTTTGTGTCCGTTTGGTTCTTTGAATGACACAAGTACAATCGCCGGAGATGCCATGAGCTATTTTGCATTGAAATTTTCTGAAAAAGCACAACCAACTGCTCGTAAGTACCTTCAAAAGCGACTCCAATATCAATGCTCAAGACTCCATGGTTCGTAGCCGGCGCATCCGACTTGAGCGTACAGTGATCAAGCCCTGACTGGTTCATCATTGATGCGAGATCGGATACGATCTGACTAACATTACTTACCGCAGGTATTTGATCTTCCATGCTTTGTACAAACGCATGAGTTTGCAGGATGTGATCTTGGATATGCTCTAGATCATCGAAATTCCCCACTCGATCTATCTCATGCAAAACTTCATTATTGAACTGATAAGACTTCCTTACAGTCGTGTAATGAAATAAGCCGAAGGCGAAGGCTCCTGCCGCAGCGCAAAATTTGATCGTCGAACGATCAGGCGTTTTCATCACATCCCCCCCTCTGCGAATACATGCTCGAATGCGTTAACATCGAAGATAATTTTGAAATTTCTCGTGAATCCTGATTTCGTAGATCTGTTATCTGAATTTTTGAGATGTACATTGCGGAACACGGATTCAGTACTCAACACACTCAATAGCTGAGCGATCATGGGATCTGCAATCGATTGCCCTTGGATTTGAATGTGCATAACCGACTGATCATGTCCATGTTTCACTTTGGAAGAATTTGCACCACGCTGTATGCTTGTGACATCGATGGATTCATAAATCACACCTTCCGGGATAAGTTGCGAAAGCCTTGTAAGTAATGCTTCGACGGAGACCGATTGTTGAGTGGATTGAATCATCGCGGACTTTGACTCTAGTTTATTAAGATTTTCTATGAGCGATTGATACTCAAGTTCTGTTGATTGTACTGATGTGATTCGAGATTCAACTTCCATCCGAGCATCGCGCAGCATCCCGATCTGAATAAAGTACAGAACTCCCCAAATTGCAAAGACAAGCACAATCCCATAGATGAGATTATAATTTGCCCGTGAGGAGCTCACTGGAATAGTCTCTGATTCATGAATGTCTTGGAGGAGATTGACCCGGGTCATGCAGCCCTCCGAACATCAGGGATGTCGAAATATCTGCTCAAACCGATCGAAACGAGTGCGCTCTCGATTGATGTTTCTTTAGGGAGCCTGTTGGTTAGCTGCGAAACATCACTCCGAAGACTATCTACGAGCGGCCGCATTTGTATGCCTACTTGCATCTCAATGGTTCTGGATAAGTTCACTGATTCCAAGTCCGAAACGATGACACCGTGGGTTGGAATCAGCGCGTTGCCATAGTTCTGGTCTACATAATGCAGGAAGGATTTGACCATTCTCGCAACTTGCTCAATATTGGGATCAATATGAACTTCTGAAGATGCATCATGTTCGCCACCATCATTGTCCGGGGTGTTGACATGATTGTTAGAACACACAAACACAGGTACTCCAGCTTTACAGAGGATACATGTCATCATCCCTGAGGCGAGTTCAATTGCCAGCATCGGACCAGATCCTGGACTCTCAGCGATGCACCTTGCAATTGCGCCTGCGTTGGTATCCATCCCCACTGGTTTTAGGCCCGCATCTCGGATAACTTGGTCATACCACTCAACCTTGCTTCGTTGGGCAATGACTGCAACCCGTTTCGACTTTGAACTATTCAATGGATACGAATCCACACATAGTGTTTCTTTCCGCTCATTGAGTTCATTTGCAACACGAGATCGCAACTCTGAATGATCATCACCACTCCAGTCATCGCCAAGGTCAATTCCCCAATATCTGATTTCGGTAGACGGGATACTCAAAACGACTTGATCGCCGGAGAGATTATTCATTTGTTTCACACAATCTGTGATCGAATCGCTCATTGAATTGCGACTCTCTTCAGAGTATGTCTGAGAAACACAGAATGCACGGTGTGCGATCCGTATTGATTCGGCGCCAAGTTTCTCAGTGAAGCATTGCGATATACAAACTCCCGTATGCGTGAATGCACACACGATTGGTCTTTTGAACTGATCCACTTCATACTGATTCATGCCACCCTCCGTTTGCGATCTGGTTCAGATCTCACTCAACACCAACGCTACGAATCGACGAATCACACTCTTACCTTCAGTCTCTTTGTTATATTGCTTCACACTCACAATCAGTAGTTCAGTATCACCAATCGCATCAGCGGCGAGTTCCACATCTCCAAATCACACATAATTTCTTCATGTTCTTCGGATCACTGATCACGATTTTTAACCTTGAATTGGTGCATATTGTTGACCATACAAGCCATAAGCCTTCAAGTTCCGTAAACTTTGAACGACTGTGAACTGATCAATTTAAATTTTGGATCAATAGGTAAATACCACCAAAAAAACAATATGCCTGAGTCTCTCAGATCAATATCCATTGCAATATTTTTTTCTTTATATATTTTGCCACCCTATTGTGGCTGGGGACAGTACCCTACAAACTTGAGTGAGAAATCATGTCCACACATATGAAATGTGTAATCACATTGAATCATCTTTCACTTTGAATGAAAATCACACAAGACTGTGTATTACGCTGTAAGAACAATCACATCGATACAACTGAACAGAGCAAATCTGATTCTCAATCGCTCATGGCGCAATAGTTACTCGTCCGATTTCTCTGTCGATCAAGACAACAAGCGATCTGTCGTCATAGGAAATCTCGATCTCGACATCAATGAGTTGGTCGTGCAAACCCGCAGAGTTGAACTCGAGTAGTTGCCCGCCGATTACATTGACCGATTCGATTACAACTCCGTTCATTCCCGCTGCTTCATTCTTTCCAAACTGGCGTTCGTAGGGTTCTCCTGAAATAGGATTCGTAATCGGCACGAGCGGATTCGACTGTAATGCAAGGCGATACGAGTTTGTTGGCACATCGAATACAACCACACAAGGGTCTGCGGCAGTTCCCAAGGATCGGGTGCGTGCGAACTCAATGTCCGCGATCACCAATCGTCCGGCTGCTTCGAGTCGGGCTTGATGAACACTGCCTTGCATGGGAATAACAATCGCGGCGATGATTACAAGTATGACTAAAACAATAATCGTTTCGATCAGAGTAAACCCCCGGATTCGGTGGCTAAACAGACTGCGTTTTGTCTCGGTTTGTATCATTCATATTTCATCGGCTGTGCAAGACCAAATGGTAAAGTTCTAAACCAAGTCTACTTCAAAGCCGATGAGTCTGGCATGCAACGGCACACAGACCACTTTGATAATCAACTACTGATTACAACTCAAAAGCGTGGGTTATCGATACTGGAATGCCTGATTGCGACGATGATACTTTCAATTGTTGTGCTGTCATTGGCGCCGGTTTTATCAGCGGGGAGAAGCAACCTCGAGTACGGCGAAATGTCAATTCGTGGGATCCGTATCGGAGAGCATTTGCTCGAAGAGATACATGTACGGGACTACTCTGCAATTGGAAGCACGCGAAAAGATTGGGGACTCGATGATTATCATGGTTTCTCTGATACGCCAGGGGCTGTTACTGATTTTGCCGGCACTCTTTACGATATGAAGGATCAGATTTTTACACGCAGCGTCGCTGTCAACTCAGACTCTGTTGTTTTACCTGAACTGGGGGGAATCACAGTTGATGGCAAACGGGTAACAATCACTATCAATGGCCCCCATGATAATGAGTGGGTACTTACGAAATTTATCCGGGAGCCACATACACCATGACTCTATCGCACAGCAAACATTCTGTTCAGAACAGGTCAGCATTCACGATTGTTGAAATCATGCTCGCGATTGCATTATCAAGCCTGGTCGCATTGACCGCACTGCTGATGCTCCAAGCAATCGGAACGGCAACCGAATCTCGATATGATACGAGAATAGATATCGTCGAACGCGAGCTTTTGATGGCTAGATTGGGTGGGGTCATTCGCACTTCATCACGCGCATTAGCTTCGTCGGACAACTCAACGGTGCTCTGGAAAGGGGACATAAATGCCAATGGATTTCCTGATCTTTCGGAAATCCAGCTTATTGTATGGACTGATGATGACACACTGATCACATCTTATGAAACACCCAATCCCCCTATATCTGATCCGTCCTATGCACTTGATGCTGACTTTGTCACGATCACCAATGCGATTGCTGGTAGCTCAGCATTCCCATCCAGGGTGTTGATTGATCGTGTAGTTGATACGCAATGGTCATTTGACAATGCGACCATTCAGGATGCTCGAACCGCAAGACTTGACATATCAAGTTTGCATCCAACCGGTGTTCATAAGACAACACTGATCACATCGTTCAGAAGGGGCACACCATGAATCAATTGTTCCTTTCCACGATAAATCGTTATCACAGTGGCGCGACAATGATTCTCGCGTTGATTGTTGTTGCAATCTCATTTGTCGTCGGACTGACTTTCCTTGCGACATCAACGACAGCAATGGGTAGTTCGCGAATTATGATCGATCATTCGAAGTCAAGACAGATCGCTGAATCTGGTATAGAAATGACTCTTGGATATATTGAACAATCGCCCGATTGGCTTGAAACAATCTCGCCGGGGATTCTGCTAGATGATTATCCGATCAATGGTGGAACTCTTACAGTTGAAGCTGACTTCAACGAAGTTGCTCTTGATGATCCCAGTTTGATCAACTTTAGCTTTGAAGACGCAACTGGTTGGCTCTCCACACCCGCATTGTTTCCGCCGATGTCGGGGTCAATTGGTGGATGGAACATCGAACGCACAGCATTGGTACAGACAGGTCTAACAGTTCCTCTCATAGGAATGGTTCCCTCTGCATTTGCTACTGACGGTACAAATGCTGCGATTATCAACTTCTCTGTGCTCATTACTGGTGGCGTTACGCTCTCGCAAACTTTATCTGAATCACTCGAACCCAACACACTCTACGAAATCTCGGCTGATATAAGCAATGGTTCCGGATTGGCATTTTCTGCGTATGGATTCCGATTGTTTGCAGGTAGTGATCTCGTTGCTTCGAGCGCACATGCATCGACGCTTGAGATCCCTTCACTCATCGGAGTTCATCCTGATGACCCCGACACACCGCCTGGACCAAATGAGTGCGAGTCACTGCTTTCGTATATTGGACTTGTTCCAGGGCATCCATCGAAACACACACTTACATTCACAACCGATGAATCACCACTGAGCGGATTGCTCACACTTGAACTTTTCGCATACTCTACAGGCCTACTAGCGTCTGTCACTTTCGATAACATTTCCATCACTGTACGGAACAATAACCCGGTAGAAATCACAGCGATCGGCGTAGCGGAAGATTCAAGTCATGTGATTACAGCACATGTTGTCAGTCAAATTGATGGTTCGACACAAATTGTTCAATGGAACGAACCGTAATGAACACGAATACATCCGAATCCAATCTGACAACACGGCCTGATGAACTGAGCATCTCAAGCATACCCCGCAAACGCTTTTCGGGAAGGGTATGCCGCTTGATGAGTGTTGCTTTACTCACCCAGCTCATCCTGAGTACACTCGTACTCATTGTTATTCAAGGACCTTGGCGACCCTATTCCCCAGATGATGAAACCCCGACGGTCGCCCTACTCGCAGCATCAATGGTTTCCGATGAAATCATCCACGCTTCGAATCCGAAACTGCAAGAAGTCATTGAGGAAATTTCCAACACTGCTGATATCGAGTTTGCGATCCTTACTGATCTGCAGGGAAACATTTTGCTCGCGGACGGCCAACTACCAGATGAAGTTGTCACAGATGCGGTCTCAGGATCACGGCAACTGGATTTCTCACAGAATCGGTTTCCAAAAATTACGCAATCGATTCGTCAAGTCATCGGATCACAAGAGAAACACTTGCTCATACTAGGGATTCATGATCACGGCGGTAAACGAGCAGTCATCGATGGGATGATTGCACTCGCTGGTGGATTTTTGGGTACATGGATTCTGGTGTTTCCATTCGGGATGAGGTGTATCAGACGATCGAGCACTGGAATGCAACACCTTCATACTGCAATCCGTCGATTATCAAAAGGACTCGAGCCCGATCCAATTGCTCCGAATGGAGACGATGAAATCGCCTATCTTGCGATCGCGTTCAACTCGATGGCTGCTGATATTCTCTCCGCTCAATGTGAGCTTCATCATGCGAACAAAGTTCTCGATGAGAAGGTGCAAATTCGTACCGAGCAACTCAATATTGTGAACTCCGATCTCGAGAAGAGTAACGCCAAACTTGCCGAAGTGACAGAAACGGCCTTGCGTTTCACAAGCGATGTTGCCCATGAGTTCCGCACACCATTAACTGTGATTAAAGAGTTCGCACTGATCCTAGATGATGGATTGGGCGGCGAAGTCAACGAAAAACAGAGCGAGTTCCTAGGATTAATATCAGAGGCGACTGGTGATCTTGTCCAACTTGTCGACGACTTCCTCGATACCGATAAACTCCGCGCTCAACGGTTACCAGTTCATCGACAATCCATCCCCCCAGAGGAGATCATCGAAAGCGTCTGGGCAATTCTCAAATCGAAAGCGGAGTCAAAGGGTGTCCGACTCGCCTGTCGGATCGATCAGGGACTACCTGATGTGTATGTTGATGCTGATATGGCACAGCGATCATTGATCAATTTTGTAACCAATGCAATCAAGTTTTCTTCACCTGGTACTCCGGTGTGTATAGAAGCCCTTAACGTAATGAAGGGGATGATTCAGATTCGAGTCATAGATCAAGGTCCTGGCCTTGAGCAATCAGACATCGATCTCTTGTTTGATCGCTTTGAACAAACTGTCACCGGAAAAAGTGCGAGTTGTAAAGGGTTTGGGCTGGGTCTCAATATTGCATCGCAGCTTGTGTCTATCAATCTTGGCGAGATCACAGTCAAGAGCACAGTAGGCGATGGATGCACCTTTGCATTTACCTTACCGATCGATGAGCCCGAATATGTGCTCAACGCATATCTCAAGCGGGTCGTTGAATGGTCAAATCCCCATCCGCTAGTCGTGTTGCGCGTAAAATCTCGGATCAACGCACACGATTCCACTTCATTGATCCGAACAATCACAGATCAGGTTCATGCTCGGGACATCATTCTTGATTGTCGAAATGGATCCGTACTTGTCATCGGTCAGGCGGGCAACTCAGATGGTTGGCACGATTCACTTACCGAGCGTCTCAATAGAGACAATGAACAAACATTGATTGAAATTGAACTCGTTGACACAATCCCGGTTGAAGCAATCAATGCATACGATATACTCAACATGATTACCATCTGATCAACAGATAGCTAATTAGTAAATTCATGCAGAGAGAAAATGTTCCCGGCAGGACGAATTGTTTGATTAGTCAAAATTGCTCAATGAATCCCAATCCATGACTTGTCCTTGGATGGGCATGGCAAAGGATTCAGCATCGGTTTTGTTCTTAAACGCTGCGATTCCTGAGGCCATCGGGGTATGAAGCTGATCCGATTTGACGAACCATGCGTCGCCCATTTGTATCCATTCGCTTGATCCATGATCATGGCACCATCGATCAACTACTGTGAATTGCGTGTACTTCGATTCGAATATCATTTGGCAGTTGAAGTCATCAAAGAGCTTGGGTTCGTTCCCACGATCTCCCACGATGATTGTTGCGGTTGTGAATCGTACATCGGAGATGATCATGCCACACTCTGCGCAGAGTGAATCGCCAAGCCGAACCATCGGCGGGCCGTCTGCAAGTTCATTTCCACACCCGACGAGTATCGTAGTTATCAATATACAAACGAATCCGATTACACGAATGGTCATCATACCGAACCCCGTTTCGAAAAGAGAACCAATGCGATCAGCAGCGGAACCAGTGTCCATGCGCCCAGAACCAACGCAAGAATCCAAGGCAATGCACCACCAAATGTTTGTGAAGCATACATACCCACCGGACCAAGCACATCAAGCGACGCGTTCATGTTCACGATGACCGCCATCTTGAACGCTTGGAGCGGGTTCAATACGCCGATTGCGAATACTTCTTGAACGCGGAGTTTAAAAAGTATTGTGCCCGCCATCAGACCAAGATCACTCAAGAACACAAGAATCAACCATGTGAATAAACCTAACCCGGTGGCAACTCCTGATCTTCGCGACATCACCGAGAGCAGCATCCCCACCGATAGCATTGCCAACGCGAGCCCGCAGGTAAACACGACAAGCATAGCAAAGGCGCTGATACCCACTCCACCGACACGCAGCGCGAGCACACAGGCGCTCAATCCGAACCCAATACACATCGAACAACACAGTGCGATCGCGAGCCCGATGTATTTCCCAAGCAATAGCTCAACCCTGGATATAGGTTGAGCGAGTAGATACAAAAGAGTCCCCCGCTCGCGTTCACCCGCGATTGATCCAGCGCCGGCGATCAACGCCATCAATGGAACAACAAGCATGATCAGATTGAGTAGACCCGCTGTCGTCCGACTAAAACCTGCGAATCCATGCGAGCCTGATCCTGCGAGCGACATAAATGAAACTGCAACCGCAAGCACCGTAAAAGAAATGGTGTACAGAACAAACCATCTGCTCGAAATTGCATCACGAAACTCACGCCGAGCGAATGCGATCACACTCGAAACCCGAGAGAGATGTGATCCTGATTCAGTAACTGCAAGATTCGGCTTTGTATCTATCGGGAGTGTGGTCATTTGTTCTCTCCTCAGATTTCTTCAAGGATTTCAAAGTCTCTGACTTCGATTTGGGACTTTGCGAGTATTGAAACCGGTTCAGCTTTTCGATTGCGTGGGACAGAGACACACAAGCCGTTTCCATTCAAGTTGACAGCGTGGCCTGCGTTTCGTAGTGTTACCGCCGCAGATTCTTCGGAACCCATGCTCAGATAGAGGCGCATGGTCTGAACTCGTGATTCGGTTGGCCAAAGTTCAGATGGGGTGATGTCTTTTATGAGCTTCCCTTTTTCCATCACCAGCACCCGCCCTGCGAGCGAAAGCACCTCGTCTGGTCGATGCGATGCAAATAGAAGTGTCTTTCCCTGATCCCGTAGATGAGTCAAGGTGTCAATCACTTCACCTCGGCCGGACGCATCGAGGTTTGATGTCGGTTCATCAAGCACAATGATCGGCGGATCCGCGATGAGCGCAATCGCTAATGCAAGGCGCTGTTTCATTCCGCCTGAAAGATCACGCACGCGTTTCTTTTCATGCCCATTGAGACCAACCCGAGCTAATGCAATCGCCGCAGCTTTCCGATCAACCCGACGAAGCCTCGCGAAGAATAGAATTGATGATCCGAGTTTGGCATCATCATGGAACGCAAGTTCTTGAGGCACATACCCTACAAATGAGCGAGCTTGCTTGCCGTGTTTCCCAACATCAGTTCCATGGATCGATATGGTGCCCGATGATGGGAAGATTCCAAGCAAACTGCGAATAAGCGTGGTCTTCCCAGCGCCATTACTCCCCCACAATGCGATTGACTCTGCTCTGCCGAGTTCAAACGACAGATCATCAACCGCGATGACGCTCCCAAATTTCTTGGTGACATGGAATGCTTTGATCATGTCAATATCCTTTGTGAAGATTCCGAATCTGAAACTTTCGGCAGAGTCGACTCTCGTACGATCATCCATCCCCCGACGATCGGGACAAGTAATAAGAATGATGCGAACCCGAACAGATACGAGCGGGATGATTCTACAGTTGACTCCCTCAGTTCCAACTCAGGTAATCGAGTTAGCGGCGAATGGTCTATAAATATCGGGTCCGGGCTGAGTTCAGGAAATGCACGCGCTGTGAGTTCGACGGCTTGTTGTGCCGGGCTGTGCATAAACACCCGGAGATTTGGTTCTCTTGCAAGCAACGACCGGAACAAGCTCCGGGGTTCATGGGGAAAATCTCCGATACCGTCATTGTTCCGATCGAATCCTGAATAGCTCGACCAGAAGTTCCCCACTCCATTCTCTGAGAACTCATTGAGCATGAGTTTGCCGCGTCCATGAACGGTGACTTGCTCTTCATTTTCAAGAAATGCGTTCTTGGTGATTACATTGTTATGTGTGATGGGTGTAGAGAGCATCCCGATCTCGTTGAATGCTACCTTGTTGCCTTTGATGATCCCAAATGAATCAACCGATGACGGGGAGTTATCGATATACATGCCCACCCGGTTTGCGAGCAATGCATTATTCTCAACAACGATCGCGTCACAATCTTTGAGTCCGATCCCATACCCGCTTGTTCCACGGTTATTGACAATTGAGTTTCCCATAAGGTGTATATTGTTTGAATACATCAGATAGATGCCGACAGAGTTCGATGTGAGCTCATTCTCTTCAAGCGTGGTATTGTGTGAGTACATAAAGTGCAAACCGTACCGCGAGTTGGTCACGATATTTCTTGCAATGGACAGGTCTTCTGAATACCAGAACACCATATCTCGAACTCTATCAACGATGTTATCTTCCACAATCGTGTTGTGACTCCACCAGATCCGAATACCATCTCCTCTACGCCCGATTTCGAGATCTTTCCCGATGACCACATTGTTCCGGATGATTGAATCAGCTGCTGGACGGAGATCAATACCAAAATACACATCTTCCAAGCGATTGTCTTCGATTAGAACGGGTCCAGCAACGGCGCGGATGCCTGCGGGTTCTTGATCCACTGTCGACCCAGAGTTTCTGATCGTGAATCCTCGGATGGTGACATCCCCTGCCACAATTTCTACAACTGATCCATTGCCGAGCCCGTCGAGGATCACGAGCCCTTGTCCATCGAGTACAACCGATTTCTTGACTCTTAGATTTCCCTCATATATCCCCGCAGGGACAATTACCGTAGCGCCGGGTTGAGCAGATTCGATCAACGCATCGATGACATCTGATGACTGAATCGTACTCTGTGCGAATGCACCAGAAACCGAAGTTATGAGTACACACAAACTCAGGATGATCTGTACTTTTATCACGATTATACTGATGCTTTCTTGGCAACTCTTTGTGCTTTGACCAGCGGTGCGTACGCACGCCAATGGAAGAACAATGCGACAACCATCACTACTGACGCGATGGTCGACAGGATCAATCCTGGACCCGCTTTGGCGATGGTTTCAAACTGCCCAATGAACCCGCTCCCCAAGATTGGCGGTACGAATGGATCCACTGAGTTCGACAAGGGCGCATCTGGATCAAGGTTCATCCCGAAGTGGCTCATCCAGAGATAGAGATCGATCAGGAATACACCAGGAAAGGTGAGTACAGGGAGCACAAGCAACACTGTCCATCGGCTGTGGATCCAGCTCGCCAGTTCGAGCATTACGACAAAGAGAATCATGATGTATACGCCGATAGAACGCTCGATCTGCGCTGCTTCTTCAAGCGGACGCATCCCGATATAGTGGTTGAGGCTATTAATCTCGGCAACATCCCCCGACAGGTGATTAACATACGCAACAAGATGCAAATTGTTTGGATATTGTGGCGCTACGAGTTCCATACTCCAAAAGGGAACAAAGAGCGAAACAAGGAGAAGCACACGCGCGATCAGGAACAAGAACCGGGGCGCTCCGTACCAAAAACTATGCTTCTCAAGTTCAACCTGATCTACACGGGGACCGATGATGTGATTCAAAATACTCATCTTGTATGACCTCTCGACAGAAGATATCTTTCGTGATTTTGGAAGTGAATACGCCGAGGTGTGTGTTGACACACCCAGGCATGTTTGGGTTTTCAATGAAAACTTACTCGTTTGGCTCGACCATGAGATATCCCATCATCTCCAAATGAAGCGCCGAACAGAACTCAGTGCAGTAGAACGGGAAGGTCCCCGCGGTATCTGCAACGAACTCAAAGGTCGCGGTTTCCCCAGGTTCGAGGCTCAGCGTGATGTTGTGAACTGGGATTGAGAATCCGTGAGTTGAGTCGATCGCACGCTCGGTATTGGTGATGCGCCATGTGACGGTATCACCTTGTTTTACGGTCACATGCTCGGGAGTGAAGTGACTCCGAACCGCGGTCATGTACACTTCAACTTCGTGTTCACCTTTTCGCTCAACACGTTCCATCTTCGGACGAGGCGCCCATGGATCGACAGTTTGTGTGTGCGGATCCCAACCGACTTCAGGGTAGACCGACCAGGGGTGGAGTTTGTCTGCTTTGATGATCTGTGCATAGTGAGGTTCACCAACACCTAGTGGCATGTCGTAGATCACAGGCATCTCAGTGCCCTGATTCGAGATATCGAGCAGTTGGAAGTTCTGTGGAAGCAACGGACCAACACCCACAAATCGATCAACCGACCATTTGTTGTATGAGACGAGGTACTTACCGTCTGGGCTCACCGTGTCGCCTTCCGCTGCGCCGAGATGACCTACATTGTAGTGAACCGGTGTTTTCTGGACGAGTGTCCAATCTGGTTCTGGGTTAAGTTTGCCATAATCACCACCGAGGGTCCAACGAGCGATTGCTGAATCAAGGAAGAGTGATGTGTATGCGTAGCCGTCAGGGCCGAACTGCGTGTGCAGGGGACCGAGTCCGACTTCGACTTGAGCGGCCATCACGCTATCAAAATTCAGCACCGGTACACCGAACTCATCGTGACCGGAATAATCTTCTTCTTCGATCGCTTTGAGAATTTTCGCGGTGGAGTAGATCGTTGTATGTGGATCGAGTTTTCCAGAGACCACAATGAAGTCACCTTTGGGTGCGACATCTACGCCGTGTGGGCTTCGTGGTTCAGGGGTCAGATGAAGCAGACCTTCTTCGATCGCGGTTTCGAGCGAGATCACCGGAAAATCCTTAATCATGGAGTAATCACCCGCTTGGAATACCTTTTCAGCCTTCTTCCAGTTGATGATGTGTAGGTAATCCGTCGCGTTCATACTCACGCCGGCTTCGAATGGTGGTTTTTTCATACCCTCAACACCAAAGCCGCCCGTGGCGAGTTCGGTGTTGATTGAGTTGAGGAAGAAATATCCATCACTCATGAGTTTGCCACAATCCGCGATGTCCTGCCAGTAAGGCGGGAGTTCAATCGCAAATGACTTGCTCTTATCTAAGCGTCCCTTTTTGCGATCAAACTTCCACATGGTGACAGCACCCTTGAAGTTCTCTTTCCATTCATCCATCGGCGCATGATCTGAGCCCCAAGGCACATTGTACTGTGAGGTTTCAAAAACATAATCGGTGTTTGGAGTAACAAACGCACCGCCATGATCGTTAATGAACAGCGGATTCTTCACAATCTGCTTGGTCTCAAAGTCACGAAGATCGATCACCGCCATGCGCGCATTGGATTTATCATTGATAAAGAGCCAATCCCCGTCGTAGTCACCTTTGGTTTCGGAGAGTGCCGGGTGATGGGTATCCCCCCAGCGGTTCTCTTTGCCGAAGACATTTCCTTCATCGAGGATATCGTTTCCTACGCCGTAACCATACCCTTGCCATGGCTCGGGGGTGAATACCGCGATGGACTTGAGCAATCGCATCGATGGAACACCGATGACAAAGACCTGCCCTGAATGACCACCTGAAGACATGATGACATATTCATCCATCATACCTGTTGGGGTATAAGTCTTTGCAGCTGCAAGAAGGTCTGCGGTTGAGAGCCCCCGTTCCTTTGCTGCGTTCTGAACATCGTTCATGGACTGCGCTTGTGCAGACGATGATGTCCCGATTGCGATCGCGGCCGCCGCGAGCACGAGTTTGGAACTAAATAGTGTGAGTGACATTTCTTTCCTTTCCTGACTTGTGTATCTAATTGTCCGTTATTGTGACCGCAAACACCTTTCTCAGGTATTTGCACCCCCGATCAATCTTCTAAAGTAGAGATAGAACGGATGTAAGTAATGATTTCATTGAGCTCGTCGTCGGAGATCGCAGGGTTCCCACCTTTGGGAGGCATATCAACACCGGTGGTGTTCTCTGCGTCCCAGATTGGACGGCCCATTTTGATCATGGTCATGAGTTCTTTATCAGTTGCACCTTTCACAAATGCACTGGTGGTAAATGGTTTCCCGATACCGTCCATGCCTTCGCCGTTTGGACCATGACATGCCGAGCAAGATGCGATGAAGAGATCACGCCCGACACTGTCAATGACAATCTCGCTTGGATCTGGCGCTGCTTTGATCCAGGCTGACAAGTCCGCAACGGGATGTGATGGATCTTGGATCGAACGCAGATAGATCATGACATCATTGATTTGTTGATCGGTAATATTTTGCGCCCCGCGTGCGGGCATCATGATGCCTGTGGTGTTCAAAGGATCATCTGGAAATCTTCCCTCTGCGATATTACGGAACAGTTCGTTGTCATCACTTGATTGTACATATGCACTATTTCGTAACGGCTTGCCCAATCCGTTCACACCAACAGCATCCACACCATGACATACTTGGCATGTATTCTGGTAGACAGTTTTACCCGCAGACATCTGTGTGATCTGTGATCTTTCCTTTGCAACAGGCACGATCCCAGTTGCTGTTTGTTTGTTTGGGCCTGCAATATTGATTATCAAAAGAATCACAGGCAGGGTGATCATAAAAATCGCAAGGATGGCGATCGATTGCCATTTATTTGGATCTGGGTTGAACACTTCTTGGGGTGTTTGATTTGACATTTTCATGGCCTCCAAGTGCGGAACCTATTTCGGATACGCAGGTGCGTATTTGGACATAAAGTATATTTTCCGCCCAAATCACAAATCAACCCTCCCAATTAAAAAGACTTTTGGATCTATTGCCAATCTGTTTGTTCCCAGTTGTAACCCTAGATATACAGGCTCTTCCGTTCACCAATACATCTTCTCGAATGAGCGTTCTTTCCGAAAAGTGCAATGAATAACTCCGTCCGAGCCGGCAGGGGACTGCACGGTCGGACGGAGTTTCCCTCTCGACAGAGTGATCATCGAGTGATGATGCGAATCTCAGATTAGTCTCGGCGACGACGAGTGCCGACCATGCAACCAAGACCAAGTAAAGCAATGCTTGATGGTGATGGCGCGACGGTCATCGAAGTCAGGAGTGCCCCCCCACCGATCTCGCCGAGAGCAGTTGCCGAACCGTCTGACAGATCGATAAGCCAGAAGGTCGAGCTAGAAAAATCATCGCTTACCACACTCGCGTATGCAAACCCTGAAGTACCAGAGATATCAAAGCTCAATGTATCATTGAGATCGACTCCGATATTTCCGACGGTCATCAATGTACCCGCACTGTTTGCCTGGGTAACGAGCACATCGAGTCCGGTGTCAATGCCGTAGAGCTGAGTTGACGTTGCGCCCGCAAAGCTGTTGGTGTATGCCGAACCAACAATGTTTGGATCCATCCCCGCATTGACATCACCAGCATCATAAAACAAGCTCGTCACCATGGTCGCGGTACCATCGTTTGGATTGAGCACGAGATTCTGGTTCGCATCACTCACAACACGGATACGATCAATAACCGGATTGAAATCAAACCCGAAGCTCGAACCGTTTGTTGGTGGAGCAAATGAACCTGAACCAACTTGTGTCGCGACACCAGTCACGGCATCAATGGTGTAGAGATTGTTAAAACTCCCCATGCCGTAGAGTTGCCCCGTTGCGGGACGGATATCGATTCCGCGGATTTGCTCGTTGTTTTGTAGCCCTGAAATCGCTACACCACTCAGAATATTGTTCGAAGTACTAGAATCGAATGAGACCAGATTTTGCGAATCGGTTACACCATAAATCAGTTCCGCGTTCGCAGCGCTTGTAAGACCCGCAATACCTACCAACCCGGCGATCATCGCTACAGGAATATTCTTCTTTGAGTTATTTGTTTTCGTTGACATCATTTTCTCTCCATCTTTGATGTTTATGCTGCAACAATAATGCAGCACAGATACTGGAGATCTCCATCCATAAATATGGATTGTCCAAGTTCTCCTCAACCTGTCTTTCGGGTGTCAATCCTGATGTGTTTTTGGAATTGGATAACTTTTTCAACTTGATTTGTGATACACTCTGATTATCAGAAACAAGATCTTGATCGGTTACTATTGATGAACCGACGATCAACGCAATCTTTACGGAGTCTAACTTTTGCCCACCATACTCGAACGCATATCCGACGGCGATGAATCCGCTGCAGAAGAATGTGTCCGCGAATACGGCGGGTTAGTCTGGCGCTTAGCTCGTCGATATCTTGATCGTGCGGAATCTGAAGTCGAAGACACTGTTCAAGAAGTCTTTGTTGAAATCTGGATTCATGCCAAAAGATTCGATCCCACAAAGGGATCCGAAGCAGCATTCATCGCAACACTTGCACATCGCAGGATAATTGATCGCCAACGAAAGATCACCACGCGACGCAAACACGAAAGAGCGGTGATGACTGAGAGCAAACTCACACAAAATCAGATTCCAATGATTGGAATAGATGAATCCGGGATCATGGAAGCACCGCTTTATAGAAAAGAGCTTGCTCAGGGTTTTGATTCACTACCCGAGACTGAAAAAACAGCACTCTGGATGTCTGCATATCGCGGGTTGAGCCACCGGGATATCAGTCAAATCACCGAAGTACCGGTGGGAACAGTCAAATCGAGAATCAGGCGTGCCATGATTCGTATGACCAAAGCCATCAGTGGCGAGCATACCAAACCCAACTGCGAAAGGAGTTCCACATGAGTACCTCTGATGAATACTCCGATCGGCTTCTTGAGCTGCTGGCTGCTCAACAGCTGGGCGATCTATCGCATGAAGAACATGAAGAACTCAACTCTCTCATGATCGAGGTTGACAATATTCCTGATGAGATTATGGGCGAACTCCTGGTCATGCTCGATCGTGCATCTCCGGATCAAGAAGAAATCCCGGTAGATCTAGCGAATCGCCTTTCCACCGGTGGAAAGGCCGCTGTTGCAGCCACTGCTGGACTGACACCGCTCAACTTTCAGAAAAATGTGAGCCAATCCAAGCCTAACCGCTGGGCATGGATGACCTCCGCTGCAGCGATTATCGCAATCGGCGCGACTGTCTTCGGAATTTCGAACTACTACGCTCGAGTAAACGCGACCAACGAATACACCACCGAACTAGCAGCGCTCGAAAGTAAAATCTCTGCCAATGCGGCCCTGCTCGAACAGAGTCGACTCGCCGCAAGCAATGCGCAACAGATGATCGATGAGCTTGAGCTTTCGAATCAGGCGCAAGCGATAGAGATTGCAAAGCTCGATCAAACCAGACTTGATATGGCAACACAACTCGCGGACGCGACCTCTTCACTTGAAAACGCACGCGACACAATTGCAATCTATGAGACCCCACTTGATCCTGCACAACTTGCAGTCAACCGCACGCAGTTGCTCGAAGTACCCGACGCGATCCAGGTTGCTTGGCAACCATTTGATCTCCCTGATTCACCCGCTGAGCAACAAGGCGTGCGTGGAGATGTCGTTTGGTCCGACGAACTCCAAGAAGGGTACATCCGTTTCGTAGGTCTTGAACCCAATGATCCGGATGTCCAGCAGTATCAAATCTGGGTCATCGATGAACGCGGACTTGAGCAAAAAGTCAGTGGCGGCGTGTTCAACGCATCAGCGGAAGGCGAGATCATCGTTCCGATTACTCCCGGCATTGATGTCGGTCGCGTTGCACTCTTTGCGATCACTGTTGAAGACCCAGGCGGAACATGGGTTCCTGATCTGACACGACGCGTGGTGGTTGCCCCACGGGATAGTTAACTAACCGGTTACAGCGCTGTTCACAAGTTTGATTCAATCGAAATTTGGATTTACAAAAACACCCTAAGCTCGAGAACCGAAAGATTGGTGTCGGGTGGTTGTGGTCAACTGCTCAAAAAAATCGTAAATCACCATCGTCGAATTTCGAGTGACCTATCGCTTTGCTCCATCATTGCGCCTGCATTTCTATCGACATGCGTGACAGACAAAAGGGAATCCAATGAACAATCAACGCAACCTGCTCGTGGGTGCATCCGCACTCCTTCTCACGGCAGGATCACTACTCACAGTGTCTAACTCAACCGCAATCGCAAAGTCCAGCCACAGCGATGCGCCATCGATCAAGCAAGACCCACAGGCAAACCTGACTGATGTGTACGCATTTATTGGTACAAAGTACGACGATCCGTCGACTCAAGTTCTTAATGTCGTTGCTAATGTCCGCCCATTCTCTGAACCAGGTGATGGCGTAATCTACGATCGCTTTGCGCCCGACGCGCTTTACTCATTGCACATCACCAATCCGAGCACCGGACAGACAGTGGTGAAGTATGATTTCCAGTTCTCACCAGTTAATGAAGGGTACAAAAACGAGAATACCATACTTTCGTACGGACTTGGAACCGAAGCAGGACCGATCCAAACGCTTGGCGATGCTCGACAAAACTACACCCAGACCTACAGCGTCTCACGGACACCAGCGAGCACGGCTGCACATATTGCCCTCGACGGCGCGATTGTTGCACCGCCAAATGTTGGGATAAATACCACGCCATTGTACAATGATGACAATGGGCGAGCAGTCTCCGGTGCATCCGATGCCGAATCGCTCGATAGTTATACAAAGCAAGCGATCTACGAAGGAAGCAACGGCGAAGTCTTCTTCACCGGTCCACGCGACGATAGCTTTTATTCCGATGTCCCAGGTATCTTTGATCTGCTCAATGTTCGTATTCTTGATAACAATGGTTCGCTGGCAGATGGTCTTGGACAGGACAATAACGGAGTAGACGGGTTCAAGGGTTTTAATGTATTGACGATCGCGATGCAGATTCCGCTCGACCAACTCCCGGAGTTTCAATACAACGACGCCTTCTTTGGTGAGCAAACAGGTGTCGGTGTATATGCCTCGGTGAGTCGACCAAAGGTGACACTCCGCAAAGCGGGAAATGATGTTGAGAGCTATGGCGATTGGATCCAAGTCAATCGTCTAGGGAATCCTCTATTCAACGAAGTCCTCGTACCGATCGCGGATAAAGACAACTTCAATGCACTCGTCCCTACAGATGACGCGATGTTCTCAACCTACGCATCAAACCCCGAGATCGCATCATTGATCAACTTTGTCTACGGCACAGCATTCCAAGAAGAAGATCGCCAAGACCTGGTCAATATCTTCATCCCCGATGTCCTGCGGGTAGCAACAACAACCGGTCCAGTCCCATTGTCAGGCGATAAAGGATACTCGCGGTTTGGGTTCGTTGGCGGCGACACGACCGGTGGGGTATCGAGCGGCTGGCCAAACGGGCGGAGGTTCGGAGATGATGTCGTCGACATCGCACTCACCGCGGTTGCATCTGGTCCAGGTTACGAAGAAATCACTGTCGTTGGCGACAATGTGGCGATGAACGACATGGAGTTTAATCGTGTATTCCCGTATGCAGCGACGCCGCACTCTGGAACCAACAACCGGAAAGACCCTGCGCCGACTAGCTTTGAAATCGCAGATGTAAACGGTGACGGCGTTCTTAACTTCTACGACATCAGTGCGTATATAGAAGCATTCACCATGAACCAAGAATAAGACTCTACAACTTCACGCGGATGGGTACCAAAGTACCGATCCGTGTTTTCATTTCTCAGACAAGGAACAGCCATGCCCAACTCACTCACGATCGAAAAAACTAATTCAACTGTTGTACTCAGTATCATCGCATCCATGTGTTTGGCACAATCTGCTCTCGCTCATGAGTTCTGGATACATCCTACGAAAATGGTCGTTCAACAAGGAACTCTGCTCAGTGTACAACTCATGCACGGCGAACGATTCGACGGTAACCCTGTCCCACGCGATGAACCCCAAATCAAACAGTTTGAGTTCATCGAATCCGATGGATCATCGCAATCACTCCGCGGGATGCACCAATCAACCACGAGTTATCTCAAGCCCAACTCCTCAGGTATCGTGGTCTATCAGTCCAATCAGTATCAAAACAACCTTGATGCAAAGTACTTTGAGGACTACCTTCGCGAGGAACGTTTGGAACATATCATCGAAGAGCGATCCAAGCAAGGTCAATCTAATGACATTGGACGCGAGGTCTACTCTCGGAACTCAAAGTCAATCATCCGGATTGAATCTGACAATCAAAGCATTGATCAGATCGATACAGAAATCGGTCTCCCATTGGAGATTGTTGTTCAACGCATCGGGCACCAATCAGACAATACACTTCTATCCGCTCAGGTGTTATTCAACGGACATCCTATCGAAGCACTCAGAGTTGTTGCGACGAGTGAACAAAATCATGATCAACTCATTGAGTTGACCACCGATTCCAACGGCATGGTACAGTTTGATGTCAATGAACCTGGTCTCTGGATGATCAGCACTTTGCATATAGAACAAGAAACCAAAACTGATGACGCAGACTGGGAAAGCTTCTGGTCATCGACCACCTTCGAGATCATGAGCAAGCATGATTGAATGTGTTTTCAGATACACTTTGCTCAACATTTCGAAATGAATCCATGATCTGGATTGCATTGAGTGCTGCACCCTTGCGGACTTGATCACAGCAAATCCAGAGGAGCACCCGCTTCCCATCACTCGACGGATCGATCCTGATGCGTCCGATGAAGACCTCGTCGCGACCAGCTGCATCCCTTGGGGTGAGGGGAAACCCATCATCCATTACCTGGATTCCTGGGACGCGCAACGCATCCCTTATCTGCTCTACCCGAACAGGAATGTCAAGTTCTACAGTGATTGCTTGCGAATGTGCTCGTTCGACGGGGACCCGGACACATGTTGGAAGTACTGAGAGTGAAGGATCTTCCCAAATCCTGCGGGATTCCTGGATCATCTTTGTTTCTTCCCCGTTGAATCCAGTATCTGGATCAATCTCTGATTCATGCTCAAATACATTCATCGCGCATGAAACAGGAAACACTGACGGCGATTCATCCCTCCCATCAAGATACGACTGGGATTGATTTCGGAGTTCTTGGATTCCAGCTTTACCCGCACCAGAAACCGCTTGATATGTTGTCACGCAGATACTCTGAATGCCGAAATTATTTCGGATCGGTTGGAGTGCTGTGAGCATCATAATCGTTGAGCAGTTTGGGTTTGCAACCACCGCCGGTTTATGCTCGAGCAAATCTCCATTCACTTCGGGGATCACCAAAGGCACATCGGGTTCCATCCGAAATGCGGATGAGTTATCTATGATTGTGGTTGGCAATCCACTCAATAACGCTCGAACCTGTACTGCAACTTGAGAACTGGCACAGAGTAGGGCAAAGTCCAATGGTGTGTCGATGATCTGATCCATCGGCAGAACCGGAAGTGCTGTGCCCATATACGACAAGGTACTCCCAGCGGATCGAACTGATCCAAAGCACCGAATAGATTCCGGGGGATGCCCTCGAGATTCAAGAATATCGAGCGCCTCTCGACCAACAACACCTGTCGCCCCGACGATACCAATATCAGGAAAATGCTTGGTCATAGCAGTCCTCCTCTAAACTTTTCTTCAGACACTCGTATCGGCTGAGTTCAAGCAGATCCGCGATGACGGATTCGCTTGTCGGCCAACACCCAGCGCCTTTGCCTCGAACGATGCTCGATGTTCCATCTTCAAACTCAATGATCGCAGCGTTCCATTCATTCTTGAGTTGACCTAGCACGCTGGTAGGATCAACCTGCTCAACTTTCACCTGAGCAATTTCTTGGGTTACGAGGGCAATGTGTTTGGTTGTACCAACACTCAATTGCGAGTTCGACCAATCGGTGATTGATTCTGTGCTCATCGAACCAGTCGGTATTGACCAGCCGAGCGCCCGAGCGATGACAAGGAGTTTGTCGAGGGAATCATTCCCATCGAGATCGCGTGATGGATCTGCTTCTGCGAATCCGAGTTCCTGCGCTTTATGGATCGCTTCATGAAGCGACTCACCTTGTTCAAGTGCCCCAAGCACATAGTTTCCCGTCCCATTGAGTACTCCACGGACACTTCGTACTGATCCATTGCGAAGTGACTCAAGCACGGGCACTCCCCCACCGACACTTGCAGACGCAAGCACTCGCCGACCGTATTGCCGTGCGAGTTGATCAATTGTTTCGCCATGTTGAGCGATCAACGCTTTGTTCGCGGTAACAAAGTGTGAACCGTTCGATATCGCAACCTGCGCAATTTCCATTGGCAACTCGACCCCACCAATCACTTCCACCACAATATCTGCACTTGATGCTGACAAAGCAACCGCATCAACTGAAAGAATCCGTGGCTTATGAGGATGTTTCTCAGGAGTTCTGCACGCAACACCCGTGATCTCAAAGAGCTCAGGCAGTTGATTCGTTAACTCGAAAACGCCTGAACCCACCGTACCGTAGCCGCACAGTGCAATCCGAAGAATCGAAGGCGCATCAGGCGCGTTCTCAATAACTGAATTTCCGATCCCGATGGTCGTTGGTCGGATCCCATTGAATCTCCCGAGTTCAAACTGGCATGCATGTCGCTTTGCAAAGCGGATTGCTTTATGCTGGATGATCGAGCCATCAGTTTGTAATGCTTCATCGTAACCCGCGTGCGCGTATCTGCGGGTAATATTCGATTTAATCGCAGGATCACGATCATATAGACCATCTACATCCTTGATGAGTCGACAACAATCCGCGTTGAGACTATCCGCAAGGAAAATCGCAGTGAGATCAGATCCACCCCGACCAAGCGTGACGGTGTTTCCTTGTTGATCGATTGCTACGAACCCAGGAAAAACAACAACTCCATCTGATTCAAGTGCTGCACGAATTGGCTCACATTTCACAGAGACAAGATCTGCATCAAGCGGGTCTCCGCTTGCCACGAGCCCAACCCGATCAGGAGTGAGCACGCTTGCGGGTATACCCGCACGATCAAGTTGTTTTCCAAGCAGTGATGCAGACTCAAGCTCTCCCGCAGCAAGCAAGGATGCTTGCTCAAGATCAGAGACTTCTCCCAGGGATGATGTACACAGATCGAGCAGAGATTCTGTTCGACCCGAAAGCGCCGAAACAACCGCGAGAACCTGATACCCTTCTCGGCGCCAGCGATAAATTTCATGTACCGCAACGCGCAGGCGCTGTGCATCAAGCAATACCGATCCCCCGAACTTCAGAACGATGAGTGGTTGATTACGCACTGAGCACCTCCGAACATCGCGATGCTGCAATCTTGAGTGCCTGTCCCAGATCTTCGATCAACTCGTCTACCCCTTCGAGACCAACCGATAGTCTCAGAAGCCCATCGGAAATCCCCACCGCTCGTCTTTGATCAGTAGGTACATCCGCGTGGGTCATCGACGCGGGGTGGGTGATGAGTGTTTCAACTGATCCAACATGTTCGACGAGTGTGCACAAATTGAGCTGCTCAACGAAACAGCAACCCGCGTCATACCCCCCCACGATCTCAAACGAAACCACAGCGCCGTGCTCACCGATATGCTGGCGATCAGCAATGACGCGATCATCTCCGCTTGCAAGTGATGGGTGGAACACCGCTTTGATTTCTGGCTGTTCACTGAGCCAACGCGCAAGCTTTGATGCACTCTGAGACTGCGCCCGGATTCTCAATGGAAGAGTCTTGAGCCCGTTGATGGTCAACCACGCATTGAAGGGAGACTGGATCGCGCCGGTGCATTTGCGAATAAATCGGATCCGATCAAGCACTTCTTGATTCTTCGAAACCAACGCGCCCCCCAGCGCCACGGAGTGGCCATCAACAAACTTGGTCGTTGAATACACCGAGATATCAGCGCCATGATCCAATGGCCTTTGAAGAACCCCTGTCAAGAAAGTGTTATCGACCGCGAGCAATGCGCCCGCATCTTTGGCAATGTCCGAGCATGCACGTATATCAGTAATCCCGAGCGTTGGGTTTGCTGGGGTTTCGATGAACACAAGCTTTGTATTCGATCGGACTGCACTGCGGATTTCATCCGTATCAGTCGCGTCGACAAAGGTGGTCTCGATCCCTAGATCTCCGAGCAACTGCTGGAGTAGTCGAGTTGTACCGCCGTACACGCAGCGCCCACAAATCACATGATCTCCGTTTTTGAGCAACGAAAGAAACAACGCGACTTCCGCTGCGAGCCCTGTCCCGAAGCACACACCCGGAGGCGCATCTTCAAGATCACCGAGTAAACCCTCAAGCGTTGCAACCGATGGATTGGAAACCCGTGAATACTGATGAGTCGGGTCACTCCCCACACCGGATCGGCAAAAAGTAGTGGATTGAACGATTCCAGGAACGAGTGGCTCGCCGTCATCGGGTGATCTCCCGCGTGCAAGACAGATCGAATCTGATGATCGAGGTGAAGTTCCGGAGTTTGATTGGTCGTGATTGGTGTTGAAATATCCCATGCTGTGAATCCTCACAGCATCGAAAGCTTCCAGTGTTGGCATGGATTGCAGCACATCGCTGCGTGTTTGGCAAATACCGACAGAGCGGCTTTGTCCACATCGTTCCCCATGCCGGGGCTGGTCTCGGCACCGTGGCTGTTAGAAAACAGCTCGGTTGCCGCCCGGGACCTTTGAGACATCCCGGGACTCTTGATGCAAGTACACAGATTAGCGGGATTGATTTTGAAGTCAAACAGATTACTGAAATAAAAAAAAGTTGACGCTACTCATTCTCCATGCCGTCACATCTACACACACATGTCGCAGTGAGAAAATTACGATCCATTTGACGAGCAGATCATCGATTCACATTACTGTACCGATATTTTTTTAGAATCGCATCGAAGGTGTCGAATTCTCCCCTTCGAAACATGAAGACGGTTCAAATAGCCTTGATTCAGGATTGAAATGAGTCCCTGCCTCAGCATTCAGATGAGACCTGACCCAAAGATTTTGTGAACTCGATCTTCATCCGATAAATAAATCCAAATATTGATCTTTATGATTGACTCCGCTTTTCGTAACAGTTACATTGCTTGTGTGTAACTGTTCCATATTGGGTGTCTAAATCTGCTTTATCTGCTTTTAATGCCTCTATGGATACCGAAATCAACCCAACTGGTGTAGACCAACTCAAGGAACAAACAATGAAAACTCAAAAAATCTCAACGCTCATCGGCATGATCTCAGCCCTTTCAATCGTATCGGTTGCGAGTGCTGGTCTTGAACTCACAAACAGTAACCGTGGATTTGAACTTGGTGATGTCTCTGGATGGGTTTCATTCCCGACTGGTGACTCTACCTTCGATGTAACTGGAGATGCATTCTCTGGGGGATTCGCTGGAGATCTCAACAACCTTGCAACGGGTAGTTCAGCAGTCATCAAACAAGCGAATCTCGGAATCGGATCCGTCGAAGCATTCCAAGAAGTGACTATCTCCTTTATGGCCAAAGGCATGGGAGAAATCGGTGGAGTTTCGTTCGCTGAGTTTTTCTCTGAAATTGATGGCGGCGGAGTATCTTCATCGGTGCTGCTCGGCGGCGCACCTCTCTTTGTCACAAGTGATTGGCAAGAGTACAGCTTCACAACCACCACCGGCGCTGATGTCAGCGGCGGTGTCACGCTTCAGTTTGCTGCGGTCACCGGTGCAAACATCGGAAGTTCAATGCAGTTGTTTATTGATGATGTTTCAGTATCCATCGTGCCGGCACCTGCATCTGCAGTATTGCTCGGGTTTGGTGGATTGATCGCTACCCGCCGCAAACGAGGATAAAACATCAATCAACTCCATAACTGATCCATGATACGGGACATGTGATGTGCCCGTTTTTTCATGGTTTTTCTGTGTTCCCTGATCATGATTGTTCCTGTCCTACTATTCACTGATTCATTCAAATCGAAAGATTCCCGACCACTCAAGTTCAAAAATGAATACTATTCCCTTCCACCAGTGATGAACGAACTTGTGTTTTCGACAAAAAAGCTGATTTATGCATTGAAAGAAAATCTACTGTTTGGACTCATATGCTTGTGCCTACATGTAATTTCCCTATGCCTCAAAAGGATGACCGGATGCCAATTCAAAATGATTTCACATGGGGAGTTGCTTCCGCAGCATACCAACTCGAGGGCGCTGTCTCCACAGATGGACGCGGCCCGAGTATCTGGGACGATTTCTGCAACACACCCGGAAAAGTGTTTGATGGACACTCCGGAGAAATTGCATGCGATAGCTATAACCGAGTGGATGAAGATATCGAGCTCATCTCCGAACTTGGTGCTGGTGGATATCGGTTCTCGATCTCTTGGTCGAGGCTTTTCCCGAATGGTACAGGCGAACCAAACGAAGCTGGATTCGCGTATTATGACCGGCTCATTGACGGACTGCTCGCAAAGGGTGTTGAGCCCTGGGTCACACTTTACCATTGGGATCTTCCCTCGGCACTTTATAAAAAAGGTGGGTGGTTGAATCCTGAATCACCTGAGTGGTTTGCAAAATATACGCAAGCGGTTGTCAAGCGATATTCCGATCGAGTGAAGCATTGGTTTACACTCAATGAGCCTCAAATTTTCCTAGGTTTGGGCATGAACGAAGGGACCCATGCACCAGGTGACAAACTTACCCGGAAAGAAGTTCTGCTCGCGACACACCACGCTTTGCTTGCTCATGGACGTGCAGTGCAAGTCATCCGTGAACATTCCAAGCAAACTCCAATCGTCGGGTTTGCACCTGTAGGATGTTTGCATACCCCTGAGACGGATGCACCCGAAGATATCGAAGCTGCACGCAGAGCAACATTCGGGATCGATCCCAAGGGATGGACATACAACTACAGTTGGTACTGCGACCCGGTCATCCTGGGGCATTATCCTGAAGCCGGGATTCAACTGTATGGCGATGATGCGCCCGCATGGACTGACAAAGACATGGAAATCATGTGTCAGCCTCTCGACATGTTCGGTGTGAATATCTACAGCGCCGGAGTTGTTCGCGCTGGCAATGACGGTGAACCGGAACTCATCGCCCCCGAGAGGGGATATCCGACAACGATGTTCCGTTGGACAATCAATCCGTCCTCGATGTACTGGGGACCAAAGCTTCTCCAGGAACGGTACAAACTCCCTGTAGTAATCACAGAGAGTGGACTCGCATCAATGGACTGGATTCATCTCGATGGCAAGGTCCATGATTCGGGTCGCATTGATTTCTTAACTCGATACCTTACCCAACTCCGCAGAGCAATCGATGACGGAGTTGACGTGCGTGGATACTTCCATTGGTCCATAATGGACAACTTTGAATGGGCTGAGGGATACGCATTGAGGTTTGGTTTAGTCTATCTTGACTACCAGACACTCCGCCGGGTCCCCAAGGAGTCGTATTACTGGTATTCGAAAGTCATCGAGACCAACGGCGCTCACCTGAAACTCGCTCTGAAGCCGAGTCCTGTTCGTGTCCCATAATCCGGATTGATAACTAAAAAGTAGCGAAATTCCTGTGTTTTGGTGTTGGTGTTTTCGTAAAATCCGATACACTGATGTAACTGTTACATTGAGTGATGCATACGCACGCATTGTTAGGCGTTCGTTTGCTTCACTCTCAGAGTCAACGACCATCACCCTGATCGAAGGAGATCGAATCATGCGCAAATCACTCTTCATGTCCGCTGTACTTGGGCTTGCCTCATTCGGCGCCAATGCTCAAAATCTACTTGCAAACAACAGCTTTGAGACCCCGGGTCCTGGCGTTGTCTTGTTCCAAAACTGGATGCAGTTCGGCAATGTCTTCGCAGATGTTGGTGTCGAAGTTACCCCACAGGATGGCACGACAGCTGCAAAGATGTTCGGTGCAAGCACTGGCTCACAAAGCGACCAGGTTCTCCTGCAAACCGTTTCTGGTGCATCAATCATCCCTGGCGAACTGTACACAGTTACTTCACATGTGCTCAATCCTTCAATTGATGCGATCGGTTCGGAAAACATCATCCTTCTGCAAATGAGCTTTAAAGACGCGAACGGTGACGCAATTGAAAGCCCTGAAACTCCCGCGATTGATATTGAAAATGATCCGTTTGATACATGGATCGAATCTTCAGTCAGCGGCATTGCTCCTGTAGGCACCACCCAGATCACCGTTGCATTGCTTCACATCCAACTCGGGGCGGATGCTGGTTTCCCAGTCCAAGAAGGCGGCGCTTCATTCTGGGATAATATCAGTCTCGTCCAAGGTGAGGCACCTTGCAACAACCCAGCGGATCTCAACGGCGACGGCGCAGTCAACTTCTTCGATGTGTCCTTGTTCATCCAACTCTACAACCAAGGTTGCGATTGATCGATCGCCTTGCATCTCAATCACAAAACGGGCACGAGCCCGTTTTTTTATACCTACTCATTATATTGTTTGTTGTTCAATAACCACGAATCAACCCTTGACTGCGCCGCTTGTCAGACCAGAGATAAACTGTTTCTGCAATACAAGGAAAAGCACCGCGACGGGAGCGATTGAGACTACGGTTGCTGCCATCAAGAGTCCATAGTCGGTGCGATACACGCCTCGGAGCTGAGAGATCGCAACAGAGAGCGGCTGCTTGGATGCGGTCTGCAACACAATCTGAGGCGAGATAAAGTTATTCCACATACCAAGGAAAGTGATCAAGAGAAACGCACCGACCATAGGACGGATCAACGGGAGCACGATGATGATAAAAATCCCAAACTCTGAGCATCCATCGATTCGTGCTGCCTCGATCAGTTCATCAGGGACCGACTGCTGAACCGCTTGACGGAATAAGAACACACCGAATGCGGGACCGAATGTAGGGAGCAATAACCCCCACACAGAATCAAGCAATCCCAAGTTGTACAACAACTCATAACTCGGCGCGATCAACAATGTTGGCGGAACAATAAGTGAACCAAGCACAACGAGTGTGATGAATGTTCTCCCTCGGAACTTCGATTTCGCGAGCACATAACCGGTTGCCGCACAGATGATGGTCGCAAAGATCGCGCTCGTTGACGCATAAAAGACCGAGTTGATCGCTGCGCGACCGAACCCGGTGTCGAACAAGTTGGAATAGTTCTCGAGCGTGAGTGAATCCCAGGATATCCCAAGGAATCCCTCACCGGGTGGAAAAAACAATCCGCTAAAGAAGTCATCGCGAGACTTGAGCGATGCAACAAGCAACCATGCGTAAGGCAAGAGCACCACAACCGCGAGCAAAAACAGCGCAAGGTGAGTTACGCTTCGTGATATCTTAGATGGTCGAGCAACACTCATCGCATCGCCTCCTCTTTTCGAACCATCCGGATCTGTATAAGTGCAAGCCCGATCAACATTAGTGCAAGCACCCACCCCACTGCGCTTGCATATCCAAGATCCCCAAGCTCAAATCCGTTCTGATACAGATACATCACAATCGTGAGTCCGTCGTTGTTGGGTCCCCCATTGCCATCGAGGAGGATATAGGGAAGCTCGAAGAGTTGGAGCGACCCAATCATTGAAAGCAGCACAACGAATGTCGCAACAGGTCGCACGGACGGAATCACAACATGACGCAATCGGTTGAATGGACCAGCTCCGTCTATTTCAGCAGCTTCGAGCAATGAATCATCCACATTCTGAAGCGCTGCAAGGAAATAAATCATATTGAACCCAACATACAGCCACAACGAAATCAGAATCAGTGTCGGCATGATGTATGTTTGGAGCCAATCGATTTCGAGCAGCGAAGGGTTATTGGTAATCCAAGCGAGCGAACGATTCACGAACCCTGCTCGTTTCTCGAATGCGAGCGCCCCAAGAATGGACACAAACACCAAACCCATGAGTTGGGGACTAAAAAAGATCAAGCGATAGATTGATCGTCCACGGAGTCTTCGCGAGTTGAGCACCAGCGCGAGCACGAAAGCGAGGGGGAGTTGAATGAAGAGTGATCCAAGCGTGTAAAGCAGTGTGTTCTTGATCGCGATCCAGAAAACCGGGTCTTGGATGAGGAGTCGAAAGTTCTTTGGACCAACATAGAGCCGTGTTTCAGGGCCGTAGGTCTGATTCACCGCGAGGAACGCGGACTGGATGAGGGGATAGAGCATGAACACAAGAAACAAGACAATAAATGGGGTGAGTGCTGCCCATACGAAAACGATCTGATTTTCTCGCACTCGTCGAAGCATCATGGATCAATCCCGGTAAATGCATTTCGTGACATCTGGCGTTCGATTGATCTTTGTGCTCGCGTAAGTAGATCTTTGGTTTTCTCGATCATCGCTGCATCGTCTGCATTTTCTTGAGCGTTGTACCAGTTGAGCAAGTTCGTCGATGCATCGCGAATCTCAAGGACCGCGTTGTAGTTGTATGGTGATGATGTTCTGAGTGGGATTTCTGGCGCAAGCTCGATGTACATAAGCCCTTTCTTCTGATCCATAAAGAACGGGTCTGGTTCTGCATAGACAGGGTCATTCCACAATGAGCGAATCGGTGAGATGATGTCCACCATGCTGTAGAGTTCGCGTGCGATCTCTGGAGAAGTATACAACTCGACCGCGGTTTCCCATGATTGCTCGAACGCTTGTGTAGTCTTTGGAATTCCGAGCATGGTGCCTCCACGCACACTCGTGCGTCGGCCGCCTTCTATAAATGCAGGGAGTGGCATCAGTTTCATTTTGCCCGCAATTCCCGGGACATGCATCTTCCAGATCGAGCACATCCAATCTGGACAGAGATACGCGATCGCGTCACCATCCACGCGGGATTGATGCCCCGCTGCGCTGAACTCGTTGATATCAGTCACTACCGGATTCGTTCCCGCACACCATGAGACAATCTCCGCGAGCAGTTCTGCATTCTGATCCGTATCGAGGGTTGGGTGACCGTCCTTATCAAAGAGCTGCCCGCCGCCTTGGAGCATCAAAAGTTCGATGTTATCAAGCTGTGTCACCCACATCGAAAGCGGATAATGATCTGGACGGCCATCTGAATCGTTGTCGTCCATCATTGGGCGAAGCAACTCAAAGAACTTGTCCCAGGTTGTTGCTTGGGTCAGATCAATTCCCGCAGCCTCAGTGAGATCTGCACGATACGCGAGCATCACAGGATGCACATCATGTGGGAGCCCATAGGTTCGCCCCCCCACGCTCCAGGGACTCAATGATGGCGCATTAATCTGGTCGTATAGACCCTCTTCGTGTAAGCGATCGGTTAGGTCATGAAACCCGATCGCTTCGGATGGGCCCATGAATATTTGTCCGACTGTCGCGCGTTCAACCTCGATCAAATCCGCAGTGGGTAGACCCCCAAAGAAACCACTCATCATCTTGCTTTTAATCGCGGCGATGCTCAAGAGCGAGAGATCAATGTCTCGATCATTTCTCTCGGAGTTGAGTTGAAGGTTCTCGATCATCGGTGCGTACATCGCTTGATGTTCAGGCGAAAACACCCACATTTGCAAGTTTTCACTCGGGCGTTGGCTTGAAGAGAGGAGGACCATTCCGCTGATCAAAAAGAGCACCACCATGATCCACATCCCAATCGAGAGGTGTCGAAGAGATAGGATTGCCAGTGAGGTTGCATTTTTCATTCTTGAATCTGTTGAAGAGATTTCCGATTCAAGTCTCACCTTGATCGAGAAAAGCAATGCGTTTCATATTACCGAATAAGGTTGCCGCTTTGATCAATACGGACGGGATTCTCAGTCGCATACGAAGTGCTTTCGAGGACCTCAAAGTTCGTTGGACGAACCTCGCGGTATTGCTCAGATATGATCGATTCACTCGCGCGTGTGATCCAACGGGCAGCTTCTACTCCGAGCGAAACCGCATCCTGGCACACCGCGGTGTATCGGGGATAGGTCTGATATCGCGTGACGGAATCATCAAACCCAACGATCGATAGATCGCGTGGGATTTTGATCCCAAGACGGAGACATTTGTGGATCGCACCGATGGTTGACATTGGGTTGGTAAAGTAGATCGCGGTTGGCGGGTCTGGAAGTTCAAGGAGTTTGGTGAGCATGATCTCGCCGCCGGCGGTGTTTGCTTCTGCTCGTACGATCAACGACTCATCGACTTCAATTCCAGCACCCTTGATTGCTTCTACATATCCGAACAAGCGATCCTGATGGTCGGTGTCGAGCATGTTGTGAATTGCAAGGCCGATCCGCTTGTGACCAAGACTGAGAAGGTAGTCGACTGCTTTAGCAGAAGTATCATTCGATATAGAATCGATGTAGTTGATCCGAGGATCATCAGAACGATCCGCAACAAGCAGCACCGGGAAGTTTTCCGCAGCGATTTCTTTGACGAGTGTTTCATCACCAAGAGATCTCAGTAGAATTGCACGCACACCTTTGCGATGGAAGAACTGTGTGTAACTCTCATCGTTATGTTTATCTCGTGCTGCACTGATAAATGTTAAGTCGTGCTTCTTCTCGTAGATCCCACGCAAAATACCTGATAGGAGCGCTGCTTCGAAGTCCCCCAGATCGGATTTGACGGGATCGTCCGGATAGACAAGGCCGATGACATTCGTTGGTTTACGCCCCGTAGACGGACGGTACCCCGCGAGTTCAGCAGCTTCAAGCACACGCTTTCTGGTTGCTGGACTCACACCATCATTCTGGTTGATCGCCCGTGAGACTGTTGCTACGGAGATTCCAAGCTTGTTTGCGATTTCTCGTACTGAACTCAATGACTCATTCCTTTCCAAGCTCTCTTATTTCAACTTTCTGATCGTCAGGTGACCATAGTACCTTATAGGTACTGCGTCCGGTTGCCGAATCGAAGAGATCTTGTGCTTCAGAGTAATCGACATGCCCATCGGCGAAGACAATGTTCACACCACCCTCTGCTTTGAGTGGTTCATCGCGACGGTTCGGATGGCGGTAATATGGCAAATAACTTGTTGGTTCGAGCGTTGTATCGGAATCCATCTCAAGCGAACGCGGGAAATTCCCGATACCTCTCCAGAAACCGTCCCAGGGATCCATTGGTCCTTCCCCCGCACCAAAGCGTTCTCCTGGAAGACCTCTTGATCCCATTGATGCTGCAGAGAACCAAGTTGTCGTCCCTGTATCATCCTCAATCTGAGCAGGCCAGAACCCCCAAGACTCGGCGAGCAACAGTGTCGAACTACTCCGATCTACAGAGTTGTCAAATGCTCGTCCCATCTGATAAGTGTCACTGTTTTCCCGAAATGATCCGGGCTTATAGAAAATTGATTCACCGGTATTCCAGTCAAGTTCTGATTCACCCGCAGAAGCTGCCCAGTAGTTCATTGTGTAGGAACGAGCAGGGTTGGGATGATTCGGACATTCCATCACAGAACCACCGACGGTTGGGTTTTCATCGCTATCTGCGGAGACATTGCGAAAATCTTCCTGAGGTAAATATTGACCAATCCGATTCACATCGTACCAGACCATGTTCCTCTTGCCGTTGGCAGGATCGATGACGAGCGGCCCACCAACTGCGGGAGCAAACTTGCCTCGGTAATCGTCCGAATACATGATTGATGCCACACCAATCTGACGGAGGTTCGATTTACAAAGCAAATTACGCGAGCTGTCGCGTGCTTGCCCGAGCGCGGGGAGTAAAATTCCGATCAGCAACGCAATGATGGAAATCACGACCAAAAGTTCAATGAGGGTGAACGCACGACGACGAGTAGTAGTTGTAATTTTGTGTTGATCAAGTGACATATCGTTTTCCAGAGTAAGAGCGGATAGGAATTGTAACTGTTACACCATTGTGCCAGAATCTTCGCGAAGTGTCAACCCCCCAATGTAAAAAACGACACTGCTCACTCTAAAACCCTTGTTTTCATCACAATATGACTCTTTATGCCCCATAATTCATTGCTTTTATTCACAAAATTCATCTTTTTTCATTACCCGGCACCCCACCATGATTGTAACTGTTACGCTATGTGCATGAAAAAGAACGCTCTCATATTTGCCGCCTTAACTTTACTGAGCATTGGACAAGCGATCGGAGGATGCACAACACAGAACCCGCAAGGATCGATCGTCACGATTGAATCCAAGTCAGGTGAACACCAGCTTTATCGCAATGATCAACCCTTCACCATCCTTGGAGTGGGTGGCACGACAAACCTTGAACTTCTCAAATCCTACGGCGGCAACACCATCCGCACCTGGGATGCAGAAGGGATCGCGCCCTTAATGGATGAGGCGCACGAACTTGGAATCGCGGTTGTCGTTGGGATCTGGCTTGAGCATGCGCGTCATGGCTTTGACTATGCCGATCCAGAATCTCGACAGCATGATCTTGATCGTGTCAAACAGTTTGTACTTGAGTTTCGCGATCATCCTGCATTACTCGCATGGGGTGTCGGCAATGAAGTCGAACTCGGAGGGAGTATGGATACGGCGATCATGCAGATTAATGATGCCGCCAAAATCATCAAATCACTCGACACGAACCATCCGACGATGTCCGTGATCGCAGAGATCGGTGATGACAAAGCGATTCGCATCCAGAACGAGTGTCCACAGATCGATATGCTCGGGATTAACTCTTACGGCGGACTGGGTAATCTTGCGCCGCGAATCAAAGCTCAAGGCCTCACACTCCCTTATGCAATTACTGAATATGGCGTATTAGGTCACTGGGAAACAGGGAACTCAGAATGGGGTGCACCCTACGAGATGACAAGCAGCGCCAAAGCAGCGTTCCTCAAAGGGAACTATCAGAAGACAATTGCTGCCAATCTAGGCAAGCAATGTCTCGGTTCATTCGCATTTCTCTGGGGCAACAAGCAAGAAAAGACAGCAACATGGTACGGGCTTTTGCTTGAAACTGGGGAAACTACAGAACGGGTTGATGTGCTCAGCGAGTTGTGGACTGGCAACCCAGTCTCAAATAGTGCGCCACGCGTCGAGTCAATGAAAATCGATGTCGATGCCAGCCAAATCGCAACGGGACAACAAGTCCGTGTGGACATTGACGCGTCTGATCTTGATGGGGATCCACTTAGCACCCACTGGGAAATCACTCGTGAATCTACGGTGGTCTCTGCAGGCGGAGATCATGAAGATGCGATTTCTGCAATCCAGGTCGAGATTACCAATCAGAAATCACGATCATGCACAATCACGATGACGCTCGAACCGGGCGCGTATCGCATCTTCGCGACTGTCCGCGACGGACAAGGACATGCAGGCACTGCAAACCTGCCGATCCTGATCGTTGAATGAGAAGACTATTGCTTGATTCTGAGATGATGCTCAGAACAGAGTTACGGGCAACCTTGCCCGAACAGTGTCAGGAATGCAGAGACATCAAAGAAGTTGAGTTGACCATCACCTGTAAGGTCTGCATCAAGGTCTTCTGCTGCGAGTAATGATATAAACGCGGAGACATCGAAGAAGTTGAGTTGTCCATAGGGTTCTTCAAAGTCTGCTGCAGAGCATGATGCGTTGCCAATAAACTCAAGCCAATCAAAGTTGTACTCTTCTGCTGATACTGAATCGTTCACAAATCTCAGGACCTGGGTCCCTTCGGGGAGATCGACCTGTGAGGAAACGATTGACCATGTTTGCCATCCACCGGTCACAGGGACTTGGATTGGTCCGCTCACGTCGATGCCATCGGATTCGATATGAAATGACCCGCCGGTTGCCAATGATGCGACTCTCGCGTCGAGTTGATACATGCCTGCTTGCGTGACATCAACAGTATATTCCATCCATTCATCTTGGCAGATCCATCCAACATTGAATCCTCCGTTGTTGGATGATTGGATGTCGACTCCGGTCTCACGGTAGTCTCCACCATTGTTGGATGCGTCGCAGTCTTGATAACTCTGCCCATCTGTGCCGTTGTCGAAGTCTTCTGCTTCGATCCGTCCAGGAACTACAGCGGGTTCATCACCAAATGGAGTTTGGACTAGTTGATAGACCCTGACATAATCCACTTCGAGTGTTTGTGGGTAGCTTGCAGACCCATTCGGATTCCCTGGCCAGTCCCCTCCTACGGCGACATTGAGCAGGATATGAAACTGGGAATCGAATGGCGCTCTGTTATTTCCTGGTGCTGCTGATGAGAACCAGTTGTCACTGATGACACTGTGGTACTGCTGCCCATCGATGTACCAACGGATCTCATCGGGTTCCCATTCGACTGAGAATGTATGGAAGTCTGCGGAAAAATCTGTGCCGTTGTTGAGCGATCCGCCGTTGAGTTGATTGTTGGGCCAGTTCGAGCCGAAATGGATTGTGCCGTGCATTGAGTTTGCGGTGTTGACCGATTCCATAATGTCGATCTCACCGGAGGATGCCCATCCGCCATAGGGTGAGTCCGTAGGGAGCATCCAGAATGCCGGCCAAACGCCAGATGTTGAAGGCACTTTCATTCGCCCTTCGATTCGGCCGTAGAGAAAATCATGCATTCCCATTGTGCGGATACGCGCTGATGTGTACGGGCGTCCCCCGAAGCTTTGCTCCATCGCTTGGATTTTGAGCGTCCCGTTCGACACACTGACATTGTTTTCGAAGTTGGTGTAGTATTGGAGTTCGTTGTTTCCCCAACCCACAGGCAATCCATAGGCGGTGCCTGTACCTGTTTGGTACTGCCAAGAGCTCTCATTGAGTTCTGTGCCATCAAACTCATCGCTCCAGACGAGCTCATATGATTGAGCGTGCGAAATGGCTGTCGGAACAGCAAAAATGAGCAGGGATAACATTTTTTGTTTGATTGACACTTTTTAAGCTCCAAAGCAGTGATGTAACAGTTACATTATCGTACTGTATCTCACAGACTATTCAATACGAATCTGCTGAAATCTCAAAAAATCATCTTTCACACTCTGCGACAGTGTAATCAGTCAGATGAATGTACAGGGGAATGATCCTTATGGCTTCGATTCAAATCCAGAACTTGACCAAGACCTTTGATGATGGTCTCACTGCGGTAAACAATCTCAATCTGGACATTCAGGATGGGGAGTTTGTCGTCTTTGTTGGCCCCTCGGGTTGTGGCAAATCAACGACTCTCCGAATGATCGCGGGGCTTGAAAAGATTTCTTCTGGAACAATCTCGATCGGGGATCGAGTGGTCAACACTGTTGCACCGAAAGATAGAGATATTGCGATGGTTTTTCAGAACTACGCGTTGTATCCACATCTGAGTGTAGAAGAGAACATGGGGTTTGCACTGCGGATGAGTAAGATGCCCAAGGATCATCGGCAAGCGAGAGTTCGTGAAGCAGCTCAGATGCTTGGACTCGAGAACATCCTCAACAAAAAGCCGGGCCAACTCTCAGGCGGACAGCGCCAGCGTGTGGCGCTTGGTCGAGCGGTTGTCCGCAAACCTGCGGTTTTCCTCTTTGATGAGCCGTTATCAAACCTTGATCCAGATCGAAGGGCATCAACGCGAGCAGAGATACGCAGAATCCAGCGTGAACTGGGAACGACCACCGTCTATGTGACCCACGATCATGAAGAAGCAATGGCGCTTGGTGATAAAATCGTGATTATGAATGAGGGATTGCTTCAACAAGCAGGGTCCCCATCCGAGTTGTTTGACAAACCGACAAACAAGTTTGTTGGGTCGTTCCTTGGTTCTCCGAAGATGAACATCATCCCTGCGGTGTTTGAACTCGAGAATGGGAATCCATCTGCCACTTTTTCGACAAAGTTAGCAAAGGTACGATTGCCCTTAACGATCAAACAAATCCCCGCGGGCATAGAAACCGGAACCCAGATCGATCTTGGGATCCGTCCTCATCTCATCAGACCAATGACTGATACTTGTGAGGGTTCAATCGGGATCGATGGGCGAGTAACTGATCTCGAAAGACTCGGATTTGCGATGGATCTTCATTTCACACTCGGCGATCAAACACTTCTTGCCCGTGTGCCGTGCGACTTTGCTGTCAACATAAATGATGAAGTTCGATTCTTGATCGATCCGAGTAAAGTCCATGTTTTTGTAAGTTGAGATTCTCAATACAGATACTTCAGCTCAAAAACCCCGTTCACCCTATCAAAAACCTATCTATCAAGCGGTAGCGCGTCGATATTTTTACTTTTTTTATCTCAATCGTTCATATTCCCCCTTGCGTGTGAATGTAAAATCGGCAATAGTAACAGTTACATTCTACGCGAAAGTATTTCCGTGGGACTACTTTGTTCTCGGTTGATCATCTTAAAAGGAGAGAGAGAAATGAAAAGAACACTATCAGCAATGTGCCTTGTAGCACTCGTTGGCACATCAGCAAGCGCTGCTGTCGTTGGAGTTGACGACTCATCATCACCTTGGCTTGGGTTTATGAATGTATTTGAACTCCCAGAAAATGGTGGCGGCTTTGTCTTCGGCAGTGGTTGGGGTGTGCCCGATCTCTCAGCATCCTTCGATGACATGGCAGGCACCATGACTATGGGTCCAAACACGATTGGCGATCCAGACCCGTTCTGGTACCAAGGTGGCGGTGGTCCAGGAGCTGCAGGCAATAAGTTCATGGAAGCCAATCTCTACCAGCAAGTCGATGATGGTTCACTCTCAGGAACAACCGTTACCTTTGAGGGTGTGATTGCATCCAACACCTTCACAGATGCGCACAATGCTCGCGTCTTCATTCGTGACTTCGCGGCAGACTTCTCGTCATCCGTCGATGTCTTTGCGGACGCAGACACTGGTGCTTTCAGCATCAGCTTGGACACGATCGCAGATGGCACACGCCATGTGCAATGGGGTGTGCAAGTCGGTGGCGTCAATGTTTGGGTCACTGATACCGCTCCCTTCGGTACAGTAGTATTCAACACAATCCCAACTCCGGGGAGCCTTGCGCTTCTCGGATTGGGCGGCATTGCTGCAACCCGTCGTCGGCGTTGAGCATTTAGCCATCTAAGACTACTTCAACTTCTACCATCCACAGCACCACTCTTTCATCTGATCGAGTGGTGCTTTGTTTTTTGTGCATCAGCGAATCTCAACCTGCCAGAATCTCAATTCCGCAACGATAAACAATAAAATATAGATCCGGTTGTCGAAGTTAATACTGAGACCCTGACTCGATGAGGATTTGAATCCCTGGGAACTGATCTTCAAGCTTTGGAATAATCGATTCACCAAGGACCGATACGATGCTTGCAACTGAATCTGCGGTCGTTCCATCGTGGGCAATCACCGTCACGGCGCGACGATGTGAAACTCCAATCCCGGTGCGTGGATCGAGAATATGTGAGTATCGGACTCCTTCATGCTCATAATGTCTTTCTAGATCCCCTGAGGTTGCAATTGCACAGGAATGCAGCGGCGCTGTCCACTCTGCGCCGGTTCCGGCTTGCACAGATACAGACCATCCGTTTGTATCGGTCATCGGAGGATCCCCCAGCGCGATATCGCCTCCAACATCAACAAGTGCCATTGTTATACCATTCATACGGATGACTTCGAGTGCTTTGTCCGCGGCATATCCCTTGCCGATCGCACCGAAGTCGAGGATCATCCCTTCTCGCATAAACCGGACTCGATCGTTTGTACTGTCCAACTCAATGAACGAAAATCCCACAGCGTGTGCCGCTTCATCGAGCTCGATCGGGTATGGAATCCTTGATTCCTTCTTCGCTTGTCGCCAGAGATGGGTGAATCTGCCAACGGTTGGATCGAACGCGCCGTCGCTGAGTTGGAAAAACTCCATCGATTTATGCAGCACATCGATCAATAAATGAGAAACCTGCACCCAAGTCCCTGATGGTTGTGATGTCGCACGCATTGATTCAGAGGATGGTCGATAGTCAGACAACGCATCTTCAACCTTGGCAATCTCATCGAACGCCGCTTGTGCTATTGCAGCAGCGTGTGATTCACTGGTTGCATAAAGCACGATTGAGCATCGAGATCCCATATGAATGCTTGCGTACTCGTATCGAGATGGTGTACAATCATCGACATCAATCGCGGTGGGAGTTAACGATGTACAAGAAACCAACCCAGATGCAACTCCTAGACAAAGGGGCAGCATGAAGAAAACACATTTACACGCGTGTTGTATGGTTTTGTGCATGGGAACATCGATCTCCGTTGGAATTGTATCTCCACCTCAGTCATCGCACGAACTTGAGTTGCGGGTACCGGGGATGACTGAATCATTCACGCTTGTGCTTTGCCCGGGGGGAACCATCAGTTCGGATGCGTTGCACTCCGATACTGACGAAGAAGTTGCGATACCATCATTGTATGTTCTCAGTACAGAAGTTACATGGGATCTCTATGACATCTACGTGTACAAGCTCGATGAACCCGATGAGGATTCCGATTCAGATGCGATATCTCGCCCCAGCAAACCTTATGTTCCGCCCGATCGTGAATTCGGGCATGATGGTTATCCTGCGATTGGGATGACACGACAAGCTGCGGAAGGGTTTTGCGAATGGCTCAGCTTGAAGACCGGTTTGCGAACCCGTCTACCTACACAGGATGAATGGTCCTATCTCGCACTTGGTGGTGAAAGCGCCAGTTTTTGTTGCGGGAATGATCTGGAATCACTCCCAGAAATCGCCTGGTTCGCAGACAACGCTGAGCGATCAACTCATCGGGTTGGATTAAAAGCACCCAACAGCTTTGGTCTGTTTGATATGCATGGGAATATTGCGGAATGGGTCATGAGTGATACAAGAAAACCGATCGCCTTTGGTGGCGGGTACCGAGATGCTGCAGACGATTGTACTGGGGTTTCATTTCAAAGAGAATCGAGTTCCTGGAATCAATCGGATCCGCAGATACCAAAGAGCAGATGGTGGCTCGCGGATTGTTCGTGGGTAGGGTTTCGATTTGTGATCGAGGCTGATGGAGTAGACCAAGAAATACTAGAAGGATTATTGAATGCCACTGAACAAACTGAATGATCCGAATCTTCTGTTGTCTCGCCGATCATTTACCGCGTCAACTGCGGCGATTGGTGCCGCGGCGGTCTTCACCTACCCAAGTTTCGGGAAGATAGCAGGTCTGCGGAGTGAAAACACACTCAAGGTTGGTGTCGTCGGTTGTGGTGGTCGAGGCACCGGCGCGGTTATCCAAGCTCTCAAAGCAGATCCAGGTTCTGTGCTCTGGGCGATGGGCGATGTCTTTGAAGAGCAGATCAACCCGTGCCTGCACTATGCAAGCGAAGCGATGCTTGATATCGATGACGAACATGGCACAGATACATGGATCAAGAAGATACAGGTTGGGGATCGTAAGTTCTCCGGTTTCGATGCGATCCACAAGGTGCTTGCGTCGGGTGTTGATGTGATGCTTCTCACTACGCCTCCGGCTTTCCGACCTGAACATCTGCGGCATTCGATTGATGCGAAAAAGCATGTGTTCTGTGAGAAACCTGTTGCAGTCGATGCGCCAGGGGTTCGCTCGGTGCTTGAGTCAGCAAAGAAAGCGAAAGAGCAATCACTCTCATTGATGTCTGGATTCTGCTGGCGATACCAGGACCAGGTACGCGAGACTATGGAGACAATTCATAATGGTGGCATCGGAGAACTCCACACCATCCAGACGACCTACAACACCACTGGTTGGGTTGAACCGAAAAAACGCAAACCTGAATGGTCCGATGCGGAGTTCCAGTTGCGGAACTGGCAATACTTCAATTGCTTATCCGCAGATCATGTCGCAGAGCAAGCGGTCCATGCGATTGATTGGCAGGCTTGGGCGATGCAGGATCAGACGCCGACGCGTTGCTTTGGGGTGGGAGGCCGACAGACTCGCCCGGACTTGGATGAGACAGGGAATGTCTGGGATCACTTTTCATTGATTTATGAATACGCCAATGGCGCACGGGCGTACCACATGTGTCGACATTGGCCCAATACGCCTTCGGACAACTCGGCGTATTTCTTAGGGAGTGAGGGTCACTGCACGATGCAGCCTTGGAATGGGACGCACACGATCGAGGGTGTTCGGCCGTGGAAAGGTATTGCAGCGAGCAATGATATGTACCAACGCGAGCACGATGTGCTATTCAAGTCGATCCGTGATGCAAAGCCTGTGAACGATGGGCAGTTCATGTCCCACACTTCACTGCTTGCGATTATGGGTCGGATGGCGGCCTACACCGGGGGCGTGGTCACTTGGGAACAAGCGATGAACTCACAAGTTCAGATCAATGAGCAGCCTTGGGAGTTCGGAGAACGAGCGACTCCCCCACTTGCGATTCCTGGAACCAATGTAACGATATAAGGATCAGGTATGAAAGATATGAACCGTCGGACATTCTTAGAACAAGCTGCAGTCGTTTCTATGGGGGTCGCAACGATGCCAAGCTTTGCCAATGCCTTTGATCGCAATATGCATAAGGAACAACCAATCCACAAAGCGCTCAAATACGGCATGATCGGCGGCGATGGCACAATGCTTGAGAAGTTCAAGATTGCCAAGTCGTGCGGATTCGATGGGGTAGAACTTGATTCGCCTGCTGATTGGGATCTCGACGAAGCATTGGCAGCAAAGTCCGCGACTGGACTTGAAATTCCTGGTGTTGTGCTCTCATCCCACTGGAACAAGCCTTTCAATCATTCTGATTCGCAGGTACGGAAAGAAGCGAGCAAAGCACTCGAAACTGCATTGCATGATTGCAAAGCCCTTGGTGGAACTACTGTCCTGGTTGTCCCTGCGGTGGTGAATGGATCGATGGGATATTCCGAAGCATATAATCGTTCAATCGAAGAAATTGCTCGACATGTCCCGACCGCGGAGGACTTGGGAGTGTCCATCGCCTTTGAGAATGTTTGGAACAACTTCCTGCTGTCCCCAATGGAAGCAGCACGGTATGTTGACGAGTTTAACTCGAAACATATCGGTTGGTATTTCGACATCGGCAACATAGTGAACTATGGATACCCTGACCAATGGATCCGAACACTTGGTAAACGAATTTTGAGACTCGATGTCAAAGATTTTTCTCGCCAGAAGCGGAACGATGAAGGGCTTTGGAAAGGCTTTGGAGTTAAGATCGGTGACGGAGACGCGGAATGGGATAAGGTCTGTGATGCACTCAAGGAAATTCACTATTCGGGATGGGCAACAGCGGAAGTCGGCGGCGGCGGAGCAGAGCGATTAAGAGAGATCGCGAGCCGAATGGAGCGTGTATTCAAACCAATGAATAGTTAGTGTTGTCTATGATTAACCCCATACTGGTTTGAGCTTGCGATCGAGAAAAGGAACAGACTGTCGCGCATTGCACAGAAATCAACAATTTATCCAAGGATGAAACTTTCTTAATCTAAGGTAAGAACCCAATGAACGAAAATCACCTATTTGCAACATGTCTGACTGATGCATGAATGTTCATCCCATACATTTCTGGTATATACTTAGGGTATGAGAATACTGATCATCGAAGACAATCCCAAGATGGCGAACGCTGTCCAGAAGGGCTTAACCAGTCACGGGTATGCTGTGGATATATCCAAAACCGGTTTTGAAGGCGAAGAACTCGCCGCGGGACAAACGCCTTACGATCTGATTATTCTTGATCTGATGCTCCCTGATCGCGATGGAGTTGATGTATGCCGAAACTTGAGGCGGCGATGTGTCGAAACTCCGGTTCTGATGCTCACCGCACTCTCTGGAACAGAGGAAAAAGTGGATGGACTTGATGCGGGTGCAGATGATTATCTGACCAAACCTTTTGAGTTTGAAGAACTCCTCGCTCGTATTCGTGCGCTCTTGAGAAGAGGAGAAGCATCTGAAGGCCGATTGCTCGAGTGCGATGAGATCCAACTCGATTTGTACACCCGCAAAGCAAAGCGCCTTGATCAAGAACACGAACTCTCTAATAAAGAGTATGCATTGCTTGAATACCTCATGCGGAATCCAAACCGTGTGCTATCGAGGGCGCAGATCTCGGAAAAAGTTTGGGACATGAACTATTCACCCGGAAGCAATGTCATTGATGTGTACATGTCGTCATTGCGTAAAAAGCTTGATCGGGGTTTTGAACACGAGTTGTTTCATACGATCAAGGGTGCGGGATATCGATTTGGAATTATGAGCTGACAGTGCAAAGATTACTGGATCCACAAAAAGCAACTCGGTTTCGGCTATCGTTGCGTATCCAACTCACGCTTTGGGTTGTGCTTATTTTTACGCTTATTCAATGGATCAGCACCATTGTGGTATGGGTCTTCCTGAGCAGCACAATCTACAACTCATTCAACGATTTTATCACCCAGCGGATGATAGAAGTCTCAGCAGAAATCAGCCAAGAACTCCCCTTCCTTTCAAGCACTGAACTTTCTCAGATTGAATCTGAGAATCTGAAACTGATTCGGTTCCAAACTTTTCACCTTGATGTTTTCCATATCAATGGTGATCGAGTATTGGAACAGAGCGTGCCGCAAGTCGAACTTGTTGAATCAATTATTGATCGAGCGATGAAGAGTCCAAGACCGGTGCTGCTCGATGATGTGCAATGGGTGAGCCCGCCAGCATCTCTCGAGGATAATCATCTGATATATGTGGTACAGAATATTACTGGGCGCGATGGGGGTTCCTATATCCTGTTTCTCGCGACAGATGATGAGTATGCTCAGAGCCGAGTCATGCAGGTTGCTCAGACGCTGATGATTATCTCGCTTTCAACTCCATTTTTAGCATTGCTCGCGGGATGGTTCATATCTCGTATTGCGGTCACGCCTCTGACGCGTGTGCAGGAACTTGTGGCGCAGTTGACCCCCGAATCGATCTCTGAGCCTATATCGCTTGAAGAAGAGAGCTCTGAAGTGATGGAACTCGTTGCGCAGATTGACGATTCGAGAGATCAAATTCAAAGCGCATTCGAATCTCAAGCACGTTTCATCTCCAATGTTTCTCATGAGCTCAAAACACCGATCGCGGTTATGCAAATTGAATCAGAGACTGTTGATGTCTCTGAGTCGAGTGATGAAGTGAAAATGTTCGTGCAGTCTGTTCGTGACGAGATGACGCGTCTAGGCAAGATGATCGAAAGCTTCCTTACCCTTACCCGACTTGAAGATGGTTTTGGAAAAGTAGGTGGTAAAACAAATCTGTTCAATGACATCGTCATGGATTCGATCGACCAATGCATTTCCATGTCAAAGCAGAATGCGATAGAACTCGACCCGATGCTCTTTGGAGACGAAGATACTCTTGAACTCGGTGTGCAAGGCGACCCAGACTTACTGATCACCATGCTCAACAATCTCATCAGAAACGCAATTCGATACTCTCCTGCGGCAGGCGTCATAAAGGTTCATCTACAGCTCGGCATCCCAAAGGCAGATCAATGTTGGGTAGATATTTTGATTGCTGATCAAGGTCCTGGTATTCCCGAGGACAAAATTGAACATATCTTCGACCGTTTTTCTCAAGTTGATGGCGCCAGTCGCGCTGGCCGTGGGCATGGGCTAGGGCTTGCGATTGCACAAGGAATCGCCGAACTCCACGGCGGAATCATCTCTGTGTCCAATAATCCGGAGAATGGATGCACTTTCAAGGTGAGCTTGCCTGCAACTGTTGAGTCTGAACATTGATATTTTCAAATCGTTTTCGTTGATATAGCTCATAAATTCAAGCGATTCCCAAGATTAAAACAATTTCACCTTGGCGTTATCTGAGTTTCATCTCGAAGGCCAATAGTACAGGTAATGACTTCTCATCTGTATCGATTTGTTCGTGGCAAAGCACTGATCTCTTCAGTGTTTGCGATCGCATTGTTTAGTGGTTTAGCGCTCATCTTGTCGCAAGGACGAGATACTGGAATTCTCAGTGTGATCTTTCTCGTTGCTGGCATTGTTGCGTTGCTTTTTATACTTCATGCAATCACAGTCCTCGCTCAACGCACGATGGGATCATCTATCACGCCATTGCGTGAAACTCAGAAAAATAAAAATGATTCTGAATCCGACTCATCGCACTAAAACCTGCTTTTTGCCCATGGTTTTCTGCTGAACTCGAAAATGATAATGATTTCATATTGCAATCATCTTGGATTCAGATGAGTGTGCGAATATCTCTACATGTGACCGGGACAGGACCGACACCGAGTTACATTTCAAATCGCACGGTCCATTGAAAGGTAAAGTCATGAATATCAAAATCAACACCAACCGCTTGCACAACTTACCACTTGCTGGTGCAGCAGCTGTTGCTATTGCGCTGAGTGCGGGCTCTTCGATCTCGCTGGCAGTCGATCCAGACAAGACTGCATCCTCTCATGAACAATCGCATGATTCCGCACAATGGTTGACATTCGTTGCATCTGACACCGTGATGGGTGCCGAGGTCATGGGATCGGACAGAACATCACAGATTGGATCGATCAATGATCTTGTTATTGATCGTGGAACCGGTCGCATCGTCTTTGCGATCATCGGTCACGGCGGCTTGCTCAATGTTGGACAGGATCTGTTTGCTACTGAGTTTAATCGGTTGAGTTATTCCAAGTCGCAAGAACAGTTCGCGGTCAACATGACTAAGGAGCAAGTTGACCGACAGATCGAGTTTCTTCCAGAAAACTGGAAGGACCTGGGACATTCGAACTGGATGGAGAACTTCAAAGAGTTCATAACTGAAGAGATCACAGAACGCTACGGCGATTCTAAGCAGGACAAGATGAACACCAAAGAAGTCCAAGGTACGGTCACAAAGGTATCGCGTGAAGAGTTCGGCGAGCACGAAGATGTCGTTCTTACTGTAAAAGACGATCAAGGTAAGTCACACAAGGTGATCCTTGGTCCATCTTGGTTCATTATGGGTTCGGATAACAGCCCATCGGTGAACGACCGGGTTGAACTGGTTACCACGAAGCATCATGGAAATATGATCGCAACCCAAGCGAACATTGCAGGACATGAACTCAAACTTCGTGATAGACACGGAAACTACCAATGGAAAGTTAAGAGCCAAGAAACTCCACGCTTTGTACTGCTCTCTGACTTGATCGGGAAAGACATTGAGATTGGTGGGACAACCGGTGGCGAAATCCAGAATGCTGTGATTGAAACCACATCTGGTCGAGTGCCGTTCTTTGGATTTGACCCCAACGATAACCTCTTTGGTCTTGCAGATGAGATTTCGATGGTGCCTTGGGCTGCGATTCAGATCTCACCTGACTTAACTGTCTGGTCAGATTCCGATGATTCCGAGTTTAGTGAAGCGATGGCTTTCCCGGATGACCTGAGCACATTGCGAACCAAGATGTCGGTCCGCGATGCGTACGCACCATTTGGTATGCAAACACCAGGCTTTGAGATGCAGAAGCAATCAAAGAAAGATGCCAAGTCATCGAAATCTTGGGATCGAACCGGTCATGCGTGGATTGATAGTTCAGAATTAACCTATGCATTTTCCAACGGAAAAAAAGTGCAGGTCAATGGTGAGTTCATCAAAACCGAAACGATCAAACTTCAAAACGGTACAGTTTCTGCGACCGCGATGTGGTTAAAAACGGCTGATGGAAAGCAGCAAGTGATCCTCGGACCAACTTGGTATATCAAGCATCAAGACTTTGATATGAAACGAGGCAACAGCGTGAAAATCACTGGACGCGAAACGACCATTGATGACCAACAGTACATTGCTGCTTGGAATCTTGAGCATGATACCAACACATGGACACTCTGGAATGACTCGACGCCGGTGTGGGTAGATTAACCGACTCGTGTTTGTTGGACAGAGTCCGCAACTCATCTCTGCCGGGACCGACAGGTCCCGACAGGGTTTCAAACTCAAGTTCCTAACCAAACATTACTTCGTTTGGTACTACTAAGAGAGAGAGAGAGAGAGAGAGAGAGATTTCCGATGAACGAAGAGACTACTCCCCACATTATTCATACACATGACTCATCATATTCGAAGAGCGAACGAGAGCCGATCCAACATCAACTCGATGAATCCGAAGTCGAAGAACTCGAAGAACGCATTGATGAGCAATCTCCCGATGGACGGCCTGCGTATCCGACGATCAGGGCGAAAGAAATGCTCTTGCTCTGTGGTGGGTCGTTACTTGCTGTTCTTGCCGTGAGCGGAATCGCCTACGCACTATGGGGATCAAACACTGCATTTATGGTGCTTGGTCTCGGAATTGTCTTTGCGATTCTGGGGAACCCCGTCGTCTGGGCAATGTACTTGCGGAGTAAAGAACGCGAATCGATTTATCATGAAAAAGCAGACTCGTCTCTGAACGAGCAGACGCAAAGCGATTCACGCTCACAGTGAGCATGATCAAGTTTTCATTCATTTACCTTACTGCAGAAAGGAACTCATATGCAGACCATCACCAAAGATTCAAAGACCAACAGTAACGATCAATCCACACTCGGCGAGGGCTTATCCGAGATCAAGAGCGACGCTTCAGCTGTTCGCGAAGATCTCTCGGTCCTCAAGGAAGACGCATCAAAGCTCACCTCGCATGCGACACAGCATGCGATTGAAGCGGTCAAAACCGGCGCCGAATCGGCTGGGGAAGTGGCGAAATCTTTCAGCCAAAACGCGAAGAAATGTCATGAATCAGTCTGTGAGCAAGTATCTGCCCGTCCAACAACCGCGGTGATCCTGGCAATCGGCGTTGGAGTCGTTGCGGGTCGTCTTTTGGCACGGAAGTAACTCATGCTATTTTGGCGTGCAAAAGAACTGTTAGAGGGAGGGTCTGAGCTCTTCCGCGCTGAAGCAGAGCTGATGAGTAAGCGAGTACGACGCTTGCTCATTGGCTCTGTTTTTGCGGGCGTCGTAACACTATTCGCTCTGCTCGGGCTTACTCTGCTCACTGCAGGAGTGACCATTCTTCTGAGTGATCGCATCGGTTGGGGAGCATCTCTGGTATGCGTAGGAGTAGCGTATGCGCTGCTCGGCGCGCTGATGTATATTGCGTCAATCGTGTGGGTGGGTAATGGCTCGAAAGCTGAATCCATCCTGGAAGATTCGCAACCAGATAAGGAATCCGCGAGCCCAAAGGAACAAGCGGAGGATGCCAAGGATCGTTTAGAAAATGCCGCATCAACAAACCCAGCTGAATCTCCAGATGATCAAGATGGAATCCTCGATAGTCTCGATGCCATCAAGGATAGTGCAATCGAGATCGGTATGAAAAACCCTGTCGCATTGGGATCCGCTGCCTTGCTTGTTGTTTCTGTTCTTGGACCAGGAAAGACAATCAAAATGATCAGCAGAGGCGCCGCAGCTGCAGGTCTTGCGTCAAGTCTGCTTGATTCCATCGGAACTCCGAAGGAAAAAGAATCCACTGAATAATGTGACAAAGACACACACTCGATCAACCCCGGTCATCATCTAGAGATGACCGGGGTTTTCTATCGTCTGGTCAAGTTGTAGTTCCGCCAACAATGGAAGGTGATCCGAACCGATATCGTCAAGACATGCCAGCGTCGGAACTCGGAACGATCCTGAGACAAAAACATGATCAATTGGATATCGAAGTAATGGCCATCGAGCGTGATAGGTACTGTAAAATCCCTTCCCTATTCTTGGGTCAAAGAGGTTACCAATTAATTTGGCTTGTTCAGTAGTGCGTGACCACCCTACATCATTGAAATCACCAAACATCACCCAATGCTTGATCTCTGAATCGGCGACGAACTCAGATGCGATGACCAGCTCAATATCTCGTGGCTTGCTTGAGACTCGCTCATTCTTGTTCTGTTTCATCAATCCAGGAGGCGGTGGATGAAGAACACATATACCGACCAGATCAGGATCATTTCCTTGATCAGATTGATCAGATTGATCAGATTGATCAGATTGATCATGTAGATGATTCGGGAATCGGACTTGAATCCAGATCGATGGTCGATCCTCCGAGACGATGTACCGTATTTCAGATTCAACAATTGGGATCTTCGAGAGCAGTGCCATCCCTTTCCCATTGTTCTTCAGCTCAAGAACTTGGTGGGGATACCGATCAATATATGACTGAATCAAATCTTTCCATTGATGATCAACCTCGATTAATGCGAGTATATCTGGGTCATTCTTTACGAGTGAGTCGATCGCTTGAGATCGAAACTCATTGGTGTAGTCAACATTCGAAGCAATCAGTTTGATTGATCTTTGTGTTGGAATGTACTCAGATGGAACTTCAGACTTAAAGAGCGGAGTCATTCTGACAATCCACATGCTTTGCCGAACGAGTGAAATGATGAGCAGGACCCAGATAACCAACCAAAGCGTTCGGTCTTGTGCCCCATTGAAACCGAAAAGAACAGAAAACAACAGCAGTACAACACCGCACACGAGAACTTGTAATCTAGGGAAGTCCCAAATCCGTAACCACCATTTCTTAAATGGTATCCAAGAGAACAGTGTTGCCGAAATGACAAGAACTGCGCCGAGTAACCAGAGTATCTGAAAAATCCACATCTTCTGAAGTCCCTGTGTAAGATGATGATGATGATGATAGAAATGGTAGCCAATATAAAAAGGTGATGGAGGTTCAAACGAACCTCTCACCACCAGGGGACGACCAGTTGTCAGTTTATTCAACACCAATCCTTGGATCGATCAGTGTTGAATCTTGACTCATTTATGCACGCTCGTCGCGCATATCTCTGATTTGATCATGACGCTTTTTAACCATTCCGTACTGGCTCTGGAGGATTGCGTTCACAGGACTCCCCGCAGTTTCCGTCAGCGTCTTCTCGTAGCAACGCTTGATCTCATCTTCGCCACGCTCGGCATCTGCGAGCACTGAATGCTCACTTCCACCTGTTACCGTCGAGTGGATATTCATCCACCAACGATGTGCGGTTCCTTTTAGTGATCCGTCGTCCTCGGCTTCCTTGTCATTCACTGCGACTGCGACCTGGAGTTCATGAGCGAATCGTTTGCGTTCTGTACCGCAATCTCTAAAGTAGTTTGCGATTTGATCATTCTCGATATGCTCGGCCGCAGCGTTAAAGCCTTTTGAGCTGTCGATATTGATTGAAATCAGGTTTTGGATTCCCTTGATTGTGTCTTCATTGAGATTCGTAATAGTTTCCATTGGATGGCTCCTTATGTGTGGATTTAAATATTGTGAAATTGGTAACAGCATGAAATGTGGTCTTCAGACGAGAGAATCTATTACGGATCAATCGCGTCATCAACCTCATCAGCTGCATCATCAATGGCGTCGCCGACATTGTCTGCCGCGTCATCAATTGCCTCCCCTGCTTCTTCTGCAGGCCCGGAGTTTGTATCACAGGCAACGAGTGCAAAGATTGGCGTTGTCATTGCTGCGATTGTTACTATTTGGAGAACTCTCTTTGTGATTGAGTCCTCTGTTTGTGTGCGTTTCATAAAGCTTCCTTTCATAACGACAGTGTTTCCATCGTATTTGAACTGTTTCTGATTTCTATTCTGTGTCAGATACGGTTGTTAACGATTGATCGCTTTGTCTCCACGGCGAGCGAGTCCGCTCACAAGTGAGAGCAAGAACAGAATGAGGAAGATAAAGAATAGGATTTTGGCGATTCCCGCCGCACCTGCCGCGATACCACCAAATCCAAAGACTGCAGCGATGATTGCGATGATAAAGAATGTAAGTGCCCAGCTAAGCATGATAATGCCCCTTTCGTAGTCGAGTTTCTTGTCATACCCGATTAGTTTCCGTTGTGTTTCGATCCGAGTCCTGTACCCGGGTCTCTATGTGTATATTCGGTGCCTCAGATGAGGCTGAAATGATTGTCAGATGAAAGTTGGTTCATTTTTGCCAACCCATCATCTTGGGTTAGTCTTTTGCGTTTTCAGCAGTGTCTGCAATGCCGTCGCCTGCTGCTTCAACATCTCGACCGACACCTTCGACGGTATTGCATGCACTGAGAGTGACCCCAGCACCTGTGAGCATCGTGAGAGCCAAGACGGTCCAGAGTTGTCTCTTTGGATTGCTTGTTGTATTTGATTCTGTGTTTGTTGTATTCTTCATTGATTTCCCCTTTCGAAAATCCCATAACGGGTGAACTGCCAAGCGGACTTCCCGATTGGCTATGTATAGATAATGGCGATCCACTATTGAACTAGTCTGAAGTAAGCATGAAATTTGGTTTCATGTTGTAAACCGAGCAAAAAACAGCGTTCATCGCCATAAAACACACTTTTCAGTCTTGATTTTTTTGATTTTAAAGCAAGGAGAGTTTCATTGCTCGCCGAAATGAAGGGTGATTAGACGCAAAATAAACCCTAAGAGACTCATCTCGTCGGATTGTTCTGAAGTGTTGATCTAGCTCTGGGCACCTATATCCGCTCAACATCGATTCGATTACATTGATTTATAATGATTCCGGATTGCATCGAACTCTGCTTCACGAGCGTCACCGAATGATGGTACAGGAACATCATCGTTGAAATAGTGCAGAATATAATTGAGTTGCCCAGTTTGGAACAACTCGGTAAACGCCTCGACACCTTCCGCCCAGTACCGAGTCCCCATTCCTGCCTGAAGTTCTACGATTGCTCTCTGCGCCGCATCATCACCAATCTCATGCCGATACGGACGCACACTTGTCATTGCATCGAAAGAATCAATCACGGAAAACAGTCTTGCGCCGATAGGAATTTCCTCCCCTTTGATCTGAAATGGATATCCAAGTCCATCCCACCGTTCATGATGAAACCGTACAACATTGTGTATAGGTTCCTCACTTACATTGAGTGTGATCATTCTGGCGAACCCTGTCACTGGGTGAAGCTTGATAATTTCGAACTCTTCATCCGTGAGTTTTCCTGGTTTTTGAAGTATGCGATTTGGAATATCAACTTTGCCGATATCATGCAAGGCGGCTGCTGTTGTACCGAGCGCAATCCATTCTCGATCGACCCCGAACGATTCAAGCAAAGCCCGTGTGTAAAGCACAACCCTCCATGTATGTGCAGCGGTGGAAAGGTCTTTCTTTTCTATCTCGGCTACTAAACTTTGTATCTGTTCAGGCGACATGATGGAGTCTCATACTCTTCAGCACATAAGTTCTGCTTACTGGTTGAACGTCAATTTATCTATTCCTATCGGCTTGCCCTGCTTGCCTTTCCACATTGCACATCGATCATAGCAGACAACAGTGTCTATAAGCCTTCACATACTCATACCACACACTGGATTTCAACTCGTGAGGAATCAAATCAAGCTCATAGACCACAATGAACTCTTCATCAAATCCTGATCACATCGTATTGGAGAATACAAGGATGAATCATTGCGTCGCTGCGTGATATCTGCCATGAATTCTGATATGCTGTGATCCAATGAAGTTTAGTACCTCTCAGATGCTTGTGTTTCTACAAGAACACCGTACCCAGCGCAATGTCCGCTCGTTGATGAAATTCATCCTCATCCTGACGGTGCTGATTGTCGCATACAGCATCCTGTTCCATGTCATCATGGAGCATGAAGGCCAGGATCACTCATGGATAACAGGATTTTATTGGACACTGACGGTGATGTCCACGCTCGGGTTTGGTGACATTACATTCGAGAGTGACTTAGGACGAGCTTTCTCCATGATCGTGCTCGTTACTGGGATTGTGTTTCTGCTCGTTTTGTTGCCATTCACGATTATTCAGTTCCTTTATGCACCTTGGGTAGATGCTGTTGAAGCTGCAAGGACTCCCCGTCAGGTGCGGGAGGACATGTCAGGACATGTGATTCTCATACATCATGATGCTGTGACTGAGGATCTGATCGTTAAACTCGAACAATCTGATATCAGCTATGTCTTGCTCGTCCCTGATTTCGATGATGCCTCGCGCCTGCATGACATGGGTGTCCATGTTATTTTTGGTCCATTAGACCTTGTATCAACCTATTCATCCGCTCGAACGGAGTCAGCTGCATTGATCGCTGCTACGAGCGACGATGTGACAAACACCAATGTTGCCTTTATGGTTCGTCAAGTCGCGTCCGATGTCCCCATTGTCGCGACATCCACAAATCCAACAACCACAGCGATCCTCAAACATGCGGGTGCAACGCGTGTCTTCCAGTTGGGTGAGTTGATGGGGCGATCTCTTGCCCGTGGCATGGTCGGGGGTGACGCGGTTACTCATGTGGTCGGCAACATCGACGAACTCTTGATTGCTGAAGCTAATGCACACCGAACACCGCTCGTTGGAAAAACAATCCTTGAGAACCGTATTTCCGACCACGGGGTGAGTGTGATTGGCCTTTGGGAGCGCGGCGAGTTTCATCCTGCGACTCCAGATACAGTTGTTTCGGAACACACGATCATGCTACTCGCTGGATCGCAGGATCAACTTACGAACTATGATGAAGCGTTTGTAATCTACAATGTATCGGTCAAGCCGGTACTCATTATCGGCTGGGGCAATGTCGGCGCTGCTGCTGGCGCGGCGCTTTCTGAGCGCGGAGTGGATTGGAAAGCAATTGAAATTGATGCGAAACGGGCGCTCAGTAGACCTGAATTTCAAGATCGGATCATCGTGGGCGATGCAACTGATCCCACAATACTCAAACAAGCTGGTCTGCTGGATGCTCCCGCGATTCTCATCACCACTCACAATGACAGCCTCAACATATACCTCACAATCTATTGCCGATCGGTAAGACCTGATGCACAACTAATCAGCCGATCAACACTGAAACAGAATACTGAAACACTCCACAAGGCAGGCGCCGACTTTGTCCACTCGTATGCTTCGATGGGCTCGACAAGTATTTTCAATCAACTCATGGGCGATCGAATAGCGAGTGTTGCAGAGGGTCTTGACCTGTTTCGGAGACAAGTACCTGAATCGCTCGAGAATAAATCGCTGTCTGAATGTGGCGTTCGTGATCGTACCGGATGCACAATCATCGCAATACGCGATCCACAGCTAGGGCTTATTGCGAACCCGAACGCATCAACTGTGCTTCAAATCGGACAAGAAATGGTACTCGCAGGAGGCACCGAGGCCGAGGCCCGATTCATCGAAGCGTACGGCATTGCCTCAGTTTAAAATCACTCGCTGAATCGACTTTTACTATCCAACAAGCTCTCCCAAACCAACTTTGTTGATTCTCATCTACACTCAATGGCACACCTAGAAGATCGGCTCACAAGCTATCCACAAACTGTTGGATGCGGCGCCGCAATGAGTAGTGTGGTCCCGACACTCTTGCGACCTGTTCAAGAAGTTGCTCTGCCTCCTCATGAATCAGTAGTTCATTATTCATACCATGTTTTGCTCGTAAGAGTTGAAAACTGCATTCAAGTACTTGAAGATGCTCGCTTCCTAATCCAACAGCGAGTTCTTCGTAAGCGGGTTTGATCACACGCTTCGCTTCTTCAAACTCCCCAAGATTATTCCATGCGCGAGCAATCCATAGACGCGATTGATATTTGACTGTGAGCCGCTGTCCGTTGTGAAGTTCTATTGTGTGCATTCTTGGTTGGAGCAGATCAATCACTTCTTGAGATCGGCCGAGATTAAGCAATGTATGCGAAACCAAAAATTTGCATTGTGTAATATGCCAATGATCTTCAGGGTACACAGAGATACTTTGATCAAGTAATCTTTGAGCTCGTTCAAATGCAATCTCAGAATCACCAATCTCTGTCTCGGCAATCACAAAATGTGCCCATCCACGAAATGTGCGGGGATCATTCATTCCAAATGCTCGCTCGACTGCAGGCATAATATTCACAATGAGTTGTAGCTCTTCCTGATAGCGACCGACGAGCTGAAGGGACTTTGCGATTTGTAGCTGCGCCGATAAAGTCCGGGCATCATCTGGACCAAATTTCTCATTGTAAATTTGATATGCTCGCTCCGCATCATTCAGTGCGTCATTCAATCTGCCAGCCTGGTTTAGGTACTTACCACGAGTCTCATACGCGTTGGCCAGTTTAAGCGGAGCGTCACTCATCATGTCAATGTATTTCTCATAATAGAGCAATGCATCCTCTGATTGTCTCTTGGCCCTCATCATTCCCATCACAAGTAAATATGTGGGGTTCTCAATTTGAGAGACATCAAGATCGTCGATCAGCATATCCATATATTTTTCGGCTGAATCAATTTTGTTGGATTCAATGTATAAGTTGACAAGCACTGAACCGGTCTCTTGTGTCTTGGGATGATCGCGTCCAAGTAGCTCTAAGTAGATATCGAGTGCTTTCGAACCATGCGGTATGCCTAAATCCCCCCTCCTATAGGAAAGATAACTGCTCGCAAGTGCAGCATGCACATCTGCGTAGGCAATATTTTCTTCACGAGATTTTCCGTCTGAATACTCGCCAAGTTGTTCACTTGCAAACTTTAAGACACTCAGTCCATCGGCAGTTGGTCCAAGCCCCTCCGAAGGAGCGAGCGAACGGAGAATTTTCTGAAGCATACCCATGGTCTGGGTATTTGCATCGCGTACATTCTTCCCACGCGCGATGACACTTGTCAAAGCGACTGTGCTTACAAATAAGATGATGACAATCAAAGCCCCTGCTGCCAGTGGCATTCGGTTTCGGCTTGCAAATCGGCCGATAAGGTACCGCTGTGTGTGGACCTTGGCAGTGACTGGGTAACCATTCATATCCGCGATCAAATCATCCGCAAACTCTTGCACCGTCCGGTACCGAGCGTTGAGATCACTCGAGGTTGCCTTGCGGATAATCGAACCAATTGATCCTTCTAACTGCTTCTCGATGTTGGCATCGAATAACTGCCCTGATAATACGCGTTCAACGCATTCCCCCATCGGCAAATCATCGAGGGGGTGCGACTCTGTGAGCATCGTATACAGCAGGACTCCAAGCGAATAGATGTCTTGCCTGATATCAGACGCGGGTGCAGATTGTCGCAACAATTCTGGCGCGAGAAAAAGGATGTCACCTGACAACTCACTCTGAGTTGCAATATGCGTGCTGTGCGCAAGCACACTCTGCTTTGCAATTCCGAAATCGAGCACACAAGGTTTCGAGCTCGGAGTGACCAGTATATTCGCAGGTCGCAGGTCTCGATGGATGACACCACGAGCGTGTGCGTGACTGACCGCATCGCATATCTGTAAAAATAAGGTAATAGTTTCATCATCATTCGTTGAGAATTCCGTGACCCACTTATTGATTGAAACTCCTTCCACCCAAGGTGTAATAATCCAGAGAGCTTCCTCGGTTTCTAGAATTTCTTTCAATGATAAGATGTACGGGTGATCGAGCAATGACATGAGCTCTGTACCACGGACGAGCTTGGAAACTGACTTGCCATCGTACTGATCACATCGCTTTAGTGCGACAGGAGAATCATCTCTCGAGTCAATACCCTGATAGACTACGCCTTGCCCGCCTTTGGCGACCTGTCGGATGACCTTGTAAGGTCCTACCTGATTGATAGAACCTACGGCATACTTTCGAAGGTGATCAAAGAACTCATTCGTTGATTCATTCTCCATGTTTTTACACTTCATTCCTATCGAGCATGAAATCTTGAAATGCCCGTTGAATACGGACCTTCAGTCGTTCACGCTTTTTATATACAGCAGCCTTACTCATCCCAGTAATTTGAACAATCGCATTTGGCGAAACCCCTCGCATTGTCAGAGACAACACATCCTTTGAACTCTCTGATAATGTACGCTCGACTTGTGCGATTGATAGTTGGACTGCCTGTATTTTCCACAGCCGTTCCCACTCCGCTTCTGAGTTTTCATTACTCTGGGAGTCAGCAACCTCCCCCACTGTTGAGCTTTTCATTCCGGTGATGATACTCCGTGTCACACGGAACAGGTATGACCTGAAAGTCCCCACCGATGGGTCATACCGATCAGCAAATGAGTACTGAGTAATCCTCAGAAAAACTTCTTGCACGACATCATCAATGTCACCTATCGGGACCCCTCGATTGATGCAAAATGCACGAACGATCGGTGAATATCGATTCAAAAATGTATTCCATGCTTCGCTGTTATTTACATCACGCACAGCTCTCATCAAGGATGGATCTGTCCGCATTCCTCCCGGTTGAACAGATACTCCCGTTTTCATCTGAAACGGAACCACTTGCCCCTCGTTGTGCCGGTGCTCATTCATGAACTCTCTTTTAAACAATTCCTCAATAGACCATACGCATGATGTCCAAGAAAGGATTGACAAAACTTAGACTCATATTCTAGATCGTACTCCATGCGTATAACGTCAACAAAACAGGATACCATAACTATTGCTCTCAACATGTGGTCTCAGTAAGGGACAAACATGTCGACTTTATAGAACAACCTAGGGAATAAACAATAAAGCGAGCACTTCAAATGCTTTAAGATGTGAGCCTCACTGATCAAGATTCACATTGGACTAACAACCAGTTCAACAACCATTCAGAAATGAAGTCTGAAATGCACTGATATCAAAGAAATTTATGGTCCCATCGCCGTTTAAATCTGCATCAGCATCTTCATTGACAAATGCAGATATCAAAGCGGAGATATCGAAGAAATTTAGTTTTCCATCTCGATTAAAATCGGCCGAACAGAGTTCGTATGCACCCATATCAATAACCGCTCCATCTCCAGCGCCGGTGTCGGGAACACCAGCATCTAACACTCGAGATCGAAAGCGCATATCAACAGGTAGAAACTCAGTCACGTCAAAGTCTCGATCAAGATCCACCAGATCTGGAGGAAGCAGCCCATTCCATCCGCTATCTAATGCGGGGGATCCGTTCAACAGCGTGTAATCACCTGCGTCTGGATCACGGAACAATGGGTCCGCTGTGATGTTGCCGAAATGGGTTGGCAAAGACCATCCACCACCTTGAATACAACTTGTATAGATATCGACTTGACTGTTCGCTTGAGATTCTTCATGCGCGATGTTCCCCCAAAGGATGGAGTTCCCAACGAGGAGATCTGCGGAAGATGAAGAGGTCGGACCAATGCCCGCGTAGACCCCGCCTCCCATTCCATTGGCAACATTAAATCCGAAAGTGGAAGATTGAATCTCACCTTCAGAACCAGGAATGGTCCCAGGACCTGGAAGAGCGGCACCTTCCCACAAGTACAAACCTCCGCCGTTCGATTTTGCAGCGTTCTGAATAAACTCACTGTTTGCAACTGCCAAGGGAAACTTGATTGAGCCGCTGACATTTGAGCGGTATGAAATTCCACCGCCATTTTGCCCTGCGCTATTGCTTTGAAACTTACAGTTCAGCACAATCAGCGGATGCACTCCCGGTGATGAAACCCCATCACCTCTTCGACATAATCCCCCACCATCATCCTCTGCGATGTTTCCTGAAAAGACAGTTGAAACAATCGATCTCGATCCTGCGATTTGATTGAGATACAGACCGCCGCCATTGCTTTGTGAATAGTTGTCGCGGAACTCGCAATCCTCCATGGCTCCTGCCCACCTGCTGATAAATGCACCCCCTCCGTTTCCTGCAGATGAGTTACCGATGAATACACAGTTTGAGAAATTGATTCTCGGGTTATAGATAGCAGATCCAATAGCAACCGATGTCGCATACACACCTCCACCCACAGCACTATCCGCGTTTGCCGAAGTGATCAGAATACCATCGAGATGTGCAGGTACAGCTTGATCGGTATCGCTTGCGCCATAACCGCCGCCGTGAACTGACCGGTAGTACACTACCCGATAGGAGTCATCTGAATCGTCATTGGGCACTCCAATATCGCCTGAAAGCACCGTGTGCGATAAGGATTCCGGCCGTTGATCAATCGTATCTTCTCCCCCCCGGAATCCACCGTAGAGTTGAACACCCCGTGGAATCCAGAAGGTTGCATCTCGGATATCTTCTGTTGTCGATGTAGGATATGTTCTTTCCGCTTGACGGGTAGGACGGTGCACGCCGGTGGTCATCCATATTTGATCCCCAAACGAAGCGACATCAAGCGCCCCTTGTAGCGAATCAAACGCGTCCAACCAAGTCGAACCATCATTTGCTCCATCAGCTTCATGATCAACATACACTACATCCGAGTACGCAGTTGGGCACACCATGTGAACTGCACACATCAATAAAACTAAACCTTTATGCTTCATCGTCCATCCCTTCAGTATCTTGTATGCAAGCATGACACAGATTGAATCGTATTGCAAGCGCCAGTCTAGATCTGAATAGAAAGAGAACAATTATTTATACTATGTGCTTGCCCATAATTTAAGCAAAGCCCGCAACTGCGGGCCTTACTTAAAATAAAAATGAGGAAACAATAATTCAGTTGTTGTACGCAGAATACGCAGCCATAAACAGGTCAATATCATCCTGATCTACATTGCCATCTTGATTCCAATCCGCACGCTCATCTGCGGGAGATGCATTCAACATCCCTGCAAATACGGATAAATCAAAGTTGTCTGCAACCCCGTCCCAGTTCAGATCGGGTGTGAAGAAGTCACTTGTCAGCGTGTGCGAGTAACTTGTCACAGAAATATCTGAAGCTGCAGTCACACCTGTATAGTCCCGTGCTTCAGGGAAATACGAATCAAGATCGAAGCTCCCGCTTGTATCGAGCATGTGGCTGACCACGATGTGTAGGCGCCCATTGTCATTCATCGCTGAGACGACAACACCGGATTCTTTATCAGTTTCCAGACGACACACGACTGCTGTATCTTCCCAAAGGCCATCAAGTTCTTCCCAAGACATCAACGCATGCGCTTCCCACCAGTCATATCCATTCGGAGTAGCATTCGTATCCGCCCATTCTTCGCTCGCTGAATACCATGGGTTTTTATACACTCCATTCTCCTGATAACTCCAAAAATCAGTATCGACTACCCCTCCAGGATTCATGTTTCCAATCCGAGGTTCACCATTGGAGGTGTAGTCATCTATCCCGAAGAAATAAAACCCATCAGATCCACGAAGACGAAGATGCTTAATCAGTGTCAAGAAATCAACTGAAGGCGGCATCCAAGCACCTTTGTGTGAACCAGAATTCGGATTCACACTTACCCCTTCAAATGGCGCGACCCAAGGAATTACTTCTTTGCCCACCATCGTCCCATCTGCATGTTCAAGTCGAACCGCAGATGAGAATGACTCAACTCCGCACCAGAGGTAAGCCGAACGAACCGTTGGGCTCCATTCTTCTGTCCATGGTTCAGCTCTAACACCGTTGTCTACATGCAACACCTGCGCAGAGTTTGTATAGGTCACGGGCATTAACACATTGAGGTCTTTTGATACAAATGTATAATGCTTACTGCCTACATTCCCACTGAGCCCTGCGACGGATTCATTGACAATGGTTACATCAGAGTAACAACTGCCCGCACTCCCATGGGACATGTATGGGTATCGGTGATACCGATAGTTCCCGAACTTGATTTTCCACTTCTGGATCGTTGCTGTATCAACTGACACATCCCCAAATATATGACCGTCGAAATCATCTGATTTCGTCGAGTCATATGGTCCATCCGGATCACCGACCAAGTTGCCAGTAAAATCTCCTGTCGCAATCTCCCGAATAACATCCATCCAATCATCAATATCGCTTGAAGACACTGAACCGCTCGTTTCAATATCACCGAGAACATAGTTCAGTTCCCCGTTGGTCTCGAAATGACGAGCAGCAATTGATAGACCGAGCTGATTAGGTTTGGGTGTTGGCGTATTTCCATAAGTTGGGTATGATGAATCATATTTATCCCAAAGCGGTCCATTTCCAAGGTCCCAAGGCGCATTTCTGTTGCGCATTAATACCGCAACAGGTAATCCCTCAGCAGCCATCTTGTTCCAGGTATTTTGCAGATAGTATCGTACTGTAACACCTCCACCGAGCCCCCAGCTATGTGCAGGTTGTGGACAATACGCATACTTCCCCGTCGTAAAGATACCGGAAATGCTGTCGTCAGGATACATGTCAGTAGTATCTGCAATGCCATACTTCGCATCATTATTTTGCATTCTTTCCCATGAAAAGAACACCCCGTCTCCTGCCAAAGTTGTGCCTGCGCACAAACTGAGCATGGACGCTGCGAGGGTGAGTTGGGTTCTGGTCTTTTGATTTTTCAAACTGATCTCCCTGGGAAGGTGCTCGATAATTTCAGAAACTCATATGTTCTTGCATAACGATGTAAAAAAGGCATAAACCGAGTCGTCCGTCATGAGGAATAGCGATCGGAGCACACGAATTGGACACTTAATTTTTAAAAAACTCAAACTGCATCAAAAACCTTGCTCAATGCATGTCTAAGCGTCTCCCATTGGTCATTCTGTCCAGAATCTCTGAATGACACGGATTTTGAGCCGTGGGCATCGATTATGAGTACTTAAAGTGACTCAATCGCTTGGAACTGATCAGATTCAAATAGCCAAGAATGTGGTTGTTGACACATGAGTTCCAAAATGCAAATCTTCCAATCGAAGTCTCTACCAAATCTGTATGATGTGCAAAAGTGACTGTCTCCACTTGATAGACATGGGTTTTGGGTGATTGAAGGACAGTTGTAGATTTTTCTGGTACCAACCTGCAAATGCATGAACTGCTGGATATAGTCTCGCTCAAATGGCAACAACCCTTACTCATCATGTGCATCATTCCATCCATATCAATGGCCGGCGATGATCGTGTAAACAGGGTTCCCTGAAACTCACCTCAATCGACGCCGGCCTTTGGTCGGCGTTGTTCGTTTTGGGATGTATACCCGAATCGTGCCCGGCCAAGGTCGGCTCCTAAGCAAGGAGCCAACAGATGGCACCACAAAGTTCTGAAAACATGATCCGTTTCGCACTCCCGAAGGGACGCATGTACGAAGGCGTTGCCACACTGATGGGCGACGCAGGTATCTCCATACAGACCAGTTCACGTGATTATCGACCGAGTATTTCATTGCCTGGATTCGATGTGAAAGTTCTCAAACCACGAGCAATTATCGAGATGCTCGAACTTGGCGCACGCGACTTAGGATTCGCGGGCGCTGACTGGGTTGCGGAAGACAGTGCTGAATTGGTTGAACTGCTCGATACCGGACTCGATCGTGTGCGCTTAGTCGCAGCGGTTCCAGTAATGAGCAACGAAGACGAACTACTCAATCGCTCAGGAGCAGTTGTTGCTTCTGAGTATGTCAACATCACGAAGCGATGGATCAAAGAAAAAGGCTATAACGCCCGTCTGATCCGCAGCTATGGAGCAACTGAGGTGCTTCCACCAGAGGACGCTGATTGCATAATCGACAACACTGCGACTGGTTCGACACTCGATGCAAATAACCTACGGATCATCGATGAGCTCATGATCTCAACGACACGAATCTACGCATCCAAGATCGCGATGGAGAATACAGAAAAGCGTGTGCAGATTGAGCGATTTGTATTGTTAGTGCAATCCGTTCTCGAAGCACGCAAGCGGGTCATGCTTGAGATGAATGTATCGATCAATGATCTTGAATCGGTGATCGAGGTGTTGCCTTGCATGCGACAACCTACGGTCGCACCGATGCACAACAGCGATGGATTTGCTGTGAAAGTCGCGGTGCTTCGTAAGCAGCTTGCGGAAATTATCCCGATGATCAAAGCACGCGGAGGCAGCGACATCATCGTCACCCAACCTGGGCAGATCGTGCCATGAATATGTCAACATTCAAATCCGCAGATCGGATCGGATCGCTCAAACCCTATAGCCCCCCGGCGCGTGATGCACGGATTACCCTTATGCTCGATAATAATGAGGGGGCACCTGTCGATCAATCAGTACTTGATTCGATTCGATCTATCAGCGTTGATGATATGTCTCGTTATCCAGATGCATCCTGTCTTGAACGATCAATCGCAGATCGGTTCGGGGTGAATGCTTCTCGTGTCATCGTGACCAATGGTGGTGATGATGCAATTGATCGGGTATGCCGAGCGATACTGAATGTTGATGATTCACTGCTTACCCATACTCCTGGCTTTGTGATGATCCCGCGCTGGGCGCAACTTGCAGGTGCTCAGACAAAGCTGATCGATTGGCTCGATGGCCAGTTCCCACTGAATGACATGCTTGATTCGATTGATGAAACTACCCGGTTGATCGCGTTGGTGTCGCCATGCAATCCAACCGGGAGCGTCATTGATTCACAGAGCATCATTGAGATCGCGTCAAAAGCTCAAATGGTTGGTGCTGTAGTTCTGCTCGACCAAGCGTACATCGAGTTTGCTGAAGATGATCCGATCGAACAAGTCATTGGATTGCCCAATGTCATCGTCGTACGGACTTTCTCCAAAGCAATGGGTCTCGCGGGGTTACGCATTGGATACGCAATCGGTCCTCAAAGACTCATTAAATGGCTGCGCACTGTTGGAGGTCCTTACCCCGTTTCGGTTCCCTCGCAAGTGATCGCCAGTGCAGCTCTTGCAAACTGTGATGATCGAAGCGAGATAATTGCTCGGACGACTGAGCATCGAGCACTATTGATCCACACACTGAAATCGATGGGCATACTCGCATTGGAATCCCAAGGCAACTTCGTGCTCGCCAGGTTTGGAGACGCACGAGGTGCCCACGAGTCTCTACTTAATCATGGTGTGAGTGTTCGTCGTTTCCGCCAAGGGGGGGATATCGAATCGTACCTGCGGATCACCGTACCCGCTGACCCCTCACAACTCAATCAACTCATTGTCGCATTGAACACGCTCGGAGAATATTCATGACACAACGCATCTCAAAGACCTATCGAAGCACGAACGAAACTCAGATAGAAGCCACGGTCAACCTTGACGGTACCGGGGTATCTCAGATCAATACAGGACTTGGATTCCTCGATCACATGCTCGACGCCTTCTCGAGGCACAGCGGAATAGACATCACGCTTCAATGCGATGGTGATTTGGTGATTGATGATCATCACAGCATCGAGGATTGCGCGTTAGCGCTTGGACACACCATCGATGAAGCATTAGGTAATCGAACAGGTATCACAAGGTTTTCAAGTGCGTATGCACCACTCGATGAATCATTGGCGCGTGTTGTCATCGATTTTTCTGGTCGATCATACGCCTCTATAGAACTTGGGTTTGTGCGTGAAATGATCGGACGGGTCGCGACCGAAAACATCACACACTTCTTTGAATCACTCGCGATGAATATGCGAGCAACGCTCCATATTGATCTGATCCGGGGTCGAAACGATCACCACAAAGCCGAGGCGGCATTCAAAGCCCTCGCGCTTGCGATGCGCGACGCGATTCGGATCACACAGGGTGACACGATACCTTCGACCAAAGGAACGCTCTCATGAACCAGATTCTGATTATTGATACGGGGATCGCTAACACCGCGTCTGTTAGAGCAAGCTTTCAACGGATCGGATGTGATGTTTCAATTTCGCACGATTCGGATCATGTTCGCGATGCACAGTTTGTCGTTCTTCCCGGCGTTGGAAGCTTTAGTTCAGGAATGGATGCGCTCCGAAGTTTCGGGCTCGACCAGATCATTGTTGAACGGATCAAATCGAACAAACCACTCTTGGGAATCTGTCTTGGATTGCAGTTATTGTGTACCTGTTCTGAAGAAACACCCGGAATCACAGGCCTTGGAGTGATTGATTCCGAGGTGACCAGATTCCCTGATTCTGTCCGCACTCCTCAACACGGATGGAACCGGGTGGGCAATGGGTACGCGTATTTTTCGAACACTTACCGAATTGAATCGATCCCAACTGATTGGACCGGGGAGTTGAGCATGCATGGTACGCAATTTGTTGCTTCGTTAAAGCGAGGTACAACGCTCGCATGTCAGTACCACCCCGAACTCTCTGGAGATTTTGGTGAGCGTGTGCTGGTTTCATGGATTGAAACTTCAATGGAGGCATCATAATGCTCACCAAAAGAATTATCCCATGCTTAGATATATCGAACGGGCGTGTGGTCAAGGGTGTCAAGTTCACCAACCTGCGTGATGCAGGAGATCCCGTCGAACAATCACTGAGATACCAGCGCGCGGGTGCAGACGAGTTAGTCATGCTCGATGTCAGCGCAACAATTGAAGGTCGATCAGCTGCACTAGAGACTGTTCGTGCTGTCCGCAGTGCACTGTCGATACCGCTCTGTGTTGGCGGTGGTGTGCGGGAGGTAACACATGCGATTGACTTGTTAAGAGCCGGCGCAGATAAGGTTGGAGTGAACAGCGCTGCGGTTACGAATCCTGAACTGCTGCGTGAACTCTCAGATCGGGTCGGTGCTCAATGTGTGGTGATCTCGATCGATGCGGCTCGACGCACAGAATCCACAGGATGGGAGGTGGTTACACGCGCAGGCACTCATCGAACTGATATCGATGCAATTCAATGGGCGAAGGAAGCTGCAGATATGGGCGCTGGAGAGATCTTACTGACAAGCTTTGATCGGGACGGCACTCGATCCGGATATGACATAGAACTACTCCGAGAAATACGGAGAGTTACAAACTTACCTGTCATTGCTTCTGGAGGTGCGAACAGCGCCCGGCACATGATCGATGCAATACATGCTGGTGCCGATGCGGTGCTCGCTGCATCCATCTTTCACGACCAAGACACCACACCCTTTCAAATCAAAGAACAACTCGCCCAATGTGGCATCGAGGTACGATTATCATGATGATTCCATCTATTGACATCCAGAACGGTCAAGCCGTCCAGCTCATCGGCGGCGAAAAGAAAGCAATCGACGCAGGCGATCCCTGGCCGATCGCAGAAAAGTTTGCCCGTGTTGGAGAGATCGCACTCATTGATCTTGATGCCGCGATGGGTAACGGTAACAACTCAACACTGATGCGAGCTCTCTGCGCTCGGTATCCATGCCGGGTTGGTGGAGGGATCCGAGATGTGCAAACCGCGATTGATTGGCTTGACGCGGGCGCAAGGAAAGTGATCCTTGGTACTGCTGCAACTCCTGAGGTCCTTAGGGAACTTCCACGAGATCGTGTCATCGCTGCTCTTGATGCTCGCAACGATCGTGTTGTTATTGAGGGATGGAAAACCCAGACCGATGCGACCATCGAAGATCGAATGGTCGAACTCCGGGAGTATGTGTCTGGATTTTTAGTAACTTTCGTAGAGCGAGAAGGACGGATGGGTGGGATGCCGAATGATCGAGTGAAACAACTTGTCCAGATTGCAGGTGATGCAAAGCTCACCGCTGCCGGCGGGATTCGGATCGCTAGCGACATTGCTCAAATCGATCGATTGGGCGCAGATGTCCAGGTTGGTATGGCTTTATACACCGGTGCGATCGAACTTGCCGACGGATTGACTGCTTGTCTGAAATCCGATCGAAGTGATGGGCTCTGGCCGACCGTGGTGTGCGATGATCGCGGGATCACCCTCGGCCTAGTTTATTCAAATCAACAAAGCGTGCGCGAAGCGGTCGATACCGGTAAGGGCGTGTATTTCTCAAGATCACGCAATGAGATCTGGCGCAAAGGCGAATCGTCAGGCAACTCACAAGAGCTCGTCCAGATATCCATGGATTGCGATCGAGATTCACTCCGATTCACAGTCAAACAATCTGGATCCGGATTTTGCCACAAGGGTACACGCACATGCTTTGGAGTAAATGATGGTTTTTCTCTGCTTGAACACACAATTTCACAACGAGTTTCTAATTCTCCCGCTGGTTCGTACACACGGCGATTACTCGATGATCCAACACTCCTGCGATCTAAACTTCAGGAAGAAGTGGACGAGTTAATGGAAGCATCCACAGCATCTGAAGCAACGCACGAAGCTGCAGATGTACTTTACTTTGCCCTTACGCGTGCGATCCAACAAGGGGCATCACTGAGTGATATCGAACGGGAACTCGATCGTCGATCACGCAAAGTATCTCGCCGACCAGGAGAGGCGAAACCAGCCTACAAAGGAACCCGATCATGAATCTGCTACGAGTTGTTCAGGCCAACGCACTTGATAGAGAACGAAAGCCCGCTGTCGAGGATAGCCTGCTAGAACAGGCACGCGAAATCGTTGATCGTGTACGCAATGAAGGGAAGCCAGCTGTATGTACCTTTGCCACAAAATTTGGAGAACGCACTCTTGATGAACCGCTTGTCCTTGGACCTGATTCCTTGCGTGATGCCTATGAATCTTTGGATATCGAAGACCGCGAAGCATTGCTCCGCACGGCTGAGCGGATTAAAATTTTCGCTCATGCCCAGAGAGAATCCATCCAAGAGATCACGGTCAATGTCCCTGGTGGGCAAGCGGGACACACCATCGAACCTGTGCGGAATGCGGGTTGCTATGCCCCTGCAGGTCGATATCCGTTACCAAGTTCTGTGCTGATGACCGCCATCACGGCACGGGTCGCGGGTTGCAAACGGGTGGTTGTCGCATCTCCAGGAGCGAGCACAATCACACTTGCAGCAGCTCACATTGCGGGCGCCGATGAGTTCCTCTGTGTTGGAGGCGCCCACGCAATCGCAGCAATGGCGTATGGATTTGAAGGATTCGATCGTTGCGATGTGATTGTTGGGCCCGGGAATGCATGGGTAACAGCAGCGAAACAACTGGTGTCTGGTATCGTGGGAATCGATATGCTCGCTGGACCATCTGAGCTTTTGATTATCGCTGATGAGAGTGCATCGGTTGAAGTTCTAGCCGCAGATTTACTCGCTCAAGCTGAGCACGATACCGATGCGATTCCAATGCTCATCACAACATGTCCTGAGCATGTTGATCGCATTCAAACAGAGCTAGCTCGACAACTCGATGTGCTTCCGACGGCCGAGACTGCTCGTATCGCATTAAGGAATGGATTTGCATTCGTGTGCGATGATCTCGATCAGGCAGTAAAAATCTCGAATCGAATTGCCCCCGAGCATCTACAGGTGAGCACCCAGGATGCAGAACTGATTGCGGATCAGATCAGCAACGCCGGAGCGGTGTTTATCGGCGAACGCACACCCGAAGTGTTTGGTGATTATGGAATTGGTCCAAACCACACGCTCCCGACGGGTGGAACCGCACGCTTTCAAGGCGGATTAAGTGTGATCCATTTTCTTAGGCTCCGAACCTGGATCAGAATCGATGATCGATCCGAATCGAATGCTGTCGCTAAAGATTCACAGCGACTCGCACAAATGGAAGGTCTCCTTGGACACAAGAATGCTATTACTGTGCGGTATACAACACCTTGCGAAAATAGTCCCTGACCATAGTCCTACAAATCAAGATAGATACCGTTGTCTTTGTAAATCTGTAATCATCCCCGAAAGAGATTCTAGAAAAAATTAAATCAAACCTCATGAGTCAGTCCGACACGGCTCCCCATCCAGAATTTTTGCCAGTTCCCTCTTGCGTGAACAAGTGCAAGAGTTGCATAGAGACATGCAATCAGGTTGCCAAGGGAAAGCAGAAGGGCGATCCATATTACTGCTGCAACAAGGGCTTTCTCTCGAAACAAGATCCAACCTGCGAATAGAAAAAATCCGACATATAAATCGAGCATCGACAGATGGAACCAAGGCAACCCCCGCATGATTTTCAACTCTTCAAAGAAGTCTCCTCCTACAAGGGCATACACAATGCCGGCTGCCATGATGGTAAATCCGATTGAGAGGATGATGGTAATGCGCCTCATTAAGGTCTCCGATTCAAAGGTATTGCACGGTAATTATTCGTGTTGGACTGGTGTAAAGTATGTTAACGCACTGGTTGATAGCGGCATGTTGCCTGGCCTTTGGTATACACAATCTGACTTACATCGATCAGTTGGGCTCGGAAAATCGCTGCGCACCCATGCAAATAGAAGTTCCATCTCCGATGAAACCGCTCATCATACTGATCGGAAATATGCTCCCAGTTCTGATTGAATCTTGACGCCCACGCAAGGAGCGTCCGGTCATAATCATCGTAAAATCTGTGCCAATCCTCAATGCGAAGGCTCGAATCACGCGGAGGTAGAATTTCATCAGTTCTTGGCAGATAACCATCTGGAAAAATGTACTGAACTAACCAAAGTATAAACTGATCCAGCCGTCTATCCGAATGGCGTGTGAGTGTATCTCCTGAGATTACCTGCAGAACAAAGAGACCTCCATCCTTGAGACAACGATCAATAGTTTGGTAGTACACCGGAAGATTCTTTCGACCTACTGCTTCGATCATCTCGATTGAAACAATATGATCGAAGGCCTCATCAATTTCACGATAATCCTGTAGTCGAATCTCGACGGGCAGATCTTCGCATCTCTTACGAGCAAAGTCCGCTTGTTCCTTTGATACAGTCACACCGGTCACACGCACACCATAATGACGCGCCGCGTGCTCTGCGAAGTTTCCCCAACCACAACCGATATCGAGGATGTGCTGCCCAGGCATGAGGCCGAGTTTCCGACAGATCAGATCGAGTTTTGCGTCTTGGGCTTGTTCGAGCGAATCGGCCGACGCCCAGTAGCCACAGGTATATGACATACTTCGATCAAGCATATTTCCAAAGAGATCATTACCGAGGTCATAGTGTTTTTCGCCTATATTGAAAGCACCTCGGCCTGATTGACGATTGAAAATGCGTTTATCAATGGCAGCAAGGATCATCCGCGACCATGCAAATGGAGAGAGCCGTGGCGCGGGCGATCTGAACACTTTAGTCAAATATTCATCAAGGCGATCGCAGGTCCAAAGACCATCTTGGTATGTTTCACCGAGACCATAGATGCCTTCTCGCCGAATCCGCCGACGAGCCAATGCGTCGTGTTCAGGAGGATGTCCGCAAGACAGCAGCCTCGCGTCTTCGGTTGAGAGTACACGCTGATTGTTAGAAATACCATCGTTCATAGTGCGTCTTTCGTGGGATGAACAATATCAGAATCCGAACATATGGGTGGGCGCCGACGGGCAACTGAGCGAACGCATGCGGTACGGAGTCGCAACCACCAAGATCTATGTGAGGCAGGTAAAGTTAAAGGATGAGAAGGCGCCGGCTTATCGAACATAGACAGGTGCCGATCAAAGTACAACCGAAGTGCCTGCCAATGAATCCTTACCATAATGGTCAACGCGAAAAATGGTAATCGGCATAGAGTGCGCCGGAGGTTCCTTGTGTTCAGTTCTAGGCCATCTCCATTCATTGAAGCTGAAAACACAAGACCAGTGTGATCATGAAGATCGATACTGATTGAGAACTCTTCATCCAACTTCTTTAGGTGAATGTGATACTCCCCATCGACTCTGAAAAATGGTGAGACATAGAACTGCTTTGGAATTCGGCAAATCAGCTTCATCGGATCCGCTTGGTCTTCGGCTACAAGACGGGCAACATAATGATGCATCTCACCGAAAGTATTTCGAACCTCAGCAACGAGTGAGCTGAGCGTACCATCTGACAAGTAGCAGAGATAGAAACTGACAGGATTGAAGACATAGCCTGCGATGCGTGGAATAGTGATCAGTTCAATTCGATCAACCGGTTCATGCAGACAGGCGCTTTCGAGATGATTCCGGATTCTGTCTTGGATGTCTCCGGCTCCAGGACCGCCGTAATCTTGATCCAGTATGGAGACGAGTGCCTTCTTGTTGTGACGAAAAAATCTGAGATCTCGATCCAGAGCCGGGAGCTCATCAAGATCAAGTGCCAGCCAAAACATCCGGTACTCGAACGCATGTCGACATGGTGCAAATCGACAATGAGAAGTTTTTCCTTGGAATACCCTTGAGTTCATATGGTGATCCCAAAGTGGCTCGCCACATCGCGAGCGGATACAACCGCATCCTCGTGAAATCCATACCGCATGTAAGCGCCACAGAACCAAGTGTTCTGAGTCCCATTGATCGAGCGAAGCTGTTTTTGTGAATCAATCGATCTCGATGTGTATACAGGATGAGTGTAATCAACTGAGTAAATCACCTTCTTGGGATCAACAATCTGCTTTGAGTTCAAAGTGACAAAGTAGTTCTGAGTTGTTTGAAGACCCTGCAGCCGATTCATGTAATAGGTAATGTTCACTGGTGTTGTGTCATCAGAACATGAATGCCTGCGATAGTTCCAAGACGACCAGAGCCGTCGATCAGAAGGCATCACCTTGGAATCAGTGTGCAGTTGCACATGATTGTCTTGATAACTCCATGATGACAATGCGGATCGTTCGGATTCAGTGGGGTCAACCAACATCGCAAATGATTCATCCGCATGCGAAGCGAGTACCACATGATCGAATCGTCTTGATTGTTGATCCTTTAATGTAATCAACACGCCGTTGGCATCGCGTTGAACTGATTGGACAGGTGAGTCTGTAAACACTTCTCCATCAAAGCGTGCCCGGAAGGCTTTTATGTATGCGGAACTTCCACCAACCACGGTCTGCCATGTCGGGCGATCGCGAATTTCCAACAAGCCATGGTTCGCAAAGAACCGAATAAATGTCTCCGCAGGGAATCGAGATATATCCGCGTCCGGACTCGACCAGACTGCTGCAGCAAGGGGAACTAGATAGTGCTCGATAAAAAACGAGTTGACACCTATCTTCCTTAAATAGTCCCCAAGCGATAAACTTGCAAGTGATCCATTCTCAAGATCCGCGGCAGCGCGACGGTTAAATCGTCGCTGCGTGCGAATCATACCGAGCAACTTTGGATTGAGCAGGTTCGTGGGCTTTCGAAGAAACTCTCGGATTTCCGGTCCGGCATAGCCCACTCGCGTATCGTCACAATAAAACCCAAACGACATATTACTGTCCCGGAGTGGAACCCCCCACTCCGCAAGCAATTTATAAAAATTAGGATAAGTCTTCGGATTGCACACGATAAATCCTGTGTCAATCGGCAAAACCTGAGCATCCTCAGTGACTGCAATGGTGTTCGTGTGACCACCGACATAAGCGTTGCGCTCAAACAGGGTGACCTTATGCTTCTTTGCGAGGAGATACGCAGAGGTGATCCCTGCAATCCCGCCCCCGACGATAGCGATTTTTAGTTGTCTTTCATTCGTTTCCATACGCGTGTCATTATCCAGTTATAAATTGGGTGTGGGAGAAGACGAAGAAACCGAATGGTCCAACTAAATGGGAACGGAAATGAGATCTCACTGCGACCGCGGGCAATTCCAGAACAAATTATCCGAGCGGCTTTATCTGACTCAATAAGAAATGGCATGTGGAAATCGTTTTTGTCAGTAAGGGGCGTCCGGACAAAGCCTGGATTCACAATCGTAACGCCAATGTTGTGCTCCCTGAGATGGACCCACATACTCTGGAAGAAGTTGATTATTGCCCCCTTGCTTGCGCAGTACGCAGCCGCGTTCGGGAGACCCCGCAAACCTGCAAGACTAGCAATCCCGACAATCCGACCTGACTTGCGTGCGAGCATCCCTGGTAGAACTGCCTCAATGCACCGAAGGGTCCCACCATAGTTGATGTTCATCAACTCAAGATACTCAGTAGTATCGAACTCTTCAGGATTCGTAAAAACATGAGTCCCCGCGTTGGCAATTAGAATATCAATTCCACCTAACTCAGATTCAATCTCCAAAGCAATTTCTTTCATCCGCTCGAGATCCGTAACATCTCCCGGCTTTACCAAAGCCTTGCCTCCGAGATTCTCAACTTCCCTACGAACAACATTGAGCGCATCTTCATTCCGAGAGGTGATGACTGTGATCGCTCTTTGATTTGCAAGTTCGTGGGCTAACCCACGCCCAATTCCCATGCTCCCCCCGGTGAGCCATATCCGTTTGCCTTGTAAGTCGGTCATGGGTTATTCCTGCGCGGTGAGTGTGATGATTGCTGGAGGTGTTGGGTGCGTACAAAGATCGTCACGAGTTCAGATCCAAGTTTTGATCCCCATCGACCTGAGCACGCACCATCCAGACCACCCTTCATAGAGAGCGAATAGACCGAACGCCAGGAGGCTGAAAGCGACAACCCAAGGAAGAATGCCGTTGACAACCCCAAAGATGATCAGCCCCACAACCGTGCATGCCAAGAGAATGATGACAAAGCCTCCCGCAAGGCGGACTGCCTTCCCCCTCGAATTGATGTTGCACTGCTTTGTCAATATGGTTGATCCTTTGGCTTATCCGACTCGATACCGTTGTTTCGGAGCCCGTTTCGAAGTAGATGCGATTTATTCGTATAAATTTTAATTAGCCCAATATACCTCAATGAACCCAGTTCTGCTGGTGCTGAATACTTGGATACAAACAGTTCTTCTATTCTGAATCCAATCATCCCGCAACTTCGAATACAGAGGCAAGATATGGACTGCTGCTTCAAACTCTTTGGCAAAGTCCATATGCGAACCCTAACACACAATGCAGAAAGCTAAATGTTATGAAACTCAAAGAATCTTTTTTTGTCCTCATTGCGCTGATGTCTCACAGTGCAACCGCTGCAATTCAGCCACTCGAACTGGACTTTGATGATGGAGTTGACTCCTGGCGCGTTGTTCTTGATGGAGTCATGGGAGGACGCTCAAGTGGACGAATTGTTGATAGTGAACCAGGATTACTCGTATTCAACGGGAATCTCTCTCTTGAGAATAATGGAGGCTTCTCGCAAATCCGAACAAATATCAATGAAGGATCATTATCAAATCAGGAAGGTCTAGAGATCCGCTTTTTAGGTGATGGACGCACCTATCAGTTTGATATCCGAGTCTCAAATGTCAGACTCATGGCAGGTGGATTCCAAACAAACTTTGATACAAAAAAAGGTGAGTGGCAGACTGTACAACTCCCCTTTGAAGATTTTCAGCTGTATTCTTTCAACCGAAAAGTCCCAAACCCGCCAGCTCTTGATCCTGCAAAGATTGAGTCGATCGGTATTACCCTCGCCGATAAGAAATCAGGAGCGTTCAAGATCAAGGTTGATTCAATCCGTTCATACGATTCCAAAACGACTGAAGAAACATCATCATCTCCCCGTCCAGAAAGATCCCTCGAAGCAGTTGCTGAATCTGCGGGTCTCAACACACTTTTGGATCTGTTTTCACGCTCTGGAATCGAGCTCCTTGAGGGCGAGAAGGTGACTATCTTTGCTCCCAGTGAGACTGCATTCTCAAAGCTCCCCGCGAAAACCATCGAATACCTTCAATCCGAAGATGGGAAGAGCACACTCCAATCAATACTGAAGTATCACATAACTTCAGGAGAAGTCCGATCAAACCAACTGTTCAATAAACGCTCGCTTAGCACGCTCAATGGACAAGATGTTGAAGTAAATGTCAATAACGGACTCTCTATTTCCGACGCTGGATTTGAACAGGTTGACATCCCGTTCAATAGTGGAATTGTGCATGTCATCGATTCTGTGCTCATTCCTGAATCCAACTCAATTCTCGATCTCGTAACCCAGACTGAAAATCTATCAACCCTTGTAGCCGCGATAAATACTGCTGGGATTGCTGATCAGCTTGGACCAAAGAATGGCCCTTGGACTGTATTTGCTCCGATCAACTCTGCATTCTCCGCACTTCCTGAAGGAACAGTTGAAGAACTACTCAAAACTCAGAACAGAACACAGCTGATTGATCTTCTTGGACTCCATGTGGTTCCTGGTCGAATCTCGAGCTCTGAGTTACTCGATAAAAAATTCGCACGCACATACTTTGGTAATAAAGTCCAGTTCTCGATCAAGAACGGCCAACTGCTCGTCGATGATGCAAAGATCATTCAATCAGATATTCAAGCTTCGAATGGAACTATTCATTTCATAGACCGCGTGATCACCCCCAAGAAATCGAACACCACCGCGAGCATCACCGAAAAACCAAACGCAGCATCACAACAGAACCAGAATGCAGTCCGGATTTATGAACTCGCGATCCGTAGAGGCGTGCGGCTCTTTAATGATGGCCAACAAGATGCCTGCGCATTTATCTACGAGCTCGCAATCGAGTCGATGATCACACTTGGGTCTGATTCACTCGATCCGCGTGGAATAGAAAGATTAATGATGGGTCTTGCAGAAGCCGAAACCGAAAACGACTGGGCCGAGCGTGCATGGATCTATCGACGAGCACTCGATGAAGCAAATGAAAGATTCCAGAACCATGAACGCTGAATACATTGGAAGCGAGTGACGAACTACCCTCCAATGACTGATTCACTAACCCAGAGTCTTACACCTACTCATCATTGATCATTGGCAAACTTGATCGACTCAGAAATCAGAACTCGAACATATATTCAAGCACGAGTTCGCAGTAAAAAACCCAGCAATGCATCGATGCATTGCTGGGTTTATGTTTTATAGGCAGTTGCTACTGTTAATCTTCTGAAGGAAGAATGACCGTATCAATCACATGGATTACGCCGTTGGTCGCATCTATATCTGCGCCGGTTACTTTCGCATTGTTGATCATCACCCCCTTCTTGTTTTGCATGATCTTGAGCTTAGTCCCTTGGAGTGTGATTGCAGACTTTGCTTTAATTGCATCATCGCTATACACACGCCCTTCGACCACATGGTAGAGCAGGATCGATCGCAGTGTGTCTAGATTCTCCGGTTTAAGCAATGTCTCAACTGTCCCTGCAGGCAACTTGGCGAACGCGTCGTCAGTTGGGGCAAAGACTGTGAGGTCTGCGTCACCACTGAGTGCATCGACCAATCCAGCAGCTTCAATCGCAGCCGACAAGATTGTGAATGAACCCGCAGATTGTGCAGTTTCGAGAATCGTTTGTGATGCAGGGAGTATGACCTCATCGATGACATGAATAACACCGTTCGTGCAATCAATATCCGTTTGAATGATCTTTGCCGAGCCGATTCGACCTTGCTTTGCATCAACCTTGACTCGTTGACCATTGAGCATGTCCAACGATGTGTTCTCGAGCACTTCGCCAGAGTTCAGATCGTCTGCGATGACATGATAGGTGAGAATATCAATCAGCTTGTCCTTGTTCTCAGGCTTCAAAAGCGACTCGACTGTCCCCTTTGGAAGTTTTGAAAACGCTTCATCGGTCGGTGCAAAGACCGTGAATGGACCTTTTCCTTTGAGGGTCTCAATAAGGTCCGCCTTCGTTAACGCTGCAGCGAGCGTTTTGAATGAACCCGCTGCGAGTGCGGTGTCAATGATGTCCGCCTTCGCAGCGTAGCTCGGGGACATTGATGCATAAGCAGAACTCGAGGAGGAGCAAGAAGACTCAGGTCCAGCATTCGCCAGCGGGAATGCGGTAAATGAGGCAAAAGCGATAGCGGTCAGAACAGTGTTCATGTCGTGATTCCTTCTAAAATTGACGAAGATGTTGTTGTCCATCACATGATGGATGTGACCGGTGGATTCGTGAGTTTGGGATTCATGGATGCACCGTCCATTCATAAATTTTGCAATACTCTGAGTTGATCCGACCGAATGTGCGTCTGCAAGGGAATCTTGCACGAAATCTTAAAAGTAAAGGTAGACATAAGACTGGATTGAATTCACAGAATACAATCAATCCTACTCCATGGACACTCTTACAGAACATCACGGCTTGCTTGAACGAATCGCTCAAGGCGATCAGGACAGCATGTCTCTTCTGATTGACCGCTACGCGGGACTCGTCTGGTCATTGGTCAGACGAAAGCTCGCAAACTCTGTTGAAGCTGAGGATCTGGTGCAAGAAATTTTTGCAGAAATCTGGAAAAGTGCACATCGGTTCAACCCTGAACTGGGATCCGAAGCTACTTTCATTGCAGTGATCACACGCAGACGAGTAATCGATGTCATACGGAAAATCACGCGGCATGAACCAACCGTTCCATTCGACGGTGCACTCGAGTTCAGTACCGTTTCGGACGAACCCAATATTGATACCGAATCGGAAATCACTTCAGCAATTCAAGTCCTTCAGTCCCTAAACCCACAACGAAGGAAAGTCATCGAGCTTTCCATTATCCGAGGCCTTTCCCATTCCCAGATCGCTGAATCCACGAACATGCCCCTTGGCTCAGTGAAGGCGCACATCAGACGCGGACTCGAAGAAGTCCGCAAACTCCTCAATCAGAAAAAATCTGGATCATCAGCTGGGGAGGTTGCGCAATGAGCGAACACAACACACCCAATCATGATGAGCAAAAACTGGATCAGATTATCGATCTTGCATTGGGTCAGCAGGATACAAATGACCATAACTTGTCCGATGATTCACTACAAAGTGAATTCGAACAAGCCGCAGCCCTTCTCGATGTCGCTGCCGCAAAATCGAATCCGATCGAAATGCCGAGCGGATTTGCAGATCGAATCAAAGCCAAGGTCCCAGAGTATCCGAATCAAGCTTCTACATCTTTCGAGAATAAGAACGAGCGTGATCAATCACCAATCCCGTTCCCTTCATCCAATCAGACTTCAAATGGTTCTCGCCTATTCCAATGGACTCCTTGGATTGTTGCTGCAGCATCGGTCATGATCGCCGCAGTTTCGATTTTTATGCTGCGTCCAACCCAGACTCAAGTTCCTTTAGATCTCAACACAGATCGCTTGGCTTTGATCAATGACACCCCACCAGATCAACTCATCCAGTGGGACTGGATCTCAACCGATGATGAAGCTGTCGTCGGAGAAGTCATCGGGGATGTCGTCTGGAGCGACGCACTCAATAAGGGATACATGCGAATTTCAGGGCTCGCAGTCAATGATCCATCGTTGAAGCAATACCAACTCTGGATCTTTGATGCAACCAACCCAACCGGAGATCTCCCACAGTTTGGAGAAGGCTTACTCTCTCAACGGCCGATCGATGGTGGTGTATTCAACATCGATACCAATGGCGAAATCATTATTGAAATCAATGCCAAACTCCTCGTTGAACAAGCTGCTGCCTTTGCGATTACTGTCGAACCACCTGGAGGCGTAGTCGTGTCCGACCGCTCTCGTGTGCCTCTACTCGCTTTGGCTCCCTAAGCGATCATCATCTCGCTGAATAAGTTTTTCATTCCATGATTATGAGGCAATTTCATAACTTCATGAACTTATGCCAGATAACTAAATCGAAAATGCAGAACCGATGACCATGCTCCAATCATATGGGTGCACCAATATTTAAGCAGTACGGATTGTATCGATATCATCATCTGACATCTCGAACACTGACCGCAACCTTCGCACGCATTCTTCATCCCATCCAACCGAGTCCAACCAACCACGCCGATATCGTGCGACATACTGTTCTTGTGTAAGCCCGTCTTTCTCATCAGGGGTGTCATCAAAGCCAGGGTGCATTCTGCAATCAGGACAAATAAAATCGTGCACGGGCTGACCGTCACTGTAATACATACACCGATCACCATGTGATTTTGCACAGATTACACAGTAGTACCCCGATTCGTCGTAAGGCTGAATCAACTGACAACCTAATCCAAGATCAATAACTTGATAGTTCAACTCTTTGTATCCGGCGGAGTTTCAATTTTGACATCTAGGCGATCCGCAGTTCGTTGCATGAGTTGTTCATCCCAGTTGTTCTTCTCAAGCCAAGCATGACGGAGCTTTGCCCATTCTTCCATCTGATCAAACTTGCCATCGCATTGATCGAGATTTGGCACATCCCCCCCACCAAGATGTGTACTGCAACAAGGGCAAACAATCTCCCCACCAAAGAGGAACATCCTTACATCTGAATCTGTGCAATCCAGCCCCTCCCCACACACCGGACAACAGACACAGTCCGAGGAGACCAGATGAATCCTTGCTGGCATACCAAACATATTTCTAAGCCATAAAGATATTGTCATAACTAGAATTCATTCATTACTCTGGAAGTACTTTGCCTTGAATGCCACCATATCGATTTTGAGAATACTTGACATCTCATTGAGGAGCCCCTCTTCCCAGCCCATCTTATCAAGCAACTTCTTGCGAAGTCGATTCTGATACTCCTCCTCACTCATGGTATCACGCAGAGAATCTGGCCTCCCATCATCGCTGCCAAACTCTACCTTGCACCGAAGGCATATATTACCACTTGGTTGCCCACTCAAGTCATACGGGGGATGCCACCCAAGTATAAACGCGCAATTGGTGCAATAATAACCATTTTCATCGTGTGGCATGGAGATCAAGTAACCCGTACCTGTATGTACCTGTTGATATTTCAACTTCCAGCTCCTGGTGGTTGTCCTGCATTGTATCTATTACCATAATAGAACATTTCACGACGATAGATGAATTCGCTCAAAGCCGAGTGCCTCGATCATTTTTTTCAATCGGATACATCGCATTGACAGACTTCGATGATTCCGATTCTGTATGGGCATGGTCAACATCCCACCCGTGCCTGGACTGAGCAAGAACAGGTGAAATCTGAAATGGATGAAGGGTCTTCGGGCATGAGTTGGCTTGATCGAAAACGGAAGAGTAGAATGATTCCTCTGTATAAAAAAAGACCGCAGCTACACGGTCTTCACAAGAAGCAAGAGACTTGAATACGATCTCACCTGATGAATATTTTGAAAGATTGAAAACTCAATACACGATCATCATCAACATTGCTCCTGCCATCACTGCCATCGTTAAATCTTCGACAAGTGTGACTTTCGTCATTGGCAAGTTGAGTGCCGTCCCGAGACAAGCGCACCGGACCACCCGCTTATTGAGCAGCGCATTGAAGACGCCAGCAGCACCAACAAGCATCAAAACCAGCGTGACTATATTGGTCGCCAACGGCATCCAGGCAAGCAGGTACGCCACACCCAATCCAAGTTCAACAAACGGATACGCCCAGCCCCATGCCGGGATCTTCTTGGCGATCAAGTCATATCCTCGATACGCGGAGACAAACCCGGGTGGATCAAGCAGTTTGAAGAATGAGAACACCAGAAAGAAACCCGCCATGAAGTGACGCATGGTTGATTCGAGTGTCCACACATCAGTTCCATAAGCGACCAACAATGTCACCCCTGCGATAAATCCGACAATCAGAAACAGGGGATACAAACTCTCCTTAGGAGGTTCCTCTGCTGGTATTGATCCCTGCTGAGTGTTCGCCGAGTCAACCGAAGATTCGACTTGAGTTGCCCAATAGTCTCCTGCAGACTCGATCGCTTCGATCAAGACCGAAGCCTCAACCCCCGGTTCCGCATCCACACCAACTGCCCCGGTTTCATGCGAAACTGAGACTTCATCAACTCCAGAAACACCGAGCAATGCTGTGCGTATTTTCCCCGCACAACCACCGCAATGCATTCCATTGACTTCAAACTTCTGTGTTTGATTTTCCATAGAATTCCTTCCAAATTAGGATTCTGATTGAGCAAAATTAGTTGTCGCCGAGACCTGGAAGCCCAGTCTGTGAATCTTCCCAGGCAGCGTCGATCTTCTCAATCGTCGCCATTGGGTTCGCCTCGAACTTTGGCACACACATTGAACAGCAGAACTTAACCAATCGACCTGCATACACGACATTGATCGCGTCACCCATCGAACCAAGTTCTTCGCCTGAAACTGGGCAAGATCTCAAAGGGTACTGTTCACTCTGCTGTGCGATGACCGCGGAATCGAGCTTTGCAATAAATGACTTCGGATCTTCTTTGAAATCCCCTTTACACATCTTGCAGCACAGACGCACCAATCGGTTGTTGTACACAACATCGATCGGATCACCCATTGCTCCGCCGAAATCCTCGCCCGAAACAACGCAGGTGGTCATCGGATAGAAAGGCAGTTGAGAATCGATGATCTTCTGATCGAGTTTGGCAATCGATGCAGTCAAATTTTTCTCAAACCTCGGCACACACATCTTGCAACAGAACTTCACTTCTCGTCCTTCATAAATTTTGACGATTGGATCGCCCATACTGCCAAGCGCTTCTCCTGACACGGCGCAGGTGTTGAACATGTACGGCACAACCGCATCTTGAATCTCAGTGTCCATTGCCCCGTGATCCGCATCCGTGCCAGGCTCGGACCCCATCATCGACATCGCTACGAACTCATCCTTTTTGGATTCATCCCAAGCGCTGAACTCCGCATCGCACCCCGGACAACAGAACCCGATGACCTTCCCCTTGTACACCGATTGTCCGCCGCTTGCTTCGATCGGTTCCTTCCCGATTGGGCACATCCGATTGACAGGCTTCGATGAGTCCGGTTCTGCATGTGCATGGTCACCATGCCCCCCGTGCCCGGACTGAGCAAGGACAGGTGAGGTAAAGAACGCGCAACAAGCGCATACAGCAGTGAGTGGTAAACGATTCATGAATGAACTCCTTCAACTTGGGGTTTTGTGCTGGGGCTCTTTGATAGACCGTTCGAAAGACGGAGTTTCCATTCCTGCGCCCAGCAGTACAGAATAGGAACGACAAACCATGTCAATGATGCGACGGCCATGCCGCCAAATGTTGGGATCGCCATCGGGATCATGATGTCTGATCCCCTTCCGGTGCTCGTGAGCACCGGAAGGAGTGCGAGTATGGTGGTTGCAGAAGTCATCACAGCTGCGCGTACACGGAGCCGACCTCCTGAAACCACCGAGTGGCGGATTGATTCAATGGTGCTCGGTTTCTCTTCACGCATGGACTGTTCGATGCGTGTCGCCATGATGACGCCGTCATCAGTTGCAATCCCAAACAACGCAAGGAACCCGACCCACACAGCAACACTCAGGTTATACTGACGGATTTGGAACAGGTCTCTAAGGTTTGTTCCAAACAAATCTATGTCAAGGAACCAAGGCTGCCCATAGAGCCAGAGCATCATGAATCCGCCCCCCCAAGCAACGAAGACCCCGGAGAATACCATCATCGTGACGCTGACTTTCTTGAACTGGAAATACAGCAACAAGAAGATGGCCACCAACGACAAGGGCAACACAATACTCATCCGCTTCGCCGCACGGATCTGATTCTTGTATGAACCCGCAAAGTCGTAGCTCACTCCCGCAGGCACAACCAGTTCACCAGATTCAATCTTTGAGTTGATATACGCCTTCGCATCTTCAACAACAGTGACTTCTGCGACCCCGGGTTGCTTGTCAAAGAGGACATACGCCACGAGGAAAGTATCCTCGCTTTTAATCATCTGGGGTCCACGCCGATACTCAAGTGATGCAAGTTCACCGAGCGGAACCTGGGTTCCGTCGGGTGCAGGGACAAGAATATCCATCAGTGTTTCGGGCTGATCACGCAGCTCTCGCAGGTATCGAACCCGCACGGGGTAGCGCTCGCGACCCTCAACCGTCATTGTTAACGGCTTGCCACCAATCGCTACTTCGATGACTTCTTGTACATCATCGATTTGGATCCCATATCGAGCAATCTTCTCACGATCAATCTCGATCTCTAGATACGGCTTCCCAACAACACGGTCCGCGAAGACCGCTGAGGGTTGCACAGAAGGAACCTCTTTGAGCAAGCGTTCGAGTTCGAGCCCAAACGATTCAATCGATTCTAGGGTCGGTCCATACACCTTCACCCCCATTGGCGCACGGAACCCAGACTGAAGCATCACGATGCGTGTCTCGATGGGTTGGAGCTTTGGTGCGCTCGTTACCCCCGGCATATTGGCAGCCTTCACGATCTCATCCCAGATATCCTGCGGCGATTGAACCTCATCACGCCACTGCCGATACGGATCACCATCATCATCCTCAATCAGATCGCCAGTTTCAGATCTGAGGTATATGCCGTCATCGTCTACTGCAAAGAGAATCCGGTGCCCCTTCTCATCCATGATGTACTCATCCGCATACTCGATAATCGTTTCGATCATCGAGATCGGCGCTGGATCAAGCGGGCTGTCCACCCGACCGATCTTCCCAACCGACATCACGACTTCAGGAACGCTCATTATTCGGAGATCGAGTTCCTTGAGTATGTCCGTCGCTTCCCCAATCGATGCATGTGGCATCATTGTGGGCATGTACAAGAACGAGCCTTCATCGAGCGAAGGCATAAACTCAGACCCAAGACCCGGGAGCGAATGGGCAACCTTGACAAGCCGTTCATTCTGACGAACACCTTCTGGCAACCATCCCCATACCTGATCAAACCCGAGCCAAACCGTGGAACCAAAGAGCACAATGAACAACGCCGGGGAGAGCGCAATAACCTTATGCCTAAGCGCCCAAGTCAGAACAAGCGGGAACAGCATCCGGATCACCCAGAAGACAAACAACAAACTACCCACGATGGATGCAATAAACAATACATTGACGATCAGATCTGGCTCGGGTCCAAGGGGTTCCCATGAACCCGCAAGCACCACAAGCACCACACCAACCACGACAAGATTCGCTGACCAAAGCAATCCCCGTGCAACGACTTTGGGCAACGCTGGTTCGATCAAGTAGAAAGCACCAAACGCAGCAATGAGCACCCCGCCAAGCGGCTGAACCCAAATTGCAATACAGATTCCTGCAACTGCCAGAATCGCAGAACCGATCATCCGTACCGACTTGATCGGGATTCGAAACCCCATCAATACCTGAGCCGCCGCAGGAAGAATGGTGAGTGCAATGATGATCGACGCAATGAGCGCAAAGGTCTTCGTATACGCCAATGGCTTGAACAGTTTCCCTTCCGCCGCCACCATCGTAAACACAGGAAGAAAACCAACAACTGTCGTTGCGACTGCTGTCAGTACCGCCCCCCCCACCTCAGACGATGCCCGATAGACCACTTCAAGCCGAGACTCGCTCGGGTCTGCTTCATCAAGCCCTCGAAGTATGTTCTCCGAGAGCACGATTCCCATATCCACGATCGTTCCGATCGCAATTGCAATCCCAGATAGTGCCACAATGTTCGCATCAACCTTGAACACCTTCATCCCGATGAATGTCCCCATCACCGTGATCGGGAGCATCGCACCGATCAGAATACTGCTTCGTAGATGCATCACCATCAACACAACCACAATAATCGTGACATATACCTGCTGCTCAATTGCAGAGTTGAGTGTTCCAAGCGTTTCTTTGATGAGACCAGATCGATCGTAAAATGGAACGATGGTGACCTGTGATTCTCTTCCATCACTGAGCACTTTGGTCGGGAGTCCAGAAGCTGTCGATGCTATCTGATCTTTGATCCGCTGGATTGTTGCCATCGGATTTTCACCGTATCGAACAACGACCACACCACCTACCGATTCAACTCCTGCTTTGGTCAACACACCACGACGAAGCGCCGGGCCGTACCCGACCTGAGCAATGTCTCCAATCAGAATCGGTTGCCCGTCGCGAGCAGTGATCGCGGTTTGTTCAAGATCCTCAGGATTTTCGATAAATCCTATTCCACGTACGATGTACTCTGCACGATTCACTTCGAGCGTCCGAGCCCCGACATCGAGATTGCTCTTGCGAACCGCTGCAATGACTTGTTTGAGTGTAATACCTGCAGCACGCATCGCATCCGGATTCACGTCCACTTGATATTCACGAACAAACCCACCGATTGAAGCGACCTCACTCACCCCTTCAACACCTGCGAGTTGATACTTGACCGTGAAGTCTTGGATTGACCGCAACTCATCGGGTTCCCATCCGCCTGTCGGATTCCCATCGGCATCACGCCCTTCAAGCGTGTACCAGAATACTTGCCCAAGCGCCGTCGCATCTGGACCAAGAGTGGGCACGACACCAGAAGGCAGCGTACCCGCCGGGAGCGAGTTCAGTTTTTCAAGCACCCGTGATCGTGACCAATAGAACTCGATCCCGTCCTCAAAGACAATGTAGATCGTCGAGAACCCAAACACCGAGTAGCTTCTGATGTCCTTGACACCCGGAATCCCCAAGAGCGCCACCGTCATCGGATACGAAATCTGATCATCAATATCCTGAGGCGATCTCCCCATCCACTCCGTAAACACAATTTGTTGATTCTCACCAATATCTGGGATCGCATCAACCGGAACCGGGTCTCTTGGCAGATCTCCGACTTTCCAATCAAACGGAGCAACAAGAACACCCCAGAAGATCATCACAAAGAGCAAGATCGCAACAACCAACTTCTGTTCGAGACAGAATCGAATCAACCGAGCGACCGCGCCCGGGTTCTGATGTGGAATCAGATCAGTCATGGTCATGCTCCTCATGATTCATTTGAGTGCTCATGTCTGTATCTTCATCCATATCCATTTCGTCATGCTCGGACCGATTGATGGATTGGTGTGTTTCTTGAATATCACCGCACCGGAGCATCTCACTCCCAAAATACGGATTACTGATTTCTGTTCCACGCTGAATCCACTTTGCCCCTTTAAAATCAAATGCCATTGGGCAGAACGCCGTATAGATCGTTTCATCTGCAGCATTCCCAAACCGATCCTGCAGATTCATAATCGCTTGGGACATCTGTTCGAAGCTCAATCGTGCGTCATCCATTGTCGTCACGGACAACTCGGGAGCAAGTTTGCTCGCCGCACGCCGCCAAGTCCCGAGTGATTCACCAACAAGACCGATCACCCGAACAGTTTCAATAGCACGATCAAGTCGCATCGCCGCACCCAAGAATCCACCCAGATCATCATCAGCGAGCCGTTCTTGAGCATCGAGATACGCCGAGTAGACCGGATCTAAATCTTGGATGAATCCATCAGGAACTGAATTCTTCATCTCCATTGAACCCATTAGAGACGAAGTTCCACCATGGTTGTGGCCGCTTCCGCTCGCTCCACCATTGGGCATCATCATGCTTGGTTTTGCAAGAATCTGCATCGCACTGTCAATCCGGAACGCACCATGGATCACAACCTGATCACCCTCATTGAGCCCCGATCTCACCGTGTAGTAGTCGCCTGCCCGTGCGCCGAGTTCGATCGTTCGACCTTCATAGGTTGGCTCGTCTTGATCAGGAATTAGTACATACACTACCGATCGGGTGCCGGTATACAAGACCGCTGTTCGAGGAATCACCATCGGCATCACTGCCTTCGACGAATCGCCTACAGCACCAAGTGACTCGGCGGTCATCAGATCCATACCACACACATCACAGGACCCTGGCTCGTCTTTGACAACCGTTGGGTGCATCGGGCTCACCCATTTTCCAGCAAGCTCGTCAGAAAGCACAGCGCCGTCCGCCGCTACCTTGGCACGAATGACCGCCGTCGCAAACATGCCCGGCTTGAGCCTCATATCTGAGTTGTCAACCGCCACACGAACCGCAGCAGTGCGAGTTCGCTCATCGACCATCGGCTCTATAAATGACACACGCCCTTCAAACACCTCTCCAGGATGTGCCTCAACCGTAAAAGTCACAGGCAATCCCCATCGGATCAACGACAACTGAGACTCGTACGCCTCAAGATCAAGCCAAAGCCGTTTCAGATTCGACACCGTTGCGATCGGATCGCCAGTATCAAGGTAGTCACCTTCACGCGCAGCCAGGTGTGTTACAACTCCACCAATCGGCGAATAGATAGTCAGTTGATCTGAATCGAAGTTTCCTTGTTCAACCTGCTCAATCTGTGCTTGAGTCAGACCGAACAGGCGGAGTTTCTCTCTTGATGCTACAAGTGTCTGGCTCGCCGTATCACGAAGGAATGAACTCGCATTCCCAGACTGATCCAACGAATTCTTCGCTTGACGGAGTTCCTCAAACGCGGCAAGCAGATCCGGGCTGTAGAGTTCAGCAAGGTGGTCGCCCTGTTGAACGCTCACTCCTTTGTAATTCACAAACAGTCGGTCAATCCTTCCAGGAAAGTACGCACTGATTCTGGCGACCGATGTTTCGTCGTACACCAACTTGCCAAACAATCGACTCTCGGCAGATGGAAAGAACCGCCCTACCTTTGTTGTTTCAATCCTGCTCATCGCCCTGGCAGATTCTGAGAGCGTCAACCGCATCTCCATCCCGGCCCCACCACGCTCCATGACAGGAATAAGCTCCATAAAGCAGATCGGGCACTTTGCATTCGGATCTTCAAGCCGCACCGATGGATGCATCGAGCATGTGTATCTCTGGGGACCGGATTCTTCCGCGCCCGCATGGTCTGCGTGATCTTCTTCCACTGATGACTTTGACGATGGACTCCCAATGTTGTAGCCAACAAACAATGCAAGCACGATCAACATAAGCGCCACTGCTGCTGCGATATGCGACCAAATCCAAATGAATATCCCGATGATCTTTCCTGTAAACGAACTCATGATTGAACCTCAACTGCTGCTTGATCTGCGGTGCGTGAATGATGATGCTCTTCCGTCGTAGTGATCGGGTGTCCGACGAGCCGATTAAGTGTGGCTAACGCCTTTCCTCGATCGGCTCTCGCTCGTTCTGCTGATATCGAAAACTCCAACAATGTGCGCTGGGTATCGAGCAAATCGAGAAACTCTGAATCTCCAGTCCGGAATCCAGCAAGCGATGCGGAGAGTGATTCCTGCGCTTTGGGGATCAACGATGTCTCGTACAACCGAACCCGTCGATCCGCATCAGTATGCTCGAACCACGCCTTGTATACCTGCGCTGAGAGTTGATTCGCAGTCGAATCTAGTTCACGGCTGATCGACAACCGATTGGCAATTGACTCACGCACCCCCGCATCGTACTTCTCTCTCCATATGGGCAAGTTGATCCCAAAGGTGAGCATAATCGGATCATCACCACTCTCAGCAATCGATGGATTCGCTGCTTCATCAGTCACAATGTACTCAAGTCCGACTGTGAGATCTGGATTCCCGTCTTTCTGGGCAACCCTTGTCTCAATGCGTGCCTGCTCAACACGCTGACGGATTGATTGAATCGCAGGACTCCATTCATGAGCCAACTCGGAGATCTTCTGAGCACTCTCCGCAGCAACCAAGTTAGGGAGTTCGATTCTCTTGTCGACTTGAGATTCTGGTGAACGATTCAAAATCGCATTGAGATTGGCAACATATGAAGGACGCAGCGCCTCAAGTCCCATGACTCGGTCTTCGAGTTGACCGAGTTCAACCTGGACCCGGATCAGTCCTGGATGCGACCCCGCGCCAACCCGATACCGTGCCAGAACCACCTCCTCGAAGGATCGAAGCAGTGTGGAGTTCTCTTTCGTAATTTTGATTGCATCATCGAGATAAGTAAGATTATGGAGTGCGATGACGACCTGCTCTACAACAAGCAGTTGGACTTCTTGATACCGGTACCATGCTGCCAAAGCGCCCTTTGCCGCTGCGTCTTCCCGAGCTTGAAGCTTTCCAATCCATGGGAATGTTTGCTGCAAACCGACCTTGGCTTGCTGCGGACCAACCCGGGTTTCGACTTCATCAAGAAAGAAACCAATATTCAATCGTGGATCTGGGAGCGCCCGGACCTGAGGCAACCGCTCGCTCGCTGCGCGCCATTGTTGATACGCCCGTTCAACAGCGGGACTGTTGTATATCGCATAGCGAACAAACGACTCAGGAGCTGAGTCAATAACCATCTCATTTTGTTCTATATTCTCGTCTTGATCTCTGTAGATCGAGCCAAGTTCCGCACTTGAATCGTTAGGAATCGTAAGCCGATGGAGCACAGATTGTTGTGTATTTGGTGACGAATCAAATGGACTCGTTGAACACCCTACAAGGAATACAAACCCCGAAGCGGCGGCCAATGCGACCGTGCATAAGCGTAAGGCCATAGCAGTCTCCTAGATATCATGGAAATTGAGAATGATGAACTACAACGGGAATGGAAACGCTCAGCGCGCAATCCCGCTATGAATCTTCTTTCTATGTTATCCAGATACCTAGAATGGCTTGTGTTTCAGTATGTGTTCGTAGGGCATGTAGATTCCAGACGAGCCCAATCAAGGGTGCGGAATGTTCGTCACTGCTTACTGTCCAAATACCAACTTGGAGTGATTCAGCAGAAAGCCCCAAAGTGATTTGAGTTTCGCCCCGTTGAAAAGGTGCTGGTGGCAATTGATTGCGATCACCATCAGAAGTGATTCCACAACGACACGGACCGCCTGACATTGGACAGAACTCGTCCATATCCATGGCAATCTCAGGATCATCGCAGCAACTCGATTCCACTACAACTGGCTGGCAAACTACATCGTTGCAACCAGTGTCTGCTGATACACTGATCGTCCCAACACCAATCCGCGGGAGTCCCGCGAGTAAGAGGATCAAGATGGTGATCAGTCGCATCATTGCAAAGAGTATGTCCAATTGTTCAGTGCATCACGCTAGAAGTGCAAAACTATTGAAAGAGCCAACTTATTCCAACTTCGCTGTAAAATTAAACGGGCCAATTTCTTCCATTCAGAGGCATATATAACACTTTCAAACACCTAACTAAACCGATCATCGTGGGTATGCCTTTTTACAACTACAGTACAAAGCCTCTCTTTCAGAGCCGATATTTACGAGAAACCTGTACCCTTAGAAGTGCAAAAACCAATCCGCCCCTTTGACTGGGGATGATCGATAACATGTCTGAGAAGGCTCTCGATTGCCTTACCCGGGTAATCAAGTGAAGCCGATACCTCGTAAAAAGATGCGATCTGCGAGCAGGAAACTTGATTGAAACCCACTCGGAGAACGCGTGCTCACTGTCCAGTATTGGACTCATTTGGGTTGCACTTTTGGTAAATCAAGATCGCAGTTAGCATCCAAGGTTTTCATCGATGGCTCTGAGAATTGCATTTTCACGACCCGTTAGATTCGCATCTTGAGGAGCTGATCCGTTGCTCCAGTGAGAGTAGGGACCACGATTTCTGGCGAATCGGCGAGCGGGTAGAGTTGGGCTCCTGGCCGAGCGAGAAAAGCTCCACGCCATCCGGCCCAGAGAGCCCCAGCGATGTCCCAGCCGTGGGCAGCGATAAGCATACATTCATCCGCGGGAACCCCCACGCGGCGGGCAGCCCAACGGTACGCGTGTTCATGTGGTTTGTAGAGTCCGATGTCTTCGACGCTCAATCGGTCATCGAACATGTCGGTGAGTCCTGCATTGCGCATCTGTGCTTCAACAGCAGCATTGGACGAGTTGGTCAGTGTAACCATCCGGAAACCAGCGTTTTTGAGCTTTTGAAGTGCGGGGGCAACATCGGGGTGCGGGGGGAGTGTACGAATTGGGGCCATGGATTTGAGCGCCGCTTCTTGCGATAGTTCGATGCCGTGGTTTTTAGCGACCATTCGCATCGTTGCGGCTCCGATGACTCCAAAGTCGTCGTACTTCCCTCCGACGGTAGCGACGAGGGAGTATTGAAGCATCGTTGCGAACCAGAAGGGGAGCAAATCTGCGCGGCCGCCGAGGGCATCGGCGACACTGGATTTCATTGCGTTCAAGTCGAGGAGGGTTTCGTTGACATCAAAGAAGAGACATGTGGGTCGCTTAGTATTGACAGTTTCATCAAGTGCTTGGGGAAATGACTTCGCGGCTGCGAGGCTTGCGGAGGTCGCGATTGCCGTTCCTGCTGCGGAGTATTTGAAAAAGTTCCGGCGATTGATATCTGGACTAGATGACTCCATTGAGACCTCGTTTCTTGACGTACTCGTTCTGGGCTTGAACAGTCCACGAATGCACGCTACGCCTGGGGTTTAACTTGTATGAGACCTCTGGGGTCGAATGTCAGTGATTAAACAGAGGTAATTGGTGAGTTATTCCACTTGATGATGGATCCTATTGAGGATTTGTGTGTTTTGATCTTTCCTGCCATCGAGCTGTGTTTTTGTTTGGTTTTTTATTCTCACGAAGGAATTGATTCCCCCTCTACTTTGATTGTTGATGAGTGCCCCATCCTTAATCTAGATGCTTGTTTTTCGTAAAACCAAAGTGATAAGTTACATGATGGTACATCAACTGATACCATCGAGTGATTCGAGGTCATGACGACTGCGAAGATTAGGTAAACATCAACTGTCACATCGACCATGGGCACGGTTAGAGTTTTTAATCCTCAAGTAAATCACATTCTCTTTCAATCCAACTCACATCAACTCATTGATTCGCATCGATTCGTTCATGCCAAATACCCTACGGTATAAAAAAGGCGTCCGTACAGTTCGGTACGGACGCCAAGGATTGATGTTTACGCTCGTAGTGAGCAACTCAGGTTTCGATTACGGGCACCCAGCACTAAACGCTGTGAGAAATGCGGAGACATCGAAGAAGTTCCAGCTCCCATCATCCGTAAAATCGGCAACCGGATCATTCGCGGCAAACGCGCTCAGGAATGCAGAGACATCAAAGAAGTTCAAATTCCCATCACCGGTAATATCCGCTTGACATGTTTTCGTGATAATGAAACCGATTGGTAATCCATTAATCGTGTTGACCCCGGATCCAATCATGATCTTTCCATCTGCGGAGATTGAAGCAAGATCAAAAATCCGAAAATCCTGAGGCAAAACAACCCCACGATCGGTCAACCAATCAACGATATCCTCCATCCCGTCTTCCGCTGTCCAGATAAATCCAGTCGCGGTTAATGGATTGGTACGGCGGTTGTACCCAACCGCAATCGACCCATCAGGGGTCAACCCCTCGACTGTCGCAAGACCAAATGGAGGCGCTGTCCCCAAGAGTGAACCCAGTACATTTTGGGTCCATGTGTTTCCCGTGCGTGTCCAGATGGTGGCTTCATTTATGCGAAGCGTATCGTTATACGTATCGCCACCGATGAGGTTCCCATCAGGTGTGACATAGTTCGCTTCTGCGAACCCTTCAGAAGTATCCAATCGGGTCAAGACCCCGTTGTCCCAAACAGTTGGAATCCATGCGCCAGTGGCAAGTTCGTCCCAACCCACGACGACCGTCCCGTCGTAGTTCACATGGTTTGCGCGTGAGCTCTTTACGGTGGAACCCAGATCAATCACTTCAACGCCATCTTCTATGAACTGAGAGAATGATGCATGCGCACTTCCATCCCCTGGATTGTTAGGTCTCCAATACAACCCAACTACATGTTCACCATTTCCTGAGATACCCCACGCAGATCCATACGCATTATCGAGTAACCCTCCACCCACTGGAGGTGGCGGCATCAGCTCTGTCCATCCTTGGCCTTCGATCCAAATCCCTTGTGTGATATGCAACCCATCATCCGTGGAAATTGTCGCACTCACACGTGTGCCGTCATCTGAAATATCAGGTGTACCCGCGCCTGCGCCAAAGGATGTTGTATCTCTACCCAAGAGAACAATCCCAGTCTCTCTCGTCCATCGAACAGCCTCGAAGGCCGCGTTGTTCCCAACGATGATTGAACCGTCCGTTGACATATCAAGCATGAAGATTCCGGGAAAAGTCTCAAACTGAACTTCCTGCGCGCTTGTTGCAGAGGCGATCAATGCAATCGTGATCACTGGTATTATTTGTTTCATATCCTTTTTTCCTTTCGATTCATCCGAATCGTTTGCGTCTATCGAACTCTTATGGACATCCCGCGCTAAACGCGTTGAGGAACGCAGAGACATCAAAGAAGTTGAATACCCCGTTGTCATCGAAATCGGCGGCTGGGTCATTCGTTGAGAATGCACCCAAGAACGCAGAGACATCAAAGAAGTTCAGAACACCGTCATCCGTAAGATCTGCTGGACAATCGTTTTCGTAATCAAGTGTGATCAACCAAGCCGGGGTGCCCGCACCAGAGTGTCCGATGATGTATCGTCCGTCAGCCGAGATTGCTTGGATCACCCGAAGTGGAGTCCCCACAGGCACATCCGCGCCCAGTGAGTTGAGCCACGCGACGAGTTCAAAAATTTCACCCTCACCATTTGGTTGGATCCAAGCTCGGCGATTTCCCAACAGACGATCAAACCCGACAATTGTGCCGTTATCTGCAATATCCATCGGGGTCCCTGCCCAACCTGGGAGCAACGAGCCCGCACCAATTCTTGTAGAGACACCATTCACGATTTTAACTGCATCGTAGCTTGCGTCGGGATCACCAAGATACCAAGAACCAAGCAAGACCGAACCGTCATCACTCATTCCTTGGAACTCGCCTTGGATCTCTGCGATCGGATCAAGCAAAGTACCAACGAGTGTCGTCCCGTCCCATGTTGCAGGTGTTCGACTGAATACACCCTGGGCAAACCCTGCAATAATCGATCCATCGGCAGAGAGAAGTGACGCCCTGTTCGCACCAAAAGCAAGACTCTCAAGTTCTTGCATTCCGCTTTCTTGTGTCCAACGGAATCCGCGACCTGAGCATCCGTCCCACGAAAGCCCGACAACAACTGTTCCGTCGGCAGAGATTTCGTACCCGTTACTCCGACTTGGACAAAAACCAGCATTTGGAAGGTAACCCAGATCTGTCCAACCATTTTCATCCGTCCAGATTGCTGCTGTACCTTCTTCTAACTCAACTTCTCCTGGTAGATTCCCCAAAACAACCGAACCATCATCAGACACGGAAACGGCTGCTTCCACAAATGGACCGCCGCCGTTTTCGATGAATGTAAACTCATTGTTTACCCGATCCCATCGGAATCCCCTATCTGCAAACAAATCCCCGTCGGTATCAACACCACCGACGATCCATTGCCCATCGGGGGAGATGTCGTTGGCTGAGAATGCGGTAAACTTGGTATTGGGATCAACAATGAACTCGAATGTCGCAGATACTTGAGCCGTCGCGATCGGAGAAAGCGCGATCAATGATCCCGCAACAGCAATAAGCGTTGAGTGTATCGAAAGGCGTGCCATGGATATGTTTCCTTTGAAGAGAGTTCGTGGTGCACAGTTTGCAATAATCGAACCCGTCATCTTTCGATGACGAGTCCATGTTTAGAAAGTAGAATGATTATCGACGACGGCGAGTTGTCACCAAACCACCGAGTCCGAGCATTGCGAGTGAACTTGGTGTTGGGACCGCGTTCCATGAGATGTTGTCGATGTAGGTTGTTGGGGAGAACCCGAAACCGAGGATGCGGACTTCATCGAAAACCATGCCGTCGGTAGTCGAGATATTCCACCACTCGTCACCGATGCCGCCCCATGCTGGACCTGCATCGGAGAAGAAACTTCCAACCTCAACGCCGTCATCGAACGCAACCGCGATCATTCCGCCGCCGATGAAACTGCCTGGACCCGATGGATCCCAAACTTGTGCGCTGAAATCAGTGAGGTCTGTATCAAAGTTCATGAAAACACCAAAGGCGCCTTCGAATGCGTTTCCAGAGTTGATCCATGGGAGGACGCCTGAGACATCGCCGACTCCACCCAGTCCGGTACCAGATTGCATAACTGCAAGCCCGATTCCCGCCCACGAATCTGTGGCGACAACACCGGTTGGTCCGCCGACTTCGTCGAAATTAAGTGTTGTGCTGTAGGTTGGTGCCGAAGCGCCTTGTGAAACGGTGACCGAACCCATTGCGGTTCCTGCGGCGAGTGCGATCAATGCCATTCCAGTTGCTGTAGATGTGATGTTCATGTCGTGTCCTCTCTCTTGAGTTGTTCATTCAAACTGCCCGAAGTTAGGCCGTTTCAGTCAACTTAGCATTATTCAGACGCGATGTCAATGTCAATATTGACATTTTTTGTGTCATTTTCTCTTGTGTCAATCTCCATTACCGCCTATGCTTATACCATGAGAGAACCCCCACTCATCCATGTGCCTAGGCCAAAAACCGGACACCAGCCGACAGACTCGGCTTCTATCCGTGATGTCATGGCCTCATTCCAGGTGCTCAAATCGTCCGTTTTGGAACTATTTGGTGCGACCGGGGTAGATCCCACCAAAACAAGGGAGTTGGCTCGCGAACTCGGTTTGAACCGCGGGCTCGCGTGGAAACTCTCCCGTGTCGCACGCTCGATCGATGGGACTGATGTTGCACATGATGTACCTGGCAAACAAAGTATGGACCTCTTCATCCGTGTTTGCGAAGAGCGAGGCGTCAATGACACCCTGATCTCCAAAGCAACACAAGCAACACAAGCATTCGAAGAAAGTGTATCGTCATGTTCAGGCGGTCGAAAAACACTCGGTATGCTCCTTGCAAACCGTACTGGATCAACCTCAGATAGCGATCGAGAACGAGCAAGACGCACACTGTTTGATGGCGCTTGCGCAGTATGGGGAGTTCAGGCACAAACACGATTTGTAACGGTGTTCTTGTTTCCTTCCAAAGACAAACCAGGGTATCTTGATGCGGTGCATGTCACAGGGCATGTCGGGTTCCGCCAGCTCAGCTCTCGACCCTGGCCGATGAGCTATGAAGCAGTACATGATTCAGACGGCAACTCCGTCCCCATTATAAAAGAACCGCTTGATCCGGACGGATCTGAAGAAGGTGAACTCCAGATCATCCGTGAGTTTTGCGAGCCAGATGTCCCAAGCATCACTGTACGAAAACAGAAAGATTATAAAACTTTCGAACTCGATGCAGGTCCTGTTGGAAATAAGGGCATGACAACCGTCGTCTTCGGGAGTTATCTCAAAGCGCTGTACATGCAAAGCTACGACCGACCAGAAACCGCTGGGTTTATGGTGCTCCTGCAAACCCCTGTTGAACGCGTCATCTTTGATTACTATATTCACAAGGATGTACAAACCGAGGGCGAGGTCATCACGCACCTGCTCGATCGGATGACCTATCCGCACGAAAACCGTGAGGAAGACTTTGATCACCAATCTATGTCCATCAGCGAATCCCCACGAAAACTTCCACACGGAATACATGGCGCATCGACTCCTCATCTCCCGTGGTACCCACGACTTCTCGAACTTATCTCCGATCGGACCGGGCTCGATTATGACGATTTTTCAGGTTCACGTTTCACAATGAACTATCCACCAATCTCTACAACCCTAAGCATGCGCATCGGACTCAAACCCGACAGTAGTTCTTGATCTGCAGTATCCACATAAGATATCTGACTGTTATCCAATGGGCCTTTGCTCGTTGTGAAAAATGCAGAAACTAAATCTGATTCACAAATGGAGAGGTTTTTAAACTCCACCAACTGTGTATCAAACATCATCGCGGATTCAGTTTTTTGAACCACAGCTAAGCTCCATCTATTCGAAGACTCGACAGTCTATCTTCATTTTACTTTGTAGTTGCTGCCCACTCTATCAATCCGCTTGCGGATGCCTGAGGTTGGCTTCCTTCAGTAGCCCGTTGATGAGTTTAACCTGTTCATCGAAAGAACGAACCTTGTTATACCGGGTCTTGCCTTGAGCATCTATGATCGCGACGTGTGGAATTCCCTGTACGCCGAAGTCGGGGTTATAAACCTTTTCTTTACTGAATGCGATATCCCAAGTTATGCCCTTCCACTCTATATAACTAGACATCAGCTCGAACTCTTTGTTTGAATCCCCTTTGGTTTCTACCTTGCCTTCTTTTCCATAGTGGCGTCCTTGCAAGCTCGTCACCCCGATGATTTCAACGGGATAGCCCTCGTATAATTCTGTGAGTTTGACAATTTCGGGGAAGCTCGCGATGCAAGGTCCGCACCAAGTTGCCCAGAAGTCAAGAACGACAACCTTACCTTTATGATCGCTTAGTTTGGTCGTCGTTCCGTCGCTCGACCAAATGAAGTTGAGCTCCGGAGCTGGAAAGCCGATCAGCTTGCCGCGGGCGAATGCACTGTTCATGAACGACATCTGCCCTTCGAGGAATCTGAGCATACTTGGATTAGATATCTTCCCCTTGGCGGCTTGCGCCCAAGTCATCAGATTCGTGTGTATCGCAGAAGTCTCTTTCTCGCTTGCGATCACTTGTAACTTCATAAAGTAGCTGGTCGCAATCGGTGCAGCGTCAGCGTAAAAATCAGGAGTGATCCCCATTCCGAACATCACCATTTCATCTTTAATCGAGGACAGATCGACTTCCAGCCGTTGCAAAGACTCGAAGAGCATCACCGCAGCATCGGTCTCCATTGCTTCACTGATCGACGGATGACTGAACATGGTACCAAATTTTTTGATGACCAAATCCAAATCATACATCGCGGTCATGCTGAGTTGTGCACTAAAAATCGCAGCACGGGCACCATCAACATTGTTCTCACTTGCAAAGGTATCGAGCAGTTTCACCGCGTCATCAGCACAATCCTTCGGCGCTCTGTCAAAGAGACCCGCGCCTCCGAGCATCGCGAGTTGCTCGAATGTCAAATCAGGGATATCAAGTCCATCGAACACCTCGTATGCAAGCGTGTTGAGTTTCTCAGGGGTCAGCGCCCTGTTCACGCGGTTTTCTTCGTATTTTTCCTTATAGACTGAGATCCGCGATTCAATGAACTCATCCAAAGCGGGTTCGGCAACTGTGTCACTCGAAATCGAGAGTGATACCGCGATTGCACAGATGATTGTTCCAAAGGTTTTCATACAAGGCTCCGGTTTTTATAGTCAAAGTGACCGTTTACTCAAAGCACACCAGATGTAAGTGCAATCTCGATCTCTCATCATGAATACTGCTGTTCGATATATCTGTATTTGATATATACGCCCTGATCATATAGAGGTTGCAGCAATCTCTGCCCGAAATGTGAATAAATTGGCGATACGCTGCCCCCAGCGTTAAATCCGTATCAGAGATCTGTAGCGTAATATTGCCATATTCAAAGGTGTCACTATCTGTTGGCCCACCTTGTAAAAAAGCGTCCGTATAGATTGATACGGACGCCTTGGATTGATGCTCACGCTGAGTGGCTCAAGATTCGATTATGGGCAACCCATACCGAATGCGGTCAAGAATGCTGAAACATCGAAGAAGTTGAATGATCCATCTCCTGTAAAATCCGCCTCGGGTAGTTGAGCGCTAAATGCTCCCAAGAATGCGCTAACATCGAAGAAATTGAGTATCCCATCACCTGTAAGATCTGCTGCACATGGTGGGTTGGCGCCTCCACTTTGTGGGAATCCGCTGGTGAGAGAGAACCCGCCTCCCATCACACTCGCTGCAACGACGGGTTGCCCTGTTGAGCCAACAAGCAAGATATTTGCATTCTGGTGAACCCCCGCACCCCCTGCAATTGAGTAGGTGACGATCGAGAATCCCGTGTCGCCCGCAATCAAATTGCTTGCGAAAACCCCTATACCAATACAAACCATGGCGTTTCTTGCTGCGTTCATGGGACATCCTTTCATGACGGTTTCCGATGATCAGAGAGCGCAATCGCTCCTCGTTGTATATAGACACGCGATCGATTGATGTTGAGCGCAATGAAACTGAGCATTTTTACACAACTCAATATTTTGCCAAATTCTCATGGATTTGCTTGCGCCAATTGAGTTCTGGTCTCGTGTATTTCTATGTGCGGGGTGTTCCTCACCCTTCGCGTCCAATTCCAAAACACTTATCAACAACTGGGGAAAAGATCATGGACACATACAAACGAACCAAAAAAACACGCAATGCACTCCAACTTGGAGTCTGTGCAGGGGCACTCCTGTTTGGGTCCGGCACGCTCGATGCTGCTCCCACATCTGAAGCCTTTACATATCAGGGCATTCTCAATCTGGACGGTGAAATGTTTGATGGTCAAGCAGATCTAAGATTTCGTCTGTACGACGCAGCGGGTGGTGTCATTCAGGTTGGAACAGATCTGCATCTCAATGGGGCGATGGTTTCAGATGGGCTCATCATCGCTGACCTTGACTTTGGGGCGGGCATATTTACTGGTGATGAACGATGGTTAGAAATTGCTATCCGCACACCGTCCTGGGATGGTACCGGCGACGAGCCTGTATTTACAGTGCTCAATCCCCTGCAGGCGATTCTGCCCACACCTTACGCATTGTTCGCTTTGAACGGCGTCGAAGGACCAGTTGGGCCTCAAGGGTCGACAGGTCCACAAGGTCCAGTTGGACCGCAGGGACAACAGGGCATTACTGGCCCAGAAGGTCCGCAGGGTATTCAAGGGGATGTTGGACCAAATGGACCTGTTGGACCGGAAGGTCCTCAGGGTCCAATGGGTGTACAGGGTATTCAAGGACCGACTGGTTCGCAAGGTGTGCAAGGACCCGCTGGTGACAGCTACTGGAACTTTGATGGAACAAATACCACATTCATCAACGGCAACGTTGGTGTTGGTACCAACTCACCGGCAACGACACTCTCACTTCAAGCTCCTGGCGCTACCGGGCAGGTCGGGTTCACCATGAACTCATTCGCCGGACAAAAAGCGATGGAACTGCAAACAGAAGACACCAATGGGGATCTTGCGACACGTTTCGTGATCCGGGGTGGGAACAACGCAACTGATGTTCAGGCATTCACAGGCAGTCTCGGATCAGAGCTCTTGCTGATGCACCTTGAAGGTGATAACCAGTTCGCGGGCTTTGGACGAGAGCCCTCATTCAATCTTGATATTGGTCCAAGCGATGACCGGTTCGCGGTGAACCTGACAGATGAGCCAGGGATTATCCGTTTCGGGAACGAGACGGACGAAACCGATTTGCTCTCGATGGTATCAGTGGGTAACTCGGAGATTGTCATCGATTCGAACGGCAACTCAAGCAATCGTGATTTTCGCATTTCGCGTCATGGTACTGGACTCAATGGCGAAGAACTCATGCGTGTCCAAGAGAACGGGCGTGTCTCGATCGGCGGGTTTGATCCCGGCAACACCTCCCTCCATGTGGATGGCGAAGGTCGTGCCAATGCAATCATCGCAGACAGCTCGCTCGTGGGCAGCGTAAGCCTGCTCGCACGCTCGTTTGCCACCACTGGCAACTCGGTTGCGGGTGAGTTTCGCACAGAGAGCGACAACGGCACAGGGGTGTATGCAATCACAGAATCAACGACCGGTATCACCTACGGAGTCCGGGGGATCACAAAAAGTACAGACGCAGGCGCAGCGGGTGTCCGCGGCGAAGCGCCAAACAATGGCGCTGGGTACGGCGTGTATGGCACCGCAGCGGGCGGAGCAGCATTCGGTGTCTACTCAAATGGTCGTCTGGGATCATCGGGGACAAAGAGCTTTATGATCGATCACCCGCTTGATCCCGAGAATAAGTTCTTGTATCACTACAGTACCGAAAGCCCAGAGGTGCTCAACTCGTACTCAGGAACAATAACGCTTGGCGCCAATGGAGAATCTTGGGTCGAGCTACCTGACTATTTCAATGCAATCAATATCGATCCGAGATACCAACTGACAGCGATCGGTGCGCCCGCTCCGATGCTTCATGTTGCCAGCGAGATCAATGACAACGAGTTTCTGATCGCAGGAGGTCAGCCTGGTATGCGCGTGAGCTGGGAAGTGAAAGCGAAACGCAACGACCCATTCGTCGCACAGCTTGGCGCACCGGTAGAGCGTGAAAAGGTTGGCGTCGAAAAGGGTCGCTATCTCCAGCCCAAGCTTTATGGTCAGCCTGAATCAATGCGACTTGATCGCGCATCATCGAATGGTGAAAACTAAAAATCCCATGATAAACGCACTTAAGAATGGAACAACATCATGTATACGCATTTAAACAATGGAACGATCCTTCTGTCTCTCACAGCAGCACTCGCAACCGCCGCGGGCGCAGCCTGGTCACCGGACGAGAATACTCAACAATGGATCGAAATCGTAAACAACGAACAAATACTTGTCGAAGGGACTCTTACCCCCGTCAAGCAACCTCCCAATGGATACTCTGCACGTCGATTACAAGAACAACAATGGCGCACTGACTTTAGAGAGCGTATCGATTGGGCAAACTTGCCCCAATCGATACGTCAGTTATTCTGGGAAAAAGCAGTTGGTTCTGACCAGGTCGATACAAACGGAATCAACCTTGTCAGTTTCGCGTGGTCATACACCAAGTCCGTGCGAGGTGAGGACCATATCTCAAGTGATCTCGTCCTGAACTACGACGGCGATGTCGTCGTTGTTGGATCAGACTTAGGTGGTGACAATGCGGACCCTAACTTCAGTCGATTGTTTGTCACCGAACTCAACGGAGCCGCAAACGCATCGGACGGTTGGACGGAAAACTGGGAACGCGCTCCATATTACACGAACGCGGGTGAAGACGGGTTTGTCTCCGCCGAACGCGGCGCGGTGGACTTTCACGGAAACACCTATACCTGCGGAATGCGTTCAGACGGAGAGTTCAATGTTTGGAAGTTCAACGGTGAAGATGGTTCCACTATATGGAGTAGAAACCAACAACTCATCACCGGCGACAACGCAATCGCGACAGACATCGCAATCGATCCAGAAGGGTCCGTGTATGTATGTGGGACCTACATATCTTCGAACACTGGTTTACCGAGTTGGTTTGTGGCGCGAATAAATCCGGATAACGGGCAGGCCGATTGGATCATGGAACCACCAGTCGCAGGAAGTCCGATCGGTGGGATCGAGTTCGATCGCAAAGGCGATCTGTTTATTGCTGGTGCTGCACCCGGCTCGCACCTCATCGCAAAGCTGCGAGCAGTAGATGGAGGAATTCAATGGATCAACACGGTCAACGCGAATCTCCCCGGACTGGGTTTCATTGACACACTTAAGTTAGACCCGCAAGGTAATGCGTATTTCGCAAGCAGGATCGGTGGTATTGACAGCGGGTGGCGCGTAACCAAATGGGACGGCGAAAGCGGCTTACAACTCTGGAGCAACACCACCAATGATGGACAAGTCCAGAACATGGAAGTTGACCAAGATGGGAACGCATATGTTTGCGGAAGCGGAGACGGCAGAACCTACAAGCTCGTGAAGTTTGACACAAACGGAAACGAGATCTGGGTCTATACAACTGGAACGACAGGAGGTGCGACGGAAGTTGCCCTCGATCGGTTGGGTAACCCATACATGTCGGGTTGGTTCGGTGGACAGGGCACTGGCAACCTTGCCAAGGTCATGACCAGCAAACACAACCCCGTGGATGGGACCGTAGTCTGGGAGATGATCGATTCGCCTGATCGCCCGAACGAAGAAAACTTCCTTATCACTCCAAACGACTTGATCGTTGATGCGGGTGGTAATGTGTATGTCGCGGGTCACCGAGAGGGAGAGGATACAGTCAACGGCGATATCGGTAAGGAATTCTTTGTCATCAAATACGAGCAGCCGTATGTTTCTATCCCACAAATTACCAAGAGTTATCCGCAGCTTAGTCTTGAGGGACGCAGTGTGTGGGACCCCGACGGGTCATTAGGTATAGATGGTTTTTCGTATGAGGAACCTCTATTCACACTCAAATCAAGCGATGTAATCTCGCGTGGACAAATCAACAATCTACTCGCCGCGTCTGTTGATTATGGTGCAGGTGTAATCGAAGGCGGGGTCAATCTCCAAGAGTTCACTGGCCGAGTCGATATCTCGGCCCAAGCGCACGTGTCTGCTGGTGTGTTTGACACAAGCACGACGGGCGAACTCGCGATCGCGGTCCCCGCAGAGACGGAGATGTTTGCGGAACAAAACTTCGAAATCGTCTTGAACTGGGACCCAGACGAGTTCGCAACTGAACTCCTCAGCAATCTCGAACCCCGTCTTGAAGGCGGTATCTACGCAAACGCGTCAATGAACATCAATGCGGACCTTGAGATCGTAAAGGGTAATGGGGATGTCATCGTCGATACAGGGATCATCGACAAAACCCTCGATTTTGCAGACGATCTCAATAGTGGAAATGATTTGAATATTCTTGGTATCGATTTTGTAAACCTCCCTGCCGGAGGAGTCTGGTATGACCCTGTCCAGTTTCCATATACACGTTTTTTCTCAGGGAAGGTGCGATCGCCGATCCTCCGATCCGAGGGGATGTACGAGGAGGATGAGGGTGTGATGTCGAGCATGATTCGGCAGCGATTCTTTGAGGGCAAGATCCGTGTGACTGAACTCTTGCTTGCCTACTTTGGACAAGGACCTATGTCGTTTAACTGGAGCCCCGCGGGTGGGTCATCCTCCTGGAATGCCGATGTGGATGCGGGTCTGATCCAAGCAGATATCGATGGACGACTGTACCTATTGCAAGACTTGTTCCTCGAGATCCGTCCATATGTTCGACTTGAGTTTGACTCATCTGGCGACATCGTTCCCAACGACGCACGGATTAACTTCTACAACGACAATGCAGGCGGGAACAACTTTGGCAATCCTGTTGAGCAACGCACTCACACCGTGCGTATGCCAGATAACGGCGAGCTCGAAATTTCCCCCGTGTTTGGCGCTGATCTCACCCTTGTAAACAGCTCAGGAATTGAGATCGAGCTTATCGCAGGATTTGATGTGGCACGATTCGAGGCAAGTGCCTCGGCGTTGGGAGCGGATCTGATCTCCATCGACAAGTGCCTTGGGTGCACGGAAGTATCAACAAATAGGATTGTTCGGCTCAGTGATCTGGGAATCGATATTGATGAAGACTTTTCATTCCCCAATGAGCATCGATTAGCTCCAATCCAGGTGTTTGGTGATACGGATCTGCAGCCACAGCTCATCGGAGCGAGCCGAGAAACTGCCCCGATGCTGATCTACAACCAACGAACTCCAACGCAATCGCAGTTTGACAACATGGCGTCGGGAAGTTCGCCCATGGTACTCTATGGTTACAAGTTCTTCGGGGGCTCAAACATCCGAGTCAAGATCGAACATCACGGGCGGACAGAAAACCTTGAACGCACACGCTTAAACAATCAGGGACTCATCGTTGACATACCCAACCGGTTCTTCCTGCTTCCCGGGACTGCACGGATCTGGATAACCAATGATTATGGGATATCTGAGAGCATCGATCTCGCGATCGAGTACCCTTTCCCGAACTTCTTGGGATTGGAAGATACCTATTGGGCAAGTGATCCACGCTGGGCACAAGAACCGGTCATCGTCGTCGATGGCGGAACCCCAAGCGGGAACGATACATTTATCGCACGCAGGGACTATTACGAGTACATGCAAGACAACCTATGGGGTCCAACAATCCTCGCGGATCTCATCAACCCAAATCAAACCGCGGCAGAGTACTTCTCGACTTTCAGTGGTTGGTCTCGTCCCGGCGTAGATCCAAGCACCCCGGGTTTTCCTGCTGTCGTGCTCAATGGTGTGTCTCTTCCGCGAGAACAGCAGATTACTCCTGATGGGTTGCTGCGCGTGAGAGTTGCGGAGGAACTGGTATCACGGAGTGGATTCAAGGACATCGCGTTGTGCAATCCTGGACCAGGTGGAGGTGCAAGTCGAGTCAAGACTTTCGAGGTACCCGCATCTCGACCAGTCATCACTCAAGTTACCCCTGATCTTTACACACCGGGAGAAGTTGATACGGATTCGAAGGGATTCGTGCGGGTGCGGGTGCTGGGTCCAGAGACCGTGCCGTTCTTTGATGGGTTTGAAGCTCCCAAGTATGGTAACTTCACGCCTCGCTCAGTTGTCCGTATCGATGGCAACTCAGTTGGGACGACCTTCGTCAACTCAGGTGAACTTGTTGCTCGTGTTCCCAACTCTGCGTTCAATGGATTTGGTCGGCGGATCGTCGAAGTGCATACACCCAATCCCCAGGGAACCATGTACCCTGAGAACCTCGTCGATGGAAAGGGGAACGATCAAGGTATGCAGATGATTCCGAGTGGTGGTACATCGGTGCCATATGTCATCGAGATGCTTTGGCCAACCCCCGAGGTCGATTTCGTCAGTCACCCAGTGATTGAAGTCGGATCGCCTCCCTATGCGGCGATGACAATTGATGGTGACCCTGCACCCGATGACCACAACATTACGATCCAAGGGAACAACTTTGCCCCCGGGTGCATAGTCTTTGTGAATGGGCGTTCAATCCCGTCCACGCGAGACACGGACTCGATTGTCCGAGCGACTCTGAGTACAAGTGATGTCTCAACGGTTGGTTTCTTGCAGATTTGGATTGGGAATCCACCACCGAGCGTTCGTACGAGTGATCCCATGTTTATCAGTGTTGTACCAGTGTCGCAACCATGAGGTAAGCATTGGATTGAATCGGATCGGATGGGTGATTCTTTGGGGACACGCCCATCCGATCTATTCGATTCGGACAGTGTCGAAATGCACGCGCTTGTGATCTAGGTGAGAATTTGATATACTCGATTCCGAACGGTCATAGATCACAGGGGTCGACAATATGGCGAATGACGATGCGCAGAATAATTTTCTGGGACTCATGCGTGACAACGGAGATCTATCGCATCTCACCCAAGAGCAATCGCTTGTGATTTACAACGAACTGAGGGCGATCGCAGATGTCTGCTTCCGGGGTCAGAATCCTGGGCACACACTCCAGCCAACAGCGCTAGTCAATGAGGCAGTAGCGAAAATGATCCGATCTGAAACGAGTCAATGGGAAAGCAAGTCGCACTTTCTAGGTGTTGCTGCAAAGGCGATGCGCCACATACTCATCGATCATGCTCGAATGAAAAGGACGGAAAAACGCGGTGGGATGTTTGGTCGAGTTACTTTGTCAGGCATTATGGCTGCGGACATCAGTGAAGAGTTCGATGCGCTGGATGTAAATGATGCATTGTTGAAACTCGAGGGGATCGATCAACGACAAGCGAAGATCGTTGAACTCCGTTTCTTCGGCGGGTTGAATACATCGCAGATCGCCGAAGTCCTCGGTGTCAGCCCGCGAACCATCGAGCTCGATTGGCGATTCGCCCGGGCATGGTTGCGAAGAGAACTCGTGGGAGATCGTGATGGATGACCCGTTTGATCCAATGAAGGCACGCGAGATCTTTGCATCTGCATGCGATCTGGAATCGGATAAACAAGAATCGTTCGTTCGTGACGCTTGTAACGGGCGAGTGACCCTATACGAAGAGGTGATGTCGCTTTTGAGATTCGATGCGCTGACAGAGAGCGGCGACGGAATCTCATCGAATCCTGCGATCACAAAGCTGGAGCTTGGAGATCACCCGGAGCGCATCGATCGGTATGAAATCGAAGATGTGATCGGGTATGGCGGATGCGGTGTCGTATACAAAGCACATCAGAGTACACCGATCGAACGCGTCGTCGCGATCAAAGTGATACGCCCTGGAATGGATTCAGGGTCAGTGCTCCGTCGCTTTGAGTTCGAGCGTAAAGCACTCGAACGGATGAATCACCCAAACATCGCTCGTGTCCTTGACAGCGGGATCGTGCCATCCGAATCGAGCATTGCGGATCGGCCATACTTCGTGATGGAACTGGTTCAGGGTCAACCGATTACCAAGTTTGTAGCCAAACACAAACTCTCCACTACTCAAGTTGTAGAACTCCTGATGCAGATCTGCGCCGCTGTGCAGCACGCACACAGCAAAGGCATTCTTCATCGGGACATCAAGCCCAGCAATGTACTTGTGACGCACCTGGACGGGAATCCACAATGTAAGATCATTGATTTCGGAATTGCGAAAGCGCTCGATGAGTCGATGCTCGACACGATCAGCATGACCAGCGTGGACGCAATGATTGGCACACCACGATATATGAGCCCAGAGCAAATGGGATCAGGCACGGATGTCGATACTCGCACAGATGTGTACTCCATCGGGGTCCTGATGTATGAGTTGTTTGCAGGTCAATCACCTTTTCCGCTTTCGGATACTTCCCAGAGCATCCCGGCGCTGCTTCGTGCAATTGATGAAACGAACCCACTCCCTCCGAGTGATAGAACACAGAGCTTGCCGCAGGACTTAGATTGGATCACCCTCAGAGCAATGGATCGTGATCCGGCTCGTCGATACCAGACAGTGGCTGCACTTGCAGATGACCTTGAACGATTCCTGAAACACGAGCCGGTCACTGCCGGACCTCCCACGGTGCGATATAAACTCACGAAATTTTACACAAGGAATCGTGCGAGCGTCTTCACCGGCGCGGTTGCGCTAATCGCGTTAATCGCGGGAACGAGCGTGAGTCTCGCCTTTGGATTACAAGCAAATACAGCATTGAAGCTTGAGTCCGAGCAGCGCGAGATCGCTCAGCGTCAAACGAAGAGGGTGCAAGACATCAACGATTTCCTGCTTGAGGACTTGTTCCTTGCGGGGGCAATTGAAAAACTTGGGCCTCAAGTCACGCTTGTGAAACTGCTCGACAGCGCCGCACCAACGATCGACGAGCGTTTTTCGGATGATGTCAACATGCGGGCACGGGCGCATTTTCTCATCAGCCAGATGTACGCGAACGCGAGCCTGTTTGAAAATGCGAGACAACACGCCATTGAAGCGCTCGAGTTCATCAACCAACTCGACGAGTGGTCACCCGTTGAGGTGGCACACCTACACGGCAACGCAGGCAAAGTGTACCATACACTCGGTGAACTCGACAATGCTCGAGATGAGTATGAGCGCCAATACAACATCCTCAAGCAAATACACCCCCCAGTCGAAGACGAGATTGAGATCGCACGATCTGGGTATGCAGCGATACTCGTTGCTCAAGAGGATTATGAACAGGCAGAACCGATTCTCAAAGACGTTACAGAGTACATGCTGGCGCAAGTGCCGGTCGATCTCTTTTCCCTCACGACCACTGTATTGAACCGGATCGCGATGCTGGGTTCTATGAATCGCCATCTGGAACGACTCGATCTGTCCGAGTGGCTTCTTAATTATCTCATGGCAAATGATCCGGATGATGAGATGGGATCGACTTTGATCTCACGCATGCATTACACCAGCGCGCTGAGTCAAGTAGGACGATCTGACGAAGCGATTACATCTGTTGAACTCATGCTCACCGAGATCGGAGACCGGTATGGATATAACTCTCCCGCATCCGCGGGCATGTTGCAGAACGCTGCAACCATCTCATCTCAACTCGAACTGTGTGAACAAGCGATTCAATACCGCACTCGCTCGCTTGAAATCTACACCGAGGTGTTTGGGAACCACAGTTACGAAGTCGAACTCGCCCTCAACAATATTGCTATGTACCACGATAGATTGGGAAACGACCAAGAACATCAAGCATGGCGCATACGCGGATTAATACAACGGATCTATGTTGCTGGACCAGGAGAAGACGAGAGTCTCACTGGGGTTTCAGCAATCGGTATGGAGTTGATTGGATCAGGTGAAGATTGGGCGAAACGGGTCATCGGAGAGTTTGACCAGGTGCCAATCAATCATCCCAAACGCGGCCGCTATCTGGCAAATACAGCAATCGCCCTAGGAGTCCGAGAAGTTCCCAACACTGTTGATCGTTACGCCTTGTCGAGTAGAGATTACAAGACCTGGTTAGAGCAAGCTGCGGAAGCAATTACGAGTGCACAGCGTCCTGATGAGGTTCGCAGGATCGTTCTTGGTGTACTCCCCCCACTCTTAGAGCGATTGGATGAAACTACGCTTGCACGCGAGTGGCGAAATCGATTGAGTGAATAATACTTTTCGCGTTATCGTATGTAGGAACAGAATGTGTTCAAACATGTGGGATGGAGTCCCTCTAGAATCGCTCATTGTCGCGTAATAATTGAAAAGGCGTCCGTACTGTGAGGTACGGACGCCTGGGATAGATATTTAAGCTCTTGGTGAGCGGATTAAGCTTCGATTATGGGCAACCCATGCCGAATGCGTTCAAGAATGCAGAAACATCGAAGAAGTTGAATGAACCATCTCCTGTGAAGTCCGCGATTGGATCATTTGAACTGAATGCTGAGAGGAATGCAGAAACATCAAAGAAGTTCAAACTTCCATCGCCAGTCAGATCGGCAGGGCAAGAACTCGCTGTACAGGAGACACCAAAGATGCGTACATCGTCGATGCCCGCCTCCACTATGGAGCCGTCGCCGAGATCGCTCGCGACGAACTTGACACGGATCGTTGAGTTCAGATCAACAAAGTCACCAACATTGAATCCGGTCTCGATCCACCCGCCTGATGTTCCATTGCCGGTAGGCCCGACCGTTTCAACAAGCACATAGTTCTGGCCATCATCGTCAGAAACGAACACATTGAACACATCCGTGTTCGGTGTAGCGCCAGCGTTATTGGAGTACCACCGTGCGTACGAGATTGTCGCGGACTCTGTGGAGCTCAGGTCAATCTGGTTACTCACCAACGATGTTGTGCCGCCATCTACGTCGTTGTCGCCGATTCCGCCTCCTGCGTTCCCCTGACCAGTAACCCACGCGATGGTGCCGCTGGCGGTATTGTCGTCTTCCGGCTGCGCTGCTGTGCCATTCGGATTCACACGAACCCAAACACCTGTTGTCGCGTCGTCGCCGGGAGCTCCTGCCGAGAAACCAATAGATGTCTCGAAGTCATACAGATCGTTCAAATCTACCTGATCCGCAGCCAGCGTACTGAACGCGCCTGCTGCAGGTGCGGTCACTGTGGTGCCGGACTGAAGATCAAACGAGACGAAGTATTCCACATTCATTGGGCATTCAGTTGTCATTGGGAATCCAGCGGAGAAACTCGTCGCGGAGTCCTGTATGAGTGGGAACTGCTGGAAACCTGAGCCCGTGTCAACATGGAATGTCCCACTACCTGGGACGACGGGATCCGCTGGCGAAGGGACGATCTCAACATTTAACGTGTCGCCTCCTGTCGAGGAAATCAGATCGGGTAACCCACTTGGGAACATGATCTCGAGGCCGGTGACAAAATCACCGCCGGCGGATTCAATCGCGTCGCGGTAAATCGCGGTACCTGTCCACCATGATATATCGCCGTACACACTCGTGCTTGTCGTGCCCCCGGAGAGAACACCTGCGATTACCCACTCGCCACCAAACTGAACCAAGACCGGGCCGCCGCTGTCTCCGGGTGCGGTTGTCGCTTCGAAATCAAGCGGAGTCGAACTGCTGCTTGGAATGGTGTTTGCACCGCCGGTGCCATTATCAAAGTCGGTCGAGATGATGTTGCTACCACTTGAGTTCGACGGACTGCCGTAGGCATCGATGATGTTCTCACCACCCCAGCGTCGGCCATCGGAAGAGAATCCGTGTCCCGCGCTGCCCAGACCGTTGTACCCATACCCAAGGGTTACAGCGAGCATCCCTTCGAGATCATTCGTCTCGTCAATCAATCGCATTGGCTCAGCAATGTTGGCCGGCACCGACGAATTCAGAATATGGATGGATACATCGCCACCGTCTAGGAGCGAGCCGCTGCCGTCAGGAAGAATCGAAGACTGAACCGTAGCAGTAAAGTCAGGGCTGTTCGAATTGTCACCGAACCGAATCAGAGCACCAGCGCCGATGCCACAGTGGCGTGCGCTGATGACGAGATTGGGAGCGATGAGCGTCCCTGTACATCCTACTGACACACTGATGACTGCATCGAACGGGGCAGCGTAGTCCCTCGACCCCTGCGCGCCGATGGCGTTGTTAATCACAATACGGGGGAAGACGCCGTTGACGGCTTCGGGTGAACCCGGTGCGTAGGTCTTGGTGTCAATCTGTCGCGCGGACAGCACATCGCCGGTTACCGCATCAATCACCATCTCAAAATGCGTTGGGCTCGCTGGCAACCCGCGATCGACCAACGAAGTGGTGACCTCCCATGCCAGGACCGCTTCGTCGCCTGTGCGGAACCATACCTGCTCGGCTACAGACTCTATAGCGTCGGGCAATAAAGCGTCGGCCAATACAACAGCCGCGCCTTGTGCGATGTTCATTGGACGGCGACGCAGCACCAGTTCTTGAGTTGAATCGTCAAAGATCTGCGACACCGTTCCGTCGGCATTCTCGATCACAAACACCCGCGCCCCGTGCAGGGGAAGATCACCTATGAACTTCTGGAACACCATCGCGTCCGCAGGGTCGTTCTTTCCCGTTTCGATCATCTCGATACGGGTGTCGGCCTGTTGAAGGTAGGCGGTGGACTCGTCGGTTGCCAGGTCCGCGCGAACGCTCGCTTCATCCGCAAAGCAAAGCCCGCTCATCCACGAGACGGCTGTCAGTGCCACCACTGTCGTTTTATATCTGATCATTCTCAAAGTCTCCGTCCACAAAATTGGTATCCAAAGGATTTGCATGTTCGGCGATGATTTTCTTGCGGGAGGCCGGAATCGACCCTGTCCACATGCATCTACAACTCACGACACGCTTGGCCGAGTATACATCATCCTCGGGAATTCATGAGCCCAAAACAGGAGTGTATTGAAAAAACATCGCATTTAATCTCACTCGGCCAACTAAATATCGACATAAAACCCGCCCTACAGAGGTTCAGATAATCCTATTTGTGCATCTTATTGGAGATCCATACGGCACGGTTGCAATAAGTGCATGCTGTTCGCAACTCCAAAATCCGGATTACAGGATGGTCCAAGAAGTAATACCATTGAGCAACCAAAGACATGGGCATTCCAATGTACTTTCATAGACAAACTGTCGCATCGACTAAGGGATTCGATAGAGTTTTCATCTCCAACTGAATCCAGCATTCTTCAAATCGAGCGATGATCAGCGATCAATTTTATTGAATAGGTTATTTGCCGAGTATGGATTGAGTTTTCGAATACCAAATGGAACGATTTCTCGTGAACCAAATTGGTAATCATGCTTCTCTTCATCGATTTATTTGTGCACACTACAAGTATTGACTACGCGGGCCACCCTGATCCCGCAGCAACACGACTTCTTGAATCAAGAAGTTGTCTCTGGTGATTGGGCGCAAGACAAGTCTAGCAATTGTCAAAATAATCAGTGTGTATTACCGAATCACAACATTACCGCCTTCGGCTGTCAAAGTAGCGGTGTTGTTCAGTAGGATGGCACCACTTACATTATAATCACCCGAACGGATGCGAACCTTCGCTTCACTGATGTCACCTTGGACATTATTCACAGCAGATACGATATTCCCATATGGATCCAGGTATGTACCGAGCCCGCTCCCACCGGGCGCAACCCATTTTATGACTGCACCAATCTTGTACTGACTGATATCTTCCGAGGACAAAATCATCAGCTCTGAAGCCCAGCTCAGTCCTGAATCACCAACCACATAACTTGGACACAGCGCTCCTGGATCATATGAATATTGCGGACTTGAAAAATATGGCGTTAGCGTACTTCTCCCACAAGAGCTGCTCACTCCATAGGCCATCGTTGTATGGAAGTTCAGGTCTCCAACCACGCAACCATTCTCGCATGTATCTTTAAACCCGTGTGGTCGAGAGGACAACTCTGAAGCTGGCGGCGGCGGTGGATCCCCAAAATCCCATTCGATATCGGCAAGATATTGCAGTGGATCATGAACCAAAGCTAAGTTGTGACCAACCTCGTGCGGAAAAATATCGCCAATAAAATCGAGAGATGCGTGGTTCATCGAGTTCACACTCCAGTATGCTCCCTTATTGTCTAATTCTTCCTGGTTTGTTGGTCGATATGCAACACCAGCAACAGATGGGTTACCTCCGAAGGATCCAATCCAGGGGCTCCAGCGGCACACCGCAACTAAGTCAGCCTTGCACTCTTCACGGAGTAGACTGATCTCGGAGCTCAGCGCGGAGGTACCAGTGCCGAGTAGATTCAACTCGAAACTACCACCGAAGTCAGGATCGGATGAACCGTCACCGAAGGTTGCTGGGATCTCAAGATAATCTTGTCCAGAAACTGTATCAACAGCAACCAGGCGCAACGCGATATAGCCAGGCGACATGGATGTGACACGAGAGTTGATCGCCCGATTGTTGAAATCAATCACCGCAACACGACATATCGCAACAAAGTTGTTCGCGCCGACATTCTGCAGAACCTGTTGAGTCGCGACCGTCATGATATCCACGGTGTTATCAGGATCGCTGACTGTGGAATTACCGCGTTGTGTGCTCGTCTGATCGCCATGCTTTACTGGTGCGTTGAAAGGAGAGGACACGCCTGGGTCACAAGCTGGTCCATCATCTTGAAAGTTTGTGTTTCCATCGAGCACATAGTACCGGCCGAAAGAATCCCCCTCAATACTCCATCTCGTGCCCGCGTCATAGTCACGAATAGTCGCATGGAATCCATCTTTGTAGCGGGCGATGAAAACTTCGCTGTACGCGTGTCCCGCAATCTGACCGACCCATTCATAGTCATCATCACTCCGGTAATTGTTATGAATGAGAACGACTTCAGTGAACTGACCGTATGGGCCTGGGAGTGATACTCGCACTGTCGATCCGGGATCAAGTGCGCTCAGCATCGACCAGTTGAGTTCAACTTCTGCGCCGGGGCGAACCCGGAACGGGACAAGGTGCCCAGCTTGTGTCAAGTACCCTGCAATAGACTCGGATTGACCTGTTGCTAGACCGACACCGTTGTTGTAATCAAGCTTGGGAATGACAACCTGGGCAGATGCAGTACCAGCTACTGAAAACATCGTCACGAGCGAACAGAATAGATTATTTTTGAGTTGCATGATATGGACCCCGTTTATTGAAGATTAACCAGTACAAGAACCATTCCAGTGGACTCATCGAGCGCACTCATCGCTTTGCCGATCACCGCACCATCAGACAGATTGGCGTCTGTCGCTTTCATCGCGTGTCCGCGGATGGATGAAGTGGTGAGACGATCCCCCGGCATGATCACGCCGTTCTCAGATGAGCACTTCACATACACGCGCCCAGTCATCGCAACAGGAATCTCCCCGTCCATTACGCCGTCCTGTCCGAGCTTGATGCCGGGTTTCACGCCATTGGCGCCAGAAACAACACCCGCGACTTTGAAGTCGTACGCATCCTCAGAGCACATGAGCTTGCCGGGGTTCTCCGGATCGATAACGAGCACAGTGCCCGGATCGAACGCGGTGCCGCAGATGGAATCGAATCCTTCGACTATGTCGGCGCCGCCTCGGATGGTGACTGCTCCATTCACATCGAGCATCGTCGCAGGTGTGCCATCACCGACCATGACGCGTCCGCCGAACGGAACAAGCGAGAGATCGCGTGATGTATTCGTGTCTCGATCCCAAGGGCTGATGACCCCACGCGATCCACTCCAGAAGATCTCCATCCCTATGCCACTGGACGGAGGCGAAGCGCTATCGTCCCGGATAACCCGGAGTCGGCCGTCCACTTCGAGTTTCGCTCTCGGGGTGGTGGTTCCGATGCCGACATTTCCTGTGCCGCGTTGGACTGTGAAGACTGTATTGTTCGTAGTCGATGCGCTGTCGTAGATGTAAAACTGTCCGCCGCCTAGTCCGTTCCCGTTGTGGTTGGACCCGATACCCCAGAGATGGTCATCAATGTCATTCATGGTGATTCCAACTGCGGTACCAACTGTGTTCTTTAGATAGAGAATGCCCCCATTCGCAGCAGTGCTTCTTTCGATTGTTGTCGTGAAATACGAGTCTCCATCTGATCGTAAAAGAACACCGCCATCCTCTGCAACCTTGACCCCTCGTGTATTGAGTGCGAATGGGGTCGCGCTCATTGGAGTGCGTCCCATGCTCTGTCCATCGACGATGATTTCAAGCCACAGAGCTTGGTTATCCCCGTAGCTCGCAGCACCAAAGTCCAATGATTCAGTGAACACGCCGTCAATCACATCAACTGTACTGTTTAGTGTCGAACCCACCTGATTCCCAGCCGAGACTGCATCCCAGAGCTTGAAACTCATCGAAGTGGAACCATTTGCGGGATTCCCATTCTCAGCAAGTGATCCTTGGTATGTAAACGCCGTGCTCGGTGGAGCTGCGATCGCGTTGGACGCCTGCATGGTCAATCCCGCAGAGAGTACGAGTGCTGTCAGTAACTTATGTTTCATGGTTCTGTCTCCAAATTCTGATGATGATTGAGCCCGAACGCCCCTCATAGCGGAGGTAAGCTATGAGCCGAGCGGCATCACGGACCCCGCTACTCTTTAAACGAGTTCGTGCGTTCCTGCGCCAAGCCAATCTTAAAGAATCTCGTTTTTTGTCAAACTACCCAAATTCACTTGTCACACCGCCACGGAATATCGTTTATACTATTGTGGATCGTTCCCAATCCATTCCGTTGTATACTCAAGCTCTGATCGGGGTTTGTAGAATTATGCACGAACAACACAACGACGGAGAACCCACTCCCCCACAACCTCCCCGCTCTGTTGAGTCAGAGCTCCTCGCACTTGTCTATGAGGAACTCCGTTTGCTCGCCGGCTCCTATCTCCGCGCGGATCCACACCACACCCTGCAACCAACAGCACTGGTCCACGAGGCGTACATGAAGCTGCACAACGGGAACGCAGCATGCTCGGAGAAAGCACACTTCGTCGCGACCGCGTCGATCGCGATGCGTCAGGTGTTGGTCGATCATGCACGAGCAAAGAACGCTCTGAAACGAGGCGGATCAGCGGCGCGTGCTGATATTTCAATGGACTTGCTCCCCGCAAAGCCGGGATCAATGAGCGCTCGAGAGATACGCGTACTGGAGCTCGATGAACTGCTGACCAAACTCGCGACAGTTGATCCTCGCGCGGCGCATGTCGCGCAGCTTCGACTCTTTGGAGGGATGGAGCAAACGCACATCGCGGAAGTAATTGGAGTATCCAGAACCACTGTTGTCAACGATTGGTCATTTGCCAAAGCATGGCTCACGAGCCAAACACGAGAGGATAGGTATTGAGCCATCGCGATGATCCCCAATCTGATTCAGGCGCAGGCCGTGACCCTGACATCTCTCCGGAACAGTTTGCAGAGGTGAAAGCGGCTTTTCTAGAGTGCACGAAAATGGGGCTTGTCGAACGCGACGAATACCTGCTCGAGCGATATCCGGACCAACCCGAGATCCGTCATATGGTCATCCGTCTGCTCGATGCTGCAGAAAAACCGATGCCGTATGAGACGCTCGCTGATGATCTACTCGTCGCTCATATCCGAGCACAAGACTCCGCGACGCAAACTGATGATGCCCAAGGTGGCAGCAGGATCGGGGGCTACCGATTGCTCGAACGCTTGGGCGAAGGCGGGTTCGGGGTTGTGTATCGAGCGCAGCAAGAAACGCCGGTCTCTCGCGAGGTTGCTCTCAAGGTCATCAAGCTCGGGATGGACACGGCTCAGGTCATTGCCCGATTCGAAGCCGAGCGTCAGGCGCTGGCGCTGATGGATCATCCCAGCATTGCCAAAATCTTCGATGCCGGTTCAACCCAAACCGGACGCCCCTACTTTGTGATGGAGCTCGTGCAAGGCGAACCGATCACCTCGTACTGCGACCGTCTCATGCTGTCCATCCCTGATCGACTCCAACTCTTCAAACGGGTCTGCGATGCGCTCCACCACGCGCATCAAAAAGGCGTGATCCATCGTGATATCAAGCCTTCGAATATCCTCGTGACCGAATCCGACGGCGCGGCGATCCCAAAGATCATCGATTTTGGGATCGCCAAGGCAACCAACACACGGCTGAGCGAGAAAACCATCTTCACCGAGTTTCGTCAGATGATCGGGACTCCAGAATACATGGCGCCGGAGCAAACCACCCAATCGACTTCGAGCCTCGATAGTCGATCGGATGTCTACTCGCTCGGCGTGCTGTTGTATCAGTTGTTAACCGGAACAACCCCGTTCGATTCTGAACGCCTACGCTCGGCGGCCTACATCGAGATGCAGCGGATCATCCGCGATGAAGACCCGCAACGACCCAGCACCCGCTTGAGTCAGAGTGGGACGATCGGGACCGCTGCTGGATTCAGGTCGATCACCCCCGACAAACTCCACTCGACACTCTCAGGCGAGCTTGATTGGATCGTGATGCGCTGTCTCGAAAAGGCTCCTTCGAGGAGGTATGACTCCGCTGCGGAACTGGGTCGCGAGATCATGCGCTACTTATCAGGAGATCCGGTCGAGGCTGTCCCTCCGAGCCGGGTGTACTTGATCCAGAAATGGTTCAATCGACACCGAAGCGCCGCGGTGATCACGCTGCTGCTCGCGCTATCGCTTGTGATCGGTTTGATCGGGACCAGCTTCGGGTTCTTGAGAGCCAAGGACATGCAACGGGTCGCTGAGTCTGAAGCAGAACGAGCAGAAATCCAGACCTATGTCGCTCATATGCAACTCGCGTGGTCAGCGCTGGGAGAAAAACCGGGTCATGCGAGCGAGTTCCTCGAGAGTGCACCAGAAGCTCAGCGTGGATGGGAATGGCACGCGCTCCGCTCGCGCCTAAATTTGTCGTTTAAGAAAGTCCCCATGCGTTGGCCCGACGGATATACCCTGGATCCCAACAGCTACAAGAGGGGTTCTATCCCACACCCGGACGGGAACTCCGTATTCCATCTCTTCAATAGCGGCGACATCATGGTCCAGCAGATGGATCTCGAAACTGGTAAACTCTTGATGTCGATCCCCTACCCAAAGGACAACGAAGAAGGCGCGAGTTTGTACCGCCTCCAGTTATCGAATGATGGCAAGCAACTGCTCATTCTCAATAATCTGGACAACGACGCGACCACATCGCCGAAGAACGATGAACCACTGCAGATAAGTGTGCAGATCTGGGACACGCAGAGTGGAAAGCTGGATGAGGAGTTCGAATTTTCTGCCCCGTTCAATGCGCAGAATATCTACCTCCTTCGAGCGAGTAATCGCGTGCTCTATTCCTTTGGGCCTTATCTGTATTCGATGCAACGGGGGAGTGCCCAACCCGACATGACGAGTATTGAACTCCCCTACGGGATTCAGTCCGTAGTGCTTGATCCGAGGGAGGAGCAGGTCTTTGTGAAGTCGAGTCGTGGCGAGGCAACCGTATTTCGTGTGAATGATCTCTCTCTAGTCGCCCACCTTGATGGGCATACCAATCTGATCCGTGGGATCCATTTTTCTGACGATGGAAGCACGCTTATTACTGCTTCGCTTGATGGTACCGCACGGATTTGGGACCTGCGTTCATCCCCTCCAGGGCAGGTCGTGATTGATGTCGGCGTGCCAACAAACCATGCATGGCTCAGCAGCGACGGCACACAAGCGGTAACAGAAGCGGGGTTGCTTCAGGTCTGGGACGCGCAGAGTGGTTTACCCAAAGCAACCCTTACTCCCGAATCGATTGTCTCATGGACCAGCTTTGTATTACGGAATCAAAACATTGCAGGCGCTCGTGATACCGAAGGTTTCCTTCGGCTCTGGTCTATGGATGCGATGTCCACAGTCCACCTCGATGGACACAAAGGACATGTCAACTCCGCACGATTTACAGGCCCAACAGGGTATATCGTCTCGACGGGTTGGGATGGTTGGGCTTCAAACGAGTCTGGTTGTGTTCGGATCTGGGATGCGGAAACCGGCCTACTCATTGCATCGCTCGGTGATGCTGGTGAGGTTGCGATGTCGGTCGAAATTTCCAATGAAGGCCGATACGCCGTCTGTCGGATCACGCGTGGTGAGAACACCGGTATCCGAATCATCGATCTGATCGAAGGCACACAAAGACACATCCCAGGACAATACGATGCGGTTGCTGTACACCCTACCAAGCCCTTGCTTTTGTCTGCGTCGGTTGATCAGTTTTTCTTGAGCAACCTTGACACGGGTGAAGTGCTGCGGAGCTGGAAGTCTCAGCACAAAATCAAAGGTCAGCTTCGCTGGATTCCAGGGAAGACTGAACTCGGAACACTGGTCTGTCCGATCGAAACTGAGAGGGAACGATTCGTCTCAGTGATCGATATTGAATCATTCAAAACGACTTCGACTGTGCAAGGCGAGTACGCCGCGACGAGTCCTGACGGACATCTTGTCTATGTGTATTCATCGATTGAAAATCAGCTCACAGTCTATGACTCCGATTCGATGTTGCCTCAGAGATCTGGGAGTCTTGACGGATTGGGTTCAGGTAGACTCACCCTTGACGCGAACAACGAGCGGATCGCGGTCAGTTCCCCCGACGACCAAGCGGTGATGCTTTGGGACGCAGAGACACTTGATCGGGTCGCTGTGTTTACAGACGATGGGTATGTCTCCGACCTGAGCTGGAACCCCGACGGCACGCGTCTGCTCGCGACATGGGACAAACGCATCCAGATACTCGACACACGCTCCATCGGGAAACGCTCGCAGATGCGTGCCTCATTAGGTGCAGCGCTCAATACCAATGCACCCGGTGAGGCGGGTACCCGTCCGATGACATTCAGTAATCTGATTCAACAAAGAGCTCAACAAATCAGGCACTTACTTGATGGCCTGAGCGAGCCGGTTATTCAACTCAAGAATGATTCGTGAGCCCGTAGTGCGGAGTATGTTCAAACATATGTCATTTAGTCACTCTCGCTCTCATGGGGAAAAGTCATGCCGAATTCTGTGCCTCTGTGCTTTCTCTTGTGGGGGACCAAAACTTTGTTGTAGATTTTGATATCTGTTTTGTCCGCTTTATTGAACTACAAAAAGTATTGAGTCTTATTAATTCCTGCTATGAATGCGCCAATAACCTACGATGAAGAAACATGCATCCTGTCCTAACACATACACCCGGACATCGTAAAACGCAAGAAAACCGGATTACATCGCCGACATTGTGTCACTTGATTTACTTGAATATGCTTCGAATCCAATGAGTCATTAATCATCTTATTCGCTGACTGGCTTCGGCGCACTCTGACTCTTTAACCGTCGAAGCGTTTCAACCAATAGCGGCTGGGCGTTACGAAGGCAGGTCTCCGATTCAGGCAAGTGGGCATCGGCCGCGGCAGACCATGCGCGGTTGAGCTGGCGTTCCATCGCGGCAAAACTGTCCATCAACTCCGCGTAACCTGCCAGCGAAAGCCTATTGACCAGTGCGGGACGGTCGGCTGCAAACGCCGGCACATCATCGCGCTGGATCTGTCCGATGTATCGAATGATGGCTTCAAGGCGTGCGTCTTGGTCATTGGTCTCCGCAAGTTCCTCCGCCAGCGAATGAAGGCGCCCAGAGAGGCGAGCGAACACTGTCGCCGCGTCAACTGCATCTTTTCCAGTGACCGGACCTGCAGCTACAGCGGCGGCCAACTCCATGCGCCGAGTCCGCCGGATGATCCACGCACCTCCGAGCAAACCAACGCATGAAAGCACAAAGAGCCACGAATACGGCCAGCGAGCAAATCCGAACTCTGTCACTTTCACAAAGGTCACATCTGACTCATTGAGCAATGCGACAAGATCAGGCAAGAGGCGGTCACCCGTTCGACCAATGGGGATAACCGCTTCACGAGCAGCGAGCACCGATTCGCCGGTCGGTGCAGTCTCGACCGGCGGCGTAATCGCTGGAACTCGCTGGGTCGTTTCTGGCTTCAGGGGATTGACGACTGTGCTGCTCTCGACATCGAGCTGCGAGTACACAGTGGTCAGGCGTTCTGTAAACGCTGATCCTGCGGTCGCGGGGTCGTATGCGCCCGCTGGCGATCCCAGTCGCAGCGTTGCCAGTGTCTCCGGACTGGTCCCCTGTAAGCGCACAAGGTACGCCGTGCTGCTCGCGAGTGAGCCAAGGATGACAGAAAGTGTAATGAGCAGGTATGCAAAGAGTTTCATAATTCTGGTTCCCGATGGGAGAGTGTTCGTTACAAATGTCGTGGTTCAATTACTCTGGTGGTCTAGCCTGTGATCAAGACAATGGCATTGACTCCCAATGCAAGCACGGCATCGCCCACGATGAACCCGGCAGCCATCGGTACGCCCCATTCCTCTGCCCAACTGGCTCCTTTGGTCTTGCTTACAAGCATATTAATCACACAGCCCACGCCGTAGGTCGCGATATAGGCGAAAGGTAAGTACATCGATAGGCCGACCAGAACGCCCAGTCCGGAGAACGCGCCAAGTCCCAATAGAGCACCGATGAACGAGCCCGCGCCGTAGAGGGTGTAGGGCATCTCGCCGCCCTGCACCCCGGTGATCACTGCCTGCAGAGCTTGGGCTTGTGGAGCTGAGGTGTCCGTGCCAGGACCAATGGGTACCCCGAACTTCGCTTGATTGCCTACAACAATAATCAGGAGCACACCCATGGTGATGATCGGTCCGATGCCGGTGAAGATAAGTTCCACAGTCTGCTGACGCTTTGGCTTGGCACCAACGAGGTAGCCGGTCTTGAGGTCGGCCATCATGTCGGCTGCACAGGTGATCGCCACGCACAGCGCCGCGCCGATCAGCACCGCGCCCAAAACCCCTCCGGGCCCGGACAACAACATCACCAGCACCACCGTGAGCAGCGCCATCCCCGAGATCGGTGACCAATCAGTCATACCGGTGCACTGGGCAATGATGATCCCTGCGAACCAGATCCACAACGCGCCGATCACCGCAATGATTCCAGCCCGCACATGAGGGTTCAATCCAGAGAGCAGCCCTTTACGGTCAGCAGAGAACGGAGCGGCCACCGCCATCTGGTCCTCAGGACTGGCCTCCAAGAACGCCTGCAACGAGGGTTCGTCGGCGAATGCAAGGGTATAGCCGTTGTATGGTGCGCTGAACTCATCGGATTCAACTGCTTGCTCGCTCACCGGGCAAACAGAGTTGATTGCTTGCTTGCCGGTAAAGTCCGCGGCAATAAACAAGAACAACAGAGCGCCCGCAACAGCGGCAATAAGCACCTTCAATCCCAACTCATCACTCCCCCCACCACCCGATGTATTCGCTTTGCCCGCAACAACGATCGATTTAAAAGCCTCACGGATAGCTGGCAATGAAGCGATCACGCCCATCAACGCACCACCGAGCAGCAGCCCGATACCGAGCGGTCGGTTGACATTCCCAAATCCGTACCCAGCTGCACCCGATTCGCTCACCGTTGCGGGCATCCAACCCATTGAGTAGATCAGCGGATTGAGCACCACATATGCCAAGATGCCGCCTGCTAGGACAAGCAATCCTGCACGCCCAGTCAGATAACCGGCACCAATCGCAAAGGGCGCAATGGCGAACAACAACTGGATCTGAAGCGGCAATCCAAGAATACGACCAACATCGATCGTGTCGTCTGTAATTACTAGATCGGGCACGCCGTTTCGGTTGAGGTCTGCATATGGTGTCAGCACCTCGCTGTTCTCACCCGGGCCGTTGAATGCGAAATCAACCGGTTCTGAACTCTCGTCCACTCTCCGATGCATCCGGATCTGCAAATCGGCATACCCAAACATTGGATCTGCAGCCCAACCGGCCTTTGTGCTTCGCAACTCAGTCCAAGGGATCTCACCAACACTTGCCCTGTGAGCAAGCGCCGACAACTCCAAGGGATAGTCCGTCAATCGTGACCGGTCAACAGGATGACCCAACGCGTTGCGAAGCTCAGCTAACGCGTAGGCCTTAGCATCAACGACCTGCCCCTCCAGATCACCGACTTGTTCAGAGTTCGCTTCCTTCGCTTGAATTAACTCAGCCTGCAAACGCCCGTGACGCACGAGTGATTCCGGTGCCGTCTGGGCAGAGATCCACGAATCGATCTCGCGGGTCAATAGCAAGTCGGCCCGCCCGATCCGTTCCTGCTCTACCAGTGTTTGAAGATCTTCAATATCAGCAGGACTTCGAAGCTGAGGCAACTGGGCGGGCAGACCGATCAGTACCGCAAGTGCGATACCCACTCCCAGCACGATCGCCTTTTTTGGACCAGCACCAGGAGACTTCAGGATCGCTGCCACCGCGGTCGCTGAGGGGAATCGGAGACGCTCGATATCCAGCATCTGCTTACGCAACGGGATGATGAAGGCCCCGCCCAGCACCGCACCGCACACACAGGCTAGTGTGATAAGCCAGAAGTCCAATCCGCCCACCGAGAGTTCAAAGCCCAGCAACAAAAGCACCGGCACGGTAAAGATGACGCCCGAGTTTGGTGTGTTCACCGCCGAGGCGATAGTCTGTACAATATTGGTTTCGAGGATCGTACCTTTGCGGAGAATACCACGGAGCAGACCAAAGCCAATCACCGCTGCGATCGCTGATCCGCCGATGGTGAAACCGATCTTAAGCCCGGCGTATGTGATCGCCGCGTTCATCACTGCTCCGATGATCAATCCGAGGACAATAGCGGCCAGTGTGACTTCCCGGTATGGGGGTTGAACCGGGGGCGGTGAAGCGGGATCTGTCATATGAAATTCCTGTGATGAATGTTGGATGCTTAACCGTGATCGTACTGGGTAACGATCGCCACCCGAGGGGAGCATTATGACTGATTTTCACCGCGAGAGCAAATCGGAGCGCGTTTATACAATTAGCATGCTTTCAAACCTTCGAGAATCGTTAGCATTTAAACTGAATCCCCGGAGTGTGATCAAAAATAAGACAAACAGTCGCTCGTTTGCCCAAAATGCTGGCTTCAGGTCAAGCGGATGGACCCAGTTGCACGACTGTTCATGAAACAATACCATCGAATGATTAAAAGGCTTGGGCTACTCGATGATCAATCAAATTCCAGCTGTCGCACCCACCTGTTCGACCGGGATAGCATTTTTGCACACCAACCAAATCGATTCCTCTGAGATCAAAGCGGTAAATCTGATTTTCTTCACCGAGTTCTTTGTGCACACTACAGGAGGTGGACTCAAACCAAAGATCTCGATCAAACAACAGCATGTTGGTGATGATCTGAGATTGATGTATCCGGTGATTAGAGCAAAGCCGAAACACCGCTCTGTGGCGCGAAAACGCCTTCTGCGCAAGCACCATAATCTGCTAGCCCACCGCTTAATCTCTAAGCCCGGTCGATTCGTTTTTTAAGCTCAACTTTGTGACGGAGATACACATGAACATTGTTGCAGCAATGTCAACAAGCTACGGTATGATCGAATTTTTACTTTGCATTATCGCAATTTTTAAGCTCACACCCTGACGAGTGTCGATTGCTTTTAAACAGATTTGTTTTGTTCTCCTCCTGCCTTTAATGGGAATGATCTTATACTACGTGCTTGGCTGTGGATCTATAACAATATAAAGGGAGTCCGATGAGTTCCAAACAAATCAACTTGCCGTTGTTTTTCCTATTGATACTGTGCACGACAGCGTCATTGTTTGCTTCAACTCAATCTGATGCAACTGGTGAGCAAAATTTGGCTGAGCCAATCGTACAGGGTGAAGCCGCCCAGTCAAAGCTGATAAGTAACGAGCGGATTGTCGAAGTTGACGAGACGATATCTGACCAGCAAATCAGCGACCGGCTGATGCGTATTCTAGTAACGACTAAGCGATTCAACGGACCAGGTGTTGAGGTTCAATACGGAGTTGTTTATCTGTCAGGATTTACAAAGGACGCCAGCGATTTTGAGTGGGCTGCAGAGTTGGCGAGTAATACCGAAGGCGTCGTTGCCGTCGTCAATAATATTCAAATTGAACGCAGTCGGATCTGGACACTCGAACCAGCAGCAAATGAGATTCGCAATCTCTGGAGCCAGTTTGTCCAGGCGTTGCCTTTGCTGTTGCTCGGATTGTTTGTTCTCGCTGGAACAATTCTTGTCGCCCATCTGAGTAAACGAGCGACAAACAGACGACTTGAGGAGCATATTCAAAGTCACCTACTACGGAATGTCATTCAAAAATTGCTCTATCTGGCTATTATCCTTCTTGGTATCTATTTGTTCTTGCGAATTTCAGGGCTCACTAGAATCGCGGTGACTCTTGCTGGTGGCACAGGTTTAGTGGGCTTAGTCGCTGGGTTTGCATTCCGTGATATTGCAGAAAACTTTCTTGCGAGCATTTTGATCAGCGTACAGCGTCCCTTCCAAATTGGCGACACAATCGAGGTGGACGGGCACACTGGGATTGTCCAGAAGGTCACTTCTCGTGGTACTGTGCTGATGGACTTTGATGGCGATCATATCCAAATTACTAACTCGACCATTTACAAGAGCACCATCCGTAACTTGACTGCAAACCCAAAGGTACGGATCGGTTTTGCTATTGGCGTTGGGTACGACTCGAGCGTCACACAAGCTCAAGAAATTACACTACAGGTGCTACGCGATCATCCCGCCGTTCTCGATACACCTGACCCAGTCGTTCTTCTCGAGGAACTGGGAGCCTCAACAATCAACATGCGTGTATATTTCTGGATTGATGGACACGAGCACAGCATGCTCAAGGTCCGTTCATCTCTTATGAGGTTGATAATTCGTGAGTTTGAGGCGGCCGGCATCTCGCTTCCTGATGAATCAAGGGAAGTTATTTTTCCGCATGGGGTCCCTGTTCGGATTCTCAATGAAGCAGAATCTGAGTCTCCTATTCACACGCCGCCGAGCCCGCGACCCTCAGATGATCAAGTTGAGCTACCAGGTACCGTCGAAGATCTTCGAAGTGAAGCAGCTGATATACAACAACAAGCTGATGACTCGCGTACACCCGAGGAAGGCGAGGGCATCATGGCAAGTAGCTAAATACCCTCGTCACGGACTGATTGTCATGATTCTCGATATCATCGCCATTGTCAGCATACTCGGCGCTGACAAGCTATTAGCTGGAAATTTTTGTGGCCCTTTATTGATCTTCTCTTGCCAGTCATTGGTATGATCCTCTACTTTACATAGGGATAAAAAGCTGAAATTCCAGACACCGTTAACCAATGGCTCGCAAGGAATAAATACATCAAGTTCCAGTGCTGTTCTGCATCGAGCGGAACGGATCGCCTACTTGTTCGATAACCGCTTTCGTGTTCCTGGAACGAGCTTCCACTTTGGGTATGATGCAATCCTTGGACTCGTTCCAATCGTGGGTGACTCCATTGGTTCACTTATCAGCCTGTATTTGGTTTACGAAGCTGTACGACTTCGTGTAGGCATTCGTCCTGTGGCACGCATGCTAATCAATGTAGCTGGCGACTGGTTCGTGGGGTTGATCCCGCTTGCTGATATCTATCTGGACGCAGCATTCAAAGCTAATGCCAAGAACGCACTCATTCTTGCCACAGCAGTCAGAGAAAAGAGTGTGCGGTGAGTGTCAGACTGTTGTGTGCATATAGATTTCGCAATCAGTCTCTCGTTCTGAGCCTTGATTTTTCGAGAAATCAGCGTTGCCAGGGGTTCAAAAACCCTATCCGCGCCATTGATTAGGAATGAGTGCCGCAAGATTACCCCAAATGCTGGCTTTGTGAAAATCCGATCACGATCAGCTGATCGCCCAGATCTGATACCTCACGATCGAGAACCTGATCCTCAGATCGAAGCTCCCCAAGCGGGAGTCTCTAATTCTCAAAGTAAGGCGGACGCCGTCCCACTGTCTGATGAAGGCGAGATACGCTGCGCTTCACGTCTCGGCGGGCTACTTCAGCATTACCCTCAGGCGGCATGAGCCATTTACATTCCAGAATCGAAGATGCGACAGTGATCGTGAATGTCATTGTTCGTCTGAATCCAGATCAGGTCAGGTCAGGAATAGTACTCTTCGCGGTAGATTTTCGTCCTACATTTTTTGAGCAATCTTGATTGCAGCACTCGATCAATTCACAGATAAATTTTTTGCACACCAACCAAATCGATTCCTCTGAAATCTAAGTGAAAAAACCGCTCTCCTTCATTGAGTTCTTTGTGCACACTACGTGCTCGCGTAGTGGAAAAATACTGATCAACGAAGATCATTAATTTTCATTGTTGATTAGTGTTGTTCCACTATGGATGACAGATCCTCAAGCGTAGCACAATCACGGATCAAGACAGCAGCTTCGGGACGCCCTTGGCGATCGTAGAACTCTCCGACTTTCTCCCGAGCGGCGATGTACTTGGGATGCGAAGCGCCGAGTGATTGCAGCACCCGGCGTACGCCCTCAATGAGAATCGGCTCCACGCCTTTCATCTCACCTATTTGTTCCATGCACAGCCCGAGTCCTATATGGGCATCCCCACGCGCCCAATGATCGTCGGGCAGGCTGGACTCATCTTGGGCTAGCATCCGCGTGTACAAAGCCTTTGCATCCTCTGCACGACCCAATGTAAGGCGTGTTTCGGCGAGATTAAAAATGGTCAACAGTGTCTCCAGATGCGCAAGCCCGAGAAACTGTTCACGGAGATGTGCCGCCTCAGAAAACTGTTTCTCCGCTTCTTCGAACCGTCCTGCTTGAAAGTATGTGTTACCCAATGCGTTCACCGCCCTCAGCCGAATTGGGTGTCCGGCATCGAGCCGCTGATCCATAATGATCATCGCATCACGCAATAATGATTCCGCCTCGTCGTATTGTTCAAGATCCGTCAATGCCCACGCAAGTGCACTCATGGTTGTGAGTGTTCGAGGATCCGCCTTGCCGAGCACTTCGAGCCTTCCTCTATAGGCTTCGCGGTACAATGGCTCAGCGTCTGCTGGCTGATCAAGTGAGATGTACAAACCCGCGAGATTGTTGATGGACGTCAACGTACTGGGATCGAGATCACCGAGTGCCGCCCTCTTCCCGTCAAGCGTTTCAACCAAAATCGGTGCCGCCTCCGCAAGACGCCCAATCTGCAAGTGCGCCACCGCAAGATTACTCTTTGTCCTAAGAATCTCATCAGGGTCGGGCTCCTCCATTGACTCCTGAAACTCCAGATTGTTCTGTATGACATCAATCGCATCGTTAAACCGACCTTGGTTCATCAGGTTTGTACCCAGCGATGCCATGGCTCTGACAGAATCTGAAGTCGGTTCCCCGTTGGGAGCGATTTGCAAATGAGCCGCTCGACGCCAGTGCGGCTCGGCTGCATTTGCACTCCCCAATCGCTCAAACGCCTGCGCGAGCGTCAGTCGGATCGCTGCTTCAACCTCCGGCTCATCGGCAAACTGTCCTTCGATTCGCTCTGAAGCCCGGTCGAGCACCTCTCGCATCGTGATGTCCGGTGATGTCGCACGGGTTGGATCGGCTGCGGAAAGTATGTCTTCATTTAAAAAATCGTTGATGGCCTTTGCAATTGCCGCTTGGCTCAGCGCCTCTGTCATACTCAACTGCATAGCTGATTCGGCTCGCGTTGCTCGGATTAATCCCAACCCAGTCGCAACAGAACCACCGATCAGTACCAGCAACACACAGCCAACGCTCCAAACGAAAGCTTTATGCCGCGATATGAGCTTCGAGAGAATGTACGCCGTGGTCGGTGGCCGGGCGGTAATCGGCTCATTCCGGAGATACCTGCGAAGATCATCGGAGAGCGAAGCAGCATCCGCGTAGCGTCTTGCGGGTTCCGCTGAGATCGCTGTCATCACGATTGTTGCAATCTCACCTGTCAAATCTCTCGAAACTGTACCGATCTGTGACTGTTGCGCCTGACGAATTGCGATCACCGCATCGGGAAACGATGTCGAAGATGACTCATAGAGACGCCGGCCACTCAGCAACTCATACGCAATAGCACCGAGAGAGAATACATCACTCCTGTAATCAATCTCACCAGTTTCGCCGCTCAGTTGCTCAGGACTCATGTACGAAAGTGTGCCTATCAGTGCGCCTGATTCCGTCCGCATCGTCGCCAGCATCGTGTCTGGGTTGGTAGTTCTCGCGATTCCAAAATCAAGTACCTTTACGACGCCATCAGTGGTCACCATAATGTTCGATGGTTTGAGATCGCGATGAACGATCCCGCGACTATGAGCGTGCCCTACAGCATCACACACCTTGGCCAGCAGAGAAACTCGTTCACGAACTCCGAGTGCTCGTTGATCTGCGTGCTCCAGTAACCCTGCGCCATCAACATATTCCATCGCAAAGAACGGTTGGGATGCACCGCCAGTTTCATACATTCCAACCTCGTACACAGCTGCAATTCCTGAGTGATTCAGCCTTGCGAGTAGTTCGGACTCCTTCTCGAATCGCCTCAAACTGCCAGGTGTGACCAAGCTCGGGCGCAGCACTTTCAACGCAACTCGACGATTCGGATGGAGCTGTTCAGCCTCGTAAACGAGCCCCATGCCGCCCTCGCCGAGAACTCGGGTCACTTTATACCCGGGAAATCCAAGCGGGACAGTTCCAATATCCGACGGAGAAGAGTCCAACAGCCCAGACACCGGCGGCACTGCGGGCGTTTCGAGTAGGTCCCACGCTCTGGCGTTCTTCAGCAGCGATTCTATCTCGGCGCACAACACGGCATCTTGCGAACGCAACTCGTCTAACGCTGCTGCTCGTTCGATCTCAGGCAATGCAATCATCGCGTCGAAACACTCCCGGATTTCTTGAGACCGTTCCATTACGCCTCTCCTTCTATTTCACGGTGCAGCCATGCTTTTGCAAATGTCCAATCCGCTTCGACAGTCCCATGCGAGACACCCACCACTTGCGCTGCTTCGGCGATTGTCAGCCCGCCAAAAAACCGAAGTTCGACCACCCATGCTGACCGTTCATGGAATACCGCCAACCGCTCGAGCGCATCATTCAACGCGAGCGTATCGACGCCTGCTGTCTCTCCATCACACGATGGAAGTCCACTCAAGCTGACCTGGTCCCATTTCCCGCCTCGCTTGGCCGATGCTTTGGCACGCGCATGATCAACTAAAACCTGCCGCATTGCTCTTGCCGCGATACCAAGGAACCGAGCTCGTCCATTCGCGTGCTGGTCTGGTGAGTTGACCAGTTTGAGATACGCCTCGTTGACCAATGCCGTCGGTTGGAGTGTGTGGTCTCCACGCTCTTGGCGCATATATGCCGCAGCGATAATCCGGAGCTCTGCATGCACCTCTTCGATCGAGGGAATAGCCCCCGATGGGCTCTCGCCTGATTGCTCGTCATTCGGTTGGATGTCAGGGCGCTCTGCCATAGGTAAGAACTGCAAGTAGTTGCCACACCGCCTGAATAGCGATGCCAGATCGCCAACTTCGCAACACCAACTCAGCAAGCGAAAACCTTGACATCTGATCAAATACCTTACCATATCAAACCAGCTGATGTTTGAGACACTGGTGGATTCTCCCAGATAGTTCACAAACTCAAATTCGCTGCCGACTTTGAACACATGCATCGCGCATTCTCCGCTCGCAGATGGTGGATGACACCAACGCCCATCGTCAGTGCCATCGAATAATCAAATCGTTATCAACATGTCTATCAATGCATCGATACTCAGGGGCAACCGCTGCTGAATGTATTGATGAATGCCGAGACATCGAAGAAGTTCAAGGTCCCGAATGGCGCCGCGAAGTCAGCCCCAGGATCTCCGCTCACAAACAAAGATATGAATGTTGAGATATCAAAGAAGTTCAGCGTCCCGTACGGCTCGGCCAGATCTGCTTCACATGTAACCACAACCCGCAACGAATCAGGGTTGGACTCGACACGCATCACCATCGGCGATACATCCGGCAACTCAATGCTTTCAAATGATTCGACGATCGTCCAATCACCAGTATCATCTCCATCGATGACCGTCATCGAATCGCCCGCCGCAGGTAAGTAGTCCTCTGGCAGCGTGACCCGAAACATCCCGCCGAGCGTCGCGGTACCATGCCCGCGAATCGCGCCGTCAGATTCATCAACATCGGGATCAAACTCAACCTCAAGCGTGTGCGCCGCCCCGGTCACGATATCAAAGTCCTCCGCCGTCACATCGACCCCTGATCGCAGCGTGAGATGCCCGGAATGGTCCACTTCCCGCAGTGTGATCGTAGTGCCGATTAGTTCGAGCGATCCGTCTGCCGTGGTCTCGATAGTCCCGCCCTGCACGATGGTCGGGTCGTCACCGATCAGGCGGATCGGACTCCCATTCCCTTCGAGTCGTCCCTGAATGAGCGAACCGCTGTGGTCTTGCTCAAGGAACACGCCGTCGAGTTCAAGCGTGCCTCCGTTCTCGGCCAGGATCGTGCCGTTGTTCCATTGGTCCTGCCCCGAAAGGCGGAGCACGCCCGTACTTGAGTCGGCCGCGATGGTACCTTGATTCCAGAACGGCAGGTCGAGATCGCCGTAGCCGTGGAGTGCACCGTTGCTGATGTTCAGGCCCGCCGCGGCGGGCAGAATCCGCCCGCCCGTGAACCGGACCGCGCCGTCATTGATCTGGATGAACCCGCCGAAGCCGGTGGTGTCGGCGCTGAGTGTGAAGGTGCCGCTGCCGCGCTTGCGAAGTGTTGAAGTTTCGATGTTCCCGGTCAATGTTCCAGAGAGCGCGAAGTCGAGATTGGTCTCGCCAACCGTGAGTGTCTGCGAGTTCAACTGAACGGTTCCGGAACCCTCGACCGTCGGTGCGTTTACGGTGCCGATTGGAGTAAATGTTCCGTTCGAATGAACAACGATCTTTGATACGCCACCGGCAGCGGAATCAGACAAGCCGACTACGCCGTCTCTGATGACGATTTCACGGCCTCCAAGGTCGAGCATCCCTATGAAATCCTGCCGACCTGACCCAACCTTTGTGATTAACAAGGGACTCTGTATCGTACCTGAGAATGTGCCATCCTTGTCCCCAACCCCAAACTCAAGCTCTCCAAATATACTCCGCATATTGATGACGCCTGCACCTTCGAGCAAGCCCACACGATAGTGACCGCTGTAAAAAAACTCGATCAAGTCCGACGGGTGGACGGGACGCAAAGTCATCGGCGAGTCGATGCTGCTCTGAATAAAGGTCACTTTCCCGCCATCTGCCTCTATCACACCGGCAAAGTCATTGATGAACTCATCGTTATCAATGTTTACGCTGCCTGAGCCGACAGCCCGAAGCACACCGTTGCCCATCAACTTTGCGGATCCTTCTATATATGCATAGCCCGTTTCGACAGTGTGATCGCCGATGTCGATCACTCCGCGGGCTGTAATCGCAGACAAGCTTGCGGGCGCAGCAAACTGCAGGGTCGCGCCCGACACCACATCAACTCGGGATGAATCGACGCTCCCACTCTCTGCCACCAACGTTCCCCGTCCAACACGCCACTCGCCTTGACTGTCGGGACCTGCTCCAAAGACGCGCAGCGTTCCAGGTCCGGCCTTATGTGTCACTCCGCGTGTATTGAACTTCAAGAGTTTGACGGTCCCCGATGTATTCGTGCGCAGAGTCCCGTTCTCTGATGCAGACACTGGGATTCCGACCGTCATCGGTGCATCGAACCGAAGCTCGCCCGCTCCGACCGTGACCGAGTTGCTGACCGCGCCCAGGTGCCACGACTCAGACACAGCGAGCACAGTATTAAAACTGCACTCGATTCCGCCGGTGATGGTGTGTGCCTCACGATCGCTTGGATTCAGCACGACCACGCCTCGCCACAGATCAAATCCGGATGTGCCAGAAAGGGGAGTTTCCAAGATCAATGGATAGACTGAGGAACCGCCACCAACTTGACACTTAGTGTTAGCATGGAATGTTCTGAGTTTCAGGCGTGAGCCTGAGATCCTCGCTATGCCTTGGTGAGTAAGACTGAAGTTGATCGCAGCGACACTGAGATCCTCCATCCGGTTATTCACCGCCTCGAAGTCGCCGCTGTTTGCGAACTCGAACACTAGTCTGTTTATGGCGACTGGGGCCGTTGACGGCAGGATGAAGTCTTCCCAGTTTGACGAATCGTTCATATAGCCCGTTTCAGGCGACCCGTTGGGGTTCCACCAGCGAAAAATCTCCTGGGTCTGGGCATTGGCTAAGGATGCAGCCATGCCGACGCAGACCATGAGGCCGGCCGTCAGGGGCCGCAGGGAGCATTGGCTCTTGGTGATGGGATTACGGTTGAAGAGTTGAATAGAGGTTGTTTTCATGGCAGTATCCTTTGGGTTGATGGTCTGTCTACCAGATACTGCGTAATCCGAGCGTATTCTCCCCAAAGTGTTCCTAGAAAATTTATTACCGTTCGATAAAAAACTCTCCACAGTGATTTCGTAGAGACGCGCAAGCCCCCGTGCTGTGCCCCCAAACGGAGTGTGTTCAAACATATGGCATTGTGTCTCTCTAGAATCAGCTTGATTTTAGCTGAATCCCCGCCCTCCAGGAGTTCAAAAAACCTATCCGCGCCCTGGATTGATCATGAATGCCCCACCTTTATCGAAACTGTTGGCTTTCGGCAGGTCGGACCAAAACCAGTTTATTGCCTAACTCCAGTTTCTCACTGGTTGAGAATCAGATCCTTCGAGGGGAAGTCCTCAAGAGTATCTCATTGATCGATCGCGAGCGACGGAGACTGATCCGATTCGAGAAGGAAGTCGGCCGGGCGTTACGGAACATTATCTTCATTGTTTAATATAGCACTTTTCAAAAATGGCTTCGTTCAAATTCACACAAAAAGCGCAAAGCCACGAGAAAGATTGGGAGACCACCCACAATGCGGAATCTGGAGAAGCTGGTGCTGCAGATGGCCAAGACTACGGGCTGGGGATACACGAAAATCTTTGGCGAACCCTCAAAATCGAGATCATGTCGAGAACAACCGTGCGCTCAATTCTCAAGGAACATGGCATCGAACCCGCGCCGGATCGCGCGGAACCCGTATGGGATCAGATTCTCAAACGGCATGCATCACCGCTCTGGTCGTGTGACTTCTTTCACAAGAAAGTGCTCACTCCGATAGGAATCAAGCAATACACCACACTTGTATTCATCCATGTTGAGAGCCGGAAGATCATTGTCACCAAAGTTCTACTAAACACCCTACCAGCGATTGGTTGTGCAGAATCGCCAAGTGCTTCCCGATGAGAGCCAAGCTGCTTGATCGTCAGCCCCCCACGATTCTTGTGCCTGACTACAATGTGCTCATCTCGCGGGAGTTTATCGAAATACTTCAATGTGAAGGTGTGAAACCATATCCACTACCTATCAAAGCGACATTGATGAATGCGTACATCGAGTGATGGATCAAATCACTCAAAGTTGAATGCTTGGATCACTTCATCCCAGTTGGCGGGAAGCATCTCGATTACTTTATCAGCGAGTACGTCGAGCACAACCACCATGAGCGTCCCAAAAAAGGATTTGGCAACAAGCCGATCATGTACAGCAACACGACAGCAGCAACTGGAGATATCCGATGTGAAACTCGACTCAGTAGGTTACTCCGGCACTACTACCAAGAGTCCTGAGTCATTCACATTTCAAAGAGACTGATCCACGAGGGAACACATACTCGTGATTGATTTTCGTGCGCTATTCATTGCATACTGACACCGCAACTTGAGCACTTTGATTGGCACGCCAGCAGCAACGCCCAATGCTCCAAGTCATTGCCCAGATCCGGTTTAATTGAAACTCGAATAGAGTTTCTGAACCCCTGGCAAATCGCACACTCTTCAAAATCGACGATGATCAATTTCATTTTGGCCGATTAATTTTTGCCCACTTCATCTCCGGGACCGGCTATCCATAAATGCGTAACGCAGATCGAGTACCACAACTCACGCCATCGACCTAGAGTCGGTGGCGTTTGTCATTCCATGAGCGCTTTGAGTTTGGCTTCACGAGCCGCATCCGGATGTTGAGTGTTCCAGTCGGCGTACATTTTAATCATAGATTCGGTGATTCTTTTACGGTATTTATCGCCCTCACGACCGGTATTCTCGAGGATGCCCTTGGCCTCAATAAAAATAAGCTCAGCTTCCGCATACCGCCCTGAGCGGGAGAGAGACGCGCCATAGCTGTCCAAGAACACTGTCAAGTCGAGACTATCTGACGGATAGGTTCCCCGTGCCAGTACGAGCGCCTGGGAAAAGAGCGACAACGCATCCTGCTCTCGTCCCTGCAATGAGATATATGCTCCCAACGTTCGCATCGCAGCGAATGTGTTGAGGTTCTGAGCTCCAAGTGTTGATTTGAGCGCATCGACCATCGGCGTAAGGGTCTGCTCCGCAAGATCGTACTCACCTTGATTATGATATTGATAAGCCAGCGAGCGGGTGAGGGCGATGGTCTGCAGATGCGTCTCACCCAATCGTTCTTTGGCCTCCGAGACGGCATCCTGTAAGATCGCCGCCGACTCATTGTTCCGTCCAAGTATGTTGAGCACCCATGTGACGACATTGAGCGAGCCGAAAGTCTTCGGGTCACCCGGCCCGAGGACCTCAAGACGACCCTCGTACGCCTGTTGTGCCAGTTCCAGTGCGCGTTCCTCATTCCCGATACTCCCATAGAGTCCGGCAAGGTTGTGCATCGAAGAAAGTGTCTTTGGATCGAGATTGCCCAGAGTATTGCGGTTCGCATCGAGTGCTTCTTCAAGGATCGGAGCCGCTTCTTTGTACCTCCCAGTCTGGAGGTACGCCTCGCCCAAGGTGCTCAGAGCATTGATGACCCGCTCATTATTTGGATCGCTCTGCCTCCGCAGGATCTCGAGCTCCTCAAGCGTTAACTCGATCGCTTCGTCAAACCGGCTCTGATAGATCAGGTTGGATGCAAGCGAATGAACTGCGTTGATGATGTCGGATTTTACGTCTCCCGGGATTGATCGGTAGATCTCCAGATTCCTCCTATGATGCGGCTCGGCCTCATGAAAGCCCCCCAGTTGATCAAGCGTCCTCGCGATCGTTGTCCTGATCCGAGCTTCGAGCAATGGTTCATCGGAGAACTTACCCTCGATAGACTCCGAAGCAATCGTCACCGCTTCACGAACAGTCAAGTCTCTGTCTTCCATCCGTGCTGGATCAGCTGCACCAAGTAAATCGGTGAGCAGATATTCCACCGTTTCCTCGGCTACTCTCGCCTCTTGCTGAGCAAATTGCTCGCTCTGCTTGGCATTCTCCTGTTCGTTCAGCGCCCAGATTAGCCCCACGCTCGTGCCTGCGACACCGAGCACTAATGCACTGAGAGCGATCGAACCTGCGATGACTTGCAACCGGTTCCGCTGTACGAACTTTCGAGCCTTGTACACCTTCGAAGGCGGACGGGCCTCGATCGGTTCGTTTCGACGATACCGCATGATGTCCTGAGCAAGCGAGCTTGATGATTCATATCGACGCTCTGGATCCTTCTCGAGACACTTCATCGCGATCCAATCGAGATCGCCCTTGATCATCGTACTGAATGCTCGTTGATGAAATTCATTTCCTGATCCGGTAACATTCTCTTGTTTCTCAAGCATAGAGAGTCGTGTGCTGGGTTTGTCTGGCTCATCGTCCTTGATCACCCGCATCATCTCAGCAATGCCCCTGCTTAGCAGTTCATTATCGGTGAACGGAGTCGTCCCGGTGAGTAACTCGTAAAGAAGTACGCCCAGTGAATAGATGTCTGTACGTGTATCAATATGCAATCCATCGAGCCTTGTCTGTTCAGGAGACATGTACGCGGGCGTTCCCACCAGCTGACCATGCAGGGTCAGCACAGATGTGTTTGAGAGCTCTGCTTCAGTGGCTTTAGCGATTCCGAAGTCGATTACTTTGGGGATTGGCTCACCATCGACCTCGCTGACAAGCACATTGCTGGGCTTCAGATCGCGGTGGATGATCCCCCGTTGATGGGCGTGCTGAACAGCACGGCACACCTGAACGAACAAGTTCAACCGGCCAGCGATATCCATTGAGTTCTTGATTGCGTACTCGATGATTGATTCACCCTGCACCAACTCCATCGCAAAGTACGGCCGCCCATCATCGGTTGTACCAGCGTCATAGATCTTGGCGATGCTGGGGTGGCCCATCTTGGCCACCGCTTGTCGTTCGGTTTCAAAGCGTGCGATGACCTGCTTGGAATTCATACCAGGCTTGATGACCTTGAGAGCGACGAGACGGTCCGGGTTGTCCTGACGAGCTTCATAGACCGAGCCCATGCCGCCTTCACCGATATGACCTACAATCGCGTAGCCGCCTATGCGATCAGGTATCGCTTGCTTTTCATTGATGTGCTCTTGTGAGATTATTCCAGCCAGCGCGCCGGGAGTATTTGCATCCAAAGGACTCTGACGAGTATGCTCCTCCAGGAGTTGCTCAACTTCATCGCGAAGGGATTGATCTTCGCCGCATGATTCAGCGATGAGTAGACCGCGGTCCTGCTCCGGGAGCGATCGGACGGCTTCGAATATATCACATACCCGTTGAAACCGATCAGCGTCCATCAATCGCCTCTGTTCGGAGTTGCTTGCCCAGCCAAGCGCGAGCCATGTACCAGTCGGCTTCGATGGTCTTCTGCGAGATCCCAACGACGCGGGCAGCTTCTTTGTGGGTCATCCCACCGAAGAATAGGAGTTCAACAACCTGAGCCTTACGCTCATCGAGTTCGCGTAACCTCTCCATCGCGTCATTGAGTTCAAGGAGATCGAGAACATTGAGCTGTGCGGCCCCATCGGTATCCGAGAGGGTGACCTTCACACGGTCACCGCCGCGTTTGATGGCATTATGTTTGCGTGCATGATCGACGAGCACCTGTCGCATCACTCGAGCAGTGATTGCACGGAAGTGTGCCGCGTCCGACCAAGGTAGCTCTTTTTGATCCGCAAGCCGAGCGTATGCCTCGTGCACGAGTGCCGTGGGTTGGAGGGTGTGGTTCACCCGCTCCTGACGCAGATAACCGCTCGCGATCCCACGCAACTCTTCATAAATAGATTCAATCAACTCTGCTGATGTGTTCAAATCGGCGATTTTGGACAGCTCCAATGCCATAAGTGCCTGTGTGAACTGCGTTTGATCATGCATAAAAAAATCCGAAATTCACCAGTTTCCAACAGGAGTCGGGGGTCTGTATTGCGCATGAGTATATAGCAAATGCCAACTCCCCGCAAGGGGATTCGTCTTACTCGCCACGCCCAAATCTGATACGAAAGGAAAGCTTATGTACCTTAATCTGAAATCCAATGCCACACCAATTCTCCTTGTACTCGCACTCGCCTCGACACTGGTGGATGCTCAGGTACTCAATGAAACGCAGGTCTATGAAGTTCCGGAGCCTTCTCATTTCTTTGGCAACAGCATCGGCGTGAGCGACGATATCCTTGCGGCCGGTTTCATGGATTTGGCAGGACAAGGTGATTCAGGTATTCATCTATTCGATCTCAATACAGGCCTTCTGCTCCGAACATTCATCCCTACATCTGCAACCCAAATACTCAATGCTGGACGAGATGTGGCTATAGATGGCCGAACCGTAGCGTGCACCGAACGAGGTTCAGGGGGTCTGTCCTATGCCAACCCATCTGTATTCGTCTTTGACGCACTCGCCGGGCAACGATTTGAAGTTGTTCCTGATCCGGATGATAACTCAGATGGCGTATTTGGGTTGAGCATTGATGTCAAAGAGGGTGTCGTCGCTATCGGATCAGCCCTGGCAACTGTCGATGCAGGAACTGGATTCCGAATTGGGAAAGTCTATCTCATCGACGAAGACACTGGCGCTCGACTCGGGACAATCCATCCATCAGAATCCCTTGAGAACTTCGGTTTCTTTGGTTCATCGATCGATATCCACAACGGGATAGTCGCCGTCAGTGCCAATCAGTTCAATGCAGGCATTATCTTTGGTGGAAACACTGAACGCGTAGAGCTGTTTGACCTCGCGACACAGCAGCACATCCGGACGATCTATTCTCCCGCTGACCCAATTGACCCAGCTGGATTCGGTTTTGATATTGCCATGAACGACCAGTACCTCGTTGTGGCCGCACCATGGCAAGATCTCACGGGGGTAAACTCCGGAGCCGTTCATGTCTACAACATCAGCACCGGTGATCTGGTCAGTACGCTCGAAATCGGTGAGGCAATCAACCCTGGTGCGGGCCCCAACACACTAAAGATTCAGGTTGACATCAACAACGATGGACTGGTCCTCGTGAGCCAATCGGGCGGATCCACCGAGAAAGTTGCGATCTATCAAGCCTCCAGCGGTGTTGAGCTTGCGATTTTGGAACCATCGAGTGGCTCGATCATTCTTACCCCAGATACCAACGGAGTAGCACTTTCCGGTGGCAGTGCATTCGTCGGCATCCCGAGGTTCAACACAAATGAGCCCGGAGCTATCAATCAATCAGTGGTATTCAAATACGACTCAAATGTAAGCATCGCAGTCCATCCTCAGAGCCTGGTTGTTGATAACGACGGCGTCGATTTCTTCATGCAGGTCGTCACAACCGGAGCAACCAGTTACCAGTGGTATCTCGACGGCGTCGCGATCAGCGATCTCGACGAAAACTATACCGGATCGACAGAGAGCCTGCTACTGATCAACTCCGGTCCGGAGGTCGAAGGGGTCTATACAGTTGAGGTCTCCGACGGCCCATTCTCGATCACGAGTGACCCAGCGTACTATTTATACCGGGGTCAAACCAGTTCGACATGCCCATCAGATTTAAACAACGATGGCGAGCTCAATTTCTTTGATGTATCACAATTCATCCAAGAGTTCACATTGGGCTGCCCATAAGGGAGAGGGAACTCTTTCGCGATGCAGCGCCCGGCTCCGTGCTGGACGCTGTTTTTTTTTCGCAATATTCAATGGGACCGGAGTGTGCACAATGTAATGGCAAACAGTCTCTCTAGAATCCAATAGATTATTGCAGAACCCCCGTCTACCAGAGGTTCACAAACCTTATCCACGCCCTATACTGCGTGACATTTGCCATCTGGAGCGGGGTCGCAATCTGCTGACCCACACCTCAATCATTTGCTTCATCGACTATTTTTTGCCCAATACGGTCATTCTCAATTTGCCTAATCACTGAGATCGCATGGGTGTTTCCGGGGTCCATATCGAGAGCACGTTTGTAGTTATCAAATGCAAGTTTCTGGTTGCCTTGCGCGAGGTAGGCCTCGCCTAGGCTGTCAAAAACATTGGCTGATTCTGGAAACAACTTCGTATTGACATGAAACACAAGGATTGATTTATCAATCTGTTCCTTGAGGAGATAATTGTATCCGAGGTTATTGATCTCAAACTCATCGACAAAGTAATCTTTTGCGCCGCCTTCTGTGATAGCGGCTACCCACTGTTTCGTTCTTGAGAGACCATGTTGCTCGATTGACTTAGCCAAGGCGTTCATTAGAGGTGGACGCGGCTGAACCGGCTCTATGCCCGCGATGATGTTCTTTAAACCCTCGGTCAGATCTTCGATATCTTGGCCCGAGTTGCATAGTACCACGAGCGTCCAATCACCAGGTGTGATATATTCTAGGAGTGCTTGGAATCCAAATTGCCCCCCCTCATGCCCGACGGTCCGGTACTTTGCGCCACCGCGTTCGTATTGCCAGATATCAAGGCCATAAACATAATTTTCTGTCTTCCCCTCTCCGGGATCTGTCATTAAAAGGTGGGTGCCACGCTGGATAAAAGGTGCATTGGCATGCAACTGGCGAGTCCAACGAAAAAGATCGGATGCGGACGAATAGATCATACCTGCAGAAAATATTTTTGAAGGATGAACTAACTGTTCTGGCTGCATACCTGTTGGGCTCCATTCGTAGCCAAGGGCTCGTCCTACAGGCATGACCGGATCACTGTCATACCCTGTCTGAGTCAGCTCCAGTGGTCTAAAGAGTTCGGTTTCAAGTAACTCATGTATAGGTAAACCCGACACCCGCTCAAGAATAATCCCGAGCACATAGTAGCCCGAGATAGAATAAGCCCACTCAGTGCCCGGTTCGAACTCTAACTCGAGCCCGCTGAACTTCTTATAAAACTCATTTGGTTCCACGGCTACATTTCTGGCATCACGGTACATCGGCAGCCTAGTGAAGTTCGGAATGCCTGATGTTTGATTCATAAGCATGTGAATGGTGATGTCATCACCTTGGGGCCGTGGGTATTCGGGCAAATATTTTGCTATCGGAGCGTGGATATCCAGCTCACCCCGCTCCGAGAGCCGTAATGCCAACGCTGCGTAGAATTGTTTTCCAATCGAGCATGTCTTAAAGACCGTATCAACTTTGTTCAGATGGTCCATTTCTGTGTTTGCGTACCCAACACCTTCGGCGAATACGATATCATCGCCCGATGCGATGAGCACGGTCCCGCTAAAAATCCCTGCATTGTGATATGCATGTACAAACTCTGAGACTTGCTGAGAAATAATCTCTGTATCCTTGGATTGTGCCGCGGCTGCGGGATCGAGTGTGCACCAGATGATGAATGAACAAATCACTACGACGGAACGGATAAGCATGGGCTCTCTCCTGTTTCCTGTTAGCCAATCTCCACCGCGGAGGATTGAGACAGTTCTACTTTGCCTTTATGTATACGGAGTTGACTGCTGTGCGTTTCATGTGGTATGTGACTATGCGACACAACGAATATTTTTATCTCAATCTTGCAACCGGAGTGTGCTTTAACACATGGCATTGAATCTCGCTAGATTCGCATTTTTACCAGCCCCCCGCCCTCCTAGGGTTCAAAAAATTATCCCCGTCTTGATAGGTGATGAATGCCATACGGTTGTCGAATATGCTGGCTTTGGATCGAACCGATGGACCCGGATGCACAATTGATACCACCGAGCGATCCAACGACAAATGTCATACTTAAATGAGCTGCTAAAGCATAAGATGTCGACTCGACCATGAGAACCGCTGAAATTTCTGAAATCTTGGCAAATCGCATGCTCATCAAAATCGACTGTAGGATCAGTTCTCATTCTCATCGATTAGTTTTTGCCCTCTATCAAGAAGGTTTTGTATTGCCTGGACAACCTGTCGTGCAGGTATCGCGGCGGTGGATGTCCGGTCTATTCTTGCGATGTTAAGCCCGATCGCACGCCCATCTAGATCGATGAGGGGACCACCACAATCAGAAGCATTAATTGGAGTGTCATGCAAGAATACAAGTGGAAAATCTTGAGACCGATCGCTGACAGGAGAAACCATCTGAGAAACGACCCGGAGAGTATCTCTTGAACTTTGACCAGAGCGGGAAGATTCAAGATGATCGGCGCTCATAAGTATCTTGCTGTGTAAGACATGACCATCAGGACGAAGACAAGAGAGGACGACTTCTGTACCCGGAGTCCTGTTTTGTAGAGTGATCGCCATCGATGCGGCGTTACTCACTGGTACTCTGTTAACCGCAATAATGATATCACCACGCTCGATCCCAACTTGATGAGCCGGGCCGCCCTCATCAACATCCTTAATTTGAGTGAGGCTTTTCATTCGTTCGAGTTCAATCCCGAGAAGATCAGTAAATGAGTAATCTTTGTTTTGCCGCTGCGGAATTGCTTGATGACTCAATGTCCCAAAGCCGAGCAAGTCGGATGATCCTGGAGCAAACACAAAGCTCCCCACTGAAGGCGTGTCTGCTTGATCCCATTTAATTGGTGTGAGTTGACTGGCATGAATGCGAATCAATGCCAAGTCGTTGGGCTCGTCTGTAACAAGAACCGTTGCATCGTAGTGCACATCATCAATCTGTACCGTAAGTAGTCCGAAGAGTTCGCTCGCCTTGCTCACGATAAGCCCATCCTGATCGACTACAACGCCTATCGCCACAGGGTCCCCATCACTATACAATCGTACGATGCTGCTGGAAAATGACGATGAGATCGGTTGCACAACTTCGAAAAGATCTTGATCTGGCTTCACTACGCTTTCGTCACCTAATCCCATAATTGTAACAGCACCATCTATTCCCATGGATTCGAGTCGTTCTTTGAGAATCTCCCTCGCCTGCTTTGGGTCACTTGGATCAATCGAGAACTTAATGACTTGAGACGATTGAGAGTTTGATACTTCATCTGTTTCTTGTGATGACTCCGTCTTGTTAGACTTCACAATGACTTTGCTCTCACCTGACTGGATCATCTCTCTGATATTCGGAGGCAACTCCGATATATCTTTCACAACATGCGTTGTCGCCTGAGATTCGATGTGACTTGTCGGATCCGGTGTAATTTCAATACTTGATGTGGTTGCAATAGAACTCAACTGGTTCATAATCGATTGCCCAAACTCTTGTCGAGCAAGAAGCTCATCGAATCGATCATGAACATTTTCAACCGAAACATGAAAACTGCTTTCGCCTTCGAGCGCGCTGATCGCTTTGTGTACCCCAATTAGACGCCCCTCAAGATCAAAGAGCGGGCCACCAGAATCACCACTAATCAGTGAAGCGGAAGAATGAACCCCCAAAGAGGAATCCCCCTCATGGACACGGCTTACCCTGAGCAAGCTTGAACGATCAGATTGGAGTCCCCCCGGGTGCCCAAGTGCCAAGCACCATTGCCCTGATATAGATGCCTCGGCCAGTTCAACAAATGGATACTTTCCACCCTCAGTGATAATTGCTAAAGCGATGTCTTTTTCATGATCACACCCGAGCACGCGAGCCGGCAAAACCTGACCATTGGCCATCGTAATCATAAGGTGTTCATCCGGCACACCCGCGACATGTGCAGCCGTCAAAATAAGGCCGTCCTCACGAATAATCGCACCAGATCCACTCCCATATCCTGACCGGATTGAGACTGTTGCGCTAGTGATTCTTTTATACACACGCTTGGTTTGAGTCTCGACCGATCGGAGATCTTGGATCGTAATAGGTACTTTGTTTGCTGTTGATTCAGCCGATTGACATGCAGCAGACGCATGCCCAAACAAAAATATCGAGGCCAATAAATTGACCAAATAAAATTTGGTATTAAAAAAACTCATCAGTATTGCTCCTGAAAATGACTTCATGTGAGTAACACACATCAAGTATGTGTTCATAGAGATGCCCTTAACCGATGGAACTGGCATCAAATCACAAAAAAATTAACGGCATAATCTGGTATGAAGAAAATCAGGTCAACTGTATAAAGCAACTCGCAGACTACAACTTTGTATTAAGGAGATGACATGCAGATACTCGGATTTTGCTTTATTACCAAGAGAGCTGGATGTGTGCGCGAAGGCACCCCTCAAATCGCCACGAGAGACACTTGGCTGGATTCGGCTAAATCTTGGTAGATCTGTTCAAAGCGTGTTTTCACAGAGACTCGCGATACCCCGTACCGTGCCCCAAAACGGCAGAAACGGCATCACCTCCGCGACGCCGTTTCGTATGCCTTTGATTCTAACGGAGAGAGGGGGATTCGAACCCCCGAGGGGATTACTCCCCCACACGAATTCCAATCGTGCGCCTTCAACCGCTCAGCCATCTCTCCAAGATGTATTCAAACCCGCGCTAGGACACGCCGATCCGGATTGAGCATGGAGTTTAGACGCGTTCATGCTCTAAACCAAGCACCAACCCAAAGACTCCCGTTCAATGTTTTCGATCAAGATCCAAGCGCCTGTGCGATCGCTTGAATGCAGGATTCGGGCTCACTCATCCGACCGGTCCCTGTGTGCCGACACGCCTGCCAGCCGTGCCCTGGTCCAACGAGGGTAAACCCGTCTTCCTCAGCCAGTTTCACATTCCTTTGGGTGCTCGGCTGGTTCCACATCGCATCATTCATCGCAGGTGCCAACAACACAGGAACCTTCTCACGAACAACCGCACTCAGAATCAGAGTCACCACATCATTTGTCTGCCCATTCACCAAGTTCGCAAGCGTGTTCATCGTGCAAGGCACAACCATCGCGGCATCACACCGATCTGCCAATGAAATATGCTGTGGGTCTTTGGACTCAACATGTTCCCATGACGATGTATAAACCGGTTTTCCAGACAGCGCCTGAAAAGTAATTGGATTGACAAACTTCGTCGCAGCAGGCGTCATCGCGACCGTAACCTGCGCCCCCGCCTGGGCGAGTCTTGAAACTATCGTGCAGACCTTATAGACCGCGATCCCCCCACTGATCCCAATAAGGATTGACTTGTTTTCAAAGTGTGTGCGAAGAAAAACGGGATCAAGCCAATCTTGATCGCTTGTGCAATCTGGCGTGTTCCCGTGATCTTTTGTGGGGTTGTTCGTCATATGCAAGACTGCGTTAGAGCAGTGCTTCTTCTTGCTCAACCGGTGCGTTGTCAATAAACTCAAGCGTGATCTTGTCTTGCATGATCTCCTCGATCACGATCTCAAGATCAGTCCGTCCATCACGAGCAACCAATGGGCGTGCGCCTTCGAGGAGTTGCACGAGCCGACGCTGGATCAGGGTGCAGAGCTTGAACTTGCCGCCAACCTTCTCGACGATTTCATCACTTTTCAACGCTTCGATCATCTGCTATCCTTTGTGGAGTTCCCGAAATCACGCTGGCCACGCTGTTTGCACATGCGCACTGCAGGCCTGCCCGTGTCTTTTCGAGGGTGACAACTATAGACACCAACCGGGTTTGGGACAACTCCAAGCATATGCTTGGGTTCGTTATTCGACCAAGAATCCGCTTCCATCCTATTTCATTGGATACCTCGCTGCCCATGCCCCACTCATCCGCTTCGCCATCTGAATCCGCATTCGCCTTTTCCATCGGGGATCGTGTCATCCATGCCAAAAAGCCCGAATGGGGCTCAGGACCCGTAACCGCTGCGTCGAACACTGACCATGAAGGCAAACCCTGCCAAAGGCTCACCATTCGGTTCGATCGCGCGGGTCTCAAGACGATTTCAACCGCATTTGCACCCATCCAACTCGCATCCAAGATCTCAGATGCGGTCAAACCCATGATCGAAGAGCACCACGCCCCACTCCCGATCGCCTCTGCAGGCCATCGTGAAATCCTCGATATCATGACCAAACTCCCCGAAAGTGCGACTGATCCGTTCGCTTCCCCTGCCCAACGACTCGAAGCCACTTTGAGCTTGTACCGCTTTACAAGCACCGGGGGATCGCTCATCGACTGGGCCGCAGCCCAGTGCGGGCTCGCGGATCCGATGGGAAGGTTCAATCGGCACGAACTCGAGGATTTTTATCGGATGTTCGAAATGAATCTTCGTTCACACCTTGGCAAGGTCGTCCGAGATGCGAATACTGTTCCTGCCCAAGAGCTGGTGCGGATCGCGAAATCGGCCCCGCCCGCTGCTCAGATCGCGTTGCAAAAACTGCACCGCAAGCGTTGAGTTTGGGCAACATCCGGCACAGCCGGACACTGCCCCCGAAGGATCGGGGCGCATCGAAATCTTCATGGATGTCTCAAATGGACTGTCTGGAACCCACGGAAGGGTGTTTTACCGGGCTTTGGCTGCTGTGCGCTCGTTTGGCACAGATCGACATCAGCCGTTGGCCCGGGGTATGCAACAAGGGTTGGTATGCAAGGGACATGTGCGACTGACATTGGTCAGGAATACAAGTCACCTGCGACATACAAAGACGACCACATATGTTTAAAAAGGGAAGTAGCCATGAAAGAAAACGAATTCCAAAGCCGTCTCAATCAACTCCTCTCACAAATTGATACACTCCCAGAATCAGATCGCCCAAAGCTCGCACAACTCGCATCTGAAACCAACTCCCGCCATCAGCGGATGAAAAAGACCATCACCGAACTCCAGGATTCGCTCGATCACCTTCGCCTTTCGGTGAAGTACCTTGTATTCGATCTTGAAGCCACCCGCCGCGAGAACAAGTACCTCCGCAACATGCTCGACAACAACGCAGAGGGTGCAGACTAATCAATCCCGTCTGAATCATCCATTGATTGAGAAACCCAGATTCCGACGCCGGGTGGGTACTCGGCAAGTGCATACGACGCACTTCAACTGGTCGCCGATGATTCAAGTGTGTCCTCCCACAACTGAACTCCATCCGACCAACCGGATCAACTGACCACAGAGCCTGATACTTTCAGGCTCTGTGTCGTTTTGTGAGACATTGATTGTTCCATGCTTCATCTCACCTTGCCCTCACCATTCGATCTCCGAAGGCAGACACAATATTCATCTCCAAATAGTCGTTGATCCGCTTTGACTGACCTACTATCCCCAACTCTGGATCGGTGCCCGAGAGGCTGAAGGGGCCGGATTGCTAATCCGGTGTACAGTGTAAAGCTGTACCGAGGGTTCGAATCCCTCTCGATCCGTTGATGAATCAAAGCCGCCCGCGTACAAACGGGCGGCTTTTTTCATGCCTATGCCAAAATATCAAAGGTTTCCCTTGCATTATGTTAGTGTTCACTATATTGTCTTCCTATGGAACACGATGACCGCGCACAGATCGAGCAGCTACAAAGATCCGTTGACCAACTCGCTTTACGCGTTGATGAGTTAACCCAGCGCGTCGATGCGCTCCCTAACAATCAGCCCCCGCGCGTAGCTCGACCCATCGCTTCACCTGTATCAATACCATCTCCCCCACCAACGCAAACACCTCCGGATCTCAAGACAAATCCATCTCCTACAAAGTCAATCCCGCGCGATACCAAAACAACTTTCCCTGTTTCGAAATCCAAGCCCAAGTTTGAGATTCAGTTCAATCCGAGCAAGTTTGAATGGCTGCTCGGAATCAAAGGACTCATGCTGCTCGGTGTCGTGATCGTCGTCATCGGCGTGGGTATGTTCCTCAAACTCGCGCACGATGAAGGATGGATCGGTTCACTCTCCCCGGCGATCCGTTGTGGGTCTGCAGCGATCTTCGGTGTCCTGCTCGTCGGATTGGGCGAAGTACTCCGAAAGAAAATCAACCCCCTTGCATCCTCAGGATTCTCCGCAGCGGGGATCGCAACGATGTACGCGTCGATCTACGCTGCAAGCAGAATGTACGATCTGTTCGGACCTGAAGTTGCGTTTGGGTTACTCGCACTCGTCTCCACCTTTGGCATTTTTTTGGGCGCACTCTCCAACCGAATCCTCCTCGCGCTGCTCTCACTCGTTGGCGCATTCCTCGTGCCTGTGTTGCTTGCAACCAGTGAACCATCGCGTGTCATTCTCCCGGGATATCTGCTGTTCCTGCTCACGATGGGACTCGTGCTCTCAGGATGGAAAGGCGGACACTACAGCCATGCACGCAGACTCGCTTGGTGGGGCACCGGGATCATCGGCACCCTCTGGCTGGGCACCATGCATGACCAATCCCCCGCCAGTTGCCTGGTCTTCATCTCACTTGCATGGTTGATGACCATCATCGAACTTGCTGTTTCATCACGATTCTTCGGTACCTTGCGTGATCGCATCAACTGGAAGAGTTCGTGCGAGAGCGGATTCATCACAACAGAATCAGGCGAAATCAAGTTCAACCCACTCTCGCTCTTCACACCAGAAGCCCGATGGATCAACTCACTCTTCGGCGCGACGATCTGGTCGGTGATCGCTGCCGGGCTCACGATTAAATCGCTCAATCCTGACTTGGTCTATCTTGCACCGCTCGGATTCGGCGCTGCGAGTGTGCTGATCATCCTTGCATCCATGCGCATAGGGCTCAATCCGGTCGCCTCGATCGCGAGCAAGACGGCCTCGCCTGCATCTTTATTCATTTCTGCATTGCTCATCAACGCATCGCTTTTGCTCGTCGCAACCATCGCAATCGCTTTTGGTGGCTGGATCGAAGTCATCGCGTGGTTGGCCGTTGGTCTGGGTGCGGTAGAAACTTCGCGAAGATTCAAGTTCCGAGCGGTCGGTCTCTTCGGACTCTCGCTGATGTCCTACGGCATTGCCCGTCTGCTCACCTTTGACCTGAACCAATACCACAATTCAGCGCCTGATTTTGTACTCTTCGGACTCGCATTCACCGCATGGTCGATTCAGGTGATTGTTGCCTCGATCATATTCGCTGCGGCGACATGGCGGACCCGATACGATGTCGAGCGGAACACCACTGCATCAATAGCGCTTTGGCTTCTCGCTGCGAGCATGCTCCATGACTCAACTATTGATAGCTCGCATGGCGCTGCATCTCTCCTGATCGCAGCACTGGGATGCTGGTTATGCGTCAAGTTCCCAGTCAAAGCACTCCGCATCAATGCGTTTGTACTCGCGGGTGTCTCGATGACGATATTGTGCATGTCCCTGGTGAACAAATCATCTTCAGACCTGCCCATTGATATCCGTGTCATCCCGATGCTCATCGCAGCGCTCGCGTGGGCAAGCATCGCCGCACTCCCCAAAGCGAGTTACATCCTCCGCACAACTTCCGCAACACTGGTGGTATTGTCGGGCGCAATCGCTCTGGGAAGGATTGAATATGTGTACGACACCCCGACGATGCTGCTCTCGCAAGCGGGATACATCGGTGCCTTACTCTTTCTCAGCAAACGACTCTTCGCATGGTCCCTCGTCGAGATTGCATCAACGAGTGCTGTCATCCTGGTATCAGGATGGTGCATCTACATGCTCGGAGTGAACGGCGACACCCTCAAACTCTACCCGCTCATGACCATCAACTCATATGCAACGATCGGCATGCTTTTAGTTGTGTTCTATGCTGCTCGCGCACTCACTACACGCGCATTGCCTCAAGACGCTCCCAAGGATCTCGATCTCCCCAAGAGCAGATTGCAGCTGAGCAATCTGCTCCTGGGAATGCTCTGGTTCTTTATGCTCATCGCGAGTTCGATTGAAATCATTCGTGCAACAAATCTGTTCTTTGATACTGATTCCGCGCTCGGCGCTGCGATCTCAATCTGGTGGAGCATCTACGCGGTTGCATCCATCACATTGGGATTCAAGCTCCCCCGCCAACTCCGATGGGCAGGGCTCACCCTCTTGTGCATTGTCGGTGCAAAGGTCTTGCTGATCGACACAATGACTCTGGCGCCTGCTGCTCGGATTATTGCATCGATATCTGTTGGACTCATCATCATCGCGACCGGCGTGGTTTACTCGCGCATGGTCGAATCATTGATCAAATCAGACGCCGATAACCCTGACGCGCCAGACGCTTTGATACCAAGCAATGATCAAAAACATGATGAGATTCCGAATTGATGATCTCCCTGCAAACCATTTGAATTCTCTACCACATTGAGTCCGTTGGCGCACTATCCTTTCAGTATCATGTCACAGATCGATCCATTCAAAAAACGACTCACCCGCATCACCTGCGCCGAGCACATCACCCCCTTCCTCAAGCACGAGGTGGAATCACTCGGCTTTGAAATCCAAGAAGAAGATCATGTCGCAGTGCATATCGGCGCGACTCTTGTAGATTGCCTGCGTCTGAATCTGCACCTGCACACCGCCCAGCACACCTTCTGGTTGCTCACCCGGTTCCGGTGCCCATCACTTAACGCCCTCGCCAAAGAAGCAAGTTCGTTCCCTTGGGAAGAACTCATTCCCAACGACTCTTACTTCACCATCACCTCGAATATCGATCATCACTCCGTCGACAATACAATGTATCCCAACCTCGTACTCAAGGACATGATCGTTGATCGGATCAACGCTAAAACAGGGTCGCGCCCGGACACAGGACCAGATCGATCATGTGTCGTCATCCATCTCGTATGGAAAAACGATCGTGCATGGATCTACCTCAACACCAACGGCGTCCGCATCTCCGATCGCGGCTATCGAAAGCTCCCTCACGATGCACCCATGCGAGAAACACTTGCCGCTGCGGTGCTCATGGGTATGGGATACGACGGGTCAACCCCGCTCATCAACCCTATGTGCGGATCAGGCACCCTGGCGATTGAAGCGGCGCTGATCGCATCGGGACGCGCTCCCGGATTACTCCGCAGCGACGCGAGTTGTCTCCACACCATGTTCGAGCTCGACGATGTGTATCTTGAAATGCGCCGAGAAGCCCGTAAATCAAAGCCTGTATTTAAAGACCCCATGCCCATCATCGCAACTGACAACGATCCACGCGCGATCCATGCTGCGAAGAAAAACGCACAAACCGCAGGTGTAGATCACCTCATCGACTTCGAAGCTTGCGACTTTGCAGACACCGAAATCCCAGAACTCAATGAAGGGGAAACCGGACATGTCATCCTCAACCCCGAGTATGGATTGCGTCTAGGCGAATCAGAAGGACTCAAAGAAGTCTATTCCGATATCGGGGACTTCTTTAAAACTCGATGCAAAGGGTACACCGGACATGTGTTCACCGGATCCAAAGTTCTGTCACATGAGATCGGACTCAAGACCGCTGCCCGTCAGGTATTCTTCAATGCTCAGATCGAGTGTCGACTCCTAAGTTATGAACTCTACGACGGGTCACGCAAAGCCGACAAGCAAATCGATGACCCTGCAATGATCCAAGACGAGCATACTGATCACGCCGACGATGATGCTCAGACACAAATACCTCAATCAGTTCAACCCCCGGTTGGTGACGACGAACTCAGTTGAATTTGGGCATCTTCAAGACGCTTGAGTTTCGATTCTTTTAATCGACGCCCAACATCAACAATCGCATCGATCACTGGACGCAACTCGCGCCCCAGTTCCGTCAACTCATAAGTCACCGTCGGCGGCGAGCTCGGTTTTACCGTCCTCAACACAACACCATCACGCTCGAGCTTACGCAATCGGGTCGTGAGCACCTTGGATGATATTCCGGTTAACGCCCGTTTCAGATCGCTAAACCGTCTGGGCTCATCAGCAACATACCAGATGATGTTGGGAGTCCATGTGCCTGAAATCAGCATGGTGCACTCACCAAGTGGACAATCTGGGTGTGGCTCTTTCATTCTTGCTCCGATCACAACTGCGATTTCTGAACCGTGAACAGTGGTTACTTGATGGTAACAATGTCTCCTAAGCGTCATATATTCCATATATTACCAAAAGTTACCATGAATCCAAATAACTCCTAATAACCAATGGTTCACTCGGACGATGTGATCCCATCCGCGGATCAACGAACGCAATCATTCTCCAGGAGATACCAATTGTCAGAATCACCTCAAACTATCATCATCACCGGCTCAAATAGCGGCATCGGGGCGGAAATCGCTCGCCGATTCCTCGCTGATGGAGCATCCGTGATCATCAATGGACGCAACGAAGAAAAACTTGAATCAGTCCGTCGCTCACTCGCTCATCCAGATCGCGTGATCGCAATCGCAGGCGATGTCGGCGACCCAGAAACCGGACAACGGCTCGCTCGCGCTGCAAAGGAACAGTTTGGATCGATTGATGTGCTGGTCAATAACGCGGGTCAGTTTGATGTCAAACCATTCCTTGAAACGACCAGTGATGACCTCGACACATTCTATAACTCGAATCTCCGAGGCACTTTCTTTACTTCACAAGCCGTTGTGCCGCACATGATCGAAGCGAAGTCTGGTTCAATCATCTCAATCGGAACCGTGTTGGTAAACCACGGCATGACAACCGCCCCCGTCACTGGAGCAATGACCAGCAAGGGCGGGATCCATGCACTCTCTGTGTCACTCGCTGCAGAGCTTGCTCAACACAACATTCGCGTCAATGTTGTCGCACCGGGGATCATCCGCACGCCTTTAATTGGAGATGATGCGGATTCATTCGCACCCATCCACCCGCTGGGTCGTATTGGTGAAGTCGAAGATATTTCAAGAGCTGTGCAGTATCTCGCGGGAGCACAGTTTGTGACAGGCACTGTACTCGAAGTAGACGGAGGATATACACATGGGCGATAAGACCAACAACGAACTCGATAGCCGGCATGAAATACTTGTTGGGCTTCATGTCACAGATAATACCCAGTATGATCTTTATCGAGCCGGGATGAAACCCCTCCTCACCGAGATGGGTGGGTTCTTCAAGCAAGATCTCCATGTATCCGAACATATCAGTGGCGAATCTAATGACCCATTCAATCGAGTCTTCATCATCTCGTTCCCGGACTCGAAGACCAAAGAACAGTTCTTTGCCAATGAACAATACAAGGCAGTCCGCGCCAAACACTTTGACCCAGCTGTCAAGTCTGGTTCGACCATCGCAGCGTACGACACGCACCCGAGCACCTAACCGGTATCATCGACTCGGCCGCAACCGCTCAATTGAGCGGTTTTTTCATGTCTGCGAGGTTGATCGCCTATTCTTCTTACATGCCTGACGCTGCCAATATTTTACCTGAAATGAATGATGACCCGATCGGCAAACCCTTGCCCTACAAGATTGCATGCCTTTGTGATCTGCGAGATAAAGACGGACGGGTGTTACTGCTCCATCGGATCAAGTCCCCCAACAAAGGACTCTGCTCACCCATCGGAGGCAAGCTCGAAATGCACCTAGGTGAATCACCCGCGCAATGCGCCCAGCGAGAGATCCAGGAAGAAGCCGGGATTCATGTCGATATCAAAGACCTCCATCTTGGAGGATTGATCGCAGAAACCGCATTCGAAAACGAAACCCATTGGCTTCTCTTTTACTACCGCGTGCTCTGCCCCGTTGAAGTTGTTGACGGGCACATGAATGAAGGCGAGTTACGCTGGCATCATCCTGATGAGATTGACGGGTTACCTCAACCTGAGACTGATCGAAAGATCATCTGGCCGATGATCAACAAACACGAACACACAGGACCCAACGGCACACCAGGTTTCTTCAGCATCCACATCGATTGCACAACTGATGATATCTCATGGACTATTGAACAAGAAACAACAAGTTTGTAACTGAATAAGGTACAGCTCTCAATCGAAAAATGTCAAATTAAAAAAACGCCCGATCAAATGACCGGGCGTTTTTCATAGATAACTTTTCAATCAACTTATGCGCTGGCTGCTGCGTTCGCTGCTTTAGCTTTCGCATCTTCCAAAGTACCGACATACATGAATGCCGATTCTGAAAGCTCGTCGCCTTCACCATCACACAGACGCTCGAACGAATCGATTGTCTGCTCAAGGGTTGAGTTGATGCCTGGGAAGCCAGTGAATACTTCCGCAACATAGAACGGCTGGGACAAGAATCGTTCGATACGACGAGCACGGTTCACGACCTGCTTGTCCGTATCTGAAAGCTCGTCTACACCAAGAATCGCGATGATGTCCTGAAGGTCTTTGTAGCGCTGAAGAATCTTCTGAACACGCTGAGCAACCGCGTAGTGACGCTCGCCGATGATGGCCGGGTCCAAGATTCGTGATGTTGATGACAACGGATCAACCGCAGGGAAGATCCCCTTCTCGGCGATCGAACGCTCAAGAACAACAAACGCATCCAAGTGAGCAAACGCGGTCGCGGGTGCCGGGTCGGTCAAGTCGTCCGCAGGAACATAGATCGCCTGCACTGAGGTAATCGCACCCTTCGCGGTCGAAGTGATTCGTTCTTGGAGCTGACCCATTTCAGTTGAAAGGGTTGGCTGGTAACCTACCGCTGAAGGCATACGACCGAGAAGTGCGGACACTTCTGAACCGGCCTGTGTGAAGCGGAAGATGTTATCAACGAACATCATGGTTTCTTTACCGGATTCATCACGGAAGTTTTCCGCCATGGTCAACCCTGAAAGAGCAACACGAAGGCGTGATCCCGGAGGTTCATTCATCTGGCCGAAGACCATCGCAACCTTGTCAAGAACATGTGCGGTATTGCCATCAGCATCGGTGTACTCTGCTTCTGCCATTTCGCGCCAAAGGTCATTGCCTTCGCGTGTTCGTTCGCCCACGCCACAGAATACGGAGTAACCACCGAACTCACGAGCAACACGAGCAATCATTTCCTGAATGATCACGGTCTTACCAACACCCGCACCACCGAAGAGGCCGATCTTACCACCACGCACAAACGGGCAGAGAAGATCAATAACCTTAATACCGGTTGGGAGGATTTCGGTCTTTGGGTTGAGTTGCGAGAACTCAGGTGGATCGCGATGGATTGGTGATCGTTTCACGCCATCGAGTTCTGGTTTGTTGTCGATCGCATCGCCGAGCAGGTTGAAGACGCGTCCGAGGACTTCTTCACCAACGGGGACTGAAACCGGCGCACCTGTATCGATGGAGGTCATCCCGCGAGTCATGCCGTCGGTTGAACCGAGTGCAACCGAGCGAACGCGTCCGCCACCGAGATGCTGCTGGACTTCACCAACTAGCTTTGTTGCTTTCCCGTTGTGCTCCCACTCGGTGATGATTGCGTTATAGATATCGGGCAGTTGACCTTCCGGGAACTGCGCGTCGAATGTCGACCCGATGACTTGAGTGATTGATCCTTTGGTCCCAGCTGCCATGTGCAGTGCTCCATTTCGGTGAGTTGCTATCCGATTCTTGATCAGTAGCCTGAGGTTCATGAATGGGCCTGTGCCCGTTTCTTTGGACTGATAGGGTAGGTCAATGAAAGCCGATGGGCGAACAATTCCTAGGCAATTGATCCCGATCGTTCTCCCAGAACTTCCTATCTCCAGAATCTGAGAATACCACACCAGAATCGGATAGCATCGAAGCTATGAAGACGACCCAAATCATCATTCACACCACCCGATTCCTCGCCCTCTGGATTGCCTGCGCATCCCTCGTGCTCAGCTCAACCAACGCGATTGGCGCCCAAGATGAACCGGACACAATATCCGAACAAAACCAGACCTCCCAGACCCCCAATACAGACGCCGATCCGCAGCTCGAATCCCCTAGAGCAACGATGTTTACCTTTCTCATTGCGATCAATGAGTACAACGACGCGCGATCCACCGCTTCAAAACGCTCTGCGATGGAAAAAGCTGTGCTCTGCCTGGATATTGAACCCAACCTCCCTGCCGAGACCAAACGAAACATCGCATTTGATCTCTACGCGGTCCTCGGACGCATCGGAGAAGTCAACGAATCGCAACTCCCTGATGAAACCCAAGATGCACGGTTCATCTATTACCCCCAGACTGATTGGCTCATGGCACACCATCAGGTCTTCGCCAAACGCCACCCCGGATACACGATCGCCCTCGTCAAAGACGAATCTGGCAACTGGCGCTTCGACAAACCAACGATCGAACGAATTCATGACTTTGCGATCGAAACCGAGGACGACAAAGTCATCGCGGGTGTGGTCCTCAACAAAACACTCATGGGCAAGATCCGCAGCGCTGTCCCCAAATCCCTCAAAGGACAAACCTACCTCGGCCTCGAATACTGGCAATGGATCGGTATCCTCGTCGTCATCTTCATTGGTTTGGCTGTTGATCTGCTCGTCCGTTGGTTCCTCCGCAATCTCTGGCACCGCTTTGAAATCAAACGAAAACGAGAAGTCGAAAAAGGATCGCTCAAACGAGCAGTCCGTCCCTTTGGACTCCTCGCGACCGCTGGTATCTGGTATTTGGCGCTCGACCTTGGACTCTTACCCCCCACCCCAACCATCGTCCTGATCGTCGCAGTCCGTGTGGTCTTCATGCTCTCGCTCGTCTGGGCGGGGTTCAAAGTCGCGGACCTCATCGGGGACTGGCTCGCGGTCCAAGCTTCCAAAACCGATACCAAGTTCGACGATCTTCTGGTCCCGATGGTGAAACGCACCGCCAAAATCTTTATCGGTGCAATCGGACTCATCTACATCGCGTCCGCATTCTCGATCGAGATCATGCCCCTGCTCACGGGTCTTGGAATCGGAGGCCTCGCCGTCGCATTCGCAGCCAAAGACACCATCGAAAACTTCTTCGGCTCCATCGCCGTCATCCTCGATCGCCCGTTCGAAATCGGGGACTGGATCGTGGTCAACGAAGTTGAAGGCACCGTCGAAGACCTCGGGTTCCGATCCACACGCATCCGTACCTTCTATAACTCACTCGTCACCGTCCCCAACGCGACGCTTGTCCGCGCCAAGGTCGACAACTACGGCCGACGCAAGTACCGCCGATACACCACCAAACTCAATGTCACCTATGATACCCACCCCGACAAAATCGAAGCGTTCTGCAGCGGCATCCGTGAAATCGTCAAGCTCCACCCATACACACGCAAAGACTATTACCATGTCTGGCTCAACGGGTTCGGACCCCACTCACTCGACATCCTCGTCTACATCTTCTTCGAATGTCCGGATTGGTCGATCGAACTCCGCGAGAAACACCGGTTCATGCTTGATGTGGTCCGCCTGGCCGAACGATTAGGCGTCGAGTTCGCATTCCCAACCCAGAAGATTCATATCTCAAAGGACGATGTGCCAGCAGAGAAACTCGAAACCCCAGAAACCAACTCCGAACGCCGATGGGTTCTTGAGGGACGCAAGGCTGCAAGAGAACTCACACAGAATCAACCTTGGAAGGATGAACTCCCTGGTGAAGTGTTGTTTGCGGAGGAGTTTGAGAGCGAACATGAGGCACGCGGAGATAGTGCTGGGTGAGAGATCACCTGAATACAATCTAGAACGATCATGTTTGAAACACATGAACATGAATGCCGTATGAATATTCATGCCTCACAAAGCAACCAATCCAGACACATTCACCCCGCCGAACAATCGGCGGCATATCACGATCATTGGGTTGCTGTGCTTACTTGTGGCATTGGGCGGTGCTGCGGTGCAGGCGTATCGCGTGCATGATACCGGATGGGTCCCAAATGCAACCGCACATGTCTTTGTTATGCATATCAGCGGAACACATTTGAAATATACAAACGAAACCACAATAAGCCTTTATCGCAATAGCCAAGGGCTGCTCTATGTCCAGAATCCCAGACCAAACGAAGACGCATTCTGTTTTTCTATAAGTGTCATAGAACGGCAATATCAACACCCGTTCCGCAAAGTCAAAGAAAGACCCAAAAGACCCAAGGTCGGTTTGCAACCTATAAAGATGGGATCATCATTCCATGCATACAGCACCTTTCGGATCGAACGGATTTACGCTTCCGATGCAACCTTAAACCCCGATATTCACTTTGTTGAAGTTCACCCCGGAAAATTATCGAGGTCGTTTGGGGACGGACTGTGGGAGCGTTCTGTGGAAATCCAGAAACCCTACCCCGAAGAAGTCCTTCATGTATTGGACGCGTATTTAATGCAAGAGTACGCTCAACGAAAAATCTTGTATGATCCCCTGTATGCTGATTTCCCTATTGTTCGCCACGACGGCTCAGATCCGGTATTACCTGGTACCACAAGAGCCCCCGGCGTGTTGCCCCACGGAGCCCTACCTGCCTCAACTCATCGTTATACCCGCAACGAGCTCGGCACCCCCGAGAGCCCGCTCATCCTTGCCGATTGGATTGACGGAGCGAAGACCGCACTGATATATGTCGTTGCCCCGATCATCCTTCTCGACCTCATCGGGTACTGGGGAATCTACCGAATGACCGGCATCCGCCGTCGAAAGTACCGCAAGATGCGCGGCGAATGCATCCGCTGCGGCTACCCACTCATGGACGGATTATGCTGCGAGTGCGGATTGCGTGTGGATGTCGAAACCGATGACGCCGCGGCTGCATGAAGCACGCGGGGGATAGTGCTGGTTAACTTGAATACTGATCGCCGAAGATATCAGTATGCAGACATTCATTGGGATCATCATCATTGCAATCTTCGCTGGGCTGACTCTGGGGCAACCAGATCGCCCGCCGCCACCGATCAACTGTACAAAGACATTCGATCATTCATACTCACTCGATGAACTCCTCGAAGAGTTTCGGGACGACGACATTCGGAACAATATGAGAAAAGCTGCTCGGGTATTCTGGTCACACCCTGATCTCACCATCGAATACATCTACAGCGCCCTCAATCATGAAGACTGGCAAGTCCGCCAAGTGATCGCATTCAAAATCTGGAATCGTTTACGCGAAAAGCAGATCTACCGTTCCAACCCGCGGAATCCTGACGGCAGCTGGAACGGCGGGTATTTCGAAACCGTCCCCGGCGACGCAGATTACCCCGTCACCGAAGACCTTGTTCGTGTCACCATCGAAGGACTCAAGGACGACACGACGCCGCACGACAGAGTCCGCCGACGCGGATTGCTTATATCGAATGCCAATTTGGGAACAAGCATACTCATCCCCATTGCCCATCAATGGTCAGACCTGCTCATCGAAGCAATGGAATCTGACGACGGGCAACAACGATTCCTCGCAGCGTACATCCTCGGTCGCGCGGGGGTCGCTCAAAGCGTTGAACGAGCTGCTGAGATTCTGCTCCCCCATCTCAGGGACAATTACATCCAAAGCGATGCCAACTTCAGTGTCTATGCGCTCGGAGGCTTTGGCACTGAACTCGAACCCATCCTCAGAGATACATTGCCATCTGCTGATCAACAGCAACGATCGCTCATCATGCTCCTACTCCTCAATATTCGTGATCCCGCAATAACCAAAGCACAACAAGCAAAGCGACTCAAGTACAACTCGATCACCACCACGCGACCAGACCCAACACAATCACCTTCGAAGGACAGCTGGATTATGCTAAATCACTTTGAGTTTGATTGACCTGAAATATATTGATTCATTCCGCGAACATCGCTTCGACAAACCGCTCTGGATCGAACGGCTCAACATCATCTGGGGTTTCACCAAGACCGATGAACTTCACAGGGATATTGGTCGCTTCTTTGATCGCGACGACAATCCCGCCCCTTGCGGTGCCGTCGAGTTTACTCAGGAAGATTCCCGTCACACCCGCTGCTGCATTGAACTCTTCTGCTTGGCGCATCGCGTTCTGACCACTTGTTGCATCAAGCACCAAGAGTGTTTCATGAGGCGCACCCGGGATCTGCTTATCAATCACGCGGCGGATCTTGGACAACTGATCCATCAACCCCGTCTGCGTATGCAATCGACCCGCGGTATCGAGAATCAACACATCAACCCCGCGTGCTTTGGCAGCGCTGCACGCATCAAACGCGACGGCTGCAGGGTCACCGCCTTGTTGACCTTTGACGACTTCAACCCCGAGCCGATCGCCCCAGATTTCCAGCTGACGAACCGCACCCGCGCGGAAGGTATCGCACGCGCCCAAAAGCACCGTGTTCCCCTCAGAGGTAAGTTGTTGACAGAGTTTGGAGATCGAGGTTGTCTTCCCAACACCATTCACCCCAGTCATGAGAATCACACTCGGTTTGGTATCACTCAGGTTGAGGGTGCGGTCTTGGGCAGGCCACATCGCTTTGAGTTCGGTCTTGAGATACTCAATCACATCCTCGCCTTTGGTGAGGGTGCCCGCTTTGTAATCTGCTTTGATCCCATCGATCAATATTTTCGTGGCTGCGACACCAACATCTGATTGAATTAACCGCTGCTCGATCTCTTTGATGAGTTCATCGTTGAGTTGTTTGCCCGAAAGCACCGAACGCAACGACGCGACGAATGTCTCACGGGTTTTCCCTAACCCTCTTTTGAGCTTGTCAATTGTTCTGCGGAATATCGCCATTGCTCAACCTTACTCTGTCGCTGCTGCGTTCGTTTTTGCCAAGACGCGTTTGAGAACCTTGTCGAGCAACCCATTGACAAACCCAGGAGAGTTTTCTGTTGAAAAAGATTTGGCAAGTTCGACCGCTTCGTTCACGACCGCTTTGGGTTTTACATCCGCGATACGGGTCATCTCATAATGCGCCATCCGGAGGATCGATCGATCAACGATTGGCATACGAGACACAGTCCAATCCGTGGAGAGCTCGTTGAACTCCTTGTCCGCGATCTCACGATGCTCGTAGGCATGTCGAGCGAGATCGAACGCTTTCTGTCTTTGGTTTTCGGTGAACTCGGCCTTGAGATCTGCGAACACAAGCCCCTCCTCTTCAAGGGTGTGCACTTCGCTCAATGATTCGTGGATAGATTGTGTATCGTCGAGCCCTCGGCTATCAAACTGATAGAGTGCAAGCAGAGCGAGTTTACGGATGTCGCGGGGTGATGCCATAGGTGAACTGTATTCCTAAAAATCTGGTTATTGAAACCAGTTATGCGTGAGTCGAGAGTTTATCGTTTGGTTTAAATCCAGGCGTAAAACGAACGCCTGGGGTATTGCTTGATTTTGCTTGCCCAATGCTCGCGATCGCATCTGCTGCGCCCAGTGCTGCAACCATTGCTTCCGCGCCCTTGTTGCCCTTTTCCCCGCCTGCGCGAGCGAGTGCCTGTTCATTGGTATTAGTTGTCAACACACCAAATGCGATCGGCACCCCCGTCTGGACGGTGATCTGTGCCAACCCGTTGGCAACCGCACCTGAGATATGGATATCGTGGGATGTCTCCCCTTTGATCACACACCCAAGACAGACGACCGAGCCATACATACTGCTGGTTGCAGCTGCACGCGCGACGGAGACAAGCTCATATGCTCCCGGTGCTTCAAGCACCGCAAGATCAGATTCAACCCCGCCTTGATCGAGATACGCCTGCATCGCGCCCTCAAGCATCACCGATGTCACGGTTTCGTTGTATCGAGAAAGAACAATCGCACACGGGCTCGGTCTGGTTGATTGTGACGGGTTCAAATCAGGCATAGTCCATGATCGTAGCCCATCGCCCTGTTGGCATCATCGAACCTACCATCTCTTACGGAATCTACTGGAAGAACATGCGAAAAACACTCCTTAAACTCGCTCCGATGCTCAAGCTCACCCGTGTGACGACCGCCTTTGGTGCCGTCGCCAACCTCTGGTTCGTCATCCTCTGGAGCCGATTCAACCAAGAAGAAATCAGCTCTGAGATCATCAAGAACGCCCCCCTCCCGCTCCTGCTCGGGGGAGGACTCATCGCAGGGGTCGGCCTCTACGCATTCGGGACCAGCCTCAATGACCTGCTTGATGTCCACCGAGACAGAGCACTCGGACGCACCGGAAGCCCAATCGTCGATGGATCTGCGAGCATCGAACTCGCTGTCTGCATGGTCGCAGCAAGCTTGATGATGGCAGTCCTAGGCGCGATGGTCTTTGGGACCGCCGCGATCCTGATCACCCTTTTGCTTGCATGCGCCATTTTGGTGTTCAATGCACTTGGAAAGTTTGTCCCCGGGATCGGGATGGTTCTGCTCAGTGTTATTTACGCTGGACACATGCTCATCCCCGATCTATGGATCCGGTTCTTGCTTCCGGTTTGGGTGGTCATGACCCACGCGATGGTGGTGACTGGACTCGCCCAACACCTCGGGCGACGGAGCCCACCAATCTCCAAACGCGCCGTGCTTTTCGCAATCACGGGATGGGGAATCTGCTCGCTTACCATGCTCAGTTTCGCGATCTCTCGGATGAACGGCGAAGGGCTTTGGCCCGACTTCGTACCGATGACTGCGATGCTCTACCCGCTCGGATTTATGATCCTGTTTGCGATCTTGATCATCCGTCGATACAAAAAAGTTGGCACAGGATCAAACCTCGGTGAAAAAATTTCCCGCTATGGTGCAATCTGGCCCGCCCTTTACGCGTGCGGGTGGTTCGCGGGTTCAGGGCTCTGGACCGCGTTTGGATACATGGCAACCCTCACCGTCATCGGATTTCTTGTGATGACCGTCCTCCGCGAGTTGTACTCATTGATCGAGCACCCCGTCGGATATCGGTTGTAATCAATACTGATATTGCTTAGAACAGACCGAGTGCAAAGAAAATCGCGGTAAACACAAGGTCAGCAATAACAATCGCGACGATACATTCGACAACTGTGTAAGTCGTCGCGCGACCAACCCCCGCTGCGCCACCGGTCACACGCAATCCATTGGCGCACGCGATGATCCCGATGAGCGTGCCAAAGATCCCGCCTTTAACCACTCCTGTGATAAAGTCAACAAGCTTCGCCTGGGTGAGCATATTGTCGACATAGGTCTCATAGGGAATCCCGAGCACCATCACCGATATACCCAGTGCTGCAATGATCGAGCAAAAGCTTGAAATCACTCCAAGGGCTGTCATCGAAAGTGATGCCGCGAGCAACCGCGGGACTACAAGAAATCTGACTGGATTCAAGGCGCTTGCTTCGAGCGCTTCGATCTCTTCAGAAACAACCATCGTCCCGATCTCCGCAGCGATCGACGCGCCCGCAAACCCGGTAAGAACAATCGCGCCGATCAAAGGCCCAAGCTCGCGCAGCACCGCGACAGTAATAATATTGGCAATCTTGTCCCGTTGCCCAAACTCATCAAGCGGCGGCGAGAGCTGAAGCGCCAAGATCAACCCAACACTCCCCGAAACCAATGCAACAATGAATATCGATTGCACCCCGATTCGACAAATCTGAGAAACAATCGCATTCTTACCCAATCGATATTTTTTACGGAAAATCCCGCGAACAATCCATCGCACAGTATCAATCAAAAGATACAACACCTCACCAGAGTGCTCCAGAATTCCGAGCAATCGGCGCCCGATGATCGCAACTGGATAAAGCAAGACCGTTAAAAAAATCGTCACCAACTTCATCGGCAACGAAATCTTCGCGTCAGCAATATCCGGGAGCTTCATGTCTGGAGTTGTTTGGGACATCAGGTATCAGTGTCGCATGAGTCGACCGATTTGTCCAATCGGTACCCAGGTTTTCCGAGTATCAATTTCGAAGCCAGCCATTTAATCAATAGATCGGATTGATCACAATGAGATCGCTTCATCTCTTGAATCGACAATCGAGAAGAACGAATCCAATCGAGCGATTTCGAAGATTGCCCTTACCTTCGGGTGCATATTACATATCACCAACTTGGTATCCGACTTGCCAGCGTTACGCATCGCTTCAACAAGTGTCGCAAGACCAGAAGAATCCATGTAATGAACTTCTTCAAGATCAACAACGAGCTTATGAACAGTGCTGTCCATTTCTTGACGGATGACTGTACGAAGTTCGGGCGATCGACTCATATCGACATCTGCCGAGGGAGCAAGAACAACAACCCCCTGCTCAGGGCGTTCGATTTCGATAAACGATGATGATTGTTGATTTGCCATACCTAATTATGCCCTCTTAGAAACGACCTTCATGATCTTCTTCCTACAAAGAGGATAGGCATCCCTCAAGACGAGGTATGGGATGTTGAATGAGAATGCGATTTGATGCAAAGCGATTGTTGACCTGAAAGCCGAGGAGACTCCTCAGTCCGTGTCGCTCGTTTGATCATCACCAATCTCATGCCAACTGGATCACGCTTTTCATATCTGACCTCATCCATGACCTCAGAAATGATGTGCACCCCGAGACCACCTGGTTTGATATCTTCGAGATTTCGACCCTTCATCGCCTTTGGATCAACCTGCTTTGCTTCATCCTCGATGGTAATCTCAATCCCACCAATATATTGGGATGTTGGTTTTATCGGAGTGATCCCAATCCAAATCGGTTTGTTGAATGCTTTGTTGTACCCATGCCGAATGATGTTGCACAATGCTTCATCAACCGCAAGGGAGATCTTCGAGCATTCCATGTCATCAAACCCAATCCGACGAGCGATGCACCCTACCAGCTCACGCGCACCACAAAGATACATCGGATCTGATGTTAGCTTTAACTCAATTTCGGGACGGTTCTGCATACTAACCCATTTCAAAATCGACTGTGATTTCACAATCATTTTTTTAATCTGCATCATGCTCCATCGGCTGATCCTTGCCTTCTTCGCCATGATCCGTGTGTGCGGTGTGATCTACAAGCTCGTCTGTCAGTTCATCAGTGTTGATTTGTTGTTCCTCAAGGTACCCGATCCATCGGTTATACGCTTCGAGACGCTCCCAGTTCGGAGACGCATGATCATAGTCCAAAGTGAAACCTGTCCGGATTTCAAGCGATCTGATCGCAAACATCCGTTCTACAGGGTCAGTAGACCTGAGTTTCTCAACAAGTTTGATTAATGATTCATCATCCTCCAAGGCAGATGCCTCAACAATCGCGTCAAGGCGTTTGGATGGTGCCGGTGAGTCAAACCCAGTTTCAATCGTAATACACCCTGTTGTTGAACCCATTGCCAACAACAAAGCTGCACAAACAACCGCCTGAATTGATCTGCTTCCAAACTGTCCCCTACACCTAAACGCCATACAACAACTGTAGGCATCAGAACTTACACCAACACTATTCGGATAGTCTGACAACTGGTTGCTCCAAATGCTCGCAATTTTCTCCCCGATGTATACGATATCACCCGGAGCCAATCACTTTCTCCGGGTTTATCGGACGCAGGAGCATATTCTCTGCATTCCATACCGCACTCAGACTCACCACTGAGCCCCAACCCGTTGAGTTTCAAACTATGGCAGACCACACACCACCGCACGCCAAATCACACATCGAACACGAAGTTGTCCCCGTTTTGGACTTCGGGTCTCAAACCGCCCAGCTCATCTGTCGACGCATCCGCGATGCAGGCGTGTTCTCGGTCCTTGTCGCCCCATCAATTACCGCAGACGAACTCCGCGCGATGAACCCCAAGGGCATCATCCTCTCAGGCGGACCTTCATCCGTCACCGACGACGGCGCCCCCACCATGGACCCCGCGATCCTCGAACTCGGTATCCCTGTTCTCGGAATTTGCTACGGCATGCAACTCACTTGCCACCTTCTCGGCGCATCGTTACACAAAGCACCACACCGAGAGTACGGCCGAGCACAACTCGAAATCGCCAACAACGATTCACCAGACATACTCTTCGGCGCAATCCCAGAACACACCCAGGTCTGGATGTCCCACGGCGACCAAATCTCTGATCTCAACAAAGCGCACATGACTCCGATCGCATCAACCGATACCTGCACCTACGCAGCGGTCCGATCGACCGATCCAGCACACAACTTCGTCGGGGTTCAGTTCCACCCAGAAGTCACCCACACTCCCCACGGCGTGGACATGTTCCGCAACTTCCTCTACGAAACCTGCGGCTGTGAAGGCACATGGAAAATGAGCGCCTACGCCGAGGAAGAAATCGCACGCGTACGCGAACTTGTTGGAAATCGCCGAGTCCTCTGCGGCTTGTCGGGTGGAGTTGATTCCTCCGTCGTCGCTGCACTCCTCCACAAAGCAATCGGGGACCAGCTCACCTGCGTCTTTGTCGACAACGGACTCCTCCGCAACAATGAACGCGATCTCGTAGAAAACACATTCCAGGATCATTTCAAGATCGACCTCCGCGTCGCGGATGCATCCAAAGAGTTCCTCGATGACCTCGCAGGCATCGAAGACCCACAGGTTAAACGCAAACGCATCGGACACCGGTTCATCGAGGTATTCAAGGAAGCCGCCAACGATATCGACGGCGCTGACTTCCTCGCACAAGGAACCCTCTACCCTGATGTCATCGAATCCGGGCACGGCCACTCTGGCAACAGCGCCAACATCAAACTCCACCACAATGTCGGTGGCCTCCCCGAAGAACTCGGATTCGAACTCATCGAACCACTCCGCGAACTCTTCAAAGACGAAGTCCGTGCGCTCGGCACCGTCCTCGGACTCCCCGATTCCATCGTCTGGCGCCACCCATTCCCCGGACCAGGACTCGCGGTGCGTGTGCTTGGTGAAGTCACCGAAGATAAGCTCGAAATCGTCCGCAACGCTGACGAGATCCTGCTCGAGGAAATCGTTGCAGCAGGTCTCTACCGCAAGACTTCTCAGGTCTTTGCGGTCCTCTTGCCTGTGCAATCCGTCGGGGTGATGGGTGACGGACGAACCTACGAACGCGTGATCGCGGTTCGTGCTGTCGAAACCGAAGATTTCATGTCCGCCGATTGGGCAAGAATCCCATTCGATGTCCTCGCAAGAATCTCAACAAGAATCATCAACGAAGTCCCCGGCGTAAACCGCGTCGTCTACGACATCTCATCCAAACCACCCGCGACGATTGAGTGGGAATAAGCAACTATGCACGAAACGGTTGTGACTGAAACCGCTGCTTCATAGCTTTAGAATCTTCCGTTCCGTATGAGCGTTGGGCATCAACAAGCAGCAATTCTGGCATTTCATCTTCGACGATCTCCAGCCCTGACTCAGACTGCACAACTTGTGCAAACTCAAGTGCAGGATCGAAACTCTTGAATGCTCCCACAATTTCAAAATCTGATCCGGCCCGAATCACAACAAGATTTACATCCTTGCCTTCAAATTTTTGAGCCGCCCAAACAAGAAAGTCAAAGCCTTTACTCGGCCAATCTCTTTGTTTGGCCAGTTGTGCAATAATCACACAAATCTCGCCGTGATCCACCATCGCGTTTTCTTTGTGTTGATACTGAATCTGTGTTTGCCCATCCACAAGATTTACACAGACTTGCGACCGCTTTCGGCTGCTATACACCGACCACAAGAATGATGCTGTGAAGCAGGCAGTTATGGAGAAGATGAGCCAACTTGGACGAATCAGCCCACCACCCGAACCCGCCGCAACTTGCCATACGGACAGAAGAACAAAGATAAGCGTAACTCCTCCGAATAACACAAGCCCCATCACTCGCTCTCCCGTAAGCCCAAGAACATAGAACAGCTTTCCATCCCGCCATTCTGGATCTATCGCGTACGGAAATGGCTTCCAAAGTTCAGGTATTTTTGTGTTACGATTAATTTTCATGCTTGGTACTTTCCACCGTCATCGCCCACCGCTCATGGTCCTCATACACCCCACGGATCTGCAGGTTCTTCTCCGAGTACCCCTCCTTCACAAACCCAACCGGCTAACTGGGACAATCGAGCAGGGATAAATTATACAAATCTTATTGGTTGCATTGGCTTTGTTTTTCGAACTCTTTTCAATGCCGATCGATCTGAAGAACGGAACAGATACATCTGCTCACCAGCAATGTGTCTTAGCCCCGGAAAAATCTTATCACTAAATTCTACACCAGACTCATCAGAAGCAGCGCTGGCAAACGCGATTGCAGTTTCTTCGTTGCGAAATGCCCCAATAACAAAACAATCGTGAGCTACACCGAAAGCCACAACAAAAAACTTGCCTGCTTTCCGAATATTCCACCTTGTTCTTCGTCCAGCTACTGGCCCCGCTAGCAGTTGAGCTTCCGTCAAATGTATGAGCGTATCCTGAGATGATGTGGGTGACCCGTCATGGTATTGTATTTGAGCAGCACCTGATGTGCGATTGATCACAATCTGTGATCTTTGCTTAGCTTCGTGTAAATACTTCAATCCTGCGATTAATAAAAAACCACCGAGTGGATAAAGCACCCAAACCGGCATGCTACCACCATTGCGCAATCGTCCTTGAGCAGGAGTCCACACTCCACTTTGTATACTAACTATCACAGCCACTAATAACGCAAAGATCGCAACCCCAATCATGAGCCCACTTGCAACCCGCATTTGATAGCTCCCGCCAGAGGTATATGCAACGAATTCTTTATCTTGAAATGATGGCTTCATTGCAAATGGTGCAGGAATTACAAGCTCGGGAACGCCTAATGCTTTATGTACGCGCATGAATATCCCTCACTCTCTCCACTGTCATCGCCCACCGCTCATGATCCTCATACACCCCACGGATCTGCAGGTACTTCTCCGAGTACCCCTCCTTCACAAACCCAACCCGCTCAAGCACCGCCCGCGACCTCACATTGCTCGGCATGATATTGGCGCACACCCGGTGCAACCCAAGCCCCCCACCTTCAACCGATGCAAACGCATGGTTCACCGCGAGGGTTAACCCCTCGAACATGTATCCCTTGCTTTCAAACCCCGAACCGATCCAATACCCGAATCGCCCGTTATTGAACGGGCCGCGTTCGATGTTGCCCAACGCGATCCGCCCCGCGATCTTGCTTGTTGACTTCTCAATGATCAGCCAGCGCTGATCGCGCTCGGTGTTGTGCGTTTCGAGTTCACGATCGAATGCTTCTCCCCTAAACAGATCCAGACCCGAAGGCGGGATCGGTTCCCATTGTTCAAGGTGCGTACGCGATGCTCTACGAAGTGCAACGAACTCCTCTCGATCGGTTGCCATCGGATGCCGAAGCAAAACTGATTGACCAACAATATCCAACTCAAAACCTCCGATTCACCTAAGAACTACGCATTTGTCAGAGTGCTCACTAACCATGCCCGCAATTGGCCACTATTCGCCGATTCCTAATTTTTATTATACCGAATATTCATCTTGTTTCGGCTCATCCGAATTGGTATTCTATTGAGGGTGCTCGGCAAATGGATCGGGCAATCAACACATAACTGGGTTCAGCCAGGTGAGAGCGGCTGAACAATCGTGGGTCAAAACAACGAACCAGATATAAGAAAGAGAGAACATACTATGCAATACAAATTGGCAACCTGCACAGTTGCTGCACTCGCCTTTGCCGCGAATGCGAGCGTCCTGAACATTTCTGGAAATGCATCAACAAGCACTGAAAACACCGGCGCTATGTTCGATGGCTCACTCGATTACACATACAACTCGGGCAACACCGGAACACTGAGTATATCGATTACGAACAGTTCATCAGCCATCGGCGGATTCTTAACTGGATTCGTATTCAACATCGACTCCATCGATGCAAACGCATTGGCAACATTGTCCTTCGGATCAAACTCAAATTTCCTCAACACAGGAAATGAAAGCGCAAGCCCATTCGGACAGTTCGACGCAGGCGCAGCACTCAATGCAAACTGGACCGGCGGCGGCTCACCATCATTCGGTATCGCAGTCGGTGACAGTGGTCTCTTCGAGTTTACAATCACTGCAAGCGATGCAGATTCGCTCAGCACCGCAAACTTCATCGGCGCAGGCGACGAGTTCGCTGTTCGATTTCGCGGGCTCAACAATGGTGGATCAGACAAAATCCTTTCACCTACACCAGGCACAAGCGCGATCATGCTGCTTGGTTTAGGATTTGCAGGACGCCGTCGTCGATAATCGAACGATCCAGAACAATCCCGACTCACAATCTCCCCTTTGTCTCATCTCAACTGAGGCAAAGGTTTTTTTATGGTTCCACTTCTGACTCTGTCTCATATCCATAGTCATCATCGACATACGACTCTTCGCCATCAGTATCGCTGCTCGTATTTGACCATTGCAACAATCCGCCCGCGGACCCAAGGATTACAACCAATAAGACAATTCGAACAGCAAGTTTGCGAAAACCAGATGCCGTTCTCATCGGAATCATGGTCACCATCGGGGACACCCCCAAGAGCAACAATGCAGGCAAAAACTCCGCGCCGGTCTGAATAATCGAACCCGTCAACATCGTCAGAATCAACCCCACAAGCACCGTCACCCCACCACGCGAGAGATGCAAGTTGCGGAATATTGTGCCGGTGATCAATGCAGAAACCAGCACCGCGATAATCCCCGCCGGGATCATTGCACCCGTCGAAAAATGGTTGAGCAACAAGATCGGCATCGACGCGCCCGCGATCACAATCCAGGTCGATGCATCGACCCATGCCTGCGTATGCTCGCTGTTGCGATCACTCGCAGTGGTAACCAACGCGCTGGCGATCGCTGCAAAGACCGCCGACCCGACAAAGGTCGGCGTATCCCCAAAGACACCCGGATATCCTTCGGTCAACATCCAGAACGCGCCCCCGAACGCGAGGACCCGGAACACGAATGCTGCGAGTATCGGCAATCGAACCAGACCTTCGAGTATTCCAACGAGTGCGATCAACGCGATCGCGTGGGTGTATCGATAGTTGTTTGAGTCGGGCCAAAGATGAAACACCTTGTTCGCAGCGTAATCCGCGCCCGCGAATCCAACAAGCAACATCAAAGGCAACATCCATCGCGGACCATCGGACACTTTCTGATCTTCATCCCGTTCATGCTCTAACCGAGATTCTTTGAACGCATGAATGTACCAGACCGCGATCAATGCGATCAGGGAGATCCCCCCGGGGATAAATCCACCAAAGATCATCAGGCGTTGTTGAAGTTGCGGGTCCATGATTGCTCCTTGTGTGTGCGATTGGACAGTCTGTTCAGTATAGAAACAAACACGAATAAAAATTGCCCGATGCCGGGATACGCCGACATCGGGCAACTTGATTTGATCTCAATCTAAATGACTTTATCGGCAAAGTCCATTACTCGGCTGCTGCTTCGATACTCACCATCAACTCTACTTTATCGCCCAAGCTCCCCCCCTCTGGATTCTTTGGATCGAGATACTTGGTCATTCCAAAGTCAGAACGCTTGATTGAGAATGTCGCATCGAGCCCCATCAACTTACTCCCATTGACAATCCCGCTGTCCACATTGGTGACCTGCGCAACCACCTCGACTGTTTTTCCTTGAAGCGTGAAATCACCGGTCACGGCATACTCGCCGTCCGATGTTTCCTCAATGCCTGTCGAAACAAATGTTGCTTCTGGATACTGACGCAGGTTGAAGAAATCCGCACCCTTGATATGGTCATCTCGCTTGCGATTTCCTGTGTAGACCGACTCGATCGGTACAACCAAGCTCATGGACGAACGCTCGACATGGAGTTTGTCAAAATCAATAGTGCCTTTGATTGTACTAAACTGTCCATAGAAACTCGCAACACCTCGATGTCGGATCTTAAAGACCACAACCGCATGAGATTCATCGACCTGATAGGTGGTCGCGCGAGTTGTCTCATTAGACTCCGCACCCGCAGTCTCTGTATTCTGTAAAGCAAGCTCATTCGTTGCTGCAACTGAGTTCCATCCCGCGAGCGCTCCCGCCGAGGCAATGAGTGCTGCAGAAACGAGGGTTGCTTTGTATAAGTTCTTCATCTGGTAAACTCCTGTGTACTGACCTTTGAAAAAATCAGGTATCCTTGTGTGTTACTCCTCTGATCTCAGAGGAAATCAGCATAACGAATCAACCGATCACTTGTATTGATTATTTCAACAGTTTTCAGAACTCACCAACTTTACAGCGCACACGCATTCCCGCCTCACTATCCCAGATTGACCCCCTTATCCCAGATTGATCCACCCCCTCGCATCCGCAGACTCGATCGGCTACCCTCTGTTCATGCATCAATACATCAAATCCATCACAATCGCGAGTCTTGCCTGTTCACCCATGATCTGCTCCGCTGGGTGCCAAACCATCGCAGAGACAAGCACAACCAACCCAACCACGACTCCAATCATCCTCGATGGAAACACCGATGAATGGTCTGCCCACACCGATGCATGGGCAGACGGACGATACATCTACCTCCACTTCTCCCCCACCGGCGTAGACAACCAAACTATCCAAGCAGCGCCCTACACCACCCGGATCCGCATCGACACCGACAACGACAACACCACCGGGCAACCGATGAACTCCCTCAATATGACCGGCGCAATCGTTCCCCCCCAAGGGGTAGACCTGCTCGTCGAACTCTCACCAAAGAACGAGCAAGGATCAATCGGTATCGGATCGAGCGTTTCACAGTTCACTCCTGATGGCGATCTGATCCAACAAGGGCATGCCGACATCGGATTTGCGTTCCTCCCGACCTACGCTGCAGAATCTTACGAAGCACGCATCGACCGCCATGGACCAGGCGCTCAGATCCTGCAAAGCTCAGGGCCAATGAACATTGTCATCGACCAAGTGACTCAGCAAGGCGCCTTCAGATGGTCGACCTCTGTCAAACTCAACCTGCCCCCACTCCAACCAATCGCACACACGACGCTCTCACTCCCGATCAAACCCGACGCGAGCGCTCGCATCATGAGCACCAATGTGCTCTTCTCTTCGCCGCTCACTCAACCAGATGCCTTTGCGCGTGTGCTCAGCGCGATCTCTCCCGATGTCATCCTCTATCAGGAATGGTTCAACACCTCACCAACTGCAGTACAGAACTGGCTCGACATCTACGCAGGAAAAGGATGGAACCTGCACATGCCCAGCGCCCGTGACGGCGTCGCGATCGCAACCAAACACAAAATCATCGCTCAATACGACCAAGTCCTCCCCCCATCAGGAGAAGGACGCACCGCGCGTGCAGTTGCTGCCCTGATCCAAACAGACGCAGGTGAAATCCTCGCGATCAGTGTCCATCTCAAATGTTGTGGCAACGCAGGATCATCCGAAGACATCAAAAGAATCGAACAAGCACAAACAATCAACGCATTCGTACAATCAGTGCAAATCAAGCACCCAAACGCAAAGGTGGTCATCGCGGGTGATTTCAATCTCGTCGGATCAAGAATCCCCCTCGACACCATGGCAGAAGGATTAGGAGTTGATGGGTCCCCCCTCACACCAGTCAAAACACTCCATATCGGTGACGCATCCATGCTCACCTGGAATGATGAGAAAAGCAGATTCAGCCCAGGCAGACTCGACTGGATGATCTACGACGATTCCGTCAGTGACGCCGCAAACGCGTTTGTGCTCGACACTCGAAACCTCACACCCAAAACCCTCTCAGCGCTCGGACTCCACGCAGATGATTCTATGTCATCAGATCATTTGCCCATCGTGCTCGATCTCATCAGCGAATAACCCGTCCAAAACTCACCTTGTCAGATCAGCCTAAGAACCTGATACATCTGACTCAAGATGAGTGACACCTTCTTCGTGTTCATCAATCAAACCCATACTCATCAGCGCTGTATACGCGGCGCTCTGCTCTGCAGCTTTCTTCGATTGTCCCCAACAAGGATCATATCGTTCGCCTTCGAGTTCCACCGCGATCTGGAAGGACTTGGCATGATCCGGTCCCTTCTCGTCAAGAATCCGATAGTTGGGCGACGCACCCATCGCACGCTGTGCATGCTGTTGTAGCACACTCTTGAAGTTGTGTTGATGCCCTGAACTCACTGCCTCTTCAAGCAACGGATCGAGTTGAGGTACAAGAAATCTTCGCACCTCATCCATCCCACCATCAATATAAACCGCAGCGATCACCGACTCAAGAACCGCGGCCGCCAACGACTGAGGAAGCTTTCTCTGCGTCTTCATCCCCTTGCCAACCAAGATCAACTGATCCAACCCCATCTCGATCGCGATCTTCGCACAGATCTTCCGCGAAACCGCGAGCGATTTGATCTTGGTCATCTCGCCTTCAAGGTAGTTTGGATAGAGGTTATAGATCCGCTCACAAGCAATCATCCCCAGAATCGCATCCCCAAGGAACTCTAATCGTTCGTTTGAATCGAGTCGAGACTCTGAGATCGACGCATGCCGAAGCGAGAGATCGAGCAAACCGATATCTTTGAACTGGTACCCAAGCGCCACCTGTGCTTCGGCGCGAATTTCATCATTCATACCCATACTCCGGCCGCTGATCTACAAATATGATCAGCCAAGACCCATCAATCACAAAGATTCATAGGTCATTTTCAAGATTTGAATGTGGTCAATATATCGCTTGATCCGCACGATCGGTTGCTGAATGTCTGTCTATGGCTCTGTTCTCGTACGAAAAACAGACTTTCATTCCACACAAACACCGAACAATAGGCCGCGAAGTCGATCAGATTGATGTATTCACCACGACAACTCTCCTATTATCCTCTCTCTAACCTGCCCTGTCCAATGAATTTGTGAGGGTTGGCGAGAAACGCTAGACGAACTCTAATTTCGAGACTACAGTATCCGCCCCTGAAGATGGGAACAGATACCACAGACCCGGTCTTGTAGATGGACCAGATTCGATAGGAGACCAGTCATGGCAATGCACTACCCACGCCGTAAGAGTAACACAAAGCGTCGCCGATCATTTGGTTTCCGTGCACGCATGAAGACCAAGAGCGGCCGCAAACTTCTCAACAAGCGTCGCCGCACCGGCCGCACGCTCCAGACTGTCTAAATCCAGTCTCAAATCACAAACAACCAACACACATGAACATTCGTTCATGTGTGTTTTATTATATTCAATTCACATTTCAGACACATATACCTATTTTCTTCTTGCTCAAGCTCCCCCACACCATTACGCTGGGTGACAAGTTTCCAACTCACAGTAGATATCAATACATAGAGAGAATATCCCATGAAAATTATCACATTGATCACCCTCACAGCAACAACAGGCCTTGCCGTTGCCAATCCCATTTCATCATCAGGTTTATCCCAATACCCATCCCAAACCACAAATGGGCATGATGGATTCCCTATAACAGTGACTCTTGATGTCAGCGGCGCTCAGTTCTTCGACGGTCAAGGCGCAGCGATCAATGAAATTCTCTCAGTATTTCTCGGCCAAGGATTACAGTTCGTAGGAATCGCATGGGATGTCAATCTCACAACCGTCGGAGCAAGCTGGGCATCAGAAGCAACCATGTCCTTTGATGGACTGATCAATCTCACACCAAGCGATATTGACGCCCCCGTCACGAACGAAAACTACAGCTCAGACGGCTTCGTCTACTTTCAAGATCTGGGGATTCCAGACCTCGTCGTTGGTGCCGACGGCATCCTAGATATCGAGTTCTTCGAAGCTTTTGATGATCAACCGGATATAGCGGACGCCTTCCTCGAAGCCGGCAGCACAATTACCTTAACTACTACACCAACCCCAGGAACCCTCGCCGCGTTCACTACAATCGGACTTATCACCACACGCAGAAGAAGATAACACTCATTCAGAAATGATTTACAATGAGAAACAAACCAATCGCACTCGCCTTCATCGCCGCCACCGCAGGGCTCGCATCCGCAGATTCCTTGGTGATCGATGTTTCAGGAACGCAGTTCTTTGATGATCAAGGCGCTGCAATCAATACAACCCTCAACATCTATGTTGGATATAGCGCGACTATCACCAACATTTCTTGGGATGTAAACCTCACAACATTCACCCAACCAAACGCAACATTTCCGAGTTGGGCTTCTGAGGCAGTCATGCTATTCCAAGGCGCTGAAACTGTGAATGTTTCAAATGACGCCTTCGGCGTTGTAAATCAGAACTATGCTGGATCGCAAGCTTCAGCACTCGTTCTCGGTGCTGATGGTATCCTTGAAATTGAGTTCTTTGAATCATTCGATGACGCCGCCGGCTTCGCCGATGCACAGTTCGAAGCCGGTTCAACAATCACTATTCATGGTTACGCCCATCCAACCCCAAGCTCCTTGGCGGCATTTGCAGCCTTTGGATTATTCACCAGCCGACGAAAAAGATAGTTCATGACTAACGACTGATTTGATTGTTGAAAGATATCATGAAAGCAATCGTCATCGCCGCCACCGCCGGGCTCGCGCACGCAGATAAATATGTAGTCGACCTATCAGGCGTTCAGTTCTGGGATGAACACGGTTCATCAAACAACGAAACCATCAGTTTTACAGGCTTTGCATCCATCACCGCCATATCGTGGGATCTCTACCACACGACCAACACCCCATCAGATTCTGTCTTTCCGAGTTGGAGTTCCGATGCTCAAATTCAAATCGGTGATCTCGATACCCTCATTTTTTCGAACGACGGATTTGGAGTCACCAATCAGCACTTCTCGGGAATTGCATCATTCGATCACTTCATCAACTTCGGTGATATCTTCACCCTCCAGTTCTTTGAAACCTTTGATGACGAAGTAAACCAAGTTGATTCCTACTTCGAGAACGGATCAACACTCACTTTCCACGGATCCACCGTCTTTCTGAATCAAATCCCTGTGCCTGGAACGGCCTTGTCCATCGCCATCTGCGCCGTGATCTGCACCCATCGACGCAGGCCCTGAAGATCTATCTCTACCATCTATAAGGCCTTGCAATCCGTATGCTCATCAATTGCGTCCGAAAAACCCCGCCTGACGGGGTTTTTCTGTTTTTATCGGTCCTAACAGAATCAATTTCATCAATTCGAGCAATTCTCACCCGTTTCTATTGACAGTCGGGTGAAAATCACTATTCTAAATGAGTGTTCTTGATATGTTTTCACAAGATCACATTGCTAATCAGGCGTATATTCATGGAAAAATCGATTGAATCGCTTTTCCTTGTGCCTGTGAGAGGAAGTTAAGAGAGCCTCTATTCAAACTTGGTGTTTGTATTTAGCACCCCTTGGTTCGTACTTTTCAGGCAACTCATGCCAAAGTACAATGAAGATCCTTTATGGAACGATTTGGTTTGCATATGTCGTGCAGATCAATAGAGAGTTTATCAAACGAAAGAGAGAAGAGAAATGAAAGTAATCGCAATCGCAGCTATCGCAGCAGCAGCTGGTCTCGCAACCGCAAGCCCAATCATGTCAACCGGCCTCACCGAGTACACCGTTGATAACGCTGGTTCACCATCAGGCTCAATGGTAATCGATATCTCAGGCTACAACTCATGGGACGAGCAAGGCAACGCTCTCAACGAAATCCTTTCAGTATTCGTTGGCGTTGGCGCTGAAATCACCGGCATCGGCTGGGACGTAAACCTCACTTCAGCTGGCGCAAGCTGGGGTTCAGAAGCTATCATGCTTTTCGAAGATCAAATCAACTTGACTGTTGGTACTGATGACGCTCCTGTCACCAACGCGAACTACAGCTCAGGCGGCATCGTTGACCTCACCGACGCTGGTGTACCAAACATCCTCCTCAGCGCTGATGGCGTTCTTGACATCGAGTTCTTTGACTCATTCGTCGACAACGCTGGTGCAATCGACAACTCATTCGTTGCTGGTTCATCAATCACCATCGTAGGTACTGGCTTCGTTCCAACCCCAGGTTCACTCGCAGTCCTCGGACTCGGTGGCCTCGTTGCTGGTCGTCGTCGTCGCTAATCCGACACTGATTTTCAACTTTGTTTTTCAACTTTGAAAATCAACTGAATACCTTACGGTAATCTCAAAATGAAGTTCATCGACTTCTGACTCCTGACCCCCGGCAATCGTTTGCCATCAGAACCGATGACTCGAAAATATAAAAGCCCTCGGATGAACTTCCGGGGGCTTTTTTCTTTCCCTATTCAAAACAGACAAACACTCTCCAAAATACCTAAATTAACAGCACCAAAATCCAATCCGCACATTCGGACGAATTGTTTTCCACAATTGAACCCCAAATCTATTTGTTCAAAAGAATTAGGCGAATTATAAGGAAAGATCATTGACTCATGAGGGAATTACACTATTCTACACTCCACCGAGGAAATCTCGGTACAACCAAGGTTTATCAGCCGGCGTGCGGAGCGCCAGCTAAACATGTTTTTAAACGAAAGAGAGAATTTCAAATGAAGAAGACAATCGCACTCGCAGTTATCGCAGCATCAGCAGGCCTTGCATCAGCAGACACCATGGTGATCGACGTATCAGGAACTCAGTTCTTTGACGAGCAAGGTTCAGCAGTCAACACCATCCTCGCTATCGCAGTAGGTAACGGCGTAGACATCGCAAGCATCACCAACATCGCTTGGGATGTAAACCTCACAACATTCACCGATCCAAACGCAACATTCCCAAGCTGGGCTTCAGAAGCAACAATGAGCTTCGAAGGTGCTGAAAACGTAAACGTTTCCGGCGACGGCTTCGGTGTTGTAAACCAGAACTACGTTGGGTCACAAGCTTCATCACTCGTTCTCGGTGTGGACGGCATCCTTGACATTGAGTTCTTCGAATCATTCGACGACTCAACTGGCAACGCTGACTCAGCTTTCGAAGCTGGCTCAACAATCACACTTTCAGGTTCGAACTTCGTTCCAACCCCAGGTTCACTCGCAGTCCTCGGACTCGGTGGCCTCGTTGCTGGTCGTCGTCGTCGCTAATCCGACCCGACAATCAAATACGATTGATCGAACGAAACTCAATCATCTTTCCTCATTCATGAGATAAGACCTTGAGATTCCAAGACAACAGAAAACCCTCCGGAGAAATCTGGAGGGTTTTTTTATACCCACTTTTTGATACCCACTTCGATTCATCCAGTTTAACTCAACCAATCCACCCATAAAAAAAACGCCCGCGGCTGCGAGCGTCATCTAGCTTCTCTGTTCACTCAGTCAGTGCCAATCCGTTTAACTCAACCCAATCCCAACAGGTTGAGGCTTCACCGCATGGCTCGGGGAAACAGTAACCCCAAGCGGGACACGCTTGCCGTTGCTATCCGTCGGAGGCATCCCTTCTTCGTCGATATGCCGTTGGATCGCCATCACGCCCTCGATGAGCATCTCAGGTCTCGGCGGGCAACCAGGCACATACACATCCACTGGAATGAACTGATCCACACCCTGCACTGTTGCGTAGGTATCAAACACCCCGCCTGTAGATGCACATGCACCCATCGAAATCACCCACTTGGGTTCAGGCATCTGTTCATAGATCCGTTGGAGCACCGGGAGCATTTTCGTCGTCACACGCCCTGCAACGATCATCAGGTCCGCCTGGCGAGGCGAGAACCGCATCACCTCCGCACCAAACCGTGCAAGGTCATACCGTGATGACGCCGTCGCCATCAGTTCGATCCCACAACATGCCGTCGCGAATGGCATCGGCCAAAGACTCGATCGACGCGACCAGTTCACCACACGCTGAAGCTGTGTGGTCAGTACATTATCTGTCGTAATAGCGCCTTCGATACCCATGACTGTTCACTCCATATTGGGTGCTGAATCCTCAAAACTCGGCACTCGATTCACCCGAAAGTGTATGCGATCAAGCATCTAAATGCGATCCGAGCATGGTCCTATTCCATAATCCAGTTCCATATTTGGATTCATGCTGCCGAGTCATCCGCCTGTGATTCGGAATCTTGATCATCAGATCCAATCGTATCGACTGCCCAATCCGTCGATTCAAGCAGTTGCATCGCAGAATCGTGCTCATCAAAGCAGAAAACACACATCGTCAACTGACTGACACTCGATGCAGGCACAAAGTAACAATAACGGACATTGATCCGATTATCCGTCATCAGCACCGCCAAATCACGGACAATCCCAGGTCGATTCTCAACAGAAACCCCAATAACAGGAGATTCAACAACCGGTCCAACCCCTGCTTCAACCATGGATTCGCAAACCGATCTGAGTGCTGCTTCAGGAGAACCCAATAAACGCACACACCCACGATCGAGGTGTTCGGTTGTTGATATCGAGATAATTTCAATCCCCGCCGCGAGCGTTGCATCAAGCAATCCCGCGAGTTCACCCGGGCGCTGTTGGAGATAAATTGAAAACTCAGTGAGTTGAATGTAGTTCATAAGGGCAGAGAGTATAGGCGCAAACACGCATTGAAGCACAAAATCGACCTCTCAGATCACCGTGCAGATCAACTCAACTCATACCTTTTTTATCCGCTTTCCGCGATTCCAGATCCGCAAGCGTCATCCCCTCACAAACCTCATCGAGCGCTCCCTTGAGCTTGGTCGGCAGTTGACCATCGATCCCCGATGCCCGATATCCATCCACCCGATGCGCTGCCTCAAGAATCTCCGCAAGACCAATATCCTCCGCCGGGCGCGACGGGGACCACCCAATATGCTCTTCCCCTTGATAGACCCGATTGATCACCCCAGAATCTGTGAGTGAATCAAGCAGTTCGATCGCTTGGGTATGTTCTAGTTTCGCGTCGTTGGCAACCTGCTCGCCTGTGCATGGTTTGCCTGATCGGAATCCATCCTGAACAGATTTAGCAACATGGAACATCACCATCGGATCAACCAAGATCGACTTGCGTCGATTCGAATCTGTCATTGATCGGATCCGTGAATCAACCAGTCGTGAGAAATGCTCAAGCGTGTACGACGCTTGCATCCCCAAGAGAACTATCAACCATGTCAGATACACCCAAAGCATAAACAAAGGCAAGATCGCAATCGATCCATAAAACTTCGCATACCCCGTGGTGTACCGCAAATAGGTCGTAAACCCGAGCTTGCCAAGTTCCCACAAAACCGCTGCGAAGAACGCGCCCGCGAGCGCCGATCGGAACTGCACCTTGGTGTTTGGAATCGTCAGGTACGCACCCAAAAGCAATAAGGTCGAGATCAACACCGACACCCCGTACCCCGCCATCATCGCGCCGATCATCGAGTCTTGCCCTGCAATCCCAACGACCCACCGGGTGAACGCGTCACCCGCTAAAAATGTCGCAGCTAAAAGCAACGATCCCGCAGTCAAAATCGTCCAATACAACATCAATCTACGCAGCCAACCCCGCCCAGACGGCGCCCCACAGAGCTGATTGAATGCCTTTTCGATCTCAATAAGCATCGACATCGCGGCATAAAAAAGCACCAACCCCGAGGTCAATGCAATCCACCCTGTTGGCACATTTCGAATCGAGCTATTCACACGCGTAATCAGATCAGTGATCACCTGCTCAAGATCAGCATTTGCAAAAATATCTGTTTGGGAAAGAGTCTCAATCACTTCTTCTGTGTTCTCAGCAATCGCACTCGGATCAACCAAGACTTCTTCAAGCTCCTCGACACCTGTAGGATCCTCCACGGGATCAACCACAGTGCGCTCGCCAGCATTCTCTAACGAACCAGTATCAACCGTCGCGATCTGGGATATACCCGCAAAGGTCAACACCCGTCGGACACCGGACTCAACCTGCTCATCAGACACAACAGATCCAAAGATCAAAAGACCGATCGCCATCACGGGGATAATCGAGAATATGGTTCGGTACGCGAGCGCTGCAGCCATCCGCGGGATCTGCGAACGATACAACCCGAGGACACCCATCTTGGTGACCGCCCAGATCCGTCGAGCTTCATCGCGAGGATCTGGAACAGATGACTTGTTGGTCTTGGGCGCGCTCGTCATGAACTCTGCGTGTTGACCTTTCCTTAGGACTCATCGTCCGACCAAATCATATCGACCCGATCTGTTACCGCTTTGGAGGCTTGCCTCGGCGAGGGATTCGTGCCGGCCAGCTTTCCTTCTTCTGGTTCCCACCACGGGTACCCTTGTCACCCGTTGATTGACCATCTGTAGGTCCTTGATCTGTTTCATCCGGTTCAACCACAGGCTTTGGTACAAATCCTTGCTCATTGCCTGCTCGGTTGATGGCATTTTTGATCGTCCGGTTTCGGATATTCACATCCTGACCCGCATTTGGGCTCATATACGGGTCTTTTGCCGGCTGATTCCGCTTGCGGACTCGCCCGGATCCACCAGATGCCCCGGGTCGGCTCGCCTGGGTCGGTTTTTTCTGTTCGCCGTACGCTGTTGCGGCCGATCGACGCAGATTCTGGATCTCATCTCGGGTCAACTCGCGCCATTCACCCCGTGCAAGCCCCTTGAGCCGGACAGGTCCCATCCCTGTGCGTTCGAGTTTGCGAACCGGATACCCCACCGCTGCGAGCATCCGTCGTACCTGACGATTTCGCCCTTCACGAAGGGTTAATGACACCACCGTACGATCACGGTCTCGCGCAATAAGCTTGATCTCAACATGTGCTGTCTTTGCGACACCGTCTGTCTGACCCGCTTTGCGCTGCGCAAGATAGATCCCGCGTTCGAGCTCTTTGATCGCTTCTTCGTCGAGTTCACCCTTAACAGTCACTCGGTAAGTCTTGGGGACCCCGTACCGCGGATGTGTAAGCTTGTTGGCCATCTCTCCATCATTCGTCAACAGAATGAGTCCAACCGTATCATAATCCAGACGACCAACAGGGAAAATCCGTGCTGCTGCGGGATGATTGACGAGTTGCGTCACCGTCCTGCGATCTGAACCTGGCTCGTCCTGATTCGTCGAAAGCGTGTTCGGAGGCTTGTTGAGCATGATGTAAATCTTGCGATCCGCCTTGGGTAAAGGCTTGCCATCAACAACAATATGATCCTCCTCAGGATCAACCCAAGCAGGGAGCTTGTCGACGCGCACTGAGTTCACCTCAACGAGCCCGTCTTCGATCATCGCTTCACAAGCGCGGCGCGAACCAACCCCTGCATCGGCCATCACTTTCTGGAGCCGTTTGCCTCGGGACGCGTCGGTAAGGTCGGTATGTTCTGCTCTTTGTGCCACATATGAGTGTACGCACCGAGTGATCCATATATGTATGAATTCATGCTCTATAAAGTAGAGTGTGCATTGTTTATTGAGAAGATCGACCGATTGAGCCGAAGTTATTGAGACCTTCGATAGGCACGGATGCCTTTCCAGGGTTGATCTGCGCAGCTCTTAAACCACTGGTCCATTTCAACCAGGCTGACAGTTCGACGAATGAAGCAAGGAGCGCCACCGATGGGCATCACCGATTTACCTTCAAACACTTCCCATTCTCACCCAACGAGCCAAGGGCAATCCCAAGAACAAAGCTCAATTGTTGAGCCCAGGTCAATTTTGGGTGCTGCCCCCACCGAAGAGATGTTCCTCTCTCCAAGAGTCATTGACGCGGGTGCCTTCGCCAAATACTCGGACATGCTCAAGTCCATCATCGCACAAGCAAACACCCAGGGACGGACCCTCGAAGATTTCAATGTCGATGCCCAAGCAATGATCAATCGCTGCGAGTCAACAAGCGAAGCAATCAACAAACGCATGCAGTCCGGGTTGCGGATGATCAAGATGATTGACGAGCGCGCCGCCCGCACGGATCTGTTGCTCGACAAAGTTCAATCTGCTCAACCCAACTCCGATGCTTTCACTTCAAAAATCGACGAACTCATCGAACAACGCTTATCTGATACCGAACAACGCTTAGAGCAGATGGTGGCCGCTGCCAATGCCCGTGTCGAAGCCGCAGACGAACGCGCGCGCAAAGCAGTCGAGCTCAGCGATGGACACGCACTCAAGCTTGCCGAGCTCACAACCCGGATCGAAGGACAACTCGACGAACTCGATGCACGCATCGAGAACACCCGCCGAGAAACAAGCAAGACACTTGAAGAAATACTCGATCGCACCAACACTGTATCGCACGAGCTCAACAACTCACTCGATCAGGTTATCTCAAGATCACACGAAGCAGGCTCGAACCTTGCTGCCAAGATCGACGAAGCATCACTCTTGACCGATTCGCGGATCGCTGAACTCAACTGCGTCATCGAACCACTCCTCCACGCATCGCAACAAGCAATGCGAACATTGGGAATGGACCCAGACAACCCTGTCTTTGCAGACTCACCACTCGCTCGCATTGAGCACCTCGTCGAGCGAGGCGAAACCCAATCCGCATCGCTCGATCGCGTCTACCGCCAACTCGAAGATCTGCAATCACAAGCAGAAGGGGTCAAAGCAGTGTTCGGACTCTGGCTCGTCGATGCTGCAGGCGAACTCGATGTACTCGAAGCCCGTAAAGACACCCTGGTCGGACCGATCTCCGAAGCCGCCGACAAGGTCGCCGAGCTCGGACCAGATGTTGAGCACAACATAGAGCTCGCATCAACCAAACTCTCACACCTCATGATCGAGCAGAAAACGCTCCGCCAAGCAATTCAAGCCGCGTCATCAGTTGCTGATGATGTGACCAATCGCATGACCAACGAATCGGGACAACTCCAAGCACTCCTTGACGGCTCGCTCCACAAACTCTCCACTCGCGTCGAGCAAGCAGGAGTTTGGCTCGGCGCCCTCATCCAACACGCAGAATCACTCGCCAGCACACTCCCAAGCGCTGGTCGCATGGAGTTTGGTACTGCTCCAACAGAATCGACCACTCCTCCAACCCCAGAGCGAACCGAAGAATCAAAGTCCGTGACCACTTCGGTTGCCCCACCAGAACCTAAACCAGAACCAGCACCGGTATCTGCACCAGTTCAAGAGCACCCGATCGAAACCACTATAAAACCAATGAGTATCTCTGAACCACTGCGTGCGATGAATGACGCAGTTGAATCAGCAATCATCCCACCCGAAAACAAAGAACCAAGAATCGTCGCGCCCCAGCCACCCTTCTTGCCGATCGACGCGATGTGCTTTGATGGTTCACCAGTAGTGATCGAACACAATCAAAACGAATCCGCTTGATTCATACAAAAAACGCACTGACCCACCACCGTGCGCAGACAGGCGAACCAATGGTTCGCCTGTTTGTATTTTTGGATTGAATCATTACTCACCCGGAGGAGTCCAGAGCTTCCACGGAAAATCATCGGGTATCAAGTGCGCCCGATCACCCAACCAACCAACCAAGAACTCCATCGCATCAATAACCCGAGGCCCAGACCGGTTGAACATCTGATTCCCATCAACAATCGCCACCCGTCCTTCAACCACCGCAGGCAAGGTGCGGAACCAATCCGTGTCCGAGAACAACCGATCTGCCTCAGCGCGAGCTTGCTCAAGATTCAACCCACACGGCGCGATGACCAGATGCTTGGGAGATGTTGCACAAAACAGTTCTGCAGGGACTGCAATCGAATGACCCGCGATGCGTTCTGCCTGCTGAGGACCAACCGCAGCACCCGAGTGGGGTTTGCGGACCGCTTCATTGAGCGGATGCCTCGCACCCGCTCGCTCGATGAGCTGAACCGTCCAATGACCCGCGACATAAATCGGGTCAGTCCATTCCATGAACCCACACACCGGCCCATCGTCGTAGGGATTAATATGCTCCTGTGCACGATCCAGCCTTTGATTCAGATTGACCACACCTTGCCGAGCTTCTCGTTCAAACCCGATCGCTTTGCCCACCCGATAGATATCATCAAAGATATCCTCGATCGTCTTGGGATTCAGCGCCAATATCTCAGGCTTCCCAGGCATGGACTCAACCGCCTGCACAACCGAATCAAGATCAATCGAACACACCGAACACAGGTCCTGGGTAATAATCAAGTCGGGTTCAAGATCGATAAGCCTTTGTATATCAATCTGATAGAGCGATTCGCCGCTCTGAATCGATTCCGACACCTGCGAATCGATCATCTTGGCATCCACCCCACCCCCCGGATCGTACTGCGTCCGCTGGGAGGTCAACACCGGAACATCTTGAACAGACTCGGGGAAATCACACTCATGCGACCGCCCCACAAGCAGACCTTGTGCGCCCAAAAATGCAACGATTTCGGTGCCAGATGGGATCAAACTCACGATGCGCATCGACATACTCCGATTGAAGAGAAAGGACTGGAGTTCAGTCCAATTTGAAGGCATTGCACCCATGTGCATCGCCTACTGTATAGAACCTTGATTTCATCGTTCAAATCGAAGAAATCGAGACCGAAGAAACGACCCCAAGGGCACTCACATGCCCATATTTGTACGATACGCCGATCGAATGACCAAATGATCGGATAAGAGGAGAAATGCTGGTGCAACAATTCAAACGCAACCTAATCGCTGCTGCAGGACTCATCTCATGCTTGAGTCTCCATGCCCACGCCCAGCCTCTCGATGCAAACACCCAAGACTTCGAGCCAACCACCGATTGGGGTGAACCAACCCAACAATCCAAAACCGAAATCGCTCCACGCGAACCAACCATTGACTTTGGTGTATTCTCAGAACCCATCGAACTCAACACACTCATTGATTTCATCGGATCATCACTCAAAATCAACATCGTCATCAAAGGCTCACCTACCGGTGAAATCGTGTTCAACGCCCCAGTGAGTGTCCCCCGGAGCAAACTCCTCCCGTTCCTCGATGCGATGCTCGAACAATACTCGTTCACCATCGCACTCGATCCTGATTCACGATTCTACGTTGTTCAACCACTCACTGATCTCAAATCTGTCTTCGGCACATCAACCCGGATCATCCCCACACCCAATATCAAACCATCCCTCTTGGTCCCCGCACTCAGTTCGATTCTTGGCGCACAAACCGGAACCAACGCAAAGACAACCACCAGCGCGATCCAAGCAGTCGATGAGCTTGGAATCCTCATCGTCAACGCAGCGCCACGCGATATCGCACGCGTCGAGCAGATGATGGCCGAACTCATCAGCATTGACGAAGACCAAGAGTTCATCCGCTTTGAACTCGATCACCTCGCAGCACCAATCGCCCTCGATCGTGCCGTCGGACTCGTCGGAGGCACCCAATCAGGAACGACACCCCGTGTCAACCAGAACAACCCAAACGCCGCAGCTTTTAATGCAACGGGCACCTCAGGCAGTTCCTTCTCAAACCTTTCCGATCGCATGACCATCGACCCGCAAGGCAACGCCTTAATCTTTAAAGGCACCCAAAACGAAATCCGGCGCATCCGTGATATCCTCACCGTCATCGATGTCCCCAACAAGCTCGAACCACGCAACTACTTCGCAGGATCAAGCGCTGCGCAAATCGCAGACATCGCCAAACGACGCGGACTCGGTGAAGTCATCCAGATCGAAGCAACCCAAACCCAAAACCCGTTCAACAACTTCGGTGGTCAGAACAACCCACTCACCCAATCCACTGATTCCGGACGCGGGGGCCCGGTCATGGTCGTCGACGCGGAACGCGGAAACATCATCTACTACGGCACAGACGACCAACAAGCTCAACTCGCCGCGCTCATGACCGAGCTCAAGACAGACGATGAACGCGTCGTCATCCGTGAGTATGTCCTCAACCACACCGACGCATTAGTCATCGGTGATCTCCTCAACGGCATCATCTCAGGCGAACTCCAAACAGGCGATTCTGCACTGCTCCCTGGGGGGGCAAACCGCAATAACAACGCCCGTGGATTTGTCAACGGGTTCGCGATCACCGCCGACGGCGAATCATCCGGAGAGTTCGACCCCGACAAGATCACCGTCATCCCCGATGAAAGCTCGAACCAGATCATCATCAAAGCACCAATCAAGCAACAAGCAGACCTTGAGAATCTCATCGTGCGTCTCGACAAAAGACGCCCGCAGGTATATATCCAAGCTTTGATCGTTTCGGTTGCTGATAACGAAGACTACACACTTGCATTTGAAACACAGATCAATGCCGGTCAATATTCGATGGGCACCAACTTTGGGCTCTCATCCCCAGGCACAACATTCCAAGATCCAAAGCTCGTCTCATCGAGCTTAGGAGGACTCACCCAAGCGGTCATCATGTCCGAGTTTGTTCCCATCATTGTCAATGCAACACAAACAAATGCGAATGTGCGAATTTTGTCAACCCCACAACTCCTTGTCAACAACAACGAAGAATCCACGATCATGTCTGTTGAAGAACAGCCATACTCCGAGATCACCGCAGGAACAGGCACCGGCGACAACATCCAAGGGCTCGGCGGGTATGTCGAAGTGGGTACAACACTCACCGTCACACCTTCAATCTCCGAGAGCGGATTCATCCGACTCGAATACAATGTCGAACTCTCAAACTTCGTCGGTTTGGCACAAAACGGACTCCCTCCAGGAACCAACCGAAGAACCGTTGAAGGTTCTGCAACAGTACCCGCAGACTCAACAATCGTCATCGGCGGGATCACCGTTGATGACATCAGAGACACAATCATCAAAGTTCCATTCTTAGGCGACATCCCATTACTGGGAGAACTCTTCAAACGCACCAACAAGGTCAACAACAAATCTAAGCTCTATGTCTTCCTCACTCCTCGCATCATGAGCGATCCAAACTTCAATGACCTGAAACTCTTCTCCGAGGGTCCGCAGAAAGACATGGATATAGACAACATCATCCCGGATCTTCAACCCGCGATCATCACTTCGCCTGAAACTCAGAACTCAAGAATCCTCCCCGCCTTCAACCCTTCAAACCCAGCACCACAAACCCAGAGTTCTGAAAGCCCTGCTTCTCAAAGCCCGGTATCTGTGATTCCTGCAGAAGTCAAACCTGCTCAACCACCTGAACTCGAACCCGCGTACATCGAACTCTCCGAAGCGCAGCTCAAGGACAACGACTAAGCTATGGGCAAGACCAATCGAAAAACCGGCGGGCTCATCAAGCGCAACCCACAGTCACAAGACGCTGATTCATCCGCGATCGTTGTCGACCGGTGGAACGACGCCGCACGCGCCTTCGGCGAGTTCAGTCTCTCCAAGGAACAACTCAAAGCATTCGCATCCATCGAAGGATCAGAAGATGAACCCTGGGACATCCTCCTCCAGACACTCGCGATGGATGAGATCAGCGCCCTCAAGCTTCTTTCCCAGCGCACCGGCTTACGCTTTGTCCAAGAACCAAGGTTCAATGAATCTTCTTCGCGCTACTACGAACTCATCGACCCCGACGACGCACGCGCATCATCCGTTGCCTGTTACGAACACGCCAACGGTGCATTCGTCCTCGCGACAAGCAGACCCATGCAACCCAGCGCATTGTCCATGCTCGAAGACACACTCGACGCCCCGATCACGGTTGTCCTTACCCCACGCGCAGCGGTCGCGAGTCTAATTAATCGCGGGTACGAACAACGCGGCGATCTGGTCACCGAAATCGTGGAAGATATCCCACTCGACCAAGACGCAATCGAGAAAGCTGCCGGCGCGATCGGCAAGTCCAACGACCTGCTCGCCCAGGCGCGCCAGACACCCGTCATCCGCTTGGTCAACATGATCCTCTTCGAAGCGCTCCGAAGAGGCGCATCGGATGTCCATGTCCACCCGATGGAAGAACGACTCTCCATCCGACTCCGCATTGACGGCATGCTCGTCGAAGCATTCTCCCCCCCGCTCTCGCTCGCATCCGCGATCTCATCGCGCCTGAAAGTCATGACCGAACTCGATATCGCCAATCGCCATGCACCACAAGACGGTCAAACAACCGTCCGCATCGGACAGAAGAAAATCGATATCCGCTTGAGTGTCATCCCCACAATCTTCGGTGAACGCATCGTTCTCCGCCTGCTCGATCAATCACAAAACGAACTCGATCTCTCCGCTGTTGGCATGTCCAAGAAACTCCAGACCGGACTCATGGACTGCGTAGAAAGACCCAACGGCATCCTCCTCGTCACCGGCCCAACAGGTTCGGGTAAAACAACGACACTCTACGCCGCGCTCGGTCGCGTCGATCGTGCATCTCGAAATGTCATGACCATCGAAGACCCCGTCGAATACCACCTCGACGGCATCTCCCAGATGCAAGTCAACACCAAGCGAGGCGTCACCTTCGCGACCGGTCTCCGATCACTCCTTCGCCAAGACCCCGATGTCATCCTTGTCGGTGAAATCCGAGATCCAGAAACCGCACAACTCGCGATCCAAGCTTCGCTCACGGGTCACTTCGTGCTCGCAACCTTGCATACCAATGATGCTCCGAGTGCGATTCCGCGTTTGCTTGACATCGGTGTCGAACCATACCTCGTCACCAGCTCACTTGTCGGGGTGCTTGCACAGCGCCTCCTCCGCCGACTCTGCACAACCTGCAACGGCGCAGGCACACATCAAGGCGAATCCTGCGAACACTGTTTCGGCACCGGATACAAAGGCCGACTCGCAGTCCATGAACTCATGCTCATGAACGACGAACTCCGCCAACTCACCGCCACCCGCGCCGACGGCGTCACCCTCTACGAAACCGCCGTCAACTCAGGATTCGAACCCATGAAGATCGACGCGCTCGAAAAGGTCAAACAGGGTTTAACCGACGAAGCCGAAGTCTTCCGTGTGCTGCATTAAAACATTCCCAAAATAACCCATACAACTCCTGCGAAGAACAACACCAAAGGCAATCCACAGAGAATAATTATCCAGCACGACACTGTGCTTACCCACGAATATTTTTGTAGAGAAGTTTTCTGCTGACGCCGCACCGTGACGGACCGTCTTCCCCGTTGCAAGAGTATGAGAAGTCCAATATCTGCAAAGATGATGGCCAACGCAACAACCACAAACATCAAATCTTCCCAACTGCCATTACTTGCTTGAGGCGTAGCCCCTGTGGGGGGAAGGTATTGTGCGCTATATGAATGAACAGCCCTAAGTACTTCAAAAATGATTAAGGGAATGAGCACAAACCAACAAACAAGCACAAACTGAGCGACTCGGATTACTCTCCGCTCATCAACAGATTCATACCGCAGTGTAAGTAACTTGTCTAAGTTGTAGCCTTCAAACTCTAACCCACACTCTGAGCACTGATACTTTATTGTTCCTCGCAAGTTATAACTACATTGAGGGCAACTGCAATCATGCTCGGCCAAGTATTCAATCAGGTTCTGATCGGCATCACTCATCCACACATCCTAACCATACTTGGCCGACAACGAAGCCGAAGTCTTCCGCGTGCTGCATTAAGAGCGTATCCCCAAACTATATATAATGTACCGACCAATAACCATGAAGACGATCAGTACTGGAACTAAGGTTGTTAAAACAATACGCTTGGGCAATTGCGGATGAAACACGCCTTTTTTTAACGATGCCAAATAAATATTTTTTTGCGCCGTCTTATACCATCGAACTAAAACCACGATCGGCACCACAGCAAGCAGTGGTAGAATCCATGCCGTAGCCACTTCCGTTCCTGTTGGCATGTTCATGCCAAATCCCCGCTTCAAAATGAGCATAAGCTGCCCGACTATCCAAACTATAAACCCAATAGCAATCCAAGCCAAAACTCCCATCACGCACCAAGATTGCGCACTAGAAATACATTTGACAAGTGCTGCTATCTCAGCTCGATCATCAAGATGTTTTACTCCGCATTCAGGACAATGTGTATCTAAACTGCTCTCCCTACAGTATCCACATCCAACACAGCTACCATCAAGTTCTGGCTGAACATCATCGAGTTGCTGCTGATTATCCATCTGTACATCCTCGCACAATTCATCCCTAAGATCAACCATGAACCGACTCAACCCGATGAACTGTATACCAGTCACACTCACCAACAACATCGTGACCCTCGAACCAATCGCCCTCAAGCACGCCAGCGATATCGGGCAAGCGATCGACAAAGATGTATTCAAATACATGCCGATGCGTTCGTCGGTGATCACACCATCCGAAATCCGCCGGTACATCGAGTTCCAGATCAAACGCCCCAACACCGTCACCTTTGCCATCATCGACAACACAACCAAACGCGCGATCGGTTCAACGAGCTATCTCAACATCTCCGCCGATCATTACGGCTTAGAAATCGGTTCCACCTGGATCACCAAATCCGCCCGAGGCACAAAGATCAATCCATCAATGAAACACCTCATGCTCAAACACGCATTCGAAGAACTCGGCGCGATCCGTGTTGTACTCTGCACCGACAACCGCAACGAACATTCAAAGGCTGCAATCTCCAAACTCGGCGCAACATCCGAAGGCATCCTCCGCAACCACATCATCATGCCCGATGGACATTTCCGTGATTCCGCAACTTACTCCATCATCCCCGAACAGTGGGAAACAGTCAGCCAAAACTTGCTCGCTCGGATCAATGCTTGAGACAACACCACCCACAGCGCACAACAAAGCCCTCTCTCGGAGGGACGAGAGAGGGCTGAAGAGGAGCACGCTCAGTAGATTGAGGGAATCAAGGCGTGCTCGGAGAGAGAGCGTTCGGAAACCACCTGTCGTCGAAGATAAACACCTAATTTCATAGGCAAAATCAACAACCCGATGGGAACAGAACCGGCCTCCGCCGATAAAGGGTCATCGGGTAAACAACTGTAATCACATGAGAATCGTCAACCCAACTGGTAAACTGGGTAATTATGCCACCACTGATCCGGGGGGTGTAGTGCCGTCAATTGGCAGTGTCCTTGCGACATCGAGGAATGATTCGTAGTTTGCTCGGGTCTCAATCACACTGTCCCCACCAAACTTCTCCATGAACGCGCTGGCAACTTCGAACGCAACCACATTCTCCATCACCACACTCGCTGCAGAAACCGCGCACACATCCGATCGTTCATACTGCGAATCTTCAGGCAGTTTCGTATTCAGATCCACCGAAGGCAACCCCTGCAAAAGTGTCGCGATCGGTTTCATTGTCCCCGTCACCACAATCGGTTGCCCGTTGGTCATCCCGCCCTCGGTGCCGCCCGCATTATTGCTGCTGCGCACAAACCCAAGCGAAGGTTCTTCAATCTTTGATGCATCAAACCGGATCGGATCATGCACCTGTGAACCAAGCTGCTTTGAACATTCCGCGCCGAGCCCGATCTGCACCGCCTTAAACGCCTGAATACCCATCACCGCGTACGCGATCCGCGCATCAAGCTTGTCATACCAGTTCATCGAAGTCCCCACCCCCGGAGGACATCCAAAGACATGACACTCGACATCACCCCCGACGGTGTCTTTGTCGATCTTTGCTTGACGGATAATGCTGCACTGCTTTTCGGTTGTCTGTTCATCAAGCGTGTAAGTATCCGACGCGTTGCGTGCAACAACAAGCTCTCTGTGTTTCCCAGGAAGAACTTTTACCTCGGTCCGTGCATCAAGAATCGAACGGACAAACCCGAAGACCTCAACACCAAAGATCTCCTTGAGGATCAATCGCCCGACACAGGTCGCCGCGACCCGCGCAGCGGTTTCTCGCGCACTCGCCCGTTCAAGCGTCTCTCGGCAATCCGTCGTCAACCATTTCACACTCCCCGCAAGATCCGCATGCCCAGGACGCGGACGATACACCGGAGGCGTCCGCTCAAGATCGTCCAACCTCGAATCCCGATTCTTCACCAAGAATGTAATCGGCGCTCCAATTGATTTCCCATGCCGAACACCGGTCAAGATCTCGATGGTATCGGTCTCGAGCTTCTGTCGCCCGCCGCGTCCATACCCACCCTGCCTGCGGAGCAACTCCGCATTGATGACATCCGCATCAATCGTCAAGCCTGCAGGCACACCAAGGATCGTGGCAACAAGCGAAGGCCCGTGCGATTCACCCGCGGTTTGATAAGTCAATCTATTCGATGGGATAGTCATTGGTGCGCTCTCTTGGTGTTAGTTCCAGTTGATTAAAGAAATGATATTCGAAAAATCATCCGTCCATAACTTAATCCGATCTTCCTCAGCAATCACAAAGCTCTGCATCCCCGCATCAATCAGCCGTTGCCCAGTCTCCGGATCACGGACCAACACAACCCAGTTGGATGGGAAATGATACATACGCTCATCATTGGGGATATCTCTCTCTTCATCCATCGCAACCAACGGCGCAATTCCGCTCGGCGCTTTGGATGACTTTGTCGTTTCTCTCGCAAGCTCATACACCAAAGGCATCAGATCAAGATACCGATTTGAGATATGCAATACAACCATACCATCGTCCGTCAATCGATCGAAATACAGATTAATCGCCTCTTTGGTCAACAAATGCACCGGAATTGAATCAGAACTAAATGCATCCGCATGAAGCAGATCATACTTAGGCTCGTGCATCTCCTCGGACTCTTCGATCAGTTTCCGTGCATCGCCAAGACGAACCTCAATCTTCGCGGGCGCCTTCTCAAGATAGGTAAACAGTTCTGGATCCCTAGCAATTGCTTCGACCTCTGGATCAATCTCGAAGAAAACAATCTCGTCTTGTGCTCGACCATGAGCTGCAATCGCACCCGAACCAAGCCCCATAATCCCGATCCGCGCCCCATCAGGCCGCATCTCTTTGATCGTCCGCATGATCATCCCGCACGGGCCGTCAAAGTGATAATACCCCAGAGGCTCAAGCTCAAGCTCCTTATTGAGATACTGAATCCCGTGCATGGTTGTCCCATGATGAATCACATGGATCAGAACTTCTTGATCATTCTCTGCATCATAAATCGTCTGCCTGGTCACCTCATGAATCCCATAAAATGTCCTTGCTCGATAGATCGAGTTCCCATTATTCAACACATTGTACTGAATCGCAACCATCGGCAACAGCGCCGTGATCGCACACGCCAACCCGTCCTTCCACGCAAGATACACCATCAACGCCGGGACCGAAGTCATCAACGCAACAATCGTCATATCTACTGGAGTCGCTTCCTTGGGCTGACTCGACATCAACCCGCTGATCCAAGCAGACAACTGGGTGCCGTAAAATCCGATAAACAACACATACCCGATCGTTACACACGGAATCCCAATCCGGCGAATCAGCTTGATACGCTTTGCCTTCGTTGCGCCCATATCAACCAAATCCTTTGACCAAGGGAGCACACTGACTGCAAGCACCAACGCAATCGGATACTCCAAGTTCGCGGTAAAGAACAACGGCGCAATAATCCCATTGAACAATCCACCAAGCGCACCGCCCACAGACATCAATAAAAAGAACTCAGTTAGGTGCTTCGCCGCAGGGCGATCCATCGCTAAGCGCCCATGACAGATGATCCCAACCGCCGCCAAAAGCAGAAGCTCAATCGACACAACCATAATCATCGAACCAGATGCGTTGAGTTCATTGGCCATCATCAAAATCATCGCCCCGATGACAAGCATCACCAACGGGCGAGTAAAGTCCTTCACCCATCGCTCGACCTTCGAACCAAACGCGATGATCATTGTGATCAGATAAATCACCAAAGGCAACACCCAAAGCAATGGCAACGAAACAACATCCATCGTGATGTAGTTCGTCACTCCCAAAAGCATCGAAGACGGAATGAACGCAAGATAGATCCAGTACAATCGACGCTTCCAGTGAATCGGTCCTTCGTCAATATCTGTACTTTGCACACTCGATTCTGCGAATGCAACCCGTGCCTCTTCCTTCCGCCTGCGTTTCGCTTGCTTTGCGGTTTCAACGACTGGCTTTTTCGTTTTACTCGCCGAGTACAGCGCCAGCACAATAAACAGTCCAAATCCAATCAACCAAAACTTCCGCTGATTCACCAACCCAAGATTGGGTTCAAAGATCAAGGGATATGCCAACAGCCCGATCAAACTCCCGGCATTACTCGCAGCATACAAAAAATATGGATCATGCGCACGCGCGTGCCCCGTCCTCGAAAACCAACCCTGAATCAATGGACCCGCACTCGAAATCGCAAAGAACGGCAATCCAGAAATCAATACAAGCTGCAAAATCAACCAAGGCACCGGGAAGGTCGACGCCTCTGCCGGCGCATTGGGCGTATCAAACATCACACCGACAACCAATGCAATCACTAATAGAGTCGAATGAATGACCATCTGCGATCGACGGTTAAACCGCGTCATCAACACATGAGCATACAAATATCCAAGCAACAACACCGTCTGGTAGAACAACATACAAGTTGTCCATACCGAAGACCCACCGCCAAAGACCGGCAACAGTGTCTTTGCAATCATCGGCTGGATCGAAAACAACAACCCCGCCGACAAAAATACTGTGAGTGTAAACAAAACAACCATGGAGACTCCTTCGCTAGTCCGTGTACAATAGGAGCAAACCACCTGTTGTACACCATTTATTACCCTCTAAAGGCCCATCTATGCAACCCAACGATCATGTCTGCCTCTGCTTTGGCGTATCACAAGGCAAAATCCAGAACTATCTCAACCGAGAAAACCCCCAGGTTGCATCACTCATCTCCGAATGCCTCGGCGCAGGCACCGGTTGCGGCTGGTGCGTTCCCTACCTCAAACACCTCCACAAACAACATCAACAAGGACAACGCCCCACCATCGAAGGCACCTTCGATGACTACACCCAAGGCAGACTCCGATATCGAAAAACCGGAGATCGAGAGACCCCAATCACAGAAAACGAATAAACAAAAAACCGGGCAAACGCCCGGCTAAGTAAAGAAATAAAAACGGCGCCCGCTCGCTACATGCGATATCGAGCAATTGAATCGAGCGGAAACGCAGGCGCTGCGATCGGACGCAACGCGAGTTCAAGCAACGCAATCTCATCATCATCACCCGCAACACGATTCGTGCGGAGTTGATGACAACCAGTACAACGATGGACAATCGCCCATTCGCCGTCATCGCGAGACGCAATCGAGATCGGTTCCATCTTCTGCATGCATGCAGATCTCCGGTCCCCAACCTTTTCGTCCACATGCCTCGAATAGAGACACTGCGGACAATGGTTGCGTTGCTTGGTTCCAAATGATTGATACGAAATATAACCCTTGCAGTTGATGCAAGTAAATCCGCCCTTCTTCTGGGCGTTCCTGTCATGATGTTTCAATGAGTCATCCTTATCGTGTTCCAGATCGCATCTGAGCGCGGAACATCACCATACATACAAACAAGACAACTGCATTGGTCATGCTTGTACGCGTGAATGGGAAATGAACGATAAAAATTAAACAAGGGGAGTCATAGACACGAGTATACCAAACCCATCAATGCTTGCAACTCGAATTGCGCAATAAAAAAGCCCGGATTATCCAGGCTCTAAGAATCAATCTATGAACATGCTCGCCGATTCATTCGTCGTCGTCGAGAATCCGGAGTGTCAATCCACAGTTGGTCAACTTCTCACCGATCTCAACAAGCGATGTCGCACCAAAGTTCTTTACACCCATAAGCTCTGCTTCTGTATGTGAACACAGATCGCCGATCGACTGGATATTGAGCATCTGCAGCGCCTTGCGAGCACGAACAGAAAGCTGAAGCTCAGAAACAGGCTTGTTGAGCAAACCTTCTTTGCCTGAACCCTTCAACTTCTCAAGAATCTGTCGACGAGCAACACGATGCGCATCTTCACGACCCTGTCCAAGACGCAGGTTCTTCGCTTCGAGCATGTACTTGATTTCCTCAAGTGATGACTCACCAAAGTTCTTATAGCTCATCAGTTCCGCTTCGTTGATCCGGATCAGATCACCAAGCGTACGGATGTTCATCTTCTTAAGACATGTACGAGCACGAACAGTCAACTCAAAGTCAGTCACCGGAGTATCAAGCAACGCACGGCGCTTAAGCACATCGCGTTCGCTCTCTTCTTCGATAATCATACCCTTCGATGCCAACACATCCTTCATGAACAAGCGTGCCCGTCCATGATTCGGGTTCGTATCAAGAATCTGACGCAAGCAACGCTCCGCACGGACATTGTCGCCCATATCTTCGTAAAGAACCGCAAGGTTCATGAGCGCATTGATCGGTGCAGGCGAGCTCTCGCACACACGCTCGTACAACGCGAGCGCCTCTTCTTCTTCACCCGCAAGATCAAGCAAGAACGCAAGCTGGAACCCAGCTTCGATGTTGCTCTGATCCGCAGTGAACGCTTTGCGGAAAGCTTCGACCGCGTTCTCGCGATCACCATCCGCAAGCAAGGTCTGTGCCTGTGTCATCAGCTCACTGGCAGCTGCAGTATCGATTGAAGCGGTGCTTGATGCACCAACCACCATATCCATTGGATCGGTCGTCATGGAGATCTCCTATCAGTGTTCCTGATCTCTATCAATTATATCAAATGCCCAACGCGCCGGGCGAACAAGATCATAGGCATCAAACCTCGATTCCTCAACACCTACAACCCGCCAACCGCACCTTTCAATTCGCCCAAATTACCGACATAACAGGGTTTAGCCTTACACCCCCGCCCCAAGGGTAGGATCAGGCATCACATCGTCAAACGGGTCTAAATCCACTGAATGCACACCTTGGTCTGCCCCATCGACAAGCGACATCGTCTTCCACTTACCTCCCTTAAACCGCCAACCGAGCGCAATTCCCAATGCAATAATGTACAACGACGCACCAATCCAAGGCCCAATCGACCCCAGTTGAGGCATCGTATAAATCAACACCAATCCAACCCCAGGAATACAGACCCAAGACAAGATAATCGTCACCACGCCCGGCCAGACGGTATCGCCCGCACCACGCAACGCACCCGTGAGGGTAATCGCCACCGCATCAAAGATCTGGAACACCGCCGCAGCGATCATGATCGCCACCCCGATCTCAATCAATCTCATCTTCTCCGCCTGCGAAGTCCCCTCATTGATAAACACACTGATCAACTGCTCACGAAAAATCACAAAGCAAAGCGCGCACAATCCCATATACCCGAGGGTGATCTTCAGCGCCAACATCGTTCGTGCCAACGCGATGTCAGGACGCTTGCCCCCCATCGCCTTACCGACCATCGCCTGCGTCGCGATCGAGATTCCAACCGCAGGCATGAAACTCAGATGCATGTACTGAAGCGCAATCCACCCAACCATGCCGTGCAATACAGGATCATCACCGACCGCCTCGCCGCCCATCGGCACAAGCTTCACCAACAGAATCGTCCAGCAGATCATCTCATTGGCAAACATCAATCCCTGAGACAACCCGATCCGAAACAACCCCTTGATACACTCAATACTCATCTTCCACGCTCGACGCGTTCCAAAGAGACGAGCATACCTCGGGCTCATGAACAGAGCGAACGGAATAAGAAACTCTACTGCACCACCGATCACCGTCGCAACGGCCGCGCCTTTCAATCCCATCGCTGAAATACCCAACACACCCGCCAACCAAGCAATAGGCTCAGAAACTGGACCGATGACAAACTGCCCAACCCAACTCTCAGGCACAGGCATCCCCTGCTCACCAAAGATGAACAACAAGTTGAGCACCACATTGGTCAGGTTTCCAACAACCGCACTGATCAAGACCACATTGGGTCGGTGCATGCCGTAGAAGTAATGATGCAATGACCGAGCAGATATCACAAAGATACCACCGACCAACATCACACGCCCATACTCCGCACTCAGCGCTGCGAGCTCAGGGTTAAAACCAAAGAGCATTGGATGCGCAAAGAGATCAGGCAGCACCCAATACAAAGGCAACATCATCACCACATAATACATCAGCCCAAGCCAAAGCCCGTTCCAAACATACGCTGCGCCCCGCTCAGGCTTTTCTGCACCAAGATTCTGCGATACAAACGAGTTGATGACCCCATTCATCCCCAGGATGTACGCCATCAACATCCAGATAACCATCGAACCGTTGGATTGTGCAGGGATATAAATCGGATCCTCACCGATGTCCTTCACCATAAACTTGTCAACAAATCCCATGATCGTGTACGAAGTCATCGTCGCGACCGATGGAATCGCGATCGTCAACATCTCTCTGAGCGCACCCGAATCATTCCCATTGAGATCAACGGGCACATCAAACTTCTTCTCTTGTGTGCGAGACTCCGCGACCTGATCTCCACAATCATCGCCGCCCTCAGCCCGATCCATCGCCGGATCGGCTTTGTGCATATCTTCCATAACTTATACCTATTTCTCAAAATCCAGAGCGATTTGATACCGAGCAACCCGCGCATCCGCTGCAGCAAGTGTTCATTTTTCTAATAAAAAACGAAAGGTCAGTTGTCAAAGGTGGATTTTCATAGTGCCAACAGTCTTGCACACATCAATCGCCCAGTCAATCCGTTTTCCCAGAAAAAGACACCAGATCAATCAATCAGGGGGAACAACAACATGTCCCCATCGCCCGGATTCGCCAGATACTCATCCGTTATCAGCACATACCCCGTCAACTCATCAGGCGTTTGAACCGGTATACCGCCATCGTCATCCCCGTCCGCCCCAACTGCATACACCATCGGCTGACCATCAATCCACCGATACCTTAATCCCTCACCCGTAAACCCATCAACCGGATCAAACCCCATCAAATCGGCATCAATCTCATCAAGTCTCATCGCTGGCTCCCCATGCTCAAGCCAATGCCGATGCGCCGCCAGCGCAACACGAACCCCAATAAAATACTGTGCGCTCGATCGATACACCCAAACTGCCTTATCCAGTTTCTCCCCGTTCACACTCAAGACCGGGAACAACGCTTTCCCAATCTCACCCGCCGGCGTAGTAAACCCATCACTCCAGGTATCTTCATTCTCAAGCACCCGAATCAAATCCCAAGGCATCTCAATCGCATCAACCCGCGCCATCCCATGCTCAACCATGTGAATATACCCCGCCAATAGTTCAGGCTCAATGTCTTCAAGCAGAACCTGACTCGCTGCAGGCAGCACCCCCAAATCACCGTCTTGAACCACCGGAACAAAGTCACGAATCTGTACATAATCCGCATCCCCCTGATCATCAACCATCCGGCGCAAGATGTCCTCCATCATCTTGCGCTCTAACTCAAGATCAAGCACAAAGACACCCGCATCCACCATATCCACAAACATCGTCTCCAACTCAGACGCCTGTTTTTCACCAACCAACTCCGGATTCGTAGAAAGAACATTTGCAATCAATCGGCTAACTTTCGCCGACTCAATCAACTGGACAAGCTGCCCGATCATGACTGACGGCTCATCCGCAAACAACGCCAACCGTGACCAAATACGCACATCACGCATCAATCTCTGCGTATCCCCTCGCTCAATCGCCATCCGAGCATCGGCATTCAACACTTGCCCCCCCTGCACAATCACCCCAGGCATCGGCAGCAAAGCGTTCATAAACAACACCTCCCCATCCGATCGCCCTACCGATCGCTCCTCACTCCAAAATCCAACTCCCTGCATCTCACGAACCCAAATTGGGTCTTCGTAGTCATGCAAAGGCGCCCCAAGCACCGAACACCCGCTCGCGATCTCAAGCTGATCAATCAACCCCTGCACAGCATCCGTGGAAATCCATTCTTCAACATCTCCCCACCCCTCATCACCAGGAGATGCATCACCAAACTCATCAGGCAGTTCCATCTGTGACCATCGCGCATAAAACCGCGCCAAGTGCGGATACGCCTGATCCTCAATCGGCACCAACTCAATCGCATCATTATGCACATCAACCGGATTGACCCAAACAACAGGTTGCCCCAGACCACCTTGACTCATGCGCAAAGCAACACCCAGAACAACCAACACAACACACCCAATACCGATACCAAAATACGCTCGACGCATGACACCCATCCTGCTGCTCATCGCAACGACTTATCGCAACAACTCATCTGCCCTTGAGCTGCGCTGATGTACTCGCCGTGGTCGCCATCTTCACCGCAAGATCAATCGCGTTGCACATCGACCCAGGATCCGCGATCCCCTTGCCCACAATATCGAACGCGGTACCATGATCCGGGCTCGTCCGCACCGTTGGCAATCCGAGTGTCACATTCACCGCCAGATCGCGTTCGAGTAGCTTCACCGGGATCAATCCCTGATCGTGATACATCGCGACGACCAAATCATACTTGCCCGCTACCGCTGCGTTATAAATCGTGTCCGCCGGGAACGGCCCAAACACCTGCATCCCCGCATTCACCGCCAGATCAATCGCAGGCGAAATGATCCGCCCCTCCTCATCACCCATCAGACCATCTTCACCCGCATGCGGATTCAATCCACACACCGCAACCCGAGGCCGCGCATACCCAAGATCAAGACACGCCTGGTGCCCAAGATCAATCGCCGAATGCACCGCACCAATCGTGAGCTTATCACGGATCTCATTGATCCCGATATGCACCGTCGCAAGCACCACCCGGAGTTTGTCACCCACAAACATCATCGCGTGATACTTCGCGTTGAGTCGCTGCGCCAACAACTCCGTATGCCCCGCATACCTTTTCTTCCCCGCCAGCGCCCACGCCTGCTTATTGATCGGCCCAGTCACAATCGCATCCGCACGCAACGGATCATCCGCGCTGCGCTTCGTATCCGCGATCGCCCGCTCGACCCACCCAAAGCTCAATCGCCCGTTCAACTGATTCGCCATCGCTGGGAACCGGATATCGATCCCCTCATCATGCAACTGCGGATCACTATCGAGCAGCACCACATCATGCAGATCCGCCGTCGCCGCGATCGCCGACCGCGCATCCACCCGCCACCAGAACGGCTCAATCCCCACCGCATCCGCTGCCAGATGCATCGCATGCGACGACCCATGAATCATGTACCGCGCCTTGGATCTCCGCGTCTTATCTGCGAGCGCACGAATAAGCACCTCAGGACCAACGCCCGCAGGATCACCCATAGATATCGAAATCGTCGGCTTCTCTCTCATACCCAATAATATGCACCGATTCCACCCCTCGATGCCCCGACTCTTACGCCTCCCCCGGGCCTCCGGGGGAGGTGTCGAACGAAGTGAGACGG